>Ga0308171_1000024_pt1 | contig 569181 bp, 520 predicted proteins | sample PhyGR1_FD_202135 | JGI IMG/M metagenome (GOLD analysis project Ga0308171, IMG submission 202135) | Phyllosphere microbial communities from UC Gill Tract Community Farm, Albany, California, United States - DLSLSG.R1 | ecosystem: Host-associated > Plants > Phyllosphere > Unclassified | place... | reverse complement strand
TGACGCAGGTGATCGGGGGCTTCGGCCTTCCTTCGCTTTCTCCGGCGGCGCTGGCCGCCTTAACGCAGACTTCTAGGGTTTTTCATGACGCGCTACATATTCGTCACGGGCGGTGTTGTTTCTTCATTGGGGAAAGGCATTGCCTCGGCTTCCCTGGCGGCCATCCTGGAAGCGCGGGGGCTCAAGGTCACCATGCTCAAGCTGGACCCGTACATCAACGTCGATCCGGGTACCATGAGCCCGTTCCAGCACGGTGAAGTGTTCGTCACCCACGACGGTGCCGAGACCGACCTCGACCTGGGCCACTACGAGCGGTTCATCCGCACCACGATGACCCAGAACAACAACTTCACCACCGGCCGTATCTACGAGCACGTGCTGCGCAAGGAACGCCGTGGTGACTACCTGGGCGCGACCATCCAGGTCATCCCGCACATCACCGACGAAATCAAGCGTCGCATCATCAAGGGCGCCGGCGATGCCGACGTGGCCCTGGTCGAGATCGGCGGCACCGTGGGCGACATCGAGTCGCAGCCATTCCTCGAAGCCATCCGTCAGTTGCGTGTCGAAGTGGGCTCCAAGCGCGCCATGCTGATGCACCTGACGCTGGTGCCGTACATCGCCACCGCCGGCGAAACCAAGACCAAGCCTACTCAGCACTCGGTCAAGGAGCTGCGCTCCATCGGCCTGCAGCCTGACGTGCTGATCTGCCGCTCCGACCACCCGGTCGATGCCTCTTCGCGCCGCAAGATCGCCCTGTTCACCAACGTCGAAGAGCGTGCGGTGATTTCGCTGGAAGACGTCGACACCATCTACAAGATTCCGGGCGTGCTGCACGCACAGGGCCTGGACGACTTCGTCGTCGAGCGTTTCGGCCTGCAGTGCAATGGCGCCGACCTGTCCGAGTGGGACAAGGTCGTCGACGCCAAGCTCAATCCCGAGCATGAAGTCACCATCGCCATGGTCGGCAAGTACATGGAGCTGCTGGATGCGTACAAGTCGCTGATCGAAGCGATGAGCCACGCCGGCATCACCAACCGCACCAAGGTCAACCTGCGCTACATCGATTCCGAAGACATCGAGAACCAGGGCACCGGCCTGCTCGAAGGCGCCGACGCCATCCTGGTGCCGGGCGGCTTCGGTCTGCGTGGCGTGGAAGGCAAGATCAAGGCCGTGCAGTTCGCTCGTGAGAACAAGGTTCCGTACCTGGGCATCTGCCTGGGCATGCAGGTCGCGGTCATCGAATTCGCCCGTAACGTGGTGGGCTGGAAAGACGCCAACTCCACCGAGTTCGATCGCAACGGCGCGCACCCGGTCGTCGGCCTGATCACCGAGTGGGCCGATGCCACCGGCGCCGTCGAAACCCGTACCGAAGCCTCCGACCTGGGCGGCACCATGCGCCTGGGCGCGCAGGACTGCCAGCTGATCGCCGGTTCCAAGGTCCACGACTGCTACGGCAGCGACGTGATCACCGAGCGTCACCGTCACCGCTACGAAGTGAACAACAACCTGCTGCCGCAACTGATCGACGCCGGCCTGGTGGTTTCCGGTCGTTCCGAAGATGGCGCGCTGGTCGAAGTGGTCGAGTCGAAGGATCACCCATGGTTCGTCGCCTGCCAGTTCCACCCGGAGTTCACCTCCACGCCTCGTGACGGTCACCCGCTGTTCAGCGGCTTCGTCAAGGCAGCCCTGGCACAGAAGAACAAGGCCTGATCCATGACCCAGAAGATCATTCGCGTCGGTAACATCGAGATCGCCAACGACAAGCCGTTCGTCCTGTTCGGCGGCATGAACGTCCTGGAGTCCCGTGATCTGGCCCTGAAGGTCTGCGAAGAGTACGTGCGGGTGACCGAAAAGCTCGGCATCCCGTACGTGTTCAAGGCCAGCTTCGACAAGGCCAACCGTTCGTCGGTGGCCTCGTACCGTGGTCCGGGCATGGAAGAGGGGCTGAAGATCTTCGAGGAGATCAAACGCACCTTCAACGTGCCGGTGATCACCGATGTGCACGAACCCTACCAGTGCGAACCGGTGGCCAAGGTCTGCGACATCATCCAGTTGCCGGCGTTTCTGTCGCGCCAGACCGACCTGGTAGTGGCCATGGCCAAGACCGGCGCGGTGATCAACATCAAGAAGGCCCAGTTCCTCGCCCCGCACGAGATGAAGCATATCCTCGCCAAGTGCGTCGAGGCCGGTAACGACCAGCTCATCCTCTGCGAGCGCGGTTCGAGCTTCGGCTACAACAACCTGGTGGTCGACATGCTCGGCTTCGGCATCATGAAGCAGTTCGAGTACCCGGTGTTCTTCGATGTCACCCACTCGCTGCAGACGCCGGGTGGTCGTGCCGACTCCGCCGGCGGTCGCCGTGCCCAGGTCACCGACCTGGCCAAGGCGGGCATGAGCCAGGGCCTGGCCGGCCTGTTCCTCGAAGCTCACCCGGATCCGGACAACGCCAAGTGCGATGGCCCATGCGCCCTGCGCCTGGACAAGCTGGAGCCATTCCTGGCGCAGCTCAAGCAACTGGACGACCTGGTGAAAAGTTTTCCGACGGTAGAGACCGCGTAAAGCTCGTTTCTCGGGTAAAGTACCGCCCGTTCCATCCCCTGGCCTGCCGGTCAGGGGCTCCCTTCGCCAGGCCTGCCCGTGCCATGTCGCCTGGTGAACGGCAAGAATTCCCAAAGCTGCGTTGTTTTCGTCAATTCTGGAGTGCTTACAACAATGGCAAAGATCGTCGACATCAAAGGTCGTGAAGTTCTCGATTCGCGTGGCAATCCCACCGTGGAAGCCGATGTGCTGCTCGACAACGGCATCATCGGCAGCGCTTGCGCGCCGTCTGGTGCTTCCACTGGCTCGCGCGAAGCGCTGGAGCTGCGTGATGGCGACAAGAGCCGTTACCTGGGCAAGGGCGTGCTGAAGGCTGTCGGCAACATCAATGGTCCGATCCGTGACCTGCTGCTGGGCAAGGACCCTTCCGACCAGAAAGCACTCGACCGTGCCATGATCGAACTGGACGGTACCGAGAACAAGGCCAAGCTGGGCGCCAACGCCATCCTCGCCGTGTCCCTGGCCGCTGCCAAGGCTGCTGCACAGGACCAGGACCTGCCGCTGTACGCACACATCGCCAACCTCAACGGCACCCCTGGCCAGTACTCGATGCCGGTGCCGATGATGAACATCATCAACGGCGGCGAGCACGCCGACAACAACGTCGACATCCAGGAATTCATGGTCCAGCCGGTCGGCGCCAAGACCTTCTCCGACGGCCTGCGCATGGGCACCGAGATCTTCCACCACCTCAAGGCTGTCCTGAAGGCTCGTGGCCTGAACACTGCCGTGGGTGACGAAGGTGGCTTTGCCCCGAACCTGGCCTCCAACGAAGACGCCCTGGCGGCCATCGCCGAAGCGGTCGAGAAGGCCGGCTACAAGCTGGGCACCGACGTCACCCTGGCCCTGGACTGCGCCGCTTCGGAGTTCTACGAAGACGGCAAGTACAACCTGTCTGGTGAAGGCAAGTCGTTCGACGCCGAAGGTTTCGCCGACTACCTGAAAGGCCTGACCGAGCGCTTCCCGATCATCTCGATCGAAGACGGCCTGGACGAGTCCGACTGGGCTGGCTGGAAGATCCTGACCGACAAGATCGGTGCCAAGGTGCAATTGGTCGGCGACGACCTGTTCGTGACCAACACCAAGATCCTGAAAGAAGGCATCGAGAAGGGCATCGGTAACTCGATCCTGATCAAGTTCAACCAGATCGGCTCGCTGACCGAAACCCTGGAAGCCATCCAGATGGCCAAGGCCGCTGGCTACACCGCGGTGATCTCGCACCGTTCCGGTGAAACCGAAGACTCGACCATCGCCGACCTGGCTGTCGGTACTGCTGCAGGCCAGATCAAGACCGGTTCGCTGTGCCGCTCCGACCGCGTCTCGAAGTACAACCAATTGCTGCGTATCGAAGAGCAACTGGGCGCCAAGGCCGTCTACCGTGGCCGTGCCGAGTTTCGCGGCTGAGCAAGAGATGGTAAAAAGGCAGCAGCCGGGGCTGTCTGAGCGTTCTCACTGAGCGCTCAGCGCCTTCAAACGGGTTTCTGTCGACGAAGCCTGGCCTCGGCCAGGCTTCGTGCTATCGGAAGCTCGCTGCGGCGGCCTTTTACCCTGGATATCTTCATGCGCAGTCCCTATTGGTTGTTCCTCGTCCTGCTGTTGTTGCTCGGAGGCCTGCAATATCGCCTCTGGGTCGGTAATGGCAGCCTGGCGCAAGTGGCCGAGCTGCAACAGCAGATCGCCGACCAGCATGCCGAAAACGAACGGCTGCTGGAACGCAATCGCGTGCTCGACGCTGAAGTGCTGGAGTTGAAGAAAGGTATGGAGACCGTGGAAGAACGGGCTCGTCATGAACTGGGGATGGTCAAGGAGGGCGAAACCCTCTACCAGTTGCCACAGAAATGATCCATGAACTGCCGGCCTTCTGGGCCGTGATTCCTGCCGCGGGCATTGGTGCCCGCATGGCTGCCGACCGCCCCAAGCAGTATCTGCAACTGGGCCGGCAGACCATCCTCGAGCATAGCCTCGACTGTTTTCTCGACCATCCCACGCTCAAGGGGGTGGTGGTCAGCGTTGCCGAAGAAGATCCCTACTGGCCTGGCTCGCGCTGTGCGAACGATAGGCGCATTCAGCGCGCAGCGGGTGGGCGCGAGCGTGCCGATTCGGTATTGAATGCCCTGTTGCTGTTGCACGCCCAAGGGGCGGCCGACGATGACTGGGTGCTGGTGCACGATGCTGCGCGGCCGAACCTGGCGCGCGGCGATCTGGACAAGCTGCTGTCGGAGCTGGCCGATGATCCGGTGGGCGGGCTGCTGGCGGTGCCTGCGCGCGATACCCTCAAGCGTGCCGACGCGAGTGGCCGGGTCAGCGCCACGGTGGACCGCACCACCATATGGCAGGCCTACACGCCGCAGATGTTCAGGCTTGGCATGCTGCACCGGGCGCTGGCCGAGTGCCTGGTGGCGGATGTGGCAGTGACCGATGAATCCTCCGCCATTGAGTGGGCCGGGCATGCGCCGCGGCTGATCGAAGGGCGTAGTGACAACATCAAGGTGACCCGTCCGGAAGATTTGGAGTGGTTGCGTCAGCGCTGGGCTGGGCGGAGCTGAGGCTTTAGCCTGTGCCCGCTTCTTTGCGGGCTCAGCCTGGCTGATACTCCGGCAATCCTGCCAACCCGTCCTTCAGATAGTCGACCAACCGCCGTACCTTGGGTGACAGGTGCCGCTGTTGCGGATACAGCGCCCACACCGCAGTGTTCGGCGGTTGGTGCGCCTCCAGCAGCGACACCAGTGCCCCGGCATGCAGATGCTCGAGCACGTAGTAATCCGGTAACTGACACAACCCCATTCCCTGCAGCGCCGCGTCGAGTACCGCCTGGCCGCTGTTGCAGCGCCAGTTGCCTTGGACCCGTTGGCTGATTTCACGGCCATCCTGCTGCAGTACCCACAGGTCCGAACTGCCCACCAGGCAATTGTGCCGTGCCAGTTCCGACAGGCTGTGCGGTCGGCCGTAACGCTCCAGATACGCTGGCGATGCACACAGGTACATGCGCCGCGGTGCGAGGCGCGTGGCCACCAGGCGTGAATCCTGTAGGCGTCCCAGGCGAATAGCCAGGTCCATGCCCTCGTGCAGCAGGTCCAGCGTACGGTTGCTCAGCTCCACCTCGACGCGCAACTGTGGATACAGCGCCATGAAACGAGTCACCAGTGGCACGATGAAACGCTCGCCGTAGGCCACCGCGCAGGTCATGCGCAGCAGACCTTTGGGTTCGCTGGCCAGGTCCCCCATCGCGCGCAGCGCTTCTTCGCGGCCATCCTGCAAACGCTGGCAGTGTTGCAGAAACGTCTGCCCGGCCTCACTCAGGGTCACGCGCCGGGTGCTGCGGTACAGCAGGCGGGTTTGCAGGCGTTCTTCCAGGCGAGCGATCTGTCGGCTGATATGCGATGAAGAAACCCCCAGTCGTTCGGCGGCCGCGGTGAACTGGCCCGACTCGGCGACCGCGACGAACTCGTCGATTCCTTCCCAGCGACTGCTCATTGATTATCCCTGCGTGGCAATAATGTTTTGCATTTGCCCGGATTATTCATCAAAAAAGCATGAATTACACTGGTGACTTGAACCGATACCTAGCTTGGAGCCCTTCATGATCAAGTCCCGCGCCGCTGTTGCCTTCGAGGCCAAGAAACCCCTGGAAATCGTCGAAGTGGACGTGGCCATGCCCAAGGCGGGCGAGGTGCTGCTGCGCGTGGTCGCCAGCGGTGTCTGCCATACCGATGCCTACACACTCTCCGGCGCGGACCCGGAAGGTATCTTCCCGTCGATCCTCGGCCACGAGGGCGGGGCAATCGTCGAAGCGGTGGGTGAGGGTGTCACGTCGCTGGCCGTTGGTGACCACGTGATCCCGCTGTACACCCCGGAATGTGGCAAGTGCAAATTCTGCCTGTCGGGCAAGACCAACCTGTGCCAGGCCATCCGCGCCACCCAGGGCAAGGGCCTGATGCCTGATGGCACCACCCGCTTCAGCTACAAAGGGCAGCAGCTGTTCCACTACATGGGCACCTCGACCTTCTCCGAGTACACCGTTCTGCCGGAGATCTCCGTGGCCAAGATCCAGAAGGAAGCGCCGCTGGAGAAGGTCTGCCTGCTCGGTTGCGGCGTGACCACCGGTATCGGTGCGGTACTCAACACCGCCAAGGTCAAGCCGGGTGACACCGTGGCCATTTTCGGCCTGGGCGGCATTGGTCTGTCGGCGGTGATCGGTGCGGTGAAGGCCAAGGCCTCGCGCATCATCGCCATCGACATCAACCCGGCCAAGTTCGAGATCGCCCGCCAGCTGGGCGCCACCGACTGCATCAATCCGAAGGACTACGATCGTCCGATCCAGGAAGTGATCGTCGACCTCACCGATGGCGGCGTGGACTTCTCCTTCGAATGCATCGGCAATGTCCAACTGATGCGTGCGGCGCTCGAGTGCTGCCACAAGGGCTGGGGCGAGTCGGTGATCATCGGTGTGGCCGGCGCGGGCCAGGAAATCGCCACCCGTCCATTCCAGTTGGTTACCGGCCGGGTATGGCGTGGTTCGGCATTCGGCGGCGTGCGTGGGCGCAGCGAGTTGCCAAGTTACGTGGAAATGTCCGAGAAGGGCGAGATTCCGCTGGACACCTTCATTACCCACACCATGGGTCTGGAGGACATCAACAAGGCCTTCGACCTGATGCATGAAGGCAAAAGCATCCGCAGCGTGATCCACTTCTGAGGTCAGCTATGAGCCTGGACAACATCTCCTGCCAGAAGAGCTTCGGCGGCTGGCACAAGCGCTACAAGCATCACTCCAAGGTGCTGGGCTGCGACATGGTGTTCGCCGTCTACCTGCCACCGCAGGCCGAGCAGGGCGAGAAACTGCCGGTGCTGTACTGGCTCAGTGGCCTTACCTGCACCGACGAAAATTTCATGCAGAAGGCCGGCGCTCAGCGCCTGGCCGCCGAGCTAGGCCTGATCATCGTTGCGCCCGACACCAGCCCGCGTGGCGAGCAGGTGCCCGGCGATCCGGAGGGGGCCTGGGATTTCGGGCTCGGCGCCGGCTTCTACCTCAATGCCACCCAGCAGCCCTGGGCCCAGCATTACCGCATGCACGATTACGTGGTGCAGGAGCTGCCGGCGTTGATCGAGGCGCATTTCCCTGCGTCCGATCAGCGCAGTATCAGTGGTCATTCGATGGGCGGGCATGGGGCGCTGGTCTGCGCCCTGCGCAACCCGGGGCGCTACCGATCGGTGTCGGCGTTCTCGCCGATCAGCAACCCGATGGATTGCCCGTGGGGCGAAAAAGCCTTCTCGCGCTACCTGGGTGAAGACCGCGCGCGCTGGCGTGAATGGGATGCCAGCGTGCTGCTGGCCGAAACCCCGGCTGGCCAGTGTCCGCCGTTGCTGGTCGACCAGGGCGATCGCGATGATTTCCTCGACAAGCAGCTCAAGCCTGGAACGTTGGAGCAGGCGGCGCGTAAAGCGGGGCATGAACTGACCCTGAGGCTGCAGCCGGGGTATGACCACAGCTACTACTTCATTGCCAGCTTCATCGATGAGCACCTGCGTCATCACGCCGTCGCACTTGGGCGGGTGTAGTGTTGCAGCAGCGGCCCCAATAGCGGCCAAAGCAGGTAGAATCACGCCCTGACTCAATCAGGGCGTTTTTCTATGCGTATTGGCCACGGCTACGATGTGCACCGTTTTGCTGACGGTGATTTCATTACCTTGGGCGGGGTGCGTATTCCCCACAAATACGGCCTGCTGGCCCATTCCGATGGTGATGTGCTGCTGCACGCCCTGAGCGATGCCTTGCTTGGCGCTGCAGCGCTGGGTGACATCGGCAAGCATTTTCCTGACACCGACCCACAGTTCAAGGGCGCTGACAGCCGCGTGCTGCTGCGTCATGTGGTGGCCGTCGTGCAGGCCAAGGGCTGGAAGGTGGGCAACGTCGACGCCACCATCGTCGCCCAGGCGCCGAAGATGGCGCCGCACATCGACACCATGCGCCGCTTCATCGCCGAGGACCTGCAGGTCGAGCTCGACCAGGTCAACGTCAAGGCGACCACCGAGGAAAAGCTCGGCTTCACTGGCCGTGAGGAGGGCATCGCCGTGCATGCGGTCGCCCTGTTGCTGCCAGCATGACCGAACTGGAACTGCTGGGCCCGCGCGCCAGCGGCGAGGCCCTTGGCCGCGCCGTGCTCAAGGCGGTCGCCGATGATTTTCAGGTCGATGAAGTGCTCGACATCCCACTGTCCGGTCAAGGCGAGCACCTGTGGCTGTGGGTCGAGAAGCGCGACCTGAACACCGAGGAAGCGGCCCGACGCCTGGCGCGCGCGGCCGGTGTGCCGGTTCGTGCCATCAGTTATGCCGGCCTGAAGGACCGTCAGGCGTTGACCCGGCAGTGGTTCAGTCTGCATCTGCCGGGCAAGGCCGATCCTGACCTGTCCCGTGCCGAAGACGACAGCCTGCGCGTGCTCAAACAGGTGCGTCACCAGCGCAAACTCCAGCGCGGCGCGCACTCGGCCAATGGTTTCACCCTGCGACTGACGGCACTGAGCGCCGATCACCAGGCGCTGGATGCACGTCTGGAACAGCTCAAGGTGCAAGGCGTACCGAACTATTTCGGTACCCAGCGCTTCGGTCATGCCGGCGGAAACGTCCACGATGCACTCGACTGGGCGTCTCGAGAGGCGCTGCCGGAGCAGCGCAATGTGCGTTCGCGGCTGCTGTCTGCGGGACGCAGCTACCTGTTCAATCAGGTTCTGGCGGCGCGAGTGGCGGACGGAAGCTGGAACCAGGCGCAGGTTGGCGATCTTCTGGCCTTCACGGATAGCCGTAGCTTTTTTCCGGCTGGCGAGCAGGAATGCTCCGATCCTCGGCTGGCAATTCTCGACCTTCATCCCACCGGACCCCTGTGGGGCGCGGGTCTTCCGTCAAGCGCGGGCGGGACCGCGGCGCTGGAAACGGCAGTCGGTGAGCGCCATCCGGCACTCTGCAAATGGCTGGGCAGGGCAGGACTGGATCACGAACGGCGCATCCTGCGGCTCCCTATTGGGCGGCTGACGTGGCATTATCCCGAGCCTGATATCCTGCAACTGGAATTCGTCCTTCCGGCCGGATGCTTCGCCACCGTGGTGGTGCGCGAACTTGTGGATCTGGTGCCGGCAGGGCAGACGGAAAGCCCATGCGTATTCTGATTTCCAACGACGACGGTGTTACCGCCCCCGGCCTCGCTGCGCTTCACGGTGCGCTGCAGGACTACGCCGAGTGCGTGGTGATCGCCCCGGATCAAGACAAAAGCGGCGCCAGCAGTTCGCTGACGCTCGACCGGCCACTGCACCCACAGGTGTTGGCCAACGGTTTCATCAGCCTCAACGGCACGCCTACAGATTGCGTGCACCTGGGGCTCAATGGCCTGTTGCCGGAAACGCCAGACATGGTCGTCTCCGGTATCAACCTGGGCGCCAACCTGGGCGACGACGTGCTGTACTCCGGCACGGTCGCCGCTGCATTGGAGGGCCGCTTTCTCGGCGGCACTTCGCTGGCGTTCTCGTTGCTGTCGCGCCTGCCGGACAACCTGCCCACCGCCGCCCATATCGCCCGGCGCCTGGTCGAGGCGCAGTCGCGCCTGGAACTGCCGGCGCGTACCGTGCTCAACGTCAACATCCCCAACCTGCCGCTGGAGCATATCCGCGGGATACGCCTCACCCGTCTGGGGCATCGGGCACGTGCGGCCGCACCGACCAAGGTCGTCAATCCGCGTGGCAAGGAAGGGTACTGGATCGCCGTGGCCGGTGACGCCGAGGACGGCGGCCCAGGCACTGACTTCCATGCAGTGATGCAAGGCTATGTATCGATCACGCCGCTGCAACTGGATCGCACCTTCAACGATGCCTTCGAGCGCCTCGATGGCTGGCTGGAGGGGCTGCTTTGATGCGCGAACAGGATGATCTGCAGCGCCGTGGCGGCATTGGCATGACCTCCCAGCGTACCCGGGAGCGCCTGATTCAACGCTTGTATGAAGAGGGCGTGTCGAACACCAAGGTGCTCGAGACCATTCGCCGCACCCCTCGCCACCTGTTCGTCGATGAAGCCTTGGCCCATCGGGCGTATGAAGATACTGCGCTGCCGATCGGCCATAACCAGACGATTTCCCAGCCATTCATGGTTGCGCACATGAGCGAACTGCTGCTGGAGGCCGGCCCGCTGGACAAGGTGCTGGAGATCGGCACCGGTTCTGGTTACCAGACGGCCATCCTGGCGCAGCTGGTCGAGCGTGTGTTTTCGGTCGAGCGGATCAAGGTGCTGCAGGATCGTGCCAAGGAGCGTCTGGTTGAGCTCAACCTGCGTAACGTGGTGTTTCGTTGGGGCGACGGCTGCGAAGGCTGGCCGGCGCTGGCGCCTTACAACGCCATCATCGTCACCGCGGTGGCGCCGGAAGTCCCCCAGGCCTTGCTCGATCAGTTGGCACCCGGCGGACGCATGGTGATTCCGGTAGGGGCGGCGGGCGAAGCACAGCAACTGTTGCTGATCGTTCGTGAGGAGCAGGGCTTCTCGCGCCGGGTGCTGGGCGCCGTACGCTTCGTGCCGCTTCTCAACGGGCCACTGGCCTGACGGCCGACGGAATATGTGCGGTTGTAACGAATTCTTGCGCCGCGGGCTTGTCTATCTGGCGGGGTGAGGCAAACCCCGCCAGAATGACAGCGCCCGTACGGGCCACCCAAGCGGGTCGGGCTCGGTTATAATTGAAACAATATTGCATATCGTCATATCCAGTTTTCGGCACCATGAGGGGAGCGCGGGTGGGTCACACAATCATTCGGCAGCGCAAGGATCGGTCGGTTTTCAAGCTTCTGGTGATTGCGCTGGCCATGGGAACCTTGCTGGCGGGATGCTCCAGCACCGGCTCCAGTGGCGCTCGGGTGGTCGATCGCAACAACGCGGCACCCAAGCGTCCGACCGTGACCTCGGGGCAGTATGTGGTCAAACCTGGCGATACCCTGTTCTCCATCGCCTTCCGCTACGGCTGGGACTACAAGGAGCTGGCCGCGCGCAATGGCATCTCGGCGCCCTACACCATCCGTCCTGGCCAGCCGATTCGTTTCAGCAGCGGCGCTGGAGGCTCCACCACCGTCGTATCGTCCGGTCCCTCGTCGTCGAGCAGGACCACGGTCATTCGCCGTCCGGTTGGTACGCAGACCCCGCCAGTAACAAATAGCGACAAGCCGGCAACAGCTTCCCCTGCCACAGCCGCTCCGACCGTCACCCAGGTGCCGGCCGCAGAGCGTGCGGTGGGGGGCTGGACTTGGCCGGCGAACGGCGTGCTGATTGGAAAATTCGCTTCAAACGGTAGTTTGAATAAAGGCATTGATATCGCCGGAGATTTGGGACAGCCTGTTTTTGCTGCATCTGATGGTGCGGTGGTTTACGCCGGGAGTGGCTTGCGGGGCTACGGCGAACTCATCATCATCAAGCACAATGATACCTACGTCAGTGCCTACGGCCACAACCGCAGGCTCATGGTTCGGGAGGGGCAGCAGGTCAAGGCAGGGCAGACGATCGCAGAAATGGGGTCTACGGGCACTGATCGGGTGAAGCTGCATTTCGAGATTCGCCGCCAGGGCAAACCCGTCGACCCACTCCAGTTCCTGCCACGCCGTTGATTGTTGCACCAGCCTGTTCCTGAAGACGTAAAGGGGACAGGCTTTAGCGCTGCCAGGGAATCAGGCGCCGCTAGAGTCTGAGGTTCGAACTCAGCAAAGGACTATAACAATGGCTCTCAGCAAAGAAGTGCCGGAGTTTGACATCGACGATGACCTCCTCTTGATGGAGACAGGTATCGTTTTGGAAACGGATGTGGTGTCAGACGAACCTGCTGTACCTTCGGTTCGGACCAGGGCCAAAACGGGCTCATCGCTCAAGCAGCACAAGTACATCGATTACAGCCGTGCGCTCGACGCCACGCAGCTGTACCTCAACGAAATCGGTTTCTCGCCATTGCTCTCCCCGGAAGAGGAAGTGCACTTCGCGCGCCTGTCGCAGAAGGGCGACCCGGCCGGCCGCAAACGCATGATCGAAAGCAACCTGCGTTTGGTCGTTAAGATTGCCCGCCGCTACGTCAATCGCGGCCTGTCGCTGCTCGACTTGATCGAGGAGGGCAACCTGGGGTTGATCCGCGCCGTGGAGAAGTTCGATCCGGAGCGCGGCTTCCGTTTCTCGACCTACGCGACCTGGTGGATCCGCCAGACCATCGAACGGGCGATCATGAACCAGACCCGCACCATTCGCCTGCCGATCCACGTGGTCAAGGAGCTCAACGTCTACCTGCGCGCTGCGCGCGAGCTCACCCAGAAGCTCGACCATGAGCCGTCCCCCGAAGAAATTGCCGGGCTGCTGGAGAAACCAGTGGCTGAGGTCAAGCGCATGCTTGGGCTCAACGAGCGTGTCTCCTCGGTCGACGTGTCCTTGGGCCCGGATTCGGACAAGACGCTGCTCGACACCCTTACCGATGACCGCCCCACCGATCCGTGTGAGTTGCTGCAGGACGACGACCTGTCGCAGAGCATCGACCAATGGTTGGGCGAGCTGACCGACAAGCAGCGGGAGGTGGTGATTCGCCGTTTCGGTCTGCGTGGCCATGAGAGCAGTACGCTTGAGGATGTTGGCCTGGAGATTGGCCTCACCCGTGAGCGTGTACGGCAGATCCAGGTGGAGGGGCTCAAGCGTCTGCGTGAGATCCTGGAAAAGAACGGCCTGTCCAGCGAGTCGCTGTTCCAATAAGCTGCTGCGCGCAAACAGAATGCCCCGATGACCTCGGGGCATTTTTTTGCCTGGGAAATTGTTCAACCTGCTAGCGCTGTTGCTTGGCGTGTAAGAGATCGCTTACTCGTGGTGTAAGCCTTCGCTACCACCAAGAGTAAACAATTGCCTTTTTCAGCAACGATATTTTCTTAACTCTCTGAAAATCATGGATTTTTTTGATATTTGCAAATGTGTCAGTTGTAGCATCTTGTGAGGTGCGCAGGTTGCTCGCGCTGGGGAAATCGCTAGTATCTGAAGTGTGCCGACGGACTGGCACAGGCTTTCAAGGATGATCGCCAAGGACATCGCAGGATGCGATTCATCAGGATGATGAATGGGACAAGCAGGGACTACGGAAAAAATGTGGGCGGGTCAAACCGCCCCTTTTTTTTGCCTGCGATTTCTCCTCGCTCGGGCTTGCATGAGCTCGAATGCCAGGCACAAAAAAGGCCCTTGCGGGCCTTTTTTCGTCACTGCAGCGATCAGCGCTCCAGATCAGCGATCTTGCCTGGCTTGCCATCCCATTCTTCAGCGTCCGGCAGGGGATCCTTACGCTCGGTGATGTTCGGCCATATCTCAGCCAGCTCGGCGTTGAGCTCGAGGAAGTTCTCCATCCCCGCAGGCACTTCGTCCTCCGAGAAAATGGCCTGTGCCGGGCACTCGGGCTCGCACAGCGCACAGTCGATGCACTCGTCCGGGTGAATGACCAGGAAATTCGGGCCTTCGTAGAAGCAGTCCACCGGACAGACTTCCACGCAGTCGGTGTACTTGCATTTGATGCAGTTGTCGGTGACGACGAAGGTCATTTCTAATTTTCTCCTCAGGCGACGGCAGCGTGCCCTTCCTTCCAGGGCAGCGCGGTTCACATTGGCTGCAGGCCAGGCTAATAACCTGCAGCTCCGGCAAACCGCGGCGGATTCTACCAGCTTGCGCGGTTGGCCGTTATAACAGGTTTTTCAGTTGATATAGCATTTCGATAGCTTGGCGAGGCGTCATGTCGTCCAGTGCCAGCTTGCCCAGCTTCTCGATGACCGGGTGGGGCAGGCTGGCGAACAGGTCGCTCTGGTGCGGCACGTGCGGTTCGCCCTTGGCTTTGGTCACCGGCGCCTCGTGGGGCAGGCTGGCGGTTTCCAGGCGGCCCAGGTGTTCGCGAGCGCGCAGGATGACTTGCGACGGCACGCCCGCCAGTTGCGCCACTGCCAGGCCATAGCTCTGGCTGGCGGGGCCTGGCAGCACATGGTGCAGGAACACGATACGCTCGTTGTGCTCGGTGGCGTTCAGGTGCACGTTGGCCACCAGCGGCTCGCTGTCCGGCAGTACGGTCAGTTCGAAGTAGTGGGTGGCGAACAGGGTGTAGGCGCGCAACTGCGCCAGACGTTCGGCAGCGGCCCAGGCCAGCGACAGGCCGTCGAAGGTACTGGTGCCGCGGCCGACCTCGTCCATCAGTACCAGGCTACGGTCGGTGGCATTGTGCAGGATGTTGGCGGTCTCGCTCATCTCTACCATGAAGGTCGAGCGGCCGCCGGCCAGGTCGTCGCTGGACCCGATGCGGGTGAAGATGCGGTCCACCAGCGACAGTTCGCAGCGCGCTGCCGGCACGAAGCTGCCGATATGCGCCATCAGCACGATCAATGCGGTCTGGCGCATATAGGTGGATTTACCGCCCATGTTCGGACCGGTGATGATCAGCATGCGGGTGTTGTTGTCCAGGCCCAGGTCGTTGGCCACGAACGGCGTGGTCAGTACCTGCTCGACCACTGGATGACGCCCTTGCTCGATGCGCAGGCACGGCTCGTCGACGAAGCTCGGGCAGTTCAGGTCCAGGGTCAGTGCGCGCTCGGCGAGGTTGCTCAACACGTCCAGTTCGGCCAGCGCCGCAGCGCTGTCCTGCAACGGCGCGAGGTGGCTGATCAAGGTCTCGAGCAGTGCATCGTAGAGCATCTTCTCGCGGGCCAGGGCGCGGCTCTTGGCCGACAACGCCTTGTCTTCGAACGCCTTGAGTTCAGGCGTGATGAAGCGCTCGGCGCCCTTGAGCGTCTGGCGGCGGATATAGTCGCCCGGCGCTTGTTCGGCTTGTTTGGTGGGCAGCTCGATGAAATAGCCATGCACACGGTTGTAGCCGACCTTGAGATTGGCAAGCCCGGTGCGGGCTTTCTCACGGGCTTCGAGGTCGATCAGGAACTGACCGGCATTCTCGCTCATGGCCAGCAGTTCGTCGAGTTCGCTGTCGTAGCCGGTCTTGAGCACGCCGCCGTCGCGGATCACCGCAGGCGGGTTGTCGATGATTGCCCGCTCCAGCAGGCTGGCCAGCTCCGGGTAGGTGCCGGTGATCGCCGCCAGGCGGGCCAGGTGGGGGGCCTCGAGCTCGGCCATGGCGTTCTGCAGTTCGGGCAGGGCGCCAAGGGCATCGCGCAGGCGTGCCAGATCACGTGGGCGGGCGTTGCGCAGGCCGATACGGGCGAGAATCCGCTCGATATCACCGATTTCCTTGAGTTGCGGCTGCAGCTTCTCGAAACGGTAGCCGTCGAGGAAGCAGCGAATCGAATCCTGGCGTGCCTGCAGGACTTTCAGGTCGCGCAGCGGGCGGTTCAGCCAGCGGCTCAGCAGGCGGCTGGCCATCGCTGTCTGGCAGCGGTCGATGACCGACTGCAGCGTGTTGTCGCGGCCACCGGCCAGGTTGATGTCCAGCTCGAGGTTGCGGCGGCTGGCGCCGTCGAGAATCACCGTGTCATCCATGCGCTCATGGCGCAGGCTGCGCAGATGCGGCAGGCTGGTGCGCTGGGTTTCCTTGGCGTAGGTCAGCAGGCAGCCGGCGGCGCCGATGGCCAGGGTCAGCTTGTCGCAGCCGAAGCCCTTGAGGTCCTGGGTCGCGAACTGCCGGCACAGACTCTTGCGCGCCGAGTCACGATCGAAGTCCCACGGAGCCCGACGGCGCGCTCCCGGGCGCTTCTCTGCCGGCAGGCCCTGGGGCCAGTCGTCGGGAATCAACAGCTCCACCGGGTTGATGCGCTCGAGTTCGGCAAGCAGGTTTTCCCAGCCCTTGATCTCCTGCACGGTGAAGCTGCCGCTGGTGATGTCCAGCACAGCGAGGCCGAACAAGCGTTCGTCACCCAGCAGGGCGGCGATCAGGTTGTCGCGGCGCTCGTCGAGCAGCGCCTCGTCGCTGACCGTACCCGGCGTGATGATACGCACTACCTGGCGCTCAACCGGGCCCTTGCTGGTGGCCGGGTCGCCGATCTGCTCGCAGATCACCACCGATTCGCCGAGCTTGACCAGCTTGGCCAGGTAGCCTTCCAGCGAGTGGAACGGAATCCCGCACATGGGGATCGACTGGCCCGCCGACTGACCGCGTGCGGTCAGGGTGATGTCCAGCAGTTTCGCGGCTTTCTTCGCATCTTCGTAGAAGATTTCGTAGAAGTCGCCCATGCGGTAGAACATCAGCTGGTCTGGATGCTGGTTCTTCAGCTTCCAGTACTGTTGCATCATTGGCGTGTGTGCGGAGAGATCAGACATTCAGGGCCTTGAAACAGGTGGTCTGGTGGCAATTTCGAAACCCGCAATGGTACAGGCTTTTTTCGCCTGCTGCAGGACACAAAGGGCAGGGCACCGCTATGATTTGTCGATTTTCCGGACAGGCCCGAATACAGCACGAGGAATTCCATGCCAAGGGTGGCGTTTTATCTGATGGTCGCAGGCTTGAGCCTGCCGTTACCGGTCATGGCGGCTGCACAGTGCCCTTTCCCGCAGGGTATGCAGGCGTCGATAGAGGCTTCGCGGCATGTCGTCCAGGCACGGGCTGACGGGACACCGCGGGAGCAGTTGCTGCAGGGGATACCGACCAAGCTTGACGAGCCGACCCGCCAGTTGCTGCGGGAGATCGTGAGTGAAGTCTATGACAATGAGCCGGTGCAGGCCGATGTGTATGCGGCCTATCGCTTCGAGCACTGTTTCCTGTCTCAGCAGCATGCCGAGACTGTCGCTGCAATCAAGTTCAGCGACGCATTGCCGTTGCTGCGCAAGTGCGAGCAGATCGAACCGCTGGGCGCGCGTCCGCCTTGCGCGATGCGGGCGGTGCACGCGGTGACGGGTATCCCTGAATGATCGCGTGTGCAGGGCGCGCTGTATGCATTTGCATTTCCCATCGATCTGCAGCAATATGCATTTTATGCAAAAGCGCAACGTAGCCACTGTACTCAGAGAACTGCTCGATCGCCACGGCCTGTCCCCGACGGAGCTGCACCGGCGCACGGGCGTACCGCAATCCACCCTGTCTCGGATCCTCAGCGAGAAAATTGTCGATCCGTCAGACAAGCATGTCTCCAGGATCGCCGAATACTTCGGCGTGAGCACCGATCAGTTGCGTGGCCGCATAGAGCTGGGTGAGTCCCGCGAAGCGCAGCCCATGCATGGTCATGTGGACCTGAGCGACATCAGCCTGTGGGACGATGAAACCCCCGTCGAGGATGACGAGGTGTCCGTTCCATTTCTTCGAGAGGTCGAATTGGCAGCAGGATCAGGAAGATTCGTCATCGAGGAAAGCGAGCGCGCGCGCCTGCGTTTCGGCAAGCGCAGCCTGCGCCACAATGGTGTGCAGTTCGACCAGGCCAAGTGCGTCACGGTGCGCGGCAACAGCATGCTGCCGGTGCTACGCGATGGTGCGACGGTCGGCGTCAACACCGGCAAATGTGCCATTGGCGACATCATCGATGGCGATCTCTACGCCATCAACCACAATGGCCAGCTGCGGGTGAAGCAGGTCTATCGCCTGCCCACCGGCATACGCCTGCGCAGCTTCAACCGCGATGAACATCCCGACGAAGACTACAGTTTCCAGCAGATGCAGGAAGAGCAGATCAGCCTGCTCGGGCATGTCTTCTGGTGGGGCATGTACGCACGCTGACCCGCAAATCCGCTGTATAAAAACCCGCTTCGGCGGGTTTTTTCATGCATACGAAATATCCCCGCCTCCCGCCTTTCATCCCCGTCGCCACAAACTCTACCCGGCCTACAAAATTTTTAGGCTCTCTGAAAAGCCCTACAAGCCATACCCGACAAGGCCTTCATGCATTTAAGCAACTCCTCATGCATAAATTTTTTCAAAAATGCATTGACTGCATATGCATCAGTGCATAGCCTGTATCTCAAGCCGGACAGCAACCGGTTGTTACACAGGCAGCGATGAACAGGCCTTGACTGTTCAGAGGGTTGGCAACTGGCCCGGGTGTGCAGCGTAAAGCACCACGATCAGTTATCCGGCGGGCAGGTGGCCGCGGTCGGAGTCACAAATTTGAAGCGGAACCGGTCGGTGTCACCAGATGTGACCGACGGTTCGACAACGCATTACTGAAGGGCCTGCACGGACGGGCCTTTTGGAATGCCGCGTTATACGGCAAGGGATCCACCGGCACTCGCCGGTGGCCATGACACAGGAGACAGGACAGTGACGAACGAGCAACAGGCGTTGCTGGAGATGCCGCTCTGGCTGGTGATCGTCCTGGCATTGCTGGGAGGGCTTTCCGGCGAGATGTGGCGGGCCGACAAGGCCGGTGCCCGAGGCTGGTCGCTGCTGCGGCGGCTGGCGCTGCGCTCGGGGGCTTGCATGGTCTGCGGGGTGTCGACGGTGATGCTGCTGTATGCCAGTGGCATGTCGATCTGGAGCGCCAGCGCCTTCGGGTGCCTGACCGCGATGGCGGGGGCCGATGTGGCCATCGGCCTCTACGAACGCTGGGCAGCCAGGCGCCTTGGTTTGAAGGACGAACGATAGGAGTGCGGCACATGAGCGAACTGGCCACCTTGCATGCGGCCTTGACCGCAACGATTCGAGAGGCGATTCCGGAGCTGGCATCGGTCGATGCCTATACGGAAGTAGGACATGCCCCGGCATTGCCTGCGTTGCGCCATGGCATCGTGCGCATGACTGCCGATGCTGCGCCCAGGGATGGACGCTCGGTGCTGGTCACCACCTTCGAGGCGGACATCACCCCCGATGCCGCCAACCCCGAGGCACGCCTGCAGGGCAGTGTGCTGGCCGCGCAACTGATGGACCTGTTGCGCCAGCAGCTATGGGGGCTCGACTTCGTCGAGCCCAGCCGCAATGTACGGGCGTTCTTCGCCGGGGCTGGCTGGCGCGTGCGCTGGGACCAGCCGGTGCTGCTGGGCGAACTGCAATGGCACTGGCCCGACCAACCGCCAGGCAGCCTCCGGCTGGGCTTCAGTCCAGACACGGGGCCCGGCAATGAAAGCCAGTACATCGCCCCGGAGGACCTGGCATGAGCTACGTCAGCGCCACGCATGACCGCATGCTCGCCACCCTGGTGATTCCCTGTCGTGTGGTGGCGGTGGATTTGGCCGCTGCCCGGGTCCGGGTGTCCGATGGTGGCGGCTGGACCAGCGCCTGGGTGCGCTGGCATGCCCAGGCGGCGGGCAAGGCTCGGCACTGGCGGGCGCCAAGTCTGGGTGAGCAGGGCGTGTTGCTCAGCCCCAGTGGCGAACCGGCGCAAGGTACTTTTTTTGCCGGGCTGTATGGCAATGCCGGCCTCCCGCCAGACAACCGCGAGCACGCCGAGGTCTGGCGCTTCGATGACGGCGGTTCGCTGACCTACGACTGGCAGGCCCGGCGTTATGACATCGAACTGCCCAGCGGCAACGCACGCATCAAGGTCGGTGCCAGCACTCTGGTGGTCAGTGACGGCGCGATCACCCTCGAGGCCTCGAGCATCACCCTGACCGGCAAGGTCACGGTCAACGGCCCGCTGACTGTCAGCGGCGACATCAACGGCGGCGGGCGGATCATCGATACCGCCGGCAACACGCCCAACCACAAACACTGAACCCAGCCCGCCATCGCGGGCTTTTTCATGCCAGGAGAACGCAATGGATACCCATCAACGCGCCCGGGCTTTTCCGGGAGGCGCGCCATGATCGGCCTGGACCGTCGCACCGGCTTGCCACTGGCCGGGATCGCTCACCTGCGCCAGTCCATCGAGGACATTCTCACCACCCCTCTGGGCAGTCGCCGCATGCGCCCGGACTACGGCAGCCAACTGCGCCGCTATGTCGACCTGCCGGTCAACGAAGGCTGGAAGAGCGCGGTCCAGGCCGAGGTCGCCCGCGCCCTTGGGCGCTGGGAGCCACGCCTGCAACTGGAGCGAGTGAAGGTCGTGGCCGTGCTCGACGGCCAGGTCAGCCTGGCCCTGAGCGGTCGTTACCTGGGCGACGACGCCCTGGTGGAGGTGAGCGTATGAGCCAGGTAGACCTGTCAAAACTGCCCGCCCCGCAACTGCTCGAAGACCTTGATTTCGAGGCGCTGTACGAGGCCGACCTTGAAACCTTTCGTGCACATATGGGCGATGGCTGGACGGCACAGCTGGAAAGCGATCCGGTCACCAAGCTGCTCGAAGTCGGCGCCTACCGAAAACTGCTCAACCGGGCACGCATCAATGATGCTGCGAAGGCTTTGCTGCTCGCCTATGCCCAGGGCCGCGACCTTGACCAACTGGCGGCCAACGTTTCGTTGCAGCGCCTGGTGATCCAGGCCGCCGCCCCCACCACCGTTCCGCCCACCGAGGCGATTCTCGAGTCCGACGACGCTCTGCGCGAACGTGTGCAACTGGTCTATGAAGGCCTGACCACCGCCGGCCCGCGCAACAGTTACATCCTCCACGCCCGCAACGCCTCGGGACGGGTCGCCGACGCGACCGCCGAAAGCCCGTCGCCGGCGGTGGTCGATGTCACGGTACTGAGCATCGATGACGACGGTGTCGCGCCCCAGGCGCTGCTCGACGAAGTCAACGCCTATCTCAACGACGAGGACATCCGCCCGGTTGCCGACCGGGTCAATGTGCGCAGCGCCCAGGTGCTGCCATACCGGATCGACGCCGTGCTGCACATGGCCGACAACGGCCCCGAGTACGAGGCCATCCTCAGCGAGTGCCGGCGTCGTCTGCAGGCCTGGATCAATCCGCGGCGCCGCCTGGGTGTCGAGGTCGCCCGCTCTGGCATCGACGCCCAGTTGCACATCGACGGCGTCAGCCGGGTCGAGTTGATCGACTGGACCGACATCCGCCCGAGCAAGGCCCAGGCTGCCTGGTGCACAGGCTTCGACCTCAAGCGCGGAGGCTGACATGCGAAGCCTTCTGCCGCTCAACCGCACCCCGCTGGAGCGGGCCATCGAAACGGCTGGCGACGAAGACCTCAAGGTCACCCTGCGTCAGCTCTACAACCCCGACACCTGCCCCGCGCACTTGCTCTATCAGCTGGCCTGGGCCTGGTCGGTGGATCGCTGGGACGACAGCTGGAGCGACACCGTCAAGCGTTCGGTGATTCGCTCGGCATTCTTCGTCCATGCCCACAAGGGCACCCTCGGCGCCCTCAGGCGGGTGGTCGAGCCGTTCGGTTACCTCATCGAGGTGCAGGAGTGGTGGCAGGCCCAGCCTGCCGGGGTGCCGGGGACTTTCGCGCTGAAGATCGGCGTCGAGAACTCGGGCATCAGCGAGCAGACCTACAACGAACTGTCGGCCCTGATCGACGACGCCCGTCCCGTCAGTCGGCACATGACCGGCATGGTGATCAGCCTGGAAAGCAACGGCGCCTTCCATCTCGGCTGCGCGCTCCAGGATGGCGACGAGCTCGACATCTATCCACCGGCTCCGCGTGATATCGACGTCGATGGCGTCATCGGGCGCGGCGGCCGAGAACACACAATCGATACCTTGGACATTGCACATGGTTGACCAGACTTCTCAGTTCTACGCCATCCTCACCAATGTGGGCGCGGCGAAGCAAGCCAATGCGGATGCCTTGGGCATTCCGTGGAAAATCACCCAGATGGGCGTTGGCGACGCCAACGGCACCGACCCGACCCCCAACGCCACCCAGACCAGCCTGATCAACGAATGGCGCCGCGCGCCGTTGAACCAGCTCAAGGTGGACGACAAGAACAGCGCGGTGATCGTCGCCGAGCAGGTGATCCCCGCCGACGACGGCGGGCGCTGGATCCGTGAGATCGCGCTGTATGACGCCGACGGCGACATGGTCGCGGTGGCCAATTGCGCCCCCACCTACAAGCCACTGCTCAGCCAGGGCTCGGGCCGTACTCAGGTCGTGCGGATGAACCTGATCGTCAGCAGCGCGAGCAATGTGCAGTTGAAGATTGACCCTGCGGTAGTGCTGGCTACCCGAGAGTGGGTCAGCGAGGAGTTGGCCAGGCAGGATTTCAAGCATTCGGTGCTGGTAGCGACTACTGCACCCATCGCCTTGAGCGGGTTGCAGACGGTCGATGGCGTGGCGCTGGTCACTGGGGCCCGGGTGTTGGTCAAGAACCAGGCGGCTGCCAAGGACAACGGCCTGTACTTGGCGGCCGGCGGTGCTTGGGCACGTTGCAGCGATGCCAACACCGACGCCAAGATCACGCCGGGCCTACTGGTGCTGGTGGAGAAGGGGACGGTCAATGGTGACAGTGCCTGGCAACTGGTGAGCGACGGGCCTATCAGCTTGGGTATCAGCGCCCAGGACTACGAAATGGCCTTTGGACGCAGCGGCGTTGCTGTTGGGACCTATCGCAGTGTAACAGTCGACAAGTATGGGCGTGTGGTGGCGGCGACGAACCCTAGCACTGTGGCAGGTTATGGTCTGACCGATGTTTACACTGCTGCCCAGATAGACACCGCGTTGACGCTCAAGGCTCCTTTGATCAGCCCGATGTTTACTGGAAATCCCGTTGCACCGACGCAGCCGCGTTTCACCGCCAATACAACGCTGGCGAGCACAGACTTCGTGCATTCTCGAGGTCAGCAATTCAATGGCGTCTCGGTTTACAACGGCACGTCCGTCGTTGCAGGTACCATCGCTCACGTGGGAGGGGTGGTACATTTCTGGGGTAGTGGTATTCAAGCATATACGGTACCTAACTCCGCACTCATCTCAGCCACTCCCGGCAGCACGATCCGCGTACACAACTGGGGCTGGCAAGCACTATCGGTCACACCTCAGGGAGCGGATGAATTACAGGAAAGTATGGCGACCTCATCGTCGAAGCTACCTCGAATGCTTCCACCCGATACCTATGTGGATTTGACTTACATCGGCACGGGTAAGTGGATGATGTTAGGTACCGGAGTCGAGCACCTTCGCCAGCCTTGGGCCAAGTACTTAGGTACAACGGGTTACTATCGCCTACCTAATGGACTCATCGAGCAATGGGGCTTTCGTTATTCCTTGGTGGGTGCCTCTAGTATATCCATCGATACGGTGTTCCCGGTCGCCTTTTCAACTGCCTGCTTGAGCCTGGTCGTCACCGTCGGAGTGGCGATAGACGATTACGACCGCGATCCTTCTTATCGCTTATCACGCCAAGAAGTCAGTCACGGTCACCCTACCCCTACTGGCTTCGAAGGCCAGGTCTTCAATGATAACTACCTGAACAATTCCCGTTCTATGCATTGGCGCGCGCTGGGCTATTGAACACGTGCAGAAAGTTTGAACATTCTCTAGGGAGCTGAAATGACCATTTACGCAAGTAGCCAGGCAAGAGCGTTTTACAGTGACGAGGTGTCGTCGACGCTCCCGCCTGATGCTCAAGCAATATCCGATGATCTCCACGAGTGCTTGTTGGCGGGGCAAAGCGAGGGAAAACTTATAGACTTTTCCTTGCATCCCCCGCGCCTCGTTGATGCCGCAGATTCTTGGCCAAGCAGTAAAGAACTGTCCAGACGTATCGATGACCGGGTCGCTGACGTTTATGCCAGATGGGTTAGGTTCGAACCCGAATATGCAGCCCGTGAAAAAGCTGCAGTGGCTTATCGTAAAGCAGGTTACAGCGGTGAGCCAGGGGGCTGGATTAAATATTATGCCGCCACTACGGGGCTGAGTCTTGAGGCAGCGACCAATCTGATCCTCGATAAGGCGCAACAACGTGAATCCACTCTCGAAGCCTTGGCCAGTTTCAGATTACGCAAACATGAACTATTCAACTTGGAAGGTGAAGCTAGACAAGCGCTTTATCAAGAAATAATTGAGCGAGTCCAGGCGACAACTTTGCTGCTTGAATCTCTCGAAGGCTTGCCTAATCCGCATCAGGGCGCGGGGCAGCCGTCCTAAAACCCGCCAGTCCATGCTTTGACAGAGTCAAAGAGCATTTCCCAATACCCCGCAGGCCCTGCATTCCCCGCAGGGCCTTTTTATATCCGACTTGGAGACAACCTACATGAGTGGATTCTTCCACGGCGTCACCGTAACCAACGTGGACACCGGCGCCCGCAACATCGCACTGCCGTCGTCCTCGATCATCGGCCTGGTCGACACCTTCACCGAAGGTGCCGGTGTCACGGCCAAGGCCAACGACCTCGTCCTCATCACCAGCGAGCGTGAAGCCGTGGCCGCCTTCGGCGCCGATGCGGCGATCACCAAGGCCTGCCGCGCCATCTACAGCCGCGCCAAGGCGGTCATCGTCGCTTGCGGCGTGGCCAAGCTCGAAGAGGCGGCCGAGCAGACCGCAGCGATCATCGGCAACGTGCTCGCCGACGGCAAGCGCACCGGCCTGCAGGCGCTGCTCGACGGCAAGAGTCGTTTCAACGCCCAGCCGCGCCTGCTGGTCGCGCCCAAGCACAGCGCCACCCAGGCGGTCGGCACCGCGCTGGTGGCACTGGCCGACAAGCTGCGCGGCATCGCTATCATCGACGGCCCTGGCACCACTGACGAAGCCGCGCTCGCCTACGCCAAGAACTTCGGCGCCAAGCGCGCCTTCCTGGTCGATCCGGGCGTGCGCTACTTCGACACCGTCGCCGAGGCGACCGTCGATGCGCCAGGTTCGGCCTGGGTCGCCGGCCTGTTCGCCTTCACTGACCGCGAGTACGGCTTCTGGGCCTCGCCATCGAACAAGGAGTTCGTCGGCATCACCGGCACCAGTCGCCCGGTGGAGTTCCTCGATGGCGACGACAGCTGCCGCGCCAACCTGCTGAACAACGCCAACATCGCCACCATCATTCGCGATGACGGCTTCCGACTGTGGGGCAACCGCACCCTGTCCAGCGATCCGAAGTGGGCCTTCGTCACCCGCGTGCGGACCATGGACATCGTCATGGACGCGATCCTCTACGGCCACAAGTGGGCCGTCGACCGCTCCATCACCGCCACCTACGTCAAGGACGTCACCGAGGGCTTGCAGGCCTTCATGCGCGACCTGAAGAACCAGGGCGCGATCATCAACTTCGAGGTCTTCGCCGATCCGGAGTTGAACACCGCCAGCCAACTGGAGCAGGGCAAGGTGTACTGGAACATCCGCTTCACCGACGTACCGCCTGCCGAAAACCCCAATTTCCGCGTCGAAGTCACCAACCAGTGGCTGACCGAAGTCCTCGATTCCGCCGCTTAAGGAGCGCATCTACATGGCAATGATTCCCGAAACCCTGGCCAACCTGAACCTGTTCGTCGACGGTGTGAGCTTCCAGGGCGATGTACCCAGCCTGACCCTGCCCAAACTGACCCTGAAAATGGAAGAACACCGTCCCGGTGGCATGGACATGCCCGTCGAGATGGACCTGGGCATGGAGAAGCAGGAAGCGGCCTTCACCACCACCGGCGTGCGCCGCGAGTCGCTGAAGTTCTTCGGCCTGGCCGATGGCACGGCCTTCAACGGCACGTTCCGCGGCGCCTTCAAGGGCCTCAAGGGCCAGATCAATCCGGTCATCGTCACCCTGCGCGGCTCGCTCAAGGAAGTCGACATGGGCGACTGGAAATCCGGCGACAAGGCCGAGATCAAGCACAGCGTCGCACTCAGCTACTACAAGCTGGAGGTTGATGGTCGCCTGGTCTACGAGATCGATGCCCTTGGCATGAAGCGGGTGATCGATGGTGTCGACCAACTGGCGGCGCAGCGTACTGCGCTGGGCCTGTAAGGGAGGTGCTCATGGCTCAGGAAAACCGCCAGCCCCAGTGGCTGAACCTTGCAGCCGACCGCGTCACGGTGCGTTTGTCGCGTCCGAGCGAGGCCAATGGCATTCAGGTCGACAGCCTGACGTTGCGGGCCCCGACGGTGCGTGACATGCGCAACGCCCAGGCCGGCGGCGCCAGCGACGACGAGCAGCGCGAGCTGAACTTGTTCGCCTCGCTGGCCGAAGTTGGCATCAAGGACCTCGAAGGCCTCACCTTGAAGGACTACGGCCGCTTGCAGGCCGGGTATTTTCGCCTGGTGCAGGACGACGAGGTTTGACCCGACCCGGCAGAAGGCCGCCGCAAGGCGGCTGGCCAAGGAGCTGAACTTTTCCGCGAGCGAAATCATGACCATGTCGTTCAGCGACATGGTCTGGTGGCTTTCGGATTGAGAGGATTAACGGATGGCGAACAAATCAGGGATTGCCCTGGGGGAAGCCGTCGCATCTGGCTCGGCTTTCCCTGGCGCGCTCGATGACTATCGCGCCAGGTTTACCGATCATTGGGCGCCTTACGGCAAGGCGCTGCAATCGTTTTCATCACCGCTGGATATCTGGCGACCAGGCCCGTATCCATCGGTCGTGCCACAGCTGTCGAACTGGCAAGGACTCAGTCCGGCACTGGAGCACCAGCCGTTACCCTTGGCTGAACAGGGATGGCGCGCATCCAACTCACCCCCGTTCGAGTTGCCCGCTCAGATCGTACATGCGTACCCCCAGCCTCGGCCGCGCGCAGATTCAACTCCCCGGATCAACGCTGATGCACCTGAAGCCCGACATGGGGTGGTGTCGGGGGAGGGCGAAGCAGTTTCGTCAGCCTCTGCTGATCCCACGCCGAGCCGAGCCACTGCCCGTACTCGAGCAGGGGCTGCGGCCAAGGAGGCTGCCTCTGCAACCAAGTTGGATTTGGGGTTGAAGCTCTTCCACACCGCTTCCACCGCCACCACGGCGAAGGAGCAGGCAGTGGGCTATCTCAGTGCGGTTGGGTCGGCAGTCGGCACATTAGGCGGCAAGGCCTTGGGGGCGGCGGTGCCGCGCTGGGGCACGATGGTCTCGGAGGTGGGCGGCGTTGCCTTCGGTATGGCCGGCGACAAGCTGGGCGCCTGGGCTGGCGAGCGGGTCACGAACCCTGCATCGGAGACAGCCAAGGACAAACCGCCATCAACGCCGGTATCGACTCAGTCGAAACCTGACGCGGATCCTTATTCGACGCTGTCTGGCTCAGTCAAGGACGGGCTTACGACTGCTGCGGTGGTGGGCGGGGGTTATGCCAGCTGGGAAGTACTCAAGCGGCGTTACACCAACCCAGGTGCTGTCGCTGGGACCGCCAAGGGCGTCGCAGAGAACCTCAAGGCATTGAAAATACCCCTTGCTTCGATGTTCATCGAGGCTGGTGCAAAGGCGGCCTATACCTATGGCACGGCGCAAACCCGTGAAGAAAGGTGGAGCGGTTATGGCGGCGCGGCAGGGGGCCTGATCCTTGGTGGCGCCCTGGGTGCCGCCGGATCGTTGCTGGGTCCGATCGGTACCACGATAGGGATGTCGGTCGGCAACTTTGTGGGCGATCAGGTTGGGTCGGCGTTAGGCAAATATTTGGCCACCCAGTACCCGGAGCTTGCCTCCACAGCACAGCCGGTACGGCGCGGGTTGTCGGCCAAGGTAAGCGGTACTGCACAGGAGCAGAACCCGGAGCGCGCCAGGACGTCGGGACCGCCGTCTCCTCTTCGACTGCCGGGACTTATGGCGCAGTTTGCAACCGCCGCAAGCGGTTCATCGCAACGGCGGCCTTCGATGTTGACTATGCCGAAGCCGGGTTCGACTGCTGACATTGCCGGCATGGACAAGGCTCTCGTCAGGGATCTGTTGAGACCTCCTGTGGATGAGGGGAGGGCGCCAAGTGCGGCGGCCAAGCAACGGGTTGCAGGCGCCATCGCTGAGCCTCGTGCATGGCCTCCGGCGATTCCTGGTCTTTCGTTGGTCCCCGGTATCGTGCCTTCTCCCAGATTCGAAAGTCATGGCGCCAGCGTTGCGCCCGCTGCCGTAAAGGTCGAGCTCCCTCGATCGCCTCAGAAGCCGTCAAGGCCGGCTGCTGTACTGGGGTTGCCGAAGGTTGCGGTGCAGGCCTCAGCGTCTGGACGTTCAGCTGTAATGGACAAGCCCGCAGTAGAGGTGCAGGTACCAGCCGCGCAGTTGTCGGTGCCGCCGCAAGCCAGCGTCCTGCCAGATGCTCCGCCGCAAGCCCCGGCCCAACCGGTCATTACCGGCGGGGCAGGCCAGCCCTTCAACTTCACCACCAACATCCCCATCACGCTGCAAGGCGCCGCTGTTGCACACGACCAACTCGCCACCGACCTGGAACTGGCTGTGCGCCGGGTACTGGAAGAACGGCAAAGAGCTGATGAAGCGCGTCTGGCAGACCCTCTACGACAATTTTGAACCGGAGGGACATTCATGACCTACCTGGAGCAGTTGCAGGCCGCACTGCATGCACTGGTCAAGGCGGGCGAGGAGGGGCGTCGGCGTGCCGGCGCCATGCTCGACCCGATGAACCAGGCCGTGGACCACGTCAAGGAAGCCGCGGCTGAACTCGAAGCATTGCCTTGGATCGGTCCGGCCATCGGCAAGCGCCTGCAACGTACCCTGCGTGCCATCGACTCGGCACAAGGGCGTGTCAACAAAGTGATTGCCCGCTACGACAAGAGCGTCGACGAGGTGCGCAAGGTGCAGGAGCGTGTCGATGCGTTCTCCGAACACCTAGGCAAGGCTGGCGCGGCGATCCGCAAGGTGGTGGGCGATGCCCGCGCGGTGGCAAGCGGGGTGCTCGTCACCTTCGGCTTCGCACCGCTGACAACGCCGACCGCCGAAGCGATCAAGCCATTCCCGCACCTGCTGGTGCTGCAACCGCTGAAGGCCAATGCCACACCGTACTACTTCAACCTCGATACCGCCGCGTTCGACCAGTTGCGTCGCCAGACCCGCTTTCGCTGGGCCGCCCAGGAACGCCTGAGCCGCGACAGCGCGCAGCAGGCCGTCGGCCAGGGGGAGGAGACGATCAGCATCCATGGTGCGATCTTTCCCTCCTTCAAGGGTGGTCTGGGCCAACTGCAGACCCTGCGTAGCATCGGTCGCCAGTTGCTGCCCCTGAGCCTGACCACAGGGTACGGCGAGGTGCTCGGCACCTGGTGCCTGACCAGCATCGACGAAGACCAGAGCAACCTGCTGGCCGGGGGCATTCCACGCAAACAGGGTTTTTCACTGGAGTTCACCCGCTATGGCGAAGACCTGCAAAACGTCTGACGGCGATCTGCTCGACACCCTCTGTCAACACTATTACGGCCACCTCAACCGCACGGTCGAAGCCGTGCTGGAGGCCAATCAGGGGCTGGCCGACGAAGACCAGCCCCTGCGCGCCGGCGTGATGATCCTGCTACCGGACCTGCCCACTGCCACGGTCAGCAGCGTGCAGCTCTGGGACTGAGCGCAGGCCCATATCCACACCGACAACGGAGGCATGAGTCATGCAACCTGTCTTCAGCATCAAGGCCGATGGCAAGGACATCACCGCCCTGATCAACGACCGCCTGCTACTGCTGCGCACCACCGACAAACCCGGCATGGAGTCGGATACGTTCGAGCTGCGCATCGATGCCCGCGACGGTGCCCTGGCCCTGCCGCCTCGCGGCGCGGTGCTGGAGGTGCACCTGGGCTACGCCGGGCAGCCGCTGACGCTGCTGGGGCGCTTCACCGTCGATGAGGTCGAGCTGTCCGGGCCGCCGGACACCCTGGTGATCCGCGGCAAGGCCAGCGACCTGTGCGGCAGTGGCAGAACCATCCGCAGCGGCAGTTGGGAGAATGTTCCGCTGCAACGCATCATCGCCGAGATCGGTGCGCGCAACGGCTGGCAGGCGATCTGCCCGGTCGCCCTGAACGTGCCGCGTATCGACCAGTACAGCGAGTCGGACTTCAACTTCATCACCCGTCTGGCCCGCCAGTACGACTGCACCGCCAAGCTCGCCAACGGCCAGCTGCTGGTGCTGCCGCGCCAGGGCGGGCAGAGCGCCAGCGGCAAGACGCTGGGGTTGGTAACGCTGCGGCGCAGCGACGTCAGCCAATGGCAATTTCGCCTGGACGACAAGGCCACTCGCAAGGCCGTGCGCACCCGTCACCAGGACAGTGCCAGCGGCGAGCTCAAGGTGGTCGAACTGAGCAACGCCGAAAGCTCGGGCAGCCAGCGTCCTGTTCATACCGACCGCCACTTGTACCCCAATCGCGCCGCCGCCGAACAGGCTGCCCGCGCACGCCTGGCCAGCTTCAATCGCGAGACTGCCAGCGTGCGCCTGGACATGCCTGGGCGCACCGACCTGTTCGTCGAGCGCAGCATAGAGGTCAGTGGTTTTGTCGACGGGCTCGACGGCCAGTACCTGATCGACTCGGTCGAGCAGGTGTTCACCGGCTCTGGCTGGCGCACCACCGTGCAGTGCAACGGTGGCAAGGCGGGCAAGGCTGGGAACAAGGGCGGCGCGCCGGGCAAGGTCGCTTCACTCAAGGCGTGACGGTCTACCCACTCAGCAGAGGACGTGCCCATGTTCGTCGAGTTTCGCTGCGGCCAGTGCAGGAAGCTGCTGGCCCGCATCACCCCCGCTTCCGAGCTCCAGATCAAGTGCGGCCGGTGCCGCACGCTGAATCATGTGAAAGCCACGCGCTTCGAGCCATCGCCTGCGAGCGATCACCTGGCGGAATCGTCCGCCGATCAAACTGATAGCAATGGAGAATGTAATCATGTCGCTTACCGCACAGGAAATTCAGGACTGCAAGGCACTGGTCACCAGCATCTGGGGGGCCAGCGTGGCCGCTAACCTCGACTACAACGAGGAGGTGGTGGAAGTGGTGCGCATCACGGTCGAGCAGATCAGCATCTGTTCGCAACGATTGGCCGATTTCTTCTCGGCATTGGTCATCGTCGTGGGTGGCGTCGCGGCCGCGGTGTACTCGCGGATGTGGCTGGTCAAGGGCGCCAAGCGGATCGCCGATGAGATCCAGAATCTCAAGGACGCCAACCTGCAGGCCCGTGCCTGCATCGCCCAGGCCGCAGCGACCTATCGCTCGCCGTTGGAGATGGCGTCGCTGGGCATCTGATAGCAACGCGTCGATGTTCCCGAGCCCAGGCATTGCCTGGGCTTTTTTTCTTGCGCCAAGGAGGTGCTGCATGCTCACCGAGCGGCAACTCATTCAGATTTATCCTCTGGCTGGCCAGCGTGCCAGCGCGTTTCTTACGCCTCTCAACGAAGCCATGGCCCGCTGGGAGATCGATCACCCCAAGCGTATCGCCGCCTTCCTCGCCCAGGTCGGTCATGAGTCCGGCCAGTTACGCTATGTGAAGGAACTGGGCAGCGATCGCTATCTTTCACGCTACGACACCGGCCCACTGGCCCTGCGCCTGGGCAACACGCCCGAGGCCGACGGTGATGGCCAGCTGTATTGCGGTCGCGGCCTGATCCAGGTCACCGGGCGCAACAACTACCAGGCTTGCAGCCGTGCGCTGTTCGGTGATGAGCGGTTGCTGGCGCAACCCCAGCTACTCGAGCAGCCGCGCTGGGCCTGCGAGTCGGCGGCCTGGTTCTGGCAGTCGCGCGGGCTCAATGCCCTGGCCGATCGTGGTGAGTTCAACCGCATCACCCGACATATCAATGGTGGGCTCAATGGCCTGGATGAGCGCCTCAAGCTCTGGGCCAGGGCTCGGGAGGTATTGTGCTGAGCCGCCTGCAGTTTGCTGCGTACGTTGCCTCGGTACTGTTGTCCGCCGCGTTGGCCTGGCAGGTTCAGGCCTGGCGCTACGAGCGTCTGCTCGCCGAGTCGGACGAGTTGCAGGCGAGCCATCGGGTGGAGCAGGCCGAGGTGCTCAACGAACAGCTGCGTAGTGAGCGCGAGCAGCGCCAGGCGCTCGAGCGACGGCTGCACGACAGCGAGTCGATTCATTTCCAGGAGCTTACCGATGCGCAACACAATCAGGCTCGGCTGCGTGATCGCCTTGCTACTGCCGATCTGCGCCTGTCGGTCCTGGTCGAGCGCGACGCCACCTGTTCCACAATGCCTGCCGCCACCGGCGCCAGCGGCGTGGATCATGGCGCCGTACGCGCCCGACTTGACCCGGCGCATGCTCGACGAATTATCGCCATCACCGACGACGGCGACCGGGGGCTGATCGCCCTGCGCGCCTGTCAGGCCTACATCCGCGCGCTGGCGCCGTGAATCCTTGCCTGGGGGGATGAGGGTGGTAGGGTAGTGCGCAGTCACGCAAGGAGCCTGCCATGGACCCGATCACCGTACTTACTACCCGCCTGGGCGAACACCTGCGCCGCTTCAATGCGCAGGTGACCACCGCCGAGTCCTGCACCGGTGGTGGCATCGCCGAGGCGATCACCCGTATTCCCGGCAGTTCGGCCTGGTTCGAGGCGGGTTACGTCACCTATTCCAACGCCCAGAAGACCCGCCAGCTTGGCGTCCCCGAGGCACTGTTCACCCAGGTTGGCGCCGTCAGCCAGGAAGTGGTCGAGGCCATGGTCCGTGGTGCCCAGGCCGCCAGCGGCGCGCGGTTTGCCGTAGCGGTCAGCGGTGTCGCCGGGCCGGATGGCGGCTCGCCGGCCAAACCGGTAGGCACCGTGTGGCTGGCCTGGGGCGATGGAGCCCGCGTGATCAGCGAGCGTCGCCACTTCGAGGGCGATCGCGAGGCGGTGCGCCGACAGACGGTGATCGCTGCGTTAGACGGCTTGTTACAGCTTGGTGCCGAGTAAATCGCTCGACGGGGGTTTGCGGAAACGAATCCCTGTGGAATAATACTGGCTACTTATACAGGTATTCCGGCCATCAGGGCCAAGTCGAACACGTGAGGATTTCAATGGACGACAACAAGAAGCGCGCCTTGGCTGCGGCCCTGGGTCAGATCGAACGCCAATTCGGCAAGGGCGCAGTCATGCGCATGGGCGATCACGAACGCCAGGCCATCCCGGCCATCTCCACCGGCTCGCTGGGCCTGGACATCGCCCTCGGCATCGGCGGTCTGCCGAAGGGCCGTATCGTCGAGATCTACGGCCCGGAATCCTCGGGCAAGACCACGCTGACGCTGTCGGTCATCGCCGAGGCCCAGAAGAACGGCGCCACCTGCGCCTTCGTCGACGCCGAGCATGCCCTCGACCCTGAGTACGCTGGCAAGCTCGGCGTCAACGTCGATGACCTGCTGGTCTCGCAGCCAGACACTGGCGAACAGGCCCTGGAAATCACCGATATGCTGGTGCGTTCCAACGCTGTCGACGTGATCATCGTCGACTCCGTGGCGGCCCTGGTACCCAAGGCTGAAATCGAAGGCGAAATGGGCGACATGCACGTCGGCCTGCAGGCCCGTCTGATGTCCCAGGCACTGCGCAAGATCACCGGTAACATCAAGAACGCCAACTGCCTGGTCATCTTCATCAACCAGATCCGTATGAAAATTGGCGTGATGTTTGGTAGCCCGGAAACCACCACCGGCGGTAACGCCCTGAAGTTCTACGCCTCGGTCCGTCTGGACATCCGTCGTACTGGCGCGGTGAAGGAAGGTGACGAAGTGGTGGGCAGTGAAACCCGCGTCAAGATCGTCAAGAACAAGGTTTCGCCACCTTTCCGTCAGGCCGAGTTCCAGATTCTCTACGGCAAGGGTATCTACCGTAACGGCGAGATCATCGACTTGGGCGTCGCCCAAGGCTTGGTCGAGAAGTCCGGCGCCTGGTACAGCTATCAGGGCAACAAGATCGGCCAAGGCAAGGCCAACGCTGCCAAGTATTTGCAAGAGAACCCGGCCATCGGTTCGGAAATCGAGAAGCAGATTCGTGAGAAGCTGCTGACCTCCGGCGCTGTCGCCGCTGCTGGCAAGGCCGCCGCCGCTGAAGCTGATGCCGACGATATGGCTGATGCTGAAGCCGGTTATTGATATCGCTGGTTGATCGCGCATGTCGTCCGTCGTACTCGACACTCCCGTCGCCGTTCGGCGGACAGCCATGGACCTGCTTGCGCGCCGCGAGCATGGTCGTGTCGAGCTGACGCGCAAGTTGCGTCAGCGCGGCGCCACCGATGAGCTGATCGAGCCTGCGCTCGATCGGCTTGCCGAGGAAGGGCTGCTCAGCGAGGCGCGCTACCTGGAAAGCTTCATTTCCTATCGCTCCAACTCCGGCTATGGCCCCGCACGTATTCGTGAGGACCTGAGTCAGCGAGGGCTGAACCGTGGCGATATCGATCAGGCACTGCGCGAGAGCGGTGTGGACTGGTCGGCCCGCCTACGGGACGTCTGGCAGCGCAAGTTCGGCGGGCAACGTCCTCAGGATCCCCGCAGTCGCGCGCAGCAAACGCGCTTTCTCGCCTACCGTGGTTTTTCCATGGACATGATCGGCCGGCTGCTCAGCGGGCGCGACCTCGATTAATGACGGCCAGTACGGCTGACCAGGCAGATATCTGCCAGGTCAGCCGTACTGGCCGTTTTTCGTTCAACCGACTTTCAGCGCTTCTCGCGCATGCTGGGTCGTGTGCATGGGCTGAGGTTTTGCCCAGTTTTCCGGCAGGTTGATGAAGTCCACCAGTTCACGAAGGCGCCCCTGATCACGGCCGTTGAAGGCGAAGGTCAGGCGGGTCAGGTGGTTGAAGTCTCCTACTTCATGTTCTGCGCTACTGTCGGGCTGTTGATGATACTTGCCGCTCAGCCGCAGGTCGGCAAAACCCTCCTGGATGTCGCATAGCGCAGCCTCGCTCAAGGGGTGCAGCATGCGGATCACGAACTGGTTCTTCAGCCAGCGGCTCGAGTGGTAGTTGCTATAGAACTGCTTGATCTCTTCAACGGCCTCGTCGGCGCTGTGTACCAGGCGTACCAGCTTCAGGTCGCTGGGTAAGATATAGCGGTTCTCTTCCAACTGACGGCTGATGAAGTTCAGGGCATCCTGCCAGAAGCTGCCGCCAGGCGAGTCCAGCAGTACCACCGGTACCAGTGGGCTTTTGCCGGTCTGGATCAGGGTCAGCACTTCCAGCGCTTCATCGAGCGTGCCGAAGCCACCCGGGCAAAGGACCAGTCCGTCGGCTTCCTTGACGAAGAACAGCTTGCGGATAAAGAAGAAGTGGAAGGGCAGCAGCTTATCGGTGCCGTCCACCGTGGCATTGGCATGTTGCTCGAAAGGCAGTGTGATATTGAAGCCTAGGCTGTTCTCGGCACCGGCGCCTTCGTGGGCAGCGGCCATGATGCCGCCACCGGCACCGGTGATGACCATCAGCTCGGAGCGTGCCAGCGTGGCGCCCAGTTCCCGGGCCAGGGCATACATCGGGTGTTCCTGGGGTGTGCGCGCCGAGCCGAACACCGTGACTTTGCGTCGGCCCTTGTAGCGCTCGAGAGTACGGAAGGCGTGATCCAGTTCGCGCAGGGCCTGCAAGGTGATCTTGGCGTTCCAGCGGTTGGCGTCGTCGCTGGCCATGCGCAGCACGGTCAACATCATGTCGCGGTAGAGGGGCAGGTTGGGGCTGTTCGGTGCCACCAGTTGCAGTTGTTCGTCAATCCTGCCCAGGTCGATTCCCTGGTCGCTGAAGTGCTTGGACAGCAGTTCATTCGGTAGGTAAGGCATTCAACGTCTCCTTCTGCAGCAAAACCTCTGACCGGTCGATGGTGAGTACCGGCCACGACACTGCGTGTGTCGCTGGCTGCTGTGGCTCGAGTGTGCATCCCGAGCATTGCAGTAGGCCTTCAAGGCCGTGATGCAGTGGCATGTATCCATCTTGTCTGTTTTCGTTGCGGATCCGGCAACGTCGTGGCGTCGGCAATCTCCTGTGCTTGCCGAAAAATGCCTGTCGTTTGCTTTCAATCTAGACGCTGGCGCGCGATCGTGCCGGTTCGCTGAAGGTCACCGTTCGTCTGATCGGATCCAATCCTTGCCGAGCTTTGTTTAACTGAGGGCAGAGGGCGATGCAGGGAGGAAGAAGCATGCATCGGTTGGTCATCGAGGTGGACCTGCAGTTGTATGAACTGCTCAGGCGTGCGGCCAAGGACCACCACTTGAGCCTGGAGGGCGAGTGCCTGCGCAGGTTGCAAGGCGCCGACAGGCAATCACGTTACCTTCAGGCCCTGCTGGCGGATCTGCGCGCCGATGAAGAACAGCGGCGCGCCAGCGACGATCAGGTCGCCTGAATCACTTTTTCTTATTGCCAGCGGTGCAACTGGCAGCATCGAACGCCTGGTCCATGACCGGCTGGTTGGTCTTGTAGACGGTGAAGCGGTAGACCATCACCGCGCCCTTGGTCATCAGTTGGCGGTAGCCGGTGTTGCGGCAGACGCTGTCGCCCAGCTGGCTGCGCACCAGCGCCGGGTTTTCCAGCATGCGCTGGGCATGTTCTTCACGCACGCTCAGGTGGTTGACCAACGCCTTGCCCTTCTCGACGGTGTAGCCCTGATCGAGGATGTCTTCGTTGACGGCGCGTGGCGTGCCGACGCTGCTCTCCTTGGCAACCTTCTGCAGCATCTGGTTCAGCTCGTAGTCCTGCTTGGACGCTGCGCTGGCGGCAAGCGGCAGGGCGAGCATCAGGCTCAGGGTCGGGACGATAAGACGCAGCATGAATCTCTCCTGGTTCGGTGACTGGCGCTTTGACCCGCGCCGGCAGGCGGCGTTCCATGAACTGGTCGCGCTCCAGGCGCAGCCGCCGCCAAAGGCTCGATTATAAGGGAGCCTGGCAGTGCCCTGCACGGCAAACCTGCGCCCGCTCTGGTAGACTGGCACCTTTGTTTCCCGCCGAGTTGTCGCAGTGTCCATCCTATTCCCGTTGCCAGGCTTGCAGCCATGAGCCATGCGGTAGCGCGTCTGCGCGCCGAGCGTCTGGCGCGCAGCAACAAACCCTTCGTCGCCCGCGGTTCGCGAGCCGATCGCTGCCCGGACTGCCGGGTTATCGCCAGCCATTGCCTGTGCGCCTGGAAGCCTCGGGTCGACGCCCAGGCCGGCATGTGTCTGGTGATGCACGACACCGAGCCATTGAAGCCGACCAACACCGGCTGGCTGATCGCCGACCTGATCGAAGACACCTGGGCCTTCGGCTGGCAGCGCACGGATGTCGATGCGCGCTTGCTGGCGCTGCTCGAACAACCCCAGTGGCAGCCCTATATCGTCTTCCCTGGTGAGTTCGTCGCACCGGAGCGGGTGGTCAACGAAGTGGTGTGCGAGCCTGGCAAGCGGCCGCTGTTCATCCTGCTCGACGCCACCTGGACCGAAGCGCGCAAGATGTTTCGCAAGAGCCCGTACCTGGACCGCTTCCCGGTGCTGAGCCTGGAGGCCGAGCAGATGTCGCGCTACCGCCTGCGCCGCTCCAAGCGTGACGATCATTTCTGCACCGCGGAAGTGGCGGCCATGTGTCTGGACCTGGCCGGCGACAACCGTGCCTCCCAGGCGCTGGATGCCTACCTTGACGTGTTCAGCCTGCACTACTTGAGCGGCAAGCGACACCTGGCACTGGACGACCAGGATGAGCCGCATCAACGCTTGCATACCTTCCTATAGTCCAAGGGGCAAGCTAGCCGGATTGGTTCATACTGTCGAGCAGGTCGCCAGGGTGGGCGAGGCCGCCGGGCAATTGGCTTGACCACCCGGACGGTGCTCGGCATCCTTGGCGCCGATTCGGCCACGACGCAGCCGCTACCCCTGGTCTGCATCGTGTCCTTGCCGCTGGCGGCGCCGCCGCCCGCGCCTTGAGTTGCCCGCCAGGCACAGGCCCCATACCCCACAGCGCCTGGCACAGAACAGGACCCCTGGATCGATGGCTACATATGAAATCCTGATTGCCGATGACCATCCGCTGTTCCGTAGCGCCTTGCGCCAGGCCGTGACCCTCGGCCTCGGGCAGGACGTACGTCTGGTGGAGGTGGCAAGCATCGCCGAACTGGAAACCCGCCTGACCGAGAAATCCGACTGGGACCTGGTCCTGCTCGACTTGAACATGCCAGGTGCCTATGGCTTCTCCGGGCTGGTCCTGCTCCGTGGGCAATACCCGCAGATTCCGGTGGTGATGGTGTCGGCGCAGGAAGAGGCGGCCGTGGTGGTCAAGTCCCGTGAGTTCGGGGCCAGCGGTTTCATTCCGAAGTCCAGCCCGCTGGAAACCATCCAGGACGCCGTGCGCAAGGTGCTCGACGGCGAAGTGTGGTGGCCGCCGCAGGCGTTCGAAAAGGTTGATGTGTCGGCCGAGGCCAAAGCCGCCAGCGAAGGGCTCGCAAGCCTGACGCCGCAGCAGTTCCGGGTGCTGACCATGGTCTGCGAAGGTTTGTTGAACAAGCAGATCGCCTACGAGCTGAGCGTTTCGGAGGCGACCATCAAGGCCCACGTCACCGCGATCTTCCGCAAGCTGGGCGTGCGTACCCGGACCCAGGCCGCCTTGCTGCTGCAACAACTTGAATCGGTTTCAGCCAACTGAGCCTTCCGGCTTCACGCTTTTTTGACCCAGGCTGGACTAGCCTGCAGGTCTTTTTCAGGTGAATTGACTCACATGTCGCCATTCAAGGGCCAGACCGGCCTGAAACGCATCTTCAATGCCGCCGGCTATTCGCTCGACGGCCTGCGCGCCGCCTTCAAGGGCGAGGCTGCCTTCCGCCAACTGGTGCTGCTCAATGTGCTGCTGATCCCGACTGCCTTCTGGTTGCCGGTCAGTCGCGGCGAGCGTGCGATCCTGATCGCGGTGTGTCTGCTGGGGCTGATCGTCGAGCTGCTCAACTCGGCGGTCGAGGCTGCCATCGACCGCATTTCGCTGGACCGTCACCCCTTGTCGAAGAACGCCAAGGACATGGGCAGTGCTGCGCAGTTGGTGGCAATGAGCATGGTGGCGCTGGTCTGGGGCGTAATCCTGCTCGGCTGACGCTCAGGCGATGGTCGGCAGCACGATCTCGTCGCTGCGCTGCACCCCCGCAGTGAAGCTGCGGCACAGCTCGAGAAACTCACGCATGGCCGAGGTCTGGTACTTCTGCTTGTGCCAGATGAAGTAGAACTGGCGCAGCAGATCCAGCTCCGGGGTTTCCACTGCCACCAGGCTGCCGCGCCTGAAAGCGTCGCGCAGCGCGAGGCGCGAGATGCAGCCAATCCCCAGACCCGACTCCACGGCGCGCTTGATCGCTTCCGTATGTTCGAGCTCCAGGCGGATGTTCAGGTTGGCGCGGTGGTGGCGCATGGCCTGGTCAAAGGTCAGGCGGGTGCCTGAGCCTTGTTCGCGCAAGATCCACGCCTCCTGGGACAAGGCCTCGATATTGGCGCGGCCGACCTTGGCCAGCGGATGTTGCGGAGCGCAGAACACCACCAGTTCGTCCTCGACCCAGGGTTGCACCTCCAGGTCAGGGTGGTTGCAGTCACCCTCGATAAGACCCAGGTCAATTTCGTAGTGGGCCACCTGTTGCACAATGTGCGCTGTATTCTGCACGTGCAGCTTGACCTGGCTTTCCGGGTGCACCTGCATGAAGCTGCCGATCAGCAGCGTTGCCAGGTAGTTGCCGATGGTCAAGGTGGCGCCGACGGCGAGCGAGCCGAAGCCGGACTTGCCGTTGAGCAGGTCTTCGATTTCCTTGGCCTGGTCGAGCAGGGCTACTGCTTGGGGCAGCAACTGATGGCCCAGGGCGTTGAGGCTCAGGCGCTTGCCGGCGCGATCGAACAGCTGGCAGCTGGACTGGCGCTCCAGTTCGGTGATGGAGGTACTGGCCGCCGACTGCGACAGGGCCAGTACATTGGCCGCTCGCGATACGCTTTGATGCTGGGCGACGGCGACGAAGACTTGAAGCTGGCGGAGAGTGAATCGCATATCTATATAACCGATAAGTCATATCTTGATAATTCAGTTAACAGATATTCTCGCTGCCCCTAAACTATCGCGCAACTGCGCGTCTTGCGCGCGCCGCGTTTTTCTTCAGGAGCCCCACTAGATGAGCAACATGAACCACGAACGTGTCCTCAGTGTGCATCACTGGAACGACACTCTGTTCAGCTTCAAGTGCACCCGCGACCCGGGCCTGCGCTTCGAGAACGGTCAGTTCGTGATGATCGGCCTGCAGCAGGAAAGCGGCCGTCCGCTCATGCGTGCCTATTCGATCGCTTCGCCGAACTGGGAAGAGCATCTGGAGTTCTTCAGCATCAAGGTGCCGGACGGTCCGCTGACCTCCCAGCTGCAGCACCTGAAGGAAGGCGACGAGATCATCATCAGCAAGAAACCGACCGGCACCCTGGTACTGGACGACCTGAACCCGGGCAAGCACCTGTACCTGCTGAGCACCGGCACCGGCCTGGCACCGTTCATGAGCGTGATCCAGGACCCGGAAACCTACGAGCGTTTCGAAAAGGTCATCCTGGTGCATGGCGTGCGCTACGTGAACGAAGTCGCCTACCGCGAGTTCATCACCGAGCACCTGCCACAGAATGAATTCTTCGGTGAAGCGGTGCGTGAGAAGCTGATCTACTACCCGACCGTGACCCGCGAGCCGTTCGAGAACCAGGGCCGTCTGACCGACCTGATGCGCAGCGGCAAGCTGTTCAGCGACATCGGCCTGCCACCGATCAACCCGCAGGACGACCGTGCGATGATCTGCGGCAGCCCGAGCATGCTCGACGAGACCAGCGAAGTGCTCGACAGCTTCGGCCTGAAGATCTCGGCGCGTATGCGCGAGCCAGGTGATTACCTGATCGAGCGTGCATTCGTCGAGAAGTAAGGCGAATTGCGGCATAAAAAAACGCAGACCAGGGTCTGCGTTTTTTTATGCCTGGAGAATGTGAGTTCAGGCTTCGCGTGCAACCTCCAGCACCCGGATCACTTCCGGCTGGGGATAATGCCAGCGCACCTGCACATCCCAGAACTTTACCCCGTAGACGCGTTCCGCAGGCGGCACCTGGTAGGCCGGGCGCGGGTCCTGGGCCAGGCACTGCTCGATGAGCTCCACCAGTGGTTCTGCCAGGCGCAGAGCATGTTCGTGGGCCTGGTGCAGGGCACTATCGCTCCACTGCACGTTGATCGGCAGTGGCGCATCGCTGGCCATCTGGTTGACGGCATTGTCGATGCTGTCGGCGTAGGGCACGTAGGGTTTGATATCCAGCACTGGCGTACCGTCCAGCAGGTCGATGCCGGACAAGAGCAGACGCCCCGGCTCCACGCCCTCGAGGCGCACCACCGACTGACCAATACCATTGGGGCGATGGGTGGCGCGCGTGGCGAACACGCCCATGCTCTTGTTGCCGCCCAGGCGCGGTGGGCGCACCTTCAGCCTGGGCTTTTCTTCCAGTGCTTGATGGAACAGGAACAGCAGCCACACGTGGCTGACCTGCTCCAGGCCCTGTACCGCGTCACCCTGGTCGAACGGCGGCAGCAGCTCCAGCACGCCACGTGCGGCAGGCGCCAGGCGCGGCTGGCGGGGGATGGCGAACTTCTCCTTGAAGCAGGAACGGACGATGCCCACCGGTGTGACGCTGTGCTGCATGATCGGCTCAGCCACGTACGCGAAGGGTCAGGCCCTTGAGGAAGTTGCGCAGCAACTGGTCCTGGCAGGGCCGGTAGTTGTCATGCCCGACCTTGCGAAACAGCGCGCTGAGTTCGGGCTTGGACACCGCGAAATTGACCGACTTGAGAATCGCGTGCAGGTCATCTTCCTTCAGCTCGAACGCCACCCGCAGTTTCTTAAGCACGGTGTTGTTGGTCACGGGCAGCTCGACGGGCTGGGGCGCACGGCTGTCGTCCTTGCCACGGCGGTGGATCACCAGGCCATCGAGAAAATGGGCCATGACGCGTTCCGGGCAGCGCACGTAGCCGGCTTCGTCTTCCTTCTTGATGTAGCCGGCAAGGACCACCGGGTTCACTTCAAGGCCGGACAGGGCGATGATTTCGGCCATCTTGGCGTCGTTCACCTTGAGCATGTAGCGCAGGCTGCGCAGGACATCGTTGTGGTTCATGTGACTCGAATCCTTTTCAGGGCCGCACCTGGCGGCGCGGCGGTATCGCTTAGAAACGTTCGCTGGCGGCCAGGTAGCGCCACTGACCCAAGGGCAGCTTGCCCATCGACACACCACCCAGGCGAATGCGACGCATACCGAGCATTTCCAGGCGAAGGTAGGCGCACAGTTCGGAAATCTGCCCAGGCTGCGGGTTTTTCAACACCAGGCGCAGGTGGGTTTCGTTCTGCCAGCTGGCCTTGGCCCGCGGCAGTTCCCGGTCATTGCGCGTGGCACCACGGGCCAGGCGCTCGAGCGCCTGCGGTGTGGTTTCACCGCGTACCTCGATGATGTATTCCTGCTCCAGGCGACGCAGGTCGGCGTCGATCTTGCGGGTCACCCGCCAGTCCTGGGTGAATACCTGCAGGCCGCTGGCGCCGCGTTCGAGCGGGGCGAGGCAAGTCAATCTGGCGAAGTGCCCGTGCAGGGGGCGCACGCCTTCGCGGTGGGCTTCGCTGAGACTTGCCATGTTCATGCTGGCGCGGGCAGCTTCACTGTCCTGGCCCTTGGGCTGGTTGAGCAGCAGGGTAACCGGCTCCAGTGTTTCGGCACGGGCACCCGGGAGCAGTTCGACACGCTGAGTTTCAACCTTGAACTGCGGTTGCTCGACCACGACTCCATCGACCGTGACCCAGCCGCCCTCGATGTACAGTTCGGCCTCGCGGCGGGAGCAGCCGAGCTGTTCGATGAGGCGTTTGGACAGGCGGACGGGTTCGGACATGAGCAGACATTCACAGGGCAGGGAAAGGTATCCATTGTACCCGTCCAAGCCGTGCTGCGGCTGGGAATCTGTGCCATTTCGGCCATTTGCACAGCGGTGGCGGCGCAGTTGCTAGCCCTGTGGGCGGATCAGTCGCATATGCAGCAGCGGATACGGCTGACCCAAGCCATCGGTTTCCGAGCGGCCCGCTATCTCGAAGCCCTCATGCAGGTAGAAACCCAGCGCCTGGGGGTTCTGTTCGTTGACGTCCAGGCGATCGGCGTTGAGCTCGGAAATGGCGTGGTGCAGCAGGCGCTTGCCAACGCCTTGGCCGCGGTGCTCAGGGGCGACGAAGAGCATGTCGACACGGCCGTTGGCGACGCCGGTGAAGCCGAGAATCCTGCGTCGAGTGTCCCGGCAGCAGACCAGCATCACGGCGTCCAGATAGCGGCGCAGTACATGGTCGCGCAGCAGCACGATGTAGGCGTCGGGGAGAAAATCATGAGTGGCGCGCACCGATGCTTCCCAGATACGGACCAGTTCGGGGTAGTCGCTGTAGTGGGGGGTATGTAGCGTCAGGTGCAAGGACATTCTGTCTTCCTCGGGTAGTGAGGAAAACATAGATGCTGCAGCACCGGTGTGCGGATTTTTTCTGTCTGGCAGGCCCTTTCGCGGTGTTATGCGCGAAAGGGCGTGACGATCAGATGGGCTCGGCCCACATGTCGTATTCGTCGGCATCGACAATACGGCAACGGACCTTGTCGCCCGGCTTGAAGCCGTGGTCACCGTCGATGAACACGCTACCGTCGATTTCCGGGGCGTCGAAGAAGCTGCGACCTACCGAGCCCTGTTCCTCGACCTCGTCGATCAGTACCTCGATCTCCTTGCCGATACGCAGTTGCAGGCGTGCAGTGCTGATCGCCTGCTGGTGGGCCATGAAGCGGTCCCAGCGATCCTGCTTGACGTCATCCGGGACTTCTTCCAGGCCCAGGTCGTTGGCTGGGGCGCCTTCGACCGGCGAGTACTGGAAGCAGCCGACGCGGTCGAGCTGGGCTTCGGTCAGCCAGTCGAGCAGGTACTGGAAGTCCTCTTCGGTCTCACCGGGGAAGCCGACGATGAAGGTCGAGCGGATCACCAGTTCCGGGCACTGCTCGCGCCAGTTCTTGATGCGCGCCAGGGTACGGTCCTCGAAGGCCGGGCGTTTCATGGCCTTGAGCACCTTGGGGCTGGCGTGCTGGAACGGGATGTCCAGGTACGGCAGGATCTTGCCGGCGGCCATCAGCGGGATCACGTCATCGACGTTGGGGTAGGGGTAGACATAGTGCAGGCGCACCCAGGCGCCCAGGCTGCTCAGCGCTTCGCACAGCTCGAGCATGCGGGTCTTGACCGGGCGACCGTTCCAGAAGTCGGTCTTGTACTTGACGTCGACGCCATAGGCGCTGGTGTCCTGGGAAATCACCAGGATCTCCTTGACGCCAGCCTTCACCAGGCGCTCGGCCTCGCTCAGCACTTCGCCGACCGGGCGGCTGACCAGCTTGCCGCGCATCGACGGGATGATGCAGAAGCTGCAGCTGTGGTTACAGCCTTCGGAAATCTTCAGGTAGGCGTAGTGGCGCGGGGTCAGCTTGACCCCCTGCGGCGGCACCAGGTCGATCAGCGGGTTGTGGTCCTGGCGCGGTGGCACCACCTCGTGTACGGCATTGACCACCTGCTCGTATTGCTGTGGGCCGGTGACCGACAGCACGCTGGGGTGCACGTCGCGAATGGTGCCTTCCTCGACACCCATGCAGCCGGTGACGATGACCTTGCCGTTTTCCTTGATCGCTTCGCCGATCACTTCCAGCGACTCGGCCTTGGCGCTGTCGATGAAGCCGCAGGTGTTGACCACCACCACGTCGGCATCTTCGTAGGTCGGAACGACTTCATAGCCTTCCATGCGCAGTTGGGTGAGGATGCGCTCGGAGTCGACCAGGGCCTTGGGGCAGCCCAGGGAGACAAAGCCGACCTTCGGCGTGGCGGGAGTGGTGGACATGACTAACCTCGGTATTGAAACAGGTCGCGCCTGCCAGTGGCGGCGCGATCCGGGCGGGCGTTTTTGGCGCCTCTGATCAAAAAGTGCGCAATTCTAGCGAGCGCAAGGTCGCTTGACCAGCAGAAAAGCGACGAGCGCTGCGCTATGCTTCGCGCCGTTGTGTCCGGGTAACAATGATAGCCGGATGACGACAGCGGTCCGGGCGCTGCGAGCATGGCGTCCGGTGCGAATACTACCGGCCCCGAGGGGCCGTCTGCGGGAGTGGTCGATGGTTCAGGCAAGCAGTCACGCCGAGGGCGGGCATGGGGCGGCACGCCCTTTGGGCCTGCTGGTGGCAGCTGTTGGGGTGGTCTATGGCGATATCGGTACCAGCCCGTTGTATACCCTCAAGGAAGTCTTTACCGGCGGTTATGGCGTACAGGTCGACCACGATGGGGTGCTGGGCATCCTGTCGCTGATTCTCTGGTCGCTGCTGTGGGTCGTGTCGTTCAAGTACGTGATGTTCATCCTGCGTGCCGACAACCAGGGCGAGGGCGGCACCATGGCGCTCACCGCACTGGCGCGGCGTGCCACGGCCGCGCATCCGCGGCTGCGCATGCTGATGGTCGGCTGCGGGCTGGTCGGTGCCTCGCTGTTCTATGGCGACAGCATGATCACCCCGGCAGTCTCGGTGTTGTCGGCGGTCGAGGGCATGGGGCTGGCGTTCGACGGCATCGACCACTGGGTGGTGCCGATCTCGCTGGTGGTGCTGGTGGCACTGTTCCTGGTGCAGAAGCATGGTACCGAGAAGATCGGCAAGGCCTTTGGGCCGATCATGGTTGCCTGGTTCCTCGTGCTGGCTGCGCTCGGCGTGCATGGCATCCAGCAAAGCCCGGAAGTGCTCAAGGCGTTCAATCCCGGGTGGGCGTTGAACTTCTTCATCGTCCATCCAGGGATGGGCGTGGCGATTCTCGGTGCGGTGGTGCTGGCACTGACCGGTGCCGAGGCGCTGTACGCCGACATGGGCCACTTCGGGCGCAAGCCGATCGCCCGTGCCTGGTTTGCCCTGGTGCTGCCAGCGCTGGTGCTCAACTACTTCGGCCAGGGCGCGATGCTGCTGCAAAACCCCGAGGCGGCGCGCAACCCCTTCTACCTGCTGGCGCCAAGCTGGGCGCTGCTGCCGCTGGTCGGGCTGGCGACCATGGCCACGGTGATTGCCTCCCAGGCGGTGATTTCCGGCGCCTTCTCCCTGACCCGCCAGGCCATTCAGCTGGGCTACGTGCCGCGCATGCAGATCCAGCACACCTCCAGTGACGAGCAGGGGCAGATCTACATTGGCGCCGTGAACTGGACCCTGATGGTCGGCGTGGTGCTGCTGGTGATCGGCTTCGAGTCTTCCGGCGCCCTGGCTGCGGCCTACGGGGTGGCGGTGACCGGCACCATGCTCATGACGACTATCCTGGTTTCTGCGGTGATGCTGCTGCTGTGGAAATGGCCACCGGTGCTGGCAGTGCCGCTGCTGGTGGGGTTCCTGTTGGTGGATGGGCTGTTCTTCGCCGCCAACGTGCCGAAGATCGTGCAGGGTGGTGCTTTCCCGGTACTGGCGGGGATCGTGCTGTTCGTGCTGATGAGCACTTGGAAGCGTGGCAAGCAGATTCTCGTCGAGCGTATCGATGAGGGTGGCTTGCCGTTGCCGGTATTCATCAGCAGCATTCGTGTGCAGCCACCGCATCGCGTCGAGGGGACGGCGGTGTTCCTCACGGCGCGTGCCGATGCGGTGCCCCATGCGTTGTTGCACAACATGCTGCACAACCAGGTGCTGCACAGCCAGGTCGTACTGTTGACGGTAGTCAGCGAGGATCGGCCGCGGGTACCGGAGTCTGAGCGCTTCGAGGTCGAGGCCTATGGCGACGGGTTCTTCCGCGTATTGCTGCACTTTGGCTTCATGGATGAACCGGACGTACCGGCGGCACTGCGCCTGTGCCATCTGGAAGAGCTGGATTTCAGCCCCATGCGCACCACCTACTTCCTCAGCCGCGAGACGGTGATCGCCTCGCGCCTGGAAGGCATGTCGCGCTGGCGCGGGAACCTGTTCGCGTTCCTGCTGAAGAACGCCAACGGCAACTTGCGCTTCTTCAACCTGCCGCTGAACCGGGTGATCGAGCTGGGAACCCAGGTCGAGATCTGATTGAAACAACAAGGGCCGCGATGCGGCCCTTGTTGTTTCACTGCTCGGCGACGTTCGACTTGCCCTGGCGGGTCTCGATCTCGCCGATCAGGCGCTTGGCCAGCGCCGGGTAGTTCTCGTCGAAGTGATGACCGCCTGGCAGCTTCATGCGCTCGCCCACGGCCGTCTTGTCGGTGCAGCCGCTTTCGTCGGTTTCTTCCACACCATAGATGCACACCACCTTGGCGGCGGGCAGCTTGGCCATCTCCGGCCCGGTCGGGGCCTCCTGGCCTTCCTTGCCCAGCCAGCCCTCCACTTCGATCTCGAAGCTGCCACTGCGGGCGAAGGCCAGCAGGATCACCGCGTCGATGCGCTTCTGGTCGGCCTCCGGCAGGCGATTGTAGATCGCCGGCAGTACATCGGCACCGAACGAATAGCCGGTCAGCACGAAGCGCTTGGTACCCCATTTCTGCCGATAGTGCTGCATCAGCTCCGACAGATCGGCAGCGCTCTGTTCTGGCGTCTTGTGCTGCCAGTAGTAGCGCAGGGTGTCGATGCCGACCACCGGGTAGCCGAGCTTGGCCATCTCGCCCGCCACGTCGCGGTCCAGGTCGCGCCAGCCGCCGTCACCGGAGAGGAACAGGGTGACGGTATCGGTGGTCTGGCCGGCCGGCACTTCCACCACGGGAATGGCCAGGGCGTTGCCATCGCGCCCCACCAAGGCCTGGGTCAGCTGGGCCTTGAGTACCTGCGGCAGGTGAATGTCATAGTCGCTGATGCTGGTTTCGGCGTTGGCCTGGTCGCGCACGAAGGCAGCGCTGGCGTCGTCGGGGTTATCGTTCCAGGCCACGTTCCAGTGACCGTGAGCGGCGGTTTTAGGCAGCTCGAGCTTGCAGTCTGGTTGTTCGAGGTTGAAGTCGACCGAGATGGCTCGGGCCTTGTCGTCGTTCTGCCCGGCCAGCCAGCGCCAGGCCTGCGAGGCGCCTGGCCCGATGCCGGCAACCAGGGTCGGCTTGCCGGAGAGCTTGCCCATGGCCTGGTCCAATGCCACTTGCTGCTTGCTGCAGTCGCCGGTCGGCAGGATCACCTGCACCAGTTGCGCTTCACCGGCCTGGCTGAGATCCAGCAGTTGCTTGTCGGTCAGTGCCTGGTCATGGGGTACGCCAACCGCGACCAGGGTCTTGGCGCGCACGCCGGGCGTGACCCGGGTGAGGTTACTGCCATCGTCCAGGGTGAGGTGCTCGATACGGGCTTCGGGGGCAGGGCGGGTCCATAGCCAGAAGGCCCCACCGCCAGCCAGCACGGCGAGCAGCAGGGGGATCAGCAGGTACAACCAGTAACGTCGGGTCATCAGCGTTTCACCAATCCAGTCAGGCCGCCAGCAATCAGGGCGGCGGTATCAGCCAGTGCAACCAGGGGGTCCAGCCCGGCTGGCACAGCCATGTAACGGGGTTCCCAGTCCGGCTGGAACTTGTCCTTGAAGCGCCGCAGGCCCTGGAAGTTGTAGAGCTGCTCGCCGCGCTGGAACACCATCGAACCCAAGCGTTGGGTCAGCGGTGCGCCGCGACGCGGTTGCAGGCCGGAAAGCGGGACCATGCCCAGGCTGAAGCGGGCGTAGTCATGGCTTTTGTAATGCAGGATGAGGCCAAGCATCATGAATTCCATGGTCAGCTTCGGTGCCTCGGGATGCGCGCGCATCAGGTCCAGGCTGGCCAACTCGTTGCTGTGGGTTTCCAGCAGGTTGGCGAAGGCCACCGGACGGCCCTGGAAGCGGATCAGTGCAATTCGGAAATGTTGCAGGTACTCCGGGCTGAAGCGGCCCAGCGAGAAGCCTTTTTCGCGCACGTTCTTGCCAGCCAGCCAGGCGTCGGAGATTTCCCTGAGCTCCTGCAGGGGCGCATGCCCGGGTTCGTGGACCTCCAGGGTCAGGCCGTCGCGGCCGCCACGGTTCCAGGTGTAGCGCAGGTCCTTCATCTCCTTGCCCTTGGCTTCGAGGTCGAAGCGGCGCAGGTCGACCCGTGCCTCTTCGCCAAGCTTGATCGCGGTCAGGCCGATGTCCATGTAGAACGGCAGGTTTTCCGCGCGCACCTGGTAGAACACCGGGCGGGCGTGGTGCAGGTCGCAGAGGTCGCGGAACTGCCAGATCATCTCGGCACGCTCCTGGGCCGGGCCGATCGGGTCGTACAAGGCGACCAGGCTGCGGCCGCGACGGGCATACATGAGGAAGGCGTTGTCGTTGGGGTGGAACAGCAGCGCCTTGTCACCGGTCAGGGCCAGGCCCCCGTCGGGCTGATCGGACGCCAGCAGAATGCGGTTGGCGCGCTGCAGTTCGTCTTCGCTCGGCAGGTGAATCACCGGGCGCGCGGTGCGCAGCAGCCAGGTCAGGGCGACGATCACCAGCAGTACTGCACTGCCCAGCGCAGCGCGCAGGCCGCGCGGAGCATCGGCGTCGAGGGTGAATTGCCACCACAGTTTGTGGCTGTAGGGGACGTCCTGATAGGCGAACAGCAGCAGCCATACCGAGGCACCGACCACGCAAGCGCTGGCTACCAGGTAGATCGGCGAGAACGGCAGCTCCAGCAGGCGGCTGGGGCGATAGAACGAGCGCCGGAACAGGGCGAGCAGGGCGGTGGTGAAGATCATCATCGACGCCTCTTCCCAGTCGAAGCCCTTGAGCAGCGACAGCAGTGCGCCGGTCAGCAGCAACACCGTGGTCAACAGCCAGGCCGCCGACAGGCGGCGACGCAGGCCCTGGGCCAGCAACAGGCAGAGGACGCCGATCAGGCTTGCGCCGAAGTGCGAGGCGTCGATCAGTCGATGCGGGATGAGAAAGCCCATGTGCTCCAGGCGGCTGTCGATCTCTGGGGTAACGCCGGAGAACAACAGCACCACGCCGGACAGAAACACCAGGATCGCCAGCACAGGAGCGGCGAGCCCGGATGCAGCCTTGATCGCCTGTTGGGCGAACAGCAGGCGGCGGGCCTCGTTTACCAGTAGCAGAACGCAGGCCACCAGCAACGGCAGCACCACGTAGATCAGGCGATACAGCAGCAGTGCCGCGGCCAGGGGCGCCGCGCCCAGCTCGTTGGCGAAGGCGGCGAGCAGGATCGCTTCGAACACGCCGACACCGCCGGGCACATGGCTGAGTACGCCAGCGGCGAGGGCCAGCAGGTAGACCAGTACGAAAGCACCGAATGGCGGGGCTTCGGGCAACAGCAGGTAGAGCACCGTGGCGGCGGCTGCGACGTCCAGTGCGGTGATGAGCAGTTGCAGGGCGGTCAGGCGTGCACCGGGCAGGCGCAGGGTGCGACGTCCGACCTGCACCAGCAGATTGTCGGCCAGAGGTTGCTCGGCGGCGCGGCGGCGATAGAGCCCCATGGCCAGGACGGCGCAGGCCAGCAATACCGCAACGGCGATGCTGCCCAGCAGTGTCGGGGACATGCGCAATGCGGTGGAGGCCGCGGTGAGGTCGCTCAAGGTGGCCACTGCTGCCAGCGGAGGCAGTGCGCAGCCCAGCGAGAGGCTGGCGAACACGGTCATCCGCGCGACTTCTGCAGCCCCCAGCCCCTTGCGCGCATAAAGGCGATAGCGCACCGAACCACCGGAAAGCATCGACAGGCCGATGGCATTGCCGATGGCGAACGCACTGAAACCACCCAGCACAAGCGTGCGGGGTGGAAGCTTGACACCTGCATAGCGGGCCGCGGACCACTCGTATCCCAGCAGGGTCACGAAACCTGCCACCGTGGCCAGCAAAGCACCCAGCAGCGCCTGCTTGGGCACGCTGAGCATGGCGTCATGCAAGGCATAGATGTCCAGCTCGCTCAGCAGGTGTCGGCAGGCGATCAGCGCCATGGCGAACAACAGCAGGGTTATCGCCAGGCCGATGGGCTGGCGGTATTTGCTGAGGCGTTCAAGCCACGGCAGACGCTGTGCTGCCGCAGGCAGGGCTGCGGTGATCGGGGCCTGGGAGTCTGGAGAGCGGGAGGTCATGAAATACCTCGTGCGGCGAGCGCGAGGAGGAGGAGACGTGCGGCCAAGTGAAAGTCCCTTTGGAAAACGTGTCCAGATAGTACTCCGGATGGAGTAGGTTTATCCGTTTCAGGTTAGTTAAAGTTAGTTCATTGAGGTGCCAGACAAAGGGCAAAGCGCGTACGACAGGATGTTTTAAAGGGCAAACGCAACAAGCCCCGCGCTATCCAAGGATAGGCGGGGCCTGTTCTGACGAATATGGTTGCGGGAGCCGGATTTGAACCGACGACCTTCGGGTTATGAGCCCGACGAGCTACCAGGCTGCTCCATCCCGCGTCAGAGGTGCGCATTCTACGGATTATCGACGGACTGTCAAACCTTAATGCGTGTTGAGCGTGGATATTCTTCAAGGCAAAGAAAAAGGCCACTGTGTTAACAGTGGCCTTTTCTTGAATCTGGTTGCGGGAGCCGGATTTGAACCGACGACCTTCGGGTTATGAGCCCGACGAGCTACCAGGCTGCTCCATCCCGCGTCAGTGGTGCGCATTCTACGGATTATCGACGGGCTGTCAATCTTAATCCTTGATTTACGTGGGTATTTTTTCAAGGCAAAGAAAAAGGCCACTGTGTGAACAGTGGCCTTTTCTCGAATCTGGTTGCGGGAGCCGGATTTGAACCGACGACCTTCGGGTTATGAGCCCGACGAGCTACCAGGCTGCTCCATCCCGCGCCTGTGGAATCGAATTCTACGGAAATCCTTCCGTGAGTCAAGCTATTTTTCAAAAAACCCTTTTTTGTTCAATCCCTTAGCCTGTTGCACAGGCCAGAGGCTGAGCCATGACGCGGGTTGTGGCGGGTTTTGCGAGGGGGGCAGTCATACCGATCATCCTTGGCCGCGTCGGGTGGGGCTGACGAATGCCGAGGCGCGTGCTGTAATATCTGTATGAATTTACAGTACTGACGGTCAGTCATGTCCCTGCGCAAGATCATCCACATCGATTGTGACTGTTTCTACGCCGCCATCGAGATGCGTGACGACCCCCGCCTGGCGGGTCGGCCCATGGCTGTGGGCGGTCAGCCGGGGCAGCGTGGGGTGATCGCCACCTGTAACTACGAGGCAAGGGCCTATGGCGTGCGTTCGGCGATGTCGTCGGGGCATGCCATGAAGTTGTGCCCGGACCTGCTGATCGTCAGGCCGCGTTTCGAGGCCTACCGTGAGGCCTCGCGGGAAATCCATGCGATATTTCGTGACTACACCGATCTGATCGAGCCCCTGTCGCTGGATGAGGCGTATCTGGATGTCAGCGACAGCCAGTGGTTTTCCGGCAGTGCCACGCGGATTGCCGAGGACATCCGTCGGCGCGTTTCCCAGACCTTGCACATTACGGTGTCCGCTGGCGTTGCACCGAACAAGTTCCTGGCCAAGATCGCCAGCGATTGGCGCAAACCCAATGGTTTGTTCGTGATCAGGCCCGATCAGGTCGATGAGTTCGTTGCCGCACTGCCGGTGGCGCGCCTGCACGGGGTGGGCAAGGTGACTGCAGACAAGCTTTCAAGACTTGGTATCGACACCTGTCAGTCATTGCGCGAATGGTCGCGCCTGAGCCTGGTGCGCGAGTTCGGCAGTTTCGGTGAGCGGCTGTGGGGGCTTGCCCATGGCATCGACGAACGGGTCGTACAGAACGACAGCCGGCGCCAGTCTGTCAGCGTCGAAAACACCTACGACAACGACCTCCCTGACTTGGCCAGTTGCCTGGAAAAAATCCCGGATCTGCTCGACAGCCTGAACGGGCGGATTGCGCGGATGGACAGCAGCTACAAACCAGACAAGCCTTTCGTCAAGGTCAAGTTCCATGATTTCAGCCAGACCACCCTGGAACAGGCGGGGGCAGGGCAGGACCTTGAGAGCTATCGGCAATTGCTCAGCCAGGCCTTCGCTCGGGGTGGCAAGCCGGTGAGGTTGCTGGGGGTGGGGGTAAGGTTACGGGATCTGCGCGGTGCGCATGAGCAGTTGGAGCTGTTTCCTGCTCAATAAAAGAAAGGGGCGCATTGCGCCCCGTTCTTTTTACCGCTCTCCAGGGTCGGCGACCAATCTGCCGGTTTCCTTGGTCAGCGTCTTGAGGAATTCCTGCTGCAACTCCGGATCGTTGCGTGTCAGCTCGATCAGGCTCTGTTCCAGTTCGCTGGCTTCCTCTTCCAGGCCCAGTTCCGAGAGACGTTTGACCCGGTGTACCCACTGGCCAACGTCATCGTCCTCGAGGTCGTCGAAGATCAGCTCATGAGCCTCCAGCAGCTTGTTGCGCAGCGTGCCGCTGACCAGCAGGCTGGCGTCGCCGCGGATGCCGTTGTCTTCATCGATCGCCGCCAGATGCAGGGTGCCGATATGGTTGAGGTTCTGCTCCGAGAATGGGCTGTCGAGCAGGTTCAGGCGTAGCACACCATGCTTGTCGGTGGTCAGCTCGTGGGTCATCTTGCCAGCCTTGACCTCGACCAGGCGCTCGTTCCACGGCAGGCTGGTGAACTCCTCGCGCTTGTCCTTCTGGATTTCGCTGATGCCTGCGAGGTTCTGCTGTGCGCGACCGTTGGACTGCACGTTCATGAACGGGTTGAGCCCGGCCAGGCCGTAGCTCAGCCAGTCGTGGGTCATGCTCTGCGGCAGGCTGTCGAAGGTGATCACGTTGACCACGTTGGCGCCTATGCCCGCGACCACCGCCACCGCACCCAGTGGGATCTCGTAGATCTCCCGCCAGGGCTGGTAGGGCGTGTAGCGGTCATAGCGCCGCGTGACTTCGAACTCGGTGACTTCGAAGCGTCGCTGTTCATTGATGCGAACACGCCGTTGCGGAAGCTCCATCACCTTGGGCTCGCCGACGTCGATCTGCAGACTGTGCTCGAGCAACTTGCGCTCGACACGTTCCTCATGCTCGCTGCGCTGGGACATCTGGTTGGCGCAGCCGCTGAGGAACAGGGCGCCGCAGAGCGCGGCGCCCCCCAGGGTAAAGGTACTTCGCTTGGACATGTTCACTCGTGCATTGGTGGTCAGCGGCGGATGCGGGCCTGCAGGAAGGTCAGCACTTCGTTGAGCGGCAGCGGCTGGGCATCCTGTTCGGTGCGGTGCTTGTACTCCAGGTTGCCGTCGGCCAGACCGCGATCGCTGACGACGATGCGGTGCGGGATGCCGATCAGTTCCATGTCGGCGAACTTGATGCCGGGGCTGGTCTTCTTGTCACGGTCGTCCAGCAGCACTTCGTAGCCTGCGGCAGTCAGCTCGGCGTAGAGCTTGTCGGTTGCCTCGCGCACGGCGTCGGTCTCGTAGCGCAATGGCACGAGGGCGATCTGGAAGGGCGCCAGGGCATCGTTCCAGATGATGCCCTTGTCGTCATGGTTCTGCTCGATGGCAGCGGCGACCACGCGGGACACGCCGATACCATAGCAACCCATCGACAGCACCACTGGCTTGCCGTTCTCGCCCAGTACCTGGCACTTGAGCGCCTCGCTGTACTTGGTGCCGAGCTGGAAGATGTGGCCCACTTCGATACCGCGCTTGATGACCAGGGTGCCCTGGCCGTCGGGGCTCGGATCACCGGCGACGACGTTGCGCAGGTCGGCGACCTGTGGCACTGGCAGATCACGCTCCCAGTTCACGCCGAAGTAGTGCTTGTCGTCGATGTTGGCGCCGATGCCGAAGTCGCTCATCAGGGCGACCGAACGGTCGATGATGCATTCCAGCGGCAGGTTCAATGGGCCGAGCGAGCCGGCACCGGCACCGATGGCTGCGCGCAGCTCGGCGTCGCTGGCCATGACCAGCGGGTCAGCAACCTGTTCCAGCTTGGTGGCCTTGATTTCGTTCAGCTCGTGGTCGCCACGTACGATCAGGGCGACCAGCTTGCCTTCCTCGGCGCCACGCACGATCAGGGTCTTGACGGTCTTCTCGATCGCCAGGCCGTGGTTCTCGACCAGTTCGGCGATGGTCTTGGCGTTTGGCGTGTCGACCAGGCGCAGTTCTTCGGTCGGCGCTGGGCGCACGGTTTCCCGTGGAATCGCTTCGGCCTTCTCGATGTTGGCGGCGTAGTCGGAGGTGTCGCTGAAGATCACGTCGTCTTCGCCGGAAGAGGCCAGGACGTGGAATTCGTGGGAGTAGCTGCCACCGATAGAGCCGGTGTCGGCCTGCACCGGACGGAAATCCAGGCCCAGGCGGGTAAAGATGTTGGAGTACGCCTGGTGCATGCGGTCGTAGGTTTCCTGCAGGGAAGCCTGGTCGGCATGGAAGGAGTAGGCGTCCTTCATGATGAACTCGCGGCCGCGCATCAGGCCGAAGCGTGGACGGATCTCGTCACGGAACTTGGTCTGGATCTGGTACATGTTCAGCGGCAGCTGTTTGTAGCTGGACAGCTCGTTGCGTGCCAGGTCGGTGATCACTTCTTCGTGAGTCGGGCCGACGCAGAAATCACGGTCGTGGCGGTCTTTCAGGCGCAGCAGCTCGGGGCCGTATTGCTCCCAGCGCCCGGATTCCTGCCACAACTCTGCGGGCTGGATGCTTGGCATCAGCACTTCAAGGGCACCGGCGGCGTTCATTTCTTCGCGCACCACGTTCTCGACCTTGCGCATGACCCGCAGGCCCATCGGCAGCCAGGTGTACAGGCCGGAGGCCAGCTTGCGGATCATGCCGGCGCGCAGCATCAGCTGGTGGCTGATGACAACGGCGTCTGCCGGGGTTTCTTTCTGAGTGGCGAGCAAATATTGACTGGTGCGCATGGGAAGCCGTGTCGATTGCCTGAATGTTTGAAATGACCCCGCATTGTACGGGGGCGAGACGAAGGCGTACAGGATGCCCCAGGGCGCTCGGCTTGTCAGCCAAGAAAAAGCCCGGCAGATGCCGGGCTTCTTCAGGTGCGGGGCATTGCAAGCCGGGGCTTACAGGATGCTCAGCGGGTACTCGACGATCAGACGCAGTTCGTCGATCGATGCGGAGCCGTAGTAGACGCCATCGGCGGAGCGGTAAGTGGCCTGGCGGACACGGAAGCTCAGGTCCTTGGCCGGACCTTCCTGCAGGACGTACTTGACGTCGATGTCGCGTTCCCATTCCTTGCCGTTGGTGGTGCCTTCGACGTGAGCACCGGTACCACGGGCGTAGCGGGTCATGAAGGTCAGGCCCGGAATGCCGTACTCGGCGAAGTTCAGATCGTAGCGAGCCTGCCAGGACTTCTCGCCTTCGGCGTTGAAGTCGGAGCGGGCGATGGAGTTGGCGAGGAAGATGGTGCCGCCGCCGTCTACGCCATAGGCGTAGTCGCCGTCACCGGTGACCTTCTGGTAGGCCAGGGTGAAGGTGTGAGCGCCAACGTTGTAGGCGCCGGACAGGCTGAATGCACGGTTGTCCAGTTTGTCGCCATCGAAGGCGCGTACCTTGCCTTCGCCATCGCTCTTGGTGTCATAGATGTTGAAGTCGAACACCAGGCCTTGTTTGTCGGACAGCGGCAGTGCCCAGTTGACGTTGGCGTAGTATTTGCGCCAGTAGTCTTCGACTTTGGAGTAGTAGAGGCTGGTGCTCAGGCCGTCGGTCACGGCATAGGTGCCACCGAAGACGTTCGCTTCGGTCAGACCCGGGTTCTTGATGCCGAGGTTGTTACGACCGCCGATGCTGTCCTTGTAGCTCTGGGCTTGTGCGTCCAGACGGGTGAAGTGACCGGCGTTCAGCTCCAGGCCTTCGATCTCCTTGCTGGTCAGCAGGAAGCCTTCGGCGGCTTCCGGCAGCAGGCGGCTATCGTCAGTGGCGAAGACTGGCAGCGAGGTGAACTGGCCGCCGAACTTGAGGACGGTGTTCGAGATGCGTGCTTTGACGGCACCGTAGCCCTTCGAATAGGAATCTTCCGGGCGACCTTCGGAGTCGACAGGGAACAGGCCGGTGTTGGTGGTGCCACGACCGCCGTCGAGCTTGATGCCCAGCAGGCCGATGGCGTCGACACCGACACCAACGGTGCCCTGGGTGAAGCCGGATTCGAAGGTGCCGATGAAGCCTTGGCCCCACTCGGCGCGACGGCTCTGTTCGTCGCTTGGGTTGTTGCGGAAGTCACGGCTGAAATACAGGTTACGCAGCTTCACGTTGAGCTTGCTGTCGTCAACGAAGCCTTTGGAGTCATCCTGCGACGACGCCATTGCCAGTCCAGAAGTCCCCGCTGCAACAGCCAGGGCGATCATGCTCCACTTCATCACGCGCATCGTGATTTGCTCCTTTGGTTTTAGGAAGAGTACCGCTGCGCCCAAGTGTTTTAGTTATATGGGGCAGCTCTTTCTTTTTATGTCGGCGAAAATGTATATCACGCTGACTGTACTTGGCGACATGAAAAACGGAACCTTTCGGTAAGTTTACGGTCGTGTCGCTTTTGGCTAGTTCCATGTCGCAAATCACGTCCCGCTAAAGGCGGGTCGTACACCCCAGCGCTGCTTCGAAGTCCGTCACGATTCCGTAAAGAATGGCTGTGTACTCGAAGCTCCCTGGTGAATCCCTTGTCGCTGTTGTTATTTGTCGCGTTCACCGGCTAATGCAGGTGCCGTGCCGACTTGGCGTAAAAAGAATGCAACAAGCGTGCACAAAAACGATCATCGTTGATGAATTTTTCACAAATGCCCGCAAAGCGTCCTGAAACCTCCGGAAACACTGGGTTCAGGTGCTTTGAGGGTATAACGCGATGTTGATTATCGTTTGCAAAATAAAGCTGGCTTGAAAGTCAAGGTGTTACCGCTGACTGTTGATGCTGAGTAGTTTGTACCAGGCGGGTATGACAGGTGTATTTTTCGTTGCTTCATTTTGGTGCGAAAAGTAGCGCAGTGTTACCGCTTGTGGCGCGTACGTCTCGGTCGGGGGGGGCGGACAAGTGAGTGGGTCGTGTCGTGGGCTCTGCAAGCAAGGTATCCTTGCGCTCCACCCGCGTTCGAGTCGGGTCGTGTCATTCGATGGAGGTTTGCCGTGTTTGTCCTGGATTCGCGTCTGCAGCAGGATTCCCTGGTGCTGGGGGATTTCCCGTTGTCCCGTCTTTTGCTGAGCAAGGATGCCAACTACCCCTGGTTCATCCTGGTGCCGCGCCGTGCTGATGTCAGCGAGCTGTTCCAGCTGGATCTGGCCGACCAGCAACAACTGTGGAAGGAAACCACTTTGCTCGCCGAGGCGCTCAAGGGCGAATTCCTGGCTGACAAGATGAATGTCGCCACGCTGGGTAATGTCGTCAGTCAGTTGCACATGCACGTGGTGGTGCGTCATCGCGGCGATGCGGCGTGGCCCGCGCCGGTGTGGGGCAAGGTGCCCGCGCTCGACTACGCGCCCGCGCAGGTCGATGCAATCCGCCAGCGCCTGCGTGGGTTGGCGCTTGAAGGTTTCGAGGAGGCCTGAGCCATGTCACTGGAAGCGAGAATCGTCGAGCTGGAGATGCGCCAGGCGTTTCAGGATGACACCCTTCAGGCGCTCAGCGACGAAGTGGCCGGGCAGAACCGGCTGATCGAGCGTCTGCAGTTGCAGATAGCCGAGCTGATCAAACGTCATGAAGAGATGGTCGGCCAGTACGAGGCCGGAGGGGAGGAGCCTCCACCACCTCATTATTGAGATGATGGAGGCGGGTGGTCAGCGGCGTGAAACCGCGACCACGTCTTCGGCCTGCAGGCCTTTGTCGCGATGCATTACCGAGAACTCCACGCGCTGGCCTTCGACCAGGACGCGATGGCCTTCGCCGCGGATGGCGCGAAAGTGCACGAAGATGTCATCGCCGGAGTCGCGGGAGATGAATCCGAAGCCTTTCGAGGTATTGAACCACTTCACGGTGCCGGTATCGCGCTTGCTGGCATCTTGCGGGCCTGCCTGGCTGGCGCGTGATTTGCGGCTGCTGCGGGCGAAGCCGGCGGCCAGGTGCAGGGCGGCTGCCAGTGCCGCGCAGAGCAGCGCCGACAAGCTGCCGAGCTCGGGGCGGGCAAGGACGGTGATGGTTTGCAGGATCACCGCCAGCACCAGGAGTGCGCTGGCCAGGTGTTGCAGTTGCTGGCGGGCGCCGCGGTAGTAAAGCGGTACAACCGGTGCCAGGACCAGGTTGAGCAGGCCCAGGAGTACCAGGTAGACCGCTTCGGGTTGTTGCAGGAAGGGTGTGGCGTCGGTTTTGAGGCTGGGTATGAACGACAGCAGCAAAGCCGCAACGCCCGTCACCAGATGGACGATCTTGAACATTGGGTTGGCTCACATATTTGGATAAGGCCGATCACAGGAAGAGCTGGCAGCACGGTGCGCATGAGGTATGGAGCGCGATCACGTGACTGTTCAGCCTATGCACCCGGCATTAACAGTCCGCACGGGTGGCACCCTGCCTATTTAACAGCAAAGCCAGGGGGTTCTCAAACCGCAGGGGTGGTCAGGCGATGTGTTGCCTTGTGTCACATGCAGCCGTCTGCAAGTCTTGGTACAGTGTTTTCGCCCGCTTGATCGTCAAGCCTTATGGAAAGGGGAGATTCATGGCAATCGATATCGGTATCAGCGAAGAAGATCGCAAGTCCATCGTCGAAGGGTTGTCCCGCCTGCTGTCGGACACCTATGTGCTGTATCTGAAAACCCACAACTTCCACTGGAACGTTACCGGTCCGTCGTTCCGAACCCTGCACCTGATGTTCGAAGAGCAGTACAACGAACTGGCCCTTGCAGTTGACTCGATCGCCGAACGCATTCGCGCGCTGGGGTTCCCGGCGCCGGGTTCCTATGCATTCTATGCGCGCCATTCCTCGATCAAGGAGGAAGAGGGAGTGCCCGCTGCCGATGAAATGATCCGCCAGCTGGTCCAGGGGCAAGAGGCGGTGGTGCGCACGGCGCGCAGCATCTTCCCGGTGGTGGACAAGGTCAGTGACGAGCCGACGGCCGACCTGCTCACCCAGCGCATGCAGGTGCACGAAAAAACTGCCTGGATGCTGCGAGTGCTGCTCGACGGCAAATAATGATGCGCCGGCCTATGGCCAGGCTGGTCCATCAAGCCCGGTGTCGCCTTGCGATCCCGGGCTTTTTCATTATGGGGAAACCCTTGCTGCTGCTCTGCGACGCCGGAACGGCGCTTCATTGAAGCACCCTCGACCTTGTTGTGCGGGGTATGAAGTGATCGCAATCAAGGAGCAGAACCATGGCGCAAGCAAGCAGGCACGGCGGTTGGCCAGGCAGGGATTGTCAGGATCCGTTCAGGGGTGATTTCGACATGTTGCAGGTCGTACCGGTCTCGCGGTCTGTAAGGCTCAATGGTTTTGCCACGTGCCTTCGGCTCGAGGCGGTCTACTGGCGTATTCTGGAGCGTATCGCCGAGGCCAATCGCTGTTCGGTGAGCGCTGTGCTGTCCTACGTCGATCGAGAGGTGCACCTGCGACAGGGCGGGGTGCGTAATTTCAGTGGGCTGATTCGCGTCATCTGTGTGGCCTGGTTACTTGATCCGCCGAGTACACACTGATCGCCGGGCGGGCTGCACAGCACTCCTTAACCATATATAATCCCGCTTTTTGCTGCCCCGGCAGCCAGCGTTGTGGTTGACGAGAGACCTCCATGCCCCTTTATGACTATCAATGTGCTTCCTGCGACCACCGCATGGAGGTGTTGCAGAAAATCAGCGCCGCGCCATTGACCGATTGTCCGGCATGCCAGGCGCCGGCCCTGAAGAAACTGCTGTCGGTACCCGGCTTTCGCCTGAGTGGCAATGGCTGGTACGAGACCGACTTCAAGACCGGGGCGAAGAAGAACCTGGCCGGCGACAAGGCCGACTGAGTTGAATTGCAGCGACAGGGTCTTGCACTATTAGCCCTCAGGGCGGACAAGACCTCCACCGAATACACGAATCACGAGAAGCGAAACCACGATCATGATGCGCAGCCATTATTGCGGCCAACTGAACGAGAGCCTGGACGGCCAGGAAGTCACCCTTTGCGGCTGGGTCCATCGGCGTCGCGACCACGGCGGGGTGATCTTCCTCGACATCCGTGACCGCGAAGGCATGGCCCAGGTCGTGTTCGATCCGGATCGCGCCGAAACCTTCGCCGCCGCCGACCGCGTGCGCAGCGAATACGTGGTGCAGATCACCGGCAAGGTGCGCAAGCGCCCTGACGGCGCGGTGAACGCGAACATGGCCTCCGGCGCCATCGAGATCCTCGGTTACCAACTGAACGTGCTCAACGAAGCCGAGACCCCGCCATTCCCGTTGAACGAATACTCCGACGTCGGCGAAGAAACCCGCCTGCGCTATCGTTTCATCGACCTGCGTCGCCCGGAAATGGCCGACAAGCTGCGCCTGCGTTCGCGCATCACCAGCAGCATTCGCCGCTTCCTCGACGAGAACGGCTTCCTCGACGTCGAAACGCCGATCCTGACCCGTGCCACTCCGGAAGGCGCGCGCGACTACCTGGTGCCCAGCCGCACCCACGCTGGCAGCTTCTTCGCCCTGCCGCAGTCGCCCCAGCTGTTCAAGCAACTGCTGATGGTGGCCGGCTTCGACCGCTACTACCAGATTGCCAAGTGCTTCCGCGATGAAGACCTGCGTGCCGACCGCCAGCCGGAATTCACCCAGATCGACATCGAGACCAGCTTCCTCGACGAGTCCGAGATCATGGGCCTCACCGAGAGCATGATCCGCAAGCTGTTCAAGGAAGTGCTCGACCTCGAGTTCGGCGACTTCCCGCACATGACCTTCGAAGAAGCCATGCGTCGTTATGGCTCCGACAAGCCGGACCTGCGCATCCCGCTGGAACTGGTCGATGTTGCCGATCAGCTCAAGGACGTCGACTTCAAGGTCTTTGCAGGTCCTGCCAACGATCCGAAGTGCCGTGTCACTGCCCTGCGCCTGCCGGGCGGCGCTGCCATGCCGCGCAGCAAGATCGACGAGTACACCAAGTTCGTCGGCATCTACGGTGCCAAGGGCCTGGCGTACATCAAGGTCAACGAGCGCGCCAAGGGCGTCGAGGGCCTGCAGTCGCCGATCGTCAAGAACATCCCTGAGGCCAACCTCAACGTGATCCTCGATCGCGTCGGCGCGGTCGATGGCGACATCGTGTTCTTCGGGGCCGACAAGTTCAAGGTCGTCAGCGAGGCCCTGGGCGCGCTGCGTATCAAGCTGGGTCACGACTTCAACCTGCTCACCTGCGAGTGGGCACCGATGTGGGTCGTCGACTTCCCGATGTTCGAAGAGAACGAGGACGGCAGCTTCACCGCGCTGCACCACCCGTTCACCGCACCCAAGTGCACCCCTGAAGAGCTGGAGGCCAACCCGGCCACCGCCTTGTCGCGTGCCTACGACATGGTGCTCAACGGCACCGAGCTGGGTGGCGGTTCTATCCGTATCCACCGTAAAGAGATGCAGCAGGCAGTCTTCCGTCTTCTGGGGATCGAGGCGGCGGAACAGGAAGAGAAATTCGGTTTCCTGCTCGACGCCCTGAAGTTCGGCGCCCCGCCACACGGTGGTCTGGCCTTCGGCCTGGATCGTCTGGTCATGCTGATGACTGGCGCCCAGTCAATCCGTGAAGTGATCGCGTTCCCGAAAACCCAGAGCGCTGCGTGCGTCATGACTCAGGCCCCAGGCCTGGTCGATGCCAAGGCTCTGCGCGAGCTGCACATCCGTCTGCGTGAGCAGACCAAGGTCGAGTAATCACCGCAGGCGCCCCGAAGTCGGGGCGCTTCGCGCTTGCGCGCAGGATTTTCCGCGTTCCGCCCTTCGGGGCGGAACCTGTTTCTGTTTCAAGGATTTGGAGTCGTTATGGCCGGTCATTCCAAGTGGGCGAATATCAAGCACCGCAAAGAACGCCAGGATGCCAAGAGAGGCAAGATCTTCACCAAGTGGATCCGCGAACTGACCGTCGCTGCCAAGCAGGGTGGTGGTGATCCGGCCTCCAATCCCCGGCTGCGGTTGGCGCTGGACAAGGCGCTGGGTGCCAACATGAGCCGCGACATCATTGATCGTGCGGTGGCGCGTGGGGCCGGCACCAACGAAAGCGACAACGTCGAAGAGCTCAGCTACGAGGGTTACGGCCCCGGTGGTGTGGCGATCATGGTCGAGGCCATGACCGACAACCGCAACCGCACTGCAGCAGCCGTGCGCCATGCCTTCACCAAGTGTGGCGGCAACCTCGGTACCGATGGCTCGGTGGCTTATCTGTTCGAGCGCAAGGGGCAGATCAGCTTTGCACCGGGCGTCGAGGAAGATGCGCTGATCGAAGCGGCCATGGAAGCCGATGCCGATGATGTGGTCGCCAATGACGATGGCTCCTTCGACGTCTTCACGTCTTTCAACAGCTTCTACGCCGTGCGCAACGCGCTGGAAGAGGCGGGCTTCAAGGCTGCCGACGCGGAAATCGTCATGCAGCCGACCACCAGCGCCGAGCTGGATCAGGACGGCGCGGAGAAGGTGCTCAAGCTGATCGATATGCTCGAGGACCTGGATGACGTGCAGAACGTCTACTCCAATGCGCAGATCTCCGACGAGATCATGGAAAAACTCGGCTAAGGTTTTCCTTGGTCTTCGGGGCCTCTTCGCGGGTCAGTGAAATGTGTAAAGAACCGCAGGCTTTATGACGCTGATTCTTGGTATCGACCCCGGTTCGCGAATCACCGGTTATGGTGTGGTACGCCACACGCCGCGGGGGTGCGAGTACGTGGCCTCCGGTTGCATCCGCACCGGTGGTGGCGAGTTGCATGAGCGACTGCAGATCGTGTTTCGCGGCGTCAGCGAGGTGATTCGCCTGCATGGCCCCGTCACCATGGGCATCGAGCGGGTGTTCATGGCGCGCAATGCCGACTCGGCGCTCAAGCTTGGCCAGGCCCGCGGTGCAGCCATCGTCGCTGCCGCCGAGGCGGGCCTGGAGATCGCCGAATACACCGCCAGCCAGGTCAAGCAGTCGGTGGCCGGTACGGGCGGGGCGAACAAGGATCAGGTCATGCTGATGGTCATGCACCTGCTCAAGCTGACGCAGAAGCCGCAGATCGACGCCTCCGACGCCTTGGCCATCGCCCTGTGCCACGCCCATACACGCTCCAGCCTGGTGCCCCACGGCCTGGCCACCGCACGCCGGCGCGGTGGGCGCTTGCGTCTGTAACAGCTTCATGCCCTGATACATATTTTGTCCGGGTGACACGCTCACCCGCCGCATTTGCTGATAGGGTTGTCCGGTCTCCGACCAGACGCCCGAGAGAAAGGATCGGAACGTGATTGGACGTTTGCGTGGCACCCTGGCGGAAAAACAACCGCCGCACCTGATTATCGATGTCAATGGCCTGGGCTATGAGCTGGAGGTGCCGATGACGACGCTGTACCGCCTGCCCAAGGTCGGCGAAGCGGTGACGCTGCATACTCATCTGGTTGTGCGCGAAGACGCTCACCTGCTCTATGGCTTCTTCGAGAAGCGCGAGCGCGAGCTGTTCCGCGAGCTGATCCGTCTCAATGGCGTCGGCCCGAAGTTGGCTCTGGCGTTGATGTCGGGTCTCGAGGTCGATGAGCTGGTGCGCTGCGTGCAGGCCCAGGATGCGTCGGCTCTGGTGCGCGTACCCGGCGTCGGCAAGAAGACCGCCGAGCGCCTGCTGGTCGAGCTCAAGGACCGTTTCAAGGCCTGGGAAACCTCGCCTGCGATGTTCACCCTGGTGTCCGATGGGCCACTGCCGGTGGCCAGCACCTCCAGCGCCGAAGCCGATGCAGTCAGCGCCCTGATCTCGTTGGGCTACAAACCTCAGGAAGCCAGCAAGGCGGTGTCGGCGATCAAGGACAAGGCGAACATGACCAGCGAGGAACTGATTCGCCATAGCCTCAAAGGGATGATCGTCAAGTGATCGAAGCCGACCGCCTGATCGCCGCCAGCGGGCGCGACCGCGAAGAGGTCCAGGACCGCGCCATTCGTCCGTTGAGCCTGGACGAGTACATCGGCCAGCCGGTGGTGCGCGAGCAGATGGGCCTGTTCATCCAGGCCGCCCGCGGCCGCAACGAGTCCCTCGATCACACCTTGATCTTCGGTCCGCCCGGTCTGGGCAAGACCACCCTTGCCAATATCATCGCCCACGAGATGGGGGTTTCGGTCAAGAGCACGTCCGGCCCGATCCTCGAACGCCCGGGTGATCTGGCGGCAATGCTGACCAACCTCGAGCCGCACGACGTGCTGTTCATCGATGAAATCCACCGCCTGTCGCCTGTGGTCGAGGAAGTACTCTACCCGGCGATGGAGGACTTCCAGCTCGACATCATGATCGGTGAGGGGCCTGCCGCACGTTCGATCAAGCTCGACCTGCCGCCGTTCACCCTGGTCGGTGCGACCACCCGGGCCGGCATGCTCACCAACCCACTGCGTGATCGTTTCGGGATCGTCCAGCGCCTGGAGTTCTACAGCAACCAGGACCTGGCGACCATCGTCAGCCGGTCGGCGAACATTCTGGGGCTTGCCATCGAAGACAAGGGCGCTTTCGAGATCGCCCGTCGCGCCCGCGGTACGCCACGGATCGCCAACCGCCTGCTCCGCCGCGTGCGTGACTACGCCGAGGTGCGTGCGAAGGGCCAGATCACCAAGGAAATCGCCGACAAGGCATTGAACCTTCTGGACGTCGACGAGCGCGGTTTCGACCATTCCGACCGGCGTCTGCTGCTGACCATGATCGAGAAGTTCGATGGCGGACCGGTAGGCGTGGACAACCTGGCGGCTGCGATCAGCGAAGAGCGGCACACCATCGAGGATGTCCTCGAACCGTACTTGATCCAGCAGGGCTACATCATGCGTACGCCGCGTGGTCGTGTGGTCACCCGGCACGCCTATCTGCATTTCGGCCTGAACATTCCGGGGCGCTTTGCCGAGGGTGGAGAATTTTCTGATCCTGACGATGAATGACAGATCGAATCGGGGTTTTCGTGGTCCTAGCGCTGGCACTTTGCGACAGCGCTGGCAATACGACATTTCCCCTGAAAAAACAGTTGCCGGGGCGGATTGGCAAGCTGAGGAGTAAGCACTAGAGTATGCGCGCGCAAAATCGGCAGGACCCGTTCGCTCACCGTTGTCGCGTCTATTACGAGGATACTGACGCAGGCGGGGTGGTGTACTACGTCAACTACCTGAAATTCATGGAGCGTGCACGCACCGAAAGGTTGCGGCACCTGGGGTTCTCCCAGTCCGAGCTGGCGGAACAGAATCTATTGTTCGTCGTCCACTCCAGCGAGGCACGCTACCACGCGCCGGCACGGTTGGACGATGCGTTGCGGGTAACCGCACAAGTACTTGAATTGAATCGCGCCAGCCTGCGCTTCGTGCAGCAGGTCTGGCGAGAAGCGGATGAAACACTGCTTTGCGAAGGGCAGTTCCTGGTGGCCGCCGTGCGCGCCGACACTTTCAAACCCCGGGCCATTCCCCCTGAACTGCGCGACGCTTTCATGGCGGACGGCACGGGTACTCAATCGAACGCAGGAGAATAAGCGTGGAAGCAAACGTCGTCGACCATACCTCCATGTGGAGCCTGGTCGCCAATGCCAGTGTGGTGGTTCAGCTGGTAATGCTGACTCTCGTGGCAGCCTCGGTGACCTCTTGGATCATGATCTTCCAGCGCAGCACCATGCTGCGCGCCGGTCGTCGTGCACTGGACGCTTTCGAAGAGCGTTTCTGGTCGGGCATCGACCTGTCCAAACTGTATCGTCAGGCCGGCAGCAACCCTGATCCGGACTCGGGTGTCGAGCAGGTCTTCCGCGCCGGCTTCAAGGAATTTTCGCGCCTGCGCCAGCAGCCGGGCGTCGATCCTGATGCGGTCATGGAAGGCGTGGGACGCGCCATGCGTGTAGCCATCTCCCGCGAGGAAGAGAAGCTCGAGCAGAGCCTGCCGTTCCTGGCCACCGTCGGTTCCACCAGCCCGTACATCGGCCTGTTCGGTACCGTATGGGGCATCATGAACTCCTTCCGCGGCCTGGCCAGCGCCCAGCAGGCCACCCTTGCCACCGTGGCACCCGGCATTGCCGAGGCACTGATCGCCACCGCGATCGGCCTGTTCGCCGCGATCCCGGCAGTCATCGCCTACAACCGCTTCGCTGCACGCAGCGAAACACTGATCGGTCGCTACTACACGTTCGCCGATGAGTTCCAGGCGATCCTGCACCGCAAAGTACACACCAGCGAAGAGTGATCAGGTAGACATCCATGGCCCGAGTTCGCCACAAACGCAAGCCGGTCGCCGAGATGAACGTGGTGCCCTACATCGACGTGATGCTGGTGCTGCTGGTCATCTTCATGGTGACCGCACCCATGCTCAACCAGGGCGTGAAGGTCGACCTGCCCAAGGTTTCCAGCGAAGCCTTGCCGCAGGACAACAACGTCCAGATCCTCACCATCTCGATCAAGGCCGACAAAACCTACTACTGGAACCTCGGTAGCGAAGTCGATACCGACAAACAGATGGACAAGGCGATGACCCTGCCGGAAATGACCAACGCGGTGACCAAGATCATCGCTGCCGGCCGCGACCAGGGCAAACAGACCCAGGTGTTCATCCGGGGTGACAAGGCCGTCGACTATGGCGCGGTCATGGGCGCCATGGGCGGGTTGCAGAAAGCCGGTGTCGGTAACGTTGGCCTGATTACCGAGGCGCCCTGATGCAACAGCGAGAGCCATCCGCCTCGGAAAGCTACTTCTGGCCCAGCGTCTGGGCCATTGGCCTGCATGTGCTGGTGTTCGGCCTGCTGTTCGTCAGCTTCGCCATGACGCCTGAACTGCCGCCGTCCAAGCCGATCGTCCAGGCTACGCTCTATCAGCTCAAGTCAAAGAGCCAGGCGACCACCCAGACCAATCAGAAGATTGCCGGGGAAGCCAAGAAAACGGCTTCACGCCAGACTGAAGTCGAGCAGATGGAGCAGAAGAAGGTCGAGCAGGAAGCTGTGAAGGCCGCGGAACAAAAGAAAGCCGACGCCGCTCAAAAGGCCGAGGAAGCTCGCGAGGCCGCCGAAGCCAAGAAAGCCGAGGACGCTGCCAAGGCTGCCGAGGCGAAAAAGGCCGCCGAGCAGAAGAAGGCCGAGGAAGCGAAGAAGCAGCAGGCTGATATCGCCAAGAAGAAGGCCGAAGACGAGGCCAAGAAACAGGCCGAGGAAGAAGCCAAGAAAGCTGCGGCCGAAGAGGCGAAGAAGAAAGCCGCCGAAGACGCCAAGAAAAAAGCAGCCGAGGACGCCAAGAAGAAAGCAGCGGCGGCCGAGGAAGCGAAGAAGAAGGCAGCCGAAGAGGCCAAGAAGAAGGCCGCTGCGGATGCACAGAAGAAAAAGGCACAGGATGCAGCCCGCAAGGCGGCTGAAGACAAGAAGGCTCAGGCTCTGGCCGAGTTGCTGTCCGACACCACCGAGCGTCAGCAGGCACTGGCCGACGAGCAAGGCGACCAGGTGGCGGGTGATTTCGACGACCTCATCCGCATGCGTGCGGCCGAAGGTTGGGCGCGTCCGCCATCCGCGCGCAAAGGCATGACGGTAGTCCTGCAGATCAACATGCTGCCGGACGGCACGATCACCAATGTGAGCGTGGCCAAGTCCAGTGGCGACGGTCCGTTCGACAGCTCGGCCGTGGCCGCGGTGAAGAACATTGGCCGGTTGACTGAAATGCAGGGCTTGAAGCCGAACGAGTTCAATCCGTATCGTTCGTTCAAGATGACATTTACACCTGAGGATCTAGCGTTGTGATTAAACGTCTGAGAGGACTGCTGGTCATGCTCTGCTGCGTGGCAGGCATGGCCGTGGCAGAGGAAAAGAACATCCTGGTCACCAGCGGCAGCGACCGGGCCACGCCCATCGCGGTAGTGCCGTTTGGTCTGCAGGGTGGCAGCGTGCTGCCGGAAGACATGGCCGACATTATCGGCAACGATCTGCGCAACTCCGGCTACTACGCGCCCATCCCGCGGCAGAACATGATCAGCCAGCCGACCCAGGCCAGCGAAGTCATCTTCCGTGACTGGAAAGCGCTGGGTGCCCAATACGTGATGGTCGGTAGCATCGTGCCGTCCGGTGGTCGCCTGCAGATCAGCTACGCGCTGTTCAACGTTGCGACCGAGCAACAGGTGCTGACCGGCAGTGTCGGTGGTGGCGTCGATCAACTGCGCGACATGGCGCACTACATCGCTGACCAGTCGTTCGAGAAGCTCACCGGTATCAAGGGTGCGTTCTCCACCCGCATGCTGTACGTGACCGCCGAGCGTTTCTCGACCAACAACACCCGCTACACCCTGCAGCGTTCCGACTACGACGGTGCCCGTGCAGTGACGCTGCTGCAGTCGCGCGAGCCCATCCTGTCGCCGCGTTTTGCGCCTGATGGCAAGCGTATCGCCTATGTTTCGTTCGAGCAGAAGCGTCCACGTATCTTCGTCCAGCACATCGATACCGGGCGCCGCGAGCAGATCACCAACTTCGAAGGCCTCAACGGTGCACCGGCCTGGTCGCCCGATGGCAATCGCCTGGCGTTCGTGCTGTCCAAGGACGGCAACCCGGACATCTATGTGATGAACATGGGTTCGCGTCAGATCAGCCGTGTTACGGCAGGCCCTGGTATCAATACCGAGCCGTTCTGGGGCAAGGATGGCAACACGCTGTACTTCACCTCCGACCGTGGTGGCAAGCCACAGATCTACAAGACGTCGGTGGGTGGCGGTGGCGCCGAGCGCGTCACTTTCGTTGGCAACTACAATGCCAACCCGAAACTGTCGGCGGATGAAAAGACCCTGGTAATGATTCATCGCCAGGAAGGTTTCACCAACTTCAAGGTGGCTGCCCAGGACTTGCAACGGGGAAGTGTAAAGATTCTTTCTGAAACGAGTCTTGATGAGTCTCCCACTGTTGCGCCTAACGGCACCATGCTAATCTACGCCACCCGCCAGCAGGGCCGGGGAGTCTTGATGCTCGTGTCGCTTAACGGCCGTGTGAGGCTCCCACTTCCTACCGCTCAAGGCGAAGTCAGAGAACCGTCCTGGTCCCCCTACCTGAACTGATTGCGGCGTAACAATTTTGCTTAACACACTGGGGTTTCATTAGGAGTTTCACGATGGAAATGCTGAAGTTTGGTAAATTCGCTGCGCTGGCTCTGGCCATGGCCGTAGCTGTAGGTTGCTCCTCCAAGGGCGGTGACAACGCTGGCGAAGGCGCTGTTGACCCGAACGCTGGCTACGGTGCAAACACCGGCGCTGTCGACGGTTCCCTGAGCGAAGAAGCCGCCCTGCGCGCAATCACCACCTTCTACTTCGAATACGACAGCTCGGATCTGAAGCCAGAAGCCATGCGCGCCCTGGACGTTCACGCCAAGGACCTGAAAGCCAACGGCAACCGCGTTGTTCTGGAAGGTAACACCGACGAGCGCGGTACCCGCGAGTACAACATGGCTCTGGGCGAGCGTCGTGCCAAGGCCGTTCAGCGCTACCTGGTTCTGCAGGGCGTTTCCCCTGCTCAGCTGGAACTGGTTTCCTACGGCGAAGAGCGTCCAGTTGCTACCGGCAACGACGAGCAGTCCTGGGCTCAGAACCGTCGCGTAGAACTGCGTAAGTAAGTTCTTATGCGTATGTGCCGTCGTGTTGTAACCGTCCTCGCCCTCAGCCTGCCGCTTTCTGCGTGGGCTGCGGTTCCTGTAGTTGATGACAACGGAGGCAGTTATCCGCCTTCGGGTTATGGCACGAGCGGCGCCTATGCCGGGGCAGGGGCTTCGGCCCCTGCTTCTGCACAGGGTCAGCTGTTCCTGCAGCTGCAACAGATGCAGGACCAGATTTCCCGTCAGCAAGGCATCATCGAAGAGCTGCAGAACGATGTGTCGCGCATGAAGCAGGAAAACCTGGAGCGATACCAGGATCTGGACCGCCGCATCAACAGTGGTGCCGCACCAGCCGCTACACCCGATAATTCCTCCACCGGTGGCGCATCCGATGCCGCAGGTGCCGCTGCCGGCGCAAGCGCTGCGCAGCAACCGGCTGCCAATGGCGAGCCGGCCGATCCGGCGAAAGAAAAGCTGTTCTACGATGCTGCTTTCGATCTGATCAAGCAGAAGGACTTCGACAAGGCCAGTCAGGCCTTCAGCGCCTTCCTGCGCAAGTATCCCAACAGCCAGTACGCCGGCAACGCGCAGTACTGGCTGGGTGAGGTCAACCTCGCCAAAGGCGACCTGCAAGGCGCCGGCCAGGCCTTCGCCAAGGTCAGCCAGTTGTACCCCAAGCACAGCAAGGTGCCTGACTCGCTGTACAAGTTGGCCGATGTCGAACGTCGCATGGGCCATACCGACAAGGTCAAGGGCATCCTGCAGCAAGTCATCACCCAGTACCCTGGCACCTCCGCCGCGCAACTGGCCCAGCGTGACCTGCAGAAGCTCTGAACTGCACCGCTTGAAAGAAACCCGCGCCTGGCGCGGGTTTTTTCGTTAGAATCTCTGCCCTTTTTTCGTAAACACGCTGTTGCGGATAACGCTATGTCGAGTCTGCAGCAGTGCCTGACGGAGGCGGTCAGCCTGTATAGCTGTCACGCCCGTGGCGACCATGCAAGACACATTACGTATCACCGAAGTCTTTTACTCGTTGCAGGGTGAAACGCGAACGGCTGGCTTGCCCACCGTGTTCGTGCGTTTGACCGGCTGCCCGCTGCGCTGCCAGTACTGCGACAGTGCCTACGCATTCAGTGGCGGCACACTGCGTACCCTCGACGACATTCTCGAGCAGGTCGCGGGCTTTCGTCCGCGCTATGTCTGCGTCACTGGGGGCGAACCGTTGGCCCAGCCCAACGCATTGCCTTTGCTTGAGCGCCTGTGCGATGCGGGCTATGAGGTTTCGCTGGAGACCAGCGGCGCGCTCGACATCTCGCGGGTAGACACGCGCGTCAGTCGCGTGGTCGACCTCAAGACCCCAGGTTCGGAAGAGGTTCACCGTAACCGCTACGAGAACATCGAACACCTGACGAGCAATGATCAGGTCAAGTTCGTCATCTGCTCCCGCGAGGACTACGACTGGGCAGTGTCCAAGCTGATCCAGTACAACCTCGAAGAACGGGCAGGTGAAGTCCTGTTCTCGCCCAGCCACCATCAGGTGAGCGCCAGCGACTTGGCCGACTGGATCGTCGCCGACAACCTGCCCGTGCGTTTCCAACTGCAACTGCACAAGTTGCTGTGGAACGACGAACCGGGCCGCTGATCAAGAGAGTGATGACATGACTGAAAAACGTGCGGTAATCCTGCTGTCTGGCGGCCTGGACTCGGCCACTGTGGTCGCCATGGCCAAGGCCGAGGGCTACAGTTGCTACACCATGAGCTTCGATTACGGCCAGCGCCACCGCGCCGAGCTCAACGCCGCTGCGCGGGTGGCTCGCGATCTGGGCGTGGTCGAGCACAAGGTCATTGGCTTGAACCTCGATGGTATTGGCGGTTCGGCCCTCACTGACAGCAGCATCGATGTGCCTGAAGCACCTACCGAGGGTATTCCGGTCACTTATGTACCGGCGCGCAACACCGTATTCCTGTCGTTGGCGCTGGGTTGGGCGGAAGTGCTGCAAGCTCGTGACATCTTCATTGGCGTCAACGCTGTTGATTATTCGGGTTACCCCGATTGTCGCCCGGAGTTCGTCGAGGCCTTCGAGCGCATGGCCAACCTGGCTACCAAAGCGGGTGTGGAAGGGCAGGGGTTCCGCATCCAGGCGCCACTGCAGAACCTGAGCAAGGCGCAAATCGTCGAGGCCGGTATTGCCCGTGGGGTGGACTACAGTCTGACGGTTTCCTGCTATCAGGCAGATGATGATGGCCGCGCCTGCGGCAAGTGCGACAGCTGCCGCCTGCGGGCGGAAGGCTTCAAGGCCGCAGGTGTGGCCGATCCGACACGCTATTTTTGAGAAATTTTCGATGGAGTGTTGATTTCCTCTGAGAAATCAGTAATATACGCGCCATCCAACGGGTCGTTAGCTCAGTTGGTAGAGCAGTTGGCTTTTAACCAATTGGTCGTAGGTTCGAATCCTACACGACCCACCATATTCACAGCGGTTCGCATGTATTGAGACCACTGTACGAAAAGCCCGCCTTATGGCGGGCTTTTTCGTTTGCGTCTCCGTGGTTCATGCCGGGTTCAACCAGCGTGTGCAGATCGGGGGAGCGTGACAACAAGCAAGCCTTGCAAATGACTTTAAAATGTTATGTTATAACCTTAAATTTGATCAGCTTTTTGTCGACACGAGTGCCCCTCCGCCATGGACAGACGCACCTTCCTGCAGCTGCTGTTTGCCGGCTGCACCTTGCCTGTCACCCGCCTGGTGCTGGCAAACACCGCCGAGCAGGTTCGCGGTGCAGTATTGCGCCAGGCGGCAGAGGGCACGACCCTGCTGCTGGACCTCAGTGGCCCGATACCCGCCCGCACTTTCACCCTCGAAGCGCCGCCGCGGCTGGTTCTTGACCTGCAAGGCGCGGGGCTGGCGACTTCGCTTGATGGGCTGGCCCTCAAGGGCACGCCAATCAAGGCAATTCGCAGTGCAGCGACTGCAGACGGCGGCTTGCGCATTGTGCTGGACCTGCGCTCACCGGGGATTTCCGGCGAGCTGCAGACGCTCGCCCGCGGTCGGCAGCTGGCCCTGCGTCTTGGCGGATTGCCAGTTGCGGCCGCAGTGCCGACGGGCAAGGCTGTCGGGAATAGGGCACCGCCGCAGGGGCGTGACCTGCTGATCGTCATCGACGCCGGTCACGGCGGCAAGGACCCTGGTGCAGTGGGCAGTGGCGGCGAGCAGGAAAAGCTCGTCGCACTGGCCATCGCCCGCCTGCTGGCGCGCCGCATCGATGCGCAGAAGGGCTTCAAGGCTCGCCTGGTGCGCAATCAGGACGTATTCATCCCGCTACGCAAACGTGCCGAAATGGCCCAGCGGCTGAACGCCGACCTGTTCATTTCCGTGCATGCCGACGCGGCGCCGAGGCGCACCGCATCCGGTGCCTCGGTGTTCGCCCTGTCCGAGCATGGCGCCACTTCGACCGTGGCGCGCTGGATGGCACAACGCGAGAACGATGCCGATTTCGTCGGGGTGTCCAGCGTGTTGAAAAAGCCACCCAAGGATCCGGTGGTGGCAGGCGTGCTGCTGGACATGTCGATGAATGCGACCATCTCCACCAGCCTGGACCTGGGGCATTCGGTGCTGGGCCAGCTCGAAGGCGTGGCCGGTTTGCACCAGGCCCGGGTGGAGCAGGCCGGTTTCGCGGTGCTCAAGTCGCCTAGCGTGCCTTCGATCCTGGTGGAAACTGGCTTCATGTCCAATGCCAGGGATTGCCAGCGGCTGCAGGATCCACGGCATCAGCGCAAGGTCGCCGAGGCGATTTTCGCCGGGCTCGACAAGCACTTCCGCCGGCGTGCCCCCGATGGCAGCTACCTGGCCGCGCTCGCCGCGTACCGCCTGGCCGAGCCTGGCGCCCAAGGCTGAAGCGGGCCGCTACGAGAACGCATCGGGCTTGCGTATACTGTGCGCCTTTACGGTCCAGGGCTGATCCCTGCGACCCGCTCACGGATCGCGCACAGAGGCTTGCCAGTACGATGACGCAAGGATGTACTTCCACCACTGAGGCACCGTTGATCTCGGTCGTCGCCCCCTGCTACAACGCCGAAAAGTACCTGGAGGCGGCCCTGGCGAGCATCTTTGCCCAGGACTACCCGAACTTCGAAGTCATCATCGTCGACGACGGCTCCAGCGACCGAAGCGTGGAGATGCTGCGCGCGTTGCAGTCGACCTACGATTTCACCCTGCTGACCCAGGCCAACCAAGGGGTCAGCGGCGCGCTCAATACCGGTCTGCAGCATGCTCGCGGGGTCTATGTCTCGACCCCCGATCTCGACGACATCATGCTGCCGAACTCCCTGAGTGTCCGCGCCGCCTATCTGGACGCCCACCCGAAGGTCGGTTGCGTCGGTGCGTTGATCGTCTACATGGACACCGAAGGCCGCGACACCAAGGTGCAGCATCGCACCGAAATCAAGACCTTCGATTTTGCCGAGATCCTGCGTGACGCCGTCGTCGTCGGCGCGCCAGGCTCGCTGTACCGGATGGAGGCGATGCGCGCGGCTGATTTCTACGATCCGGCCATCAAGGTCCAGGATTTCCAGATGACCTTGCGCATTGCCGCCCAGGGTTACGAGATCCACGAACTGCCGGTGTGCGTCACCCGCTACCGCCGCCACCCCAACAACCTGTCGCGCAAGTTCAAGGTGTTGCTGGAGGCTGATCTCAAGGCCATCGCCCCCTACCAGCAGTATTCGGGTTATGCCCGTGGGCGCTCGGTGCTGTTGCACAAGGCGCTCAAGTACGCCGTGGTTGCCGACAAGGCCTATGCCTGGGATCTGCTGCGCAGCATTCCCCTGCGCCACTACAACAAGACCACCCTCAAGCGCATCAAGCGCCTGATGTTCCACCGTTGATGCCGATCGAGGAGCGCCTGCCGTGAAATTTTTCAGGAACCTGGCCGAGCGCCGTGAACGCAAGCGTCTGCGGGCGATGGACAAGCTTGAGCGTGCGGCGGAGAAGATCCGCCTGCGCTATCCGCGTAGCACGGTCGGCGTGGGCAGTTATGGTATCCCCGAGGTCACCGATTTTGGTGATGATGCCGTCCTGCGCATCGGTAATTACACCTCCATCGCCGCAGGTGTTCAGGTGCTGTTGGGAGGCGAGCATCGAACCGACTGGCTGACTACCTATCCCTTTCCGGCAATGATCGACGGCCTGGAAGACATCAAGGATTACGCCCCCAGCAAGGGCGACGTGGTGATCGGCAGCGACTGCTGGATTTGCACCAACGCGGTGATCCTTTCCGGAGTCACCATCGGTCATGGCGCCATCGTTGCCGCCGGGGCGATGGTCTCCCGCGATGTACCGCCATTTGCCGTGGTCGGCGGCAACCCGTGCAAGTTCATCCGCTGGCGCTTCGACGAGCCGGTGCGCGAAGCCTTGCTGGAGGCGGCCTGGTGGGACTGGCCGATGGAAGAGGTCAAGCAGGTGGCGCGCATGCTCAGCAGCGCTGACCTGGACGCCTTCCTCGGCTACGCCAGAGCCCGTCAGGGCCGCTGAGGCGCTATCGCTCGATTGACCGACTCCAGCGCGCGTTCCACTGCGGTCGCTGCTGGTTGACCTCGTCCCAGTTCACCACCACGGCGCTCTGCTGGTACTGCTGCATCGCCTCGACCTGGCCGCGCGTGCGCTCGGTGGTCGGGGTCGTGGGGTTGGACGGAATCTGGTCGCCTTCCTCCAGCGCCGGGGCCTGGGCCGCAGGCGTCAGCAGGTAGGCGGCGAGCTTCTGCGCCAGCTCCGGCTGGTCGTTGTTGGCTACCACGCATTCGGCGAAATTCAGCACCACCGCTCCTTCCTTGGGCTGGGCGTAGGCCACCGGGATGCCCTTGGCCTGCAGGGTGGTGACCTGGGTGGGCGTCAGCGGGAACAGCGCGGCTTCGTCGGTCTGCACCATCTCGGAGATCTTCGCCGAACTGGCGATGTACTCCAGCACGTTTGGCCCGACCTGCTTGGGCCAGGCCTTGAAGCCCGGTTCGACGTTGCTTTCGTCTCCGCCCTGCAAACGGTTGTACATCAGGAAGCCATGCAGGCCGAAGGTCGAGGAGGCCAGCGACTGGAACACCAGTTTGTCCTTGAAGCGCGGGTCTTGCAGGTCGCCCCAGGAGGTTGGTGCGGCCCAGCCGTTCTTCTCGAACAGCCGAGTGTTGTAGGCCAGCCCCGTGACCCCGAGACTGACAGCTACGGCTTCTTCCTTGATACGTGCCTTCTGCGGAATCTGCGACAAGGCCTCGCTGGGCTGCAGCTTGCTGCACAGCCCCATCGAGATGGCCCGGTACATGATGCCGTCGTCGAGCATCACCACATGCATCTGCGGCTTCTTGCTGTTGGCCTGGACCTTGGCCAGGTGGTCGGCCGAGGTGCCGGGCACGATCACCACCTTGACGTTGTTCGCCTGCTCGAAGGCCGGCAGCACCTTGTCGGCGTAGGTACGCTCCATGGTGCCGCCGTTCATGCCCAGGTACAGGGTCGGGGTGGCGGCCTGCAGCGTGGGGCTGGCGGCGAGCATAGCCAGTGACAGGCAGGACAAGCCGGTGCCGAGAATACGTTTGACGTGCTTCATGAAAGCGACCTTCCTCTTAGTGGTTACAGGCCAGGTCGTGACGGACCTGGAAACGACGGATGGAAAATGCCTCGATCGGCTGGCCGCTGGCGCCGTCGCAGACCAGCTCGGCCAGCGCCTCGCCGACTGCCGGGCCGATCTGGAAGCCCGCTCCGGCAAAGCCGAAGCCATGCAGCAGGCCGGGTTGGGTGGTGCTGGCGCCGATCACCGGCTCGTGGTCGGGCAGGTAGCCCTCGGTGCCGCTCCAGGTGCGGATCGCCTGGGCACCGGCCAGAAAGGGGTAGAGTTCGACGGCGTTGCGCAGGATCGCCAGCACCGCTGATTGCCCTGGGCGAGCGCGGTAGGCGTCCAGTGCGAAGCCACGCCCGCCGCCGAGCACGCAATTGCCGCGGGCGACCTGGCGGGCATAGATGCCGCCGCCCTCGACACCGGTGCTGGCATTCATCACCCAGGGCAAGGGTTCGGTGACCAGCATCGCCGGGTGACCAGACTCCATCGGTACCGGCTCGCCGAACTGCGCCGCCAGGTCGGCGGCCCAGGCACCGGCACAATTGAGCAGCCACGGCGCGCGCAGGCGCAAGCCGCTCTGGGTGTGCAGGATGAAGCGCTGGCCATCGTGCTCGACACGGCTGTCGCCGGCCTGCTCGATGACCCGTGCGCCTTTCTGGCGGGCGGCGCGGGTGAATGCGGGGGAGACCAGGCGCGGGTTGGCGTGGCCATCGTCGGCGCAGTACGAGGCGCCGACGGCGATCTCGCCGACCCAGGGGTAGCGGGCGCGCAAGGTGCTGCGGTCGAGCAGTTGCAGGTCCAGGCCATGGTCGCGGCTGGCCGCTTCATAGGCTTGCAGCGCGACGAAGTCGGCTTCGCTGCGCGCCAGTTTCAGGTGCCCGGAGCGCAGGTACTCGCCATCGATGCCGATCAGCGCAGGCAGTTCGCCCCAGATCTGGTGCGCCCGCTGCGACAACGGCAATTGTGCCAGGCTGCGCCCCTGGCGGCGCACGCCGCCGTAGTTGACACCGCTGGATTGGGCGCCGCAGAAGCCACGTTCCAGCAAGGTCAGCGAACGGCCACGCCGGGCCAGGGCAAGCGCCGCCGAGGCGCCGACGATACCGGCCCCCATGACGATCACCTCCGAGTCGATCCACGGGCTCATGCGTCACGCTCCACGCCGAAGGGCAGGGGTTTGATCGGTGCCTGGGCGCGCAGGCGGCCGACCTCGTGCAGAGCCTTGCCGCTGCAACTGGCGATGATTTCCGCAGCTGCCGCGCCGCACATGCGGCCCTGGCAGCGGCCCATGCCGACCCGGCAGTGAGCCTTGACCCGGTTGATCTCCCAATGGCCTTCGCCGACCACGGCGCGCAGCTCGCCGACGCTGATCTCTTCACAGCGGCACACCACCAGATCATCCGCTGCCTGTTCGGCCCAGCGCTCGGGGAAGGGGAAGGCGGCTTCCAGCCCTTCACGGAAGCGGCCAATGCGTGTCAGGCGTTTTTCCAGGGTGCGGCAGCGCTGGAGATCGACGCTTTGGCCGAGGTCCTGCAGCAGCGCCAGGGCGGCGCGTTCGCCGGCCATTTCGGCGGCATCGGCGCCCATGATCCCGGCGCCATCGCCGGCCAGGTAGACATCATGCTGGCTGCTGCGCCCGGCCTCGTCGCGGCGCGGCAACCAGGCGCGGTTGAGCGTATTCCAGTCGAATGCACAGCCGAGCAGGTCGGCCAGCTGCGTTTCGCTGCGCAGCGCATGGGCGAAGGCCAGCGCATCGCATTCGGTGTCATGAAGCTGGTCGCCCTTGCGCCACAACGCCCGTTGCACCTGTTGCTCGCCTTCGATGCGTTCCAGCGTCGCGCCGTGGTGCACCGGCACGCCATGGGCGCTGAGCCAGGCGCGGTAGTACAGGCCCTTGCCCAGGGTTGCCGGTTGCTCCAGCAGTTCAGGCAGGGCGCGGCACTGGGCGCTGAAGGGCGCGCTGTCGAGCACGCCGAGGACCTTGGCGCCGGCCTTGGCGTACTGATAGGCCACCAGGTAAAGCAATGGCCCGCTGCCGCAAAACAGCACGCGCTCGCCAATGGCGCAGCCCTGATGCTTGAGCGCGATCTGCGCAGCTCCCAGGGTGTAAACCCCGGGTAGCGTCCAGCCCGGCACCGGCAGCACCCGGTCGGTGGCGCCGGTGGCGATGATCAGGCGCTGGTAAGGCAGGTGCGCGGCATGGCCGTCACGCAGGGTGTCCAGGGCGCCGTGTTCGGCGTTCCACACCAGGGTGCCGGGGCGATAGTCGATGTGCCCGGCGAGCTGGTCGAGGGTCTGGTGCAGCGCGCTGGCCTTGCGAGCCTCGAAACCGTAGAGCTGGCGCGCCGGTCGCGTGAAGTTGGCCGGTTGGCGGCGATAGATCTGCCCGCCGCCCTGGCTCGCTTCGTCGATCAGGACTGGACGTATACCGTGCTCCACCAGCGTCTGCGCGGCGCGGATCCCGGCGGGGCCGGCACCGACGATCACCACGGCGTTCATGGCCGGCGCCCCGGTTCGCGCAGCACCTGCTGGCCGGCTTCCAGCGCAGTGGCGCAGGCACGGACGCGGCGGCCATCGCCCAGCCGTACCCAGCAGTCCTGGCAGGCGCCCATCAGGCAGAACCCGGCGCGCGGCTCGGCGCTGAAGTCGCTGCCGCGCAGGTGTGCACCGCTGGTCAACACGGCGGTCAGCAGGGTGTCGCCGAGCAAGCCACTGGCCGGCTCGCCGTCGAGGGTGAATTCCAGCACCGGGCGCTGGCGCTCGGCGAGGCGTTTGAACAAGGCCATGTCAGTGCTTCCCTACCAGGACCCGATCCAGGCCATAGACCCGGTCGAGCAGAATCATGGTCACCGCCGTCAGGGCGATCACCAGTGCCGACACTGCAGCCATCATCGGATCGATGGACTCGGTGGCGTAGACGTACATCTTCACCGGCAGGGTCTGGGTGGCCGGGGACGTGACGAAGATCGACAGGGTCACCTCATCGAAGCTGTTGATGAACGCCAGCAGCCAGCCGCCGGCGATACCGGGCAGGATCATCGGCAGGGTGATCTTGCGAAACAGCGTGAAGCGGCTCGCACCCAGTGATTCGGCGGCCTGCTCGGCGCTGCGGTCAACGCCGATGGCGGCGGCGATCACCAGGCGCAGCACGTACGGGGTGATCACCACTGTGTGCGCCAGCACCAGCCAGGTGAAGCTGCCGTTGACCCCGAGCAGGGCGAACAGGCGCAGCAGCGCCACCCCCAGCACCAGGTGCGGAATGATGATCGGCGACAGGAACAGCACGTTGAGAAAGTCGCGCCCCGGGAACTGCAGGCGCGTGATTGCAAGCCCTGTCGGCACCGCGATCAGTGTCGCCAGGCTGGCGGCAAGAAACGCCAGTTGCAGGCTGTTGTTGAAGGCTTCGAGGAAGTCGGCGCGCTCGAACACCGCTTCGAACCAGCGCAGCGAGAACCCCGCCGTGGGCAGGCTCAAGGTGTTTTCCGGAGTGAATGCCACCAGGCACACCACCACCAGCGGTGCGAGCATGAAGACCACCACCAGGCTGTGGAAGGTCAGGGCCAGAGGACCGTTCTTGGACATGAGTTACCCCAGCGATTTCTTGTAGCGGCGTTCGATCATGCGGTTCCACGACAGCATGATCAGCAGGTTGACCAGCAGCAGGGCGATGGCGATGGCCGCGCCCATGGGCCAGTTCAGGTCGGCCAGGTACTGGTCGTAGACCAGCGTGGCGACCATCTTCAGCCGCCGCCCGCCGAGCAGGCCGGGGATGGCGAAGGAGCTGGCGGCCAGGCCGAAGACGATCAACGTGCCGGACAGCATCCCTGGCATCACCTGCGGCAGTACCACCAGGCGCATGACCTTGGCCTGGCTTGCCCCAAGTGACAGCGCGGCCTGTTCGGCGGCCGGGTCGAGCTTCTGCAGGCTGGTCCAGACCGGGATGATCATGAACGGCAGCATCACGTGGACCAGCGCAACGATCACCGCGAACGGGGTGTACAACAGCTTCATCGGCGCGCCACCCAGGGCCTGGATGGCGTGGTTGATCAGCCCGTCGGCGCCCAGCAACAGGCTCCAGCCGAAGGCGCGCACCACCACCGAAATCAGCAGCGGAGTGAGGATCACCACCAGGAAGATCGAGCGCCACGGGCTGCCCATGCGGCTGAGGATGTAGGCCTCGGGTACACCAATCACCACGCACAGCAGAGTGACCAGCGCGCTGATCCAGAAGGTGCGCCAGAAGATTTCGAGGAAATAGCTGTCGCCGAGCAGCGCCAGGTAGTGCTCGAAGGTCCAGTGGTCGGCACGGATGCCGACTTCGTAGTCGAACACATTGAACGACAGCACCAGGGTCAGCAGCAGCGGCACGATCAGCAGTGCGGCGAACAGTGCCAGCGCTGGTGCCGACAGCCAATAGCCGCGCAGGTCACGGTGTTGCCTGGCGCAGGTGGCGGGGGCAGGCACGGCGCTGTTCATGCGCTCACCTCGTCGGCGGCGAGCACCCGCAGCAGCTCGGGCTGCCAGTCCAGGCCGACATCGACACCTTCGCCGAGCGGGGCGCTGCCATCGTTGCGCCGCACCACGGTCAGCTCGCCCAGCGGTGTGCCGATGCGGTACAGCCATTGGCTGCCAAGGAAGTAGCGGGTCAGGATGCGGCCTTGCAGGCGACCGACGCCGTTGTCGAGCAGGTCGATCTTTTCCGGGCGCAGGCTCAGGGTCAGGCTGGCGTCGCGGCAGTGGTGCACCTGCGGCAGGCCTGCGCCGTCCAGCTCGCCGGGCAACAGGTTGGCCTTGCCGACGAAGTCGGAGATGAAGCGGGTGCGCGGGTGTTCGTAGAGGCGATATGGCTCGTCGACCTGGGTGACACGTCCGGCCTGCATCACCACCACGCGATCGCTGATCGACAGGGCTTCGGCCTGGTCATGAGTGACCATCAGCGTGGTGATGCCGACTTCGCTCTGGATCCTGCGGATCTCGAACTGCATCTCTTCGCGCAGGTTGGCATCAAGGTTCGACAGCGGCTCGTCGAGCAGCAGCACCGGTGGCTCGATCACCAGCGCCCGGGCCAGGGCCACACGCTGGCGCTGGCCACCGGACAGCTCGCGTGGGTAGCGTTCGGCGTGCCGCTCCAGGCGCACCAGTGCCAGTACCTCGGTCACCTTGCGGCGAATCTCGGTTTCGGGCTGCTTGCGCATGCGCAGGCCGAAGGCGACGTTGTCGGCCACGGTCATGTGCGGAAACAGCGCGTAGCTCTGGAACACCACGCCCAGGCCACGACTGCTGGGCTTGGCGTGGGTGATGTCGCGCCCGTCGAGCAGGATGCGGCCGCTGCTGACGTCGACGAAGCCGGCGATCATCTGCAGGGTGGTGGTCTTGCCGCAGCCTGAAGGCCCGAGCAAGGAGACGAACTCGCTTTGTTCGATGGCGAGGTTGGTGGCGACCACGGCGTCGATTGCGCCGTAGCGTTTGCAAAGATTGTCCAGTTGCAGAAAGGCCATGACTGCGTTCCACCTGTCTTTTGTCGCGTGTCGGGCACGCTTGTTGTTGGGGCAGATGCAAGGAGGCAAATCGAGGACCGATGAATACTCACGAGGCCACCGGTGTGTTGTTCGATTTGTCCCGGTGGACGCAGAGTAGGCGCAAGCCTAGGATGGCCTCAATGGCGAATTTCACTGAGTCGAGCACTATTTTCAGTTTTATTCGTTCAATGAAATTCTGATGAGGAAACGCGCAAGTTGAATTCCGATAAGCGAAATCAGGAAGAACCAGGGGTCAGTGTGGTCTCGCGTTTGTTCGCGGTATTGAGGGTGTTGGGCGAGGCGCCGGTTGAGGGCATGCGGGTGATCGAGCTGGCCGAGCAGGTAGGCCTGTCCCAGCCGACCGTGCACCGTCTGGTGCGCAGCCTGGTGGATGAAGGCATGGTCGAGCAGGAGGCACGCAGCAAGCGTTATCGTCTGAGCCTGGCGTTCTTTGCCCTGGCGGCGCGGGCAGGCAACAGCGGTAATCTGCGCGATCTGGTGCGACCCAGCTTGCTGCGCCTGTCGGCGTCGCTGGGTGACTCGCTGTTTCTGCTGGCGCGCAGCGGCTTCGATGCGGTGTGCCTGGATCGCAGCGAAGGGCCGTATCCGATCCGTACCTTCACCGGCGATATCGGTGGGCGTGTGGCGTTGGGCGTGGGGCAGGGGAGCCTGGCGATCCTGGCGTTCCTGCCGGAGGAGGAGCGCGAGGCGGTGATTCGCAACAACCTGCCGCGGCTACGGGATTTCCACCTGTACGACGAGGTGTTCCTGCGGGCGGAGGTGGAGAACGTGCGGCGCCAGGGGTATGCCGCACGCAACACCGGCGTGTTGCCAGGCATGGCCGGACTTGCGGTGCCGATCCTCGATGGCAATGGCCATGCCGTGGCTGCGTTGAGCGTGGCGACCATCAGCGACCGGCTGGGGCCGGAGCGCCTGCCGATGGTGGTCGAGTTGCTCAAGCGCGAAACGGCGGCGATCGGGCCGAGGATCAATCCGTTCGACCCGACCTTGCGGCATCCCTCGCGGGTGTTTGGGGAGTGAACACCGCAGTACCGCCGATCAGGTCCTGAACTGTTCCATCAGCGCTTGCTGTTGATTGGCCAGCCGGTTGAGCGCCTGGCTGATCTGCGCCGACTCTTCGGCCTGCCCTGACAACGACTCGGTCACATCGCGAATACCCGCCACGTTGCGGTTCACCTCTTCGGCCACCGCGCTCTGTTCCTCGGCCGCCGAGGCGATCTGCAGGTTCATGTCGCTGATCACCGCCACCGCCTCGCCGATCCGTTGCAAAGCCGGGAGCGCCTGGTCCATGCGCTGGGCATTGTCCTGGGCCTGGCGTTGGCCGGCCTGCATGGCATCGACCACGTCGCGCGTGCCTTGCTGCAAGCCTTCGATCACCACGCGGATCTCCTCCACCGATACCTGGGTGCGCTGGGCCAGGTTGCGCACTTCGTCGGCGACCACGGCAAACCCGCGCCCGGCTTCGCCCGCACGTGCAGCCTCGATGGCGGCATTGAGCGCCAGCAGGTTGGTCTGCTCGGCAATCGCGCGGATCACCTCCAGTACAGAGCCGATCTGCTCACTGCGTCCGGCCAGTGAACGGGCTTCGTCCATGGCCGCATCCATGCCCGCGGCCAGGTTGGCGATGGTCTGGCGGGTGCTGGCGATCAGTCGCAGGCCCTCCTGGCTGGCCTGGTCGGCACCCCGCGCCGCCTCGGCAGCCTGCGAAGCGTTGTGGGCGACATCCTGCGCCGTGGCGCTCATCTCGTTGGCGGCGGTGGCCACCTGCTCGATCTCGCGATGTTGCAACTGCATGCCGGCACTGGTCTGGCTGGCGATGGCGGCCGACTGGTCAGCCGTGCCGCGTGCTTCGTGCAGCGACGCCTTGACCTGGGCGATCACCGGCTGGAGCTTGTCGAGGAAGCGGTTGAACCAGCCTGTCAGTTGGCCCAGTTCGTCGTCGCGGGCGTAGTCCAGGCGACGGGTCAGGTCGCCCTCGCCGCTGGCGATATCGCGCAAGCGTTCGGCCACGGCAAGGATCGGCCGCGTCACGCCGCGCGCGGTCAGCCACACCAGCAGCAGGCCGAGCACGGCGGCGACGAGGCCGATCAGCAGGCTGCTGAGGTTTGCCTGCTGATTGTGTGCGTCCAGGCGCTGGTTGACCGCCACGGCAGGGGCGCGCAGCACCGCTTCCGGCACTTCCAGCAGCACCTGCCATGGCGCGGCGTCGGGGATCGGTGCGAACGGGTGGGCAACGCGCAGCATCCCGCCTTCCTGGCGCTCGACCGGCTGGCCGGCACGCATCGGTGCCAGCAGTTCGCGTACCGCCTCACCCAGCGCCTGCTCCAGGGGCTTGCTCAACTGGCTGGCGTCCTGGCTGTGTCCGGCCAGCAGGCCGACGGGGCTGACGATGCTGACCTGGCCCTGGCCTTCGAACAGCTCCTGGCGCCCGGCCAGGCTCAGTTGCTGCAGGTTGTCCAGGCCAATGTCCAGGCCGAGCACGCCGATCACCTTGCCGTTTTCCAGCAGTGGCAGCGCGATGCTCGTCATCAGTACCTGACGGCCGTTGACTTCGTCGAAGTACGGGTCGAGCACACAGGCCTTGGCCGTTTCCAGCGGGCAGGTCAGCCAGCGGTTGTAGGCTGAGCCGTTGGCGCCGATGCTGGTGTCGGCCAGCATCGATTCGGGCATCGCTTCGGAGGCGACCTCGCCGGAGTCTTCGCGTGACCAGTACAGCGAGAAGCGCCCTTGCTCGTTGCTGCCCAACTCGGCCTGGCCGCTGAAACGCGCGTCCTGATGCTCCAGAGCGTCCGGTTGAAATACCAGGTAGAGGCCGATCAGGTCGGGGTTGCCTGCCAGCGCGGCACCGGCTTCCTTGACCAGGTCGCTGCGCAATTGGTCACCGCCGCGTGCCCTGAGCACCTGCACCAGGCGGGCGAAACCGTTGCCGTATTGATAGGCATCCATGAAATAGCGCTGGATGCGCAGCGACTGGGTCTCGGCGTGGGCCTGCAGACGCAGCCGCGCGCTCTGGTCGAGCAACTCGGTGTTGGCAGTGAACACCTGTTCGGCGCTGCGCCGGGACTGGATCAGCGAAGTGGCGACCAGCAAGGCGACCACCGCCAGCAGACACAGGCCGGCAAGCAGGGTGATTTTCCACTGGATGGAGAGACGGCGCAGCGACATGGAGCGTTTCCTTCTCGATCAAGACAACGCCCGCGTTCAAGCGCGGGCGTTGTCGGCAGGGTGGTTCATTCGGCCACGTAGCTTGGCGGGGCGACGCGAAACGCCTTGGTCAGCCAGGCCAGGTACAGCACGCCGCACAAGGCCCAGGCGCCGCCGAACGCCAGCGAATGCTCGTCCAGGTCGATCCACAGTACGGCGATGATGCAAAAGCCTATCGTCGGCAGCACCAGATACTTGAGGTTGTTGGTCAGGCCCTTGTTGCGCCGCTCGCGAACATAGCAATGGTTGATGACCGACAGGTTGACGAAGCTGAAGGCCATCAGTGCGCCGAAGTTGATCACCGAGGTGGCGGTCACGAGGTCGAAGAAGATCGCCGACAGGGCGACCACACCCACCACCACGATGTTCAGCACCGGGGTGCGATAGCGCGGGTGCAGACGGGCGAACAGGCGGGCCGGGATCACCTTGTCGCGGCCCATCACGAACAGCAGGCGGGACACGCTGGCCTGGGACGCCAGGCCCGAGGCGATGGTGTTGATCACCGTGCAGGCGATGAACACCGACTGGAACAGCTTGCCACCGACGTACAGGGCGATTTCCGGCAGGGCGGCTTCATGATCCTGGAAGCGGTCCATGGTCGGAAAGTACGCCTGGATGAAGAACGACATGACGATGAACACCACGCCGCCGATCAGGGCGATCAGGAAGATCGCGCGCGGGATGGTGCGCGCCGGGTCGCGGGTTTCTTCTGACAGGCAGGTGACGGCGTCGAAGCCCAGGAACGAGAAGCACAGGATGGTTGCGCCGGCGACCAGTGCACTGAACTGCGTCTGTTCATCGGCGAACGGCATCAACGTCCAGGCCGTGCCCAGCCCTTCGCCCTGGTGCAGGCCGCGCACGCAGAGGTAGACGAACACGGCCATGATCGCGATCTGCACCGCCACGAACAGGGTATTGAAGTTGGCCACCAGGTTGATGCTGCGCATGTTGACCAGGCTGATCAGGGTGACGAAGGCCACCACCCACACCCATGCCGGCACCTCGGGGAACATCGCCGACAGGTACAGCTTGGCCAGCAGGGCGTTGACCATCGGCAGCAACAGGTAGTCGAGCAGCGACGACCAGCCGACCAGGAAACCCACGTGCGGGTTGATCGCACGTTGCGTGTAGGTGTAGGCCGATCCCGACTCGGGGAAACGCCGTACCAGCGTGCCGTAGCTCACGGCGGTGAACAGGATGCCCAGCAGGGCCAGGATGTAGGCGCTGGGCACGTGACCGGCGGTGATGCCGGAGACGATGCCGAAGGTATCGAAGACGGTCATTGGCGCGATGTACGCCAGGCCGATGATCACGACCTGCCAGAGGCGCAGGGACTTGCGAAACTGCTCGTGACGGCTGGCAGGGTGCTCAGGCTGCATGCTGGCACTCCCGGCGATGACGGGACGAGGCGGGCGACGGGCACGGCAAGGTCGGGCGGATGAGCTCCATGTTGTTCACCTTTTAGCGGAGCGAAGGTTCGCGCGTGGGCGCGGGAGTCAGTACGGGCGAGGCCGGCGAAACGGCGGCGCCTGGGGGCAGGGGCGGACAGGCATGATGGCGGCGCGGTCTTTTTTTTGGTGTATAGGGCGCGGAGCAAGGTGGGGAAAATAAAAGACGATTGGACGGTTGGGTGTCAAGTTAAACATGACAGAGTGATAGGTTTTCAGGTTTTTATCGGCTTTTTATCCACTCTTGAACCCTGTTATATGATTTTCACAGTAAAAAGCAGATTTTGGTGTTCGTAAAATTTTACGATCTTGGTCGTGGACCATGCCTCCTGTAACGATTTGATCAGTAAGGACAGTTGTGCTCTGTGCAGCCGTCACCCGTCGGCAGTTGTAGGACGCGTCGCAAGTGCAGGAAAATCTCCCGGGCGAACACCGCGGCCGGCAAGCGACAGTGCTACGCTTGGCACCCCCGGTCGCGTGCTTCGCGCCACCATCAGCCCTATGGACAGCAATCGGTTCTATTCATGAAGAAATCAGTAGGCATCCTTTCCGGCCTGGCCGTCGCCATCGCCGTCGTCACCACTGCCGGCGCCTGGTACACCGGCAAACAGCTGCCGACGGAACTGGAGCAGTCCATCGCCCGCGGCAACGCGGAGTTGCAGAAGGCGCTGGTCGGTACGGGTGGCACCATGACCATCGAGCTGGTCTCGCTTGACCAGCACCTGTTCACCAGCGACGCGCAGTACCGGCTCAAGGCCAACGACCTGCGCCTCGGCGAGGGTGAGCCGGTGAGCTTCGAGGTCGGTGTGATCGACCATATCGAGCATGGCCCTTTCCCTTGGTCGCGGGTCAAGGCGCTCAAGCTGCTGCCGGTGATGGCGGTCAGCAACAGCCAGTTGCAGAAGGATGACGGCACCGCATCGTGGTTTGCCGCTGCAGGCGACAAGTCGCCGGTGGTTGGCCAGGTCAGCCTGGGCTATGGCGGTGGCGTCGAGAGCGACATCCGGCTGGCGCCGGTGAAGCTGGACGAAGGTGATGGCAATGTCCTCGACTTCGCGGGCATGCAACTGGTGCTCAAAGGGGATCGTGAAGGCAAGGCGGTGGAAATCCACGGCAATGCCGAGCGCCTGGACATGACCCTGGTCGGTGATGATCATCCACCGGTCAAGTTGCAGTTCAACGGCTTCAAGATCGGTGGCGAGCTGACCAGTACCGGCCACGACATGATCTATGTCGGCCACCTGAACCTGCTGCTGGCCGATCTGCAAGCCACGCTCGGACCGAAGCAGGACGTGCTGGTGCTCAAGGGGCTGGAGCAGAACAGCCTGTACAGCGCCGAGGGCCAGGACAAGCTGGGTGGGCGCCTGGAGTACAAGGTGTCCGACATCACCTACGCCGGTCGCGCAGTGGGCAGCGGGCAGATGGTGCTGAGCATGAAGTCGGTGAACATGCCGGCCACTCAGGCACTGCTGGAGTGGTACCAGACCAAGGCGCCCGAGCTGCAGGAGGCCGCTGCCCGTGGCGAGGCGGTGCCGTCGCTGAACATGAGCCCGGAGGAGACCGCCAAGGTCCAGGGCGACCTGCAGAAATTGCTGGCCGACAAGCCACAACTGGCGGTGGAAGACCTGTCGTTCAAGACGGCCAATGGCCAGAGCCACTTCAACCTGTCGCTGGACTTCGCCAATCCGACCTCCTTCGACCTGCCGCCGGACCAGTTTGCCAAGCAGCTGATCACGCGCCTGCAGGGCAAGCTGTCGGTGTCCAAGCCAATGGTCGTGGATCTGGTGACGTTGCAAGCGTTGCTCGATGGCCAGAATGATCCTCAGGCCATTGCCCAGCAAGCCGGTCAGGCAGGCAACATGTTCGGCGTGATGGCGCTGCAGAGTGGGATGGCGCTGGAAGAGGGCAGCGATATCGTGTCGAAGCTGAACTATGCCGATGGGATGGTCGACTTCAACGGCAAGAAGATGACTGTCGAAGAGTTTGCCATGCTGATGAGCATGCACCTGGCAGCCTTGTCGCCGCAGGGCTGACGATTCCCGAAAGGGCTTTGCGGGTAGGCCCGTTTCTGCAGTGCCAATGCACCTGTGGGAACGGGTTCTTCCTTGAATGCCTCATCCCTTTGAAAAACCCTTTTGCATTCCCCCGATTGCCTGTAGCCTTCGCCGTCCGATAATAATCCGCGCCCGCAGATGGGCCGCGATGGCCCGCCACTGCCGGCCATCCGGCACCGTTAGCCGATCTGCCAGGGCCGGGTGGTACACTCGACTGACGCGCACGCAGGTCCAGCGATCATGACCCAGATTTCCGAACGTCTCCTGGTTCAAGCCCACCTTGACGCCAAGCAGCCCCATCCGCTGACGCCCGTGCAGGAGGCCGATTACCGTGCGGCCATCGCTGCCGAGCTCAAGGCACAGAACGCGGTTCTGGTTGCCCACTTCTACTGCGATCCGGTTATCCAGGCCCTGGCCGAGGAGACCGGTGGTTGCGTTTCCGACTCCCTCGAAATGGCCCGCTTCGGCAAGAACCATCCGGCTGACACCGTGGTGGTCGCCGGTGTGCGTTTCATGGGCGAGACCGCGAAGATCCTTACCCCGGAAAAGCGCATCCTGATGCCGACCCTGGAAGCTACCTGCTCCCTTGACCTGGGCTGCCCGGTAGAGGAGTTCTCGGCATTCTGCGACCAGCACCCGGAGCGTACCGTGGTGGTTTACGCCAACACCTCGGCAGCGGTAAAGGCGCGTGCCGACTGGGTGGTGACCTCCAGCTGCGCGTTGGAGATCGTCGAGACCCTGATGGATAACGGCGAGACCATCATCTGGGGCCCGGACCAGCACCTGGGCCGTTACATCCAGAAGAAAACCGGCGCCGACATGTTGCTGTGGGATGGTGCCTGCATCGTTCATGAAGAGTTCAAGTCGCGCCAGTTGGCCGACATGAAGGCGCTGTATCCAGATGCCGCGATCCTGGTGCACCCGGAGTCGCCTGAGTCGGTGATCGACCTGGCCGATGCCGTGGGTTCGACCAGCCAGCTGATCAAGGCTGCGCAGACGCTGCCCAACAAGACCTTCATCGTCGCCACCGACCGCGGCATCTTCTACAAGATGCAGCAGCTGTGTCCGGACAAGGTATTCGTCGAAGCGCCGACCGCCGGCAATGGCGCCGCCTGCCGCAGTTGCGCGCACTGCCCGTGGATGGCGATGAACACGCTGGAGCGCACGCTGGATTGCCTGCGCAAGGGCAGCAATGAAATCTTCGTCGAGCCGGCGCTGATTCCGCGGGCGATCAAGCCACTGAACCGGATGCTGGACTTTACCCAGGCGGCGCGTCTCAAGCTCTCCGGTAACGCCTGACGCCAGACCGCCGCTCCCTCAGTGAGTGATGCCCTCGCTCGCTGTGGGAGCGGGCTTGTCCCGCGATTGGGGCGCGCAGCGGCCCCTGTCCATATCAGCGCATCATGTCCTTGACCATCCGCTGCTGTTCCATGATCTCCCGCTGGCGCTGGTCGATCTGCGACGCCAGTGGGAAGTTGCTTCCCGCCCGGCGTTTGGCGTAGTCCAACTGCTGGATCGCCTGGTCGAAATCACCCACCAGCGTGAAGTACTCCGCTCGTGCCCGGTGCAGGCCAATCGTGTTGCCCGACAGGCCGCGCACCTCGGCCACCTCATACCAGACATCCGGATCGTCTGGCCGGTTTTTCACCAGGTCATCCAGCACCTTTTCCGCCTCGGCCGGCTTGTTCTGCTTGACCAGCAGGTCGGCGCTCACCTGCTTGAGCGGGTAGTTGCCCGGATACAGCCCCTGCATGCGGGTGACTCGCTGCTGGGCATCGGCCAGGCGATTGTTGGTGATGTCCAGGTCGATCTGCGCCAGGTTGTAGGTGATGTCGTTGGGCGCCTTGGCCAATAGTGGCTTGAGGTTTTCCCGTGCCTCGTTCAACTGGCCACCCTTGATCTGCGCCAGGGCCAGGCCGTAGCGGGCCGCGTCAATGTTGGGGTTTTCGTCGAGCTGGGCACGGAAACGCTTGGCGGCAAGGCCAGGTGTGCCTTCATAGGTGAGGGCAACACGGGCACGGATCAGTTGGTAGCGCAGGCTGTCCTCGACACCGCCCTTGGGCGCCTGTTCTGCGCGGTTGCGGGTGTCGGCGATACGCGATTCGGTGACCGGGTGGGTCAGCAGGAATTCCGGTGGCTTGGCGTCATAGCGATACTGGCGGGCCAGGCGCTCGAACATGCTCGGCATGTTGCGCGGGTCGTAGCCGGCCTTTTCCAGGTTGAGGATGCCGATGCGGTCGGCCTCCTGCTCGTTCTGCCGCGAGAAGCGTCGTTGCTCCTGCAGGGCCGCGGCCTGGGTGCCGGCGATCACGCCGATCCCGGCATCGCCGCCGCCGCCGGCGGCCAGTACGATACCGGCCAGCAGCGCCGCCATCATCGGCAGCTGCATACGCTGCTGGGCCTCGACACCGCGAGCGAAGTGGCGCTGCGACAAGTGCGCCAGTTCGTGGGCCAGCACCGAGGCGTACTCGCCTTCGGTCTGGGCGTTGAGGAACAGGCCGCCGTTGACCCCGACGATGCCGCCGGGCGCGGCGAAGGCGTTGAGTTCGCGGCTGTCGATCAGGATGAATTCCAAGCGTCGGTCCTGCAACTGGCTGGTCTCGGCCAGTTTGTACACGCTGGTCTCGACGTAGTCCTTGAGCTGCGGGTCGTTGAGCTGGTTGACCTGGCCGCGCAGCAGGCTCAGCCAGGCACGGCCCAGGTCGTGCTCCTGTTTCGGCGAGACGATCGCAGAGCTGGCATCCCCCAGCGACGGCAGGTCGTCGGCGTGGCCAGGAAGGGCCATCAGGCAGGCCAGCGTCAGCAGGGTGGGGCGCAGTAGATTCATGCAGAAGCTCGCGTCGATCAAAAACCCTTACTGTAGCCCGCTCGCACCTTGGCGACCAGTGGCGGTATCCTACCGACATCGTCTGCAACACCTTGTTGCGCCCGCCATGGAGACCCCCGATGATCGATACCCCCACCTGCGATGCTGAGCTCGACGCCAGCGGGCTGAACTGCCCACTGCCGCTGCTCAAGGCGAAAATGGAGCTCAATCGCCTGGCCAGCGGCGGGGTCCTCAAGGTGGTGGCCACCGATGCCGGCTCGCAGCGTGACTTTCGCACTTTTGCCCAGCTTGCCGGTCATACGCTGCTTCGTGAAACGGCCGAGTCAGGGATCTACACCTATTGGCTGCGCAAGGCCTGAGTCTTTTTCCCAAGGATCGTCAATGTTCAAAGTGCTTCGCGACTGGATGCAGCGCTACTTTTCCGATGAGGAAGCGGTGGTGTTGGCGGTCCTGCTGTTCCTGGGCTTCACCGTGGTACTCACGCTCGGTGGCATGCTCGCGCCGGTGCTGGCGGGCATGGTCCTGGCGTTCCTCATGCAGGGGCTGGTCAACGCTCTGGAGCGCTTCAAGGTACCGACGCGCATGGCGGTGTGGCTGGTGTTCGCCCTCTTCATGGGGGCGCTCGGAGTGTTCCTGGTGGTGCTGGTGCCGCTGCTCTGGCACCAGTTGATCACCCTGTTCAACGAGTTGCCGGGCATGCTCGGCAAATGGCAATCGCTGTTGTTGCTGCTGCCCGAGCGCTATCCGCACCTGGTTTCGGACGAGCAGGTGCTGCGCGCCATCGAGTCGGTGCGCGGTGAGATCGGCAAGTTCGGCCAGTGGGCGCTGACGTTCTCGCTCTCCAGCCTGCCGCTGCTGGTCAACGCGATGATCTATCTGGTGCTGGTGCCGATCCTGGTGTTCTTCTTCCTCAAGGACCGCGAGATGATCGCCCGTTGGGTCAGCGGCTACCTGCCGCGCGAGCGCAGGTTGCTGACTCGCGTGGGCGACGAGATGAATCGGCAGATCGCCAACTACATCCGCGGCAAGGGCATCGAGATCCTGATCTGCGGGATCGCCACCTATATCGCTTTCATCAGCCTGGGGCTCAACTACGCGGCCCTGCTGGCGCTGCTGGTGGGGTTGTCGGTGGTGGTGCCCTACGTGGGGGCGGTGGTGGTGACCGTGCCTGTGACCCTGATCGCGCTGTTCCAGTGGGGCTGGGGTGATCAGTTCATCTATCTGATGGCGGTGTACGCGATCATCCAGGCGCTGGATGGCAACGTGTTGGTGCCGCTGCTGTTCTCGGAGGCGGTAAGCCTGCACCCGGTGGCAATCATCTGCGCGGTGCTGCTGTTCGGTGGGCTGTGGGGGTTCTGGGGGATCTTCTTCGCCATTCCCCTGGCGACGCTGTTCAAGGCGGTGCTCGATGCCTGGCCGAGGCAGGAGCCTACGGTGGCGCCACTGCTGTAGGGGCGTAGCGTTCTTCTTCGCGGGCAAGTCGGAACGCCGAACTTGCCCGCGAAGCAATCCAAGGCGATATCAGGCCTTGTTCAGGGCCTGCGCTGCCGCCAGCACCGCATCCACATGCCCGGGCACCTTCACCCCGCGCCATTCCTGGCGCAGCACACCGTCCTTGTCGATCAGGAAGGTGCTGCGGTCCACGCCCAGGTATTCCTTGCCATACAGCTTTTTCAGCTTGATCACGTCGAACAGCTGGCACAGCGCCTCGTCCTTGTCGCTGATCAGCTCGAAGGTGAAGCCCTGCTTGGCCTTGAAGTTTTCGTGCGACTTGATGCCGTCACGCGATACGCCCAGCACCACGGTGTTGGCAGCCTTGAAGGCTTCGTGCTGGTCACGGAAACCCTGGCCCTGGGTGGTGCAGCCCGGCGTGCTGTCCTTCGGGTAGAAGTACAGCACCACCTGCTGGCCCTTGAGCGCGGACAGGCTGATGGTCTGGCCGCTGGTGGCCTGGGCCTGGAAGTCGGCAACGGGTTGGTCGATGGCAACGGCCATGGGAGCTCCTTAGACAGGGTTCTGTGGGCGCCAGGGTTCGATCAGGGCGTCCAGGTTCAGGGCGTCGGCGAAATCCAGGAACTGGTCGCGCAGCCAGCTGATCTGGGTGCCGGCCGGCAGGATCACGGTGAACTGGGCGTTGAGCATGCTGCTGCCAGTCTGCGGGGCGAGGTAGGTGTCGCAGGTCATCCCGTCGAGCTCGACGCGGTGGTCGAGGAAGAACTGGCACAGCTCGTTGATGATGTCCGGGCGATAGGCGGCGCTGACGTAGGCCACGTAGGGCAGGGCCTGTGGGCGAACCTCCTGCTCGGCGCTGCGCACCACATCGAGGGTCAGGCCGTGCTTCTTGCTAAGGCCGGGCAGGGTGGTCTCAAGACGGGCCAGGGCATCCCAGCTGCCACCGACCTGCAATACCAGAGCGCTGGTTTCGCCGTGGCGCGACAGGCGCGAGGTGACCACCGCGCAGCGGTTTTCGAAGGCCGCGCGGCTGAGGACGTTGGCAAGCTCCATGGGATTGGGGCCCAAGGCACTGATGACGAGGAATTGTTCGCGGGGGGCGGTGGACATGCAGCATTCCTAAAGCGATGAGCGGTCGGCGAAGGACGAGAGCTAGCCTCCCTGTCACCCGCATTCGCAGCCCTTTGGGGGATGACGAAGTACTGGCCTGGAGCACTGTCGACGGCCCGGCGGGCCGCACTGCGCCGATCAAAGAATCAAGGGTAGCGAAAAGCGAGGCCGAGGGGAATGCTCCGCCCGCCAGCTTCGCTTGTGCAAGGTCGATGGCGCCAGTACCATTACCGCTCTCTTTTTCCGGCAGGAGCAGTTTCATGATCGCGGGCAGTATGGTGGCATTGGTCACACCCATGGATGCACAAGGGCGTCTGGATTGGGACAGCCTCGATAAACTGGTCGACTTCCACCTGGAAAAGGGCACCCACGCGATCGTAGCGGTTGGCACCACTGGCGAATCCGCCACGCTTGACGTCGAAGAGCACATCCTGGTCATCAAGCACGTGGTCGAGCGCGTCAAGCGCAGCGCCCGCCGCATCCCGGTGATCGCCGGCACCGGCGCCAACTCCACCGCCGAAGCCGTGCACCTGACGCAGAACGCCAAGAACGCCGGCGCCGACGCCTGCCTGCTGGTGGTGCCGTACTACAACAAGCCGACGCAAGAAGGCCTGTACCAGCACTTCAAGCACATCGCCGAAGCCGTCGACATCCCGCAGATCCTCTATAACGTGCCCGGCCGCACCTCCTGCGACATGCAGGCCGAGACCGTGATCCGCCTGTCGAAGGTCAAGAACATCATCGGCATCAAGGAAGCCACCGGCGACCTGGCCCGTGCCAAGGCCATCATCGAGGGCGTCGACAGCGACTTCATCGTCATGTCCGGCGACGACCCGACGGCCGTCGAGCTGATCCTTATGGGCGGCAAGGGCAACATTTCCGTCACTGCCAACGTCGCCCCGCGCGAAATGGCCGATCTGTGCGAGGCCGCCCTTGAGGGCAATGCCGAGAAGGCCCGCGCGATCAACGAAAAACTCATGCCGCTGCACAAAGACCTGTTCTGCGAAGCCAACCCGATCCCTGTGAAGTGGGCGCTGGTGGAAATGGGCCTGATGCACAAGGGCATTCGCCTGCCGCTGACCTGGCTGAGCGAAGGCTGTCACGAAAAAGTCCGTACTGCCTTGCGCCAGTCCGGCGTACTGGTTTAATCGAGGAAGTACACCGCATGAAGCGACTGGCTGGTCTTTCCGCGCTCGCCCTGATCATCTCCAGCACCAGCGGGTGCGGCTGGCTGTGGGGCGAGGATGGCTATTTCCGCGACCGCGGCAGCGATTACCTGCAGGCGCACCCGACTGCGCCGATGCAACTGCCGCCGGACGCCGCCAACGTCAAGCGTCTGGATCCGCTGCTGCCGATCCCGCGCAACGTGGCCGACGACAACGCCACTGGCGAGTTCGAAGTGCCGCGTCCGCAGCCGCTGTCGGCCAGCGCCGACGTCAGCGATTTCACCCTGCAGCGCAGCGGCGCCAACCGCTGGGTGCTGGCCCAGCGCTCGCCGGCCGAAGTCTGGCCGGTCGCCCGCCAATACTTCGAAGACAACGGTTTCCGCGTCGCGCAAGAGCGTCCGCAGACCGGTGAATTCAACACCACCTGGCAGCGTTTCGACGAATTGTCCGCCTCGCTCGGCCAGCGTCTGGCCAGCACCTCTAGCAGCCCGGACAGCGAAGTGCGCGTCCGTGTGCGCATGGAGCCTGGCGTGCAGCGCAATACCTCCGAGGTGTACGTGGTCAGTGTCGAGCGCCCGGCCGGCAGCACTGCCGAGCCTGATTTCCCGAGCACTTCGACCAACACCGGCGTCGATGCGCTGCTGGTCGACGAGCTGCTGGCCAGCATGAACCGCAGCGCCGAGAAGGGCGGTTCGGTGTCGCTGCTGGCGGCACGCGATTTCGATGCCCCAAGCCAGGTCAGCCTGAGCGAAGACGGCAGCGGCAACCCGGTGCTGTTCCTGGGCTCGGACCTGGACCGCGCCTGGTCTGGTGTAGGCCGCGCCCTGGAGCAGGGCGAATGGCGTGTCGAGGACATCAACCGCAGCCTGGGCCTGTACTACATCAACCTGTCGGAGAAACCCGAGGACAAGCAGAACGAGCCGGGCTTCTTCAGCCGCCTGTTCGGCAGCGCGCCGAGCAAGGAAGAGCGTGAGGCACGTGCCGAGCGCTACCAGGTTCGCTTGAGCAAGGTGGGCGAGTCGGTCCAGGTTACCGTGGAGAAGAACATCAACACCGTGGCCCCGGCCGATGTGGCCCGCCGCGTGCTGAGCGCGATCCAGGACCGTCTGGGCTAAGTGCGCTTCGCGGTACTGGGAAGCGGTAGCCAAGGAAATGGCACGCTGATCGCCAGTGACGATACCTTCGTCCTGGTCGATTGCGGGTTCTCCCTGCGCGAGACCGAGCGGCGCCTGGCGCTGCTCGGGGTGTCGCCAGCACAACTGAGCGCCGTGCTGGTGACCCACGAACATGCCGACCACGTGCATGGCGTCGGGTTGCTGTCGCGGCGCTACAATGTACCGGTCTACCTCAGCCAAGGGACCTTGCGCGGCATGCGCAAGCCGGTGGAGGTCGCCGGTTTTCTCGGTTGTGGGGACGTACTGGACATCGGCAGCCTGCAGGTCAGTGCCGCGCGGGTCGAGCACGATGCGTTCGAACCCCTGCAATACGTGATCAGTGACGGGCGCCGGCGTTTCGGCATGCTCACAGACCTGGGCAGCTACGATACGTACCTGCTGGAGCGTTACCAGGGCCTCGACGCGTTGCTGATCGAGGCCAATCACTGCCGTGACCTGCTCGCACGCGGGCACTACCCGTACTTTCTCAAGCAGCGGGTTGGCGGCAGCCAAGGACATCTGAACAACCACCAGGCTGCCAACCTGGTGGCCGAGCTGGGCTGGAAGCACCTGCAACACCTGGTGCTGGCCCACCTCAGCAGCAAGAACAACCTGCCACAACTGGCCCGTCAGTGCTTCGTCGACACCTTGGGGTGCGATCCGGACTGGCTCCAGGTGGCGAATCAGGAACACGGGCTCGACTGGCGCGAAATCGCCTAGCCCAACCACTCAAGCAAGCGGAGCCCATCATGGAAAAACGCGACGAACTCTACCGCGGCAAGGCCAAATCGGTTTACAAGACCGACGACGCCGACCGCTTGATCCTGCTGTTCCGTAACGACACCTCGGCGTTCGACGGCAAGCGCATCGAGCAGCTGGACCGCAAGGGCATGGTCAACAACAAGTTCAACGCCTTCATCATGCAGAAGCTCGAAGAGGCCGGCGTGCCGACCCAGTTCGACAAGCTGCTGGGCGACAACGAGTGCCTGGTCAAGAAGCTGGACATGATCCCGGTCGAGTGCGTCGTGCGTAACTACGCGGCCGGCAGCCTGGTCAAGCGCCTGGGCGTCGAGGAAGGCATCCAGCTGACCCCTTCGACCTTCGAGCTGTTCCTGAAGAACGACGAGAAGGGCGACCCCTTCATCAACGAATCCCACGTTGTCGCGTTCGGCTGGGGCACCGCCGAGCAGTTGGTCGAGATGAAGAAGCTGTCGCTGAAGGTCAACGAAGTGCTGAGCAAGCTGTTCGATGACGCTGGCCTGCTGCTGGTCGACTTCAAGCTGGAGTTCGGCGTATTCCACGGTCAGATCGTCCTGGGCGACGAGTTCAGCCCTGACGGCTGCCGCCTGTGGGACAAGGAAACCCGCAAGAAGATGGACAAGGACCGCTTCCGCCAGGGTCTGGGCGATGTCATCGAAGCCTACGAAGAAGTCGCCAAGCGCCTGGGCGTGCCGCTGTAACCCGCACGCTCACGCAAGCGCCTGATACCACGCGAATTTTTTTCGAAAAAGGTTTGCCAGAAACGAAAACGCTGGTATGATGCGCGCCACTGGAGAGATGCCGGAGTGGTCGAACGGGACGGATTCGAAATCCGTTGTACTGGCAACAGTACCTAGGGTTCAAATCCCTATCTCTCCGCCATACCTAAAAGCCCCGCTGATGAAAATCAGCGGGGCTTTTTTATGGGCAAAATTCGACGATAGGTAGGCTCGAGGCTCTCGAGAGTTTGCGGCAGATATCAGCGCTTCGGCCTATAGTCGCGCCGGGTCGTTGCCAATTCAACGACCGGCTTTGACAGGCCACTTCGATAACTGAAACTCGAATTCCTTTTGAAACAGGTTGCTCAGGATCTGGGTGTTGCCTTGAGCATTGCAGACCGATGATTGCCTTGTGTTATGGGTCAGGAGCTGGCTGCGGCCAGAGGCCTGGTCAGGATGGCTTTGACCAGGATGCCAGTAGATCGCTATGGATCTTTGCCGACGGCGGCGCCCCCATCGCGGGACCAGCCCGCTCCTACAGTTAGAATGAACCAGGACTAAGCCGAAAGCGCGCCCGAGATTCTCGGGCGCGCTTTTTCGGTTATGCGGAGTTACTTTCCAGCGCTCTGCACAGCACTCGTAAAGATCCGTCACACCCTCAGGCAACAGCCGTGCTGCGGGCAGGCCGACGGCGATACAGCACAAGCGTTGCAGTGAACGCACACAGCGCTGCGAACATCAGCCAGTAAGCCGGGGCGGCCTTGTCTGACGTGGCATGGATCGCCCAGGTGGACACCGCCGGGGTGAAGCCGCCGAACACCGCGGTGGCGAGGCTATAAGCCAGGGAGAATCCGGCAACACGCACTTCGGTGGGCATGATTTCGGTCAGGGCCGGGATCAGTGCGCCGTTGTACACGCCATAGAGGCACGAGAACCACAGCAGCACCTCCAGCATGTGAGCGAAGCTGGGGGCCTGGGCTAGGTACGACAGCGCAGGATATGCCGTGAGCACGGTCAGCAGGGACATCGCCGCCAGCAGCGGTTTGCGTCCCAGGCGATCGCTCAACGTGCCGCCGATCGGCAGCCACAGGAAGTTGGACACGGCGACCAGCAAGGTCACCATCAATGCGTCACTGGTATCGAGCTGCAGTACGGTTTTGCCAAAGGTCGGGGCGTACACGGTGATCATGTAGAAGGCGGTGGTGGTCATGGCCACCATCAGCATGCCCAGGATCACCACCGATGCGTTGGCGCACAGTGTCTTGAACACCTGGCTCATGGTCGGGCGGTGCTCGCGTTTGGCGAACTCTTCGGTCTCCTGCAAGTTGCGGCGCAGCAGGAAGATGCACGGGACGATCAGGCAGCCCACGGCAAAGGGAATCCGCCATCCCCACTGGGACAACTCCTCGGCGGACAACCACTGATTCAGGCCATAGCCCAGGGCAGCGGCAACCATGATGGAGACCTGCTGGCTGGCCGATTGCCAACTGGCGTAGAAGCCTTTGCGCCCGGGCGTGGCCATCTCTGCCAGGTAAACAGAAACACCACCGAGCTCGGCACCCGCCGAGAACCCTTGCAGCAGCCTGCCGAGCAATACCAGGGCCGGCGCCCACAGGCCGATGCTGGCATAGCCGGGCACGAACACGATCAGCAAGGTACCGCTGGCCATGATCGCCAAGGTCACGATCAGGCCTTTGCGTCTGCCGACGTCATCGATGTAGGCGCCGAGGATGATCGCCCCCAGCGGGCGCATCAGGAAGCCTGCGCCGAATACGGCGAAGGTCATCATCAATGAGGCGAATTCGTTGCTGGCAGGGAAGAACGCGGCAGCGATCTGGGTGGCGTAGAAACCGAACAGGAAGAAGTCGAACTGTTCGAGAAAATTGCCGGAGGTCACCCGGAAGACTCTTCCGGCTTTGGACGGTGCTTTGGCAGGGAGGGGGGGATTCATCACGTGCTCCAGCTATTCAGCGAATCTTTGTAAGAGGTTGTAACTAAAGATTCTTGCAGAAAGAGCATGGGTCAAAACATGAAACTTTCATTAGGTAGGCGCCTCCCTCGCGGGACTAGCCCACGCTTTCAGGTCGGGCGGTCTCGGTAAAAGGGGCTCAATCGAGGCTGTTCCTGAGCGCTGCAAACAGCGCCTCGTACAGTGCCTCCACCTCCGGCAACCCCCTGGCCCGCAGGCAGCCATGGACCAGTCCATGGCCTGGGAAGTCATCGACCGCCACTCCGTCGTCTCTCAACCGTTGTGCATAGCGCAGGCCGTCATCGCGCAGTGGGTCGAATTCGGCCACGGCAATGAAAGCGGGCGCCAGCCTTGTGAGGTCGCGGGCGAGCAATGGCAGCGCCAGCGGGCTGTGAGTGGTAGAGGGCAGATAGACGTTCAGGCAGGCGTGCATGTCGTCGACAGACAACAGCGGTGCATCGGCACATTCGCGTCGCGACACGCTGTCCTCGTCACCCAGCGCTGGATAGATCAGCGCCTGCATGCGCGGCTGCGGCTCATCCGCTTCACGCAGTGCCAGGCACAGGGCGGCGGCGAGATTGCCCCCGGCGCTGTCGCCGATGGCTACCAGTCGTGTGGGGTCAACCGGTACATCCAGCGCGCCATCGCGCAGGGCGCGCCAGACGGCGAGGCTGTCGTGCAGGGCGGCGGGGAAGGGGTGTTCCGGCGCGAGTCGGTAATCCACCGCGACCACCGCCACTCCCAAGCGCGCCGTCAGTTCGGCGCAGAAGAATGCGTGTGAGTCGAGCCCACCAAGCATCCAGCCACCACCATGCATAAATAGCAGCGCTGGCCACCCTCCGGCCGGTGCTGCTTGTGCCGGTTGGAACACGCGCAACGGCACCAGTCCCGGCATATTCAAATCTCGCACCTGCACGCCTTCCGGGCATGGCGGGGTGAAGGCTGCGGCCATGCGCGAATAGGCCGCGCGCTGGGCTGCCAGTGCAGGATCGGCCACGCCGAAGGCGCGGGTCCGCTCGATGAAGGCCTGCATGTCGGCCGAGAGAGGGTAGCGCTGCATTACTGTTGCGCGACCAATGCTGCATTGGCGGGCTTGCCGTCGAATGTGGTCACGCCCTCGAGCCAGGCCGAGACCTGCTCGGGGTGCGCCTTGAGCCAGTCTCGAGCGGCATCGAGCGGCGCTTTGCGGTCGAGGATCGGCTCCATGACCTGGCTGACACCTTCGCTGGTAAAGCGCAGGTTGTGCAGCAGCTTGGCGACGTTGCCGCATTGTTGCTGGTAACCGGCTGCGGTCATGATCGAGACGGTGGCCGAGCCTTCGTTGGGGCCGAAGGCGTCGTCGCTGCCGGAGAGGTAGCGCATGTCGATCTGCAGGTTCATCGGATGCGGCTTCCAGCCGGCGAACACCACCCACTCGTTCTTCTGCACGGCACGCTTGACCGCCGTCAGCATGCCGGCCTCGCTGGACTCGATGCCCTTGAAACCCTTCAGGCCGAATTTGTCTTCGGCGATCATCTGTGCGGTGATGCGGTTCATGCCACTGCCGGGTTCGATCAGGTACAGCTGGTTCTTGAGCTTGTCGCGAAACCTGGCGATGTCGGCGAAGGTCTTCAGGCCCGCGTCGTAGGCGTAGGCGGGCACGGCATAGGTGGACTGCGCATCGGCGAGGGTGGCGGGGCTGATCACGTCGATCTGCTGTTTGTCCAGGAAGGGCTTGGCCACCGATTGCATGGTCGGCTGCCAGTAACCGAGAAACACATCGAGGCGTTTTTCCGCCATGCCGGCCAGGATGATCTGCTGCGAGGCGCTGGTCTGCTTGACCTTGTAGCCCAGGCTGTCGAGCAGGGCTTCGGCGACGGCGCTGCTGGCGACGACGTCGGTCCAGTTCACCGAGCCCATGCGCACGTTCTGGCAAGCGGCGGGTTCTGCGCCCCAGCTGGCTGCGCTGATACCCAGGAGTGCGGCGCAGGTGGCCGCCTTGATCGATCGCTGCATGACTTTTCCCCTCACGAGACGGTGATTATCGTTGTTATGTCATGACGCCCCGCGCGGCGGTGGCTGCCGTTCAGGTTATGAGCCGGGCGAGTGGAAAAATCGCACCCAGGCGACCTGCTTTTGCACCCAGGCGACTTCGAGTCTGGCACGCTAATGGGCGGGGCGCTTGGCCAAGGTGATGCTCTGATTGCTCAAAAATCACGCAACCTGTTGATTTTACTTGCGCTATTCCCTTCCCCGATTGTGCCGCCCGCGCTGCGGGTATAGACTTTGCGCACTCTTCACCAAAGGCCCCCTTTGGTCCTCGCGACCGCCAGCCAGCATGAAACCAATCCAGTTGCCCCTGGGTGTGCGCCTGCGCGATGACGCCACCTTCATCAACTACTATCCGGGCGCCAATGCTGCGGCATTGGGCTACGTCGAGCGGCTGTGCGAAGCCGACGCGGGCTGGACCGAGAGCCTCATCTATCTGTGGGGCAAGCAGGGCGCAGGGCGCACCCACCTGCTGCAGGCTGCCACCCACCGTTTCCAGCAACTGGGCGAACCCGCCGTCTACCTGCCGTTGGCGCAGTTGCTCGACCGAGGCGTGGAGTTGCTCGACCATCTGGAGCAGTACGAGCTGGTGTGCATCGACGACCTGCACGTGATTGCCGGGAAGGCCGACTGGGAAGAGGCGATGTTCCATTTGTTTAATCGCCTGCGTGACAGCGGCAGGCGCCTGCTGCTGGCGGCCTCGAGTTCGCCGCGTGAGCTGCCGATCAAGCTCGCCGACCTCAAGTCACGGCTCACCCTGGCACTGATTTTCCAGATGCGTGGCCTGTCCGACGAAGACAAGCTGCGTGCCTTGCAATTGCGCGCCTCGCGCCGTGGTTTGCACCTGACCGATGAGGTCGGGCACTTCATTCTCACGCGTGGAACGCGCAGCATGAGTGCACTGTTCGATCTGCTCGAACGCCTCGATCAGGCCTCGCTGCAAGCCCAGCGCAAGTTGACCATTCCCTTCCTCAAGGAAACCCTCGGCTGGTAACCCTGAAAACACCGGGCCAGAGCGGCAAAACGCAAAAGTCACATTTTTTTCGATAAAATTTGCAAATAGGTCCGATAGAAGGCATAGTTTCCCCCTTCTAAAGGATTACAGACACGGTCGTGCCCATGCTCAAGCGCTTCGCACCCCTCGTGCCACTCGCACTCGTGACCCTGCTTTTTGGCTGCGCGGCCCAAGGCCCGATTTCCCAGCCCCAGGATCACCCATCGGTCACCGCGCAAACCGCGGTCAAGGCCAAGGCTTCGCATTCGTCGGTATTCGACGAAGAAGACCTCGCCACCGATGAAGACCTTCAAGCCTTCTCCAGCAATAGCAAGCCCTACCAGCTGCCCGTCCTTGCAGACAGCATTCTGGAGCGTGGCATGTCGCTGATCGGCACCCGTTATCGTTTCGGCGGTACTTCCGAGCAGTCCGGCTTCGATTGCAGCGGCTTCATCGGCTACCTGTTCCGCGAAGAGGCCGGCATGAATCTGCCGCGTTCGACCCGCGAGATGATCAACGTCGACGCCCCCAAGGTCGCACGCAACAAGCTCAAGCCGGGTGACCTGCTGTTCTTCAGCACCAATGGCCGTGGCCGTGTCAGCCATGCCGGCATCTACCTGGGTGACAACCAGTTCATCCACTCCAGCAGCCGCCGCAGCGGTGGTGTGCGCATCGACAACCTCGGTGACCGTTACTGGAGCAAGACCTTCATCGAAGCCAAGCGTGCCTTGGCCATGGCGCCGACCACCACCCTGTCGCGCAACTGATATCAAAATGCTGTATCCTCGCACGGCGGCGTAGCTGAAAAGCTAGCCGCCGTGCGCATTTACGAATAGCGTCTAATCTAAATCCTTAACTCTTTTTTCGGCTGCGGCCGATTGGTCTCAGACAGGTTCTGACCCATGGCGATGATGACGCGCTTCGCATTCCTTTCCCTGGTGGCACTGCTTGCCGCCTGTTCCAGCCGTGCTCCGGCACCGGCACCTGTGGCCAAGCCGCAGATCACCTTCATCGACCAGCCTTCCTCGTCGCCTGTGGCGGACGATGTGTTGATCCGTGCCATCGGCCTGGTCGGCACCCCGTACCGCTGGGGCGGCAACACGCCGGATTCGGGTTTCGATTGCAGTGGCCTGATCGGTTATGTGTACCGCGACGCGGCGAACATCAACCTGCCACGCTCGACGCGCGAGATGATCGTCATGCGTGCACCGACCGTGGACATCAATTCGCTGCAATCCGGTGACTTGGTGTTCTTCGCCACCGGCGGTGGCTCGCAGGTGAGCCATGCCGGGATCTACGTGGGGGAGGGGCGCTTCGTGCATGCGCCGTCCACCGGCGGTACGGTGCGCTTGGACTACCTGTCGAACAGCTACTGGTCCAAGGCCTATTTGCAGGCCAAGCGGGTGTTGGCGCCAGGGCATCTGGCGCAGAATCCCTGAGATTGTCGGGGCTGCACAGCAGCCCCGGCGCACGTTCAAGCCTGCTTGAGCAACAACGCCACGCCCGGGTGGTATTGCCCTGACTCGTTATGCAGCTTGCGGTACGCATACGGGAAGTACCAGGCAATCGCGCAGGCCGTGTGCTTGTTCAAGTCATCGACCATATCCTGTAGTTCCTCGGGGCTTGCATGCTGCCCCGCCTTCCACGGGCTGACAAACAGCGCCCCGGCCTTGAGCTGGCTGGGATAGGCTGCCAGCCGCGCCAACGTCGCCGCCTCCTGCAGGGCGCCCGCCAGGTCCAGGCGGGCGATCTTCGGCCAGCGCTGCTCAGTGTGCAGATGAATGGATTGTTCGGCGCCGGCAATCGACAGGTCGCAGCGCCCTTCGCGCTCGCCTTCGTCACGCTGCTTCTTGCTCTGATAGTGCTGCAACGCCACCAGCTCGGCCTGCCAGGCAGCGGCGGCGAGGATACCGGCATTGGCCTGGGCGCCGTGCCAATAGGGCGCATCGCCGTCGCCATGGATCTGGTTGAAGCGGTCGATGCAGTCGATCCAGCGCTCCAGGGCCGGGCGCAGGAATTCCAGGTGCGGGTTGTTGATGATCAAGCCTTGCATGCCGCGCTCTCCTTTTATTATGGTCGCGTACAGCCGGTGATGGCTATGTGATATCACTGCTTCAATAGTGAGACAAGCATCCAGATCAACCGTTCATCGTCCGCGTTTAATTGACGCTCCCTGTGCAACCCTCTAACCTTCGCGGCGTGTTTCAGGTGCTCTGCGGATCAGCTCCGGCAGGGTGAAACTGGGAAGCCGGTGGGCGCCAGCAGGGCGCGAATCCGGCGCTGCCCCCGCAACGGTAGGTGAGTCAAGGCCGCGCAAGGCCACTGGGTGTCCGCACCCGGGAAGGCGCGCGGTTTCGGGCCAAGGCCCGGCTCACGAGCCCGGAGACCGGCCTGTCACTGTCAACGGCATCACGGAGGGTGATGCGCGCTGCCCCGTGGTATCGCCACGGCTTTTGCGCGCTCCCTTCGCCTGCCTGCCTTGTTTATCTGTCGTTGCCTGGTGCCCGCCCGCGAGTGCCCGACCGGCGCGTCGACAGCCTGCGGAGAACCCCTGATGAGCGAATCCATCGAGCGCGACGAACGCCACCTGGCACGCATGCAGCGCAAAAAAGCGATCATCGACGAACGTATCGCCAATTCCCCGAATGAGTGCGGCCTGCTGCTGGTGCTCACTGGCAATGGCAAGGGCAAGAGCAGCTCGGCCTTCGGCATGCTTGCCCGTGCGCTGGGGCATGGCATGCAGTGCGGGGTGGTGCAGTTCATCAAGGGTCGTAACAGCACCGGCGAGGAGCTGTTCTTCCGCCGCTTTCCCAACGAAGTGCGCTACCACGTGATGGGCGAGGGCTTCACTTGGGAAACCCAGGACCGCCAGCGCGACATCGCCGCAGCAGAGGCGGCCTGGGCCGTCTCCCGCCAGTTGCTGCAGGACCCGTCGGTGCAGTTTGTAGTGCTCGATGAGCTGAATATCGCCCTCAAGCACGGCTACCTCGACCTGGACCAGGTGCTCTCGGACATCCAGGCCCGTCCTCCGATGCAACACGTGATCGTCACTGGCCGCGGGGCCAAGCCGGAAATGATCGAGCTGGCCGACACCGTGACCGAGATGGGCATGCTCAAGCACGCCTTCCAGGCCGGTATCCGCGCACAGAAGGGCGTTGAACTGTGAGTCGAGCCACCCGTCATTGCCCGGCGGTGCTGATTGCCGCACCAGCCTCCGGCCAGGGCAAGACCACCGTCACCGCCGCCTTGGCGCGCCTGCACCGCAACCTCGGGCGCAAGGTGCGGGTGTTCAAGTGCGGGCCGGATTTTCTCGACCCGATGATCCTGGAGCGCGCCAGCGGCGCGCCGGTGTACCAGTTGGACATGTGGATGATTGGCGAACAGGAGAGCCGCCGTCTGTTGTGGGACGCTGCCGCCGACGCCGACCTGATCCTCATCGAAGGTGTCATGGGGCTGTTCGACGGTACGCCGTCGAGCGCTGACCTGGCGCGGCATTTCGGCGTGCCGGTGCTGGCGGTGATCGATGGTACGGCCATGGCCCAGACCTTCGGGGCCCTGGCCCTGGGCCTGGCGCGCTACCAGCCTGACCTGCCATTCGCTGGCGTGCTGGCCAACCGGGTCGGCAGCCTGCGCCATGCGCAACTGCTCGAAGGTAGCCTGACCGAAGGTTTGCGCTGGTATGGCGGGTTGTCTCGCGAGCGCGGCATCGAGTTGCCCAGCCGTCACCTCGGCCTGGTCCAGGCCAGTGAGCTGAACGATCTGGATGCACGTCTGGACGCTGCCGCCGAGGCCTTGGGCGCCAGCTGCGATGCTGCCTTGCCGCCGCCGGTGGCCTTTGTCGAACCACACGCCGACCCCTCGACCGCAAGCCTTGCCGGTGTGCGCATCGGTGTGGCCCGCGACGAGGCGTTCGCCTTCCTCTATGGCGCCAACCTCGACCTGCTGCGCGATCAGGGCGCGGAGCTCGTGTTCTTCTCGCCCTTGCACGACCGGCACCTGCCTACGGTCGACAGCCTGTATTTGCCCGGCGGCTACCCCGAACTGCATCACCACGCCCTGGCGGCCAACGCGCCGATGCGCGAGGCGATCCGCGGCCACCATGACGAAGGCAAACCCTTGTTGGCCGAATGCGGCGGCATGCTCTACCTGCTTGAGGCCTTGACCGACGTTGCGGGCGAACGTGCCGAGCTGCTGGGCCTGTTGCCCGGCGAGGCCGTGATGCAGAAGCGCCTCGCCGCGTTGGCGCTGCAGGCCGTCGAATTGCCTGAAGGCACCCTGCGTGGCCATACCTACCACCACTCGCTGACCACCACCGAGCTTGCGCCCATCGCCCGTGGCCTGAGCCCCAATGGCGGACGTGGCAACGAGGCGGTCTATCGTCTGGGGCGCTTGACGGCGTCCTACGTGCACTTCTATTTCCCTTCCAATCCCGATGCGGCGGCGGCGCTGTTGCGACCATGAACGAACACGCTTTCAGTGAGGCCGAGCGCGCTGCGGTCTACCGAGCGATCGGTGAGCGTCGCGACATGCGCCACTTCATCGGCGGCGATGTGGCGCCTGAGCTGCTCGCCAGGCTGCTGGCCGCCGCGCACCAGGCGCCCAGCGTCGGACTGATGCAGCCCTGGCGCTTCATTCGTATCAGCCAGCGCGATCTGCGCCTGCGCATCCAGGCGCTAGTGGAGGAGGAGCGGATTCGCACCGCCGAGGCCCTCGGCGAGCGCTCCGACGCCTTCATGCAGCTCAAGGTCGAAGGCATCGGCGAGTGCGCCGAGGTGCTGGTTGCCGCCTTGATGGACAAGCGCGAGCCGCACATCTTTGGCCGCCGGACCCTGCCGGAAATGGATTTGGCGTCGATGGCCTGCGCGATCCAGAACCTCTGGCTGGCCGCACGCGCCGAAGGCCTGGGGATGGGCTGGGTGTCGCTGTTCGACCCGCAGGCGCTGGGCGAGCTGCTGGGCATGCCGGCCGGGGCCAAGCCTGTGGCGGTGTTGTGCCTGGGGCCGGTGGCGAAATTCTACGAGGCGCCCATGCTGGTGCTGGAAGACTGGGCGCGTGAACGGCCGCTGAGCGAGATGCTCTACGAGAACCAATGGGGAGAGCAGGCATGAGCATCGCCTTGCTGACTGTCGCCGGCGTGGCGCTGGATGCGCTGCTGGGCGAGCCGCAGCGGCGTCATCCGCTGGTGGCCTTCGGCAATTTCGCCGGGCGTCTGGAGCAACGCTTGAATGCCGGTGGCCGCGGCTGGCGCAGCCATGGGGTCAGCGCCTGGTTCCTGGCCGTGGTGCCCCTGACCCTGGTGGCGCTGATCCTGTCGTGGCTGCCCTACATCGGTTGGCTGGTGGACGCCCTGGCGCTGTATTGCGCGCTGGGGATGCGCAGCCTGGGCGAGCATGTATTGCCCGTGGCCCAGGCCCTGCGCCAAGGGGATCTGGATGAAGCACGGCGGCGGGTGGGCTATCTGGTCAGCCGCGAGACCCGCGAGCTCGACGAGTCTGCCGTGGCCCGCGCCGCGACCGAGTCGGTGCTGGAGAATGGCAGCGATGCGGTATTCGCCGCGCTGTTCTGGTTCGTCGTGGCCGGTGCGCCGGGCGTGGTGCTGTACCGCCTGAGCAATACCCTGGATGCCATGTGGGGTTATCGCAACGAACGTTTCGAGCGCTTCGGCTGGGCCGCAGCGCGTATCGACGATGTACTCAACTACCTGCCGGCCAGGCTGGTGGCCTTGACCTACGCATTGCTGGGCAAGACTCGCCTGGCGCTCAGTTGCTGGCGCAACCAGGCGCCGCTGTGGGACAGCCCCAACGCAGGCCCGGTGATGGCCGCAGGGGCCGGTGCCCTCGGCGTGGAGCTGGGAGGCCCGGCGGTGTACCACGGTGAGCTGCACGAACGGGCGCGCCTGGGCGAGGGGCCGGTGGCCGACGCTGATGCCATCGAGCGCGGCTGGAGCCTGGTGCAGCGCGGCGTATGGCTGTGGCTGCTGGTGATCTGCACGGGGGCCTGGCTCTATGCTTGAACATGGTGGCCGCCTGCTGCGCGCTGTGCACCAGTACGGTATCGCACGCGAAGACTGGCTCGACCTGTCCAGCGGTATCGCCCCCTGGTCCTTCTCCATTCCATCGATTCCGCTGGATGCCTGGGCGCGCCTGCCTGAGGTCGAGGACGGCCTGGAGCAGGCCGCGCGCGCCTACTACGGTGTCGATGAACTGCTCGCGGTGGCGGGCTCTCAGGCAGCGATCCAGGCCTTGCCGCACTTGCGCACGCGCGGGCGGGTCGGCGTGTTGTCGCCGTGCTATGCCGAGCATCCGCATGCCTGGCAGCGCGCCGGGCATGAGCTTGTCGAGCTCGATGACGACCAGGTTGAAGCGGCCCTGGACCGCCTCGATGTGCTGCTGCTGGTCAACCCGAACAACCCCACGGGGCGCTGCGTGCCGCGCGAGCGCCTGCTCGACTGGCACGCACGCCTGGCTCGACGCGGCGGCTGGCTGGTGGTGGACGAGGCGTTCATGGACAACACCCCGGCACACAGCATCACCGATCAGAGCGGGCGTGGCGGATTGATCGTGCTGCGTTCGTTCGGCAAGTTCTTTGGTTTGGCCGGTGTGCGCCTGGGCTTCGCCATGGCCGAGGCGCCACTGCTGCAGCGCCTGGCCGAGATGCTGGGGCCGTGGACGGTCAGCGGCCCGACCCGGATCATCGGCCAGTCGTGCCTTGCCGATGGCCAGGCGCAGCGGGCGCAGATCGTGCGCTGCGCCGAAGCCAGCGCACGCCTTGCAGCACTGCTGGCCGAGTCTGGCTTGCCCGCCACTGGCGGCTGCGACCTGTTCCAGTACTTGCGCGATCCGCGCGCCGCCCAGCTTCACGGCTTTCTCGCCCGCCGTGGCATTCTCGTGCGCCTGTTCGAGGCGCCTGCCGCCGTGCGTCTCGGCTTGCCTGCCAGTGCGCCGGATGAACAGCGCCTGCGCCAGGCGTTGCAGGACTACCAGAAGGAATCGGCATGACCACCCTCATGGTGCAAGGCACCACCTCCGATGCCGGCAAGAGCACGCTGGTCACCGCCCTGTGCCGTTGGCTGTTGCGCCAGGGTGTCGGCGTGGTGCCGTTCAAGCCGCAGAACATGGCGCTCAACAGCGCGGTGACCGCCGACGGTGGCGAGATTGGCCGCGCCCAGGCGGTGCAGGCCCAGGCCTGCCGGCTGGCGCCGCATACCGACATGAACCCGGTACTGCTCAAGCCCAACAGCGACACCGGCGCCCAGGTCATCGTCCATGGCCGCGCGGTGACCAGCATGAACGCCGTCGCCTATCACGACTACAAGGCCATCGCCATGCAGGCGGTCCTGGCCTCGCACCAGCGCCTGAGCGCTGCCTACCCGGTGGTGATGGTCGAAGGCGCAGGCTCGCCTGCCGAGATCAACCTGCGGGCCGGCGATATCGCCAACATGGGCTTTGCCGAGGCGGTGGACTGCCCGGTGATCCTGGTTGCCGACATCAACCGTGGCGGCGTGTTCGCCCACCTGGTCGGCACCCTCGAACTGCTGTCGCCCAGTGAGCAGGCGCGGGTGAAGGGGTTTGTCATCAACCGTTTTCGCGGAGACATCGCCTTGCTGCAACCGGGCCTGGACTGGCTCGAGCAGCGTACCGGCAAACCGGTGCTGGGCGTGTTGCCCTACGTCACCGACCTGCACCTGGAGGCCGAGGACGGCATCGACCGGCGCCAGTCGCTCAAGGGCGATCGTGTGCTCAAGGTGATCGTTCCGGTATTGCCGCGCATCAGCAACCACACCGACTTCGACCCGCTGCGCCTGCACCCGCAGGTGGACTTGCAGTTCATTGGCCCCGGCCAGCCGATTCCGTCTGCCGACCTGATCATCCTGCCCGGCTCCAAGAGCGTGCGCGGTGACCTGGCGCAGTTGCGCGAGCGCGGTTGGGACAGCGCCATTGCCCGTCACCTGCGTTACGGCGGCAAGCTCATCGGCATCTGCGGCGGGCTGCAGATGCTGGGGCGCCAGGTGCACGACCCGCTGGGGCTGGAAGGGCCGGCGGGTTCGAGCGCTGGGCTGGGCCTGTTCGACTACGCCACCGTGCTGGAAGCCGAAAAGCAGCTGCGCAATGTCGAAGGCGTGCTGAGCCTCGAGCAGGCACCGGTGTCGGGCTACGAAATTCATGCAGGCGTCACCCAGGGGCCTGCGCTGGAGCAGCCTGCGGTGATGCTCGCAGATGGACGTGCCGATGGCGCGATCAGCGCTGACGGGCAGATCCTCGCCACCTACCTGCACGGTTTGTTCGAGGGTAGCCAGTCGTGCGCCGCGCTGCTGCGCTGGGCCGGGCTGGATGACGTCGAGGTGGTCGATTACGAGGCGCTGCGCGAACGCGATATCGAACGCCTGGCCGACCTCATCGAGCAGCACCTGGACACCGCGCGGTTGCGCGCCTTGTGTGGAGTGGCCTGAGATGCGCAACCTGATCCTCGGTGGTGCCCGCTCGGGCAAGAGCCGCCTGGCCGAGCAACTGGCCGTGGCCAGTGGTTTGCCGGTCACCTATATCGCCACCAGCGAGCCGCTGGACGGCGAGATGAATGAACGCGTGCGCCTGCACCGCGAGCGCCGGCCTTCTGACTGGGGGCTGATCGAAGAGCCTCTGGCCCTGGCCCGCGTGCTGCGCGCCGAAGCAGACGTAGGGCGTTGCCTGCTGGTGGATTGCCTGACCCTGTGGCTGACCAATCTGCTGATGCTCGATGACCCGCAGCGCCTGGTCGAGGAGCGTGACGCGCTGCTCGACTGCCTGGCCAGCCTGCCCGGCACGCTGATCCTGGTCAGCAACGAAACCGGCCTGGGCGTGGTGCCCATGGGCGAGCTGACCCGCCGTTACGTCGACCTGGCCGGCTGGCTGCACCAGGCCGTGGCCGAACGCTGTGAGCGCGTGGTGCTCACGGTTGCCGGCCTTCCTCTCATGCTCAAAGGACCTGCTCTATGAACACCTCCTGGTGGCTCGATGCCTGCCAACCCCTCGACAACGATGCCATGGAGCAGGCGCGCACCCGTCAGCAGCAACTGACCAAGCCCGCCGGATCGCTGGGCCAACTGGAAGCGCTGGCGATTACCCTGGCCGGCCTGCAAGGCCGCGAGCGTCCGACCCTCGAGCGCGTGGCGATCGGCTTGTTTGCCGGTGACCATGGCGTGGTGGAGGAGGGTATCTCCGCCTATCCCCAGGCTGTGACTGGCCAGATGTTGCGCAATTTCGTCGGCGGTGGGGCGGCGATCAGCGTGTTGGCGCGTCAACTGGAGGCGACGCTGGACGTGGTCGACCTGGGGACCATCGACCCGGAACTGCAACTGCCGGGCGTGCATCACCTGCGCCTTGGCGCCGGCACTGCCAACTTCGCACGCCAGCCAGCGATGACCGACGCGCAACTGCGCGCCGCGCTCGCGGCCGGGCGCGACAGTGCCTTGCGCGCCGCAGGCCAGGGCGCACAGCTGTTCATCGGTGGCGAGATGGGGATTGGCAACACCACGGCAGCGGCAGCCCTGGCCAGCGCATTGCTGGGGTGCCCGGCCGATGCCCTGAGCGGCCCGGGTACTGGGCTCGACAGTGCCGGCGTACGGCACAAGGCCGAGGTGATCGAGCGAGCCCTGGCACTGCATGGCCTGCAGGATGGTGACCCGCTGCGGGCATTGGCCTGCGTCGGTGGTTTCGAGATCGCCGCGCTGGCGGGTGCATACCTGGCCTGCGCGCAGAGTGGGGTCGCGGTGCTGGTCGACGGCTTCATCTGCAGCGTCGCGGCCTTGGTTGCCGTACGCCTCAATCCGCAGTGCCGCCAGTGGCTGCTGTTCGCCCACCAGGGCGCCGAGCCTGGACATCGTGCCTTGCTCGAGGCGCTGCAGGCCGAACCGTTGCTGGCCCTCGGGCTGCGCCTGGGCGAGGGCAGCGGTGCTGCGCTGGCGGTGCCGCTGATGCGCCTGGCCTGCGCCCTGCACGGGCAGATGGCGACCTTCGCCGAAGCGGCGGTGGCGGATCGTCCGGCATGATCCTCGATCTGCTGCGTCATGGTGAGACCGAACTGGGCGGCGGCTTGCGCGGCAGCCTGGACGACGCCCTGACCGCGCAAGGCTGGGCGCAGATGCGCGCGGCTGTCGCGGTGGGTGGGCCTTGGGATGTGCTGGTCAGTTCGCCGTTGCGGCGTTGCGCACGTTTCGCCGACGAACTAGGCGCAAGTCTCCAACTGCCGGTGCAACTTGAAGCGGGTGTGCGCGAGCTGCACTTTGGCGAGTGGGAAGGACGCAGCGCGGCGCAGATCATGCAGACCGAAGCGGACGCGTTGGGGCGTTTCTGGGCCGACCCCTACGCCTTCACACCGCCCGCAGGCGAGCCGGTGGCCGATTTCGCCGAGCGTGTGCTGACAACGGTCGAAACCCTGGCCCGGCAACACTCCGGCAAGCGCGTGCTGCTGGTGACCCACGGCGGTGTCATGCGCCTGTTGCTGGCCCGCGCCCGTGGATTGCCGCGCGAGCAGTTGCTGCAGGTCGAGGTGCGGCACGCTGCGCTGATGCGTCTGGCACTGCACGCCGACGGCCAGTTGCGCGAGGTGGTTTGATGCTGCCGTTCTGGATTGCCCTGCAGTTTCTCAGCAGCCTGCCGGTAAGCCTGCCGGGCATGCCGGAGCCCCGGCAGATGGGCCGTTCGCTGCTGTTCTACCCGGCTGTCGGGTTGCTGTTCGGCCTGCTGTTGTGGGCTGCCAGCGCGCTGCTGCAGGGGGCCGCGGCACCGTTGCAGGCTGCATTGCTGCTGGCCTTGTGGGTGCTGCTCAGCGGCGCCCTGCACCTGGATGGCCTGGCTGATAGCGCGGACGCCTGGTTGGGTGGCTTCGGCGATCGCGAGCGCACCTTGCAGATCATGAAAGACCCGCGCAGTGGCCCGATTGCCGTGGTCACCCTGGTGCTGGTGCTGCTGCTGAAGTTCTGTGCCCTGTGGGTGCTGGTCGAGCGTGGCGCGGGTGCCTGGCTGGTTCTGGCACCAGTGGTCGGGCGGGCTGCGATGCTCGGTTTGTTCCTCTGTACGCCTTATGTGCGTGCCGGGGGGCTGGGCTCGGCGCTGGCCGAACACCTGCCCAGGCGTGCGGCGGGCTGGGTACTGCTGGGCAGTGCGCTGGTCTGTCTGGTGCTGGGTGGCTGGCTGGCGCTGTGGCTACTGCTGGTGGCAGCGCTGGTCTTTGCGTTCTTGCGGCGGCAGATGTGCCGCCGACTGGGCGGGACCACCGGTGACACTGCGGGTGCACTGCTGGAGTTGCTGGAACTGGGCGTGGTGCTGGGGTTGGCGCTGCTGGGTTGATGATCGCGGACGATCGATCCAGAAATATCCTTCACTCATTGGCGAAGCGTCTTGTTGGTGACGGGGATACGCTCGCTATCCCTTCGCCCTGTCAGGAGTCGCCCCGATGCGTCACTGGATATTCGCCGGCCTGCTGGCGCTGGCACCGCTGCTGGCACTGGCAGCCGACCTGATCGACTTCTGGAACACCCCCCGCCATGGCGGTAACAGCTTCAATCGCCTGCCGCCGGATCAGGCCTACTTCGATGCTCTGAAAGCCTACGGTGCCACCTGGGTGCGGCTTTCCTACGACAAGTGGAGGCCTGTCGGCAGGGACTTCCTTCTGGGAGACGCCGACCACTACGGCGGGCTTGTCGCCGCCGACCTCGCTGAGTTGAAACAGGTGCTGGATCGCGCGCAGCAGGCCGGGCTCAAGGTGGTCATTGCACCGCTCTCGCTGCCTGGCATGCGCTGGTCGCAGAACAACCATGGCCAGTTCGACGACCGGCTGTGGCAGGACAAGCGTTACTGGCAGCAATCCGCTACTTTCTGGCGCGATCTGGCAGAGGCGCTGAAGGATCATCCCGCGGTCGCAGCCTATAACCTGGTCAATGAGCCCGCCCCGGAAAAGCAGGGTGGTCTACCGGAGCATGCCTCGCAAGACCAGATGAAGGCCTGGTATGCGCGACAGCAGGACGGGCCGCGTGATCTGCCGGCACTGTCGGCCAGACTGCTGGCAGCGATCCGGGAAGTGGACGACAAGACCCCGGTGATGGTCGATGCCGGCTGGTATGCGGCGGCCGATGCTTTCGGCTATTGGCCAAGGCCGCTGGCAGATGCGCGTGTCCTGTACAGCGTGCATATGTACGAACCCTACGCTGCCACCAGTGCGCCGAACCTGGCGCGCAAGCGGCCGTTCGAATACCCGGGCAGCGTGCCTTTCGCGGGGCTTGACGAGCACTGGGATGCGGCGCGGGTAGCACAGTATCTGCAACTTCCGCTGCAATGGGCTGAAGCCATGCGAGTCCCGCGTTCACGCCTGGTGGTCGGCGAGTTCGGCTGCATGCGCCGCCTGCCGGGTTGTCATCGCTACCTGGAGGACGTTCTGGAAGTGCTCGTGCGTGAGCGCCTGCACTGGGCTTTCTACAGTTTTCGCGAGGACAGCTGGGATGGCATGGACTATGAGCTGGGTACCGATAAGGTGCCATGGCGCTACTGGAAAGCCATCGATGAAGGAGCGCCCGATCCGCTGGTACGTCATGCCAGCGAGGCATTCGAGCCAATCCGTCGTCGCTTGCAGCCCTGAGCAGGCGCAGAAACTTCTTGCAACTTCCAAGGTGCGGGTATATACACGCATTTATGTTGACCAGTGAATGCATCTGCACCCATCTACGTCGTGCCGCCCGTGGGGTGAGCCGACATTACGACGAAGCCTTGGCGGATTTCGGGATCAATGTCGCGCAGTTTTCCTTGTTGCGTCATCTGCAGCGGCTCGACCAGCCGAGCATTACCAGCCTGGCTGAGGCCATGGGTCTGGATCGCAGTACCCTGGGCCGCAACCTGCGTGTGTTGGAAGCTGACGGGCTGGTGACGCTTGGCGAAGGCAGTGACCTGCGCAATCGCCTGGTGTGCCTGACCGAGGCAGGCAAGGCCTGCCTGGCTGCCGCGTATCCTGCCTGGGAGCAGGCTCAGCTACAGTTGGTCGAGCATCTGGGCGAGAGGCAGCGTGATGAACTGGTTCGCTTGTTGGAGCGTTTGGCCTGAGATGTGCCCTATAAAGCGGGTATATACCCGCACAAACCTTGCGATGGCTAGGAGACAACAACAATGACTTCTGTTTGGCGAACCAGTGGCTGGGTGCTGCTCGGGGCGGCGCTGATCCTGGCGCTGTCGCTGGGTGTGCGACACGGCTTTGGCCTGTTCCTGGCCCCCATGAGCGCCGATTTTGGCTGGGGGCGTGAAGTCTTCGCCTTCGCCATTGCCCTGCAGAACCTGATCTGGGGATTGGCCCAGCCGTTCGCCGGCGCGCTGGCCGATCGCCTGGGCGCGGCGCGGGTGGTGATCATTGGCGGCATTCTCTACGCTGCCGGCCTGGTACTGATGGGCATGGCTGATTCGATCTGGTCGTTGTCGCTGAGTGCTGGCTTGCTGATCGGCATCGGGCTGTCCGGTACCTCGTTCTCGGTGATCCTCGGTGTAGTTGGCCGTGCGGTGCCGCCGGAGAAACGCAGCATGGCTATGGGTATCGCCAGCGCGGCGGGGTCGTTCGGCCAGTTCGCCATGCTGCCGGGTACGCTTGGGCTGATCCAGTGGCTGGGCTGGTCGGCAGCGTTGCTGGTGTTGGGTTTGATGGTGGCGCTGATCGTGCCTTTCGTCGGGCTGCTGCGCGATCGGCCGCTACCCAGTCAAGGCGGCGAGCAGACGCTGGGCCAGGCGTTGCGCGAGGCGTGCTCGCACTCCGGTTTCTGGTTGCTGGCCCTGGGCTTTTTCGTCTGTGGCTTCCAGGTGGTGTTCATCGGTGTGCACCTGCCGGCCTATCTGGTCGACCAGCACTTGCCGGCGACCATCGGTACCACGGTGCTGGCACTGGTCGGGTTGTTCAACATTGTCGGCACCTACACCGCCGGCTGGCTGGGCGGGCGCATGTCCAAGCCGCGTCTGCTGACCAGCCTGTACCTGCTGCGGGCGGTGGTGATCGTGCTGTTCCTGTGGGCACCGGTGACCGAATTCAGCGCCTACCTGTTCGGCGTCGCCATGGGCCTGTTGTGGTTGTCGACGGTGCCGCTGACCAACGGCACGGTGGCGACCCTGTTCGGGGTGCGTAACCTGTCGATGCTGGGGGGCATCGTGTTCCTGTTCCACCAGCTTGGCGCCTTCCTCGGTGGCTGGCTGGGCGGGGTGGTCTATGACCGCACGGGCAGCTATGACCTGGTCTGGCAGATCTCCATTCTGCTCAGCCTGCTGGCGGCGGCCCTCAATTGGCCGGTGCGCGAACGCCCGGTTGCGCGCCTGCAGGCCAAGGCGGCATGAACCGCTCCTGGCTGCGCGGGCTGCTGGTGGCGGGTGCGCTGCTGGTGCTGGCGCTCGCCTGGTGGGGCTGGCATCAGGGCGGATTGGCATTGATGCAGCTGGGCATGGGCGTTTGTTAAGCGCTACCCTGCAAGGAATTGTCTTGTAGGAGATTGGGAACATGCTTACGCGTTGGCTCGCAGTACCCTTGCTCGCTTTGGCGGCCACTTCCTCCAGTTGGGCCGCCGGTTGTCCGGCGCTGCTGCAAGGCAGCCTGCCGGAGCTACGCGGCAAGGGCCAGGTCGATCTGTGCCAGCGCTACGCTGGCAAGCCGCTGGTGGTGATCAATACCGCCAGCTACTGCGGCTTCGCGCCGCAGTTCGAGGGGCTGGAGGCTGCCTACAAGGAGTATCACGAGCAGGGGCTGGAAATGCTCGGCGTGCCCTCCAACGACTTCAAGCAGGAAGATGCCGATAGCGAGAAGACCGCCAAGGTCTGCTACGCCAACTACGGTGTCACCTTCACCATGACCAAGACTCAGCCGGTGCGTGGCAAGGATGCGATTCCGCTGTTCGTCGAACTGGCACAGCAGAGCAGCGCACCCAAGTGGAATTTCTACAAGTATGTGGTGAACCGGCGAGGCGAAGTGATCGGCAATTTCTCCAGCCTGACCAAGCCGGATGATCCGGCGTTCCGGGCGGCCATCGAGAAGGCCATTGCTTCGCAGCCCTGATGCCGTGCTGTCTCATGCGGGCGATCAGTGCGGGTGCACGGTGATGGCCACCAGGCGCATCACCACGGGCCGTACCATCAGCACGCAGACGAACGCCACCGGCATCGCCAGTTGGTAGGCCTGGAGCACTTTGCGCAAGTAGTCCTGGTCGATGCCGGTCGTGGCAGCGGTGATCACGAAGCACATCAGCATCGCCATGATCGCCGACATGTAGAACGCGAAGACATAGGGTGTGGCACTGGCGCGGAGCTTGCGACGGCGTGGCTGGGGCAAAGGGGTCATGAGGGCGCCTCTCGGTTGGACATGAGAAGCCCAGGTTAACAATGGTCAGTTGTGCGCTGTAGACCAGCCGGGTTGAGTTCTTTATAAAGAGATTCTTACGAATCCCAAGAGCCCAGCCATGGATCTGCTCAATGCCATCCGCAGTTTCATCAAGGTCGTCGAGGCCGGCAGCATTGCCGGTGCGGCGCGCACACTGGGCCTGAGTGCGGCAGCGGTCAGCCAGAACCTGGCGCGCCTGGAGGCGCACCTGCAGGTCCGCCTGCTGTCGCGCAGCACGCGCAGCATGGCGCTCACGCCTGCTGGCAGCCAGTATTACAGCCGGGTCAAGCACGTAGAACGTGACCTGATCCTGGCCGAACAGGAGGTCACCACTCCCGATACCGAGCCGCAGGGGCGCTTGTGCATTGCCGCCTCATCGGCATTCGGGCGCCGCATCCTGGCGCCCCTGATTCCTGCCTTCAGTGCACGTTATCCGCTGCTTTCGATAGAAATGGTTGCGAGTGATCGCCGGGTCAGTCATGCCCGCGAAGATGTCGATGTCAGTCTGCGTATCACGCCGCAGCTGGAAGATCATCTGCTGGCGCGACATATCGCCCGGATTCCGTTCATCTGTTGCGCCTCGCCGGGATATCTGGCCAGGGCTGGCCGACCGACCACGCCCGAGGCGCTGCGTGATCATCGCTGCCTGGTGTTGCGTTATCCGGTCGATGGTCGCCTGCTGCGCTGGGGCTTCGTGCGAGATGGCATGCGCTTCGAGGCGGAGTTCGACAATGTGTTGATCAGCGACGACATCGAGGCCCTGGCGGAAATGGCGCTCAACGATGGTGGGGTGACGCGCCTGGCCGAGTTCCTTGTGCGTCCGCACCTGGACAGCGGTCAGTTGGTGCCGTTGTTCGACTCTGCCCAACCTGGCGAGGCCTATGCGCAGACCGAACCGATGGATGTGTTCCTGTGCGTGGCCGATCGCTTTGCCATGACCACCAAAGTGCGGGTATTCATGGAGTACCTGCAGGCGAGCCTTGGCGAGCATTGGCGCGTGCAGGCATGAAAAAACCGCCACGAAGGCGGTTTTTCATGCAGCCTGAACCCACTCAGAAGCGGTAGGTGAGCGACGCTCCGATGCCGTGAGCGCTGTTCTCGTACTTGGCCTGGTAGGTGCCTTTGGTGGCGCTGGCCAGGTTCACCTTGGTGTCCTCTTCCCACAGGTAGGAGTAGGCCACGTCGATGGTCACGTCGTCGGTCGGGCTATAGCCGGCACCCAGGCTGAAGATCTTGCGATCGCCAGTAGGGATGCGCGGAGAGCGGTCGTGGTTGTTGGTTGGCGACTGGTCGACGGTGAAGCCGGTGCGCAGGGTCCACTCCTTGTTCACCTTGTACGAGGCACCGATGGCGTGAGCCCAGGTGTCGTGCCAGTTCTGCTCTTCGCTGATGGTGCCGAACTGGCCGGCCAGCGGTGCAGGGACGTCGTTGGTGACGGTGATGTCCTTCAAACGGCTCCAACGGGTCCAGGTGCTGCCTGCGTACAGGGTCCACTGGTCGTCGAGTTCGTGGGTGACCGAGAAGTCCACCGACTCGGGCGTCTTGATCTTCAGGTCGGCGTCGAATTTGCTGCCGCTGAACGGGCCGATCAACGCGTTGTTGATCTTGGTCTTGCCTTCGAGCTTGTAGTCGACCATCGAGTGGTAGGTCAGGCCGAGGCGGGTGCGGTCGGTGGCCTGGACCAGGATACCGATGTTGTAGCCAACGGCGGTGTCATCACCCTTGATCTTCACTTCGCCATCGTTGCGGCCAGGGGAGCGCGGGTTGATGGTGCTCGAACCCAGCTCGCCCTTGATGCGGTTGATGGTCGGGCCGAAACCGATCGACACCTTGTCGTTGAAGGCGTAGCTGACGGTCGGCTGGAAGGTGACCACTTCGACGTGGCTCTTCTTGCCCCAGTAGCGTGCCGCGTGGTTGCTGCCGTAGTCGGTGACCAGGCCGAAGGGCACGTAGACGCCGAAGCCCAGGCTCCAGTGATCGTCGATTGGCTTGACATAGTAGCCCATGGGCACGCCTACGAACGGCACCATGTCACCGTCCATTTTCCCGCCCAGGTTGCTGCCGCGGCCGGAAATGTCGGTCTTGGCGATGACGGCTGCGCCGCCTACGGTGATCTGTTCGCGCTTGAGGCGCGACATGCCGGCAGGGTTTCCGTAAATGGTGCTGGCATCGTCGGCAGAGGAAGAACGACCCGCAAAACCTGTCCCCATGCCACTGACGCTCTGTTCGTTGAGGGCGAAGCCGCTGGCGAACAGTTGGCTGGAAGCGAGCGCGATAGCGACGCCGAGAGAGGTTTTGAGCATGACTGTTTTCATTATTAGAACTCCTTGGGATCTCCGGGGCGAAAAGCTACCAACAAATCACGCACTACGCCATAGCCTGTATCGGCGGAGATAGAGCGGTTTTGTAGGACAATCCGACCAAAATTCCCTTTTTTCCGGTTTGCTTGTAGGACGGTTCTTAAGATGCCTGGGACATTATCGGATTTACCCAGCAATGCCAGGCCTGTGTGAAGTCGCGCAGGCGTCCCTGCGGGTGGAATGTCTGTCGCCAGATTCGTGCGAGCCCTAGAAGATCGTCGGGGGCGGGTAGGGGAGTGGCTTGCTCTTCGATGAGCATCCATGCGATGGCAGTGGCATAGCGCAGGTTGACGGTCAGTTCCAAGTGCGGGCCGCCAAGGAAGGCATGCTGACTGGCAAGCCCGCGTATCAGGCTCGCCAGCTCGGGATCGCGGGCCAGGTAATCGTCCCAGAGCGTTTGATGGCGCGTCTCGCCGATCCTGTACAAGCCGTGACCGCGACGGTCATGCAGGGCTGCTCCAAGGCTGGACTGGCTAGCTGCGACGCCCAGCAGCAAGGCTTCGGCGCTCGCGCTATGGCGATCCAGGTAGATCAGCGTGGGGCGGATCACATATTGATTCAACTCGTTCGCAGCGATACCCATGATGCCCTCGAACTGTCAGGGGCCGACGGGCGCTGGAGCTTGGCAGCTAATGGATGATCAGGCCCGCCGGAAGCGGCTCACACCGCTCGAGTTGAAGTGTAGTGTGATAATCATGGTGTAAAGGGCTGTTTTTAAATCGATTGCTGCCGCAGCGTCTCTGCCATATGCCTTGTGGCAATTAAGCAAAGAGCGTTTCGGGCAGCAATCAAGAGCGGTCATTCATGGGGTGAATCCTCACCCATTCATTCATGCGACCAACGACTGGCGGGTGCGATCGATCACCGCCTGCAGCGGCTCTGCGTGGGTGTATTGCTCTGGATACAGGCGCTCGGTGTGGCAGGCCACGCCGTGTTCGTCGACCAGGGTGAAGCTGAAGCTGCCCTTGCGAGGGGCAACGATGAGGCACTTCAGTGGGGCGAAGGCCTGAGAAAGCGTGCCGAAGGCGCGCTGGATCTGATGGTGATTAGTCATTTTTTTAGATTTCCTGCTCAAGACACGGGATTCGATCCGTGCACAATAGAAACGTTCCGGTGACGCCTTTATTAAGGGAGGCGAAAAACCTGACCGGAACAGAGCAGCCAGAGGTAGCGCAAGCACAAGTAAGGCGCCGGGCTGACTGGTAGGTACTTCGGAAGGCGGGCAGCATCCCACGGACCAGGTTCGAGGCCACTGGGTGAAGATCCCGATCAATCTGTCATTAGGTGATTCGTGCTGGAGCGGCTGTTGCCGTCGAGGGAATCATCGAGTGGGCCGGTCCTGGTTTCAGCGGTGCTACCCGGGGAGGGTGGCCATTCGCAAGGACGTTGCGGCCAGAATTGACGTTCAGCTTGGTACTAACGGCGGCCACACTACTGGAAGGTTTGCGGCATGGCAAGCGTTTTTTGATTTTTCTTCAGCGAAGCCGATCATTATCTCTGTTTGCAGGTCATCTGTGAAGAAGTGAATTGCGGCGAAACGGCGCTGTTTTCCCGCCGTGGTGCAAGCCCGCGCACTTTGTTGGCGCACTTGTGCACCCTTGGAGCATGACTTGTAACTGTTCTGCAACGTCTTCGCCGGGCGCCGCCAATGACTTGACTGAGCCCTTAAGTCAATGAAAAAAAACACTTATTTAGGCTGGTGAAAAAATCGTCAGTTTGACTGTAAGCCCCATTCCACAGGGGTTTGCGGGCGCCAAGGGGGGGTTGTCCACCGAGTTATCCACAGGTTCTGTGGATTGTCCCTAGGGCTTGCTCTAGGACGGGCGTGCCAGCTGTTTTCGGAAGGGTCTGACACCTAGCCATGGAAAATACTTACCGCCTTTCTCTGGGGTGAAAACGTCAAGAAAAGAACCATGAAATATTTTTTTCCGACGCCCCAACGTTGCCCCGGGCCTTTGTCAAAAAAATCGAGTAGAGTGGCGCGCCTCTCGAATCACCATCGCTGTTGTCATGAAGTTTCGTGGTAAATCCCCCGCCGGTTCCCCCGCCATTGCGCCGTTGGTTTCTCCCAAGCGCTTTTCCCTGAAAGTGGCCCTGTGGCTGCTCGACAACCCGCGCCTGGCTGACAAGCGCAGCGTCAAGCACCTCGCTGGGCGCATGCTCAAGCAACCCGCCCGGCAGGGCGTGGTGGTAGCGCAGAGTCGCCTGGGGCAGATGCTCTGCCGTGACTGTGGCACTGCGCGGGATCGGCGTATCGGCCATGAGCTGCTGCGCCAGGCCGCCCGCGCCGGTGACAGTCGGGCTCAGCTCGAATATGGCCGGTTGTGCCAGGCGCAGGATCCCGAGCAAGCGCGGTACTGGCTGGAGCTGGCGGCGGGACAGGGTTCGCAGGAGGCGCGGCGGCTGCTTGGCCTGCTGCCTTCGGTGCATTAGCACCGGCAAAAAACCTGTAAGCTGCGCACAATCTAAGCGTTGACCGGAGCAAGCATGGCAGTGGACCTGGCCAGTATTCTATTGGGCATCGTGGCTGCCGCGGTGCCGTGCCTGGGGTGGGTGTTGCAGGTCCAGCGTCGGCTCGCCGCCCGCCAAACCGAAACCGGCCTGATGCAGGAACGCCTGAGTGCCGCGCAGTTGGCCCAGGCTGGCCTGCAGGCGCAGCTCGAAGCCTGCCGCGACGAGATCAGCGACCTCAGCGAAGCCAACAGCCACAAACAGGCGACGCTTGCTGCGCAGAATCGCGAGCTGGAACTGTTGCAGATCGAGCGCGACAACGCGCGCGATGCCGCCCATGCCTGGAACCTGGAGCGCGCGACCCGCGAAGCCGAACTGCGTCGCCTGGAGGCTCAGGCTGCGCGGCTGGACGCCGAACTGCGCGAGCAGCAGGAAAGCCACACCCAGCGCCTGGACGACTTGCAGGAAGCCCGCGATACGCTACGTGCCCAGTTCGCCGAGATGGCCACCAAGATTTTCGACGAGCGCGAGCAGCGCTTCGCCCAGACCAGTCAGCAGCACTTGGGACAATTGCTCGATCCGCTCAAGGAGCGCATCCAGGCCTTCGAAAAGCGTGTCGAAGAGAGCTATCAGCAGGAGGCCCGCGAGCGCTTCTCGCTGGGCAAGGAGCTTGAGCGCCTGCAGCAACTCAACCTGCGTCTGTCTGATGAGGCCACCAATCTCACCCAGGCGCTCAAGGGCCAGAAGACCCAGGGCAACTGGGGCGAGTTGATTCTTGAGCGGGTACTGGAGCATGCGGGCCTTGAGAAAGGCCGCGAGTACCAGACCCAGGTCAGCCTGAAGAGCGCCGATGGCGAGCGTTTCCAGCCTGATGTGCTGATCATGCTGCCGGGGGACAAGCAGGTGGTGGTCGATGCCAAGGTCAGCCTCACCGCCTACCAACAGTTCGTCTCCGGCAATGACGAGGCGGCGCTCAAACAGCACGTGCAGTCCTTGCGCAGTCACGTCAAAGGCCTCTCCAGCAAGGATTACAGCCGGCTGGATGGCTTGCACAGCCTGGATTTCGTATTACTGTTCGTACCCATCGAAGCGGCCTTCTCGGCAGCGCTGCAAGCGGAGCCGGGCCTGTTCCAGGAAGCCTTCGACCGACAGATCGTCATTGTCAGCCCCACCACCTTGCTCGCGACCCTGAGGGTCATCGACAGCCTGTGGAAGCAGGAGCGTCAGGGCCAGAACGCCCGCGAGATCGCCGAGCGTGCGGGTTGGCTGTACGACAAGTTCGTGCTGTTCATCCAGGACCTGGACGAGCTCGGTGCGCGCCTGCAGCAGGTCGACAAGGCCTACGCCGCAGCGCGCAACAAACTGTGCGAAGGGCGCGGCAACCTGATCAGCCGCAGCGAGCAGCTCAAGCTGCTAGGCGCGCGCGCCAGCAAGAGCTTGCCGGCCGACCTGCTGGAGCGGGCGCTGTCGGATGAGGCGCTGGCCGATGCGACGCTTACTGAACCAGGCTCAGATGCCGATTGAGCAACGCACGCAGGGCGGCGGGCTTGACCGGCTTGGCCAGGTAGTCCAGCCCTGCAGCATGCACCTGGGCGATGGTTTCGTTGCGCCCGTCGGCACTGATCACCACGCCTGGAACGGGTTCGCCCAGGCGCGTGCGTAGCCAGGCCATCAGGCCAGTACCGGTTTCGCCGTCGTCCAGGTGGTAGTCCACCAGCGCCAGGTGCGGGCGCATGCCCTTCAATAGCAGCGCCTCGCACTCGGCCTGGTTGCGTGCGGTCCAGACCTGGCAGCCCCAACGCCCGAGCAGGCTGTTCATGCCGATCAGGATGCTGTCTTCGTTGTCCACGCACAGCACCTGCAGCCCGGCGAGCGGTTGCCCGCCCGGTTCCGCGGGCGCTGCGGGCGCTGCGACGGGATGCCTGGCGATCGGCACGCTGACCCGGAACACGCTGCCCTTGCCTGGCCACGAGCGCACTTCCAGGCGATGCCCGAGCACCCGGCACAGGCCATCGGCGATTGCCAGGCCCAGGCCCAGGCCTTTTTCGGCGCGGGTCTGATGGCTGTCCAGGCGTTTGAACTCCTGGAAGATCACCTGCAGTTTGTCGTCGGCAATGCCCGGACCGCGATCCCAGACTTCCAGCCAAAGGTGCTCGCCTTCGCGTCGAGCGCCCAGCAGGATCGGGCTCTTGCCGTAACGCAGGGCGTTGGTGAGGAAGTTCTGCAGCACCCGGCGCAACAGTTTCATGTCGCTGGCGACTTGCAGCCGGCTGCCGCGCAGGCGGAATTCCAGGCCTTTCTCGGCCGCCAGTACCTTGAACTCGGCGCCCAGGGTGTCGAACAGTTCGTTGAGCGCGAAGGGTTTGATGTCGGGGGTGACCTTGCCGTTCTCCAGGCGCGAGATGTCCAGCAGGTCGCTGATCAATTCCTCTGCCGAGCGCAGCGAGCTGTCCATGTGCTGCACCAGTTGCTGGGCCTCTTCACTCAGGCCCTCGGCCTGTTGTGACAGGGCGGCGGAGAACAGCCGCGCGGCATTCAGCGGTTGCATCAGGTCGTGGCTGACGGCAGCGAGGAAGCGGGTCTTGGACTGGCTGACCGCCTCGGCATGGCTCTTGGCTTCCGACAACGCCTGGTTCAGTTGCGACAGCTCGTGGGTGCGTTCGGCCACGCGCTGCTCTAGGCCCTCGTTGGCGTCCTTGAGCGCCTGTTCGGCTTCGCGGAACGGGGTGATGTCGGTAAAGCTCATGACGAAGCCACCGCCGGGCATGGGGTTGCCAATCAGTTCGATCACCCGTCCGTTGGGGAACAACCGTTCCGAGGTGTGCGCCCGGCCCTGGCGCATCCAGTGGAGGCGCCTCGCCACGTGCACCTGCGCCTCGCCCGGGCCGCACAGGCCGCGCTCGGCGTTGTAGCGGATGATGTCGGCGATCGGTCGGCCGACACTGATCAGCCCGTCGGGGTAATTGAACAGTTCGAGATATCGACGGTTCCAGGCCACCAGATGCAGGTTCTGGTCGACCACACTGATGCCCTGGTTGATGTTCTCGATGGCGCCTTGCAGCAGGGCGCGGTTGAATTGCAAAACCTCGCTGGCTTCGTCGGCGATACGCACCACGTCTTCGAGCTGCATGTCGCGGCCTTCGATGGCGGCCTTGACCACCGCACGGGTGGAGGAGGTGCCGAGCACGCCAGCGAGCAGACGCTCGGTGTGTTCGATCCAGTCGCCGTCGGCGTTCTGGTTGGGGTTGAAGCCCTTGCCCTGGCGGTAGGCGAAGCGGATGAAGCTCTGCCGCGCGCGTTCCTCGCCGACGAAACGCGCGGCAAGGTTGAGCAGATCGTCGATCTGCACGGCCAGCAGGGGGCGGCTGCTGGGGCGGGCGCTGGTTTGCTGGCCGATGAAGCGCCCGGCCTGCCAGTGCTCGGAAACCCGGGTGCGCGACAGAATCGAGACCCAGGCAAAGAGCATGAAGTTGCCCGCCAGCGACAGCACCACCCCTTGTGTCAGCGGGGTGATCGGCAGGTCCAGCGGGTTGCCGTGCAGCCAGGCAAGGCCGGGGAACAACTGCAGCGACCAGCCCAGGCTATGGGCGGCGATCGGCAGCACCAAGGTGTAGAACCACAGGAAGATGCCCGCAGCGAGGCCGGCGAACACGCCGCGGCGGTTGGCCTGCTTCCAGTACAGGGCGCCGAGCATCGCCGGGGTCAGCTGGGTGACTGCGGCGAAGGCGATCTGGCCGATGGTCGCAAGGCTGGCGGTGGAACCGAGCAGGCGATAGCTCACGTAGGCCAGCAGCAGGATGACCACGATGGCCACCCGGCGCACCGAGAGCATCCAGTGACGGAACGCCTCGAACGGGCGCTCGGCGTTGGTGCGTCGCAGCAGCCAGGGCAGCAGCATGTCGTTGGACACCATGGTCGACAGCGCCACCGCCTCGACGATCACCATGCCGGTAGCGGCCGAAGCGCCGCCGATGAAAGCCAGCAGGGCCAGGCTCGGGTGGGCTTCGGCCAGCGGCAGGCTGATGACGAAGGAGTCGGAAATCACCGTGCCCGGCAGCAGCATCTGCCCGGCCAGGGCGATCGGCACCACGAACAGTGCCGCCAGCACCAGGTACAGCGGGAACACCCAGCGGGCCAGGCGCATGTCCTGAGGCTCGATGTTCTCGACCACGGTGACGTGGAACTGCCGCGGCAGGCAGATGATCGCCATCATCGCCACGGCGGTCTGCACCACCATCGATGGCCAGTTGATCGTCTCCTGCCAATAGCTTTCCAGGTGGATCGACTGGCGCGCCTGGCTGAACAGGTCGTCGAAGCCGTCATACAGGTTGAACACCACGAAGGCGCCCACGGCAAGAAACGCCAGCAGCTTGATCAGGGACTCGAAGGCGATGGCCAGTACCATGCCGCGATGGTGCTCGGTGACATCCAGGCTGCGCGTGCCGAAGACGATGGCGAACAGCGCCAGCACCAGCGACACCACCAGCGCCGTGTCCTGCACCCGGGTACCGGTAGCGTCGGGAGTGGCCCCGATCAGCAAGTTGACGCCGAGCACGATGCCCTTGAGCTGCAGGGCGATGTAAGGCAGCACGCCGACCAGACAGATCAGTGCAACCACCACCGCGAGCGTCTGCGACTTGCCGTAGCGGGCGGCAATGAAGTCGGCGATCGAGGTGATGTTCTGCTGCTTGCTGATCAGCACCATCTTCTGCAGCACCCAGGGTGCGAAGATCAGCAGCAGCACCGGGCCCAGGTAGATCGGCAGGAACGCCCAGAGCTGCTCGGCCGCCTGGCCGACGGCGCCGAAGAAGGTCCAGCTGGTGCAGTACACCGCCAGCGACAGGCTGTACACCCAGGCGCGCAGGCGCGGCGGCAACGGCGTGCTGCGACGGTCGCCGTAGAAGGCGATGGCGAACATGATGGCCATATAGGCCAGGGCGACCACGGCGATCAGCCCGCTGGACAACGACATGCAAACTCCGGAGCAAAAATGAAAACGCGGTCCCGATCAATCAGTCTGGCACGCGTGCGCGGGTTCGTCAGCGCAGACGATGGTCGCAGTGGCAGGTGGTCGCAGGGGGGCTCTAGATCTTCGCCCCTCGCGTCCCCAGGTAATAGAACAATGCCGCCAGCAGCACCGACAGCACCAGCAGGTAGAACACCGCCACCGGCACTACATACCCCAGGGCAAACCCGACCAGTACCGGCCCCAGTGCCGCGCCGAGGTTGGAGAGGTTCTGCGCGCCATAGTAGACGCCGCGCAGATGCTCCGGTGCGATCAGGTCGATGAACATGTACTCCGCCGGGATCACGATGATCTCGCCGAGGGTGAACACCAGCATTGCCAGGCACCAGCCCAGCACCGAGCCTGCCAGCGAGAAGCCCAGCAGCCCGGCGACGAACAGTGCCATCCCGGCCATCAGCCAGGGCATCAGGTACTGGCGGCTGATGCGTCTGCCGATCAGGTATTGCAGGGCGATCACCGTCACGGCGTTGGTCGTCACCAGCACCCCGACCAACCGCGCCGCTTCGCTGGCGTGGGCCGTCACCACCAGGTATTGCGACAGGTAGGCGGTGAACTGGCCGAACACCACTGCACTGAGGGCGCCGCCCAGGGTGAAGCACACCAGGCGACGGTCACGCGCCAGCCCGATAGCCACTTGCATGAAGCCGGCGCCGGGCAGTTGCGGCTCGCTGGGGCGTAACTGCCGATCGCCCAGACGCTGGTAGACCAGGCACATGAGCAGGCCGATCAGCGCCGAGACCAGGAACGGCAGATGGCCATCGAGCTCGATCAGCGCCACCCCCAGCAGCGGGCCGACGGCATAGCCGATGTTGCTGAGGGTGTACTTGATGGCGAACACCTCGGCGCGCTCCTCCACCGGCAGCAGGGCGCAGAATCCGGCCTTGCTGGCGATGTCGACCACCGCCAGGGCGAGGTTGATCAGCACCAGGCACAGGAAGAACAGCGCCACCGAGGGGCTCAACATGGCGACGGCGAACGACAGCGTGAACACCAGGGTTGCGACGATGATCACCGTATGGTTGCGCAGCGTGTCGACCAGATGTCCGCCATACAGGCTCAGCAACGAGGCGACGATCAGTGCCCCGCCGATCAGCAGGCCGATATGGCTGACCGACATCTGGAAGCTGTCCGACAGATAGACGACCAGATAGGGCAGGGTGATCGCGCGCGCCAGGGTCAGCACGAAGGTGGTGAGCAGCAGCAGGCGGACAGCGGAGGGATAGCGTTTCAGTGCGGCGAGCATTGCCACGTCCTTGTTGTTGGAGTTGTCGCAGGCAGCAAGCATAAGCCACCGGCTCTGGCTTGCGCTATATCTGCAAAATAGATAACAGATAGAGAAAATAACCGTTATATGGATATTCTTTGCGGGCATAAGATGATTCCACCTTACACGAGGAATCTTTGCCATGACCTGCCCACAGACCCGCGCTGCGTCCTTGCGGCCCTTCCACCAGTTGGCCCGCCCGCTGGAAGTGATCCGTCAGTTCACCCCGAACTGGTTTGCCGCGACCATGGGCACCGGCGTTCTGGCCCTGGCCTTGCGACAGTTGGAGATTCCGGCTCTGCACGGCGCGGCAGAGGGGTTGTGGTGGCTGACCGTCGGCCTGTTCATCTTGTTCTGCGTCCTGTACGGCGCGCGCTGGCTGCTGTTCTTCGACGAGGCACGGCGGATCTTCGCCCACTCCACGGTCTCGATGTTCTTCGGCACCATCCCCATGGGCCTGGCGACCATCCTCAATGGCGCGCTGGTGTTTGGCCTCGAGCGCTGGGGCGACGGCGTGGTGCCTTGGGTCGAGGCGCTCTGGTGGGGTGACGTGGCGCTGGCATTGCTGTGTGGCGTGGCAATCCCTTATCTGATGTTCACCCGCCAGGAGCACAGCATCGACCAGATGACTGCAGTGTGGTTGCTGCCGGTGGTGGCGGCCGAGGTGGCGGCGGCCAGCGGTGGCCTGCTGGCGCCGCACCTGGCGGATGTCCATACGCAGTTCCTGGTGGTGGTGACCAGCTACGTGCTGTGGGCGGTGTCGCTGCCGGTGGCGTTCAGTATCCTGACCATCCTCATGCTGCGCATGGCGCTGCACAAGCTGCCGCCGGCCAACATGGCCGCATCCAGCTGGCTGGCGTTGGGCCCGATCGGCACCGGGGCGCTGGGCATGCTGCTGCTGGGTGGCGACGCGCCCGCGGTGTTCGCGGCCAATGGCCTGGGGAACCTGGGTGAAGTGGCACGCGGGTTGGGGCTGGTGGCCGGGATGGTGTTGTGGGGAGCCGGCCTGTGGTGGCTGCTGACCGCGGTACTGATCACCCTGCGCTACATGCGCCAGGGCATGCCGTTCAATCTGGGCTGGTGGGGTTTCACCTTCCCGCTGGGGGTGTACAGCCTCGCCACCTTGAAGCTGGCGGCCTGGCTGGGCCTGGGTTTCTTCACGGTGTTCGGGCAGGTGCTGGTGGTGATGCTGGCGCTGCTCTGGCTGGTGGTGGCGAGCCGCACACTCAAAGGCGCTTGGCGTGGTGAGCTGTTCACCTCGCCCTGTATCGCAAATCGTTGAATGTGCTGACCTTTTAGTGGGTGGTCGCGCTCCCCGGTTACCTGGCAGTGCTTGAGAACGCTGCGTACCTGTGGGAGCGGTTTACCCGCGAAGAAGCCACCGTGGCTTTCAAGCCGATAGGCGGAGGATTGACAGCGTTCAGGGCAGCAGGAATACTCTCGGAAAAATTCATATATATGTTTATATAACAAGACGAGAGACAGGCCCCATGAACACACTGCCCGGTGATGCGCGTCTGCCCCGCTACCAACAGCTGCGCGACCATATGGTCGAGCAGATCGCCAACAACCGCTGGCGCCCCGGTGAGGCCATTCCCACCGAAGCGGCCCTGGCCAGCGAGTTCGACATGTCGGTCGGCACCGTACGCAAGGCCGTCGATGTGCTGGTGACCGAGGGCGTGCTGGAGCGCCAGCAAGGCCGCGGCACCTTCATTCGTCGGCCGCAGTTTCAATCCTCGCTGTTCCGCTTCTTCCGCTTCGAGTCGGCCAACGGCGAACGTGTCGTGCCCGAGAGCCGCATCCTGTCCATCGAGCCAGTCCCGGCGCCCTCGGCGGTTGCCAGTGCCCTGGGCTTGGCGCCGGAAGCCGACGTCATTCACATCGTGCGCCTGCGTCTGCTCGGTGCCCAGCCGGTGTTGGCCGAGGAAATCTGGCTGCCACGGCAGACGTTCCAGCCACTGCTTGAGGTCGAGCTGGACCGCAAGGGCCCGCTGCTCTACCCGATCTACGAAGAGCTGTGCGGTCAGGTGGTGGCCTATGCCGAGGAGACCCTCACGGCCGAGTCGGTCGATGCCGTTCACGCGCGCCTGCTGCAGATGCCGGAGGGCAGCCCGGTGGTGGTGATCGAGCGTCTGGCCCGTGACTACGCCGGCAAACCGTTGGAATGGCGCCGTTCGCGCGGCCATGCCGAGCACTTCCGCTACCGCATCGATATTCGCTGACCGGGCGTTTCACGCCCCGTTGTGACTTCCGGCGCCGTGCCAGCACGGTGCCGTGGTTCTGCCTGCCTGGCCGGCGTGCGTCCGGCTGCCCCTGACCTCGCACACACGACATAGAAGGATAAGAAATCATGTTCAGTTGGTATCGCGAAATCACCTCGCGCGAACGCAAGACGTTCTGGGCCTGCTTTGGTGGCTGGTCGCTCGACGCCCTTGAAGTGCAGATGTTTGGCCTGGCCATCCCGGCGCTGATCGCCGCGTTTTCCCTGACCAAGGGCGATGCTGGGCTGATCAGTGGCCTGACGCTGGTCACCTCGGCGATCGGTGGCTGGCTTGGCGGTACGTTGTCCGACCGTTACGGCCGGGTGCGTACCCTGCAATGGATGATCCTCTGGTTCTCCTTCTTCACCTTCCTGTCGGCCTTCGTCACCGGCTTCTACCCGCTGCTGTTCGTCAAGGCCATGCAGGGCTTCGGCATTGGTGGCGAGTGGGCCGCAGGCGCGGTGCTGATGGCCGAGACCATCAACCCGAAATACCGCGGCAAGGTCATGGGTACGGTGCAGAGCGCCTGGGCCGTGGGCTGGGGCCTGGCGGTGGGGCTGTTTGCGCTGATCTATTCGCTGGTGCCGCAGGAGTTCGCCTGGCGGGTGATGTTCTTCGTCGGCCTGCTGCCGTCGCTGCTGATCATCTGGGTGCGGCGCAACGTACCCGAGCCGGACAGCTTCCAGCGCCTGCAGAAGGAAAAGGCCATTCCCGTCAGCTTCACCAAGTCCATGGCCGGCATCTTCCGTCCTGAACTGCTGCGCGTGACCCTGCTGGGCGGACTGCTGGGTTTGGGTGCCCATGGTGGTTACCACGCGGTGATGACCTGGCTGCCGACCTTCCTCAAGACCGAGCGCAACCTCTCGGTGCTCAACTCCGGCGGCTACCTGGCGGTGATCATCTTCGCCTTCTGGTGTGGTTGCGTGGTCAGTGGCCTGCTCATCGACCGCATTGGTCGGCGCAAGAACATCCTGTTGTTCGCCCTGTGCTGCGTGCTGACGGTGCAGGCCTATGTGTTCTTCCCGCTGAGCAATACGCAGATGTTGTTCCTCGGCTTCCCGCTGGGCTTCTTCGCCGCCGGCATTCCCGCGAGTCTGGGGGCGTTCTTCAACGAGCTGTACCCGGCTGATGTGCGCGGTGCCGGGGTGGGCTTCTGCTACAACTTCGGCCGGGTGCTGTCGGCCGTGTTCCCGTTCCTGGTCGGTCACATGAGCGAATCCATGTCGCTGGGGGCCGCCATCGGCATCGATGCCGGCATCGCCTACGGCGTGGCGGTGATCGCCGCACTGTGTCTGCCGGAAACCCGCGGTCGCAACCTCGAGGCTCCGGTCTCGCCGCAGGTTGCGGGTGTGGTCGCCAAGTAACCTTCAATCTTCACGAATGAGCATCATGCCGCAAACCCCTGTATCCCCGTTCACTGCGATCGACAGCCACGCCCACGTGTTCAGCCGTGGGCTGAACCTGGCAGCGGAGCGCCGTTACGCACCCACCTACGATGCGCCGCTGGGCGACTACCTCGCCCAGCTGGCCGGGCACGGTTTCAGCCATGGCGTATTGGTGCAGCCGAGCTTTCTCGGCACCGACAACAGCTACCTGCTGGCGGCGTTGCAAACCGCGCCCAGGCAATTGCGCGGTGTGGTGATGCTCGAGCCTGGCGTTGCGCGCGACACCCTTGAGCAGATGGCGTGCCTCGGTGTACGCGGTGTGCGCCTGAATCTGATGGGGCAGGCCCTGCCTGATCTGCGCGACGCCGGTTGGCGGCCACTGCTGGAGCTGATCGGCGATCTGGGCTGGCATGTCGAGCTGCATCGACAGGTAGCCGATGTACCGGCACTGGTGCGTGCCTTGCAGCCCTATGGTGTGGATATCGTGATCGATCACTTCGGCAGGCCGGATGCGCGCCTGGGGTTGGGGCAGCCGGGATTTGCCGAGCTGCTGACCCTCGGCGGGCAGGGCAAGGTATGGGTGAAGGTATCGGGGATCTATCGATTGGGCGGCGCGCCTGGGCAGAACCTGGATTTCGCCCGCCAGGCCCTGTGCGCCCTGGAGGCGCACTATGGCGCGGACCGGTTGATGTGGGGCAGCGACTGGCCGCATACCCAGCATGAATCGGTGATGAGCTTTACCGCGGTGGTCGAGCAGTTCGATGCCCTGGGCTGCTCGGCGTCGCTGCGTCGGGCGCTGTTGGTGGACACGGCGCGGGGGTTGTTCGGGTTCGCGTAGGAGCGGAGGTTCGTCGCTCCGACTTGCCCGTGAAAGGAATACCGTGATGCATGGCACCGGCTACGCCGGTGTTCGCGGGACCAGCCCGCTCCTACAGGGATTGGGCTGGTCTTTCGATTTTGAGCAGGACAGTTGCTCCTGCAAGTAGCGCGCGGTGTCGGGTAGGAGCGGGGGCGCTGCGATTTGCTCGCGAACACCCATGCACCGCGGTGTGCTTTTCGCGGGCAAGCCCGCTCCTACAAGGGGAGCTCGGGCTGTCAGAGTTGGAACCGGCTGATCATCTGCTGCAAATGCCCACCCAGCCGTGCCAGTTCGACGCTGGACACCGAGGTCTGCTCACTGGCCTCGGCGGTCTGCTCGGAAATGTCCCTCACCGTCACCACGCTGCGGCTGATCTCCTCGGCCACGGCGCTCTGCTGCTCGGAGGCGGCGGCGATCTGCTGGTTCATCAACTGGATGCCCGACACCCGCTGAGTGATGCCCTCCAGCGCAACGCCGGCCTCGCGTACCAGTGCCACGCTGCTTTCGGTCAGGCTCTGGCTTTCTTCCATCAGGTCGCTGACCGAGCGCGTGCCTTGCTCCAGGCTGCTGATCGCCGATTCGATTTCTTCGGTCGAGGCCTGGGTGCGCTGGGCCAGGCTGCGTACCTCGTCGGCGACCACGGCAAAGCCACGACCGGCCTCGCCAGCGCGGGCGGCCTCGATGGCGGCGTTGAGCGCCAGCAGGTTGGTCTGCTCGGCCACGGCCTTGATCACGTCCATCACCTTGCCGATGCGTTGGCTTTCGTTGCGCAGGGCGTCCATCGCCTCATTGGTGGCGTCGACCTGGCTGGCCAGGCGGCCGATCTGGGTCACGGCGCGGGTGACCACACTGTCGCCTTCGCGAGCCTCGAGATCGGTGGCGCTGGCGGCCACCGAGGCTTCGCCGGCATTGCGCGCGACTTCCTGCACGGTGGCGGCCATTTCCTGCATCGCAGTAGCGACCTGGTCGGTCTCCTGGCGCTGGCTGCTGGCGCCGGCGCTGGTTTGCGCGGTGATCGCCGAGAGCTCTTCGGTGGCACTGGCAATCTGCGAGATGCCGTCGCGCACGCCGCCGATCAGCTGGCGCAGCTTGGCAGTCATGCCATGCAGGCTGTTCTGCAACTGGCCGAGTTCATCGCGGCGATTGCTGCTGGGTTGTTCGCCCAGGTTGCCGTCGGCCACCTGCTCCATGGCGCGCAGCACCCGTTGCAGCGGCTGGCTGATCTGCCGGGCGATCAGTATCGCCAGCAGGGCACCGAGCAGCAGGGCGAGGGCGGTGGTGGCGAACTGCAGCGTCTTGGCGAACTGACTGTCATTGACCACGGCCACTGCCTGGCTGTCGAGCAATTGGCCGATCAGGGTGGTGAGGGTCGCGACGTCATTGCCCATGTTGGCGCGGTAGTCCATCAGTTTGCGGGTTTCGCCGCGGAAGGCCTCGACGGCGGCGGCGTAGGCGCGCACCTGTTCGTTCAGTTGGCGGAATTGTTCGGCGAACTGGCCATTGAATACCGCGGTCAGGGCTGGCAGGTCGTTCACCGTGGTGGTGATCTGTGCATTCATCGCCTGCTCGGTGTCGGTGTTGGTGTTGCCGGTGTAGCCACGCACCTGGTAGCGCAGCAGGATCAGGTTCTCGCGGATCTGATTGATCGCTTCGCTGCGCACGTAGCGCTGTTCGGCATCGGGCAACGCGCGGACCTGCTTGCGGATGCTGTCGATCGTGGCGAACGACTGGGTGGCAAGCCCACCCATCTCCTTTTGCGCCGCGCGCATGGTGCGGTAAGACTGCAGGCTCTGTTCCTGGTTGCGCGCGTAGGCCTGCAGGGCCTGCTCGGCCTTGTCGAGGGTCTGCAGGTTGGTCGCGTTGCGCAGGATGCCGTGGAGTTTCGCCAGGGGGGCCTGGAAGGCCGCCAGTGCCTGCTGCAACGCCTTGCCTTGTTCTTCGTCACCATTGGACATGGCGTGGCGCAAGCGCGCCTCGCGCAGATCGCCCAGGGCATCGTTGAGTGCGGAGACGTCGCTGACCACTTCGCTGCGCCGCACCAGGCTGCCCAGGGCGTCCCAGCCGATCAGCGACTGGGTCAGGGTCAGCAGGAGGACCAGGCCAAAACCGAGGCCGAGTTTGTGTGCGATCTTCAGATCGCCGAACCAGGTGAACATCTGCTGCTGTGCTCCTTTTCTTGTGCGTTGGAGGAGAGCCGAAGGCTGATCCTGTTATCGGATGTAGTCATCTATATGAATTATCGGCAGCCTTGCAACATTCTGAAAAGGGGTTGCAGAAAAAATAATGGCATATAGCCATTAATTGGTTCGTCGGCGTGATGCGCTTCGCAGGCCTGTTGCCAGGGGTGGGCAATCGCGTGCAGATTTGTGGCTTCTCGCGATGAGCGGACCTCCAATTGACAACGCCCTCTCAGGAACAAGGACGATGAGTCATTCCTCGCAATTCACCTTGCTCGGCAAGCGGCGCTTCCTGCCGTTCTTCATCACCCAGTCGCTGGGTGCCTTCAACGACAACCTGTTCAAGCAGTCGCTGATCCTGGCGATCCTCTACAAGCTGAGCCTGGAGGGCGACCGGTCGATCTGGGTCAACCTCTGCGCGCTGCTGTTCATCCTGCCGTTCTTCCTGTTCTCGGCGCTGGCCGGGCAGTTTGGCGAGAAGTTCGCCAAGGATGCGTTGATCCGTGCGATCAAGCTGGCTGAAGTGGTGATCATGTTGATCGGCGCGGTGGGCTTTCTCAGTGATCACCTGGAACTGATGCTGCTGACATTGTTTGCCATGGGCACTCATTCGGCGCTGTTCGGGCCGGTGAAGTACTCGATCCTGCCTCAGGCCTTGCGCGAAGACGAACTGGTCGGCGGCAACGGGCTGGTGGAAATGGGCACCTTCCTGGCGATCCTGGCCGGCACCATCGGTGCCGGGGTGATGATGTCCTCGGGCAACTACGCCACGGTGGTGGCTGGAGGCATCGTCGGCACTGCGGTGCTCGGCTACCTGGCCAGCCGCTGGATCCCGCGGGCGGCGGCGGTGGCGCCGCAGATGAAGCTGGATTGGAATATCTTCAAGCAGTCCTGGGCCACCCTGCGCCTGGGCCTGGGGCAAACCCCGGCGGTGTCGCGCTCGATCGTCGGCAACTCGTGGTTCTGGTTCGTCGGGGCGATCTACCTCACGCAGATCCCGGCCTATGCCAAGGACTGGCTGCACGGCGACGAGACCGTGGTCACGCTGGTGCTGACGCTGTTCTCGGTGGGCATTGCCGTCGGTTCGCTGCTGTGCGAACGCCTGAGTGGGCGCAAGGTGGAGATCGGCCTTGTGCCGTTCGGCTCTTTCGGCCTGACCCTGTTCGGTCTGCTCTGCTGGTGGCATTCGGGTGACGTGCCGGCCGCTGCTGCGCCGCACGATTGGCTGAGCCTGTTGGGCATGAGCCAGGCCTGGTGGATCATGGTCTCGATCGTCGGGCTTGGTGTGTTCGGCGGTTTCTACATCGTGCCGCTCTACGCCCTGATCCAGGCGCGTACGCCTGAAGACCAGCGCGCCCGGGTGATCGCCGCGAACAACATCCTCAATGCCCTGTTCATGGTGGTCTCGGCGATCGTCACCATCGTCCTCTTGAGCCTGGCCGACCTCAGCATCCCGCAGCTGTTCCTGGTGGTGTCGCTGCTCAACATTGCGGTCAACGCCTACATCTTCCGCATTGTTCCTGAATTCACCATGCGCTTCCTGATCTGGTTGCTCAGCCATTCGATGTACCGCGTCGAGCACCGCGACCTCGATCGTATCCCTGACGAGGGGCCGGCGCTGTTGGTGTGCAACCATGTGTCGTTCGTCGATGCGCTGCTGATCGGCGGTGCGATCCGTCGACCGATCCGTTTCGTCATGTACTACAAGATCTACAACCTGCCGGTGCTCAACTTCGTGTTCCGCACTGCCGGGGCCATTCCGATTGCCGGGCGCAGCGAGGACGAGGCGACGTACGAGCGGGCCTTTGCGCGCATTGCCGAGTACCTGCGGGCCGGTGAGGTGGTGTGCATCTTCCCGGAAGGCAAGCTGACCGCCGATGGTGAGATCGATGTGTTCAAGGGTGGCGTCAGCCGGATTCTCCAGGAGACGCCGGTGCCGGTGATTCCGCTGGCCTTGCAGGGGTTGTGGGGGAGTTTCTTCAGCCGTGATCCGGCCAAGGGCTTCCTGCGTCGATTGTGGTCGCGGGTGACCCTGGTGGCGGGTGCCGCCATCCCGGTGGAGGCGGCCCAGCCTGAAGCGCTGCGCGAGGAGGTCAGTGCCTTGCGCGGCGACTTGCGTTGAGGGGAGGGTGGAAGGTCAGCTGGCGCTGACCTTCAGGCCGATCAGGCCGGCGACGATCAGCGCAACGCTGATCAGGCGCACCAATGCCATGGATTCGCCGAACAGGATGATGCCGGCGATTACCGTGCCGACTGCGCCGACGCCGGTCCAGATGGCGTAGGCAGTGCCCAGCGGCAATTCCTTCATGGCCAGGCCTAGCAGGCCCAGGCTCACGGCCATGGCGGCGACGGTCAGTGCAGTGGGGAGTGGGCGAGTGAAGCCATCGGTGTATTTGAGGCCGATAGCCCAGCCGACTTCGAACAGGCCGGCGAAGAACAGGATGATCCAGGACATGATGATTCTCCATCGTTGAAAGATGGGGCCGTCCCCGGATTGGTCACGCCTTGCGTCGTGAGGTCGTCCTCACAGTGCGCACTATATTGCACATCTGCCGGGTGACAAGCAAGTGGTGCCTGTCCGGGCCTCTTCGCGGGCAAGCCCGCTAGCTGTCTTGCGTTTGGGAGCGGGCTTGCCCGCGAAGAGGCCCGCCCGCTCAGTGCCCGACCTGCGCCTGTTCCTCCCCGGCACCGCGGGGCTCTTCCATGCGCCTGAACCAGGTCGAGAGCAAGGCCCCGGAGATGTTGTGCCAGACGCTGAACAGCGCGCTGGGCACCGCCGCCAGCGGTGAGAAATGCGCCGCTGCCAGGGCCGCGCCCAAGCCTGAGTTCTGCATCCCCACCTCCAGCGCCAGCGACTTGCGCTGGGCCAGGGGCAGCTTGCACAGCTTGCCGGTCAGATAGCCCAGCAGGAAGCCGAAGCTGTTGTGCAGGATCACCACCGCCATGATCAGCAGGCCGGACTCGGCGATCTTCGCCTGGCTGGCCGCGACCACCGCGCAGACGATCATCACGATGCTCACCACCGACACCAGTGGCAGCACCTGCACCGCCAGTTGCACCCGCGCACCGAGCAGCTTCTGCGCCAGCACGCCGAGCACGATCGGCAGCATCACCAACTGCAGGATCGACCAGAACATGTCCATGAACGAGACCGGCAGCCAGGCCGAGGCCAGGAACCAGATCAGCGCCGGGGTCAGCAAGGGCGCGAGCAGGGTGGTCACTGCGGCGATGGCCACGGCCAGTGCCAGATCGCCCTTCGACAGCCAGACCATCACGTTCGAGGCGGTGCCGCTCGGGCAGCAGCCGACCAGGATCACGCCCACGGCGATTTCCGGTGGCAGGTGAAACAGTTGGCACAGCAGCCAGGCAACGCCCGGCATGATCACGAAATGCGCCACCACTCCCAGCGCCACGCGCCAGGGTTGACGGGCGAGGGCGGCGAAGTCGTCGAGCTTGAGCGTAAGGCCCATGCCGAACATCACCAGCCCCAGCAGTGGCACGATGGCTACCTTCAGGGCGATGAACCATTGCGGTTGCAGGAAGGCCAGACAGGCGAACACCAGCACCCAGAGGGCGAAGGTGTTGCCGACGAAACGGCTGAAGGCGGCGAGGGCGCGCATGGGGGATTCCTTTTCTATTTATAGCTTTGTGAAATTCACTGGCCCTTTCGCGGGACAAGTCGGTGCTGGCGACCACACAACCACCCAGCACCGGCCTTTCAACCTGAATCAGACCCCCTGCGGAATCTCTTCCCCACCCAGGGCTTCGAACAGCACCGGCAGGAATTCGTTGAGGGTCATCATCATCAACAGGAAGCTGGCGTCGAACTGTTGCGCGGCTTCGTCGCCACCATCCTGCTCGGCCTGCTCCTGCAGCAGTTCCTCGAACTTCAGGCGCTTGATCACCATCTTGTCGTCGAGCACGAACGACAGTTTGTCTTGCCAGGCCAGGGCCAGTTGCGTGACCAGCTTGCCGGTGCTCAGGTGCAACTGGATTTCCTCGCTGGCCAGGTCCTGGCGCTTGCAGCGCACGATGCCACCGTCTTCGGCGGTGTCGCGCAGCTCGCATTCGTCCAGTGGATAGAAGCCTTCGGCAGGCTGCTGCGACTTGACCCAGTCGGTCATGGTCGCGGTCGGGGCGATCTTCACGGTGGCCGGGCGCACCGGCAGCGAACCCATGACTTCACGTAGCGTGGAGAGCAGGTCTTCGGCGCGCTTGGCGCTGGCCGAGTTGACCAGGATCAGGCCCTGGCGCGGGGCGATGGCAGCGAAGATCATCGAGCGGCGGATGAAAGCACGCGGCAGGAAGGCCTGGATGATCTCGTCCTTGATCTGGTCGCGTTCCTTCTTGTAGACCTTGCGCATCTGCTCGGTCTCGATCTCTTCGACCTTCTCCTTGACCGCATCGTTGACCACGCTGCTGGGCAGGATGCGTTCTTCCTTGCGTGCGGCAATCAACAGGAATTCACCGCTGACGTGTACCAGGGGAGCGTCTTCGCCCTTGCCGAACGGAGCGACGAAGCCGTAGGTGGTCAGCTCCTGGCTGGCGCAGGGGCGGGCCGGCTTGCTGGCCAAGGCGGTCTCCAGCGCTTCAGGCTCGAACGGGACATCCTGGGTCAGGCGGTAGGTCAGCAGGTTCTTGAACCACATGAGGGGGAATCTCTCCTTAATGCATAAGGCGGGCATTATTCTCCGAGCAGTGGTTGCAGGCCAACCCTGTCAGAGGGCCAGCAGTGACTTATTCATAGGTCTTTGAAAGATCAGATAAAAAATTTGAAAAAAGTGCTTGCCAGGGTACAGGGTCCTCCGTAAAATGCGCGCCACACCGAGACGAAGGGTGATTAGCTCAGCCGGGAGAGCATCTGCCTTACAAGCAGAGGGTCGGCGGTTCGATCCCGTCATCACCCACCACTCGATGTATAGCGCAGCGGTAGTTCAGTCGGTTAGAATACCGGCCTGTCACGCCGGGGGTCGCGGGTTCGAGTCCCGTCCGCTGCGCCATATTCCAGCTTCCAGGGCCCACTGAACACCCGGAAGCCACAAAGAAAGCGACCTTAGGGTCGCTTTTTTTGTTTCTGGCTTGCGCAAACACCACGGGGGCTGTCCATCGACACCCCCGTGGTGTTTCAGCTTCAGGGTTTGGCCACGTGCCAGACCTGGCCGACCCCTTCGCCGGTGGTATCGCCCGGCTTCTGGTCCTTGACCCAGCCGTACAGCGGCTGGTCTTTGTAAGCCCACTGCTTGCTGCCATCGTCGCGGGTAATCACGCTGTAGCCATCGGCGGCCTTGGCGTAGGGGCCGGCGGCCAGCGGCGGCCAGTTCTGCGCACATTGACCGTTGCACGCCGACTTGCCAGCGCTGTCCTTGGTGAAGGTGTAGAGGGTCAGGCCTTTGCTGTCGACCAGGACCTTGCCCAGGGCGCTGTCGCCGACCTTCGCGGGGGCATCAGCCAAGGCCAGGCCAGACACGCAGGTCAGAGCCAATGAAAGAACGAGTGCGCTTTTCTTCAACATGAGAGATACCTCTGGCGGTTATCCGAATCCGATCGGGGGAATGATGGCCTTATGCATCGGCCATGCAGGGACAACGCCCCGGTGTCAGCTTCTATTCCCGTGTTCGATGAATATTTTTTCCGTCCCTGGTGCCGCCCTGGGTCAGCAGGCACGCCGGGTTCGCATCTACGCCTTCAACTCGCTGGCTCATTGCGTCAGAATCCCCCTACACGCCGGATGCAGCCAGCAGGCCGCGCGCCGGCTCTACCTTGCAAGCAGAGACCGACCATGCAGGATGCCAGCACCTCTCCAACGCCCACGCCGTCGACCCCACTGCTGGGTATCGACCTGGGGACCACCAACAGCCTTATCGCAGTCTGGCAGGACGGCAAGGCGCAGCTGATCGCCAACGCCGTGGGCGAGGTGCTGACGCCGTCGGTGGTCAGCGTCGACGACGACGGCAGCATCCTGGTGGGCAGCGCCGCCCGCGCCCGCCTGACCACCCACCCCCACCGCACCGCTGCGGCCTTCAAGCGCTTCATGGGCAGTGACAAGCGCTTCGAGCTCGGCGAGCACCGCTTCACCCCGGAAGAACTCTCGGCTCTGGTGCTGGGCGCGTTGAAGCAGGATGCCGAGGCGTATCTGGGGTGCCCGGTCAGTGAAGCGGTGATTTCGGTGCCGGCCTATTTCAGCGACGAGCAGCGCAAGCGCACGGTCTTCGCTGCGGAGCTGGCGGGGCTGAAGGTGCAGCGCCTGATCAACGAGCCGACCGCGGCCGCCATGGCCTACGGGCTGCACGAGCAGAAGTTCGAGCGCACCCTGGTGTTCGACCTGGGCGGCGGGACCTTCGACGTCACTGTGCTGGAATACGCCTTGCCGCTGATCGAGGTGCATGCCTCAACCGGTGACAACTATCTGGGGGGCGAGGACTTCACCGAGGCCTTGCTCAATGCCTGCCTGCGTGACTGGAACCTCAGTGCCGAAACCCTGGAGCCCCAGGCGCTGTCGAGCCTGCATGATGCGATCGAGCAGCTGAAACGCGAGGTGGGCGAGGGCAGTCGCACCCTGCACTGGAGCGGTGATGGCCAGGCCCGCGAATGGGTGCTTGATCAGGCCCGGCTGCAGTCGATCTGGGCGCCGTTGCTGGCACGGGTACGGACCCCCATCGAGCAGGCCCTGCGTGATGCGCGCCTGAGCCCGCGCGAACTGGACAGCCTGGTGCTGGTCGGTGGGGCCACGCGCATGCCGCAGATCCAGCAACTGGTGGCCAAGCTGTTCGGCCGCCTGCCGTACCGCCACCTCGATCCGGACACCATCGTCGCTCTTGGCGCCGCCAGCCAGGCAGCCTGCAAGGCGCGGGATTCGGCGATCGACGAGTTGATCCTGACCGATGTCTGTCCTTACACCCTGGGGGTCGCCTCGTCCCGTGGCGAGGACGTGTCCGGGGCCTTTACCCCGATCATCGAGCGCAACACGGTGATCCCCACCTCGCGTGTGCAGCGCTTCTACAGCAGCCATCCGGAGCAGAAAGTGGTGCGCATCGCCGTGTACCAGGGGGAGCGGCCCTGGGTGCGCGACAACATTCTGGTCGACAGTTTCGAGATTCCGTTGCAGCCGACCGGCCAGGTGCAGTCGCTGGATGTGCGCTTCAGCTACGACATCAATGGCCTGCTCGAAGTGGACGTGACGTTCCTCGAAACCGGGCACAAGCACAGCCACAGCATCGACCGCAGCCCGACCGGGCTGGACAGCGACGCCCGCCAGGCCAGCCACGAGCGTCTGGCGAGATTGAAGATCCACCCGCGCGACGCCTTGCCCAATCGCACCCTGCTGGCCCGCCTGGAGCGCGCCTGGATGCAGAGCCTGGGCGATGAGCGCGACCTCATCGGCAGTTGGCTGGACGCCTTCAATGCCGTGCTCGCTGGCCAGCAGGCCACCGAGATCAGTCGCCAGCGCCAGCAGTTGAGCCAGGCGCTGGACGAGCTGCGCTACTGATCAGGGATGGTTCAGGCGCCGCAGGGCCACTTGCAGGCCCAGTTGCAACTGGTCGGGGTCGTCCGGTGAAGGGCCATAGCGGTTGGCCAGCTTGTCGCCGGGTAGCCCCACCAGAAGCAGCGGTGCGAATGGCAGCAGGCGGCTGACGGCCAACAACCCCACCAGTGCCCAGACGCCCTGGCCCAAGTCGCGCAAGCGCCGCAGGAAGGATGTCAACAGCAGCAACACGACAAGGGTCCAGAGCATCGGGCTCTTGGTCGCGGTGGTCAGCGCCGTGCCCGCCAGCAGCATCACGATCACGTGGGCGATGAGGTCGCTGCGATTGAGGCGGCTGTCCAGGCGCCAGAATGCCCAGGAGGGTACCGGCGTCTGGCTGACACGGGCCATCAGCAAGCGTTCGGCGCGAGCCAGTATCGCCATGCTGGCGCAGCGCAGGCCGGTGTCCTGGTCCGGGTCATCCTTGGCTTTCTGCAGGCGCATCAGGCTGCGGGTGCCTGGCGGGGATGCGGATTTGACCAGGTGATTGAAGGCATCGAGGATCTCGTTGAGCAGCTTGCCGTCGACCTTCTCTTCCTGCTCTACCGCTTGGCGCGGCGGACGTTTGACCTTGCCGGCGATCAGGCCATCGCGCAGCGGGGCGAACCAGGGGCTGTCGTTGTTCATCGCCGCGAGGCGATCGCGCAAGCGGGCGCGCTGTTGAGCATCGAGCTCTGGGTCGTGGTATAGCACTGCGCATAGCAGCATGTAGCCCAGTGGGTGGCCGTCGAGGGTACCGACGTCTTCTTCCAGGCATTCGAGCAGACGTACCGCGCTGGGCAGGCGAGTGCTGCCGAATACGTAACCCAGTGTGTGCAGGCGGCTGGCGACCAGGGCCTGCAGCGGGTCGCGGTCGTCCATCCAGCCGAGCAGGGCATTGTGTTCGTTGAACTGAGCCTGACGGGCGATCAGTACCTTGTGCAGGGGGGCGAACGGATGGTCGCTCGGGTAGGTGAGCTGGGCGGCCAGTTGCGGTGGCGCCAGGTCCAGCCAGCGTTGCGGCTGTTGCGCCGTGGCCAGCATGAACAACTGCTGGCGATGCCAGTTCCACAGTGCTTCGCCCTCGACCATCGGCGGCAGCTCGATGCCGTTCAGTGCCAGTTCCTCCATCAGCACCAGGCCGAATGGCACGGTGAACATGCGGCGCATGTCGAAATGCTCGTTCAGCTCGCCCAGCGCTCGTGGCGAATAAACCCGCATGCGCCGCAGCCACTCGCGGCAGGCCGGGTGCAGTGCGTCGGACTTGAGCGCCTCTGGCAGTTCCACCGGCCCCTCGTCACGTGCGCAGTACTCCACCAGTGCACGCGCCACCGGTGAGTGTTCGAGCCAATGCAGTTGCTGCGCCGCCTGGCGCTGGAAGCCTTCGAGGATCAAGGCATCGAGCGGGTCGTTGCCCAGGCGCTCATCGACAATGGTGCGCAGCAAGCCGGCTTCGCCGCGTTGCAGGGCCCAGGCCTGCCAGTAGCGGCGGTGCAATTCGCGATCGTCCTGGTTGGGCAGCAGCCAGGCGAGCAGCGGCAGTTCGTCGTCGCCGTCCAGGCGCCAGTCGATGTAGGTGGCGGCGATACCCTCAAGGCCCAGGCGCGAGGCTTCGGACCAGCGCGCCAGTGTCTGCGGCGACTGTGCCGGGCTGCCCAGGACCTGTGCCGGATCGGCCAGGTCGGCGGGCCAGGTGTCGGGCGTGCTCTGCTGGTCGAGGGCCTGGATCAGCAGTGGCAGGCGTTGCGGCTGGTAGCGCGCGCAGAGGTCGAGCAGCCAGCGTTCGGCCTGCGGGTGGCGGTGTTCGCGCCACAGCCGTAGCCAGCAGTCCAGGGCTTGCTGCTCGGCGCCCAGGGCGTCGGCCTGGCGGGCCAGCAAGAACAGCAGGTCGACATCGTCCGGCGCCTGCTGGTGCTGGAGCTGCAGGCGTGCATGCAGGGTGAGGCTGCCGATGCCGACCTGGCTGAACTGTTCGGTCAGACGCTGAACCAGATGCTCGTCGTCGGGGAACGCCACGCAGGTGTGGCACCCGGCGAACTGTGCGTACTCGAACAGCGGGCGCTCCTGATGGTAGTAGCCGAGGCTGCGGAAGTACCAAAGGGTTTCCAGTTGCGCGGCGGGGGACCAGCTTTGCATCAGGCGGGTGTCGAAGGGATCGGGTTCCTCGATGCGCTGCAGGAAGGCCTCTATCTCCTGGGCATCCTCCGGCGCCAGGCGCAGCAACTGCTCGGCCCAGCCCATGCGCTGGGCCAGCAGGCGTGCGCACTGGTACGAGATCGGTCCGCAGTTGCGCAGGTTGTGCAGCAGTCGCCAGCTGAGGTCTTCCAGTTGCTCCAGGGGCAGTTCGTCGAGCTGGGCGATGTAGTTCTGCCAGGCTTGGGGTTCGTAACGGCGAGTGGAGTCTTCGAGCAGTGCATGGAACGCCTCGAAGGCTTCGCTGGTGGACGCTTCGCTCTGTCCGTCGGCTGCTTGCTGCTCGGACGCCGCGCCGGTTTCGGCGTGTTCGCGGGCCAGGCGCTGTGCTTCCTCGTAGGCGGCGCGCAGGGCCTGGAAGCCTTCGGGGTCGGTTTCCGGATGGTGCGTCGGCAGGCGGCCGCGGTAGGCCTGGCGGATGGTGTCGAGGTCTTGGGTCGGCTCGATGCCCAGGCGAATCCAGCAACTCATGACCAGCAGTCCTCTTCCAGTGATGCCGGGCGTTCCGGCTCAGGCAACGGCAGTTCCCAGGGCAGGTCGGCGAGCAGCGCGTTGGCGCCGATCCTCAGGTTCAGAGCAATGCAGCGATTCCAGTGTTCGTTACCCTGACGCTCCAGGTTGGCGGCGAACGTTTCGTCGCTGCTGTCGGAGACATTCCACAGCGCCTTGCCGAACAGGTACCCGGCGATGTAGCTGTCCCAGCGGTTGTAGTAATGGCGAGCGCGCAAGGCCAGGCGATAGTGCAGGTAGAGGCTTTCGTCGCGGCTGATATGGCCCTTTTTCACCCCGGCGCGCAGCAGAAAGCTCATGCGTCCGATGTCCCAGGCGCGGGTTCCGCCCGGGCCGCAGTCGGGAAAGGTGCGGGCGGCGTAGTTGTACTTGACCTGGTCACGTGGTGTCAGCGTAGCGAGCAGTGCCTGCCACTGGCTTGGCAGGCAGCGCTGGAACTGCCAGTAGGCGTTGCTCATCTCGCTGGCGTGACCGTTGTCGGCCATGCCGAGCACGTCGAGCAACTGGGCACGGGTGCTGATGCCCCAGCCGCTTTCCAGGTCGGTCTGGTCTTCGCCTTCGAAGTATTCGGCGGCGGTGTAGCTGGCACCGTTGAGTGCGGCCATCGGGGCGGAGAGGGCATGCAGCCAATGCTGTGCGGATTCGTCCATGAAGAGTGTCCGGGGCGAGGGGTGTGGCGCGATTGTAGAGAGGCAGCAAGGGGGCCGTCTACGCAGGCCTCAACGCCGGCCTTCTTCCGCTCGCAGCGTCAGCACTTCATAGCCCTGCTCGGTCACCGCGACGGTGTGCTCCCACTGCGCCGACAGCCCGCCATCGCGGGTGATCACCGTCCAGCCATCTTTCAGCGTGCGCGTGCCGCGGGCGCCCTGGTTGATCATCGGTTCGATGGTGAACACCATCCCGGGCTTGAGTTTCAGGCCCATGCCGCGCTGGCCGTAGTGCAGCACCTGCGGCGCTTCGTGCATCTGCCGGCCGATGCCGTGGCCGCAGTACTCGCGTACCACGCTGTAGCCCGCCGCCTCGGCGAACTGCTGGATGGCATGGCCGATATCGCCCAGGGTGGCGCCGGGGCGCACCTGTTCGATGCCTTTCCACAGCGCCTCGTAGGTGGTGTCGACCAGGCGCCGGGCATCCTCGCTGATTGCGCCGATGCGGTACATCTTCGAAGAGTCGGCGATATAGCCGCCCTGTTCCAGGGTGATGTCGACGTTGATGATCGAGCCTTCCTGCAGCACCTCGTCAACCTTGGGCATGCCGTGGCAGACGACCTGGTCCACCGAGGTGTTCAGCGAATAGGGGAAGCCGTACTGGCCCTTGCTCGCCGGGCGCGCCTTGAGCGTCTCGACGATGAAGGCTTCGGCGCGGTCGTTGATCTGCATCGTGGTCACCCCGGCGCGGATGAAACCGTCGAGGTCGGCGAACACCTGTGCCAGCAACTGCCCGGCTCTGCGCATCAATGCCAGTTGCTCGGGGTTCTTGAGTATCACCTCGCTCATTGCAGCAGCTCCTTGAGATTCGCTTGTTCCTGGCGCAGCAGTTGACGCAGCAGTTCCTGGTAGGTGGCCTGGGGGTGCAGTTCGGCGAGCATGCCGATGCGGATCCAGTGTTCGGCCTGAGCGTTGATCGAGCGCGACATCGCGGCGCTGGCGATGCGCAGGTCTTCGTGGAGGTCGTCGCAGATCTTGACGATACCCATGGGGAGTCTTCCTGGTATATGAAGCGTATACGAATCATATAGTCGGTTGGGCGTCGTGTCATCTTCTGGTGCGCGGGGGTATCAAGACGGGGCGGATATCGCGTCGATGTTTTCGCGGGGCGACACGTCCTCCGGGCTGCGCAGGCCTGTGGGTGCGGGTTGCCCGCGCCAAGACCACCGCCATTGCGCAACTGGCCCGCAAATTGCTGATTCAGCTGCATCCGGACCCCTCAACGCCGAGGGGCCCTACATCTTCACGACAAAGGCGCCGTGTTATCCCGCTTGCCCTGCAAGCCGGGTAGCCGGCGCCTTTTGCGTTTTCAGGGAGACCACCCATGAGCAGCAGCGAGGTGCGCAGCGTTTGCCCGTATTGCGGGGTCGGGTGCGGCATTGTCATGACCGTGGCCGAGGACAAGGTGGTCAAGATCAGCGGTGACAAACAGCATCCGAGCAACTTCGGACGCCTGTGCACCAAGGGCCTCACCGCACATCTGCCGTTGTCCGCTGCCGGACGCATGGAGCACGCCTTCGTGCGCCAGCAGCGCAGCCAGCAGCCGGTACGCACCGGCATGGACGACGCCATTGCGCAATCGGCCGCGCGCCTGCGCGCGATCATCGACGAGCACGGGCCGGATGCCGTGGCGCTCTATGTGTCCGGGCAGATGTCGCTGGAGGCTCAATACCTGGCCAACAAGCTGGCCAAGGGCTTTATCCGCACCCGCCATATCGAATCCAACTCGCGGTTGTGCATGGCCAGTGCCGGCAGCGGCTACAAGCAGTCGCTGGGCGCCGACGGCCCCCCGGGCAGCTACCAGGATTTCGAGCGTGCCGAGGTGTTCTTCGTCATTGGCGCCAACATGGCCGACTGTCATCCGATCCTGTTCCTGCGCCTGCTCGACCGAGTGAAGGCCGGGGCTCGGCTGATCGTCGTCGACCCGCGTCGCAGTGCCACCGCCGACAAGGCCGACCTGTTCCTCCAGGTGCGCCCGGGCAGTGATCTGGCTCTGCTCAACGGTTTGCTCTACCTGTTGCACGAGAACGGCCATACAGACATCGACTTCATCGCCCGCCACACCGAGGGCTGGGACGAGATGCCTGCGTTTCTCGCCGACTACACCCCCGAACGGGTCGCGGCCCTGACCGGCCTTGCCGAGGCCGATATCCGTCAGGCGGCTGCCTGGATCGGTGGGGCGTCGGAGTGGATGAGCTGCTGGACCATGGGCCTCAACCAGAGCATCCATGGCACCTGGCACGGCAACGCGCTGTGCAACCTGCACCTGGCCACCGGCGCGATTTGCCGACCTGGCAGCGGACCGTTCTCGCTGACCGGTCAGCCCAACGCCATGGGCGGCCGTGAGATGGGCTACATGGGCCCGGGCCTGCCGGGCCAGCGTTCGGCGCAGGTGGCGGGCGACCGTGCGTTCGTCGAGCAGCAGTGGGGCCTGGCGCCGGGCGCGCTGCGCAGTGAAGGCGGTGAAGGCACGGTGGCGCTGTTCGAGCAGATGAAGGCCGGGCAAGTGAAGGCCTGCTGGATCATCTGCAGCAACCCGGTGGCCAGTGTCGCCAACCGCCAGCAGGTGATCGACGGCCTGCACGAGGCGCAGTTGGTGATCGCCCAGGACGCCTTCCTCGACACCGAGACCAACCGCCATGCCGATATCCTGCTGCCGGCCGCGTTGTGGGCCGAGGGCGAGGGTGTGATGATCAACAGCGAGCGCAACCTCACCCTGATGCCGCGTGCGGTCGCAGCGCCCGGCGAAAGCCTTGAGGATTGGCGCATCATCGCCCGCATCGCCTGTGCCATGGGCTATGCCGAGGCGTTCAGCTATGTCGATGCCGAAGCGGTGTACGACGAGATCCGCCGTTTCTGGAACCCCGCCACCGGCTATGACCTGCGTGGCATCGGCTATGCCGAGCTACGCGACAAACCGCGACAGTGGCCAAGTGCGCCCGGGCGCGTGGATGACCGCAGCCCGCTGCGCTACCTCAATGACGGCAGCAGCCAGGCGCTGCTGCACGACGCTCAAGGCGAGCGGCCCGCGCTGGCCTTTCCTACCCCCAATGGCAAGGCGCGATTCTTTGCCCGGCCCTGGCTGGCGCCGGCCGAGCTGCCGGATGCCGACTTTCCGCTGGTGCTCAACACCGGCCGCGTGCAGCACCAGTGGCACACCCTGACCAAGACCGGCAAGGTGCCGAGCCTGAACAAGCTCGAGCCCGGCCCCTTCGTCGAGATCAATCCCGAGGACGCCCGACGCCTGGGCATCGCCGACAAGGACCAGGTGGCGATCCGCTCGCGCCGCGGCCAGGCCGTGCTGCCGGCACGCATCAGCGAGCGGGTGCTGGTCGGCAACTGCTTTGCCCCTTTTCACTGGAACGACCTGTATGGCGAGCAACTGGCGATCAACGCCGTGACCTGCGATGCCGTCGATCCAACCTCCCTGCAACCGGCCTTCAAGCATTGCGCCGTGACCCTGGAGCGGGTTGCAGGCGAACGCATCGAGGCACTCGAGCTGCCCAGCGCGATCCCTACGGAGTCTGCCCCCATGCCCACCGACACCCTGTCTCGCCTGCTGGGCCTGGACAGCCTGCCGGCCCCCGTCCTGGCGGACGAGGAGCGTCGTTACCTGCAGGGCTTTCTGCTCGGCCTTGGGCAGGCGCGCACAGCGGGGGTGCCCAGCCTGCCGCCCGGTGCGCCGCTCGCACCCGCCAGTCGTTTGTTCGTCGATGGCTTGATCGCCGGCCTGTTCGCCCAGCCGGTGGTGGCGCCGGTCGCCATGGCCGAGGTTGCCAGGCATCGGGTGCTGTGGGCCTCGCAGACCGGCAATGGCGAGGCGCTGGCCGAGCGCTGTGCGGCGCATCTGCGCGAAGCGGGCCTGGCCGTCGAGCTGAGCTGCATGGATGCCGTCAGCCCCAGCCAGTTGCGTGGCGCCGCCAGCGTGCTGCTGATCACCAGCACCTTTGGCGACGGCGATGCGCCTGACTGCGCTTCGGCGTTCTGGCAGGCGTTGCAGGGCGAGGAGGGGGCACAGTGTGCGGCACTGCCCTTCGCCGTGCTGGCGCTGGGTGATTCCAGCTACGACCAGTTCTGCGGCTTTGGCCGCAAGCTCGACCAGCGTCTGGCTGAGCTGGGCGGCCGACGTCTGCTCGATCGGGTCGATTGCGAACCGGATTTCGATCCATCGTTCGCCACATGGCTGCAGGCGTTGTTGCCGCTGCTGGGGCCGACGGCCGCTGCGCAGGTCACAGCCAAGCCGGCGCCAGTGTTCGGCAGGCAGCAGCCCTGCCTGGCTCCCATTATCGAGAACCGTGTGCTCAATGCGCCCGGAGCGACCAAGGAAACGCGCCAGGTGGTGTTCGACCTGCAAGGCACCGGGCTGGTCTACGAGGCAGGTGACGCGCTGGGTGTCTGGCCGCGCAACTGCTCGGCGCTGGTCCAGGAGCTGCTCGAGCTGATGGGGCTCGATGGCCAGACGTGCGTGCAACTGCCCGACTTGCCGGCGATGCCGTTGGCCGAGGCGATGGAGCGGCACCTGGAGATCGCCCGGGTCACTTCGCAACAGCTTGCAGCCTTCAGCCAGGCGCCGCAGGCCGGTGAACTGCGTCGGTTGCTGCTGCCCGAGCACAAGGCCGAACTCACGGACTGGCTGTGGGGGCGGCAGTTGGCCGATGTGCTCGCCGCCTTCGCGCCGCAACTGTCACTGGAGCACTGGTTGACTCTGCTCAAGCCCTTGCAGCCCCGCATGTACTCGATCAGCTCCAGCCCCAAGGCCCATCCACAGCAGGTGCACCTGACCGTTTCAACCGTGCGCTATGGCCAGCGAAAGGGCGTGAGCTCAAGCTTTCTCGCCGACCGCGCCGAAGCGCTGGAGGTGGCGATCTTCCCGCAGGTTGCGCGGCATTTCCGACTGCCGGACGACGATGCCACACCGCTCATCATGGTTGGTCCTGGCACCGGTATCGCGCCGTTTCGTGCTTTTCTCGAAGAACGCGAAGCCCGCGGTGCGACCGGCGGCAACTGGCTGTTCTTCGGTGAGCAGCATGCCGCCTTCGATTTCTACTACCGCGAGCAGTTGCAGGCCTGGGAGGCCAGCGGTCATCTGCGCCTGAGCACGGCGTTCTCGCGTGACCAGGCCGAGAAGCTGTACGTGCAGCAGCGCATGCTCGAACAGGGAGCCGAGCTGTGGCAGTGGCTGGAGGCGGGGGCGTACTTCTACATCTGCGGCGATGCCCAGCGCATGGCCAAGGATGTCGATGCCGCGCTGCGCCAGGTCGTGGCCGAGCACGGGCGGATGAGCGCCGAGGCGGCGGCGGTTTATGTCGAGGGGTTGAGCAAGAGCAAGCGCTATCGACGCGATGTGTATTGAGTGCACCGGGATGGGGAGCGGTGCACCGGCTTGAGGCGGTGCAGCGTGCGGCGCTCTCGCGCGGCAGGCCCGCTCCTGCAGGTCGCGCAACGCTGCATCCCCTGTTGGCGCGGGCTTGTCCCGCGATAGCGCCAGCACCGATTGCACCTTGGCACGCTCCCTGCTTTTAACGATTTACAACACAGCCCCACTGATCAACGGCGATCAACAGGGGCCTCACACTGATGAGTACAGGCAAAGGCGCCTGGAGCTTCGGCTCCAGGCGCCTTTTTTTGTCTTTGCGTCGGGCAAGCCCCGCACACCGTGATCGAGGATCGGCTATGAAGGCAACAGCGAACGGCGGACAACGAGAGCGACTGGTCATTGTCGGCAACGGCATGGTCGGTCATCACCTGGTCGAGCAACTGATCGAGCGCGGCGCCCTGGCGCGCTTCGAGCTGCGCGTGTTCGGCGAGGAGCGCCAGCGCGCCTACGACCGTGTGCACCTGTCGGAATACTTCGCCGGCAGCAGCGCTGAGGCACTGGCGATGTGCGAGCCCGAATTCTACGGTCAGCACGGCGTGCACCTGCACTTGCACGAAGCGGTACTGGAGATCGACCGCACGCTGGGCGAAGTGGTCACTGCCCAAGGCCGCTACGGTTACGACCGACTGATCCTCGCCACCGGCTCCTACCCGTTCGTACCGCCGATCGAAGGCTCCACCGGTACCGCCTGCCTGGTCTACCGCACCCTCGACGATCTTGACGACATCCGCGCCTCGGCTGCCGGGGCGCGGCGTGGCGTGGTGGTCGGTGGCGGGTTGCTGGGCCTTGAGGCGGCCAATGCGCTCAAGTCGCTGGGGTTGGAGGCTCATGTCGTGGAGTTCGCGCCACGGCTGATGCCGGTGCAGCTTGATCATGAAGGGGGCGCGGCCTTGCGTGCGCAGATCGAAGCGTTGGGGGTCGGTGTGCATCTGTCTCGCGCCACCCAGTCGATCGATCCGGGCGAAGAGTATCGCCACCGCATGAAGTTCGATGGTGGCGAGTACCTGGAAACCGACCTGATCGTGTTCTCTGCCGGTATTCGTCCGCGTGACGCCCTGGGGCGTGCCTGCGAGCTGGAGATCGCGCCGCGCGGCGGTGTGGTCATCGACGGCAACTGCCGTTCCAGCGATCCACGGATCTTCGCCATCGGCGAGTGCGCGTCGTGGAACGGCAGCGTGTTCGGCCTGGTTGCCCCGGGCTACAGCATGGCGCGCAACCTTGCTGCGCTGCTGGTTGGCGAGGCCAGTGCCGAGTTCACCGGTGCCGACATGTCGACCAAGCTCAAGCTGCTGGGGGTCGATGTCGGCTCCATCGGCGACGCCCACGGCGCCACCCCAGGCGCGCGCAGCTACCGCTATATCGACGAGGCCAACGCCAGCTACCGCCGCCTGGTGGTCGACGCCAGCGGCAAGCGGGTGATCGGCGCGGTACTGGTCGGCGACAACAGCTATTACGACACCCTGCTGCAGTACGTACAGAACGGCATCGCCCTGCCGCAGGATCCGGCGGCGCTGATCCTGCCGCAGAGTGGCGGCGCGCCGACTCTGGGCGCCGATGCCCTGCCCGACAGCGCGACCATCTGCTCCTGCCACAACGTCAGCAAGGGCGCGATCTGCGCGGCCATCGACAGTGGCTGCGCGGACCTGGCGGCGGTCAAGGGCTGCACCAAGGCGGCCAGCGGCTGTGGTGGTTGTGCGGGGCTGCTCAAGCAGGTGTTCGAGCACGAACTGACCGCGCGCGGTGTGACCGTCGACAAGAGCCTGTGCGAGCACTTTGCCTACACCCGCCAGGAGCTGTATGCGCTGGTGCGGGTCGAGGGAATTCGTACCTTCAACGAGCTGCTTGAGCGCCACGGCAAGGGGCATGTCGGTTGCGACATCTGCAAGCCGACCGTGGGCTCGATCCTCGCCTCGTGCTGGAACCAGCCGATCATGGACCCTTCGCTGGTACCGCTGCAGGACACCAACGACACGTTCATGGCCAATATGCAGAAGAACGGCACCTACTCGGTGGTGCCGCGCATCCCGGGTGGTGAAATCACCCCCGACAAGCTGATCGTGATCGGCCAGGTGGCAAAGAAATACGATCTCTATACCAAGATCACCGGCGGCCAGCGCATAGACCTGTTCGGCGCGCAGTTGCACGAATTGCCGCTGATCTGGGGCGAGCTGATCGAGGCGGGCTTCGAGACCGGCCATGCCTACGGCAAGTCGACCCGCACGGTGAAGTCGTGCGTGGGCAGCACCTGGTGCCGCTACGGCGTGCAGGACAGCGTCGCCATGGCCCTGCGCATCGAGGACCGCTACAAGGGCCTGCGCTCGCCGCACAAGCTCAAATTCGCGGTGTCCGGCTGCACCCGTGAATGCGCCGAGGCGCAGAGCAAGGATATCGGTGTGATCGCCACCGACAAGGGTTGGAACCTGTACGTTTGTGGCAACGGTGGCATGCGCCCGCGCCATGCCGAACTGTTCGCGACCGATCTGGACGACGACACCCTGATCCGCCTGATCGACCGCGTGCTGATGTTCTACATCCGCACCGCCGACAAACTGCAGCGCACCTCGGTGTGGCGCGAAGGGCTGGACGGCGGGCTGGACTATCTCAAGGCGGTGATCCTTGACGATAGCCTGGGCCTTGCCGAAGAGCTGGAAGCGCAGATGCAGCATGTGGTCGACCGCTACGAATGCGAATGGGCCAACGCCTTGAAAGACCCGGAGAAGCTCAAGCGCTTCCGCACCTTCGTCAACGACCAGCGGCCTGACCCGGATGTGCATTTCGTGCGTGAGCGCGAACAGCGTCGACCGGCTACGCCGCTGGAGTTGATCCCTACTGTCGAGGAGCTCGTTTGATGAACCTGTCCAATGCTGTCGTTGCACCACAGGATATCTGGCAGTCGGTGTGCCGGGTCGATGATCTGATTGCCGATTCGGGGGTGGTGGTCTGGCTCGACGGCGAGCAGGTCGCGCTGTTCTACCTGCCCGGGCAGGAGCAGACACTGTATGCCGTGGACAACCGCGACCCGCGTTCCGGGGCCAATGTTATCGGGCGGGGATTGATCGGCAGCCTGCAAGGCGAGCTGGTGGTGGCGGCGCCGTTGTACAAGCAGCATTTCAGCTTGCGTGATGGGCGTTGCCTGGAGGACGCGGCGCAGCGGTTACGGGTGTGGCCGGTGCGGATGGAAGGGGGGCAGATCGAGATTCGCTGTTTCTAGCAGGTATGGCTCCTGCCCGGCCTGTGCAGTACCTGTGGGAGCGGGCTTGCCCGCGAACACCGGCGAAGCCGGTGCCATCTACCGCGGTGTTTGCTTCGCGGGTAAACCCGCTCCCACAGGTACCGCGTAAACTTCGGGTCTGGCTCACTTTTGCAGGTCCTCGGATAAACGTGGCTCCACGGCTTTCAACTACCGCTGCGCGCACATTTGGCTTGAGGGGCACTCGCGGGAGCGTTGGTTTCAACGGCTGTCCTGAATCATAAGTCCTGCCACCTCACGCTTAGCGAATTGATATTGATGGTGAGTGTTCGCCTAAGTGATCCGGACATGATGTCGCATGAGATCTCGTCCTCGTCAATCGAAAGGCAATGCAGCCCGCTGGCGTAATTGAACGCCAGAAGCCTATCGTCAAGATACAGCGATGTCGAAACAGTACCGTCCAGTGAGTAGACCAACTCCAATCGGAGGGGGCCTGTGCCGAGCTTGCAACTCCATTGTGCATACTCTGGATCGAAATCTGCGACGAGCCCGAGCACCTCGAGCAATGTGGTTTCGAAAGAATCAATCATGGTTTTTGGGCGGGCTGAAAAAATTTATCACATCGTTCAGTGTGTTTTTTACGTATCCAGGAGGCAGGAAAATTTCTCGCACCACGTCATCGTCATGAGCTCTCCAAATGACCCGGTCCGTTGTCTCAAGCATGAGCAGAATCACGACAACGCCATCAAGGCAGGGCGTCAGGTTCAGCGACAAGAACAGAGCACCAATTTTGCTAGAATCAATCCAGTTTTGAGCGTGCTCGTACCCTTGCTCGATCTGGGAAATCACAGCTGATTTGTCCAGATTTCTTAGGGAGTCAGCGTAATCGAGATCATAATTATCGAATTTGACATTGATCATGTTCAGAAAGGTATCGATCTGCGTGATCTCTTCAGTTGCACCAATGAGATGATTGTCTAAAGATAGGTTCACGGCCATCCACCCCGACTTGAAGTTTGGCGCGCAAGTCGAGCAACAGACTGAAAACAACGCCATGTTGCCCGCGTTATAGTAGCTCATGCTGCCGGCCTTTCTTCGCATCGATGAGTGGACAGAGCAGAGTGCGAACCATCGCCACGATTCAAATACCTTTTGATGGCAGAGCCGACCTGACGATGTGCATTTCGATGGCGTGCTCATCGTCGCGCAGCGATATGATGAAATCGGGATCAGTCCCCAAGAAGGTATGAAGCATATTTTTGTACTCTGAGTGTCAGAAGTTTGTTACTCAGGATGTGATTCATTTTTTATGCGCGGGCGTTCTTGATTAGTTTCAAGCATTTGTTGTCTTTTTTGGTGGCTCAAGAATTTTGTATTTTTATTATTTTTAGCATGTCGTATTTCTAAGGGTGCTCGCGCTCAAAGGTGTTCACGGCCCATTCGTCAAGTTATTCTTCTTCGTATGCCCAAGAGATTAAATATTCCTGCAGGTGCCTGCTCAGGTTCAAATGTGCGGGCGTGAGGTTTGAAAGTGATAAGCTATTGGGCTCGGCCTGTCTTATCAGGTGGCTCGCACTGAGTTTGGCAATCATCTCAGTATCGGTGTCTGAGATTTTTGCTAGAGCACTCATGTCTTTATACTGCGAAATCAGAGATTCGTGCATACGCCATGCACTTATCTCTGTCAAATCAGCTCCCGCTGCGATGTCTTTTTGCATGGAAAATTACTCAAGAGCGTATTGATAGCTGCCGGCGATGATCTCGACGTAGCTGTCGTACCCCGCGACGATGTAATGCTTCAAAGAAAGAAAGTTGGCGGGGTCATAGAGCGAATTCTTTTCTGCCAACAGCGCTGATTCGACGACTTCATAGAATTTTGGGTCAGGATGAAGCCCGGTCTCACGCCAAATTTTTACTTCATCATCTTGACTGCCCAGGATTTCGTAGTTTTGATACTGATGCTCGAAAAAATTGAGTGTTATACAGCGCAGTTCAGCGACGCGTTCAAAAATAAGTGTCGCCATGGCGTAGGTATTATTTTCGATGTGTCCGAGTCGCTGAGCCTCAACCTGAATCGATGCAGTACCTGTTTCGTCATAGCTTGCGTTGAGTTGAGTGGTGTTGATTAGAAAGTCAACTTTCTGAGGGAGAAGTTTTATCATACCGATGATCTCGTGCTGTTCATGGACAAGGTGATACGCGCGTCACGAGTCCTGACCCATCTTTGTTGCGGGTCAGATCAATCGACTTCGAGGGCGGTTTATTTTTGAAGTCCTTTGTGAGGTGAGGAGGAGCATGCTGGTAGGGAACGAATATCGCATATTTTGGATATTTGTTTGCGCTTACGAGCGCAGCGAGCCCACGGTTGTTGAGTGTTACATACTTGCCGCTGACGGGATCTTTCGTATAGGCGATCAGCAGCTTGTCGGGAGACAGTTTATTAGTTCTTAGATCATCCGCTACGTCAAGAACAGGTCTACCTGCAATTTCAGGGACCTGGGCACCAATGGAGCTGAACTGGGGCGCAGCCCTGTTCTGGCCAAAATGCAGATCTTTCGGGAAATCCGTGAGTTCACCATGCTCGAATGGGTCGAATCCGCTCAGTCCCAGTGGGTCAATGCACGATGCGGTATTCGCCCCGTATTGATATAGGTTCACCCCGCCGATCAACCCAATCGGATCCTGCTGCGTAAACCGCCCCACCTCCGGATCATAGAACCTGAACGTGTTGTAGTGCAGCCCCGTCTCCCGGTCCAGGTACTGCCCCTGGAACCTCAGGTTCTGCTGACGGTTCTGTCCGGCATGGTGCCATTCTTCCCGACACTTGCCCCAGGTCTCGAATTCACCTTGCCACATGGTCGCGCCGTTTTCATCGGTGAGCTGCTCGGGCAGCCCGGCGAGGTTGGTGTGGAAGTAATGCAGCAGTTCGGCGCCGGGTGCGCCGTCGAGGCGGGCGAGGGGTTCGTAGCTGTCGCTGTCGGCGTAGACGTACAGGCTGGGTTTGTCGTCCTGGATTTCCTGCAACAGGCGCAGACCCTGCCAGAGGAAAAGGGTCTGGCTGACAGGGGTAGGGTGATCGTTGCGGTACAGGCGCTTGGCGATCCTGCGGCCGAGCGGGTCGTAGTCGAATACCACCCGCTCGTGCACCGGCCCGCGCTGCTGGTTTACGCGTACCAGGCGGTGCTCGGCGTCGTAGTCGAAGCGCTGGATCAGGTGCGCGCCAGTACGTTTTTCGCTGAGGCGGCCGAAGCGGTCGTAGCGGTAGCGCTTGTCCTGGTAGACCTTTAGGCGGTTGTGCCGTATGTAGCCTTTGATCGGGTAACCGTCGAGCAGGTTGCCGGCCTTGTCGTAGCCGTAGTGCTCGACCTGTTGGCCATTGCGATGAGGCAGTGTGCGGCTGGCGCCATGGATGCGTTCGGTCGGGCCATAGTCGTAGCGAACCTGGCCGCGCTGGACGTTGCCGCTGGCGTCGGTGCCGAACAGGCGACCGATGATCTGGGCGTGCATGGTCGGCTCGCCGTCGCGGGCTCGCTGACACTGGATGAAGTCCTCGCCGATCAGGTTGTCACTGTCGTCATAACGATACTGCTTGCTCAGCAGGGCCAGGCTGCCGGGGCCTGCGCCCTGTACATGCAGGGCTTTTTCCAGCAGGCGCCCGGTGCTGTCGTAGCGGGTCCGGGTCTGGATTCGGCCTTGTGTGCGCAGGACTTCGGCATGCAGCTCGTCGCGCTCGAAATCGCAGATCACACGGCCGTCGAGGTTGAGCTGATGCAAGTGGCCGCTGCCGTAGTACAGATGGTTGAGGCGTCGGCCATCAGGCAGGGTCAGGGTCTGCAGGTTGCCCAGTTCGTCATGTTCGTAGGCAAGCCGGCCCGCTTCACCGGTTTCACTCAGCAGTTGCCCGAGGGCGTCATGACTGAAGGCGAGCCGTTTTGGCTCTCCCTGCAGGTTGGTGAAGGTGATCGCCAGCAGGTTGTCGGCGAGGTCATATTCGTAGTCGGTGACGCCGTCGTCGGTGCGCTTGCGCAACAGGCGCCCGGCGTCGTCGTACTCGAAGTATTGCGACTGTATCGACGCTTCGGGTTCCGGCGGGCTGCCGGGGAACGTCGGCTCGGCGTCGCGTGCCGGGTGCAGCTTCGCCTCAATGACATTGCCCGCTGCATCGTAGCGATAGCTGTGACCGCCGCCATCGAGGTTGTGCTGGGCGGCCAGGCGGTCCAGGGCATCCCAGTGGAAGGCGTAGTGCTCGCCGTTTTCGTTTTGCAGACGCTGCAGGCGGTCGTGCGCATCCCAGGCGAAGCGAAGGGTGAGCCCCATGGCGTCGGTGCGTTGGCTGAGACGCCCACGCTCGTCGTAGTGCCATCGGGTGAGCTGCTGCCCAGGGTCGATGTGCTGGGTCAACTGCCCCGACAGGTTTACCTGGTAGCGGTCGACGCGCCCGTCTGCGCGGGTGCTTTCCAGCAGGTGGCCACGGGCGTCGAAACGATAGCGGGTGCGGTTGTTGCGGCCGTTGAAGACTTCGCTCAGGTGACCGCGCTCGTCATAGCGCCAGAGGGTGGTGCGGTTGGAGCAGTCGCTGTAGCGAATCAGTTGCCCCCGGGCGTTCCATTCCAGCTGGCGGGTCTTGCCCTGTGCATCGATGACCTGTTCCACCCGGCCTTGTCGATCGTGACGGTAGCGCGTGGTGCGCCCCAGTGGGTCGGTGGTACTGATCAGATTGCCGCGGGTGTCGTAGGCGTTGCGATAGGTGCGGCCTGCGCCATCGCTGATGTGCGTGGGCAGCGCCCAGTGCTCGGTGTAGGTGGTGCGCTCGCAACGTCCAAGTGGGTCATGGCTTTCGATCAGGCGCCCGAGTGCATCGTAGTGGTATCGCCACTCGGCGCCTTGCGGGTCGATGCTCGCCAGCAACTGGCCATGGACGACCTCTTCCTGCCAGCGCTGGCCCAGTGCATCTACGTACACCAATACCTCGTGCAACGGGCCCCACTCGAAATGTTCCTTGCGACCTAGGCTGTCGGTGACCTCGGTATGACCCTGCGCCAGGTCGTAGTGGAAGTGGTAGTCCTCGCCGTCTTCGCTCCAGTGACGGATCACCCGCCACTCATGGTCTGGCTGCGGCTCGAGCAGCGGCGGCAGGTTCGGTGTCGGACGAGGGACGGCGGCGAAGCGCTGCCACTGGTAATGGAAGGTCGCACCGCTGGCCAGGGTGTGACTGGCCATCAGGCCTTCAGGGGTATAGCTGAAGCGTCGCAGCACCTGGCCGCCCGGCTCGTGTACTTCGCTCAGTTGACCGGCAGGGGTGTAAGTGTAGGTGGCGAGGGTTTCACGGCGTTCGACCACAAAGTCGTTGCCCTCGCGCAGGAACAGACGTTGCACCTGGCCGACGCGGCGAGCATGCACGCTGTCGTAGAGCAGTTCGACCACCGTGCGGCCAAAGGTGTCGACCAGGTACTGCAGGCGGCCGTCGTTGTCGTAGAGCAGGTCAAGGCGGTTGAGGTTGCGATCCCCCAGTTGCACCAGGCGTGAACGACTCGGGTCGTGCGGGTCGGTGCGCAGCACCTGGTACTGGCCGCTGTAGATGTCCTCGACCACGGTGATGCCGGCATCCTGATGGAAGAACGCCAGGCCGTCGAGGCTGCTGACCAGCGCGCTGCCTGGCTGCAGGCGCCCCAGTTCGATACGCGTGCCTTCCTCGTCGACATAGATCCACAGCTCGCCCCCTTCAGGGTGGGGGACACGCTCCATGCGCACTTCATAAGGCAGGCTCCAGCCGAGGCCGAACACACCATCGCCGCGCGTGTCGTTGCTGTCGTAGCGCCGGGCCCACTCGATCGGCAGCAGGCCGGGGAGGGCGAAATCCAGGTCGTCAGGGCCGTCGAGCAGCTTGGCACCGCTGGAGACGATCACCGGATGGCCCTTGCACTTGGGAATCATCGACTTTGGCTTGGGTGCCTTGCCCGGGCGTGAGCGGGCCTTGCCACCCCGGCGCGAGAGGAGCATGCCGGCGACGATGCCGATGATCTTCGCCAGTGCGCTCTTGCCGTCGCGGATATCGCGCACGGTCAGGGTGCCGCCGCCGATGCGCACATTGGGTGAGAAGGTCATGCCCACAGGGCCGTCGCAGGTGGTCTTGTCGCCGACCCGAACTGCGGGCTGGCCGTTGATGAAGACCTTGTCCGAACCCTGGGCGAGGAAGTTCTTGGCCGGGTGCTTGCTGCAGGTGATGGTATCCTCGCCCCTCTCCTGGGTGCCGGGATCGGCGGGTGTAGTGATCGGCGGGTTGAAGATGCTGGCGATGTCCTGGGCCATGCCGATGATCGGGAGCATCATCGAGGCGCCCAACATGGCGTAGGCACCTACGTTCTCCAGGATGGAGGGGGGCTCGGGGGTGTCGGGCGAAGCCTCGACGCCCAGGCTGATGCCGGCAGCACGGGCAGCGGGCACGCCATTGATATGGACGTTGGCGGAGCCGGTCAGGATGGCGCCATAGGGCTCGGGCGGGAACAACGAGTTGCCGACCCAGTCACTGAAGTCGGAAATGTGTTCGCCGATGCTCTTGTCGCCGCCGCCGGGCAGCGAACTGGCCGCGCCTACCAACAGGCCGGCGGCCACCGGCACCAGTGCAGCCGCCGCACCGCCGGTGCCGATGGTGGCGGCGACGGCGGCGCCCAAGGCCGCACCCACTGCGGCCGTGGCGGCCGCATAGACCACCGCCTCGGTCAGCGCGCTGGTGAGCTCGGCCATCAACGGTGGGTGCAGTATCAGGTCGTCCTTGCGGGCGGCGTGGAGGTCCTGCGCCATGAATCCGGGCTTCCTTGCTGGAGGGGTGTCAGCGTGTCTGCAGGCTCGCCTTGATGGCTTGCCAGTGCATGAGGTCGTTTTCCGTCAGCGGTGTCTCCTTGCTATAGCTCAGTACCATAAGACGCTGTGCCTGCACATGGGGATAGGCCAGTTGACGCTGGTGCGAGCGAATTTCGCCACGCTGGAACTGCAGGCCGACTTCCAGGCCCTGGATGGCTTGCGCCATTCCGCAAGTCGTGGCTTGAGGCTCGGTGATGTGTGCATCGAGGCGACTGCGCAGTTGTTCGAGCTGCTGGCGGTAGACGATGTCGAAGGACTGGTCTGCGGGGAGCGGGCTGCGGGCGATCACCAAGGTGGTGCCGCGCTCGGGGAACGTCAGCATGTTCATGCTGCTGTCCTGCGGCAGCTCTGCGCCCAGGTCTAGTGATAGGTCCTGGGTTTGGTAAAGCGACATCGGTTGGCTCCTTGCCGGGGAAAGCTGCACCCTACAAAGCCAAGCGCCTTGAGGGCAAGCTGCGCATTGTGAGAATGGGATCGAGTCGTTGTAGGAAAGGGTATTCATAGACGACTTGCAGCTCTCATGCACACCGTTACACTGCCGTGCATGAACCTCGATACCCGCATCAAGTACCGCCATTTGCTGTGCTTTCTGGAGATCGCCCGTCAGGGCAGTCTGGCCAGGGCGGCCGATGTCCTGGCGATCAGCCAGCCGGCCATTTCCAAGACGCTCAAGGAGCTTGAGGACTTGCTCGAGACGCGCCTGTTCGAGCGCACCCGACAAGGCGTCGAGCTGACCTCGGCGGGTACCCGCTTCATGCGTTACGCCGGGCCCAGCGTCCAGGCCCTGCGCGAAGGCGTCAGCACGGTGCGCGGCGAGGCCAGGACGCCGTCGCAGGTGCGCATAGGGGTGCTGTCCACCGTCGAGGGGCTGTTGATGCCGGAGGTGCTGTGCCGCCTGCATCAACGTCATGAAGCATTGGTGATCAGCGTGGTCACCGGGGTCAGTGCGCAGTTGCTGGGGCAACTGCGCCTGGGTGAGCTGGAGCTGGTGGTCGGGCGGATGACCGACAGCCCGCAGATCCAGGGCTTGTCGTTCGAGCATTTGTACAGCGAATCCATGAGCCTGGTGGTGCGTCCTGGCCATCCATTGCTGGCACGCCAGCCACTGGAGCGGGCCAGGATCGGCGACCATGCCCTGGTGCTGCCGCCAGCAGGCACCACCATCCGCCAGCACGCCGACAGCCTGTTCGTGCAGTGTGGCATTGCCATGCCGGCTCAGCGCCTGGAGACCCTGTCCCTGGCCTTGAGCCGGCGTTATCTGCTGGGCAGCGACGCGGTCTGGGTGGCGCCGCGCGATGCAGTGCTGATCGATCTGCGCCGCGGTGAACTGGTCGAGCTGGACCTCGGTGTTCGCGAGCCTGGAGGCTCGGTGGGGATCTGTCGAAATACTGCATTGACGCCCGATGCGAGCGGGGAGTGGGTATGTGCAGTGTTGCGTGAAGTGGCCGGTCAGTTTCGCGAGGGAGCGTTTCCCTGACCTGCCACTTCCAAGGTTTGAACGGGTCAGGATTACTCTGGTTTGAGGGAAATGGCGATCACGCAAGGGATGTTATAGCCATTTTGGTGTTGCTCGTCGTTACCGCAGAACAACATCCGTTGCTTGCCGCTGTCGATGGCGATGGACATGGACCCTGAGTTTACAAAGAACCCGTCAGATGGGTAGATATCACCAAGTTGCCCATGGCCGTCCGGGGGCATGAAGGATTTGTCGAGTGTACCGTCATAGTTATACCGCACCGCCAGAGAGCGAGTATAGAAACCGCCAAATCCTACAATCATTTTTTTGTACTGAATCATGGCATTCCAACCACCGAGTTTTTCAAAAATCACGATATTGCCATGGTTGAATGTTTTATCGGGCTTGCCGTCAGGCGTAAGCCTATAAACGATTGGATTTGCTGCGCCAACTGACGCGTTCCAACGATACCCATATAGCAAAATCGACTCGGGTGATTGTGTAACGCTCATTCCGTTTGGAGTGATGTCCGGGTCAGATGTATGAATCCCGTTTTCACCAAACGAGGTATCGAGTTCACCGTCCTTGGTCAGTGCGCAGGTCAGGCAATGGGCTATACCGTTTGAGTGTGCAACAGCCGAGAAGACGAGGCGCTTCTGGTTGCCGGGCGCGGAAATCACAGCCATTCCCGTGCCATAAAAATATGAGTACTTCTCGGGTATCACAGCCTGGAGCAGCTGGTGACCAGCAACCCCGAACGACATGATTCTTTCACCTTTCTCATCCAATGCCAAAATACCATACTGATCGGTACTGGGGCTCGCGGTGATAATGAACCAGTTCGTTTCAAAGGAGACTAGGTGTGTCATACCAAACCTATAGCCCAGCATGTCTGTGACATTGACGTAGCCTTTGCCTTGCCCGAACGACTCATCGGGTTTCCCCGCGGGGGTCAGCTTCCATAGATATTGAGCATCATTCCGAGTACTTGCTGCCACCAAGAGGTTACCCGTGGTGTCCTCGGCCACGGCTGTTACAAAGTTGTATCTGGCAGTTTCTGTGTCGAAATGAAACTTTCCGCGATCGCCGAAGCTCGAAACTTCCTTACCATAACGATCAAGGCAGGTGATGAATACAATTAAGGTATGAGTGCCTCGGTTTTCTTGCCAAGCCGCCACATAGAAGCGGTTTTCATCGTGGCGGCTGGCAAGAATAAGTTCGGGCTCGCCTACCGAAGGGCGTTCTTTGCTGGTGAAATAGGCGTAGCCGTTGGTGCCGTAACCAAGATCGAAAGGAATCTTTTGCTCTTCAGCTTGATCATGCTCCACTCTGATTGGCGGGGGTGACGCAGGATCGCGCTGAGGAGCTGTTGGATCTACATGGTTATCGACCTCGGGTTTCTGTTTCATCACGGTGGTCCTTTGCGAGGATTATGTGCACCTCAAACTTAATTACCTGTGGGTATTGGCACAACTGGCAGAGTTGTCAGGTACTGCGCTCGTGCACAGTCACTCGCGCAGGGATTGCTCGGTGACAAAGGGTGACAACGATGAACCTTCGTTCATACAGGAACTTCCTGCCACAAACCCGCTCCTATGCCGGTAGCCATTGGTCATGGCCGCCTGATAAGCTCGCGGCTTTACCCTGATTGCCCTCATGGCGCATGAACAAGGAAATAGCATGAAACAGCATCGTTTGGCGGCTGCGGTTGCCCTGGTAGGCCTGGTCCTGGCTGGCTGCGACGCTCAGACCAGCAGCGTCGAGCTGAAGACCCCAGCACAGAAGGCCTCCTACGGTATCGGCCTCAACATGGGCAAGAGCCTGGCGCAAGAAGGCATGGATGACCTGGACTCCAAAGCGGTGGCCCTGGGTATCGAGGATGCGGTCGGCAAGAAAGAAGCCCGTCTGAAGGACGAAGAGCTGGTTGAAGCCTTCACCGCCCTGCAGAAGCGCGCCGAGGAGCGTCTGGCCAAGGCCAGCGAGGAAGCGGCCGCCAAGGGCAAGAAGTTCCTTGAGGACAACGCCAAGAAGCCGGGCGTGGTCACCACCGCCTCGGGTCTGCAGTATGAAGTCGTGAAGAAGGCCGACGGCCCGCAGCCCAAGCCGACCGATGTGGTCACCGTCCACTACGAAGGCAAGCTGATCGATGGCAAGGTCTTCGACAGCTCCATTGAGCGCGGCAACCCGATCGACCTGCCGGTCAGCGGCGTGATCCCAGGTTGGGTCGAAGGCCTGCAACTGATGCACGTCGGCGAGAAATACAAACTGTACATCCCGGCCGAGCTGGCTTACGGCGCCCAGAGCCCGAGCCCGCTGATCCCGGCGAACTCGGTACTGGTCTTCGACCTCGAGCTGCTGGCCATCAAGGACCCGAGCAAGCTGGACGCCGAGCCTGCCGAAGCGCCGGCCAAGTAATCTGGCAACTGCGATACCTGACGCCCCGTTTCGACGGGGCGTTTTCATTTGGGCCGCACGCTTGACGCGAACGCCGCGGGTGTCTCACTGTCTGAGCATGAGGTACCTTGACGCGTACCCAACCGCACGCCTGACGCAAATCGTTTGCCTGTCTGAAACGGTTGTGTAAAAAACGCCCGATCTGAGCGGGACCCTTGCCCCGTGGGCGCCCAGCGCCTGAAAACGCTGCCCTGTTCACAAGGTTATCCACAATAAATGTGGATAACCTTCCTGGCTGATGCTGGAGACACCATGAGCGCACCCTGGAATTTTGCCCGTTTCCTGCCGCTGGCCGAGCGCCTGCTCAGCCGTGGCCGCCTGCCGGCGCTGCTGTTCGCCGTGGCCCGCAAGGGCCCCAAGCTGGGCCAGTTGCGTGACGACCTGCGCCTGATGCAAGGCCTGTGTCTGGCCTGGTGGCGTGGCGAGTACCGTGCTGTAAGCCCCAAGGCGCTGGTGACCATCGTCGCTGGCCTGCTGTATTTCGTCAGCCCCCTGGATGCCATTCCGGACTGGATCGTCGGTGTCGGCTTTCTCGATGACATCGCCGTGCTGGGGTGGGTGCTGAAGACCGTCGGCGACGAGCTGGCGCGCTTCAAGGCCTGGCGCGACAGCCAATCACCCGAGCGCCTGCGGGTGGTCGAGCGTCTGCCGGACAGCCCGGAAGCGTTGCGCTTGGAACGTCCTCACCCTTGATTTTGGCCTGACCTGCACAGACTCCTGCACTTGGTCATATAATTGGCATAAGCATTATGCCGACGGATTACATGCAGTGAGGGGGTTGTATGGGTATTCAGGTCATCAGTCGGGACGGTCAGCCCGAGTATGCAGTTGTTCCCTGGGCCCAGTACCAGGCGCTGCTCGCGGCAGCCGGGCAGGCGCCAGCCAATAGCGACGAACCTCAGGCTGCAGTCACTGAAGGCCGTGGCGAAGTCATCGAGCAAAGCGCCAGCTTGCCCGCCCTGGGTGAGCTGGCGCAGTTGCGTCAGGCCAAGGGCCTGGCCCCCGAGCAACTGGCCCGCAGCGTCGGCATCAGCCCCTCGTACCTGGCCATGATCGAGTCGGGCGAGCGTGTGCCTGATGCGGCGATCCAGCGTAGCCTGGCGTGGCACCTGGGAATCGCCGGCTGGAGCGAGCCATCATGAGCCAGGTCAGGATCAGTCGTCAGCAATGGCAGCGCCTGCTGGACGAGCTCGACCTGGCCCGCCGTCAACGCCACCTGCTCACCTACAGGGCGCTGCTCGAGCGCCTGGAGTTGCCCACCCCCGCCATGCAAACCCTGACCGCCGCCCTGGAGTACCTGGCGCTGCTCGACGCGCGCGCCGAGCAGCCGCTGCGCAGTTCGCTGGTGATCAGCCAGGGGGCCAGCCGCCTGCCGCGTACCGGCTTCTTCGAGTGTGTCGAGCGCCTCGGGCGGTTTTCCGGGCCGGTCGATGGCATGGAGGCGGCGTCGTGGCATGCATCCGAAGTGGTGCGGGTGTTCGAGTTCGCTTACCCCGAAGAAGTGACGGCAGGGTAGGGCTACAGCACCCCGGTATCGATCAGGCTCAGACTGGGCCCGGCTGTATCCTTGGCCTGGCGCTTTGCCTGCGAAGCGAGATCGGCCAACTGCGCCGCATCCAGGCTGGCACAGCATTCCGGTCGCAGCAAAACCACGCCGATCGACAGCGACAGCAAGGGGAAGGTCTCCCGCTGCCCTTGGCGGTTGTGGGCGATGAAGCAACCGGCCTCCAGGTGCTCGCTGCGATAGAAACGTCGACATTCGCGTAGAAAATCATCGATCAGCTGGTGCAGGCGCTCGCGCCAATCGACCGACCCCAAGACCAGCATGAAATCATCACCGCCGATATGCCCGACGAAGTCGCGGCGCGGATCGACGCTGTCGTTCAGACACTGGGCCAGGCACAACAACACCTCGTCGCCGCGGGCATAGCCATAGATATCGTTGAAGGGCTTGAAGCTGTCGATGTCGACGTAGCACACCGCCGCTGCACGCTGTTGCTCCAGCAGGCGGGTCAGGCACTGGCGGATTGGAACGTTGCCTGGCAGCAGGGTCAAGGGGTTGGCGTAGCGGGCCTGCTGGATCTTCTGCTCGGTGATCAACTTGAGCACATCGATCACTCGACCCAGGCCCTGGTAGCGACCACCGTGGGTGATGATGAAATCTTCCTCGATGCGCTGCCGTGCGCGGCTTGTGAGCAGGCGGCTGACCTGCTGCAGCGACTGGCTGCGCTCGACTGCGAGGAAGTCTTCGTTCATCAGTCGGCTGATCGGCTTGCGGGCGAACAGGTCGGTGCCGAACGGCTGGAGCAGAACGTCGGACAACGAATGCCTATGGACGATACCGCAGGGGTGGCCCTGGGCATCGAGCACGGCCAGGGAGTTGAGATTGGCCTGGCGGCGAAACGCTTCCAGCACCTGCTGGGTCGGGGTGTCCAGCGCGACCGCAGGCTGCTCGATCAGCAGTGCGACGAGGTCGCTTCCTTCCTCGTTGGTCATCAGTGCACTGCCGTGCGCCGGGGGCAGCAGATTCAGGCCCTCGCGCGGGGGGAATTCCTGAGGGCGGCCGAGCAGGTAGCCTTGCAACAGGTCGACGCCCATGTCGGCCAGTACGGTCAGCTCCTCGCCCAGCTCGATGCCCTCGGCAATCACCTGGGCCTTCGAGGCGCGGGCGATCTGCAGGATGGAACCAACGAATTCGCGTTTGAGCGGATCCTGATGGATGCCGTCGATGAAGTGTCGGTCGATCTTCACGTAGTTCGGACGCAGCTCCGACCACAGGCGCAAGCTCGAGTAACCGGCACCCAGGTCGTCCAGTGCGATGGAAAAGCCCATGTCCCGATAGTGATGCAAGGCGTTGGACAGCAATTGGAAGTCGTCGGTGGGGGTTTGCTCGGTCAGCTCGATCACCACACGGCTGGGTTGCAGACCGACCTGCTCGAGCATCTTCAGGGTGCGCCCGGAAGGGTAGTGTGGCTCAAGCAGCGACTCGGGCGAGACATTGAGGAACAGCTTGCCTTCGAGCCCGAGCTCGCTGAAGCGTCGGCATGCGTTCTCCCGGCACAGCACTTCCAGCTCGCTCAGGCGCCCCGCCTGGCGGGCGATGGCGAACAGGTTCAGGGGCGAATGCAGAGGGCTGTTGGACGGTCCGCGGCTGAGCGCCTCATAGCCGAGGATGCGCCGCTCGGAAAGGCAGATGATCGGTTGGAACAGGCTGTGAATGCTGCGTTGAGCCAGGATGGCGCTCAAGGCACTGAGCTGTTCGGTGACGGTCATGGACTGCTTCCTGAAAATGAAAAGGCCGGACGTTTTGGCGTCCGGCCCTTCTATTTCACGACAGTGCGATGACTGTTTGATGACAGGTCACATTAATCTGCCATCACCTGGTCGAGTCGCTTACTTCTTCGCCACTTGCGAGCTCAGGCGCAGGTAGTCGAGCAGGATGCGACCGGTTTCGGCCAGGTAGGCATCATCTTCTGGCTTGGCGTCGTCCTTCTCCTCGGGCAGGGCGTCTTCGTCGACCTTCTTCAGTTCCTTGAGCGGCTCTTCGCCCTTGGCCTTGCGTCGGGTGTTCTCCAACGCCAGTTGCTTGGCCTCGATTTCGTCGTGGCGGGTACGGCGATCCTGCTCGTTGAGGCTGACGGTCTTCTCGTTCATCAGGCGCTGGGTCAGCGCCAGGCGGTCGCGGATGTAGGTGAACTCGGCATCCTTGACGCTACGGGCTTCATGCTGCGCCTTGAGCTGGGCCAGGAATGGCTTGAACGGATCGGCTGCCGGCTTGACCACTGGGCGGATGGTGTCCCATGGCATGGCTTCGGGCAGCGCGCTCTCGCCGATTTCCTTGGTGTCGATGATCGACGGGTAGTCGATGTCCGGCAATACGCCCTGGTGCTGGGTGCTCTGGCCGGAGACTCGGTAGAACTTGGCCAGGGTGAGCTTCAGCTCGCCATGGTTGAGCGGCTGGATGGTCTGGACGGTGCCCTTGCCGAAGGTCTGGCCACCGATGATCAGCGCGCGGTGGTAGTCCTGCATGGCGCCGGCGAAGATCTCCGAAGCCGAGGCCGAGAGGCGGTTGACCAGCAGTGCCAGCGGGCCCTTGTAGAAGGCGCCGGGGTTCTCGTCCTCGAGTACGTCGACGCGGCCGTCGCTGTTGCGTACCAGCACGGTCGGGCCTTTCTCGATGAACAGGCTGGTCAGCTCGGTGGCTTCCTGCAGCGAGCCGCCGCCGTTGTTGCGCAGGTCGATGACCACGCCGTCGACCTTCTCCTTCTGCAGTTCGGTGAGCAGTTTCTTCACGTCGCGCGTGGTGCTCTTGTAGTCCGGATCGCCAGCTCGATAGGCCTTGAAGTCGAGGTAGAAGGCCGGGATCTCGATGATGCCGAGCTTGTAGTCACGGCCGTCCTGCTTGAGCTTGAGCACCGACTTCTTCGCCGCCTGCTCCTCGAGCTTGACCGCCTCGCGGGTGATCGAAACGATCTTGGTGGTCTGGTCGTTCGGTGCGTTGCTGGCTGGGATGATTTCAAGACGTACCACCGAGCCTTTCGGGCCACGGATCAGCTTGACCACTTCGTCCAGGCGCCAGCCGACCACGTCGACCATTTCCTTGTTGCCCTGGGCGACACCGATGATCTTGTCGGCAGGAGCGACCTGCTTGGTCTTGGCCGCAGGGCCGGCCGGTACCAGGCGCACGATCTTGACCTGGTCGTTGTCGCTCTGCAGCACCGCGCCGATGCCTTCGAGCGACAGGCTCATGTTGATGTCGAAGTTTTCGGCGTTGTCTGGCGACAGGTAGTTGGTGTGCGGATCGTAGGACTGGGCGAAGGTGTTGATGTAGGCCTGGAAGATGTCTTCGGCACGGGTCTGGTCCAGGCGCGCCAACTGGTTCTTGTAGCGCTTGGTGAGTGTTTCCTGGATCTGCTTGGGATCCTTGCCGGCCAGTTTCTGGCGCAGCACTTCATCTTTGACGCGCTTGCGCCACAGGTCGTCGAGCTCGGCCTCGTTCTTCAGCCACGGAGCGTCCTTGCGGTCGACCAGCAGGTCTTCCTTGACGGTGAAGTCGATCTTGTCGACGCCCTTGTTCAGTTCGGCCAGGGCGAAGTCCAGGCGCGATTTCACGCGGTCCAGGTAGCGCTTGTAGATGGTGAAGCCAGGGTCGAGGTTGCCGCTCTTGAGGAAGTCGTCGAACTGCGTCTTCCACTTGTCGAATTCGGCGATGTCACTGGCCATGAAATAGCTGCGTGATGGATCGAGCAGTTTGATGTAGCTGTCATAGATGATGACCGAGCGGGCATCGTCCAGCGGAGGCTTGCTGTAGTGATGGCGCTTGAGCAGCTCCACCACGTTGAGGCTGGCGACGATCTCGTCGCGGTCCGGCTGCAGGCTGTCCCATTTGTTGGCGGCGGCCGCATTGCCACCGAGCGTGAGGCTGCCGAGGCCGACCATGAGGGCGAGGGCGGTGCTGGGGAGGAAATGCTTCATGCTGATTCGACGTGGGGGCAATTGATCACGCATAGTAGGCCGTCTTTTCCGTACGCCGGTTCCATGAAACCGGCTGAATACTGCAAAAAACCCGGGACATGGCGATCCCGGGCTCAGTCATGACTCAACTATGGAGGCACTGTGAAGGCATTGCAAGGCGTTGACGGACATGTAGCCTGGGTCGAAGCCGAACGTCCGGTTTGCGACGCGGGGCAGGTACGCATTCGAGTGGCTGCGGCCGGGTTGAACCGCGCCGACCTGTTGCAGATGAAGGGTTTGTACCCGCCGCCACCCGGCGCAAGCCCTTACATGGGGCTGGAGTGCGCCGGGGTGATCGAGGAGGTGGGTGCGGGGGCAGATTGGCGCGTGGGCGATCGGGTCTGTGCGCTGCTGGCCAGTGGCGCCATGGCCGAAGAAGTGATCGTGGATGCCCGCCATGTGCTGCCGGTGCCCGAGGGCCTGAGCCTACACGAAGCGGCCGCGCTGCCTGAGGTGTACGCCACGGCCTGGCTGAACATCTTCCAGCTCGGGGCGGCCAAGGCGGGTGAGAAGGTACTGGTGCACGCCGGTGCCAGTGGTGTGGGCTCTGCGGCCATCCAGTTGGGCAAGGCGTTTGGTTGCCCGGTATGGGTCAGCGTCGGCTCCCAGGAGCGCCTGGACTACTGCAAGGCACTGGGTGCCGCAGGAGGTGTGGTGCGTAACGAGAACCTCGACGCGCTCAAGGGGTTCGGGCCGTTCGATGTGATCCTCGACCCGGTAGGCGCGAGCTATGGCCCGCTCAACCTGGAGCTGCTGGCCCGCGACGGCCGCTGGGTGATCATCGGCCTGATGGGCGGGCGCAAGTTCGAAGTGGACCTGGCGCTGGTGCTGGGCAAGCGCCTGGAAATCACAGGTTCCACCCTGCGCAATCGTGACGATGGCTTCAAGGCCGAGTTGCTGCGCGACCTGCAGCAGCAGGTGTGGCCGCTGTTCGCCGAAGGGCGGTTGTCGCCACAGTTGGTCGATACCTATCCGGTGGAGTTCGCCCAGGCGGCGTATGCGGAGCTTGAGAGCAACCAGGTATCGGGCAAGCTGGTGATGGTGATCGACCCTGACCTGGCGTAAGCAGACCCGGCCTCTTCACGGGTGAAGAGGCCGGAACAGGGGCAATGGATCTCAGGACCAGCTCAACACAGGCCAGCCATTGGTCTGGGCATGCTCGCGCAGCACCGGGTCTGGATTCACCGCATACGGATGGTCCACCTTCAGTAACAGCGGCAGGTCGTTCCGTGAGTCGGAATAGAAGCTCGCGCCCTCCAGGTTCTCCTGCTCCTGGTCCAGCCACTCCAGCAAGCGAGTGATCTTGCCCTCGCGGTAGGTCAGCACGCCGTGGGTCTTGCCGGTGTACACGCCATTGATCGCCTCCAGCTCGATGGCCAGGTATTCGTCGACCCCCAGACGTGCGGCGATCGGCCCCACAAGATGCGTGCCGGAGGCGGAAATGATCAGGATGCGGTCGCCTTTCTTGCGGTGCTCGGCGATGCAGTGGCAAGCATCGCCATAGATGATCGGCTCGATCACATCCTCCACCCAGGGCTCGACCAGGTGCTCGACCTCTTCCAGCGTGCGCCCGGCGATGGGCTCCAGGCTGAAGGCCATGTAGTCCTCCATCTGCAGGTGGCCCTTACCGTACGCCTCCATCAGTTCATGGTCGCGACGCAGGAATTCCTTGCCGTCCACCCAGCCCAGCCGGGCCATCTGTTCGCTCCACAGCGACGCGCAGTCACCGTGGATCAGGGTTTCGTCCAGATCGAAAATCGCCAGTGCCATTGCTTGAATCTCCTTAAGCCACTTCCCGCAGCGCGGTGGGGTCGATCGACAGCGACACGCGCTGCCCGTCGGCATACAGATCGGCAGACGAGCGATTGAGCACGTCCACCACCACCTCCACGCCGCGCGACTCGACACGGTAGCGGATCACGTTGCCGAGCAGGCTGTGACTGCGGATCTGGCCGTCCAGTTCACCGTCCAGGCCCAGGCTGATGGACTCGGGACGGATCGCCAGGCGTGCGCTGACCGGGCGCTGCAGCAGGCGGCTGGCGCTGTCGGCGTCGAGCAGGTTGTAGTTGCCGATGAAACCGGCGGCGAACAGGTCGACAGGTGCGGTGTAGAGGGTTTCGGCGTCGCCGCTCTGGACGATGCGCCCCTGGTTCATCAGGACGATGCGGTCCGACATGGTCAGCGCCTCTTCCTGGTCGTGGGTGACGAAGATGGTGGTCAGCCCCAGCTCGCGCTGGATCGCGCGGATCTGCTCGCGCAAGTGTTTGCGGATACGCGCATCCAGCGCCGACAGCGGCTCGTCGAGCAGCAGCAGGCGCGGGCGGGTGACCAGCGAACGGGCCAGCGCCACGCGCTGGCACTGGCCGCCCGACAGCTGGTGCGGGTAGCGCCCGGCAAAACTGCCCAGCTCCACCAACTCCAAGGCCTCGTGCACACGCGCCTGGCTCTCCTCGGCCTTGACCTTCTGCATGCGCAGGCCAAAGGCAACGTTCTGTTCAACCGTCATGTTGGGGAACAGCGCGTAGCTCTGGAACACCATGCCGATCCCGCGCTTTTGCGGGCTGAGTGGCACGATGTCCTGGCCGTCGAGCAGGATACGGCCGCTGTCGACAGGTGTCAGGCCGGCGATGCAGCGCAGCAGGGTGGACTTGCCGCACCCCGACGGGCCGAGCAGGGTGACGAACTCGCCGCGTTCGATGTTGCAGTCGATGTTCTCGAAGACCGGGCTGCCGGCGTAGCTCTTTTGAAGTTTCTGGACACTGACGAAGCTCATCAGGATTTATCCTTGTTCAGGCGGTTGGCGACCCAGGTCAGTACCAGCACGAAGGCGAAATAGGAGATCACCAGCGCGCTGTTGAAGTGGCCGCTGCTGTTGCGCATGTTGTTCAGGTAGACCTGCAGGGTTTCGTAGCGGGTGCCGACCAGCAGGTTGGCGAACACGAATTCGCCGAACAGGAAGGAAAACGACAGCAGCAACGCCACCATCAGGCCCTTGCGCAGATTGGGCAGCACCACCAGAAGGGCGGCTTGCCAGGTGCTGGCGCCGAGTAGTTGCGCGGCGTCCATCAGGTCGCGCAGGTTGATCGCCTGCAGGTTGTTGGTGATCGCCCGGTACATGAAGGGCAGGGCGATGGTGAAATAGCAGCCGATCAGGATCCACGGCGTCCCGACCATGGCCATCGGCCCGCTGCCGTACAACTGCAGCAGCCCCACCGAAGACACCACCGGCGGCACCGCGAAGGGCAGCAGGATGAGAATGTTCATCAGCGCGTCGAGCTTGGGGAAGTGGTAATGCACCACGAACAGCAGCGGCAGGATCAGCACCACCGACAGTACCAACGCTCCCACGCAGACGATCAACGACTGGCCGAAGGCGGCGAGAAATCGCGGCTCGCTCCACAGTTGCACGTACCACTTGAGGGTCAGGCCGCTGGGCAGCAGGCTCGCCGACCAACTGGTAGCCAATGAGTAGAGCAGGGTGCCGGCCAGGGGCAACAGCAGGATCAGGAACAGCAGGTACACCACGGCGCGGTGGTACCAGCCGCCCTTGTGTGATTCAGCGCGCATGGTAGCTCCTTTTCAGCAGCCATTGATGGATCACCGTCACCAGGGTCATCAGCCCCACCAGCACCATGGCCAGCGCGCTGCCCAGGTTCGGGTCGAGGGTGATGTCGCCGGCCACCAGGGCGGCGATACGGATTGGCAGCACGTTGAAGTTGCCGGTGGTCAGGGCATAGACGGTGGCGTAGGCGCCCAGGGCGTTGGCCAGCAGGATGACGAAGGTGCCCAGCAGTGCCGGCGTCAGCACCGGCAGGCCGATGTGCCGCCAGAACTGCCAGTGGCTGGCACCGAGCACCGCGGCGGATTCGCGCCAGTCCTCGCGCAGGGCGTCGAAGGCCGGGTAGAGCAGCAGCACGCCCAGCGGAATCTGGAAGTAGGTGTAGACGATGATCAGGCCGGTCTTGGAGTAGATGCTGAAGTCGCCGAGCAGGCCGATCTCCTTGAGCGCCAGGGTCAGTGCGCCGTTGAAGCCCAGCAGGATGATGAAGGCGAAGGCCAGTGGCACGCCGGCGAAGTTGCTGGTCATGTTGGCGAAGGCGCTGACGAAGTCGCGCAGGCGCGAATCGACCTGGCGCAGCGAATAGGCGCCGAGGGTGGCGATGACGATGCCGAACAGGCTCGACCAGAAGCTGATCTCGAGGCTGCGTTCGATGGCCTGCAGATAGAACTTCGAGGCGAAGATCTTGCTGAAGTTGTCCAGGCCCCAGCCACTTTCACTTTGCAGGCTGGCGATGGCGACCCAGACCAGCGGGGCGATCTGGAAGATGATGAAGAAGATGGCGAAGGGCAGCAGGCAGAGCAGGGCCAGGTGGCGGCCGCGGTGGCTGGAATTCACTTGAACAACTCCCGGCAGACCGGTTTATCGTGGGCCGCGCCGAGCAGTTCGCAGATCGTGCCGCACAGCTCGGTCTGCAGGGGCTTGGCGGCGGGGTCGAGGCTGAAGGCGTCGCCGAAGACGAACAGCGGCACCTCGCGCTCCTCGGCCAGCAGGCCATTGTGCGAGCGGTCGTTGTTCATGCCGTGGTCGGCGGTGACCAGTACCTGATAGCCCTCTTCGAGCCACAGTGGCAGGTAGTCGGCCAGCAGGATGTCGGCGCTGCGTGCGGCGTTTCGGTACTGGCTGCTGTCCAGGCCGTGGCGGTGGCCGGCATCGTCGATGTTCATCGGGTGCACCAGCAGGAAGTTCGGGGCATGACGGCGGCGCAGGTACTCGGCGTCGGCCAGCAGGTGCGAATCGGGGTAGTGATCGGCGTAGTAGAACAGCCCGTGCTGGATCGGCAGCTTGGGCGCGTGGGTATGGCGGTCGCGGATCGGATCGAAGGGCGAGCGGTTGTACAGTTCGCTCATCCAGTGATAGGCCGCAGCTGCAGTGCCCAGCCCGGCTTCGCGGGCGTAGTGGAAGACGCTGCGCTGGTTGGACAGGCGATTGACGTTGTTGTGCACGATACCGCTGTCGATCGGCGCGACGCCGGTGAGGATGCACTCGTACAGCGGGCGTGACAGTGACGGCAATTCGCATTCCACGCGGTACAGCGCTGCGCGGTCGGCCTCGACGTAGGCATGCAGATGGCCCATGGCGTGGTGTGCGACCTGGTGGTTGAGGCCGTCGAGCAGGACCAGGATGACGTTGTGTTGCATGTTGGCTCCGCAGAGGAATGGGTCGGTACCGCGTCGTCCTTTTCGCGGGTAAACCCGCTCCCACAGGTATCGCGCAGGCCCGGAAGCTTGTGCTGCACCTGTGGGAGCGGGCTTACCCGCGTAAGGGCCGTGTCAGGCGCTGGAAAACCCCGCCGTCACTCCATCTCGATGATCACCTGCTCCTGCCACTTCTGCGGCAGGGCCTTGGAGGTCTTTTCCCAGGCGTCGGCGTTCTTGATCGGCTGGGCGGCCTGGTACTGCTCGTTGGGCAGCAGCTTGGCCTGGACATCGGCGGGCAGCTTCAGGTGCTCGGCGCGGATCGGGCGGGCGTGACCGATGGCCAGGTTGGTCTGGCCGGCGTCGCTGAAGATGTATTCGCGGGCAAGCTTGGCGGCGTTCGGGTGCTTGGCGTACTTGTTGATGATGGTGGTGTAGCCGGAAATCACCGAACCGTCGGACGGGATCAGCACTTCGAAACGCTTCGGATCGATCTGTTCGCGGTAGCTCAGACCGTTGAAGTCCCAAACCACGCCGACTTCCACTTCACCTTTCTCGAGGGTCTGGATGGTCGGGTTGGCCAGCGACAGGCGCTTCTGCTGGGCCAGTTTGGTGAACAGCTGCAAGCCCGGCTCGATATTGCTTTCGTCGCCCTTGTAGGCGATGGCGGCAGCCAGTACGCCGTTGGCGGCCTGGGCTGCGGTGCCGACGTCACCGATGGCGACCTTGTACTTGCCTTTTTCCAGGTCGTGCCAGGTTTTCGGGCGTTCGTCTTCCTTGACCAGGTCCTTGTTGATGATGAAGGCGATGGTGCCGGTATAGGCCAGCGCCCAGTGACCGTCCTTGTCCTTGGCCCACTCCGGCACTTGGTCCCAAGTGCTCGGCTTGTACGGCTGGGTCACGCCCTTGGTCACGGCGATCGGGCCGAAGGCGGCGCCGACGTCACCGATGTCGGCACTGGCGTTGTCTTTTTCAGCGTCGAACTTGGCGATCTCCTGGGCCGAGCTCATGTCGGTGTCGCTGTGCTTGAGGCCGTACTTCCTGGCCAGGTCATCCCAGGTGCCTTTCCAGTTTGCCCAGGCATCCGGCATGCCCACGCTGTTCACCGTGCCCTCCTTGCGGGCGGCGTCTTCCAGGGCCTTGAGGTCGGTATCGGCGGCCATGGCCGTGGTGCACAGGGCGATGGCCGAGCCCAGCAGTGACGCCATGAAGAACTTTTTCATCCGAAGCTCCTTTGGTGGGTGCCTTGCAATCGTTGTTATGAGCGCTGTTGTGAATGCTGTGGTGCAGACCTTGCCGAGAACCTTTGGTCTAGGTCAGCAAACCTTGAGCCAAGGTAGGCCTGTTGCATGACAGTTTGATGTAGGACGGGCCCGCCAACGGGGTGGCTAGAGTCCTGAAAACAAAGCGTAGACCAGAACCCGGCCCTTTATTCGCGGGGCTTGGCCCGATTCTGGCAATCGCGGTGCAAGGGCTTTGTCACAGGATCTTCATCAGCTGTGCCTAGGCTTGCTCTATTCTCCAGTTGCCCTGTTATGGGGCTGGACTAGTCCAGATAGGTAACCTTTGATGCAATCGACCCCACCGCGGGCGGTAACAGCCATATGCCATGCGCTGCAGGAACAGATCGAACATGGCCTGCTGATGCCGGGCGGCAAGCTGCCGGCCGAGCGCAAGCTGAGCGAGGTATTCGACACTACCCGGATCACTTTGCGTGAGGCACTGGTGCAGCTCGAGGCCCAGGGCCTGATCTACCGCGAAGAGCGGCGCGGCTGGTTCGTCGCCCCCGAACGCCTGACCTACGACCTGATCGAGCGCAGCCACTTCCATGCGATGGTGCGCGACCAGGGACGGGTGCCGAGCACGGAGCTGCTGGCGGCGCGCTTGCTGCCGGCGTCGGCGGAGATCTGTGCGCGCCTGCGGCTACCGGCGTTGTCGAGCGTGGTGCAGATCTGCCGTTTGCGGCGCATCGATGGGCGCGGCGTGTTGTATGCCGAGCACTACCTCAATCCACGCTACTTCCCGGGAATCCTGGCGCTGGACCTGGCACAGTCGTTGACCGAGATCTATGCCCGCGAATATGGCATCCGCTACGGGCAGGTGTGTTTCGAGATCCTGCCGACTGCATTGCCGGTGGCGGCGGCCATGGCGCTTAGGGTGTCGGCGGGGAGCCCGGGGTTGCACATCACCCGGGTCAACAGTGACCAGCATGGGCACCTGATCGACTGCGACCTGGAGTATTGGCGGCACGATGCGATTCGTATCCAGGCGCAGGCGGGGTAGGGCCGTTCGCAACGTGCCAGTTAAAGGGGCCTAGCTAGTGGCGCCAGACTCAGCCATCACCCCACCCCCAGCCGTCACCACCTGCACCGACAACCGCGGCGTAGCCAGGTCCAGCCCGGCTTCGTCGAGCTGGCGCTTCAACGCCAGGTTGAAGGCCCGTGACACCTCCCACTGCTTGATCGGCGCGGTCTTGAAGCGTGCCCGCAGGATCGCCGAGCCCGACTCGAAACTCTCGACTCCCTGCAGTTCCAGCGGCGACCAGATGTTGCGGCGCATCAGCGGATCATTGCGCAGCTTCTGCCCCACTTCGCGAATCAGGCTGATCGCCTTGTCGATGCTCATGTTGTGCGGGATGGCGATTCGGAAGATCGCATAGCCGAATTCACGCGAGTAGTTCTTGATGCTCTTGATCTCGCTGAACGGGATGGTGTGCACGATGCCGTCGATGTCGCGCAGGCGCACGGTGCGAATGGTCAGGCCCTCGACCGTGCCCAGGTGGCCGCCGACGTCGACATAGTCGTCGATGGCCAGGCTGTCCTCGATGATGATGAACAAGCCGGTGATCAGATCGGCCACCAGCGATTGCGCACCGAAGCCGATGGCCAGGCCGATGACACCGGCACCGGCCAGCAGCGGTGTGACGTTCATGCCCATGTTGGCCAGGGCGACGATCACCGCGATGATGAAGATCGCCACGAACAGTACGTTGCGGATCAGCGGCATCATGGTCTGCGCACGGGCGTTGGCCAGGCCTCGGCGCGAACGCACCAGTGCGTGGTGCACGGCGGTGTCGGCCAGGATCCACACCAGCCAGGCGGCGATCAGGGTGCCTGCCAGGCCCAGCAGGCGCACGCTGACATCATGGCCTTCGCCCTCGGCAAAACCGATCATCGAAAGCCCCCACACGCGCAGGCCCAGCTCGATGAACAGCAACCAGATGCACAGGTGGACCAAGGCGTAGCCAAAGTTCTTCAGGCGTTCGGTATACACCGCCTGACGTTTGTTGGCGCGCCGGGGTTTGGCGGCGTGGCGGCGCACCAGGCCGTTGAGCACCATGCACACCACCACCAGTACGGTGCACATCAGTGACTGACGCAGGGCGGTGCTGGTGTCGCCGGCAGAGACGAAGGTTGCGAACAGCGAGATCGCCACAAGGATCAAGGCCGGGACGAACCAGAAACTGCCAAGCAGCTCGATGGTGTCGCTGAGTGTGCGCCGGGTCAGGCGCCGCGACAGGGGCTGATTGCGGATCAGGTGCGCAATCGGCCGCCTGAAGCGCAGGATGAACAAGCCTGTGCACAGGGCCGCCAGCACGTTGGTCACGGTCGCTATCGCATGGGCCAGGTGTGTGCCCAGCGCAGTGGTCAGGCGTGGATCGCTCATCGCTTCACCGAAGGCGGCGAAGCTGCCGATCAGCCATAACGGACGAAACGCCTGGTGTCGCAGGATATGCAGGGCACGGTGGCGATGCGGGCCGTCGAGCAGAGAGAAGGCGATCACGCAGATCGCCGAAAAACAGGTGCCGACCACCAGCGCATAGGCCAGGACCATGGCCAGGGATTTGCCCAGCGACGGTGGCAGGGCGAAGCTCAGGTACACGGTGAATACCAGCGCCACCAGCCAGGGCCCGAGCTTGCGCAGGGCGAATCGCACCAGGTCCCAGGTCCGTGGGTGTTGGGGCAGCTCCTCGGTCAGCCCGAAGCGGATCCGTACCCGATGGCCGATCCAGTTGAAGGCGTAGGCCAACAGGCTCCACACGGCAATGACCGCAGCGAAGCCGAACAGGATCGCTGGCCACTGGTGCACCGGAACGACCAATGCTGCCAGCTCGTTCTGGGCCTGGTCGATTTCCTGCGACCAACGCACGAAGGGGCTGGCATCGCCGCTGAACTGCTTTTCCAGGTCGTGCATGGCGTTGCCGATCAGCCCCAGTACGCCCTGTTCCACCGTGGGTTGCGACTGTTTGCTGGCATCGCGCAGTTTCTTCAGGTCGGCCAGCAACTTGGCCCGTTGCTGGTCGTTTTCGAGGCTCTTGATCACTTCGTCCAGTGACTTGTCCAGCGGCTCGGTGGCCTGGGGTTGGGCAGGCGTGCTGCTACCCAGCAAGCCGGGCAGGCCAGCGGCTTGCACCGGAGCGATGAACAGGAAGAGCAGCAGGGTCAGGCAACGGAGAAAGGCGGGCACCGGAAAATCTACCTCAGGTCGATCGATTGCCGGAGTGTAGAGGATTTCTCAGGCGAGTTTCTCGAGGATCTTCCAGCACATGATGCCAAAGATGCCGAGGGTGCCGATCCACATCATCAGCACGCCGGCATTGCGCTCGCGCAGGCTGAAACCGATGGTCAGCAGCATCAGGAAAAGGAACACCGGCACGAACAGGGAGAGGAAGGGTGACATGAACAGAATCCTTCTGTTGTCGGGGGCATGCTTGAAGCATAGCGCGTTGAGGGGCGGAGAATTCGCGGGTAAGCCCGCTCCTGCAGGAACGGTGATGTACCTGTAGGAGCGGGTTTACCCGCGAATAGGCCTACCTGATATCAAGGGAGTTCGCGACTGCGATAGAACGCCGTCAGCACCTTCACCAGGTGCGCCAGGTCCTGGCTGCCGCACAGCTCGCGGATCGAGTGCATGGCGAAGGTCGGCAGGCCGATGTCGACGGTACGCACGCCCAGGTGGCTGGCGGTGATCGGACCGATGGTCGAGCCGCAGCCCATGTCGCTGCGCACCACGAAGCTTTGTACAGGCACTTCCTCGGCCATGCACAGGTGGCGGAAATAGCCGGCGGTTTCGCTGTTGGTGGCGTAGCGCTGGTTGTTGTTGACCTTGATCACCGGGCCGGAGTTGAGCTTGGGCCCATGATTGCCGTCATGCTTGTCGGCGTAGTTGGGGTGCACGCCGTGGGCGTTGTCGGCCGACACCAGCAACGAGCGCTGGATGGTGCGCACGTATTCGTCGCCATCGGGCAGCAGACGTTGCAGGGTCTGCTCGAGCATCGGTCCGTCGGCGCCGCACGCCGAGCAGGAGCCGACCTCTTCGTGATCGGTGCATACCAGCACGCAGGTTTCGTCGCTCTCGGCGGCCAGTAGCGCCTGCAGCCCGGCATAGCACGACAGCAGGTTGTCCAGGCGCGCACCGGCGATGAAGTCGCCATGCAGGCCGATGACCGCAGCGCTCTGGGTGTCGTAGAAACTCAGCTCATAGTCCAGCACCACGTCGGCGATCAGGCCGTGCTCGCGGGCCAGTTGCTCGGTGAGCAGGGCTCGGAAGTCGACACGCTCGTCGCCGGCGACCTGGGCCAGGATAGGCGGGAGCTCGTTCTGCGGGTTGATCGGCCAGCCCTCGTTGGCGGTACGGTTGAGGTGGATGGCCAGGTTGGGAATGATGGCGATCGGCAGCTTGAAGTCGACCAGTTGGCTTTCGACCTTGCCATCGCGGCGGAAGGTGACGCGTCCGGCCAGCGACAGGTCGCGGTCGAACCAAGGGGCGAGCAGGGCACCGCCATAGACTTCGACGCCCAGTTGCAGGAAGCCCTGGCGCTGCAGTTCGGGCTGTGGCTTGACCCGCAGGCACGGGCTGTCGGTGTGTGCGCCGACCATACGGATGCCGCCAATCAAGGGCGAATGCTTGCCCAGGCGAATGGCGATGATCGAAGAGTCGTTACGGGTGACGTAGTAGCGTCCGCCGGGCACGGTGGCCCAACTGTCACGCTCGTCCAGACGCTGGTAACCGGCGGCTTCGAGGCGCTTGGCCAGGCTGGCGGTGGCGTGGAAGGGCGTCGGGGAGGCCTTGAGGAAATCGATCAGGCCGGTATTCAGTGCTTCGCGCATAGCTCACTCCAGACAGCAGTGGCGCGAGTTTAGCGTAAATGGTCCGGAATTTGTGCGGGCCTCTTCGCGGGTAAACCCGCTCCTACAGGGTTGGTGGTGACCCCTGTGGGAGCGGGTTTACCCGCGAAAGGGCCGGTGCAGCCACAAAAATCTAGAACGGCGCCGGGCACTCGAACTTCAACCGCTGCCCAGACACCGGGTGGGTAAAGCTCAGCATCGATGCATGCAGGCACAGCCGTTCATGGGCCGCCAATGCCTCGGGGTTGGCATACAGCCGGTCGCCCAGCAGCGGATGCCCGATCGACAGCATGTGCACGCGCAACTGGTGCGAGCGCCCGGTGATGGGCGTCAGCTCAACCCGGCAATGGTCGCCACAGCGTTCCAGTACGCGCCAGAAGGTCAGGGCATGCTTGCCCTGCTCATGGTCGACCACATGGCGTGGCTTGGTGGGCGGGTCGTAGCGCAGCGGCAGGTCGATACTGCCACTGTCGAGCGTCGGCTGGCCCCAGCACAGTGCGGTATAGGCTTTCTCCGTCTCGCGGTCGTGGAACTGGCGCGACAGCTCGCGGTGACTGTCGGCATCGCGAGCCAGGAGAATGATCCCGGAGGTTTCCCAGTCCAGGCGATGGACGATCAGCGCGTCGGGGTAGCCGTTTTCCTGCAGGCGGGTGATCAGGCAGTCCTTGTTGTCCTCGGCACGGCCTGGCACCGACAGCAGCAGGGTCGGTTTGTTGATCACCAGGATGGCGGCGTCTTCGAAGAGGATCTGGATGTTCGACAGCGGCATGTTCAACGGTTCTCTGTAAAGCACTGTGGGAGCGGGCTTGCCCGCGAAGAAGGCCGGTACAAGTGCCAGGGTGATGGCGCCAGTACCGGCCTTTTCGCGGGCAAGCCCGCTCCCACAGGGGATCGCGGTGTGACAGGGGATTCTATCAGCGATCCGGCAAGGTGATGTTCAGTTCCAGAATCGAGCAGCTGCCCTGGTTTTCCAGCTCGATATGTACGTCATCGTTGCCGATGTTCACATACTTGCGGATCACTTCGAGCAGTTCTTTCTGCAGCGCCGGCAGGTAGTCCGGTTCGCTGCGCTGGCCGCGCTCATGCGCCACGATGATCTGTAGACGCTCTTTCGCTACCGACGCACTGGTCTGTTTCTGTCTGCCACGAAAGAAGTCAAAAAGGTTCATGGTTTATTTGCCTCCAAACAGGCGCGCGAAGAATCCTTGCTTCGGCACTTCGATGAAGCGCAGAGGCTTCTCTTTACCCAGCAGGCGGTCGACGGTATCGCTGTAGGCCTGGCCGGCGTCGCTCTGGTCGTCGAGGATGACCGGGATACCCTGGTTGGATGCTTTGAGGACCGCTTGCGACTCGGGAATCACGCCCTTGAGCTTGATCGCGAGGATCTCTTCGACGTCGGCGATGCTGAGCATTTCGCCCTTTTCCACGCGCTCGGGGTGGTAGCGGGTGATCAGCAGGTGTTCCTTGATCGGCTCCTCGCCGTTCTCGGAGCGGCGCGATTTGCTCGACAGAATGCCCAGCATGCGGTCGGAGTCACGTACCGAGGAGACTTCCGGGTTGGTCACGACGATGGCTTCGTCGGCGAAGTACATCGCCAGGTGCGCGCCTTTCTCGATACCAGCCGGGGAGTCGCAGATGACGTAGTCGAACTGCTCCTTGAGCTCCATCAGGACCTTTTCAACGCCTTCTTGCGTCAGGGCGTCCTTGTCGCGGGTCTGGCTGGCGGCCAGTACGAACAGGTTCTCAAGGCGTTTGTCCTTGATCAGGGCCTGCTGCAGATTGGCCTCGCCGTTGACCACGTTGACGAAGTCGTACACCACGCGGCGTTCGCAGCCCATGATCAGGTCGAGGTTACGCAGGCCGACGTCGAAGTCGACGATCACAGTCTTGTGGCCGCGCAATGCGAGGCCGGTACCGATGGCGGCGCTGGTGGTGGTCTTGCCCACACCCCCCTTGCCGGAAGTAACCACGAGAATCTTGGCCAAGGTGTTTCACCCCTAAATAAACGGGACCCGAAGTCCCAGCAAATGCAAAAAAGGCAACGGTGGAAAAGTTGCTCTTAAAATGGCGGCAGTATCCGTTAAAGACGGGTGATGTTCAACACGTCGCCGACCAGGCTCACCTGCACGCCCGAACCCCACAGCGGGTCGCGGCGCAGGTCTTCGCAGACCTTGTACTGACCGGCGATGGAGACCATTTCGGCCGTCATCTGCTGACAGAAGATCCTGGCTCGGGTGTTGCCCTTGATACCAGCCAGTGCGCGGCCACGCATGGCGCCGTACACATGGATATTGCCATCGGCGAGAAGTTCCGCACCCGGGCTCACCGAGGCGGTCACGATCAAGTCGCCGCCCTGAGCATAGATCTGCTGGCCGCCACGTACAGGGCTGGTGATGATGCGGGTCGGGCGAACCTCGGGTTCGGCGGCCACAGCGGGCGCCGGAGCGGGCTCGACTTTCTTCACTTCCGGCTCAGGTTCCAGCGGCCGTTCGCGGGCGCCGGAGGGCGGCAGGACCGGCAGGTCGATGGCAATCGCTGCGGCGATGTCCTCGATCCGGCTGGCGCGGATCGCCAGGGTGCGCAGGCCATGGTGACGGCAGATGCGCATCAGCCCGGGCAGGTCGATGGCGCCTTCGTCCGGCGGCAGTTTGTCCAGGGCCAGCACCAGCGGTGTGTTGCTGAAGAAATTGGGGGCCTGCGCTACTTTCGCCGCCAATTGGCGGTCGAGGGCTTCGAGGTCGTTGCGCGCCAGTTCCAGCACAGTGATGGCGAGCATGCTGCCCTTGAGCTGGAACACGGTGGCGGAGTCGGGTGTCTGGTTGAGGCTCATGGTCTGCATAGACGGCTTGTTGCGAAAAAAGTGCCCTGACTTATAACGATAAGACCGATTGGCCGCAACCTGCGGCCAAAGGTTGTAGAATGCCAGGCCTTTGTCTTACCGGAAGCTTCAATGGATCGTCCGCGTTTTCGTCCCTACTTCCTTCATCCACGTTTCTGGGGCCTGTGGCTCGGCCTGGGACTGCTGTGGCTGGTGGTGCAGTTGCCTTACCGAGCCTTGCTGTGGCTCGGCAGCGTCCTGGGCGCCGTGATGTATCGCCTGGCCGGCGAGCGTCGGCGCATTGCCGCGCGCAATCTGGAGCTGTGTTTCCCGGCACTGTCCGGCGACGAACGGCAGCGCCTGCTGAAGGCAAACTTCGCCTCCACCGGCATCGCCTTCTTCGAGATGGCCATGAGCTGGTGGTGGCCCAAAGCCAGGCTTGCCCGCCTGGCACACATCGAAGGTCTGGAGCACCTGCAGGCAGCCCAGCGTGACGGGCAGGGCGCCATCCTCATGGCGGTGCATTTCACCACGCTGGAGATCGGCGCGGCCCTGCTCGGCCAGGAGCACACCATCGATGGCATGTACCGCGAGCACGGCAATCCGGTGTTCGACTTCATCCAGCGACGCGGTCGCGAGCGGCACAACCTCGACTCCCTGGCAGTGGAACGCGAGGACGTACGCGGCATGCTCAAGCTGCTGCGCGGCGGGCGGGCGATCTGGTACGCGCCGGACCAGGACTACGGCACCAAGCAGAGCCTGTTCGTGCCGTTGTTCGGCATCCCCGCCGCCACGGTGACTGCAACGACCAAGTTCGCTCGCCTGGGCAAGGCGCGGGTGATTCCGTTCACTCAGAAACGCCTGGAAGATGGCAGCGGCTATCGTCTGGTGGTGCATGCGCCGCTCGAGGATTTCCCGGGGGAGAGCGAGGAGGCCGACTGCCTGCGCATCAACCAGTGGGTCGAAAGTGTGCTGCGCGAGTGCCCCGAGCAGTACCTGTGGGCGCACCGGCGCTTCAAGTCGCGGCCCGAAGGGGCGCCGCGGCTGTATGACAAGAAGAAGCGCTGATCCGGGGTAGTGGCTGCAGGCCCTTTCGCGCGCCGACTTGCCCGCGAAGGGCCCGATCCTGACAAAACCGACAAACCAGGAAGGAACCGATGGCCCCACCCCCGACTACTGGCCTGATCCTCTCCGGCGGCGGAGCCCGTGCTGCCTACCAGGTCGGCGTGCTCGCCGGTATCGCCGAACTGTTGCCCGCTGGCGCGCCCAATCCCTTCCCGGTCATCGTCGGCACCTCCGCCGGTGCCATCAATGCCGTGACCTTGGCCAGCGGCGCCACTCGCTTTGGCGAGTCGGTGCAGCGCCTGACCCGCTTCTGGCAGAACTTTCGCAGCCACCTTGTGCTGCGCAGCGACTGGCCCGGGGTCATGCGTCAGGCCAGCCGTTTCGTCAGCCACAGCCTGCTGGGGCTGGGCCGGCAGATGCCGGTGGCGCTGCTCGACAGCAGCCCGCTGCGGGCGCTGCTCAAGGCGCATCTGGACCTGGATGGCATCCACCATGCCCTGGCCAGCGAGCAACTGCGCGCGGTGGCCGTAACCGCCTTTGGTTACGAGTCCGGCCAGGCGGTGACGTTCTATCAAGGCGGCGAAGCGATCGAACCCTGGCTGCGGCACCGGCGTATCGGCGTACCCACTGCGCTGAGCGTCGAGCACCTGCTGGCCAGTTCGGCCATTCCGTTGCTCTTCGCTCCGGTGCGCCTGGGCGACGTGTACTTCGGTGACGGCGCGGTGCGCCAGTCTGCGCCGATCAGCCCAGCGCTGCACCTGGGGGCCAGTCGCGTACTGGTGGTGGGCGTCAGCGGTAACCCGCAGCGCCCTGCGTCGCCAGTGCAGAGTGCACGGGTGTTCAGCGGGCAACAGCCGAGCCTGGCGCAGATCGGTGGGCACATGCTCAACAGTACCTTCATCGACAGCCTCGAAGACGATATCGAGTTGCTGCAACGCCTGAATCACCTGAGTCACCTGATGCCTGCACATCTGGACGCCCGGCGCCTGGGCCTGGCGCCGATCGAAGTACTGGTGGTGGCGCCCAGCCAGCCGCTGGACGAGATCGCGGCACGTCATCGGCGCGAGTTGCCGGCTGCGTTGCGCCTGTTCCTGCGCGGGCCCGGAGCGACCAGGACCAGCGGGGCCGGTGTACTCAGCTACCTGTTGTTCGAGGCGAGCTACTGCAGCGAACTGATCGAACTGGGGCGCAGCGATGCCCTGGCCAAGCGCCGGGAGTTGCAGCAGTTTCTGGGGTTGGTGGGCTGAGGCCGCATGGCGGCCCCGCCGCACTCACTCGGAAATCTGCAACTTGCGCGCCTGGGTATAGACGTAGCGCACTTTCTCGTACTCGAACGGCGAGTTGGTCTGGCCATAGCGGAAATTGGTGGTGTAGCGCCGGTCGATCGCCCGCAGCAGGAAGATCTCCGGATGGTCGGTACTGACCTCGGCGACGTTGAGGAAATTCGCCTCGCGCTCGCCGACGTAGTCCACCACCAGGCCCGTGGTGTCGCGCAGGTTCGAGGGACCGAGGATCGGCAGCATGATGTAGGGGCCTTCCGGAACGCCGTAGAAGCCCAGGGTCTGGCCGAAGTCCTCGCTCTGGCGTGGCAACCCCATCTTGGTCGCCGGGTCCCACAGGCCACCCACGCCGATGAGGGTGTTGAACATCAGGCGCGCAGTGATCTCCGCCGAGCGTTTGACCTTGAGCTGCAACACACTGTTGAACAGGTTGGGCACATCCCCCAGGTTGTTGAAGAAGTTGCTCACCCCGGTGCGCACGAAGTGCGGGGTTATGTAGCGGTAGCCATCGACCGCCGGCAGGAACACCCATTGGTCGAAGCGATAGTTGAAGTGGTAGATGCGCCGGTTCATCGATTCCAGCGGGTCGTAGACGTTCAACGCGGCCAGGGTGGAGCGTTCGAACTCGCGCTGGTCGAGACCGGGGTTGAATTTCAGCTCGCGCAGCGGGTCGAGGAAGCCGTCCGATTCCACGGTAGGCGTGTCGATCACATCGGCTTCGACCACGCTGGTACGCGGTGCGGTTTCTGCTGCCAGGGCGCTGGTACTGACGAGCAGGGCGAGGGCAAGTATGAGTCTGTCAGCCACGGAAGAACTCCAGCATGGCGTCGGCATTGACGCGGTAGTTGAGGTTGCCGCAATGGCCGCCGTGTGGATAAAGGGTCAGCCGGTCGCCGAACACCTTGCGCAGGAAACCGATGTCGCCGGGGCCGAGGATCACGTCGTCGGCGTTGTGCATCACGGCGATCTTCGGGCTGTCGGCGAGGTAGTCCTTGAGGGCGTACAGGCTGACCTGGTCGATCAGTTGCAGCAGGCTGTTGCCGTCCGTGCGCGCACGCCACATGGGGATCACCTGCTCGGTCAGGTAGCAGTCGAAGTCGCATTGCAGGGCCCGTTTGAAGAACGGCGTGAGGCTGCTGCCTTCGGTGATCGGAAACTTCGGCGGAATGATCAGGCCGCGGCGATTGATCAGGTCGGAGGTGAAGGCGATGTCGGCTGCCGAGAAACGGAACGAGGTGCCGATCAGCATGGCCATCTGTTCGTTGGACAAATGTTCGCGTGAGTTCTGGAAGTCGTAGAGCAGGGCGTCATTGAGGTCGATGTAGCCCTTGTCCTGGAAGTAGCGCGTGAGTTTTTCCAGCATCAGTTCGTAGAACGTGGTGCTGCGGTCGATGCCCTTGACCTGGGTCTGCACCAGTTTGTCGAGGTTGTTGATCGAGGTGTACAGGTTCACGGGCGGGTTGAGCAGCAGCACGCGCTTGAAGTTGAAGCTGCGCCGGGTTTCGTCCAGATGGCTGACGAATGCCGCGTCCAGGGCGCCGAGGCTGTAGCCAGTGAGGTAGAACTCGCTGACCGGCAGGCGCGGATGCTGGGCGCGTACGGCTTGCATGACCCGGTACAGGTCTTCGGCATCCTCGCGGCTCACGCCGGGCGTGGCGAAGCGTGAGGCGGCGCTCATGAAGTCCCAGCTGGTGGGCGAAGACAGCTGCACCACGTGGTAGCCCGCCTGGTAGAACAGTTTTTTCAGGTATTCGGCAATGGTGCTGCTGTAGGGCGCGCCGGTGCCGGCGATGATGAACACCAATGGCGCTTCGTGGTCCTGGCGTGCCAGGCGGTAGCGGAGTTTTTTCACCGGCCAGAAGTTGTCCGGCAGGGTGAATTCGCGCTCTGGGCGCAGGTTCAGGCTGTAGTCGGACTGGTCGATATCGTCGTCGCTGGGCAGCGTCGGGCGCTGGTCCGGCGGCGTGGTGGCAATGGTCGCCTCGAACGGATTGGTCAAGGGATAGCCGTAGGTGGCGGGGTCGATGTCCCGCGCAGAGGCGGCCGCAGCCAGAAACAGGCCGCACAGCAGGGCGACGAGGCGCAACGGTCGAAGCATGGAGAGTCCCCCGGGAGAACGGCAAGGCAATGTGGAGCTAGGACCATCGTGCCCCTGGCAAAGTTGCCTGGCGCGCTGTCCTTTATTGTGGCGGATGTTGCCGTGAAGTTGGCCGCTGCGGCAATGACCGCTTTCCTCGACATTAGCCGAACCGCGCCATTTTGCCTTGCGCGGCAGGCCTGGGGGATTATCCTGAGCGCCGGTTACATTTTCTGGAGCTGTGCATGAGTCGTTGGTGGCCTGTCGTTGCGTTGCTGCTGTTTCTGCCGGTGTGGCTGGCGGCCAGTTATGGCGTGCGTTTCGGCCTGATGGAGGACGGGCAGTGGGTAGGCCTGTGCGCGGTGCCTGGCGAACACTGGCAGTGCCAGGCGCGGTCGCTGCTGGGGTTGTGGATTCACTTCCAGGTGATCGGCTGGGTGGCGTTGGGGCTGGCCTTGCTGTGCCAGGTGCTGCCGGGACGGCTTGGCTGGTGGGGGGCGGTGCTGGCGCTGGTGGCAGGGGTGCCGGCGCTGGTGCTGTACACGGCGAGCCTGGGGGTTTTTGCGGTGGTTCTGGCGGGGTTGCGGTTGGTCAGGGCCTCCAGCTAGCAGGTTTACCGGTGTTCTTTTCGCAGGCTTGCCCGCAAAAAGAACACCGCCGTTTCAAGCCCTGCGCAAACTGCGCCAAAGGGCAGCCACCATCAGCACACTGACCGCCGCCCAGCGCCAGGCCTGATGATTGTGCAGCCCTTCCTGATACAGCTGCGGCGCAATTCCTGCGCCGATGATGAATGCCAGCAGCGCGACTTCGGCCCTGCGCGCGGCCACCGGTCGCAGCAGGTACACCAGCGCCGGCAGCAGCAGCGCGGCACTGGGGAAGCTGCGATAGCGCGGATCGAAGACCATTGCCAGCATGCTCACCGCCGCTGCGAATCCCGCTGCCAGCAGCCACCATCCGGCTCGCGCCTGCAGCCAGGCGAACAACCGCTCACGCCAGCCTTCGCGCCGGGCCAGGGCCAGCGCGGCATGGGCCAGTACCAGCAGGTTCAGGCCCGCCAGCGCTGCCGCCCACAGCCACTCAGCGACAAAGCGCGCGTTGGTGCGCATCAGCTCGCCCCACAGCCCCAGACTGCCCGCGCCGACTGCCGCCAGCAGCGGTAACAGCAACGCCGCGCGGGCGTGCGCCGGGCGCCCGGCCAGGCCCAGGGTCGCCAGCACCAGCAACGCGCTGGCCAGCCACCACTGTGGCCACAGTGGCAGGTTGCTGACGGGCCCTTCGAGCACGCCTTTGTCCCGCCGATCAGCGTCGTACAGCCCCCAGTAGCCACCCACTGCGCCTTCGCTGGCGCGTTTCCAGGGCTGGTCGAAGGCCTCGATCAGGTTGTAGTGCCAGCCGTTGGCCTCGGCCATCGCGACGAAGCCCCGAATGAAGCGTGCCTCGTTGACCCGGCTTGGCTCTGCGGTCTCGCGCTGGCGGCCTTCGCTGGGCCAGCCGGTTTCGCCGATCATGACGTCCTTGGGGGCGAAGCGGTTGCCGAACACCTGACGTACCTCGGCGACATGCGCCAGGGCGTCCTCGATGCCGCGTGGATCGTCCTCCCAGTAGGGCAGCAGGTGGATGGTCAGGAAGTCCACCGCTGGCGCCACTTCCGGGTGCTGGAGCCAGAACTCCCAGACGTCGGCGTAGGTCACCGGGACCTGCACCTGGGCTTTCACCCGAGTGATCAGTTCGGCCAGGCGTTGGCCGGTGACTTCCTTGCGCAGCAGCGCCTCGTTGCCGACGATCACTGCGCTGACCACGTCCGGATTGGCGTTGGCCGCCTCGATCAGCAGCGCCACCTCCTTGTCGGTATCCACCGGGTTGGCATTGACCCAGGCGCCGAGCATCACCTTCAGCCCGTGCTTGCGCGCCAGCGCCGGAATCGCCTCAAGCCCGGTCATCGAATAGGTGCGGATGCACCGGAAGCGCTCGGCCAGCAACGCCAGGTCGGCGTCCATGCGCGCAGGGCGCAGGCGAAATGGCTGGTCGAAGGGCGACTGGTCCTTGTCGAAGGGGGTGTAGGAGGCGCACTGCAATTTGTGCGTTGGGCTCGCCGCATCGGGCAGGTGCACCGGCTTGCCCAGGCCATACCAGAGTGCACCGAGACCGAGCAGGGCGAACAGGCAGGTGATCAGGTAGAGGAGGGTGGTGCGGGGCGTGCTGGGCATCGAGCGGTCCATCGTCTGGCGCGGGTCATCGGTTGAGAGTCGCTGATAGTAGCCCGGCGCCAACAGTTTGGCATGCAAGGATCGCGCAGAACTCCGCGCGTGGATGACGCTAATGGCGAAGTGCTGTCGCTTATCGTTGGGTAAAGGTCGCTGACGGAGCAGGTCGCGCTGTGTCGCAGGTTGATGATGCAATCTCCAAGACCTGACGAGGGGATGCTTTGATGGCGACTACTACAAGAATGCGACGTTTCCTGGGCGTGACCGGCGCCCTGGTGTTGGCCATGGGTGCTGCACAGGCCATGGCCAAGGAAGTAAGCATCGGTTACGTGGACGGGTGGGCCGACAGCGTCGCCACCACCAACGTGGCTGCCGAAGTGATCAAGCAGAAACTCGGCTACGACGTGAAGCTGCAAGCGGTGGCCACCGGCATCATGTGGCAGGGTGTCGCCACCGGCAAGCTCGACGCCATGCTTTCAGCCTGGCTGCCGGTGACCCATGGCGAATACTGGAGCAAGAACAAGGATAACGTGGTCGACTTCGGCCCCAACTTCAAGGATGCCAAGATCGGCCTGATCGTGCCGGAGTACGTCAAGGCCAACAGCATCGCCGACCTCAAGACCGACACCAGCTTCAAGCAGAAGATCGTCGGCATCGATGCAGGCTCCGGAGTCATGCTCAAGACCGAGCAGGCGATCAAGGACTACGACCTCACCGGCTACAAGCTGACGGCAAGCTCCGGCGCGGCGATGACGGCGGAACTTGGGCGTTCGTATGCCAAGCAGCAGTCGATCGCGGTCACCGGCTGGGTGCCGCACTGGATGTTCGCCAAATGGAAACTCAAGTTCCTCGAAGATCCCAAGGGCGTCTATGGTGCGGCGGAAACCGTCAACAGCATCGGCAGCAAGGAACTGGCGACCAAGGCGCCGGAAGTGGCCGAGTTCCTCAAGAAGTTCCAGTGGCAGTCCAAGGACGAGATCGGCGAAGTGATGCTGGCGATCCAGGAAGGGGCCAAGCCTGAAGCAGCGGCCAAGGACTGGGTGGCCAAGCATCCTGAGCGGGTCAAGGAGTGGACGGGTAAATAACCGATAGGGCCAGTGGGTACTTTTCGCGGGTAAACCCGCTCCTGCAAAGTGCGCATTGGCCCTGACTTTGTTACCCGAATGGTAAAAGACTGTTGCATCTAAGACTAAGGTCGTCTGGTTGGCGTCCACCGGCAGCATAAAGTTAAGGCGGGTTCTCCCCTTACTGTGTTGCTGCTAGGACAAAAACAATGAACGACAGCATCTACCGATCGATACAAGAAAGTCCGCGCTTCAAGGAGCTGGTCACCAAACGCGAACGTTTCGCCTGGCTCCTGTCGGCGATCATGCTCGGCCTCTACTGCGCTTTCATCCTGCTCATCGCCTATGGCCCGCAGATTCTCGGCGCCAAACTCAGCCCCGGCTCTTCCATCACCTGGGGCATTCCTCTGGGCGTCGGCCTGATCCTCTCGGCATTCGTCCTCACCGCCATCTATGTGCGGCGTGCCAACGGCGAGTTCGATGAGCTGAACAAGGCGATCCTGAAGGAGGCGCAGCAATGATTCGTCACGCCAAAACCTTGGCCGTACTGGCCTGCGGTGCCTTCGCACCCGCCGTGTGGGCTGCCGATGCAATCAGCGGCGCGGTGCAGAAACAGCCGTTGAACATGTCGGCGATCATCATGTTCCTGGCCTTCGTCTGCTTCACCCTGGGGATTACCTACTGGGCCTCGAAACGCAACAAGTCGGCTTCGGACTACTACGCCGCAGGCGGGCGCATCACCGGCTTCCAGAACGGTCTGGCGATCGCCGGTGACTACATGTCGGCTGCTTCCTTCCTGGGTATTTCCGCGCTGGTGTTCACCTCCGGCTACGACGGCCTGATCTACTCGATCGGCTTCCTGGTCGGCTGGCCGATCATCCTCTTCCTGATCGCCGAGCGCCTGCGCAACCTGGGCAAGTACACCTTCGCCGACGTGGCTTCCTACCGTCTCGGGCAGAAAGAGATCCGCACCCTGTCGGCCTCGGGCTCGCTGGTGGTGGTGGCCTTTTACCTGATCGCGCAGATGGTCGGCGCGGGCAAGCTGATCGAGTTGCTGTTCGGACTGGACTACCACGTCGCGGTGATCCTGGTCGGCATCCTGATGTGCCTGTACGTGCTGTTCGGTGGCATGCTGGCCACCACCTGGGTGCAGATCATCAAGGCCGTGCTGCTGCTCTCCGGTGCCAGCTTCATGGCGCTGATGGTGATGAAGCATGTGGGCTTCGACTTCAACACCCTGTTCTCCGAAGCGATCAAGGTGCATGCCAAGGGCGAGGCGATCATGAGCCCGGGCGGCCTGGTCAAGGATCCGATCTCGGCCTTCTCGCTGGGCCTGGCGCTGATGTTTGGTACCGCAGGGCTGCCGCACATCCTGATGCGCTTCTTCACCGTCAGCGATGCCAAGGAAGCGCGCAAGAGCGTGCTCTATGCCACCGGCTTCATCGGTTACTTCTACATCCTGACCTTCATCATCGGCTTCGGCGCGATCCTGCTGGTCAGCACCAACCCGGACTTCAAGGACGCCGCCGGCGCCCTGTTGGGCGGTAACAACATGGCGGCGGTGCACCTGGCCGATGCCGTGGGCGGTAGCATCTTCCTCGGCTTCATTTCGGCCGTGGCCTTCGCCACCATCCTGGCCGTGGTTGCCGGCCTGACCCTGGCGGGCGCCTCGGCAGTTTCCCACGACCTGTACGCCAGCGTATGGCGCAAGGGCAAGGCCAACGACAAGGACGAGATCCGCGTGTCGAAAATCACCACCGTCGCCCTGGGCGTCCTGGCGATCGGCCTGGGTATCCTGTTCGAGAAGCAGAACATCGCCTTCATGGTTGGCCTGGCCTTCTCCATCGCCGCAAGCTGCAACTTCCCGGTACTGCTGCTCTCGATGTACTGGAAGAAGCTGACCACCCGTGGCGCCATGATTGGCGGCTGGATGGGCCTGGTCAGCGCGGTTGGCCTGATGATTCTCGGCCCGACCATCTGGGTGCAGATCCTCGGTCATGAAAAAGCCATCTACCCGTACGAGTACCCGGCGCTGTTCTCCATGATCATCGCCTTCGCGGGTATCTGGTTCTTCTCGGTCACCGACAAGTCCAAGGCTGCCGATGACGAGCGTGCACTGTTCTACCCGCAGTTCGTTCGCTCGCAGACCGGCCTGGGCGCCAGTGGTGCGGTTTCCCACTGATCGTTGATGCCGAGTACGACGCCCCGCTTGCCGGGGCGTCGTCGTTTCTGACTGATGGCATTTCTCTATCCCTGGGAAATTTCCCAAGCTCGCTGGGAAGGGTCTGAGTTAATGCGTCGATTACTCCGCGAATAATGGGCCAGGTGACGCAGTCAAGCGTTATTCCGCCTCATCACTTCAAGGAGATTTCCTCATGAAACGTCTGTTCGTGGCCCTGCCCCTCGCACTGTTCACCGTCGCATCGGCATATGCCGTCGATCCTATCGAAAAGCAGGTCCAGGTCACTGCACAGGTGCCTACCGATGCCTTCTTCGTCGAGCCGGTGGGCGGCAACTGGATGAACGATCCGCAAGAACTGTCCTGGAACTCGTTCCGCAGCGAACTGCAGCCGATCCGCAAGCAGTTGCAGGTCAAGAGCACCGTCGGCCCGATCACCGCTTACCTGGTGTCGCCGGCGGCGGTCAGCGACGGCGTGAACAGCATCGGCCTGGATGTGTCGGTGGCCGGCACCACACTCAGCACCACCTCCACCGAAGTCATCACCGCGGCGCAGGCAGCGCCGGGTGCGGTGGTCGGTTTCGAGATCGCGGCTCAAGCCGCGCCAGCCGGCGGCTATGTGCCCGGCAGCTACCAGGGGCTGGTGAGCATGATGTTCGAAACCGCCACCCCCTGATTCGCTCACTCCCTGCTTTCCATTGCCCGTTGCTGCCCCTGTCTGATGCTTGTCAGGGCGGGGCGGGCATTGCCTGCCATGATGCCTATGCCAATCTTTCAACCTATCCCCGCATGAGCAGATCCGCCGACGCTGGAGCCCGTTGGCGATGGCGGCCTACGATCCCGCGGCCTTGCAGTTGAGCACCTCCGAGCAGCGCTGGATCAGTGACAATCCTGTGGTCAAGGTGGTGCTGGACGAACAGTTGCTACCTCTGAGCTATCGCGATGCCAAGGCGGGGCTGCAGGGACTGAGCCTGGACATCCTGCAATTGATCAGCCAGCGCACCGGGTTGCGTTTCGAGGTGCAAGCCTCAGGCACTATCGAGCAGATGATCGAGTGGGTGCGTCAGGGGCGTGCGCAGGTGATTGCCGGTTTGCCCTACAGCCCGCAGCGGGCCCGCGAGCTGAGTTTCAGTCGGGCTTACCTGAGCGCGGCACGGGTGCTGGTCACGCGTGAAGACGCCTCCGGCCCTGCGAGCCTGGTCGGGCTGGAGGGGCACCGACTGGGTGTGATCCTGGGCAGTGCCGTGCCGGACCTCCTGGCCCAGCGCTACCCGCGTATCCGCTTGCAGGCCTATGGCGGGGCACTCGAGGCACTGCACGCGGTCGCACGCGGTGAGGTGAGCGCGGCGGTGCTGGCCTACGACGATGCGCGGCCGATGATCGCCCGTTGGTATCCGGGGCGCGTGAAGATCGCGGCCAGCGTATCCTTGCCGCCTGCTCACTTTGCGCTGGCCACGGCGCGCGGCGAGCAGGCGTTGCAGGGCATCCTGAACAAGGCCCTGCTCAGCCTTGCCCCACAGGAAACCGATGCCCTGGTGCGCCGCTGGCGCAATCCACTGATCGTGGGGGACGGGGTCTGGTCACGCTATCGTGGCAAGATCCTGGGGGGCTTCGCGGCGGCCTTGGGCCTGCTGTTGCTGGCGCTGGTGTGGATTCGTTACCTGCGCCGTCTGCAGCGAGAGGCGGCACGGGCGCGCCGCGAGGCGGAGGCGGCGAACCAGGCCAAGACTGGCTTTCTCACCACCATGAGCCATGAAATCCGCACTCCGCTGCACGCCCTGCTGGGCATGCTCGAACTGGCCCAGCGCAAGGCGGGCCAAGGTGTTCTCGACCGCATGGCCATCGAAGTGGCCACCGATGCCGCGCGCGGCCTGCTCGAGTTGATCGGTGACATTCTCGATGTCAGCCGGATCGAAGCCGGGCGTTTGCAACTGGCGCCGCAGCGGGTCGTGCTGGGTGAGCAGGTGGCCAGCGTGGTTCAGTTGTTCGAAGCGCAGGCGCGGGCCAAGGGCCTGGTGTTGGAACTGGACATGTGCGGTGCACAGGCGTGCGAGGTCATGCTCGATCCTCTGCGCTTCAAGCAGATCCTCGCCAACGTTCTGAGCAATGCGATCAAGTTCACCGGCGATGGCCATGTCCGGGTTGATTTGCAGGCGCGTGCGCAGGGGGCCAGGCTGTCGGTCGAGCTTGCCGTGGAGGACACCGGGATCGGCATTGCCGCCGATGAGCTGGCCGCCCTTGGCCAACTGTTTCGCCAGGCCAGCAACCAACGACAATCGCCACGGCACAGCGCCGGGCTGGGTCTGGCCATCAGCCGCAGCCTGTGCCAGATGATGGGCGGGCACCTGAGGCTGGACAGTGTGCTGGGGCAGGGAACACGGGTGTGCATTCACCTTGAGCTGCCTTTGCTGACCGCGCAGGAAGCCCGTGAGGAGCCCGCCGTGCCCACGCCCATGACGCACTTCGCCAGATTGCGGGTGCTGGTGGTCGATGACTATCCGGCCAACCGCCTGTTGCTGGCCCAACAGCTCGATTACCTCGGCCATCAGGCCCGCGTCGCCGAAGACGGCACGCAGGCCCTGCGCTTGTGGCTGAAGGAGCATTTCGATGTCGTGATCAGCGATTGCAACATGCCACGCCTCGGTGGGCACGCACTGGCGCGGGCAATCCGCGAACATGAGCGGCGCAGCGAGCGTCCGCGCTGTCGGGTGATCGGGCTCACGGCCAGCGCCCTGGTCGATGAGCGAAACCGCTGCCGGGCTGCGGGCATGGACAGTTGCCTGTTCAAACCGCTGGGGCTGCAAGACCTGGAGCGGGTACTGACGGCGTGTCGTCCACCCTCACAGGAGAACGCATGCGGGCAATCGATTCTGGACATGGGCCATCTGATGCGCCTGGTGGGCAAGGACCAAGCTGCGCTCAATGCCTTGCTGTCCGATCTGCGCAGCAGCAACCGTAGTGATCTCAAGTGCTTGCAGGCGTTCAGGAGCCAGCCGCAGGCACTTGCGCAACTGGCCCATCGGGTCAAGGGCGCTGCGCGCATCGTGCGCGCCAGCGCTCTGGTGGAATTGTGCGAACGTCTCGAACGAACCTGCACCGAGCCGTTACCAGCGCCGGAGCAATTGAGCGCAGACGTGCGCGCCTTGCGCGCGGCGATGCAGCAACTGGATCGCCAGCTCAAGCGCCATGCCGCCACTGGCGGCATGGCGATGGCGTCATATCATCCCGAGCAACAACAGCACCAGCAGCACCACCAGTACGGCACCGACGATGCCGGACGGGCCATAACCCCAGCTGCGCGAATGGGGGAAGACCGGTAAGCCACCGATCAGCAGCAGGATCAGGATGATGATGAGGATCGTGGTCATGGGCGAAATCCTTGCGTGGTTGGGGTCAAGGGCCTGGAACTGCTGGCCTCTTGTAAATTCGGACTGTTGCCGGACCTGAAAGATTCCATTTGTGTGTCTGCCCCTTGCAGGTCGACGAGCTCGGCACTGACTGAACGGTCATGGGCTTGCATTCACTATCCTGATGAATCCTGCCTGGCTGTCCGACGTTGATTAGACTCGGTTGCAATTCAGTCGGCACAAGGCCCGTCACCATGCAAAACCGCATCATGATCACAGGCGCAGGATCCGGCCTGGGCCGCGAGATCGCCCTGCGCTGGGCTCGGGAGGGTTGGCGCCTGGCGCTGGCAGATGTCAACGATGCTGGCCTGCGCGAAACCCTGGAGCAGGTACGTGCAGCAGGCGGCGATGGTTTCGTGCAGCGTTGCGACGTGCGTGACTACAGCCAGCTCACCGCCTTGGCCCAAGCCTGCGAAGAACAATTCGGCGGCATCGATGTGATCGTCAACAACGCGGGCGTCGCCTCGGGCGGGTTCTTCGCCGAGCTGTCGCTTGAAGACTGGGACTGGCAGATCGCAGTCAACCTGATGGGCGTGGTCAAGGGCTGCAAGGCGTTTTTGCCACTGCTCGAGCGCAGCAAGGGGCGCATCATCAACATCGCTTCGATGGCGGCGCTGATGCAAGGGCCGGGGATGAGCAACTACAACGTCGCCAAGGCCGGTGTGCTGGCGCTTTCGGAAAGCCTGCTGGTGGAGTTGCGCCAGCTCGAGGTGGGGGTGCATGTGGTGTGCCCCTCGTTCTTCCAGACCAACCTGCTCGACTCTTTCCGCGGGCCGAATCCGGCGATGAAGGCGCAAGTCGGCAAGCTGCTGGAAGGCTCGCCCATCACTGCCGCACAGATTGCCGACTACATCCACGCTCAGGTCGCGGCGGGCGAATTCCTGATTCTGCCACACGAGGCCGGGCGCGATGCCTGGCGTCTGAAGTGCCAAGCCCCGCAGGTGCTCTATGACGAGATGGCCAGTATGGCGGTAAAGATGCGGGCCAAGGCGCGGCCAGGGCAGTAGCTGTTCTGCAGGTGCCGTCTGTAGGTCTTTTTACCGATCTGGGTAGGTGCGGTCTATTTCACAGCTGAATGATTGAATAGGCCGAATGCCCATAGCAGGCTCGGATTTTCCCTGGGTCTGGAGGATCGGAGCATGTTGGTAATCGGACGTGATGTCGGCGAGGTCGTCACCATCGGCGAGAACATCCGCATCAAAGTGATGGCCGTCGAAGGGGGTGTGGTGCGCTTCGGGATCAGTGCACCGCGTGAAGTGGTGGTGCACCGCTCGGAGATTTACAAGCGTATCAAGGAGCAGGAGCTGGAGCGCAGCTCCTCGTCTTAATCCAGCAACTCCCGTGGCACATCATGCTTGGCCAGTAACTGGCACTGCTGGCTTTCGAGGTCGAAGAGGATGAATGCCTGGCCTTTGGCCAAGGCCTGGCGCACGCGCAGCACGCGGGTTTCCAGCGGGGTGTCGTCGCCGTTGTCGGTGCCGTCGCGGGTGACGAAGTCTTCGATCAGGCGGGTGAGGGTGTCGGCTTCGAGTTGGTCGTAGGGGATCAGCATGTTGGCTATCGGGTTGGGCAGGTTGGGCTGCATGCTACTTGAAAGTGGGGCAGGGACGTTAATCGTCGGCGACGTCTGAGCGGGTTGAACCGCGTAGACGCCGCCGCCAGGTTCAGCTCTTGTTGCCCACCAGGCTATCGACCGCTGGCACCCGGGTATCGCTCTCCATTTGCGCATCATGCTCCAGTTGATGACTGAAGCGCTCCAGAGAAGCATTGGCCGGTTGCGAGTCGCTGGCGAACACGGGCGGGCTGAGCAGGTACGCCGACAACAGGCGGCTCAGTGCAGCCAGGCTGTCGATGTGGGTGCGCTCGTAACCGTGAGTGGCGTCGCAACCGAACGCCACCAGCGCAGTGCGGATATCGTGCCCGGCCGTGACCGCCGAGTGGGCGTCGCTGAAGTAGTAGCGGAACAGGTCGCGGCGTACCGGCAACTCCTGGTCGCTTGCGAGCTTGAGCAGATGACGGGACAGATGGTAGTCGTACGGGCCTGACGAGTCCTGCATCGCCACGCTTACCGCATGCTCGCTGGACGCCTGTCCCGGCGCCACCGGGGCGATGTCGATGCCGACGAACTCGCTGACATCCCAAGGCAGCGCGCCTGCGGCCCCCGAGCCGGTTTCCTCAGTGATGGTGAACAGCGGATGGCAGTCGATCAGCGGTTGGCGGCCACTTTCCACCACGGCCTTGAGGGCTGCGAGCAATGCCGCCACGCCGGCTTTGTCGTCCAGGTGACGGGCGCTGATATGGCCGCTGTCGGTGAATTCCGGTAGCGGGTCGAAGGCGACGAAGTCGCCGATGCCGATGCCCAGCGCCTCGCAATCGGCGCGGGTAGCGCAGTAGGCGTCCAGGCGCACCTCAACGTGTTCCCAGCTGATCGGCATCTGGTCGATGGCGGTGTTGAACGCGTGCCCGCTGGCCATCAACGGCAGCACGCTGCCGCGAAACACGCCGGTGTCGGTGAACACGCTGACCCGGCTGCCTTCGGCGAAGCGGCTGGACCAGTGACCTACTGCCGACAGTGCCAGGCGGCCGTTGTCCTGCAACTGCCGCACGCTGGCGCCGATGGTGTCCAGGTGTGCCGAGACGGCGCGATCGGGCGAACTCTGACGGCCCTTGAGCGTGGCGCGGATGGTGCCACGGCGGGTCAGCTCGAAGGGGATGCCCAGTTCGTCCAGGCGCTCGGCTACGTAGCGCACGATGGTATCGGTGAAGCCGGTGGGGCTGGGGATGGCGAGCATCTCCAGGAGGACGCGCTTGAGGTAGTCCAGGTCGGGTTCGGGGAGTCGTTCGGACATGGGTACTCCTTGGGGTCTTTGCGGGCTTTTTCGCGGGCAAGCCCGTTCGAACAAGGGCTTGTCCGCGAAAAGGCCAGCAGCGATTCAGGCCAGGGGCTGGCTATGCGGGAACAGCAGATCCACGAACCGCTCCGCAGTCGGCTGCGGTTCATGGTTGGCCAGCCCGGCCCGCTCGTTGGCTTCGATGATCACGTAGTCCGGCTGCTGCGCATCGCGCACCATCAGGTCCAGCCCGACCACCGGAATTTCCAGTGCCCGTGCAGCCCTCACCGCCGCATCGGCGAGCACCGGGTGCAACTGTTCGGTGACATCTTCCAGGGTGCCGCCAGTGTGCAGGTTCGCCGTGCGCCGCACCGCCAGGCGCTGGCCTGCCGGCAATACGTCTTCAAAACCCAGCCCGGAGGCGCGCAGGGTGCGCTCGGTTTCCTCATCCATCGGGATGCGGCTTTCACCCCCGGTTGCGGCCTGGCGACGGCGGCTCTGGGCCTCGATCAGCGCCTTTATGGTGTGCTTGCCGTCGCCGATCACCTCGGCCGGATGGCGAATGGCGGCGGCCACTACCTCGAAGCCGATCACCAGGATGCGCAGGTCGAAACCGGCGTGGAAGCTCTCCAGCAGCACGCGGCTGTCGAAACGCCGGGCGTGCTCCACAGCCTGGCTGATCTCGTCGTATTCGGTGAGGTTGACCGCGACGCCCTGGCCCTGCTCGCCATCGACCGGCTTGACCACCACGGCGCCATGCTCTTCGAGAAAAGCCAGGTTGTCGTCGGCGTTGCCGGCCAGTTGCTGGGCAGGCACCTGCAGGCCGGCATCGTGCAACACCTTGCGGGTCAGGCGCTTGTCCTGGCACAGGGTCATGGTCACGGCGCTGGTCAAGTCACTCAGCGATTCGCGACAGCGAATCCTGCGACCGCCCAGGCTCAGGGTGAACAGCCCGGCGCTGGCGTCGTCTACCTGGACTTCGATACCACGGCGCAGGGCTTCGTTGACGATGATCCGCGCGTAGGGATTGAGCCCGGCTTCAGGGCCAGGGCCGAGGAACAGTTCCTGGTTGATGCCATTCCTGCGCTTGACGGCGAAGGTGGGCAGGTTACGAAAGCCCAGCTTCTGGTAAAGCCGCTTGGCCTGGCGGTTGTCGTGCATCACCGACAGGTCGAGGTAGGCCAGGCCGCGGCTCATGAAGTGCTCGACCAGATGGCGCACCAGCACTTCGCCGACACCCGGACGGCTGCACTGCGGGGAGACGGCCAGGCACCACAGGCTGCTGCCGTGTTCAGGGTCGTCGAAAGCCTTGCTGTGGTTCAGACCCATGACGCTGCCGATCACAGCGCCGGTGTCCTCGTCCTCGGCAATCCAGTACACCGGGCCACCCAGGTGGCGCGGGGTGAGTAGCTCGGGATTGACCGGCATCATGCCGCGCGCCTGATACAGCGTGTTGATCGCCTGCCAGTCGCCTTCGGCCTGGGCGCGGCGGATGCGAAACCCGCGGAATACGCGCTGGGCCGGGCGGTAGTCGGTGAACCACAGGCGCAGGGTGTCGGAGGGGTCGAGAAACAACTGTTGCGGCGCCTGGGCCAGCAACTGCTGGGGGGCCGCCACGTACAGGGCGATGTCACGTTCGCCGGGCTGTTCGTCGAGCATGGCCTCGGCAAGTTGTGCAGGGTCAGGGTAGGTGTGGCCGATCAGCAACCGTCCCCAGCCGCAGTGCACGGCGCGCGGCTGGTCGTGGGGGTCGCTGCCGTCACCGGCCAGGCGTGCCTGCAGGCGTTCGTAGGAGGGCGCCTGGCCGCGCAACAGGCGCTGGCCATAGGCACTATGGGCTTTCATCGGTCAGATTCCTTGTTCGCTGAGCCACAGGTTCAGGGCCGCCAGTTGCCACAGCTTGGAGCCGCGCAGTGGGGTGAGCTGGCCGTGGGGGTTGCTCAGCAGGCGATCGAGCATGGCCGGGTTGAACAGGCCACGGTCCTGGCTCGGGTCGGTCAGCAGTTCGCGTACCCAGCCAAGGGTCGCGCCCTCCAGGTGCTTGAGGCCGGGTACGGGGAAGTAGCCCTTCTTGCGATCGATGACTTCATGGGGAATGACCCGTCGCGCCGCCTGCTTGAGCACCTGCTTGCCGCCGTCGGGCAGCTTGAAGCGGGCCGGGATACGGGCAGAAAGTTCGACCAGGCGATAGTCGAGGAACGGCGTACGTGCCTCCAGCCCCCAGGCCATGGTCATGTTGTCGACACGCTTGACCGGGTCGTCTACCAGCATCACCGTGCTGTCCAGGCGCAGGGCCTTGTCCACCGCATGGGTTGCACCGGGACGGGCGAAGTGCTCGCGGACGAAATCGCCAGCGGCATCGTTGTCCAGCAACCAGGGGGCCTGCACGGTGTCGCGGTATTCGTCGTGGCTACGGTCGAAGAACGCCTCGCGATAGGCAGCGAAGGCATCCTCGGCACCATTCACCTGCGGGTACCAGTGATAGCCGGCGAACAACTCGTCGGCGCCCTGGCCGCTCTGCACGCCCTTGCAGTGCTTGGCGACTTCACGCGAAAGCAGGTAGAAGGCGATGCAGTCATGGCTGACCATCGGCTCGCTCATGGCGCGGAAGGCGGCCGGCAACTGATCGATGATCTCGTGTTCCGCGATGCGCAGCTGGTGGTGGCGGGTGCCGTAGTGCTTGGCGATCAGGTCCGAGTACTGGAACTCGTCGCCACGTTCGCCGCCGGCATCCTCGAAACCGATGGAGAAAGTCGACAGGTCGTCCACGCCGACCTCGCGCAGCAAGCCGACCAGCAGGCTGGAGTCGACACCGCCTGACAGCAGCACGCCGACATCCACAGCCGCGCGCTGGCGGATCGCCACGGCATCGCGAGTGGCATCGAGCACGCGGGTGGTCCAGCCTTCGAGGTCGAGGTCCTGTTCGTCCGGGGTTGGGCCGTAATGCAGTTGCCACCAGGTCTGGCGCTCGACTTCGCCGTGGCGGTCGATGCGCATCCAGGTCCCGGGCTCGAGCTTCTGCACGTTGGCCAGCATCGTGCGCGGTGCTGGCACCACGGCGTGGAAGTTGAGGTAGTGATTGAGCGCCACCGGGTCGATCATCGGATCGATGTCGCCGCCTTTGAGCAGCGCCGGCAGGGTCGAGGCGAAGCGCAGGCGCTCGCCGTTGCGCGACAGGTACAGCGGCTTGACGCCGAGGCGGTCGCGGGCCAGGAACAGGCGCTGGTTGTCGCGCTCCCAGATGGCCAGGGCGAACATGCCGTTGAGCTTGGGCAGCAGCGCGGCGCCCCAGGCGTGGTAGCCCTTGAGCAGCACTTCGGTGTCGCCGTCTGACCAGAAGTTATAGCCCAGGTCCTGCAGTTCCTGGCGCAGCTCCGGGAAGTTGTAGATGGCGCCGTTGAACGCCAGGGACAGGCCGAGGGTGTTGTCGACCATCGGCTGCGCCGAGCCGTCGGACAGGTCCATGATCTTCAGACGCCGATGGCCGAGGGCGATCGGCCCCTGGCTGTGGAAGCCCCAGGCATCAGGGCCACGTGGCGCCAGATGATGGGTGATGCGCTCCACCGCGGCGAGATCCGCCGGGCGGGGGGCTTGGTCGATGGGGGTGAAACGCAACTCTCCTGCTAATCCGCACATAAGTCCTTACCGGTTTTGCCGTTGGGGAAAGAGTGCCCCCACATGGGGCACCTTAAGGAACTGACCCAGGGGATTTGCGGGAGTTTTAGATCAATCTGTTATATGGGATGGGTGGGTGCTGTTTCATTTGCCGCGAATCAGCTTGCGCAGCGTGAAGCGGTTTGGATGACAGGCCTCGGCCACGGCCCGAGGTACCGGCAGTGGTTCGCCACTGGCCCAGGCGGCAATCAGCTCGCCGCTCAAAGGCGCGGTAATCAGGCCGCGTGAGCCGTGGCCGCTGTTGACGTACAAGCCTTCCAGCCAGGGGCAGGCGATCGCCGGAACCTGTCGGGCATCCTTGGCCAGCATTGAATAGGTCGTGCTGAACGCAGCAGGATCGGCCAGCGGCCCGACAATCGGCAGGTAATCCGGGCTGGTGCAGCGAAACGCTGCGCGCCCCTGCAACTGTTCCGGATCCAGTGCGGCCGTGTCGAGCCGCTGCGCCAGGTCGGCAGAAATCGCTTCCAGCAGACCAAGATTGCTTGCGTGCTCGCCGGCAGTGGGAGCGAGGTCGAGGCTATGGAAGTCGAAACTGGCGCCGAGGGTGTGCTCGCCATCGCGCGCCGGGGCGACGTAGCCGTCGGCGCAGACCACGGTGCCCAGCGCCTGGCTGCGCTCGGTCAGCGGCAGGCGGGTGATCTGTCCGCGGATACGCTTGAGCGGCAGCTCGGCGCATGCCTCGAAGTTGCGTATCTCAGCGGCACCGGCCAGCACCACCAGCGGCGCACTGGCCAGCAACCGTTCGCCGTCCCAGGCTTGCCACAGACCGTCGACGCGGCGCAGTTCGATCACCTGGTGATGGTTGAGCAGGCGAATGCGCGGGTGTTGCAGTTGCGCGTGGCACAGTGCGGGCGGGTGCACCCAGCCGCCCTCGGGGTAGAACAGCCCACCGCTGGCCAGGGCGACCCCGGCGATCGCCTCGGCCTGCTCGCGATCCAGGCACTGCAGCAGGCTGCTGTCGAAGGCGCCGGCAAGTTTGGCCTGGCGTTCGGTTTCCTTGGTGTCGAAGGCCAGTTGCAGCACGCCGCAGTCGTCCCAGTCGCGGCCACGCTGCAGGCGTTCGAGCCAACGGCGGGTGTAGCCGAACCCGGCGAGGATCATCTGCGACAAGGCGGTGCCGTGTGCCGACAGCTTCAGGTACAGCACGCCCTGGGGGTTGCCGGAGGCCTCTCGGGCCGGGGCGTCGTGGCGTTCCAGCACTTCGACCTGCCAACCGCGTGCAGCCAGGCTGGCGGCGCTGGCGCAACCGGCCAGCCCGGCGCCGATGACCAGCGCGCGACGGGGGCCGTCCACGGGTGCAGGGCGTGCATACCAGGGGGCTGGTTGTGGCGGCGTCGGCAGGTCTTCAGGCCAGCCGACGAACTCTCCCCCCATCACTTCCCACTTCTTGCCCAGCCCCGGCACTTTCTTGATGGCAAAACCGGCGGCTGCCAGGCCGCGGCGCACCCAACCTGTGGTGGTGAAGGTCCCCAGCGTGGTGCCGGGGCGTGACAGCCGTGCCAGTTGCGCGAACAGTTCCGGGGTCCACATGTCCGGGTTCTTCGCCGGGGCGAAACCATCCAGAAACCAGGCGTCGATGGGCGCGTCGAGCTGGGGCAACTGTTCCAGCACGTCACCGACCAGCAGGGTGAGGGTGACCCGGCCCTGCTCGAAGCTGAACTGCTGGAAGCCTGGGTGCACGGCCACATACTGCGCCAGCAAGGGGTCGCTGAAGGGCGAAAGCTCCGGCCACAGCGCTGCCGCGCGGGCCAGGTCGGCGCGACTCAGCGGGTACTTCTCGACACTGACGAAATGCAGCCGCGCCTCGGGGTGGGCTTTTTCTGCGAACAGTTGCCAGGCACAGAAGAAGTTCATGCCGGTACCAAAACCGGTCTCGCCGATCACCAGGCAGGCGTGCGGCGCAAGCTCGGCGAAGCGCCGGGCCAGGTGGTTGCGCTCGAGGAAGACGTATACCGTTTCGTGCACGCCCTCGTTCTTCGAGAAATAGACGTCGTCGTATTGCCGCGAGTGGGGGCGGCCCTGGTCGTCCCAGTCGATCTGGGCGTGCTGGGGGAGTGGGGTATCAGGCATGGTCGGTTCGGCTGGCAGTGAAGCGAAGATTTTATGCCATCTGCGTCGCCGACGCTGTATCCGCCGTGGTGAAGAGGGCGCAAGACTGGCGTGCAATCCGCTACTCTTGCTTATCCATCGAAGGAGTGAGCCATGTTCGAATCCGCGGAAATCGGTCACAGCATTGACAAGGAAACCTACGAGGCCGAATTGCCGGCCCTGCGCGAGGCGTTGCTGGAGGCCCAGTTCGAGCTCAAGCAGCAGGCGCGTTTCCCGGTCATCGTACTGATCAACGGTGTCGAGGGTGCCGGCAAGGGCGAAACGGTCAAGCTGCTCAACGAGTGGATGGACCCGCGGATGATCGATGTGCTCACCTTCGACCAGCAGACCGACGAAGAACTGGCGCGCCCACCCGCCTGGCGATACTGGCGTGCACTACCGCCCAAAGGGCGAATGGGCGTGTTCTTCGGCAACTGGTACAGCCAGATGTTGCAGGGGCGGGTGCATGGTCGCTTCAAGGATGCGGTGCTCGACCAGGCCATCACCGGCGCCGAGCGCCTGGAGCAGATGCTTTGCGACGAAGGTGCACTGATCATCAAGTTCTGGTTCCACCTCTCCAAGAAACAGATGAAGACCCGGCTCAAGGTGCTGCGCGACGATCCGCTGCACAGTTGGCGCATCAGTCCGCTGGACTGGCAGCAGTCCGAGACCTACGACCGCTTCGTACGTTTCGGTGAGCGGGTTCTGCGGCGCACCAGCCGCGACTACGCGCCCTGGCATGTGATCGAGGGTGTCGATCCGCACTACCGTGCGCTGGCGGCCGGGCGCATTCTGCTCGAAAGCCTGAACGCGGCGCTGGCCAATGCGCCGAAGGGCAAGCACCAGGGCAATGTCGCGCCATTGGGGCGCAGTATCGATCAGTTGAGCTTGCTCGGCGCGCTGGATCTCACCCGGCGCCTCGACAAGCACGACTACCAGAAGCAGCTGGTCGCCGAGCAGGCGCGCCTGGCCGGGCTGTTGCGGCACAAGCGCATGCGCGAGCACGCCCTTGTCGCGGTGTTCGAAGGCAACGATGCTGCGGGCAAGGGTGGGGCGATTCGTCGCGTGGCCGCCGCGCTGGACCCACGCCAGTACCGCATCGTGCCGATCGCTGCGCCCACCGAAGAGGAGCGAGCCCAGCCCTACCTCTGGCGGTTCTGGCGGCATGTACCGGCGCGCGGCAAGTTCACCATCTTCGACCGCTCCTGGTACGGCAGGGTGCTGGTGGAGCGAGTCGAAGGATTCTGCACCCCGGCGGACTGGATGCGCGCCTATGGCGAGATCAATGATTTCGAGGAACAGTTGAGCAACTCGGGCATCGTGGTCGTGAAGTTCTGGCTGGCAATCGACCAAGAGACACAGTTGCAGCGCTTCGAGGAACGTGAAGAGATCCCGTTCAAGCGCTACAAGATCACCGAGGAAGACTGGCGTAACCGTGACAAGTGGGATGTATACGCCGAGGCGGTGGGTGACATGGTCGATCGTACCAGCACCGAGATTTCGCCCTGGACGCTGGTAGAGGCCAACGACAAGCGCTGGGCGCGGGTCAAGGTGCTGCGCACCATCAACGATGCACTGGAAGCGGCGTTCGCCAGGCACAAGAAGTGACGCATCCCGTCCGCCGCGGGGCAGCCATGCCCCGCGGGAATGACCTGATGAATTCTTTTCCCGCCACTTTCTGCCAGCCCCATCTTTGCAGCCCTTAGACTTCAATCACCCCACTCAGGGCATTGATCGAGGACGCTATGCACATTTCTTCCGGACGCTGGGTCCATGGTCTGTTCCTGGCGCTGCTGACCGCGCTGCTGTGGGGCATTCTGCCGATCAAGCTCAAGCAGGTGCTGCAGGTGATGGATCCGATCACGGTCACCTGGTATCGGCTGCTGGTCTCCGGCGGCCTGTTGTTCGCCTGGCTGGCCGCCAACCGGCGCCTGCCGCCAGTCCAGCGGCTAGGGCGCAAGGGCTTGGGCCTGGTAGCGGTGGCCGTGTGTGGGCTGATGGGTAACTACGTGCTGTATCTGGTCGGTCTCAAACTGCTCAGCCCTGGTACTGCGCAGTTGGTGGTGCAACTGGGGCCGGTGCTGTTGCTGGTGGCCAGTGTGTTTGTGTTCAAAGAGCGTTTCAGCTTGGGCCAGGGTATCGGGTTGCTGGTGTTGCTGGCCGGTTTCGGGCTGTTCTTCAACCAGCGCCTGGACGAGCTGCTGACATCACTTGGGACCTATACCACCGGTGTACTGACGATCATCCTGGCCACCAGCATCTGGGTGTTCTATGCCCTGAGTCAGAAGCAGTTGCTGACGGTCTGGCATTCGCAGCAGGTAATGATGGTGATCTACCTGTGCTGCGCGGCGCTGCTGACGCCTTGGGCGCACCCGCTGGAGGCGCTGCAACTGACGGCTGTACAAGGCTGGTTGCTGCTGGCGTGCTGCCTGAACACCCTGGTCGCCTATGGCGCATTTGCCGAGGCTTTGGCGCATTGGGAAGCATCGCGGGTGAGTGCGACCTTGGCACTGACGCCGCTGGTCACCTTTATTGCGGTGGCGCTATCGGCCTGGGTGTGGCCGGAGTACGTGCATGCCGAACAGATCAATGCGCTCGGCTATGCCGGGGCGGTGACGGTGGTGGCAGGGTCGGCACTGGTGGCGCTGGGGCCTTCGCTGGTGGCGGGGTGGCGGGCGCGGCGGGCCAGGGTGGCAGAGGTTCGCTGATAATCGGCGATGGCCTCTTCGCGGGCAAGCCCGCGAAGAGGCCCCTATCGGCTCAGGATCAGCCCTTGGCCCCCGGTGCCAGCATGTTTTCCGGGCGCACCCACTGGTCGAACTGCTCGTTGGTCAGGTACTTGAGCTCCAGCGCTGCCTCGCGCAGGGTCTTGCCCTCGCTGTACGCCTTCTTGGCAATTTCCGCAGCCTTGTCGTAGCCGATGTGCGGGTTCAGCGCCGTCACCAGCATCAACCCGCGCTCCAGGTGGGCGGCCATCTGTTCGGCGTCCGGCTCGATGCCGGCCACGCAGTGCTCCTGGAAGTTGTGGCAGCCATCGGCCAACAGTTCGATCGACTGCAGCAGGTTGTGGATGATCACCGGCTTGAACACATTCAACTGCAAGTGCCCCTGGCTGGCCGCGAAGCCGATCGCCGCATCGTTGCCCAGTACCTGACAGGCCAGCATCGACAGGGCTTCGCATTGGGTCGGATTGACCTTGCCCGGCATGATGGAGCTGCCTGGTTCGTTGGCCGGCAGGCGTACCTCGGCAAGCCCGGCACGCGGGCCGGAACCCAGCAGGCGCAGGTCGTTGGCGATCTTCATCAGGACCACGGCGAGAGTTTTGAGCGCGCCAGCCAGGCTGGTCAGTGGCTCATGGCCGGCGAGGGCGGCGAACTTGTTCGGTGCGGTGACAAAGGGCAGGCCGGACAGCGCCGCGAGCTCAGCGGCAATGGCTTCGGCAAAGCCGTGTGGGGCGTTGAGACCGGTGCCGACGGCCGTGCCGCCCTGGGCCAGTTCACAAACTGCCGGAAGGGTGGCGCGAATTGCCCGCTGGGCGTAGTCAAGCTGGGCAACGAAGGCCGAGATTTCCTGGCCGAAGGTGATGGGCGTGGCGTCCATCATGTGCGTGCGGCCAGTCTTGACCAGATTCGAGTGACGCGCCGACAGTTCTGCCAGGCCCGACGACAACTCGGCGATGGCCGGCAGCAACTTGCCATGCACGGCCTGGGCGGCGGCGATGCTCATGGCGGTAGGGAAGCAGTCGTTGGAGCTCTGCGAGCGGTTGACGTGGTCGTTCGGGTGGACTGGCACCTTGCCGCCACGGCCCTTGCCAGCCAGTTCGTTGGCGCGCCCGGCAATCACTTCGTTGACGTTCATGTTGCTCTGGGTGCCACTGCCGGTCTGCCAGACCACCAGCGGGAACTGATCGTCGTGTTCGCCGTCGAGCACTTCGTCGGCGGCTTGTTCGATCAGTCGGGCAATGTCGGCTGGCAGGTCGCCGTTACGGTCGTTGACTCGTGCCGCGGCTTTCTTGACCAGCGCCAGGGCGTGGAGGACAGCCAGGGGCATGCGCTCCTTGCCGATGGCGAAGTTGATCAGCGAGCGCTGGGTTTGCGCACCCCAGTAGGCGTCCTCTGGAACTTCGACCGGGCCCAGGCTGTCTGTCTCGATACGGCTCATGCTGCGCTCACTCCTTTGTTCAGTCAGAAGTCGCAGTTTAGGCCCTGATCCACCCGGGCGGTCAATCGCTCGTCTTCCCACTTGAGCACAGTGCCCATCGCGGCGCAGAATGCTCTACTCTGAGGTATCCGCCTCACCCTCTCATGAAGGAATTGCAATGACCCGCCTCCGTGTCCTCTTTGCCGCCGTCGCCCTGGCCTGTGCCAGCGGCCAGGTCCTCGCCGCAACTGCCAGCCACAACGCCGCCGCCGAGAAATTCCTGACCCTGGCCAATGCCGACAAGCTGGGCACCCCGGTGTACATGCAGGTCCAGCAGATGTTCGCCCAGCGCTTCGAGCAGACCAAGGCCCCGGCCGCGAAGAAATCCGTGCTCGACAGCTACCAGGCCAAGGCCAACGCCGCCCTGGACAATGCCATTGGCTGGAAGAAGCTCAAGCCGCAGATGGTCAACCTGTACACCGCGACCTTCACCGAGCAGGAGCTCAACGACCTGGTCAAGTTCTACGAGTCGCCGCTGGGCAAGAAAGTCCTGCGCGAAATGCCCAAGGTCACCCAGCAGTCGGCCCAGCTGACCCAGCAGAGCCTGGAGCCTGCAGTGCCGGTGGTGAACAAGCTGCTGGACGACATGACCAAGGAGCTTGACCCGAACGCTGGCAAGGCCGCCGCTCCGGCGAAGAAGTGAGCCTGAATCGATGAGCATGCAACAACGCATCGAGCAGCAACTGGCAGCGCTTGGCGATCAGCACCTGCAGGTGCTGAATGAAAGCCACATGCACAGTCGTGGGCAGGAGACGCACTACAAGGCGGTGCTGGTCAGCGAGCAGTTCGCCGGCCTGAACAGCGTCAAGCGTCACCAGAAGGTCTACGCCACCATGGGCGAGCTGATGGGCGAGATTCATGCCCTGGCCATCCACACCTACACGCCCGAAGAATGGGCGCAGGTAGGGGCGGCGCCGGCCTCGCCGGTGTGTGCCGGCGGCGGGCACTGAAACCTGTCCGTCGTTCTGGTAGAATCCGCTTCATCCGGGGGCCGCTTTGCGGCCCCCGTGTTTTTTGTCAAACCCGGTCCGCCCCTTACGAGGGCAACCACCTGGAGATACAGATTCATGTCCCAACCGATCGTCGTGGCGGCGCTCTATAAGTTCGTCACCCTCGAAGACTACCTCGACCTGCGCGAGCCATTGTTGAAAACCCTGCAGGACAACGACGTCAAAGGCACTTTGCTGCTGGCGCTCGAGGGTATCAATGGCACGGTCTCCGGTACCCGTGAAGGTATCGACGGCCTGCTGGCCTGGCTGCGCAACGACCCGCGCCTGGCGGATGTCGACCATAAAGAGTCGTACTGCGATGAGCAGCCGTTCTACCGCACCAAGGTCAAGCTCAAGAAAGAGATCGTCACCCTCGGCGTGCCGGGCGTCGACCCCAACAAGCAGGTCGGCACCTATGTCGAACCCAAGGACTGGAACGCGCTGATCAGCGACCCCGAAGTGCTGCTGATCGACACCCGCAATGACTATGAAGTGGCCATCGGCACCTTCAAGGGCGCCATCGATCCGAAGACCGAGACCTTCCGCGAGTTTCCCGACTACATCAAGGCCAACTTCGACCCGAGCAGACACAAGAAGGTCGCGATGTTCTGCACCGGCGGCATTCGCTGTGAAAAAGCGTCCAGCTACATGCTCGGTGAAGGCTTCGAGGAGGTCTATCATCTTAAGGGTGGGGTCCTGAAATACTTCGAGGAAGTGCCTCAGGAAGAAAGCCTCTGGGACGGCGACTGCTTCGTCTTCGACAACCGCGTCACGGTGCGCCACGACCTGTCCGAGGGCGAGTACGACCAGTGCCATGCCTGCCGCCATCCGATCAATGCGGATGACCGTGCGTCCGAGCATTATTCGCCCGGGGTGAGCTGCCCGCATTGCTGGGACACCCTGAGCGAGAAGACCCGGCGCAGCGCCATCGACCGCCAGAAGCAGATCGAGCTGGCCAAGGCGCGCAACTTGCCGCACCCGATCGGTTACAACTACAAAGCCGAGGCCTGATGCATGACTGCACGCCTGCTCTATGTGATGGACCCGATGTGTTCCTGGTGCTGGGGCTTCGCTCCCGTGGCCGAGGCGTTGATCGCCCAGGCGCGGGATGCCGGTGTGCCGACGCGCCTGGTGGTGGGTGGCCTGCGCAGCGGTAGCAGCGCGTTGGATAGCTCGACGCGCAAGTACATCCTCGAGCATTGGCAGGCGGTCGCCGAGGCCACTGGTCAGGCGTTTTGCTTCGAGGGCGCCATGCCTGACGGGTTCGTCTATGACACCGAGCCGGCCTGCCGCGCCTTGGTCACGGCGCGTGATCTCGATGCCGAGCGCGGTTGGGCGCTGCTCAAGCTGATCCAGGGCGCGTTCTACGAACAGGGCCTGGATGTCACCCGTGCCCCGCAACTGGTGGACCTGGCCGAGCAGGCAGGCTTCGACCGCGAACGGTTTTCTGCAGCGTTCGCAAGCGTCGAGACCCGCACGACCACGACAGCCGACTTTGCCTGGGTTCAGGACCTGGGTATCGCCGGCTTCCCGACCCTGCTGGCCGAGCGCAATGGTCAACTGGCCCTGCTGACCAACGGCTATCAGCCGCTCGATCGCCTGCAGCCGTTGCTGGGCCGCTGGCTGCAGCAGGCTGCCTGTGCTTGATCTGCCAGGGTCTAGCGACCCTGTGCCGGGGAAGCCCCCCGTTGCGCACGATCGTCTGAGCTGGGCGGAAATCCGCCGCCTGGCGCTGCACCACAAGAAGGCCTTGTGGACTGCCAACCTGGTTGCCGTGCTTGCCGCCCTCTGCAGCGTGCCGATTCCCTTGCTGCTGCCCTTGCTGGTCGATGAAGTGCTGCTGGGCCATGGCGACGCTGCCTTGAAATGGATGAACCAGTTCCTGCCGAGCCAGTGGCAGGTGGCAGCCGGTTATATCGGCTTGATGCTGGTTGCGACCCTCAGCCTGCGCCTGGCCTCGCTGGCCTTCGGCGTGATCCAGGCCAGGCAGTTCGCCGGGCTGGCCAAGGATATCGTGTACCGCTTGCGAATCCGCCTGATCGAGCGGCTCAAGCGGATCTCGCTCAAGGAGTATGAAAGCCTGGGCAGTGGCACGGTCACTACGCATCTGGTCACCGACCTGGATACCCTGGACAAGTTCGTCGGTGAAACGCTCAGCCGCTTCCTGGTGGCCATGCTGACGCTTACCGGCACTGCGGCGATCCTGATCTGGATGCACTGGAAGCTGGCGCTTCTGATCCTGCTGTTCAACCCGTTGGTGATCTATTTCACCGTGCAGTTGGGCAAGCGGGTCAAGCACCTGAAGAAGCTCGAGAACGACAGTACCGGACGTTTTACCCAGGCGCTGAGCGAGACCCTCGACGCCATCCAGGAAATCCGCGCAAGCAACCGCCAGGGCTATTTCCTTGGGCGCCTGGGAGTACGTGCGCGGGAGGTACGCGACTATGCGGTGGCCTCGCAGTGGAAGAGTGACGCCAGTGGTCGGGCCAGCGGTCTGCTGTTCCAGTTCGGCATCGACATTTTCCGTGCTGCGGCGATGCTCACGGTGTTGTTCTCCGACCTGTCGATCGGGCAGATGCTGGCTGTGTTCAGCTACCTGTGGTTCATGATCGGCCCGGTGGAACAGTTGCTCAACCTGCAGTACGCCTATTACGCGGCCGGTGGTGCGCTGAGCCGGCTCAACGAGTTGCTGTCGCGAGAGGACGAGCCGCAGTATCCGGCCGCCTGTGATCCGTTCGCGGGGCACGCGACGGTGGGTATCGAGGTGCGCGACCTGCGCTTCGCCTATGCCGATGAGCCGGTGCTCGATCACCTGGACCTGTCCATCGCTCCGGGCGAGAAGGTGGCTATCGTCGGTGCCAGCGGCGGCGGCAAGAGTACGCTGGTTCAGCTGCTGCTGGGGTTGTACAGCGCCCAGGCCGGGACCATTCGCTTTGGCGGTGCCAGCCTTCAGGAGATCGGCCTGGAGACCCTGCGCGAACATGTCGCGGTGGTGCTGCAGCATCCGTCGTTGTTCAACGACAGTGTGCGCGCCAACCTGACCATGGGCCGCGAGTGCAGTGACGACGCCTGTTGGCAGGCGCTGCGCATTGCCCAGCTCGATGCCACCATCGCCGCGCTGCCGCAGGGATTGGACAGTGTGGTGGGGCGCTCTGGTGTGCGCCTGTCCGGGGGCCAGCGTCAACGCCTGGCGATTGCCCGCATGGTACTGGCCGAGCCGAAGGTGGTGATTCTCGACGAGGCCACCTCGGCCCTCGATGCGGCCACCGAATACAACCTCCATCAGGCCCTGGCGCGCTTCCTCAGCGGCCGCACCACCCTGATCATTGCCCATCGCCTGTCAGCGGTGAAACAGGCTGATCGGGTTCTGGTATTCGACGGCGGTCATGTGGCCGAAGACGGCGGCCACCAGCAGCTCATCGCCGAAGGCGGGTTGTACGCCAAGCTGTATGGGCACCTGCAACAGTCCTGATCGGGCGGTGCATCAATAGGTGCAGTGGCTGCGACAAAAAGCTCCGCGCAGTTATGGCAAATGGCCTACGCTGTGCTTGTCTGGGTCGATTCGTGCCATATCCGCTCTGAGACAGGGACTACATGAAGGGAAATCGGACTCTCGAGGCGCCAAGGTTGCTGGGAATCATCTGGCCCTTCGTCGCAGTGGTGGTTTTCCAGGTGCTGTTGGGCAGCCTCAGTCTTTATTCGCTTTCGGCCATGCGCGCGTACGTGGCCGGCGAAAGCCTGTGGTCCAAGGCACAGAAAGACGCCATCTATTACCTCAATCTGTATGCCGAAAGCCAGGACGAACGCATCTTCCAGCGTTATCGCCAGGCCATTGCCATACCCCAGGGCGACCGTGAGCTACGGGTGGCTCTCGATCAGCCTATCCCGGACCTGGAGGCGGCGCGGCGCGGGATCTTGCAAGGTGGTAACCATCCGGACGACGTCAACCGGATCATCTGGTTCTACCGCAATTTTCGCCAGATCAGTTACATGCAGAAGGCCATCGGCTACTGGAACACCGGCGACGACTACCTGCGGCAACTGGACGGCCTGGCCCAGCAAATGCGCGAGGCCTTCGTCCAGGGGGTGGCCACTGAACGCGAGGTGGCGGACTGGAAAGCGCGTATCGTTTCGATCAACGAGGGCGTGACGCCGGCCGCCAAGGCATTCAGCGATGCCTTGGGTGAAGGCTCGCGGGTGCTGCTCCGGGTGTTGATGGTCACCAACCTGCTCACGGCGTTGATTCTCATCGCCCTGGCCTGGCGCCGTTCTGCACGGTTGCTGTCCCAGCGCCAGGCGTTTGCCAGCGCTTTGCAGGTGGAGCGTGAGCGGGCACAGACCACCCTTGAGTCGATCGGCGATGCGGTGATCACCACCGATGTCGAGGGGTGCATCGTCTACATGAACCCTGCCGCGGAGCAGTTGACCCATTGGCAGGCTTCCCAGGCCCAGGGCTTGCCGCTGGCGGCGCTGTTCAGTCTGCTCGATGAGAATGCCGAGCGGGACAGCCTGACCCTGGTGGAGCAGGTTCTCAGCGGCAGCCTCAAGGGCGGCGCCGAGCATGCCCGGCTGATCCAGCGCCTGGATGGCAGTACGGTGTCGGTCAACCTGGTTGGATCGCCGATCCACACCGACGGCCAGATCAGCGGTATCGTGCTGGCCTTGCATGACATGACGCAGGAGCGGCAGTACATCGCCAACCTGTCCTGGCAGGCGACTCACGATGCCCTGACGGGCCTGGCCAACCGCCGCGAGTTCGAGTATCGCCTGGAGCAGGCGCTCAACACCCTGGCCCGTCAGTCGGGGCGCCATTCGCTGATGTTTCTCGACCTTGATCAGTTCAAGCTGGTCAACGATACCTGCGGACACGCTGCGGGTGATGAGTTGCTGCGCCATATCTGCGCCGTGCTGCAGGCAGGCCTGCGCGAAGGTGACACCCTGGCCCGGCTGGGCGGTGACGAATTCGGCGTGTTGCTGGAAAACTGCCCGCCCGACCAGGCCGAGCGGATTGCAGAGCACTTGCGCCAGACCGTGCAGAGCCTGCATTTCGTCTGGAAGGGACGACCCTTCGTCACCACCGTCAGTATTGGCCTGGTACACATTGCCCAGTCGCCTGGCACCCTTGAGGCTTCGCTGCGGGCAGCCGACATGGCTTGCTACATGGCCAAGGAGAAGGGGCGCAACCGTGTGCAGGTCTACCATGCCGACGACAGCGAGTTGTCGATGCGCTTTGGCGAGATGGCCTGGATCCAGCGCCTGCATGTCGCGCTCGAGGAAAACCGCTTCTGCCTGTATGCCCAGGAAATCGCCCCGCTCAAGCCTGACATGGGCGCCGGGCACATAGAGATTCTCCTGCGCCTGCATGACGAGAGCGGTCGGACCGTTCTGCCTGACAGCTTCATCCCTGCTGCCGAACGCTATGGCCTGATGACCGCACTTGATCGCTGGGTGGTGCGCAATGTGTTTCAGGTGATTCGTCAGGCACTGGATGAAGGTTGCAGCCGGCCGCTGGCGATGTGCGCGATCAATCTGTCGGGTAGCAGCATTGGGGACGACAAGTTCCTGGAGTACTTGCAGCGATCGTTCGCCGAGTACCAGATTCCTCCGCACATGATTTGTTTCGAAATAACCGAGACCAGCGCAATCGCCAATTTGGGAAGTGCTATTCGCTTCATCAACGAATTGAAAGGCTTGGGGTGCAAGTTCTCCCTCGACGATTTCTGCGCCGGGATGTCGTCATTCGCCTATTTGAAGCATTTACCCGTAGACTTCCTGAAGATCGACGGAAGTTTCGTCAAAGATATGCTGGACGATCCCATTAACAGGGCTATGGTGGAGGTGATCAACCATATCGGCCATGTCATGGGTAAGCGCACCATCGCCGAGTTCGTCGAGACGCCGTTGATCGAGCAGGCGCTGCAGGAGATCGGCGTGGATTTCGCGCAGGGTTATCTGATCGAGCGGCCGCAGGTGTTCACCTGTGGCAGCCTCCAGCGACAACGGATTGCAGTAAGGCCCCTGTTGCACCGGGCGCCAGGGACCTTCCGCTGACACCAATAGCCGTCCGGGAAATCACAGGGAATCAAGGAGCTGACAGTGATTGACGCATTCGTTCGGATCGGTCCATTGATGGACGCCAAGAGCTATCCCGACTGGGCGCAGAAAATGATCGATGATTGCGCCGAGAGCAAGCGCAAGGTGGTCGAGCATGAGGTCTACCAGCGCCTGAGCGACGGCAAACTGAGCAAGAAGACCATCCGCCAGTACTTGATCGGTGGTTGGCCGGTGGTCGAACAGTTCTCGCTGTACATGGCCCACAACCTCACCAAGACCCGCTATGGCCGAAGCCAGGGCGAGGATATGGCGCGGCGTTGGTTGATACGTAATATCCGGGTCGAACTCAATCATGCCGACCATTGGGTCAAGTGGTGCAAGGCGCACGACATTACCTTGAAAGACTTGCAGGCCCAGGATGTTCCGCCTGAGCTGAACGGCTTGAACGATTGGTGCTGGCGCGTCTGTGCGACCGAGTCCCTGGCCATTGCGATGGCCGCGACCAACTATGCGATCGAAGGGGCGACGGGCGAGTGGTCGGCGAAGGTGTATCCCGACACGGACTATGCGCAGGCCTTCATCCAGCGAGGTGACAAGGAGTCCAAGGCGGCCATGAGGTGGCTGGATCTGCACGCCGAGTACGATGATGCTCACCCATGGGAGGCGCTGGAGATCATTTGCACGCTGGTGGGCGAGAACCCTTCCGTGGAATTGCAGGCGCAGCTGCGCAAGGCGATCTGCAAGAGCTACGACTGCATGTACCTGTTCCTGGAGCGTTGCCTGGCAATGGAGCCTGTGCAGCGTCAGACCTTCAGCAAGCCGGTGTTGGCGGCGGGCTGATCAGGTGCCCGGCCTCATCGCGCGCTTGCAGGGATGAGGCCGGTGCAGTTGCCGGCGGTTATTGGGCGTTGAACGCCTGCCCGTTCACGCCGCTGCTGTCAGGGCCCATCAGGTACAGGTACACCGGCATGATGTCTTCGGGCAGCGGATTGTCTTGCGGGTTCTCGCTGGGATAGGCCAGCGCCCGCATCGCCGTGCGCGTGGCACCCGGGTTGATGCTGTTGGCGCGCACCGGCGCCACGCCTTCAAGTTCGTCGGCCAGGGTCTGCATCAGGCCTTCGGTGGCGAACTTCGACACGCCATAGGCGCCCCAGTAGGCCCGGCCCTTGCGCCCCACGCTGGACGAGGTGAACACCACCGACGCGTCCTCGGACAACTTGAGCAGCGGCAGCAATGTGCTGGTCAGCATGAAGGTCGCGTTGACGTTGATGTGCATCACGCGCATGAAGTTGTCGCCCGACAACTGCTCCAGCGGCGTACGCGGGCCGATGATCGACGCGTTGTTGAGCAGGCCGTCGAGGCGCCCGAACTGTTCTTCGACCATCACCGCCAGTTCGTCGTATTGATGGGGCAGGGCGGTTTCCAGGTTGAACGGGATCACCACGGGTTGTGGGTGGCCGGCGGCCTCTATCTGGTCGTAGACCTCGTTGAGGTTGGCCTCGGTCTTGCCCAGCAGCAGCACGGTGGCCCCCAGTGCTGCGTAGGCCTTGGCGGCGGCAGCGCCGATGCCGCGGCCAGCGCCGGTGACAAGAATGACCCGACCCTTGAGCAGGTCGGGGCGGGCGATGTAGTCGAACATTGAGAATTCCCTGTTTTTATCCCTGTGTGTGCTGCCAGCCCTTACTGCTCAGCAGCCGCACAACGCACTGTCGATCACCTTGCGCAGGTCCAGCGGGTGGTCCACCACCACGTCGGCACCCCAGTTATTGGGGTTGTCCTCTGGATGAATATAGCCGTAGCGCACGGCTGCGGTGCGGGTGCCGGCATCGCGGCCGGATTCGATGTCACGCAGATCGTCGCCGACGAACAGTACGCTGGCCGGATCCAGGTCAAGCGTCTTGCAGGCGAGGATCAGCGGCTCGGGGTCGGGCTTGCTGTTCTTCACGTGATCGGGGCAGATCAGCAGCGCCGAGCGCTCGGCCAGGCCAAGCTGCTGCATGATCGGCTCGGCGAAGCGTACCGGCTTGTTGGTGACCACGCCCCACAGCAGGTTGCCTTTCTCGATGTCGTCCAGCAGTTCGGCCATGCCCTCGAACAGCTTGCTGTGCACCGCGCAGTCGCGCTGGTAGCGCTCAAGAAACTCCAGGCGCAGCGCTTCGAAGCCTTCGGCGTCAGGGCTCATGGCGAAAGTGGCGGCGACCATGGCCCGGGCGCCGCCGGAGATCACGCCGCGGATCAACTCGTCGTCCACGGCCGGCAGCCCGCGTTCGGCGAGCATGGCCTGGCAGATGGCGATGAAGTCTGGCGCGGTGTCCAGCAGGGTACCGTCCATGTCGAAGAGTACTGCTCGCAGGCGCATGCTCATTCCTCGCGCAGGGTCTGGATCATGTAGTTGACATCGACGTCGCTGGCCAGCTTGTAGTGCTTGGTCAGCGGATTGTAGGTGAGGCCGATGATGTCCTTCACTTCGAGGCCGGCAACACGGCTCCAGGCGCCGAGCTCCGATGGCCGGATGAATTTCTTGAAGTCATGGGTGCCGCGCGGCAGCATCTTGAGGATGTACTCGGCGCCGATGATCGCCAGCAGGTAGGCTTTGGGGTTGCGGTTGATGGTGGAGAAGAACACCTGGCCGCCGGGCTTGACCAGGCGATGGCAGGCGCGGATCACCGAGGAGGGGTCGGGTACGTGTTCGAGCATTTCCAGGCAGGTGACCACGTCGAACTGGCCAGGCAGCTCTTCTGCGAGCGCTTCGGCGGTGATTTGCCGGTACTCGACCTCGACCCCCGATTCCAGCTGGTGCAGGCGCGCCACGGCCAGTGGTGCTTCGCCCATGTCGATACCGGTCACGGTGGCGCCGCGCTGGGCCATTGCCTCGCTGAGGATGCCGCCGCCGCAGCCGACGTCCAGTACCTTCTTGCCGGCGAGGCTGGCGCGCTCTTCGATCCAGTTGACCCGCAGCGGGTTGATCTCGTGCAGGGGCTTGAACTCGCTCTCGCGGTCCCACCAGCGGTGAGCCAGGGCCTCGAACTTGGCGATTTCGGCGCGGTCGACGTTGCTCATTGAACAGATCCTCTGAAAACTTCGATAAAAGGTGTCTCAGGCGGCAGCCGCAGCTGCCGGCCGGTCATTCTTTGCCAGCGCGAATGCGCGCTCCCCAGGTGCGGGCGGTGTCGATCAGTGCGGCTTCGTCCATCTGGGTCAGGCGCCTGTCGTCGAGCAGGTGGTGGCCCGCGACCCAGACGTGGCGCACGCAGTCGCGGCCGGTGGCGTAGATCAGTTGCGAAACCGGGTCATGCACCGGTTGCTGGGCAAGGCCCGAGAGGTCGAAGGCGGTGATGTCCGCAGCCTTGCCCACCTCCAGCGAGCCGATGCTTGCCTCCAGCCCCAGGGCTCGGGCGCCGTTGAGCGTGGCCATGCGCAGGGCGCGGTGGGCGTCCAGGGCCGTGGCCGAACCTGCGACGGCCTTGGCCAGCAATGCTGCGGTCCGGGTTTCGCCAAGCAGGTCGAGGTCGTTGTTGCTGGCGGCGCCGTCGGTGCCTACGGCGACGTTGACCCCGGCCTGCCACAAGCGTTCGACCGGACAGAAGCCGCTGGCCAGCTTGAGGTTGGATTCCGGGCAGTGCACCACGCTGGTGTTGCTTTCTACCAACAGGGCAAGGTCGTCGTCGCTGATCTGGGTCATGTGCACGGCTTGCAGGCGCGGACCCAGCAGGCCGAGGCGCGCCAGGCGTGCCAGCGGGCGTTCGCCGTGCTCGGCCACGGCCCGCTCGACCTCGCCGGCGGTCTCGTGGATGTGCATGTGCAGCGGCGCGTCGAGCTGGTCGGCGATGACCCGGATCTTCTCCAGATTCTCGTCATTGACTGTATACGGGGCATGGGGGCCGAGGGCGATACTGATGCGTGGGTGATGGCGCAGGTCGCCGAACAGCTCGATGGCCAGGTGCAGGGCCTCGTCGGTGGTGCGCGCACCGGGGATGGGGAAGTCCAGCAACGGCACGGCCACCTGGGCGCGGATGCCGCTGCGGTGCACGCGGTCACAGGCTTCGCGGGGGAAAAAGTACATGTCGGCAAAGCAGGTGATGCCACCCTTGAGCTGCTCGGCGATTGCCAGGTCGGTGCCGTCGCGCACGAAGGCTTCGTCGACCCAGCGCCCCTCGGCCGGCCAGATGTGCTCCTGCAGCCAGGTCATCAGCGGCAGGTCGTCGGCCAGGCCGCGGAACAGGGTCATGGCGGCGTGCCCGTGGGCGTTGACCAGCCCCGGGGTGAGCACGCAGTCGGGCAGTTCGCGCACCTCGCGCGCCTGTGGTGCCCGCTCGCGGGGGCCGATCCAGGCAATCAGCCCGTCCCGAATGCCCAGGGCGTGCCCTTCGAGCGCCACGCCGGCCGGCTCCACGGGCACCAGCCAGCGGGGTGCGAGCAGCAGGTCGAGCGGCGAAGAGGCTGAAAGCATAGGCAGGCTACCGGGTTCCGTTAAATGGAACGCGCAGTATACCCGAGCGCCTGCGCCCGAGGCTCGCTATAATCGTCCGCTTTTGATCAGTGAATTGCGGGGAGAGGCGATGCGCGAGCGACTTTTGGCGGCGGAGAAGGTGACCAGCATCCAGTGGCGTGATGGCACCCTGCATCTGCTCGACCAGCGTCTGCTACCGACCCGCGAGCACTGGCTGACCTGCGTCGATGTGGCCTCCGTGGTCCAGGCGATCCGTGGCATGGCGGTGCGGGGTGCGGCTGCCATAGGCATCAGTGCTGCCTATGGGCTGGTGCTTGCGCTGCGTCAACGCCTGGCCGAGGACGATGACTGGGAGCAGGCGCTGGAAGAGGACTTCCTCGAACTGGCCGAGGCGCGCCCGACTGCTGCCAACCTGTTCTGGGCACTCAACCGCATGCGCGAGCGCCTGCAGCGGTTGCGCCCCGACGAGGACGTGCTCGCAGCCATGGAGGCTGAAGCTGTGGCGATCCACGACAGCGATCGCGAAGCCAACCTGACCATGGCGCAGAGCGGTATCGAGCAGATCCGTCGCCACCAGGGCAGCGAGCAGACCTTGCTGACCTACGGCAATGCCGGAGCTTTGGCCAGCGGTGGTTTCGGCACTGCGTTGGGGGTGATCCATGCCGCCTATCTGGAGGGCATGGTCGAGCGCGTCTATGCCGCAGAAACCCGCCCCTGGTTGCACGGATCGCGCCTGACGGCCTGGGAGCTGTCCCATGAGGGGATTCCGGTCACGTTGTGTGCAGACTCGGCGCTGGCGCACCTGATGAAGACCAAGGGCATCACCTGGGTTGTGGTCGGTGCCGATTGCATCGCGGCCAATGGCGACATGGCGAGCAAGATCGGCACATATCAGCTGGCGGTCTCTGCCATGCACCACGGCGTACGTTTCATGGTGGTGGCATCGAGTACCAGCATTGACCTCAACCTCGCCAGCGGTGATGACATCCCTCTCGAAGAGCGCGAGGCAGACGAGTTGCTGGAAGTGGCCGGGAAGCGGGTTGCTGCGGATGTCGAGGTGTTCAACACTGTTTTCGATGTGACCCCTGCGGATCTGATCGACGTGATCGTGACCGAAAAGGGTATTGTCGAGCGTCCGGACGCTGCAAAAATCGCCCAGTTGATGTGTCGCAAGCGCTTGCATTGAGGTTTTCGCGAGGGGGATGGCGGTCGGGACTTTCCGCTTCAGTGGCATCCTGCCCCATCTCCCACCCGCCAACCCTTTGTGATACCATCCGACAGTTTCCAAGGCCGCTCTTTTCCGCGGCCTTCATTGCGCAGATCCTGGGCACAACTCATTGATTTGTCGTATGTCGTCGCACTGTCGAACGCTGCGGCGACGAGCTTCGTTCGTCCACCGATGGATATGGCGAAGTTTCACCAGAAAAAGGAATCAGGCTTCTCATGGGCGAACTGGCCAAAGAAATCCTCCCGGTCAATATCGAAGACGAACTGAGACAGTCCTACCTCGACTACGCGATGAGCGTGATTGTCGGGCGAGCGCTGCCCGATGCGCGTGACGGCTTGAAGCCTGTGCATCGCCGCGTCCTGTACGCGATGAGCGAGCTGGGCAACGACTGGAACAAGCCGTACAAGAAGTCCGCCCGTGTGGTCGGTGACGTCATCGGTAAATACCACCCGCACGGCGATACTGCTGTGTACGACACCATCGTGCGCATGGCGCAGCCGTTCTCGCTGCGCTATCTGCTGGTCGATGGCCAGGGCAACTTCGGTTCGGTGGACGGCGACAACGCCGCGGCCATGCGATACACCGAAGTGCGCATGACCAAGCTGGCTCACGAGCTGCTGGCCGACCTGCACAAGGAAACGGTCGACTGGGTGCCCAACTACGACGGCACCGAGCAGATCCCGGCTGTCATGCCGACCAAGATCCCCAACTTGCTGGTCAACGGCTCCAGCGGTATTGCCGTGGGCATGGCGACCAACATTCCGCCGCACAACCTGGGCGAGGTCATCGATGGCTGCCTGGCGCTGATCGACAACCCCGAGGTCACCGTCGATGAGCTGATGCAGTTCATCCCAGGCCCGGACTTCCCGACTGCCGGCATCATCAACGGTCGCCAGGGCATCATCGAGGCCTATCGCACCGGTCGTGGCCGCATCTACATGCGTGCCCGTTCCGAGATCGAAGACATCGACAAGGTCGGTGGCCGTCAGCAGATCGTCGTCACCGAGCTGCCGTACCAGCTGAACAAGGCGCGTCTGATCGAAAAGATCGCCGAGCTGGTCAAAGAGAAGAAGATCGAAGGCATCACCGAGCTGCGCGACGAGTCCGACAAGGACGGCATGCGCATCGTCATCGAGCTGCGTCGCGGCGAGGTGCCGGAGGTGGTGCTCAACAACCTCTATCAGCAGACCCAACTGCAGAGCGTGTTCGGTATCAACGTCGTCGCGCTGATCGACGGTCGTCCTCGGTTGCTGAACCTGAAAGACCTGCTCGAGGCCTTCGTTCGTCACCGTCGCGAAGTGGTCACCCGTCGCACCGTGTTCGAATTGCGCAAGGCGCGCGAGCGTGGGCACATCCTCGAAGGTCAGGCCGTCGCGCTGTCCAACATCGATCCGGTCATTGCCCTGATCAAGGCCTCGCCGACGCCGTCGGAAGCCAAGGAAGCCCTGATCGGCACGCCGTGGGAGTCCAGCGCCGTGCAGGTCATGGTCGAGCGCGCCGGCGCCGACTCCTGCCGTCCGGAAGACCTGCCGGAGCAGTATGGCCTGCGTGATGGCAAGTACTGGCTGTCGCCTGAGCAGGCCCAGGCCATCCTCGACCTGCGTCTGCACCGCCTGACCGGCCTGGAGCACGAGAAGCTGCTGGCCGAGTACCAGGAGATCCTCGAGCAGATCGGCGAGCTGATCCGCATCCTCAACAGTGCCCAGCGCCTGATGGAAGTGATCCGCGAAGAGCTCGAAGCGATCCGCGCCGAGTACGGCGATGCCCGTCGTACCCAGATCCTCGATGCCCGTCACGACCTCAACTACGGCGACATGATCCCCGAAGAAGAGCGTGTGGTGACCATCTCCCATGGTGGCTATGCCAAGACCCAGCCGTTGTCCGCTTACCAGGCCCAGCGCCGTGGTGGCAAGGGCAAGTCGGCCACCGGCGTGAAGGACGAGGACTACATCGAACACCTGCTGGTCGCCAACAGCCACGCCACGCTGCTGCTGTTCTCCAGCAAGGGCAAGGTGTACTGGCTCAAGACCTACGACATCCCTGAAGCCTCCCGCGCCGCGCGTGGGCGCCCGATGGTCAACCTGCTGCCGCTGGAAGACGGCGAGCGCATCACCGCGATGCTGCAGATCGATCTCGAAGCCCTGCAGCAGAGCGCCGACCTCGACGAAGAGATCGACGAGGCGGAAGACGCGGTGCTCGAGGGCGAGGTGATCGAGCCGGAAGAGGTCGACGAAGAGGATGGCGACACGCCGGAATTGGTTGCCGAGCCAACCGGCGCCTACATCTTCATGGCGACCGCTTCCGGTACCGTCAAGAAGACCCCGCTGGTGCAGTTCGCTCGCCCACGCTCCAACGGCCTGATCGCGCTCAAGCTGAAGGAAGGTGACACCCTGATCGCTGCTGCCATCACCGATGGCGCGAAAGAAGTCATGATGTTCTCCAACGCCGGCAAGGTGATTCGCTTCGCCGAGAGCGTGGTTCGCGAGATGGGCCGTACCGCGCGCGGTGTGCGTGGGATGAGGCTGGGTAAGGGGCAGGAAGTGATTTCCATGCTGATCCCCGAGTCCGGCGCACAGATCCTCACCGCCTCCGAGCGTGGCTTCGGCAAGCGTACTCCGCTGTCCAAGTTCCCGCGTCGCGGCCGCGGCGGGCAGGGTGTGATCGCCATGGGTACCAAAGGGCGCAACGGTTTGCTGATCGGTGCCATCCAGGTTCAGGAAGGCGAGGAGATCATGCTGATTTCCGATCAGGGTACGCTGGTGCGTACACGGGTTGGCGAGGTCTCCAGTCTGAGCCGTAACACCCAGGGTGTGACGCTGATCAAGCTGGCCAGCGACGAGACGCTGGTGGGGCTGGAGCGTATCCAGGAACCGTCCGAGGACGAGCTCGACGACATCGTCGAGGCGGACGAGGAGGGCGTCGACAACGACGCGCTGGACACGGCTGGCGAAGACGCCGCAGGCACCGAAGAGGCGCCGCAGGACTAAGCCAGTGCACTACCCGAACGGGGCGACCAAGGTCGCCCCGTTTGACTGATTAGCGACGGCAACGTCTGGTTTCTGTGGGAGCGGGCAAGACCGCTCCCACAGGATTACCGCTGAACCAGCTGGTTAGATTTTGTTCTATTAGAGCGAGAGTGGATGTGAGCAAACGAGCCTTTAACTTCTGCGCAGGCCCTGCCGCGCTTCCCGACGCTGTGCTGCAGCGTGCTCAGGCCGAAATGCTGGACTGGCGCGGCAAGGGCTTGTCAGTGATGGAAATGAGCCACCGCAGCGATGACTACGTGGCGATCGCTGAAAAGGCCGAGCAAGACCTGCGTGATCTGCTGACCATTCCCTCGAACTACAAGGTGCTGTTCCTGCAGGGCGGTGCCAGCCAGCAGTTCGCCGAGATCCCGCTGAACCTGCTGCCGGAAAACGCCACCGCCGACTACATCGAGACCGGTATCTGGTCGAAGAAGGCCATCGAGGAAGGGCGCCGTTTCGGCAACATCAACGTTGCCGCCAGCGCCAAGCCCTACGACTACCTGGCCATTCCTGGCCAGAACGAGTGGAAGCTGACCCCAGGGGCTGCATACGTTCACTACGCCTCCAACGAAACCATCGGCGGTCTGCAGTTCGACTGGGTGCCTGAAACCGGTGATGTTCCGCTGGTGGTCGACATGTCGTCCGACATCCTCTCGCGCCCGATCGACGTGTCGCAGTACGGCCTGATCTACGCCGGTGCGCAAAAGAACATTGGCCCGAGCGGCCTGGTGGTGGTCATCGTGCGCGAAGACCTGCTCGGTCGCGCGCGCAGCACGTGCCCGACCATGCTCGACTACAAGATCTCGGCCGATAATGGTTCGATGTACAACACTCCGGCTACCTACTCCTGGTACCTGTCGGGCCTGGTATTCGAGTGGCTCAAGGAGCAGGGCGGCGTCGAGGCCATGGAGCAGCGCAACCGCTCCAAGAAAGAACGCCTCTACGGCTTTATCGACGCCAGCGAGTTCTACACCAACCCGATCAGCCATAACGCCCGCTCTTGGATGAACGTGCCGTTCCGTCTCGCCGACGAGCGCCTGGACAAGGCATTCCTCGCCGGTGCCGACGCCCGCGGCCTGCTCAATCTCAAGGGCCATCGTTCGGTCGGTGGCATGCGTGCCTCGATCTACAACGCGCTGGGGCTGGATGCGGTGGAAGCCCTGGTGGCCTACATGGCCGAATTCGAGAAGGAGCACGGCTGATGTCCGAACAGGAACTCAAGGCCCTGCGCGTTCGCATTGACAGCCTCGACGAGAAAATCCTCGAGCTGATCAGCGATCGTGCCCGCTGCGCCGAAGAAGTGGCGCGGGTCAAGACCGCTTCGCTCGCCGAAGGCGAGAAGCCGGTGTTCTACCGTCCTGAGCGTGAGGCTGCAGTGCTCAAGCGCGTCATGGAGCGCAACAAGGGGCCGTTGGGTAACGAGGAGATGGCGCGTCTGTTCCGCGAAATCATGTCGTCGTGCCTGGCGCTGGAAGAGCCGTTGAAGATTGCCTACCTCGGCCCCGAGGGCACCTTCACCCAGGCTGCGGCCATGAAGCACTTCGGTCATGCGGTGATCAGCCGTCCGATGGCGGCCATCGATGAAGTGTTCCGCGAAGTGGCGGCCGGCGCGGTCAACTTCGGCGTGGTGCCGGTGGAAAACTCCACCGAAGGCGCGGTCAGCCACACGCTGGACAGCTTCCTTGAGCACGACATGGTGATCTGTGGCGAGGTCGAGCTACGCATCCACCACCACCTGCTGGTGGGCGAAAACACCAAGACCGACAGCATCACCCGTATCTACTCGCACGCCCAATCGTTGGCCCAGTGCCGCAAGTGGCTGGACGCGCACTACCCGAACGTCGAGCGCGTTGCAGTTTCTAGCAATGCCGAGGCGGCCAAACGGGTCAAGGGCGAGTGGAATTCGGCGGCGATCGCCGGTGACATGGCAGCCAATCTTTATGGTTTGACCCGTCTGGCCGAGAAGATCGAAGACCGTCCGGACAACTCCACGCGCTTCCTGATGATCGGTAACCAGGAAGTGCCGCCAACCGGCGACGACAAGACCTCGATCATCGTTTCGATGAGCAACAAGCCAGGGGCGCTGCATGAGCTGCTGGTGCCATTCCACGATAACGGCATCGACCTGACCCGCATCGAGACCCGCCCGTCGCGCAGCGGCAAGTGGACCTACGTGTTCTTCATCGACTTCGTTGGCCACCACCGCGATCCGTTGATCAAGGCGGTGCTGGAGAAGATCAGCCAGGAGGCCGTGGCGTTGAAGGTGCTGGGGTCTTATCCGAAGGCTGTGCTCTGAATTTATTGTTGCCCGTGGGTGGGAGCGCTTTGCGCTCCATCGCGGGACCAGCCCGCTCCCACAGGTTTCACGTTACCCGTGAGAGTGGCGTCGGACCTATAGTGCGGGTTCGTCCTGCCCATCTGTAGGCTGTAATTTGGCACATGTTGCTGTTCTGAACAGGGTTCGCACTCGTGGTTAATGCTGTAAACAAACCCGCACCGCTCATCAATCGCCTGGTCGTCGTCGGCCTCGGCCTGATCGGTGGTTCCTTCGCCAAGGGTCTGCGTGAAAGCGGCCTGTGCCGTGAAGTGGTCGGTGTCGACCTGGATGCCCAGTCGCGCAAGCAGGCTGTCGCCCTCGGCGTGGTCGACCGCTGCGAAGAGGATCTGGCCGCGGCCTGTGTCGGTGCTGACGTGATCCAGCTGGCGGTACCGATCCTGGCCATGGAAAAGCTTCTGGCCCGCCTGGCGTCGCTCGACCTGGGGGCTGCGGTGATCACCGATGTCGGCAGCGCCAAGGGCAATGTGGTGCGTGCCGCGCGGGCCGTGTTCGGGGAGCGTCTGGCGCGTTTCGTACCCGGCCATCCGATCGCAGGGTCCGAGCAGAGCGGTGTGGAGGCTTCCAATGCTGCACTGTTCCGTCGTCACAAGGTGATCCTCACGCCGCTCGCCGAAACCGATCCGGCAGCCCTGGCCCTGGTCGATCGCCTGTGGCGCGCGCTGGAGGCCGATGTCGAGCACATGCCGGTCGAGCGTCATGACGAAGTCCTGGCGGCCACCAGCCACCTTCCGCACCTGCTGGCGTTCGGCCTGGTGGATTCGCTGGCCAAACGCAATGAAAACCTCGACATCTTCCGGTACGCTGCGGGAGGGTTCCGCGATTTCACGAGAATCGCTGGCAGCGACCCGATCATGTGGCATGACATCTTCCTCGCCAATCGCGACGCTGTCCTGCGCACGCTGGATACATTTCGCAGCGATCTCGACGCCTTGCGCGACGCGGTCGATGCAGGGGACGGGCACCAGCTGCTGGGTGTATTCACCCGCGCTCGGGTCGCCCGCGAGCATTTCAGTAAAATCCTGGCCCGCCGGGCCTATGTGGACGCTATGAACGCCAACGACCTGATCTTCCTGGCCCAACCTGGTGGCCGCGTGTCCGGACGGATTCGCGTACCGGGCGACAAATCGATTTCCCACCGCTCGATCATGCTCGGCTCGCTGGCCGAGGGCACCACTGAAGTCGAAGGCTTCCTCGAGGGAGAAGACGCCCTGGCGACCTTGCAAGCCTTCCGCGACATGGGTGTGGTCATCGAGGGGCCGCACCACGGCCGCGTCACCATTCATGGTGTCGGCCTGCACGGCCTGAAGCCGCCACCTGGTCCGATCTACCTGGGTAACTCCGGGACCTCGATGCGCCTGCTGTCGGGCCTGCTGGCCGCACAGCCGTTCGACGTGACCATGACCGGTGACGCTTCGCTGTCCAAGCGTCCGATGAACCGCGTGGCCAATCCGTTGCGCGAGATGGGCGCCGTGGTCGAGACCGGCCCCGAGGGGCGCCCACCGCTGACCATTCGCGGTGGCCAGAAGCTCAAGGCGCTGAACTACACCCTGCCGATGGCCAGTGCCCAGGTTAAGTCCTGCCTGCTGCTGGCTGGCCTGTACGCCGAAGGCACTACCACCGTCACCGAGCCGGCACCGACCCGTGATCACACCGAGCGCATGCTGCGCGGCTTTGGCTACAGCGTGCAGAGCAATGGCCCTGTCGCCTCGCTGCAGTCCGGCGGCAAGCTGACTGCCACTCGGATCGAAGTGCCAGCCGATATCTCGTCCTCGGCCTTCTTCCTGGTCGCAGCGTCCATCGCCGAAGGTTCGGAACTGGTGCTGGAGCACGTCGGCATCAACCCGACCCGCACCGGCGTAATCGACATCCTGCGCCTGATGGGGGGTGACATCACCCTGGAGAACCAGCGTGAAGTCGGTGGCGAGCCTGTCGCCGACCTGCGCGTGCGTGGCGCAAAACTCAAGGGTATCGAGATTCCGGAAGATCTGGTGCCGCTGGCCATCGACGAATTCCCGGTGCTGTTCGTCGCTGCGGCCTGCGCCGAAGGGCGTACCGTGCTGCGCGGCGCCGAGGAGCTGCGGGTCAAGGAGTCGGACCGTATCCAGGTCATGGCTGATGGCCTGATCGCCCTGGGCGTGAAGTGCGAGCCGACCCCGGACGGCATCATCATCGACGGCGGCCAGATTGGTGGCGGTGAGGTCCACGGTCACGGTGATCACCGGATCTCCATGGCCTTCAGCATTGCCTCGCTGCGTGCCAGTGCGCCGATCCGTATTCACGACTGCGCCAACGTCGCCACCTCCTTCCCCAACTTCCTGGCGCTTTGTGCCGAAGTCGGCATCCGCGTGGCGCAAGAGGGCAAGTCGTGAATTCGCAGGCGCCGGTCATCACCATCGACGGGCCAAGCGGCTCGGGCAAGGGCACGGTCGCTGGCCTGCTGGCACGCGAGCTTGGCTGGCGGCTGCTGGATTCCGGAGCGTTGTATCGCCTGCTGGCGTTCAATGCCTCGAACCATGGCGTCGACCTGACCAACGAAGAGTTGCTCAAGGCGCTTGCCGCCCACCTGGACGTGCAGTTCATCGCTGCCGAGCCGGGCAAGCTGCAGCAGATCATTCTCGAAGGTGAGGATGTGAGCAATGTGATCCGTACCGAAACGGTAGGGGCGGGCGCCTCGATGGTCGCTTCTCTGCCAGCGGTGCGCGAGGCGCTGCTGCAGCGCCAGCGCGCCTTCCGCGAAGCGCCGGGTTTGATCGCCGACGGTCGTGACATGGGCACCGTGGTGTTTCCCGATGCGCCACTGAAGGTGTTTCTCACTGCCAGTGCCGAGGAACGCGCCCGCCGCCGTTACCTGCAGTTGAAGGGCAAAGGCGAAGATGTTAGTCTGTCGAGTCTGCTAGATGAGATTCGTGCGCGCGATGAGCGCGACACCCAGCGCGCAGTGGCCCCGCTCAAGCCGGCGGCCGATGCAATCCAGCTGGACTCTACCGAGTTGTCCATCGAGCAGGTGCTGCAACGGATCAGAAGCGAGCTCGCATTGCGCGACCTGCTCTGATCGCCAGGAAAGCAGGCAGGGGCACCAGTCAACGTCCTGCCCGCTTTCCTTTACTTAAACGAAACCCACATTGTCTGGAATGTGGCGATGGGCGTCTGTCTCGCCCGAATTTACAGGAATTAAAATGAGCGAAAGCTTTGCAGAACTCTTTGAAGAAAGCCTGAAAACCCTCAATCTTCAGCCGGGCGCAATCATCACCGGTATCGTTGTCGACATCGACGGCGACTGGGTTACCGTTCACGCTGGTCTGAAGTCCGAGGGCGTCATCCCGCTCGAGCAGTTCTACAACGAAGCTGGCGAGCTGACCATCAAGGTCGGTGACGAAGTTCACGTTGCGCTGGACGCGGTCGAAGACGGCTTTGGCGAAACCAAGCTGTCCCGTGAAAAAGCCAAGCGCGCCGAGTGCTGGATTGTTCTGGAAGCTGCTTTCGCTGCCGAAGAAGTGGTCAAGGGCGTTATCAACGGTAAGGTTAAGGGCGGCTTCACTGTCGACGTTAACGGCATCCGTGCGTTCCTGCCGGGCTCCCTGGTTGATGTCCGCCCAGTGCGTGACACCACCCACCTGGAAGGCAAAGAGCTGGAATTCAAGGTCATCAAGCTGGACCAGAAGCGCAACAACGTTGTCGTTTCCCGTCGCAGCGTGCTGGAAGCCGAGAACAGCGCCGAGCGCGAAGCCCTGCTGGAAACCCTGCAGGAAGGCCAACAGGTCAAAGGTATCGTCAAGAACCTCACCGACTACGGTGCCTTCGTGGACCTGGGCGGCATCGACGGCCTGCTGCACATCACCGACATGGCCTGGAAGCGCATCAAGCACCCGTCGGAAATCGTCAACGTTGGTGACGAAGTCGACGTTCGCGTTCTGAAGTTCGACCGTGAGCGCAACCGCGTTTCGCTGGGTCTGAAGCAGATGGGCGAAGATCCGTGGGTTGCTATCACTTCCCGCTACCCAGAAGGTACTCGTGTTACCGCTCGCGTCACCAACCTGACCGACTACGGCTGCTTCGCCGAGCTGGAAGAGGGTGTCGAAGGCCTGGTACACGTTTCCGAAATGGACTGGACCAACAAGAACATCCACCCGTCGAAAGTCGTTCAGGTTGGCGACGAAGTGGAAGTCATGGTTCTGGACATCGACGAAGAGCGTCGTCGTATCTCCCTGGGTATCAAGCAGTGCAAATCCAACCCATGGGAAGACTTCTCCGGCCAGTTCAACAAGGGTGACAAGATCACCGGTACCATCAAGTCGATCACCGACTTCGGTATCTTCATCGGTCTGGACGGCGGCATCGATGGTCTGGTTCACCTGTCCGACATTTCCTGGAACGAAACCGGCGAAGAAGCCGTGCGTCGTTTCAAGAAGGGCGACGAGCTGGAAACCGTCATCCTGTCGGTTGACCCAGAGCGCGAGCGCATCTCCCTGGGCATCAAGCAGCTGGAAGACGATCCGTTCTCCAACTTCGTTGCTGTCAACGACAAGGGTGCAATCGTCAAGGGCATCGTGAAGGAAGTTGACGCCAAGGGCGCCATCGTCACTCTGGCCGACGACATCGAAGCTACTCTGAAAGCTTCCGAAATCAGCCGTGACCGCGTTGAAGACGCGCGTAACGTCCTGAAGGAAGGCGAAGAGATCGAAGCCAAGATCATCAGCGTTGACCGCAAGTCCCGCGTCATCAGCCTGTCCATCAAGTCGAAGGACGACGCTGAAGAGCGCGAAGCAATCCAGAGCCTGAAAAACACCGCTCCGGAAGCTGCTGCCGACACCACCATGGCTGCGCTGCTGCGCGAAGCAATGGCCAAGCAGAACTGAGTTCTGTTTGATCGGTAAAAAGGGCGACCCTCGGGTCGCCCTTTTTTTGGCTGTGTGTCAGGGATTGATGGTGCGGGTGTTGTGAAGCTCGTATTAGTTGTTAGGGGGCGTGCGGCTGGAAGTGTCACCTGTAGTGCTTACCCCCATCCCCACGGTGTCGTCGGCAGAAAGCGTGAATATCACGGCATAGCGACTGAGATCGCTTTCGTTTCGCTGAAAGCGGACGGCGACCTGTTTGCCTTCCCATGTGATGGTCTTTATCTCATAGGTTGCGCCTGAGCTCAGTTGAATTCGGCGACTCAGGCTTGAGCCCGGCTGTCCGAGGGTGTCGGTTAGAAAATCATCGACCAATGCCAGGCTGCTGGCTCTTCCTGTCAACATTAATTGGCTGATTTTGCCATCCTTTGTGCTTGCGAAGAGTTGGTACCCCGAGCTGATAGGGATATAGGGCAGCCCGTGAACTTCGTACCGGTCAGGCTCCGAGGTGTTGATGCGGCAGGGTGTGTCTTGGCGAGCGGCGCTCTCGGGGCATTCCGGAACCTGGGCCTTGAAGTTGCCATGCAAAGGAACACCCAGAAACTCGGATGGCTCCTTTTCCCAGATCTGGTGTTGTCGAGCGCCTTGAGCGAACGCCACCGGTGTGGTAATGAGGGTCGCCAGGGTGAGTGAAAGAGAGAGGGTCCGCATAAACAATCCTTGTGTGTACTGCTTGAAGAGCAAGTAGATAACCACTTTGCAATCAGTTTTGAGGGCGAATCAAAATGGGATGCGTCTGATTTTTTATCAGACAAATCTTACGAGGCTTAGGTTCGCTTACGTGGAAAATTTCAATAATCCGCCGAGCGGCTTCTCCGCTTTGCGGCCTGCCGCAGCGCTGGTGGTCGGCCTGGGTCGGTGGTGTGGGGCATTGCTATTCGCCTTATTCCTTAACAATCCAATCTTGAATTTTTTTATTAAGTCAAGAACCACCCTGTTCAAATCCCTCTGAGCGTGCTACAAACTCCTTAAGCAATGATCTAGCTGCTTGATAACGAAGGGAAAAACATGACGAAGTCGGAGCTGATCGAACGTATTGTCACCCATCAGGGGCTGCTCTCGTCCAAGGATGTGGAGTTGGCTATCAAGACCATGCTTGAGCAAATGTCGCAATGTTTGGCCACGGGAGATCGTATCGAGATCCGTGGATTTGGCAGTTTTTCCCTGCACTACCGTGCGCCGCGCGTAGGCCGCAATCCCAAGACGGGCCAGTCGGTGGAGCTCGAAGGCAAGTTCGTGCCGCATTTCAAGCCGGGTAAGGAGCTGCGAGATCGGGTCAATGAAGACGAGCGCGAACACCCTTGAGCGATGAAGGAGCAACCTGATGCGTAACCTCAGGCGTGCGCTGGCAGTAGTATTCGTCCTGCTATTGGCAGCAGCAGTGCTGTTTTTTGTGCTGGAGAACCAGCAGGCTGTTTCGCTGATGTTCTTCGGTTGGTCGGCCCCGGCTTTGCCGGTGGCGGTGCCAGTGATGGCTGCCCTGGTGGTTGGCCTGGCTATTGGCCCCTTGCTGGGGGCTTATGGCGTTCAGCGCAGCAAGCGCAAGATCCGTGCATCGATGCGTCAGGCTGCACCCGCTAGTAATTAGAGAAAGAGCCTGTACGGTTTGGGGATATGCGCCTTTACACGCAGCCACTCAAATACATATCAGGTATCCAATCAGTGGGCTGTGCAAGTGGGCAGGAATATACACTTTCCCAATATTTCCCTTCATGGCGGCGGGCGTAAGGGGCCCTGTCACGAAGCGCATCTTGACTCGGCATCCGGTCGCTCGTCGACTGGGGTGGGCAGGGGGTCGATGCCCATTTCGGCGCCTGCTTTGGCTCAAGATTCAAAACCTGGGTTGTTGAGGCACTGGCTGCTCCCCACAAGCACTTTGATCACGCCCTTGGCATGCGTTCCCTGCTGGACGCAGGCTTTCGTGGGCCGGTTCTCTGCCGTACGCCTTCGGTAAAGCTGTTGCTCTTGATGCTGGAGCGGGCCTATCGGCTGGCTGGCAATCGGACGGAAATCGCTCAGTTGGCGCAGGTCTGGGGAACTTCTAACCTCAAAGTCTCTCTACTTCCGAATAATGCTACACGGTAAAGCTGGCACGCGTGTTGATATTGCCGCTACGCTTGGCTGGAAGGGGGCGTCAAGGTTTGGCGGTCATCCCCTGTGTTGAAGTGATTAGACGGACCCAAGGAAAAAAAGACTAAATGCGCAATGAACGCGAGCGCCTGAGTGGTGATGATGAGATTGATTTGCTTGAGCTTGTGCAGGGGGTCTGGCGGCAGAAATTCTGGGGGGGGATAGTCGCGGCAGCGGTGATTGGCCTGGCCATGATTTATGTGGTGCTCGCTTCGCCGGTCTATGAGGCAAAGCTCTACATTCGGCCTCCAGCACAGAATGATGTGGCGCAGCTCAATTTTGGTCGTGGTGAGGGTACGGGGCTCCAGCCGCTTAGCGCCAAAGACGTCTATAGCGTTTACCTGAGAGCGCTGCAGTCTGAAGCGGTGCGTGAGAAGTTCTTCCGTGGGGCCTTTCTTTCAACGCTGAGCGAAGAGGATAGGAAGGGCTCGCGTGATGCGCTGTTTGCCCAATTCAATAGCATGCTGACGGTGGCCCAGGCGGCGAGGGACATGCCTGATCGCTTTGTTATCACTGCGGACGTCGAAGATCCGCAACTCGCTGCCAACTGGGTGTCCAGCTATGCCGAAATGGCTGCGGACCGAGCGAAAGATGAGCTGCTTGGCGGTACCCGTAGCGACATTTCAATCATGGCGGATAACCTGGAGCAGCAGATACAGGCTTCGCGAGCCAGCGCGTTTAATCAGCGTACAGATCAGATCGCCAAGCTCAATGAGGCGTTGCGAGTGGCAAAGTCCATCGGTCTGGAGAAACCGCCGATCATTTCGAGTGCATTATCCAACGAGGTGTCTGCTGGCATGGGTGGCTCTCTGATCTACATGCGCGGCTCCCGAGCGCTGGAGGCAGAGATCGCCAACCTTGAGTCTCGTGCGTCGGATGATCCCTACATCCCGGGGTTGCGCGAGAAACAGGAAAGGCTGATCTTCATGCGTAATCTCAAGATCGACCCAGCGCTGGTCGCAATGTACCAGCAGGACGGGCCAGTCTTTCAGCCCGACAAGCCGATAAAGCCGCGTAAGGCAATCATCATGGCACTGGGGGTATTCGCGGGTCTGGCTATGGGTGTGCTCGTAGCGTTGGGGCGTGATCAGTGGTTGAGGCGAAGGGCGAGCGATTAAGGCAATTTGATGGCTCAAAAATGCTGTCATGCGTTGTTGTAGGTGTGGGAAGGTGTAACAATACGTCCTTTCCCCATTCACCAATGACATGGATAGCTGGATGAGGTGCACGATGCGCCACTTCTGTTCCTGCCTGTCATGGGTGCTATCCCGTTAGTGTGCAGGCAAAGTCAGTGAACATCGATTCTCGCGGTCCCCACAGCTCTAGTTCTCCTGAAATAGACGTTTTTGACCTTTTTCGAGCAGTCTGGCGCCGGCGTGTTTTCATCGCTGGCCTGGGTTTGCTTTTCGCGGCGGTCGGTGTCGCCCTGGCCTACGTCATCCCTCCTGAATATGAGACATCAGCTACTTTGCGCCCCGTTGAGCTCAATCAACTGGATGCATTGAATCGCTCTAAAATCTACAGCCTGCCTCCTGATGAAGCGCTGAAGCGAGTGGGCGCGAGGCTGGATTCCTATAGCGCACGGTTGGATTATTTTCGCTCCAGGCCAGACCTTGTGCGAGTCTTCACCAATGAGGGGCAAACGATTGAGCAAGGCTTTCAGGACTTCAACAGCACCGACCTAAGTGTCGTCCAGGCTGACCCGAAAAAAACCGATTTGCTGAGCAATTTTATCGGTTTGAAGATGCGTTATGGAAAGGATATCGATGGCCCGGCCGTTCTCAATGCCTTTGTGGATTATGCCGTGGAGCAAGAGCGGGTTCAGTTGTCACGGGATGTGCAGGTCATTTTGTCCAATCGCCTGGCTGAGGTGAATGCCGAGCTAAACTCGGCGGTCTCCGAGTACCGAACTGCCAACGATGGGCGTATCGCTCGTCTGGAAGAAAGTGATGCCATCAGGCGTGCACAGTTGAACGATGAGCTCAAGGCGCTGCGCGTACAGCTGAAAATGCAGCGTGAATCGCGTTTGGCTGAACTGGATGAGTCTATCGCTATTGCCAACAGTCTGGGCCTGAAAAAGCCATCCACTCCCTCCCAGATGGCTGATGAAGGTGTGGTTGGTGGCAACATTATTCGCACCGAAGTGAATGGCCGACCGGTGCCGCTGTATTTCATGGGTACCGAGGTGCTCGAGGCTGAGCGCAGTACGCTGCGCAAGCGTTCCTCTGATGACTTTGTCGAGCCGAGAATCGGTCAAATTCGCAAAGAGCTACTGCTACTTTCCAATAACCGTAATGTCGAAGCAATCAAAGCCCGTGCCAATGATCAGGATTTCCTGGAGGGCGTAGAAGCGTTGCGGGCCGAGCGGGAGCGCTTGCAAGCCATTGATACGCAGTTGAAGGGTTTGCAATTGGTAAGCATCGATCAGCGCGCAGTGGCGGCTACCAAGCCGATCAAGCCGCGCAAGGCGTTGATTGTTATCCTGGCGTTTATTGGCGGTATATTGCTTGGTGTGTTGATTGCGCTGATGCGAGCTGCTTTCAAGGGTCATCTACGGCGGATACGCGTCTTGGAAATAGGTGGTGTGGTGGCGTCTGGTGGGCCGGGGGGGCTCTCGCGCCAAGTCGGCGTGTTGTCGCCAGAAGTACAGATCAGAGCGGGCAAGGAGTGATATTGCCTTGCTGTCATCTTGGTTGAGGTTGGCATGAAGCTCGTAGGGGGGGGCGTATGAAAAGGCTTGGGGCGAAGGTCGGGTAGGCGAAAACAGCCGAGGAGCCGCCGGGGTCACGGTTGTAAATGGGCATTCCGACCGGGCTGGCGCACCAGGCTGTTTTCAGCGCAGCATCACCGAGTATCAGGGCTTTTCGTACAGAGCCTAGTAGGTCGGCGCCGTTAAGCGGCCTGTTATTGGGTCTGCTCCGCCTCGATTCGATAGGCGCCGGCTTGTGCCATTTTACATAGCGCGCGCTTCAGGCACGGGATTGGCTCAACTGCCCCGTTTGCAATGTCTCTGATCATTCCCACCTGTTCGTTGCTTGGCGGTGGGGCAGATATGTCGGTTTTGCTACTTGGCGGGATCGAAATTTCGCTGGCCGCCACCGGTACGGTGTCCATTCGCGGTGTTCTGAGAACTGACGCAACGCATTGATATTTTTTGAATATTGTCTTTGATAGATGTGTGCCATGCTGGCTCTCCAGTGCGTTTTCGGTCGAATTGCATCCTGATCAACGGTGGGTCCTGAGTCGTTGGCAGAATGCTGTGGTCTCAACAGAGGTTCACTGGCAGAATGAGTTGCCATACCCAGAGACTGTGCATGGGGCCGTCTTCCTAGGCGCTGTGCGAAAAGTCTGAAGGCATGGTCGGGTAAGGTGAAAACGGTCAGGGGTTTTCGTACGGGATCTGGTTGATGCCCGCGTCGAAGGGCGACTGATCTTTCAGTAACCCCGAGGCACGATGGGTTTGGGTGTTGGTAGTAAGTGGACGTGCTGTAAGTGCAGTTGGGGAATGCTGTATGATACGGATGAATCTGTCGATATTTATATGAGGTTGGTTGGGTGAAGCTTACAAAGACAGATATTGCTGAAGTTGTCATTATCGAACCCACAATATTCGAAGATGAGCGTGGCTGGTTCTACGAGCTTTACAGTGAACCAAAGTTTCACGCGCTGCTCAGAGCGTCTAATTTACCAGTGCCGCGACCTTTCATCCAAGAAAACTGCTCGATGTCGAAGAAAGGGGTTGTTCGAGGTTTGCATTACCAGCTGTCGCCCAGTTCGCAGGGCAAGCTCGTCAATGTGAGCCAAGGCGCCGTTTATGATGTCGCAGTTGATATTCGTAAAGGTTCACCGACGTTCGGGCAATGGGTTGGCGTAACGCTGTCCGCGGCGAACCGAAAGATGCTCTGGATTCCCGAAGGCTTCGCCCATGGCTTCATGGCGCTTGAGGACGATACGGTATTCCAATACCGCACGACGGATACTTATTCAAAAGCTCACGAGCGGAGTCTGGCCTGGGATGATCCTGACTTGGCAATTGAATGGCCAACGACAGCCGCTCCGGTGGTGAGCGAGAAGGATCGCATGGCACCTGGTTTCGCCAAGGCCGAGCATACGAATTATCTGATCCCCGGTAAGGTCGATATTGTCGAACTGGAATCGCACAGTGATGACCGTGGTAGTTTGATTGGTATTGAGAAGGACCTCAATATTCCGTTCTCGATTAGGCGTGTCTATTATATTTTTGGTACCCAGCAGGATGTCAGTAGGGGCTTCCACGCACATCGTGATTTGCAACAGCTGATTGTTTGTGTCTCTGGTAGTTGCCGGATGGTGCTGGATGATGGTCGTGAACGCGTCGAGCATGTTATCGACAGGCCAAACAAAGCCATTTTCGTTCGTAATATGGTCTGGCGCGAGATGCACGATTTCAGTGAGGACTGCGTGCTGATGGTAGTGGCAAGTGAAGTGTATGACGAGCGCGACTATATTCGTGATTATCAGGATTTCAAGAGGCTGATTGGCAATGACCAGCATTCACAGATTATCTGATGTTCAAACAGATGATGTTGGTGAGGGGACTAGGATCTGGCAGTACGCCGTGGTGCTGCACGGCGCGCAAATCGGCAGGAGCTGTAATCTCTGTGCGCACACTTTTATCGAAGGTGGCGTTGTCGTGGGTGACAATGTAACCATCAAATGTGGTGTGTACCTTTGGGACGGTGTCAGAGTGGAGAATAATGTCTTCATTGGTCCCAATGCTACGTTTACAAATGACAGGGAGCCTCGCTCCAAGCAGTACCCGGACGTGTATGCAAAAACGTTGCTGAAAGAAGGCTGTAGTATAGGCGCCAATGCGACGCTGCTGCCGGGTATTACGATCGGTAAGCACGCCATGGTGGGTGCTGGTGCCGTTGTGACGAAAGATGTGCCTGACTACGCTGTCGTAGTCGGTAATCCTGCCAAAGTAATCAGGGAGTTGGAACGTGATTGATTTTTTGAGCCTGAAAGCGGTCAATCATCAATATCGAGAAGCGTTGTTGAAAGCGTGCGCTGATGTTATTGATTCAGGCTGGTATATCAATGGCGGTGCATTGAAGCGCTTCGAGGCCAATTTTGCCAACTATAGCGACGTTAAATTTTGCATCGGCGTCGCGAATGGCCTTGATGCGCTGACGCTTACGCTCAAGGCGTGGAAGTTACTCGGGCGATTGAATGATGGCGATGAAGTCATTGTTCCAGGTAATACGTATATCGCGAGTGTGCTCGCCATCACTGAAAGTGGCCTGACCCCAGTGCTTGTCGAGCCCGATTTAGCGACGTTCAACATCGAGCCTGAAGCCATCCGTGCAGCCGTCAATCCACGTACCAAAGTGATTCTGCCTGTACACTTGTACGGCCGTATTGCGCCGATGCCGGCGATTCGGGCCATTGCTGACGAATTTGGTTTACTCGTTCTTGAGGATTCTGCGCAGGCTCACGGTGCTGCAACGCAGGGTAAGAGAGTCGGTGGCTGGGGTGACGCATCCGGCTTCAGTTTCTATCCAGGCAAGAACCTGGGCGCACTGGGCGACGGTGGTGCTATCACCACCAACGATGCGGAGCTGGCAGAAGTGCTGTGTGCTCTTCGCAATTATGGGTCGCACGAGAAGTACAAGAACATCTACGTCGGCGTTAACAGTCGTCTTGATGAAATCCAGGCGGCTATGCTGGATGTGAAGCTCAAGCATCTGGACGATGAGATTGCGCGTCGTCGCCATATTGCAAAGTGTTACGCTCAGGGTATCGAGAATTCGAGAATCGCTTTGCCGTCGCACGGTGAAGAGGGCGAACATGTCTGGCATCTCTATGTTGTGCGCACCGCAGTTCGCGACGCCCTGCAAGCCCATCTGGCATCAAAAGGGGTGCAGACGTTGGTGCACTACCCGATCCCGCCTCACAAGCAGCAAGCCTACAGACATCTGAATGGACTGAGCTTGCCCGTCACGGAGAAGATCCATGAGGAGGTCCTCAGCTTGCCGATGGATCCGACAATGACTCAGGAAGCGATCGACCACGTCATCGAGGCGTGTAACAGCTTCTAGTTCGTTAAGAGGGCCATGACCTTGTACGGCATTTGGGTGCCTGCAGGGCTCATGGCTTTTGGTGTTCCTCGATGAACTGATAGCACTGTTCGGGGGGAGGCAGTGATTGGAAAGTCAGATGCTTTTGCGGATCGATACAGATGAATCTCATCAAAACTAGCGTGCTCAACGGTATTGCGGTCGTCATGAAGATGCTGGCGCTGCTTGGTATCAATAAAATGCTCGCGTTGTACGTCGGTCCGGCAGGGTATGCGGCGTTCGGTCAGTTTCAGAATGTTGTTGCATTGATCACTACGCTGATTGGGGGCGCTTTCAATACGGGCGTTACCAAGTACACGGCGGAATACGCAGATGATGCCAAGAGCCGGATTGCGGTGTGGCGCACAGCTGGCACCCTGAGCGTCGTGGTTAGCTTGATTATCGCCTGTCTATTGTTTTTATTTAGGGAGAGGCTCGCTGCAAGGTTTTTGAATGATAGCGGTCTTTCTGATGTATTTACCTGGTTTGCAGTGGGCTTGGTTTTTCTTATTTTAAATACCTTTCTCCTGGCAGTGCTGAATGGCCTTAAGGAGATTGGTAAGTATGTTGTCTGCAATATTGCAGGTAGTGTACTTTCCGTGTTGATCACCGCTATTTTGGTCCATTTTTATGGGTTGAAAGGAGCACTTGTTGCGCTAGCAACCTATCAGTCTATTGCCTTCTTCTCCACGCTGATCGTTTGTCATCGCTTGGAGTTTTTTAGCTTTTTCATGCTCTTTGGTCAGTTGGATAAGAGCGTCGTAAGGAATCTGCTAAAATATGCAGTCATGGCTATTGTTTCAGCGTCTTGCCTTCCGGTCACTCAGATGTTGATCCGGAGCGAGATCGGGCAGACGCTGGGATGGCATGCGGCGGGATACTGGGAAGCCATGTGGCGATTGAGTTCTGCCTATCTGATGATGGCGACCACGACGTTGTCGATTTACTTCCTGCCACGACTATCGGAGCTTAAAACGTATCCGGAACTGATGGCAGAAATCGGCTTTGGGTATCGAGTTATCTTGCCATTGACGGTCCTCGCTGCGGTGGTGATTTATGTCTTGAGAGAGCCTGTCGTACTGTTTTTGTTCAGTGCTGACTTTGCACCTGTCACTGACTTGTTTGCTTGGCAATTGGTCGGTGATTCACTCAAGATCGGCAGTTGGATTATTGCCTATGTGATGTTGGGTAAAGCGATGTTCAAGGCCTTTGTTTTTACTGAAATAATTGGATCGTTTTTGTTTTATGTATTGGCAGTTTTTTTGATTAGGGCTGTAGGCCTCGAGGGCGTAGTTATGGCCTATGCCATCAATTATGCTATTTACTGGGTCCTTGTGTGGATAGTGATTCGTAGGAGTTTGCGGACGATGAGACATCCGGCCGAGCTCGTTTAACAGATTGTTTGACTGAAATTGATGCGTTGCAGGAGCTGGCAAAATGCTGACAGTGGTGATTCCGTCGTACAATCATGCCGACTATATTGTCGAGTCTTTGAGGGCGGCGCTGGCAATTGCAGTGCCAGGCTTGAAGGTTCTTGTTGTAGATGATGGCTCCAGAGATGACTCAATGTCCTTGGTCAGGGAGTTTCTGAAGCAGCAGGGTCTTGGTGAGAATGTCACTATTGTAGAAAAAGCGAATGGTGGCCTGGTGTCTTCGCTCAATGAGTCAATGAAGCTCATCGATACTGAGTTTTGTTGGTTTGTTGCTTCTGATGATATTTTGGTTCCCGACGGTGTTGCGCAAGCGTTTGCTGAAATCAAGTCGAAGGAGAACCTGGGCTTTTTAATTGGTGGTGGTCATTACTTCGATGCTGAAGGCGTTTTGGGCCCTATCTATAATGTTCGGCATGACAGGTTCTTTTCGCTGAATCGCGGCACGCGTGATCGGGAGATGTTTACGCACTATCCATCACCCATTTTATTGCAGTCGACTATTTTTAGAGTTGAAGCACTTAGACGTATTGGCGGCTGGGATCCAGCGTTGCGACTTGATGACTATCCGACCTTTGTAAAGCTGCTGAGTGTTTATGGCGAAGCAGGGCGAGACTTTGGGTTCGAACCGGGCATTGATTGTGTTCGCTACCGTCAACATGGCACGAATAGCTCAAAAAATTTGTCCGCGCAGCTAAGGATGGTGCGAGGCGCTCTTGTTGCGCTGGCGCCAGATAATGTTCGTCTTGAAGCAGTCGCTAATGCCGCCGCCTATTACTCGTTGAACGCGCTAAAACATGGACGATTTAGTTATTTTGTCGATTTATTCCGCGAGTGTGATTTCAAAGAGATCGTTTTGAGCTTTCTGAAAATGCCGATTGTTGCTGTGCAGCATGTAGTGGGTAGAAAATGAGCGATCTGGATTTTTTTGAATTCGCTTTTTCAAATATTCCACTTTTGCTGACTTGCATGTTTGTAACGACGGGGCTTTTGTATTTGTCAGTTCGTCGATTTGCGTTTTTGGGTTATCTTGACCCTCTCCATTTTTACTGGACATTTACTTTCGGAACTGCCTACGGAATCGTTCTGGCCATGTTCATCGGGGGGCATGTCTCTCTCTATTATGTAGCGTTGTTACTTTCATATGCGCTGACTTTTCTGTTTTTTTTACGGTTCAGTGGTCGTCATGGGCAGCAGATGTATAAATGGGTTGTCGCTCTTCTGGTGCCACATGGCCGAGGCAGAGGGGAGTTCTGGATAGTCCTTCTGATCTACATTTGTTTGGCCGTGTTCTTGATAGCGAGCACCGGTTTTGGATCCAGTGCAGAAACCAACAGATTTGAGCAAAATCGAGGTCTTGGCGCTTTTGTCAGAGTGGCTGACGCGTTCAGGTTGTTTTTGGTGGCATGCATCGCTGTTGTCTGTGTTGAGCGCTGGCGCAACGGTAGACGGAACTATTTGACCCTCGTGCTCGGTTTGGGTTACGTGTTTTTGCTCGTGATAAGTTCTCTTCTGAATGGTGCGAAATTTGCTATTCTTGAGGGTATTTATGCGTCGATTTTTGCGTTGGGTGTCTACGGTTATCGACTGCGCTTGAATTTCTTTAAAGTAGGTGCTTTGTTTTCTGTTGTTCTTGTGTTTGCTGTGTGGGTTTTGAGCAAAAATCTTGAAGGTGCGGGTGTTGATACCCAGGCGTCTGGGGTTTACATGCCGAATACGCCAATGCTCTATGAGCGGCTTGCGTTGAGGATCCTTGCAAACGCTGATAAATACTATTTGTCTTTGCCCAACGGTGTGATTGAAGAGCTAAAGACGGATAGTGTGTTCGTGCAGTTTATTGCTCCATTGGTAAGTGTTACCAAAATGAGCGAAATAGTTGGCTATCCTATTAATGACTATGCTGTGGGGCGGCAGGCACTGCTGTACTGGTATCCCGATAATACCATCGCGGGAGGCCCGACCAGCCACTTCGATCTTTTTTCATACAAGTATTTTGGATTCTTTCCAGGACTTATGTTTGCGGCGTTGATGGGTTGGTTTTTAGCCTCTGTGGCAGCGCTTGGCCGTTTGGGGCGTAATCAACGTCCCTATTATGCGGCACTGTGTGCTGCATTGTGGGTACGTTCGATTGCAATGTTGCTTGAGCCAACCGTCGGGTTGGCTTATGTACTCGATATATTCTTATTGTTTTTTGTCATCAATTGCATTGGCGTTCTTCTCCGGTTTGCGTCCAAAGGTAATTTTCGGGTGGTGGTGTAATGGGTGCTGGGTTTGCGGGTGATAATGTTTCAATTCTGGTGACCACATACAATCCCTGTGTGGAAGATTTGCTTGAAAATATCAAGTCCTACTTGCACCAGGCCAAATATATTATAATAGTGGATAACTCGGATTGCATCGCGCGCCAGCATGAAGTTGGTACGTTGGCTGCTTCTTATCCCAGCATTATCATTAAGCAGTTGTCTCAAAATCTAGGTATTGCTGCTGCACAAAATATCGGCATGCAAGCCGCCAAGGCAATGGGGAGCGAGTTTGTCATCGAGATGGACCAAGACTCGAAGCTGCCGGTGGATTATGTCAACAATCTCATGCACCGCCATGCAGAGTTGACTGAAAAAGGTATCAAAGTCGGCGGCATCGGCCCTCTCGCGGTGCGCAAGGACAGTGATGAGGTCTATGACGGACTTACTCGCAGCGGCGATGTGATCGAAGTCGAATACACCCTGAGTTCCGGGTTTCTCATGCGTTTCGATGCCATTGATGCCGTCGGCTTGAAGAACGAGGACTTGTTCATCGACTTCGTCGATTGGGAATGGTGCTGGCGTAGTCGTGAGCGCGGCTATCGTATCTTCATTGATACCACCTTGGAAATTTCCCACATGCTCGGCGATGGCCATAAGAGAATCCTTGGTCAAAGCATTGGTATGCCATCTCCCATCCGCCATTATTACCAGTTCCGCAATTTCATCTACCTGCTGGGCAAGCCCTTTGTTCCAGGAAGATGGAAATTTAAATACAGTGTCATCATGCTGGCTAAGTTATGCCTCATTCCGTTGTGTTTCGATAGAAAAATGAAACGGTTGAGTTTCGCGGTCACCGGGATAAAAGATGCCATTCGTGGCGCTTGGGGAAAGATTGGAGAATGAATATGCTTTCTCGTTACGCGTCAATTGAGGGCAATTGAGATGTGTGGTTTCGCAGGGCTTCTTTCTCACTCGATGCTGGGTAGTGATGCTGACCAGATCCTGGAAAACATGGGGCTTGCGATCGAGCATCGAGGGCCTGATTCCAGTGGAATCTGGTTTGATGCCGCTTCAGGTATCGGTTTTTCCCATCGGCGGCTCTCGATCATGGACGTTTCCAGCCATGGCGCTCAGCCCATGCGCTCAGCCAGTGGCCGTTACATGATCGCCTTCAACGGCGAGATCTATAACCATGTTGACCTGAGAGACAAACTTGCCCGTGATCAGCATGTCATTCAGTGGTCGGGTCATTCTGACACCGAAACATTACTTGCGTGCTTTGAGATCTATGGCATTGAGGCGACGCTTTCCCAGTTGCATGGCATGTTTGCCATCGCATTGTGGGACCGAGACCAAGCGCAATTGACGTTAATGCGAGACCGGTTGGGCGAGAAGCCGCTTTATTACGGTTGGCTCGGTGAGGCGTTTTTGTTCGGTTCTGAACTCAGGGCGTTGAAAGCGGCGCCTGGATTCGAATCGCATGTAGATCCACAGGCGCTATCGCTGTTCCTCCAATATGGCTATGTGCCTGCGCCGTTCTCGATCTACGACCGTGTCAGTAAACTGATGCCGGGAGAGTATTTGCAGGTATCGCTGCGCGATCCTCAGCCTGTGACGCGTGCGTATTGGAGCGTCGACGAGATCATTCGTAATGGCCTGAATGCTCCGTTTCAGGGAACAGCGGATGAGGCCGTCGGTGCATTGGAAAGCATGCTGAAGACGACCATCGGCAGGCAGATGCTTTCCGATGTGCCGTTGGGGGCATTCTTGTCCGGTGGTGTGGACTCGTCACTCATCGTGGCACTGATGCAGGCCCAGTCTTCGGAGAAGATCAAGACCTTCTCGATTGGCTTCGACGACCCACGTTTCAACGAAGCGCCATATGCCAAGGAAGTGGCTCAGCATATTGGCACGGAGCATGAAGAGCTGTATGTCAGCGCCAGGGAGGCGCTGGATGTCGTCCCGATGCTTCCGGACATCTGGGACGAACCGTTTGCCGACCCTTCACAGATTCCGACTTTTCTGGTCTCCAAGCTGGCCAAGAGGAAGGTAACCGTTTCGCTTTCCGGCGACGGTGGTGACGAACTTTTTTGCGGCTACAACCGTTACCTGGTGGCTGGCAAACTGTGGCGGTACATGAAGCCGATTCCTGCCGGGCTCAGAGCGGGTGTAGGGCGGCTACTGACAACTGTGGAGCCTGGGGGCTGGGATTCGCTTGGTCGGTGGTTACCGGGTAGCAAAGGGCTGGGCAGTATCGGCGACAAGGTCCATAAGTTGGCTGGGGTATTTGCCGCCCGCGGGCCTCATGATGTCTACAACAATATCGTGTCGAATCATGCACAAGCGAACAATCTTCTGCTTGAACCGGTTATCGATTCCCGACCCACGAGGCTGGCCAATCAGGGTTTGTGTGATGTACAGCAGATGATGGCCTGGGATCTGAAGGAATATTTGCCGGGCGACATCCTGACCAAGCTCGACCGGGCGGCAATGGCGGTCTCGCTGGAAGGACGCGCGCCGTTTCTGGATCACTCGGTGGTGGAGTTCGCCTGGTCATTGCCCCTCGAGTACAAGTTCCGAGAAGGGGAGACCAAGTGGGCACTCAAGCAGGTCCTCTACAAGCATGTTGATCGTGCGTTGATCGACCGTCCGAAGATGGGGTTTGGCGTTCCGCTGAGAGACTGGCTGATCGGCCCGTTGCGAGAGTGGGCGGAAGCCTTGCTGGATGCCCGCAAGCTGCGAGGTGAAGGTCATTTCAATGTGGATGCCGTACACAGGCTCTGGCAAGAACACGTCGGTGGCAAGCGGAATCATGCGGCAGTTCTCTGGAATGTATTAATGTTCCAGGCGTGGCTGGCGCGTCAGTAGTTTGAATTTTGCAAAGGGATCAGAGCTGTGACTGCTGACTTTTCCGTACTTATCTCGGTTTACGCATCGGAGAAACCCGAGTTTCTGGTGGCATGTCTCGAGAGCTTGACGGTACAGACCTGTAAAGCGCAGGAAGTGGTACTCGTCGAGGATGGGCCGATTTCTGATTCGCTGAAGGCGGTCATTGAGCAATTTCGGTCGAAGCTGCCGATCGTTTCGGTGGTGCTACCTGTAAACGTGGGGCTGGCCAATGCGCTCAATGAAGGGTTGAAATACTGCACCCATGAGCTTGTCGCGCGGATGGACACCGATGACATCTGCCTCCCCGTTCGATTTGAACGGCAGCTGACGTATTTACAAGCCCATCCTGAGGTGACTGTGCTGGGTGCGATGGTTGAAGAATACGATGTGACCATGAGGCATTCGTTGGGGCCGCGCAGACTACCGTTGGACCATGACGCGCTATACGCGTTTTCCAAGCGGCGCAGCCCGCTCAGTCATCCTACCGTCATGTTCCGCAAGTCAGGAGTGCAGGCAGTAGGTGGTTACCCGAGCTTCCGGAAGGCTCAGGACTACGCGCTGTGGTCGCTGATGTTGCAAAAGGGGTACAGGATTGAGAACCTGCCGGACATTCTTTTGAAGATGCGGGCAGGCAGCGAGCTGATGCAACGGCGTGGCAAGGATTATCTCAAGCATGAGCTGGCCATTATCCGTTTCCAGAAGGATATCGGCTTTATCGGTGGCGGTGCGTTTGTCATCAACACGATGTTGCGTTCTATCGTCCGTCGGTCTCCCGCATTTCTTAAACAATTGCTATACAAGTTCGCACGGTAGGCGTAGATGAAAATTTTGATTACTGGCGCTGCTGGATTCATCGGGCATGCGCTGACCAAGGCATTGTCGGCCACCGCTGAAAAGGTGGTGGGCATTGATAATCTCAATGATTATTATGACGTCAGCCTCAAGGAAGCGCGGCTCAAGGATCTCGAGGATATTGAAAACTTCACGTTCATTCGTGCGGATCTTATTGATGCCGAGGCCATCGACACGGTGTTCTCCGCTCATCAATTCGACTGTGTGGTGAACTTGGCAGCCCAAGCGGGCGTGCGCTACTCGCTCGATAATCCAATGGCTTACGTGCAGAGTAATGTCGTTGGTTTCATGAATATCCTCGAAGGTTGCCGTAACCACAAAGTCAAGCGCTTGTTCTATGCGTCTTCGAGCTCTGTCTATGGTCTGAGCAAGGACGTTCCTTTCTCGACTCAACAGTCGGTAGATTGTCCGATCAGCCTGTACGCGGCTACCAAGAAATCGAATGAGCTGATGGCTCATACGTACTCTCATTTGTACGGGATCCAAACCACTGGCCTGAGGTTCTTTACCGTCTACGGCCCGTGGGGACGTCCCGATATGGCGATGTTCAAGTTCACCAAGGCAATTCTCGAAGGCAAGCCGATCGATGTGTATAACCATGGACATCTGTCGCGCGACTTTACCTACATCGATGACATCATTTCCGGCATTCTCCGGTTGCTGCAAAAGCCTGACCTTGATGCTTGCACAGTGTTCAACATCGGTCACGGCAGCCCGGTCAACCTGATGGACTTCATCTACGCCGTGGAGGCCGCAACCGGCATCAAGGCAATTTGTAATTATTTGCCCATGCAACCCGGCGACGTCGAGCAGACATGGGCAGATACTCAGGGATTGTTTGATGCCGTCGGGTACAAACCGAATGTGCCCGTGCAAGAAGGGGCCGCAAACTTTGTGAATTGGTACCGGTCGTACTACGAAATTTGAAGGTGTAAATAGATGAAGATTACTGTTTTTGGCTCGGGCTATGTTGGGTTAGTCACTGGCACGTGCCTAGCTGATGTTGGCCATCATGTGGTATGTGTTGATGTCGATCAGCGCAAGATCGATAACTTGAAGAAGGGCATTATTCCAATCTACGAGCCTGGCCTCGATGAAATGGTTGTTCGCAACCAGCACGAGGGGCGCCTTGACTTCACCACGGATGCTGGCATGGGCGTTTCGTTCGGTGAGATTCAGTTCATTGCGGTAGGTACTCCGCCGGATGAAGATGGCTCTGCTGATCTCAAGTATGTGCTGGCGGTCGCCAATACGATTGGTCAGTACATGACTGAGCCCAAGATCATTGTCGACAAGTCGACAGTACCTGTAGGCACGGCTGACAAGGTCAAGGAATCTATCCAGCGTACCCTGGCCTCTCGTGGTGTCGACCTGCAATTCCATGTCTGTTCCAACCCTGAGTTCCTTAAAGAGGGTGCGGCTCTTGAAGACTTCACCAAAGGTGCGCGAATCGTGGTGGGCACTGATTCCGAGCACGTTCGCCGCAAGATGCGCGAGTGCTATGCGCCTTACAGCCGGAACCATGACAAACTGATCTTCATGGATGTTCGCTCTGCCGAGCTGACCAAGTACGCGGCCAACGGCATGCTGGCTACCAAGATTAGCTTCATGAACGAACTGTCCAATCTGGCCGAGCGCCTGGGTGCCGACATCGAGCAGGTACGTATCGGTATCGGTTCGGACCCACGGATTGGTTACAGCTTCATCTACCCCGGGTGTGGTTACGGCGGCTCCTGTTTCCCCAAGGATGTTCAGGCGTTGCACCGTACCGCGCAGGAAGTTGGTTATTCCGCTGATCTGCTCGCGGCTGTCGAGGGCGTTAACAAGCGCCAGAAAGACAAGATGTTCGCTTCGTTCGAGGGTATCTTCGACGGGCAGCTCGAGGGCAAGACGATCGCCGTCTGGGGCCTGGCCTTCAAGCCCAACACCGACGACATGCGCGATGCGCCAAGTCGTCGGCTTATCGAACAACTCTGGCAGGCGGGAGCGAAGGTACGTGTTTTCGATCCCAAGGCCATGGAGGAATTCGAGCGCATCTACGGTAAACGGGCTGATACCCACTACGCGGCGACGCAGGAAGAGGCCCTGGCCGGTGCCGACGCCCTGGCGATCTGTACCGAGTGGAAATCGTTCCGCGCTGTAGACCCGCACATGCTGCGTGGGGCTCTTTCCAGTGCCATCGTGGTCGACGGTCGCAATCTCTTCGACCCGTGGACGATGGCAGAGGCTGGCGTGGCGTATCATGCGATTGGCAGACCGCACATTGCTCCGGGAGTCTGAAATGGCAGGCCTATGCCAGGTAATGGTTACAGGTGCCTCAGGCTTTGTCGGCAGGCACCTGTGCGAATCTCTGGTCCGAGACGGCTTTTCTGTAAAGGCTGCGGTAAGGCGTGAGCCGGGCCAAGTATTGGCCGGGGATGTCGTGCAACTGGACCTGATGGATCAGGCCTGCGTGCGGAATAGCCTGATGGGTGTCGATTGCGTTGTTCATTTGGCCGGCCGTGCGCATGTGCTTAATGATCAGGTAGCCGACCCATTGGCCGCTTTCCGGGAGGCGAATGTCGAAACGACCCTGGCGCTGGCCAAAGCGGCACTGGCCGCCGGAGTCGGGCGATTCATCTTTGTCAGCTCCATTGGTGTAAATGGCAACGAGACCACTGACCAGGCATTTACCGAGCAGAGCGACGCCGCACCAACGGCGGCTTACGCCGTTTCCAAGCTGGAGGCCGAGCAGGCGTTAGGCGAGCTGCTGGCAGGGACTGACATGCAGCTGGTTATTGTGCGTCCTCCACTCATTTATGATGCTGGCGCCCCGGGCAATTTCGCGCGCTTGCTGGGCCTGGTGGCCAAAGGTTTGCCGCTGCCGTTTGCTTCATTACATAACCGGCGCAGTCTGGTGTCGTTGAACAACCTGATCAGCTTCCTGACGCTGGTGATTACCCATGAGAAGGCCGCCGGGGAGTTGTTCCTGATTGCGGATGGTGACAGCGTTTCAACCCGTCAGATCGTGGCATCTCTCGCGGCTGGCATGGGACGAAAATCCAGGTGTTTCTACATGCCCAAGCTATTGGCCAAGCTGCTTTTGACTGCCTTGGGGCGCACGGGTATGTATGTGCAATTGTTCAGCTCATTGGAAATCAGCACCAACAAGGCGCGCGACCTGCTGGGCTGGTTGCCGGTCGAAGATCCGGAAGCTGCGCTTGCAGAGGCCGGCAGAAAGTACGTCCAGCGATTGATGGTTGATGCTCAGTAACTAGGAATTGGATTTCACGACTCATGGTTCAGCTACTAATAATAGCGTTGGCTCTGGTAGGTGCTGCGGCATTGACTGGAACGGTAAGGCGCTATGCAATACGCAAAAGTGTGCTTGATATTCCCAATGAGCGCAGCTCGCACTCCGTGCCGACGCCGCGCGGTGGTGGTGTGGCTATCGTTGTGGCTTTCATTGCAGCGACACTGTTGCTCTTCGCGTTCGGCAACGTCAGCCTCGCCACCACGTCGGCGCTGGTGCTCGGCGGGGCTGGCGTGGCGGTCCTTGGCTTTTACGATGACCTAGGGCATATCCCTGCGCGTTGGCGGTTGCTCGGTCATTTTCTCGCGGGTATCTGGATCGTATTCAACCTTGGAGGGTTGGCCCCCATCACGCTTTGGGGAGAGGCGTCGAACCTCGGATTCATAGGCAGCTTGCTGGCTGTGGTGTTCCTGGTATGGATGCTGAATCTCTATAACTTCATGGATGGTATTGACGGGCTTGCCAGTTCCGAAGCCGTTTTTGTCGGGCTATCCGGTGGCTTGATCTACTTCCTCTCGGGGCACGGCGGCCTCGCTGGCCTCAGCTTTGCGCTGGCGGCATCGGGCGCAGGATTCCTGCTGTGGAACTTCCCTCCGGCGAAAATCTTCATGGGCGATGCCGGCAGTGGGTTTCTGGGGGTTGTCATGGGCACGATGGCCCTGATCGCCGGATGGACGTCACCCGATTTCTTCTGGTGTTGGGTAATCCTGCTGGGTGTGTTCGTGGTCGATGCCACGGTCACCTTGCTGCGTCGCCTGATGCGAGGTGAAAAGGTCTATGAAGCGCATAGAAGTCACGCTTACCAGTTTGCCTCGCGGCAGTTCGCAAGCCATAAGAAGGTAACGTTGGCAGCCTGGGGCCTGAACCTGTTCTGGTTGTTCCCGGTAGCACTGCTGGTAGCGTTCTGCGGTCTGAATGGCGTGCTTGGCGTATGCTTGGCTTATCTACCGCTGGTAGTGCTCGCTTTGAAATTCCATGCGGGTGAGCGTGAGCTTTGATTTTTTGAAGGATACGAGGCGAGTGGGTAACTGGATATGAAAGCTAGGGAACTGATCGAGCTTCGAAAATATCTGCTTCAATTGCCGCGCAGGGAGAAGCGCACGCTCCAGGTGCTGGTGGATGTGTGCCTGGTGTGGCTGGCCCTGCTGATGGCCTTTGCCGTGCGTCTTGGCCTTGATGACCTGGGTAATCCGCTCAGGGAACACATCTGGCTGTTCGTGACTGCGCCCGTTCTGGCAATACCGCTTTTTGTAAAGTTCGGCATGTACCGGGCAGTGATGCGGTATTTCGGTAACGATGCACTCATCGTCATCGTCAAGGCGGTTTCCCTTTCCGCGCTCTTGCTGGGCGTTTTCGTCTACTGGTATAGCAATCACCAGACTTTGGTACCGCGTTCCGTAATTTTCAACTATTGGTGGTTGAGCCTGGTCATGATAGGCGGGTTGCGCCTGGCCATGCGTCAGTACTTCCTGGGCGACTGGTTCTCAGCAACGCAACACATGCCTTTCGCCTCCCGGGACGATGGTTTGCCGAGAGTGGCGATCTATGGCGCTGGCGCCGCTGGAAACCAGCTTATTGCTGCGCTACGTATGGCCAAGTCGATGAGGCCGGTGGCTTTTATCGATGACGACGTGGAAATTGCCGATCGCATCATTTCCGGGTTGCACGTGTATCGCTCGAATGAAGTTGGCCGAATGATCGATGACACGGGGGCTCAGGAGATTCTGCTCGCGATTCCTAGTGCTAGTCGCAGTCGTCGCAAGGAGATCCTGAGCTTCCTGGAGGGCTTCCCCCTGCATGTTCGCAGTGTTCCCAGCATTCTTGACCTGGCCAGTGGGCGAGTGCAAGTGGGCGACATTCAGGAAGTCGACATCGCCGACCTGCTGGGGCGCGATGTGGTGCCTGCGCAAAACGATCTGCTGGCGCAGTGTATTTCGAACAAGGTGGTGCTGGTCACGGGCGCGGGGGGGTCGATTGGTTCGGAGCTCTGTCGGCAAATCGTCGGGGCAGGGCCGAAAACCTTGTTACTGTACGAGCACAGCGAATACAACCTTTACAGCATCTTGAGTGAGCTGGAGCTGAGGATATGTCGTGAGGCATTGCCTGTAACCGTCTTGCCGGTGCTGGGCTCAGTGCGCAACCAGGCGCACTTGCTGGAGGTTATGCAGTCCTGGCGCGTGGAGACTGTCTATCACGCCGCGGCTTACAAGCATGTTCCCATGGTTGAGCACAACATCTCTGAAGGTGTGCAGAACAATGTCATCGGCACACTCTGTTCCGCCCAGGCTGCTGTTCAGGCCGGGGTCGCTAACTTTGTGCTGATCTCCACCGACAAGGCCGTGCGGCCGACCAACGTCATGGGCAGTACCAAGCGGCTTGCCGAGATGGTACTGCAGGCGCTGAGCCGAGAGAGCGCTCCGGTCCTCTTCGGGCAGAAGGATAATGTCGCGCAGGTGAACAAAACACGTTTCACCATGGTGCGTTTCGGTAATGTGCTGGGCTCGTCAGGGTCCGTCATACCTTTGTTCCGCAAGCAGATCATGTCGGGAGGTCCTCTGACGGTAACCCACCCCAAGATCACCCGATACTTCATGACCATTCCTGAAGCGGCTCAGCTGGTTATCCAGGCCGGCTCGATGGGACGTGGAGGGGATGTATTCGTTCTGGATATGGGGGAGCCTGTTCGTATTGCCGAACTGGCAGAGAAGATGATCCACCTGTCCGGATTGAGCATACGCTCGGAAAAGAATCCACATGGCGATATCGCCGTTGAGTTCACGGGGCTTCGGCCAGGTGAAAAACTCTACGAAGAGCTACTGATTGGCGATAACGTCGCCTCCACCCGGCACCCGATGATCATGAGTGCAAACGAGGACTTTTTGCCGTGGGATGTACTCAAGGTCAAGCTTGTTGAGTTGCTTGGCGCGGTTGAAACGCATGAATTGGTTACCGTGCGAAAACTGCTGCGTGAACTGGTCAGTGGCTATGTTCCGCAAGGAGAGATCGTGGACCTGCTCTACACGCAGCGCAAAAAAGAAATCTGACTTTCGCCCTGCCGCGAGAGTTTTTTGATAACGCCGAAGGCGCGCGCAGGGGCTGTCTCGGGCATGTCTGTCCGGTCAGGCCATCGCTATTCCGCGCTTTTCGCTTTCAATGATTAGTTTAGTAGGTAGCTGATAATGACTGTTTTAGTAACCGGTGGTGCTGGTTTCATTGGCGCAAATTTTGTTCTCGATTGGTTGGCAGTTTCCGATGAGCCTGTGGTGAACCTGGACAAGCTCACCTATGCAGGCAACCTGCAGACACTGAACAGTTTGCAGGGTGATGAGCGCCACATTTTCGTGCATGGCGATATCGGAGACTCCCAACAGGTAGCGCGTCTGCTGGAAGAGCATAAGCCCCGTGCCATCGTGAACTTCGCAGCAGAGTCCCATGTCGATCGGTCGATTCACGGGCCTGAGGACTTCATCGAGACCAATATCGTCGGTACCTTCCGCCTGCTCGAAGCGGTGCGCGCATATTGGGGCGGGCTGGACGAGCAAGCGCGTCAGACATTCCGCTTCCTGCACGTATCTACCGATGAGGTCTATGGTTCTCTGGCTGCTGATGAGCCGGCGTTTACTGAGACCCACCAGTATCAACCGAACAGTCCGTACTCAGCGAGCAAAGCGGCAAGCGATCACCTGGTGCGCTCCTATCACCATACCTATGGCCTACCGGTGCTGACCACCAACTGCTCGAACAACTATGGGCCATTCCACTTTCCGGAAAAGCTCATCCCTCTGATGATCGTCAACGCCTTGGGTGGCAAGGCACTGCCTGTCTACGGTGATGGTCAGCAGATACGTGACTGGCTCTATGTCAAAGATCACTGCAGTGCCATCCGCCGCGTGCTCGAAGCCGGGAAGACGGGAGAGGTATACAACGTCGGCGGCTGGAACGAAAAGCCCAACCTTGAGATCGTCAATCGCGTTTGTGCGCTGTTGGATGAGCTGCGTCCACGTGCTGATGGCAAGCCGTATGGGGAGCAGATTACCTATGTTACCGACCGCCCAGGGCATGATCGCCGCTACGCCATCGATGCACGCAAACTCGAGCGTGAGCTTGGGTGGAAGCCTGCGGAAACCTTCGAGACCGGTATCCGCAAGACGGTTGAATGGTACTTGGATAACTGGGACTGGGTAGAAAACGTGCAGTCCGGTGGCTATCGAGACTGGGTCGAGAAAAATTACGCCGGGCGTTCGGCATGAAAATTCTCCTCCTGGGCAAGGATGGTCAACTGGGTTGGGAGTTACAGCGCAGTCTGGCTGTCTTGGGGCAAGTCCTGGCACTCAGCTCAAGAAGCCATGAGTATTGTGGTGACTTGACCAACCTCCAGGGGTTGGCGGAAACCGTGCGTACCTTTGCCCCCGATGTCATCGTCAATGCAGCAGCCTACACCGCGGTAGACAAGGCAGAAGGCGAGCGCGAGCAAGCATTTCTGGTCAATGCGCAAGCAGTGAAGGTACTGGCCGGTTTAGCCGCTGAGCTGGGTGCATTGTTGGTGCATTATTCGACGGATTACGTCTTCCCAGGCAATGGCAACGCGCCTTGGAGCGAAGAGGACGCGGTAGGGCCGCTGAATGTCTACGGCGAAAGCAAGCTGGGCGGCGAGCAGGCAATTCTGGCCTCCGGCTGCACAAGCCTTATCTTCCGTACCTGCTGGGTCTATGCCGCTCGCGGGAACAACTTCGCCCGGACCATGCTTCGGCTGGCAACCGAGCGGGACAGTCTGGGTGTCATTGATGACCAGTTTGGGGCTCCTACTGGTGCGGAACTGATTGCCGACGTGACCGCTCATGCCATTGCATGTACACGGCGTGACCCTGCTTTGGCTGGTGTGTACCACCTGGCGGCGTCAGGTGAGACAACCTGGTGCGGTTACGCGCGTTTCGTTCTGGAGCAAGCCGCAGCGCGCGGTTTGTCACTGAAGGTGCACGCCGAGCAGGTCAAACCGCTGACTACAGATGCCTACCCGACACCTGCAAAGCGCCCAGCAAACTCGCGACTCAATACTCACAAACTACAAGAAGCTTTCGCGCTGACGCTGCCTGACTGGCGTCAGGGCGTGGCTCGCATGCTGACCGAGATACACGAAAAATGAGCAAACTGAATCGTAAAGGCATCATCTTGGCCGGCGGGTCGGGTACCCGTCTGCATCCCGCGACCCTGGCTATTTCCAAACAGCTTCTGCCGGTTTACGACAAGCCGATGATCTACTACCCGCTCACCACTCTGATGCTGGCGGGCATTCGCGACATCCTGATCATCTCGACGCCCCAGGACACCCCAAGGTTCGAACAGCTTCTAGGTGACGGGCATCAATGGGGGATCAATATTACCTATGCGGTGCAAGCATCACCTGATGGTTTGGCACAAGCTTTCCTGATTGGTGAACAGTTCATCGGTAATGACCTGTCGGCATTGGTTTTGGGCGACAACATCTACTATGGCCACGACTTCCAAGGGTTGCTGGGAAGTGCCATGGGGCGTACCGATGGCGCCAGTGTATTCGCCTACCATGTGCACGATCCTGAGCGTTATGGTGTGGTTGAATTCGACCAGCGAGGAAAGGCGATCAGCCTGGAAGAGAAGCCAGCCAAGCCGAAGTCGAGTTATGCCGTGACCGGGCTTTATTTTTATGACCGTGATGTGGTCGAAATTGCCAAGGGGATCAAACCCTCGCCGCGCGGTGAGCTGGAAATTACCGACCTCAACCGCGTGTATCTGGAGCAGGGCAAGCTCTCGGTTGAAATCATGGGGCGTGGCTATGCATGGCTAGATACCGGCACGCATGATTCATTGCTTGAAGCTAGCGGCTATATCGCGACTATTGAGCGCCGGCAGGGGTTGAAGGTGGCCTGTCCAGAAGAAGTGGCTTATCGCCAGGACTGGATCGATGCCGAGCAGTTGGAAAAGTTGGCGGCGCCCTTGGCCAAGAATGGTTATGGCCAGTACCTTAAACGACTGTTGGAAACAAAAGTCTACTAACGCCGATATAACCTGTCGTTGAGCCGCCGTTGCAGGCGCTTAGGGCAATTGCTTCCTGAACATCAGGCTACTGGTCGGTCTGGTGTTCAGGGTGTGCAATCTTTCGGGTCTATTTCTGGGCGCCTATGAATTCCCTGCCAGGTCTTGTCTCGGGACGAAGTCTTCGCCAGCGCTTTAATACTGCTCGAAAATGAATTGCACAAAGCTTTCTGTAGGAAAAAGTAAAAAAGCTTTGTCTGAATGGAGGTAGTTATTGGGCTTAAATCTTCGAGCGCTTTTAATCAACCTCTTGAATGCTGGCGGGCGACTCGTGCAGCCTCGCAGAGTGTAAACGGAGGGTAGGTGTAGGGAAGCGTTGTTCTGTTCAACTTGGTAACATCTCAGTTTCCTTAATCCAAGGTTTACGCGCTAGGGTTTGTCAAGCAGCCAACGGAAAGCTGCTTTCATTTCTCTCAAGGAGTGCCTAACATGCGTAACACCGTCCTGTCCTATCTTCTGCTGCCGCTATTTGCAACCCTGCCTTTGACACTACACGCGGCTCAAACCACGGTTTCGCAACCAGTAGTAGCAACTGCGACCCAGTCGACAGAACTACAGACAAAGACGTCCAGAATTGACCTGAACAAGGCCGATGCCTTGACGTTGCAGCACAATCTCAACGGGATCGGCAAGGCCAAGGCGGAAGCGATCGTGGCCTACCGCGAGGCGAACGGCCCGTTCGATTCTGTGGACGAATTACTGGAAATCAAAGGAATTGGCAGCGCGCTGGTGGAGCGTAATCGCGAAAAGTTGACGGTGGACTAACGCGACATCAAAAGCCGGCCGGCAATGCGCTGGTCGGCGTCTTCCCAGAATGCTGTTACTTATCCCGCGCCTCCTTGGCATCCATCTCCGCATTCCTCTCATGAACCTTCCTCAACTGCTCCTCTGTCAAGGGCAGTTTCTTCGCCGTATCACGCAACATCATCAATCCACCGAGGATCGAGCCGAGGGCTATGATGAGTATCAGCCAGGCATACCAGGGCATTGTCGTTCTCCTGTGATCGTTAAAGTGCTGCGTGTCATTTCATTCGACCGGCAACCCAGTCTGTCCGTTCAATTATAGCCTTCGGCCATCGCCTGCCCACCCAGTGGATCTGCGGCCCCCAAACCGCGCCCCACTTCGTTTACAATGCGCGCCGTTTACGACTTGCCAAGAGACCTGACCATGTCCGCCTGCCAGACGCCCCTGATCGTCGCCCTCGATTTCCCTACCCGTGAGGCCGCCCTGAAGCTGGCTGACCAGCTCGATCCGGCGCTGTGCCGGGTGAAGGTCGGCAAGGAGCTGTTCACCAGCAGCGCCTCGGGCATCGTCGAGACCCTCTGCGCCAAGGGCTTCGAGGTGTTCCTCGATCTGAAATTCCATGACATCCCCAACACCACGGCGATGGCGGTCAAAGCTGCTGCCGAAATGGGCGTGTGGATGGTCAACGTGCATTGTTCCGGTGGCCTGCGCATGATGTCGGCCTGCCGTGAAGAGCTGGCCAAGCGCAGCGGGCCGCAGCCGCTGCTGATCGGTGTCACCGTGCTGACCAGCATGGAGCGTGAGGACTTGGCAGGTATCGGCCTGGATATCGATCCGCAGGAGCAGGTGTTGCGTCTGGCGGCGTTGGCGCAGAAGGCCGGTATGGATGGCCTGGTGTGCTCGGCGCTGGAAGCGCCGGCATTGAAAGCTGCGCATCCGGCGCTGCAATTGGTGACTCCGGGCATTCGGCCGGCGGGCAGCGCCCAGGATGACCAGCGCCGTATCCTTACGCCGCGTCAGGCGCTGGATGCTGGCTCCGACTACCTGGTAATCGGCCGCCCGATCAGCCAAGCGGCGGATCCGGCAAAGGCGCTGGCGTCGGTGGTGGCCGAGATTCGCGGTTGATTCGATCCAGGGGCTGCGATGCAGCCCATCACGGTACAAGGCCGCTCCCGCACGGAGCGGCCAGCTGTATCCGTTTTAGACCTTCAGCACCAGCTTGCCGAAGTTCTCCCCGCTGAACAGCTTGAGCAGTGTTTCCGGGAAGGTCTCCAGGCCTTCGACCACATCCTCCTTGCTCTTGACCTCGCCACTGGCCAGCCAGCCAGCCATTTCCTGCGCAGCCTTGCCGTACTCTTTGACGTGGTCCATCACCACGAAGCCTTCCATGCGCGCGCGGTTCACCAGCAGCGACAGGTAGTTGGCTGGCCCTTTCACCGCCTCCTTGTTGTTGTACTGACTGATGGCGCCGCAGATCACCACGCGGGCCTTGAAATTCAGGCGGCTCAACACGGCGTCGAGAATGTCGCCACCGACGTTGTCGAAATACACATCCACGCCCTTGGGGCATTCGCGCTTGAGGCCGGCGAGCACGTCTTCGGCCTTGTAGTCGATGACACCGTCAAAGCCCAGTTCATCCTTGAGGTACTGGCACTTTTGCGTGCCGCCGGCGATCCCCACGACGTGGCAGCCCTTGAGCTTGGCGATCTGCCCGGCGATGCTGCCGACCGCGCCGGCAGCGCCGGAAATGACCACGGTCTCGCCGGCCTTGGGCTGGCCGACGTCAAGCAGGGCGAAGTAGGCGGTCATGCCGGTCATGCCCAGCGCAGACAGATAGCGGGGCAGGGGTGCCAGGCGCGGGTCGATCTTGTGCAGGCCCTGGGGCGTGCCGGTGAAGTAGTCCTGTACGCCAAGCGCGCCGCTGACATGGTCGCCGGGCTTGTAGTCCGGATGTTTGGAGGCGACGACTTCGCCGACGCCCAGCGCGCGCATTACCTCACCCAGGCCCACCGGCGGGATGTAGGACTTGCCTTCGTTCATCCAGCCGCGCATTGCCGGGTCCAGCGACAGGTAGAGGTTGCGCACTTGGATCTGGCCGTCGGTGGGTTCTGCGGCGGGGCCCTGCTGGTAGTCGAAATCTTCGCGGCGCACGGCACCGACGGGGCGTTTGGCGAGCAGGAAGCGGCGGTTGGTCTGGGTCATGGTATCTCTCCCTGTAGATGGCAAAGCCTGTTGATAGACCGTCGAGCCTGGCCAGGCAAGGTTGACCGGGTTGGCGAATGCCCGGTAATCCACCTCGATGATCTGGCTGGCAGCGCACAATCACTGCAAACGATGGTAGTCCAACCGTGCTTCTGATGATGCTGCCCAGCCGGGTGGTGCTCTGACTAGACTCAATCTCTACTCGATCTCTGTGAAGCAGGAGCCTGTGATGAGCATGACTTTTTCCGGCCAGGTCGCCCTGGTCACCGGCGGCGCGGCAGGTATCGGCCGAGCCACGGCCCAGGCATTTGCCGCCGAGGGGCTTAAGGTGGTGGTGGCTGACCTCGACGTGGCCGGTGGCGAGGCAACCGTCGCACTGATTCGCGAAGCCGGTGGTGACGCGCTGTTCGTGGCCTGCGACGTGACCCGCGACAGCGATGTGCGCCAGCTGCACGAGAAGATCATCGACGTCTATGGTCGCCTGGACTACGCGTACAACAACGCCGGAATCGAGATCGAGAAGGGGCGTCTGGCCGAGGGTAGCGAGGCCGAGTTCGACGCGATCATGGGCGTCAACGTCAAGGGCGTCTGGTTGTGCATGAAATACCAGTTGCCGTTGCTGCTGGCCCAGGGCGGCGGTGCGATCGTCAACACAGCGTCGGTGGCCGGGCTGGGCGCCGCCCCCAAGATGAGCATCTATGCTGCGTCCAAGCACGCGGTGATCGGCCTGACCAAGTCGGCGGCCATCGAGTATGCGAAGAAAGGGATTCGGGTCAACGCGGTATGCCCCGCAGTGATCGACACCGACATGTTCCGTCGCGCCTACGAGGCCGATCCGCGCAAGGCCGAGTTCGCCGCAGCGATGCACCCGGTCGGGCGCATCGGCAAGGTCGAGGAGATCGCCAGCGCAGTGCTTTATCTGTGCAGCGATGGGGCGAAGTTCACCACCGGCCATAGCCTGACCGTGGATGGCGGTGCCACGGCCATCTGATCGAGACGCGTGCCGAGACCAGCAACGCCACCACCACCGCGACGCAGCCCAGCAGCAGGGCTGCGCCGAACAACACCAGCGCCATGCGCGAGCCGAGGCGATCACTGAGCAGCCCGGTGAAGATCACCGGCAGGCTGAAACCCAGGTAAGCGAGCAGGAAGAAGCCGGCGCTGGCGCGGGTCTTCTCGTTGCCGGCGAGGGTGTTTACCGCCGCCAGCCCGCCAAGGTAGATGAAGCCATAACAGGCGCTGCTGGCAGCCACGGCACCTGCCAGTACCGCTGCCAACCTGCCGTTTTCTGCACCCCAGGCCAACAGGGCATAGCTCAGCGGCAGGATCGTCAGGCCGAGCAGAGTGGCGCGCACGCTTGCCAGGCGTCGAGCCAGCGGCTGGAACAGCACGCCGCAACTGATTACGCAGAAGGTGGAGAAGCCCGACCACTCGCTCAGCCCGTGCTGGCGCAGTACACCTGGCAGCAGCGCGATGACCAGCCCGGTGCAGGCCCAGGCCAGCAGGATCGCCAGGCCGTACGGCAGGCTGCCGGGCGGATAGCAGGGCAGGCGCAGCATGGCGCTGCGTTGTGTCGGACGACGGTCAGGCAGGCGCCACACCAGCAATAGGGCGACGGCGGCCAGCAGCAGTTGCAGGTAGAAGCTACCCGGGCTCAGGGTCGGGCCACGTAACAGGAACAGACTGGTCAGTGCCGCGCCCAGCCCGAAGCCCAACGAGGTGCTGGCGGTTACCCAGTTGGCAGCCCGGGTACTGTCGGCGCCGCCCAGCAGTTCTCCCATGTAGGCGGTCGCGGTGGTGGTCGCCAAGGCCGTACCGACGCCCATCAGCAGTCGGGTCAGGGCGAGGGTTTCGAGGCCAGGTGCGAGCAGGACGAGGGTTGTGGCCAGCATCGACAGTAGCAGTGCGGCCATGATCAATGGGCGGCGGCCGACCCGGTCCGCCAAGCCGCCGAAGGCCAGCAGCACGGGAAGCACACCCAGCACATAGCTGGAAAATGCCAGGGCGGTAGCGGCGGCGCCGTATCCGGACAGATCGGCGTACGTGGTGTAGAGCGGGGCCTGCAGGTTAACGGCGAGGGTGATCAGGCACAGGGCAAAGGCCAGGCGGGCGGGCATGGGGTATCCATCTAGGAAGGGGTGGGTGAAAGCACATTGAATTCATCTCCCTGCGCCAACAAGACACACATCCCCGGCATTTGTGATTAACTGTTCTCCAAAAATCAGCAAACACTTTGCCATGCACATTTCCCTGAATCGCCTCAGTCCCATCCCTCTGGTCCAGCAACTGACCGACCAGTTGCGAGCCTGGATCGAGCAACAGCGTCTGCGACCTGGTGCACGGCTGCCGTCGATTCGCACCTTGGCCAGCACCCTTGAAGTCAGCCAATCCTGTGTGATCGATGCGTACGACCGTCTGGTGGCCATCGGCTGGCTGGAGGCGCGCCACGGTACCGGCTTCTTCGTCGCCGAGCGCAAGCCCGGGCTGGCCCAGGAGGATGCCATGGCCTGGGGCGATGCCATCGATGGCAGCTGGAGGCAGTTCGGGGATGGTCACGAGACCCTGCTCAAGCTCGGTTGTGGCTGGCTGCCCACCGCCTGGCACGCCCGTGATGCCCTGGCACAGGCGATACGTCTGGTCAGCCGTGGCGACCCCGAAGACCTGTTCCGCTATTGCTCGCCGCTGGGGTTGGCCAGCCTGCGCCAGCAGTTGCACAAGCGCCTGTCGCAGCTGGATATCCCCACCGCTGCTGAACGCATTCTCACCACCCAAGGCGGCAGCCATGGCCTTGACTTGCTGGTGCGGACCCTGCTCAAACCCGGCGATACGGTGGTGGTCGAAAGCCCCGGCTACTACAACCTGTTCACCCTGCTGCGCCAGCATCAGGTGCGCATGCTGCCGTTGCCGCGCACCCCTGCAGGCCCTGATGTCCAGGCGCTCGAGCAACTGCTGGTCGAGCACCGCCCGCGTTGCCTGTTCGTCAACAGCCTTTACCAGAACCCGACCGGCACCAGTCTCAGCCCCAAGACCGCCTACCGCTTGCTGGAGCTGGCGCGTGAGCATGATCTGCGGATCATCGAGGATGACATCTACGCAGACTTCCAGGATGGCCCGGCCACGCGACTGGCGACGCTGGACAGCGAACAGCGGGTGATCTACCTGGGCAGCTTTTCCAAGACTCTGAGCAGTGCCCTGCGGGTCGGCTACATCGCCGCCGACGCCGAGCTGATCGGCCAACTGGCGCAGTTGAAGATGGTGACCGGCATCGGGACTTCACGCTTCGTCGAGCAAGTGGTCGGGCAGATGCTCGCCAACGGCAGCTATCGCAAGAGCGTGCAGCGCTTGCGGCTGCGCCTGGCCCAGCACATGGCCAAGTTGCTGGGCCAGTTGGAGGCCTTTGGTTGGGAGGTGTTCTGCGAGCCTTATGGCGGCATGTTCGTCTGGGCGCGGGTGCCGGGCCGGGATTTCGCCTGGCTCGATCACCTGGCGCTGGAGCATTCGGTGTTGCTTACCCCAGGCAGCGCTTTCGATCACCAGGGAGCCGACAGCGACTGGCTACGCATCAATGTCGCGTATGGGCAGGACATCCGTGCCCAGGCCTTCTTCGCACATGCAGGGCGACCTGCAGATAGCTGAAAACGACAGGGTCATAGCTATTTGACACCATTCTGACGTCAAGCCCTTGTGAGCCGGCCGGCACGGTTGTCACTCTTGGTATTCGGGAACACCTGAATGGGCAAGGGGGAGCGGCGATGGGGGCGACCAAGCGCGGTAGTCTGTCCAATCTGGGCATGGCACGTAAACTCGGCCTGGGCTTCGCCCTGGTGCTGCTGTTGACCCTGGCGGTGGCGGCCATCGGTGTGTACGCCCTGAACAATATCGGCCAGCGCTTCGACGGGCTGCGGCAGATGGGCGAGGTCAATACCGACCTGCTGCGTCTACGCCAGCATGAGCAAGCCTTCGCCCTGCGTTCTGACATCAAGGAGGCCGAGGCCCTGCGCGCGGGCTTGCAGACGCTGGTCGAGCGCGTGCGCAGCCTGCCGACGCTGGCGGCGAGCGAGGCAGACCTCAATGCCTATGGCCAGGCCTTCGATGCCTTCGTCGAGGCCGTGCAGGCCAAGGAGCTGGCGCTGGATACGGCTGGCTGGTCGGTGTCCAGCGTCGCCAATAACCTCGATGTGCTGCAGGCCGGGCTGGCGGACGATGGCGCCTACACCCTCAAGCAGTCCCAGGGCCAGCAGGGCAGCGAGTTTCTCGATCAGGCCGCGCAGGTGGCCCAGGTCTCGCGCCTGATGCTGCAGGCGATGGACGAGGCGCGGGTACGTCTGGAGCAGGGGCGCAAGGGCGAAGAAGTGGTGTCCGCCGGGCGCATCGCGCAGACCGTCGATGCGGCGAATCTGGTCGATCAGCTCAAGACCGCCGTCACCGATTCCGGTTACCAGAGCGTATTGGGCGAAGTGGCCGGGCATATCGCCACCTTCTCCGACAAACTCAACGAATACACTGATGAACTGGCCAAGGAGCAGGGCACCAAGACCCAGTTGCAGGCCAGCGCCGAACAGGTCACCAGCCGGGTTGACCAGGCTTATGCGGCGCAGCAGGAAGCCATGCGCCAGGAGCTGCTGCACAACGCGCTGGCCATCGCCATCGCCACGGCCCTGGCGTTGCTGGTGGGCATCGTTGCCGCCTGGTTGATCACGCGCGCCGTGGTCGGGCCGCTCAAACGGGTGATCGCCAGTGCCCAGCGCATCGCGGCTGGCGATCTGGTGGTCGAGGCGCAAGTGGCAGGTCGCGATGAGGTGGGGCAACTCACCCTGGCCATGCAGCAGATGGCGGCGGGGCTGTCAGGTATCGTCAGCGGATTGCAGCAGGGCATCGAACAACTGGCCGGCAATGCCCAGGCGCTGTCGGCGGTGACCGAGCAGACCAACCGCGAGGTCGGCAGCCAGAAGGAGGAGACCGAACAGGTCGCCACCGCGATGCAGCAGATGACTGCGACCGTGCACGATGTGGCGCGCAACGCCGAGGAGGCAGCACAAGCGGCGCAGGATGCCGATGACAAGGTCGAGTCCGGCCAGCAGGTGGTCCGCCAGAGCATGCAGCGCATCGAACAGTTGGCTGAGGCTGCGGAAACTGCCAGTGCCGGTATCGACAGCCTGAGTGCCGAGATCCACACCATCGGCGATGTACTGGAAGTGATCAAGAGCGTCGCCGAGCAGACCAATCTGCTGGCGCTCAACGCGGCGATCGAGGCCGCGCGCGCTGGTGAGCAGGGCCGTGGTTTTGCCGTGGTGGCCGACGAAGTGCGGGCCTTGGCACGGCGTACCCGGCAGTCGACGGAGGAGATCGAGCGCCTGGTAGCCAGCCTGCGCGGCAACGCCCAGCAATCGGTGGCGCAGATTCGTGGCAGTACCGAGCTGGTGCGCATGGCCGTGGCTGATGCGCTGCACACCGAAAGCGCCCTGGGTAGCATCGCCTCGGCCGTGTCGCTGATCCAGCAGATGAACCAGCAGATCGCTGCCGCAGCGGAGCAGCAAAGCTCGGTGGCCGAGGAGATCAGCCGCAGCGTCACGCAGATTCGCGGTAGTGCGGATCAGGCGGCGCTGGCGATGCAGGACAATGCGCGGTCGAGTGTGGAGTTGGCGCAGTTGGGGGATGAGTTGAAGGGGATGGTGGGGCATTTCCGCTTGGGATGAGGCTGGCCTCTTCGCGGGCAAGTCGCAGCGGCGAACCGCCGCTCCCACAGGTACGGCGCAGCCTTCAATATTGCTGGACCTCTGTAGGAGCGGGCTTGCCCGCGAAGAGGTCGGTACAGGCAACCAATAACCTTTACCCCTTGCGCGGACTCAGTATCAGCAAGGTAATCACCCCCGCCACGATCCCCCAAAACGCAGAACCGATCGAAAACAGCGTCAGCCCCGAGGCCGTCACCATGAAGGTGATCAGCGCCGCCTCACGCTCCCGCGCTTCGCTCATCGCCACGGTCAACCCGTTCATGATCGAGCCGAACAGCGCCAGCGCCGCAATCGACAGCACCAGCTCCTTTGGTAGCGCCGCGAACAGCGCCGCCAATGTTGCGCCGAACACCCCGGCGATACCATAGAAGATTCCGCACCAGACCGCCGCGGTATAGCGCTTGGCCGGGTCTTCATGGGCGTGCGGGCCGGTGCAGATCGCCGCGCTGATGGCCGCCAGGTTGACCCCGTGCGAACCGAAGGGGGCCAGCAGCAGCGAGGCGAAGCCGGTCGCCGAGATCAGCGGTGAGGCCGGCACCTGGTAGCCGTCGGCGCGCAGCACGGCAACTCCGGGCATGTTCTGCGAAGTCATCGCCACCACGAACAGCGGGATGCCGATGCTGATGGTCGCTGCCAACGAGAAGCTCGGCGTGGTCCAGACCGGTTTTGCCACCTCCAGGTTGAAGTGGCTGAAGTCCAGCAGCCCCAGGATGCCGGACAGCGTCGTGCCGACCACCAGCGCGGCCAGCACGCAATAGCGCGGCGACAGGCGCTTGACCAGCAGGTAGCTGAAGAACATGCCCAGTACCAGCAGGGTGCGATGCTGGGCGGCGACGAAGATTTCGCTGCCGATCTTGAACAGGATCCCTGCCAGCAAGGCCGACGCCAGCGACGCCGGAATACGCCGCACCAGGCGCTCGAAACTGCCGGTCAAGCCGCAGACCAGCACCAGCACGGCGCAGGTGATGTACGCGCCGATGGCTTCGCCATAGCTGACACCGCCAAGGCTGGTGATCAGCAACGCGGCGCCCGGCGTCGACCAGGCCACGGTGATCGGGGTGCGATAGCGCAGCGACAGGCCGATGCTGCACACCGCCATGCCGATCGACAGGGCCCATATCCACGAGGAAATCTGCGCGGTGGTCAACCCGGCGGCCTGGCCAGCCTGGAACATCAGCACCAGGGAACTGGTGTAGCCGGTCAGCATGGCGATGAAACCGGCGACCACCGCCGATGGGGCGCTGTCCGCCAGTGGGCGCAGACGCGTGGAAGTGGCGTCGGTCATGGGGCATTCCTTGTTCATGTAAGCAGTTTTTTCAGACTAACGCGGGCGAATCGGAAGCTTGCCATACAGCAGTCATTGCATTTAGCCGTACAGTCCCCAACTATTGGGCGCTGACCTGCAACTGCACAGGAGGGGAGGGGCGATGTACAAGGTTTATGGGGATTACCAGTCGGGCAACTGCTACAAGATCAAGTTGATGCTGAATCTTCTGGGGCGCCCCTATGAGTGGCACTCGGTCGACATTCTCAAAGGCGAGACCGAGACCCCCGAGTTCCTGGCCAGAAACCCCAATGGCAAGGTGCCGGTGCTGGAGCTCGAAGACGGTACCTGCCTGTGGGAGTCCAACGCGATCCTCAACTTCCTCGCCGACGGCAGCGAGTTCCTGCCGACCGAGCCGCGCTTGCGCACCCAGGTGCTGCAATGGCAGTTCTTCGAGCAGTACAGCCACGAGCCTTACATTGCCGTGGCGCGTTTCATCCAGTTCTACCTGGGATTGCCGGATGAGCGCCTCGAGGAGTACCGCAAGTTGCACAAGGGCGGCTACAAGGCGCTCAAGGTGATGGAGCGCCAGTTGCAGATGACGCCGTACCTGGTGGGCGAGCAGTACTCGATCGCCGATGTGGCGTTGTATGCCTACACCCACGTGGCGCAGCAGGGTGGCTTCGACCTGGCCGAGTATCCGGGGGTGAGGGCGTGGCTTGAGCGGGTTGCCAGCCATCCGCGGCATGTGCCGATGGTGGATTGATCGGCTTGGCAGCGGCGCAGTCCTTGTGACTGCGCCAGGCTCAGACCGACCCGAAGCGCTTTTCCAGATAGCCAATGATGTCCTTGGACTCATACATCCAGGTCACCTTGCCGTCCTCTTCGATACGCAGGCACGGCACCTTTACCCGGCCGCCGCCTTCCTGCAGTGCCTGGCGGTGTTGCGGGTCGTTCTTCGCATCGCGCAGTGCCACCGGCACGTTGAGGCGGTGGAGGGCGCGGCGGGTCTTGACGCAGAACGGGCAGGCATGGAACTGGTACAGCGCCAGCCCCTTGGCCTGCTGCTCGACCTGGGCCTGGGCGGCGGCGTCGCGCTTGCGCTTGGCCGGGCGGCTGATCCAGTCGCCGAACACGATGAGTTGGCCGAGGCCGACTCGCAGGGCTTTGACGATCATGGGCAACTCCTGATCTGTGGTGCACAACGGAAAATAAAAAGCCGACCCCGAGGGGTCGGCTTCGCGCAGAGTCCGATCACTTGATCAGACTGAGGAATTCACTGCGGGTGGCGGCGTTCTCGCGGAACTCGCCAAGCATCACCGAAGTGATCATGCTCGAGTTCTGTTTCTCGACGCCGCGCATCATCATGCACATGTGCTTGGCTTCGATGACCACCGCAACGCCTGCGGCGCCGGTAACCTTCTCCACGGCCTCGGCGATCTGGCGGCTGAGGTTTTCCTGGATCTGCAGGCGACGTGCGTACATGTCGACGATCCGTGCCACCTTGGACAGCCCCAGCACCTTGCCCTTGGGCAGGTAGGCCACATGGGCCTTGCCGATGAACGGCAGCATGTGGTGTTCGCACATCGAATAGAGCTCGATGTCCCGGACCAGCACCATCTCGCTGTTGTCCGAAGTGAACAGCGCACCGTTGGTGACTTCTTCCAGGGTTTGTTCATAACCGCGGCAAAGGTACTTCATGGCCTTTGCGGCCCGCTTGGGCGTGTCGAGCAGGCCCTCACGGGAGACGTCCTCGCCGATCTGGCTGAGGATCTCGGTGTAGTTCTGTTCCAGGGACATGGATCTACCTGTGGGAAAAAACGCAAAAACGAAGGTTACGGCGGCAAACGCGGCGCTGCAAGCGTGATGTCATTCGTCGCGACCGTCGAGCATGGTCCGCTTGAGCATCACGTACAAGGCGCCGGTGCCGCCATGACGGGCCTGGCAAGAGACGAAACCGAGCACCTGCGGGTGCTGGCGCAGCCAGGTGTTGACGTGGCTCTTGATCATCGGGCGCTTGCCGTCGATGCGCGCAGCCTTGCCATGGGTGACCCGCACGCAGCGCACTTCCAGCTTGGTGGCTTCGGCAATGAAGTCCCAGAGCGTTTCGCGCGCGCGTTCAACGGTCATGCCGTGCAGGTCGAGGCTGCCCTCGAAGGCGATCTGGCCGAGCTTGAGCTTGCGAATCTGGCTTTCCTGCACGCCGTCGCGGCGCCACATCAGTTCGTCTTCGGCACCAACGTCGATGACGAACTGGTCCGACATGCCATCGACCACCAGCGGCTGGTCGCTGCGCACGGTAGCGGCCTGGCGCAGGCCGGCCAGCTGCTTGCGGTCGGCCTTGGGCTTGCCGACTTCGGCGCGGTCGTGTGCGATGGGCTTGACGCCACGCACCTCGCTGCGGAAGAGGGAAAAGTCGTCGTCTTGCATGTGTGCCTCCACGTGGGCGGCGTATTCTACGCGAACGGCCCCGCCTCGTCAGCAGCGCTCCGGTCAACGCTCAATCATGCTTTTTCATCAAGTGCGGCGACAGGTTCAGCTCCCGCCCTCGGCGCAGGCGAATGCGGCTGCGCCGCCAGAAGCGCACCCCCAGGTACAGCATCAGCAACCCGATCACCGTGAGGATGGCCGACAAGGGGCGATTGGCATTGAGTTCGGCCAGGGCCTGGTAGTTGCCCAGCAGTCCGGCGAAACCGGCCATGGCCAGGAGGATGCCCAGGGTGGCGAGCAGGGCGGACAGGCCGGCAGCCAGGCGCGCGCCCCAGTTGCCCGGCTCGCGCGGGCGCAGGCGCTTGGCATCGAAACTGCCTTTGAGCTTCATTCCGTGTTCCTCTGTAGGTATCCGGAATCAGACCTGTGCTCGCCCGTCGGGTTCCGCCCGGCTGCCGGGCGGTTGTACGGTCAGATCAGGCTGGCGGTCGGGGCGACACAGGCAAAGTTGTCGGCCATCACGGCCATCTCGCACTGGTGGATCTGCGCGGCCGGAATGACCGTATCCTTGAACGCCAGGTCACGGGTGGCCGAGGCGTCTTCCACCAGGGTGCAGCGATAACCATAGTCCTTGGCACGGCGCACCGTGGTGCTGACGCTGGAGTGGCTCATGAAACCGCAGACGATCAGGTCCAGGTGGCCGAGCTGCTGCAGCGTCTCGTGCAGCTTGGTGTTCTTGAAAGCGTTGGGCATGCGCTTCTCGATGACGATTTCGTCGCCTTGCGGCTCGAGGCCCGGAATGAATTCGCCGGCCGGCCCCTGCGGGTCGAAGCGGCCACCGACGGTGCCGAGGTGGCGGACATGGATGATCGGGCGGCCGGCCTTGCGGGCAGCCTCGAGCAACTTGGCAATGTTCGCCACGGCCTCGTCCATGCCCGACAGCGCCAGTGGACCGCTCAGGTACTCCTTTTGCGCGTCGATGACGATCAGGCTGGCTTGGCTCAGCCTGGCCGGCGGGTAATCGCGGCCGGTGAGGCGGAACATCGTGGTTGGAACGGACATCAAGGGCTCCTTGGAAGGGCTTTTATCCCTCTATTCTCCCTTGCCTCGGCGCCAATGTGAATGGTTGACAACGCAGGCGGCATGGTTACTGGCCTGTGGCTATCCGAACGGGAACCGGTGGAACATTTCAGCCGGGGGGCTGTTAGACTTTCGCACAGTCTGAAAAGGAGTACTCCGTGATCACATCCCGCCTGCGCACCCTGCGCGACCACATCCGCTGGGCGGTCAGCCGCTTCCATGAGCACGAGCTGTTCTTCGGTCATGGCGCCGACAACGCCTGGGACGAGGCCCGCCTCTTGGTGCTCGGTGCCGTGCATTTGCCCTGGGAGGTGGCCGACAGCTACCTGGACTGCCAGTTGGAGGATGACGAACGGGTGCGTCTGCAGCACTTGCTCAAGCGACGTATCGAGGAGCGGGTACCGACCGCCTACCTGCTGGGCGAGGCGTGGTTCTGCGGGATGTCGTTCATCGTCGACGAGCGGGTACTGATACCACGTTCCCCGATCGGCGAACTGATCGAGAAGCGCTTCGAGCCGTGGCTGGCCAGCGAGCCGGCGCGGATCCTCGACCTGTGCACCGGCTCCGGCTGCATCGGAATCGTTGCCGCCGATGTGTTCCAGGAGGCCGAAGTGGTACTGGCCGACCTGTCCTTCGACGCGCTCGAAGTGGCCAATCAGAATATCGAGCGCCACGGCCTCGACCAGCGTGTATTCACCGTGCAGGGCGATGGTTTTGCCGGGCTCCCGGGCCAGCGTTTCGACCTGATCCTGTCCAATCCGCCCTATGTCGACGCCGAGGATTTCGCCGACATGCCCACCGAGTACCACCACGAGCCCGAGCTTGGCCTGGCCTGCGGCAACGACGGTCTGGACCTGGTGCGACGCATGCTTGCCGAGGCCGCTGATCACCTGACCGAGAAGGGCTTGTTGATTGTCGAGGTGGGCAACAGCCAGGTCCATGTCGAAGCCCTCTACCCGGAGGTGGACTTCGCCTGGCTGGACTTCGAGCGCGGTGGCCACGGCGTGTTCATGCTGACGGCGCAGCAATGCCGGGACCACCAGGAGTTGTTTGCTTCGCGGGTATGAGGCTTCGGTCGCGGGGGGCATGCCCCCCGCGATCGGGCGTCAGCGAGTGGCAATCCAGATCAGCAGGCCGGCCTGGAACACCGCAAAGGCGACCAGGCAGGTGATGGTGAAGCGCAGGCCGCTGTCCTCGCGGCGGTACTTGGCCACACGCTCGTCGCGCTCGCGCAGTTGCGCTTCCTTCTCCTGCAGTTTCTGCTCTGCCTGTTGCAGCATGGTCGCCGCTTCGAGCATGTCGACGCGCTGCACCTTCTCGTTGCTCCAGGCGCTCTTGAGCTGGCCGACCGCCGTTTCGACGGTTCGGGCCTTGAGCATCTGGCCGTCGGCATACTCCACCTCCAGCCCTACGCTGCGCAGCACGTGGTCGCGACGCAGGCGCGAGTCTTCGTTGAGGGCATCCTTGCTGGGCAGGGCCATGCCCTCGACCTGGTAGTGCGACCATTTGCGCTGCAGCCATTGCACGGCCTGCGCCAGCACGTAGCGGCCAAGGCCGCGGTTGAGTGGCTCCAGTTGCAGGCCGGCGTCGTCGCCGATGCGCACGACACGCTGTTCATGGTCGACCCGCACATCGAGGCGGTTCTGCTCCTTGCGTACCTTCTGGCCTGGCAGCAGGATTTCCATGCGCAGCAGGCTGTTGGCCTTGTCGTGGCGCTCGGCATAGCCGAACTGCACGAAACGCAGCGGTCGCGCGCCGCTGTTGCGGTCGGTGGGCAGCGGCGCCAGGCGCAGCAATTGAAAGTGCTCAGCGGCCAGGTCCGCCCAGGGCAGCGGCGCGCTCTCCGGTGGTTGTTCTTCGATCGCCTCGGCGGCGGGTGCATCGGTCATCAGGGCAATCCTCAAGTGCACGGGCCGGGTGATGCCGTGCTTGTGCGCGCAACGCTTGCTGCACGATAAGGCTCTTTGGCATCACCGCCTCTTGCCATGCATTATCGGCAGCACCGGGCAAGACCTGAGGGGTAAAAGTGTCAGGCGGACTGCAAGCGGTGGATGAAGGCGACGATCCGCTCGCCCAGCTCGTGGGCCAGGGGCAGGTCAGGATTGCTGTAACTGTCGCGCTGCTCGCTCATCGCTCGCGGGCTGATGCGCAGCATATGGTTCATGCCATCGATCAGCACCAGCTCGGCGTCCGGTTTGGCGGCTTTCAGGCGCTCGGCGTCGCCGACCTCGACCTGCACGTCGTTGCGGCCCTGGACGATCAGAGCGGGTACCTGCAAGCGCGAGAAAGCCTTGGCCGGGTCCTGGCGGAACAGTGAGATCAGGTAGGGCTGCACCGTCGGTCGAAACACCTCGCGCAAGGGCGTGGGCACATCCAGGCTGGTCTGGCCGGCCTGCAGGCGGTCGAGCAGGCTGTTGCCGCGGGCCAGTTGCGCCGGCGACAGGCGCTGGGCCAGTTGTTCACGCAGCACATCGGCAATGGGGCGGCCGCTGCCGGCCAGCGTGATCACCGCGCTGGCGCCGGCTTGATTGGCGGCGAGGCTGGCTATCAGCGCGCCTTCGCTGTGGCCGATCAGGATCACCGGACCGAAGCGTGGATCGGCTTGCAGCTTGTGCGCCCATGCCACGACATCGGCGACATAACCTTCGACGCTCAGGTCGCGTTCGTCGGGCGCCGCCGGCTGGCTGGCGGCGACCCCGCGCTTATCGTAGCGCACGCTGGCGATGTGCTCGTTGGCGAGCAGTTGGGCCAGGCGCTTGAGGTTGTCGATGCGCCCGGATGCCGGGTTGTTGCCGTCGCGGTCGGTGGGCCCGGAGCCGGCGATGATCAGCGCCACCGGCGGCGGTGTGTCCTGCAGCGGCAACAGCAGGCTGCCGTGCAGCACGCCATGGCCGGTGTCGAGGTCGATGGGATGCTTGAGCACGGTAGGGGCGGCGGCCTGGGCCAGGCTTGTGAACAACAGCAGGAGCAGGGCGACGATGCGCATCTTCGGATACTGCATGGGGAGATGTTGGATTTGACCTGGGGTGCGAACGAAGGTTCTCGCGATTTTTTTCGCAAAGCTGCGGCTTTCCGTATACTGGCGGCCTCTTTCAAGTTCAGGCTGATTTTCGCGGAGCGTCCATGTCCGGCAATACCTACGGCAAGCTGTTCACCGTCACCACCGCAGGCGAAAGCCATGGCCCCGCGCTGGTCGCCATCGTCGACGGCTGCCCGCCGGGCCTGGAGATCTCGCTGGCCGACCTGCAGCACGACCTGGATCGTCGCAAGCCCGGTACCAGTCGGCACACCACCCAGCGTCAGGAAGCCGACGAAGTCGAAATCCTCTCCGGGGTGTTCGAAGGTCGTACCACCGGTTGCTCGATTGGCCTGTTGATCCGCAACACCGACCAGAAGTCCAAGGACTACTCGGCGATCAAGGACCTGTTCCGCCCGGCCCACGCCGACTACACCTACCACCACAAGTACGGCATCCGTGATTACCGCGGCGGTGGCCGCAGCTCGGCCCGTGAAACCGCCATGCGCGTGGCGGCTGGTGCCATCGCCAAGAAGTTCCTGGCCACCCAGGGCATTCGCGTGCGCGGCTACATGAGCCAGTTGGGCCCGATCGAAATCCCCTTCAAGACCTGGGACAGCGTCGAGCAGAATGCCTTCTTCAGCCCCGACCCGGACAAAGTCCCTGAGCTTGAGGCCTACATGGATCAACTGCGCCGTGACCAGGATTCGGTCGGCGCGAAGATCACCGTGGTCGCCGAGGGCGTGATGCCGGGCCTGGGCGAGCCGATCTTCGACCGCCTCGACGCCGAACTGGCCCACGCGCTGATGAGCATCAACGCGGTCAAGGGCGTGGAGATCGGTGCCGGATTCGCCAGCATCGCCCAGCGCGGCAGCGAGCACCGCGACGAGCTCACGCCAGAAGGCTTCCTCAGCAATAACGCCGGCGGCATTCTCGGGGGTATTTCGTCGGGTCAGCCGATCGTTGCCCACCTGGCACTCAAGCCAACCTCGAGCATCACCGTGCCGGGTCGCTCGATCGACGTCAATGGGGACCCGGTCGACGTCATCACCAAGGGGCGCCATGACCCGTGCGTGGGCATTCGCGCCACGCCGATCGCCGAGGCGATGATGGCCATCGTGCTGATGGACCACCTGCTGCGCCACCGTGCGCAGAATGCCGAGGTGAAGGTCAACACCCCGGTGCTGGGCCAGCTCTGATCTAGCCAGGCCCGGCCTCTTCGCGGAGCATTCCCCGCGAAGAGGCCGGTACAGGTCCCCACAAGGCCGATCCATGCAGCCCATCCCTTACTGGCGTCTGTCCAGCTTCTACCTCTGCTACTTCGCCTTGCTCGGTGCCACTGCACCCTTCCTGGCCCTGTACTTCGACCACCTCGGCTTTTCCCCGGCACGCATCGGCGAGTTGGTGGCGATCCCCATGCTCATGCGCTGCATCGCCCCCAACCTGTGGGGCTGGCTGGGTGACCGCAGCGGTCGGCGCCTGCTGATCGTGCGCCTGGGGGCCCTGTGTACGCTGGCGACCTTTTCCCTGATCTTCTTTGCCAAGAGCTACGCCTGGCTGGCGCTGGTCATGGCCCTGCACGCGTTCTTCTGGCATGCGGTGCTGCCGCAGTTCGAAGTGATCACTCTGGCGCATCTGCATGGACAGACCTCGCGCTACAGCCAGGTCCGGCTATGGGGCTCGATCGGTTTCATCCTCACCGTGGTCGGGTTGGGGCGGTTGTTCGAATGGTTGAGCCTGGACATCTACCCGCTGGCGATGGTCAGCATCATGGCTGGCATCGTCATCGCCAGCCTGTGGGTGCCCAATGCCCAACCGGTCGAGCACGCCGAACGGCGCGGGGCAGAGGGCTTTCTCAAGCAACTGGCGGCTCCGGGCGTGCTGGCGTTCTATATCTGCGTGGCGCTGATGCAGCTCAGCCACGGCCCGTACTACACCTTCCTCACCTTGCACCTGGAACACCTGGGCTACAGCCGCGGCGCCATTGGCCTGCTGTGGGCGCTCGGGGTGGTCGCCGAGGTGCTGATGTTCATGCTGATGAGCCGGATCTTTGCGCGCTTCCCGGTGCGCAGCGTGTTGCTGGCGAGCTTCTTGCTGGCCTCGTTGCGCTGGCTGCTGCTGGGCAGCCTTGCCGATATTCCGGCGGTGCTGATCCTTGCCCAGCTGCTGCACGCAGCCACCTTCGGCTGCTTCCACGCGGCCTCCATCGCCTTCGTCCAGTCCAGCTTTGGCGCTCGCCAGCAGGGGCAGGGCCAGGCGCTGTATGCGGCGCTGTCCGGCACCGGTGGCGCGCTGGGTGCGCTTTATTCGGGCTACAGCTGGAAACTGCTCGGCCCGCAGTTCACCTTTGGTATGGCCAGCGTCGCAGCGCTGGCTGCAGCCGTTATCATTGCCCTTCGTTCGCAACAGACCAGGAACAGCCCCTGATGAGCATTCTCAGCGTTTTTCATTCCAGCAGCCCGCAGCTGGCGAACAAGGTGCTGACCCACCATGAAGACATTGCCGCCACCCTGGCCGAGCAGGGTGTGCAATTTGCACGGCACGACCACGGCCTGCGCATTCGCCCTGGCAGCGCCGAGGCCCAGGTGCGCGAAGAGGCCGGTGGTCTGATCGACATGCTGATGACCACGCACGGTTGCCAGACCCTGACGCTGCTGAACCGAGACGGCGATCAGCCGACCGAGGTCGATCTGCGTGATGAGCACGTGCATGACGCCGTCGAGGTATTCGCGATGGTGAGCGGGCGAGGCCAAGTCAGCCTGCGTCTGGGTGAGCAGGTATTTGCGCTACTGTGCGAGAAAGGCGATGTGCTGGTAGTGCCTGCGCAGACTCGACGCTGGATCGATCTGGGTGATACACCGTTCTGCCTGGCCTTGCGCTTGTTTGGCAACGAGCAGGGCATCCGCATGACCGGCGACGAGCAGGCACGACAGTTTGCAGGGATGAGCGAGCTGTAATAGATCGCGGGGCAATCCTCTTCCCACAGAATCCCTTCGTGGAAGGAGGATTGCCCCGCGAAACGGGCGGCACTGTCAACGATAGGTCGGCAGGGCGAAACGTTGCTGGCTTTGCAGCATGGAGATAACAGGCAGTTCGCTGGCTTGCTCGGCCAGGTCGCGGCGAATGGCACTGATGGCCCAGGACAGTTGCTCGGCGCTGTGCAGTTGCGCATAGGAAAGCACACGACGAGTCACGGTGCCGTCGGCGGCGCGCAGGGTCAGCAGGATGCCGCCGTCCGGACGGGACTTGGTGTCGACCTGATAGGCTGGGAAGACCGAAACGAATTTTTCCTGGATGAGGTCCATATCAACTCCTGACGTGTAGGTTGGCAGACGTGAGTTGATGGTTGCAGTGACCGTGCCAGGCTTTTAGATAAAATAATTTCCTTTAAAAACAATAAGTTAGGTTGTTTTTTTGGAATTGATTGCCGTGCATTGTGCATGGTCGTGCATTTTGCACAGTGCATTTTGCAAGGTCATAGAGCCTGCCTCTTGGTCCCATAGAATCTGAACCTTTGCTGCCCGGCGATGGCCTGACACAAAATTGGTCCAACACACTTGCCAGGAGGTTCCAGATGTCCGACCAACAGCCCACCGCGATGACCGAAGAAGAATCCGCCGCCTTCGCTGAAGAAGTATTCGAGCGCGCCCGCCGAGGCGATGCCGCCATGCTCGAGCGCCTGCTTGACGGTGGCTTGCCGGCTAACCTGCGCAATCACAAGGGCGACACCTTGCTGATGCTGGCGAGCTATCACGGTCATCATGAGGCGGTGAAGGTGCTGCTGGCCCATGGCGCGGACCCCTTGATCGCCAACGACAATGGCCAATTACCGATTGCTGGTGCTGCCTTCAAGGGCGACCTGGCGATGATCCGGCTGTTCATCGAGCACGGTGTGCCGGTGGACGCGGCAGCCGTCGATGGCCGCACGGCATTGATGCTGGCAGCGATGTTCAACCGCAGCGAAATCCTCGACTATCTCCTGGCCCAGGGCGCCGACCCGACCCGCCAGGATGCGCGTGGCGCTACCGCGCTGGTCGCGGCGCAGACCATGGGTGCCAGCGAAGCAGCCGCTCGCCTGCAAGCGCTGGTCGGCTGACACCTCGGGGGGTATCCTTGGCGCCTTTTTCGCCATTCGCCAAGCAGGGCCCCCCATGAAGAACCAGTTGCTCGAATTCATCAGCCTCATCGGCGCCGGTTGCCTGCGCGAGGCGGACATCGAGCGTATCGCCGACGAGGCCGCCCAGGCCTACGCCGACCCTGCCGCTTTTCTTGCGGCCAATCCCGACATCAACTACGACGACAGTTTCCCGATCCCGCTGGGCGAATGGGTGGTGCTCGGCAGTCTGCCGGACACCGTGGTGTTCCAGGCCGACAGCTACCAGGACCTGTTTCAGGCGATCAGCGATTCGTTCGACAAGAGCGTGCCCTTCACCCTCAAGCCCAAGCAGTTGGCACGTACCGAGCCGCTGACCGCGCTCAACCGCATCCAGGTGCAGATGGGTGCACTGAACAAGGAAGCGGGCGGCTATGTGCTGCTGAACTTCAGCCAGTTGCTCGATGACGAGCTGCAGATGGTGATGGTCGGTCAGCAGGACCTGGCGCGCGTGCTGGAACTGGGCAGCGAGCTGGGCATCAAGGTGAAGCCGGCGTTGGAGGCCTTGAAGGTCGCGGTGCACGTCTGACGCGGCGATTGCCTGTTGCAGGGGCGGCGAGCGCCGCCCTCATGGGGTTCCCGCAGATCAGCCCAGCGCAGTATCCAAAAACATCATCACCGCAAAGCCGCCCATCAGGCCCAGCGTTGCCGAGGTCTGGTGGCCGTTGCGGTGAGTTTCCGGAATCACCTCGTGCGACACCACGAAGATCATCGCGCCCGCTGCCAGGCCCATGCTGATCGGGTAGGCGAGGGCGAAGCCAGTAGAGATGCCCAGGCCGATCACTGCCCCCAGCGGCTCCATCAGGCCAGAGCCGATCGCCACCAGCGCGGCCTTGAAATTCGACAATCCTGTGGCGCGCAGGGCCATGGCCACGGCCAGGCCTTCGGGAATGTCCTGGATTGCGATGGCGCTGGTCAGCGGCAGGCCGATGCTCATGTCACCGTTGGTGAAACTCACGCCGATGGCCATGCCCTCGGGCAGGTTGTGCAGGGTAATGGCGAGCACGAACAGCCACACCCGGCTGATTCGTTCGGCGTCGGGCCCACAAGGGCCTGTGCTCTCGTGCTCGTGTGGGGTGAATCGGTCCAGGCCGAGCATCAGCAACACCCCCAGCCCCATACCCAGCACGACGACGCCCGCAGCGGCGGGGCCGTTGCCGGTGATTTCCCGTGCCGCATCCAGACCCGGCAGGATCAGCGAGAACGAACTGGCGGCGAGCATCATGCCGGCAGCAAAACCCAGCATCACATCCTGGCTGCGAGCACTGACATCGCGCAGCACAACGGCCAGCACCGCGCCCAAGGCCGTGGCGCCAAAGCCCGAAAGCCCGCCCAGCGCCGCCAGGTGCAGGTTCTGTGAGTGATCGCCGTTGACTGCATTCCACAGGCTGGCCAGCAGCAGGAGTACGATCGCCAGCAGGCTCAGCCCAAGGCCTGCACTGAGCCAGGGGGTACTCAGCGCTTGCTGGCGCCAGGCATCGATGAGAGAAGGGGTGTCGGCGCTGTGGCTGTGGGCGGGTGGCATGGGAACCTCGGAAGCGATGGATGACAGCAGTCTATCCAGTGACCTGCGAGCCCGGCCAAGGATTCCCTTCTATCGCGCCGATAGCAGGCTATGCTCAGCCACAGGAACGTTCACGCAGGAGTTGCAGCATGGGTTCTACCTTCAACAGCCTGGTCGGGCTGGTCATTCTGGCCCTGGATATCTGGGCGATCATCAACGTGCTGAAAAGCGGCAGCGAGACAGGGATCAAGATCCTGTGGATTCTGCTCATCCTGCTGTTGCCGGTGCTGGGCCTGATCATCTGGGCAATTGCCGGTCCGCGGGGCAACGTGCGCCTCTGACCGTTCATCGTGACAAAATTTTCACACGGCATTAACCAAACTCCGCGCCGCACATTTAATGTATGGGCCCTTGCCGGCGATTGTCCGGCACAGGACTGCGAGGCTGCGTCCAGCGCCTTTCCCAACCCCGAAATCCTAGGATCTTCCCATTCATGGCTAACACGGATGCCTTGAAGCAACGGGCCGCGTCGGCACCGTTCTCGCCGACCCTCAAATCGCACCTCGCCTACACCTTGCTCAGCGGATTGCTGATCATGCTGATGCTCAGCCTGGTGCGCCTGGCGCTGCTGATCTACAACAGCGACATGATCGGTGACACCCCGTACTCCACGGTGGCCGAAGGCTTCCTCAACGGCCTGCGCTTCGACCTGCGGGTGGTGGTGTACCTGAGCATTCCGCTACTGCTGGCCCTTAACAGCCCCTGGGCCATGGCGCGGCGCGGCTTCTTCCGTTTCTGGTTGACCGTCAGCTCCAGCGTCGTGATGTTCCTTGGCCTGATGGAACTGGATTTCTACCGTGAATTTCACCAGCGCCTGAACGGCCTGGTCTTCCAGTACATCCAGGAAGACCCCAAGACCGTCATGAGCATGCTCTGGTACGGTTTCCCGGTGGTTCGCTACCTGCTGGCGTGGCTGTTCGGCACCTGGCTGCTGAGCCTGCTGTTCAAGGGCATCGACCGTTTGACTCGCGGTGGCCAGGGCAGCGGGCAGATCGTCGCTCAGCGCCGTGTCGCACCCTGGTACGGCCGCCTGGCGGTGTTCATGGTCATCCTGCTGGTAGCAGTGGTCGCCGCCCGTGGCACCCTGCGCCAGGGCCCACCCATGCGCTGGGGTGACGCCTTCACCACCGACTCCAACTTCGTCAACCAGCTGGGCCTGAACGGCACCTTGACGCTGATCGACGCTGCCAAGAGCCGTTTCGGCGAAGACCGTGCGAATATCTGGAAACCGGTGCTGGAAACCGGAGTCGCCCAACAAAGCGTGCGTGACCTGCTGCTGACCCCCAACGACACGCTGGTCGATGCCGACCAGGCGGCCATCCGTCGCGACTTCGTGCCGCCGGCCGGCAACACCCTGCCGATCAAGAACGTGGTGGTGATCCTCATGGAGAGCTTCGCCGGTCACTCGGTGGGCGCCCTGGGCAGTCCGAACAACATCACCCCGTACTTCGACAAGCTGGCCAAGGAAGGGCTGTTGTTCGATCGCTTCTTCTCCAACGGCACCCACACTCACCAGGGCATGTTCGCCACCATGGCGTGCTTCCCCAACCTGCCGGGCTTCGAGTACCTGATGCAGACTCCCGAGGGCGGGCACAAGCTCTCGGGCCTGCCGGCGCTGCTCAGCGCCCGTGACTACGACGATGTCTACGTCTACAACGGCGACTTCGCCTGGGACAACCAGTCCGGGTTCTTCGGCAACCAGGGCATGACCACCTTCATCGGCCGCAACGACTTCGTCAATCCGGTGTTCTCCGACCCGACCTGGGGCGTTTCGGACCAGGACATGTTCGACCGTGCCAACCAGGAGCTGGCCCACAACTACGGCAAGAAACCGTTCTACGCCTTGCTGCAGACACTCTCCAACCACACCCCCTACGCCTTGCCCAAGGACCTGCCGGTGGAGAAGGTCACAGGGCAGGGCCGCCTGGACGAGCACCTGACCGCGATGCGCTACTCCGACTGGGCGTTAGGCCAGTTCTTCGAGAAGGCGCGCAAGGAGCCCTACTTCAAGGAGACCCTGTTCGTGATCGTCGGCGACCATGGTTTTGGCAACCACCAGCAGGTCACCGAGCTGGACCTGGGTCGTTTCAACGTGCCGCTGCTGCTTATCGCACCGGGTATCCAGGACAAGTTCGGTGCGGTCAACCACACCGTCGGCACCCAGGTCGATATCGTGCCGACCATCATGGGCCGCCTGGGTGGCGACACCCGTCACCAGTGCTGGGGCCGTGATCTGCTGAACCTGCCTGCCGGTGACCAGGGCGTGGGCATGATCAAGCCATCGGGCAGCGAGCAGATCGTTGGCCTGGTGCAGGGTGATCACATCCTCATCGAGTCCAAGGACATGACGCCGCGGATGTATCGCTACCAGCTGGGGCGTGAGTTCAAGGCCGAGTTGATCGAGAGCCCGGATCAGCCTGAGATGCTCAAGAAGCTCGAGGCCTATATCCAGACCGCGACCAAGAGCCTGCTGGACAACACCGCCGGTGTGGTTCACGGCAAGCCTGAGTAACGCTTGCCTGTATGAAAAGCCCGCCGATGATGGCGGGCTTTTTCATTTGCGGCATCTGTCATCGCTTGCTGAAGAAATCTTCATCTCCATCCCTCAGCCACTCTGAACATCAGCCTTTGTGTATGGTCAGCTAAGTACGGATATCGCTCACCGTTGTGCTTCCAAGAGGGTCGATCAATGAAAGAGTGGGAAATCATCTTTGCTGATCAGAAAGGTGTAACGCAGTCCCTGCTGCTCAAAAGCGAGCATCTGCCCAGTGAAGAGGATGCGGCGCGGGCCATCCGCTCCAAGCTGTTTCCGCTCATGGATGAACTGGACCTTAACGATTTCCAAGACCGAAAACCGTCCCCTACCGCGCTGTGGCTCAAGGAGCAGAACGGCGTGATCATCACCACCATCCACGAAGCGCCCTGAACGGGGCACCTGGCAAGGTGCCGTCATCCGCACTACGCTGGACAGAGGCGTCGGTCTTCTGCGGGTCTACGCCGTTTTCATTCGCGTCTTGCATCAGCTCGAACTGCCAGGCCCCTTGCGGGCTGCCGGCAGGTGCGTAGTGCACGGAAAGTCTATCCCTTGGGTTTTTCAGGAGGACGTTTCATGAGCAGCCAGAACGAAGACATCAGCAGCAGCGTGCTTCGCCAGATGAAAGCGGGTGGTTTCGATTTCACCCAGATCCATCCCATCGAGTTCTATGCCACTTTTCCAGACGAAGTCGGGGCACGCCGGGCCGCGGGGCAATTCCGCGGAGAGTCGATCAATGCCCAGGTACACGAGCGCGATGACGGCGCCTGGCACCTGGAACTGAGCAAGGTCATGTACGCCACCTACCGAGGGATCGGGGCTTTCGAGGAGGCCTTCGAGGCGGTGATTTCGCCGCTGGGAGGCGAGGTCGAGGGTTGGGGCGTCAAACAGGAAAGACTCATCGCCTGACGCGTTCGGGGCTGCGCTGCGGCCCCGCGCATTCTTCTCAAGGTCGCCGCTTGGCCATGTGCCCGAGGTAGGCGATCAGCGCATCGAGCTCCTGCTCGCTCAACACATCCTTCGAGAACCCCGGCATGCGTGCCTGCGGCCACTGCCTGAGGCTCTGCGGGTCGCGAATGTACAGGCGCAGGTAACTCGGCTGGAAGTACTCGGTGGGGTTGTGCGGCAGGTTCAGGTCCGGCCCGAACTGGGCATCCCCCGCGCCATTGAGGCGATGACAGGCCAGGCAGTTCTGCTGGAACAATGCAAAACCCTGGCGTACCGGGTCTTGCGCGGGAAGCTCGGGCGCAGGCAGCAGGGCAGGAAAGCGCTCGGCGACCGGCGCCAGGCGACGGATGCTGGCGATCTGGTAGGGCCATTGTTCGGGGCGTATGCCGCTTGCCTGCGGGTCGGTCCAGACCAGGTAGAACGGGCCGGCGCCGGGCTTGTCCTCGGCCAGCGCTGGCCATGGCTGGCGCGGATCTTCCACGGCCAACCACGCCCGTGCCGGGCCTTCCTGCAGCAGCGGCGCAGCGGGCATCTCCGCGGCAAAGCCATCCAGTGCCACCGCTTGCAGGTGATCGCCGGGCTTCACCCCTTCGAGCAGGGTCGCCAGCGGCACCGCACGGTAATGCATGGGGCGTTTGTAGGCCACGTCCTGGGGGATGTCGATCGCACGCGCCTGCGGGTGCTCGAGCAATTGCTCGGACTGCCATTGGCGTTGACCGTTGCCCAGCTCCAGTGTCAATTGCGCAGCCGCCAGTGGCAGACTGACCAACAGCAACAGCAAACTCAGGCAATGGCGCATGAGCGATCTCCAACCCGGACAGGTCGGCAGATTACCCTTGCGCAGCGTGCGAATGCCACCGCTGCCTTCAGCCGAACAAGCGTGTCAGGTTCGGCAGGATCAGCAGCAACGTGGTGGCGAAGAGTATGAGTCCGGCTTGGCGTACTTTCGATTGTCTGAACATGGCGGACCGCCTTCTTGTTGTTATTCCTGAATAGCCTTTGGCTTCCTTGTCTTGCGTCGGGTCGATCACTGTGGCGTATGAAACGCAGGCCTTGCGTGCCTCTTGCGTGAATGTCTACCCCAACAGTAGGGCGAACACCGGCCTTGTTTGAGAACCCTTTGTTCTAAGCGTGTTTACAGGCATTTCCGAACGTTATGAGGCCAATGGCCATTTAGCTGGCATGCTCTGACTAGACACATCGAGGATGCTGTACGGGCAGGGTCTGCCAGGTGACCGTTCGTCAGTGCACACCTCTTGCTTGTACGTGTCTTTCGCGTCAGTCTCTACATCAGATTCCATCACATGTCGTTCAGGACTATCCCTATGTCGTTACGCATCTGCATCCTTGAAACCGATGTCCTGCGACCGGAGTTGACCGCGCAGTATCGGGGCTACGGAAGGATGTTCGAGCAGCTGTTCTCGCGTCAGCCGATCGCCGCCGAGTTTCGCGTCTTCAACGTGATGAACGGCGAGTATCCGCCCGAAGGTGAAACCTTCGATGCCTACCTTGTGACCGGCAGCAAGGCCGACTCGTTCGGTACCGATCCCTGGATCCAGACACTCAAGGCCTACCTGCTCAAGCTTTATGAGCGGGGCGAGAAGCTGCTGGGGGTTTGTTTTGGTCACCAGGTGCTGGCGCTGGTGCTGGGCGGCAAGGCTGAGCGCGCCGATCGCGGCTGGGGGCTGGGTATCCACCGCTACAGCCTGGCGGCCCACGCGCCATGGATGGACCCTGAGGTGACCGAACTGACCCTGCTGATCAGCCATCAGGACCAGGTGACCGCGTTGCCTGAAGGCGCAACCCTGATCGCCTCCAGCGATTTCTGCCCGAATGCGGCCTATCACGTGGGTGACCAGGTGCTGTGCTTCCAGGGGCATCCGGAGTTTGTCCACGACTATTCCCGTGCGCTGCTCGATGCGCGCCAGGACGTTCTGGGGGATGAGGTGTATCACAAGGCCGTGGCGAGCCTGGCCGCCGAGCACCAGGGCGATCTGGTGGGCGAGTGGATGCTGCGGTTCGTCCAGCAACCGCGCAAGGGCAGGCAGAGCGCGGCCTGAGCCTGCCACTGCGGCGTTCTTTTCGCGGGCTTGTATGGCGCCGCCGCGAAAAGAACGACTCGCTAGCTAGCCCGTCACAACCATCCCGAGCGCTTGAAGCTCGCATACAGCCCCGCACATCCCGCCCCGATCACGCCCAGCACCGCAAAGTACCCGTAGTGCCAGCCCAGCTCCGGCATGTTCTGGAAGTTCATTCCGTAGATCCCGGCAATGGCCGTGGGGAAGGCGAGTATCGCCGCCCACGCAGCGAACTTGCGCTGCACGATGCTCTGGCGTGACGACTCCAGCAGCATGCCGATCTCGATGGTCTGGCTGGCGATGTCGCGTATGCCGACAAGGTCCTCCATCTGCCGCGTGACGTGGATCTGCACGTCGCGAAAGTACGGGCGCATGTTCTTGTCGATGAAAGGAAAGCTCAGGCGCTGCAGCTCTTCGCCGATCTCCACCATCGGCGCCACGTAGCGGCGCAGGCGCAGGATGTCGCGACGCAAGCTGTGCAGGCGGCGGATGTCCTGTTCTTGCAGCGAGCCGCTGAGCACGCTTTGCTCCAGCTCCTCGATCTCGCCATGGATCGCCTCGCTGACGGGCTGGTAGTTTTCGGTGACGAAGTCGAGCAGGGCGTAGAGCACGAAGTCCTCGCCGTGCTCGAGCAGCAGCGGCCGCGCTTCACAGCGCTGACGTACCAGGGCGTAGGATTTCGAATGGCCGTTGCGGCAGGTGATGATGTAGCCGTTGCCCGCAAAGATGTGGGTCTCGATGAATTCCAGCTTGCCCTCATGGCGCACCGGCGAATAGGTGACGATGAACAGCGCGTCGCCGAAGGTTTCGAGCTTGGGGCGGCTGTGCTTCTCCAGCGCGTCCTCGATGGCCAGTTCGTGCAGGCCGAACTGGCGCTGCAGGTTGGCCAGCTCCTGGGCGTTGGGCTCCTCCAGGCCTATCCAGACGAAGTGCCCAGGCTTGCGTGCCCATTCACTGCCTTCGTCGAGGCTGATGTTGGTGACCTTTCTCCCGGCGCTGTACACCGCCGCTGCGACGACTCGACCCATGGTTGCCTGCTTCTTCGGTTGGACACCCCGACAGCTTGGGCCGTGCTGCGGCGTAGAGCAAGCTGGCGGCTCAGGCCTGCGGCAACTCCCGCTCCATACGATCGATGCACTGCTGCATCTGCAGTCGGCATTGCTCCATCAGCGCTGGCACGTCCTGCTGCCCCAGGCCATGGGTGGCGATCGGTGGCAAGGAGCGGACGATCACCGTGCGCTGTCGCCAACTGTTGAGGCTCAGGCGCTTGGCGTAGCGGCTGACGCATACCGGCACGATCGGCACGCCGGCCTCGACCGCCATGTGGAACGCGCCTTTCTTGAACGCCAGCAGGTGTTCAGCCGGGTTGCGCGTGCCTTCGGGGAAGATCCAGATCGAGGTGTCGTCGCGCAGGATCCGCGTGGTCAGTCGCATCGCCTTGCGCGCCTGGTAGGCATTCTTGCGGTCCACCAGTACGTTGCCGCCGAGCCAGAACAATTGGCCAAACAACGGAATCCAGCCCAGGCTCTTCTTGCCGATGGCGACCGTACGCCGTGGAACCACCTGGCCAAGGATGAACAGGTCGTAGTTGGATTGATGATTGGCGACGATCACGCAGCCGGGCGGCTGGTCCCACAACGGGCCGACTTCAGCCTTGACCCGGATGCGCATGAGCCAGGCTGCTGGCACGCTGTAGAGGCGGGCGAACAGGCGGCTGTTGTCGGGGTTGAAGGGGCGGCACAGGCCGATGACCAGGCCGACGGCGCCGACCAGCAGGAAGTGCAGCGCCAGAAGGAGCATGCGAAGCATATAGAGCATGATACGGCTCACACCAGACAGTCGCGGCGCAGTGTACGACCGTGCACTGGTCAGGGCAAACCGGCGAACAGAGACCGGTCGCGTCCTGGCTTTGCTGGAGCGGCACGCGGCAGCTCCAGCAAGCCTGGTTTCAGCCCATGTGGCCCTTGTCGGCCTCGATTGCCTTGTCGAGCGTTTCCAGCAGCGCCTTGCGCACTTTGCGCTTGGTGTTCTTGTGCGCCAGCATGTTCAGTTTCTTCAGTTCCCGCGCCGCGCTCAGCGCCGTTTCCTGGAGTTGCTCGGCGGGTACTACCTTGTCGAGGAACCCGGCCACCACTGCCCCGTGCGGGTCGAAGACCTCGGCATTGTTCACCGAGCGCTGGAAGGTCGAGCGGGTCAGGCGGTCGCGGGCCAGCTCGATCCCGGCATGGTGCATGGTCATGCCGATCTGGACCTCGTTCAGGCAGATCTTGTACGGACCTTCGACACCGATACGGTAGTCGGCCGACAGCAACAGGAACGCGCCTTTGGCCACGGCATTGCCGGGGCAGGCGACGATCACCGGGAAGGGGTGCGAGAGCAGGCGGCGGGCCAGGGTGGAGCCGGCGGTGACCAGGTCGATCGCCTCTTTGGGGCCGGCGGTCATCACCTTGAGATCGTAGCCGCCGGAAAGAATGCCTGGCTGGCCGGTGATGATCACCACGGCACGTTCTTCCTCGGCACGGTCCAGTGCTGCGTTGAAGGCGGTGATGACGTCCGGCGAGATCGCGTTGACCTTGCCGTTGTTCAGGGTCAGGGTGGCGATGCCGTCTTCGGCGTGGTAGGTAATCAGCTCGCTCATGACAGAGTCCTTTGGGTGGCGTGGCGATGACGTTACCCAGCAGCGCAGGCCAGGTAAAGCGCCAAGGCTGACTGGCCGGTCAGCCTTGGCCAGCTACCCCGTGTGGCGTCGGGGCAGGTGTCCGGAATGCGGAAAAAGCGCAGGCCAGATTGGCAGCATCGCCCTGGCTGGCCAGGCTTTTCCGGGGCGAGGCTTAAGCGCATGAAAATTCTGAAAAAAATGCTTGCCAAAGGAAAGGTCTTCTACTAAATTAGCGCGCCTCGACAGGCTGAATGGCTTGAAGAGATCCGGTGAAGTGTCCGAGTGGTCGAAGGAGCACGCCTGGAAAGTGTGTATACGAGAAATCGTATCAAGGGTTCAAATCCCTTCTTCACCGCCACATTCCACAAGAAACCCCTGAATCGAAAGGTTCAGGGGTTTTTTGTTTGCATGAAATCCGGCTTGGCGGGCTCGCCCGCGAACACCGACCAAGCCGGTGGCCGCGGGGGAAGCGATATATTCAGAAACTGACCGACGCCGACAGTCTTGCCGTGCGCGGCGCGCCCTGGAACAGATAGTTGTCGCCCAGGTAATCCCCCACATCGCGCCAGTAGCGCTTGTCGAAGAGGTTATCGACCGTCAGGCGCAGCACGGTGTCATAGTCACCGATGCGGATGCGGTATCGGCTGCCGATATCGAATACCGTGTAGCCGCCGACCTCGACGTTGCCTGCCTGGCTCGCGTACTTGCTGGCGCTGTAGCGTGCACCGCCGAGCAGTGCCAGGCCCGGCACCGGAAGGTTGTATTCGGCTTGCAGCGCCGCGCGCAGACGAGGCACGTTGATCGCCTGGTGGCCCTCGTAGGCGTCGGTGCCGCTGTTCTTCACCCGGGCGCGGATCGCGGCGGCGCTGGCGTGCAACTGCAGGTTGGATGTCACCCAGCCGCTGGCGCCGAACTCCAGGCCGGTGTTCTTCTGCTGGCCTTGTTGCACATAGATCGGGGCCGTACCGTCCTGCGGGCGGGCGTACTGGTAGGCCTGGCGGATCTGGAACAGCGCTGCGCTCAGGCTCATGCCTTTCCAGTCGCGCTTGATACCCACTTCCAGTTGGCGCGACAGGGTCGGGGCGAGGATCTCGGCAGCGTTGCTGGCGAACCAAGGCGCGGTGCCGCCCGCCGACAGGCCTTTGGACCAGCTGGCGTACAGCGTGGTGTCCGCTTGCGGTTTGTAGATCAGGGCGGCGTTGGGCAGCAACTGGTACTGGCGGGTATGGCGGCCAGCAGCACCGGTTTCGTCCCAGGTCTTTTCGTCCAGGCGCACTTCGCGGGCGCCGAGTACGGTCTGCCATTGCTCGTTGAAGCTGATGCGGTCGCTGACGAACAGGCCGTACTGGCGGCTGTCCAGGCGGCGTTCGCTATGTCCGATCGGTTTTTCGGACTGCGCCAGAGCGGGCGCGCCGGTGTAGATGTTTCCGCTGCCGAGCCACTCGTTGTAATACGGACGCTGATCAAGGGTCCGACGCTGGGCGCTGCTGCCGACAGTCAGTTCATGCTGCAGGCCCAAGGCTTGGAAACGGCCTTCGAGGGTGGCCTGGAGTTCGTCGGTGCGCCGGGTGTCGTCGGGGCTGCGGAAGTCGTAGATGCCGTAGTCGCCGTTTCCGGAGAAGAACGCGTCGTCGCCGGAGCCCCAGGCGAAAGCACTGTAGTCGTCGATCACCACCTTGCTGCGCGAAGCGCTGAGGGCGCCGGTCCAGGTCTCGTTGAAGCGGTACTCGAAGCGCCCGCCCAGGTTCAGCGAGTCGTTCGTCACAGGCTTGGCCCAATGCTGGTAGGCCAGGCGGTCGTCCGGGTCGATGCCGTGGGGCACCTGGGTGCCGCCCAGCAATTGGTAGCCGGGCACCGAACGCTGTTCGCGGTGCTGATACTCGGCATCGAGTTGCAGGGTGGCGTCGGGGTTGATCTGCCAGTCGAATGCCAGCGAGGCGAAGTCGCGCTTGCCGTCGGCATGGTCGACGTAGGAACGGATGTCTTCATGGGCGAGGTTGGCGCGCAGGCCGAACTGTTTCTCGCTGCCGAACCAGCCGCCGAGGTCGGTGGCCAGGTAGCGTTCGCCCTGCTCGTTGGTCGAGACGGTGACACTGCGCACATCCTCGGCGCGCTTGGTCACATAGTTGACCAGCCCGCCGGGTTCGGACACGCCGCTCTGCAGGCCCGACAAACCCTTGAGCAATTCGACCTGTTGTTTGTTCTCCAGCGCCACGTTCTGCTCGCCGGCGATGGTCTGGCCATTGATCCGATAGCTGCTGGCGGCATTCAGTTCGAAGCCGCGCACGTTGAAGTTCTCGTAGTAGCCGATCGGCGCGTAGCTTTCGCCGACCGAGGCATCGCTTTGCAGCACCTCGCTGAGCAGGCGTACCTGGCGATCATCGAGCAGTTGGCGACTGAACACGCTGACCGAGGCCGGGGTGTCGAGCAGCGGTGCGGCATGCCAGCCGCCGACCTGGGCTTCACGTGGTTGATAGCCGTCATCGCCGCTGCGTTCGGTGACCTGCAAGGGGGCGAGGGTCACGCGTTCATCGGCCAGACCCTGACCGGCATGCAGCGCAAGGCCCAGGCCAAGCAGGCCAAAGGGCAGGCGGGGGCGAAGCGGGGTCATGCAAGGCTCCTTGGAAGGCGGACGCGCCGGTTGCTCCGGCGGCAGTCGGTGGGGCGGTTGGCAAAGGGGGCGCAATGGTAGCAGGGGTGTCAGGGGCTGTGCGGTGTTCTTTTCGCGGGCAAGCCCGCTCCCACGGGTATCACACTGCTCTTGGGTTCAGTGGGGTGCCCGCGAAAAGAACACCTCGATCATGCAGACGAACTCGACCCCGATGGTTTTACCTGGCGCCCGAGCGCTGACGCTGGCGCCAGGTGTCGTCGATCTTCGACCAGGTCTTGCCATCGGTAATGGCCAGCAGCTTGCGGCCATCCTTGAACGTGGCGAGAAAGGTGGCTTCCTCCTCTTTGCCGCCAAGCCACAATCCGGCGAGCATGCCGACCGGCCCGGCCACCAGGGCGCCGGCTACACCCCAGCCGAGGGTGGCGCCCAGGTTGCGGTTCGATTCCAGGCTGGCGAGCCGGAGGTCCTTGATACGGGCCAGAGAGATACGCTCACCGGCCTGGCTGCGTGGGGTCTTGAGTGTGAGCGATCCGTTGCGATACTCGCCTTCACCTTGCAAGAAATCGCCGGATTGCACCGTGAGTCTTGTCATTGTGTCGTCCTGTCAGTGGAGGGGCTGTGACCAGCACCTACTGAGCGCCGCACCCCTCGGCAAGTCAACGAGCAGGCGACGGAGGGTCGTGCGACCGGTTGTCGCGAGGCCAGACGCCATTAACGAACGACGGTCTTGAATCATCAGCAGGACGTCGCTTTTTCATAATAAAACTTCCCGGCCTTGAATAATAAACCGGTCAGTCATTATCTGGAGTATGGGTACTCCTCAATACACCTGATGCATAACAGTTTGCGCAAATAACAGCGGCGCACCGCTTATTTCTCCGTTCGGAAGATTGGCGTCAAAAAACACTGGACAGAAAGTTTCTAAATGTGTCAGTTTTTTTGCGCCTCACAAGGGCGAGTGACAGGATGCTCTCGCCGAAAGTTTGAGCGTTCCTGTCGAACATCAACTTTTCCGCAAACAAGGAAGTGTCTGCATGTCGAAAGTCAAAGCAAATGCTGTTGTTTCTGCTGCCTCGGTGTTGCAACCGAACGGGCCGAGTTCGGCCTTCGGGCTGATCAACAGCTTCGCCCACCAGTACGATCGCGGTGGTGCGAACATCAATGGCAAACCTTCGTTCACCGTCGATCAGGCAGCCACCCAACTGCTGCGCGACGGGGCGTCCTGGAAGGACCTGAACAAGGACGGCACCATCAGCCTCACCTACACCTTCCTGACCAAAGCGCCGGCGGACTTCGCCAGCCGTGGCCTGGGCAGCTTCAGCCAGTTCAACAACCAGCAGAAAGCCCAGGCCAAGCTGGCCATGGAGTCGTGGGCCGACGTGGCCAAGCTGAGCTTCACCGAGGCAGCTTCGGGCGGCGACGGTCACATGACCTTCGGCAACTTCAGCGCCAGCAACGGTGGCGCGGCGTTCGCCTACCTGCCGTTCGACGGATGGGGTTCGCACAAAGGTGAGTCGTGGTACCTGATCAATAGCGGTTATCAGGTGAACATCAATCCCGACACTGGCAACTACGGTCGCCAGACCCTGACCCACGAGATCGGCCACGTGCTCGGCCTGTCCCACCCCGGTGACTACAACGCCGGCGAGGGCAACCCGAGCTACCGTGACGCTTCGTATGCACAGGACACCCGCGGCTACAGCGTCATGAGCTACTGGAGCGAAAGCAACACCGCGCAGAACTTCGTCAAGGGCGGCGGGCAGTACTACGCGTCGGCCCCGCTGATGGACGACATCGCGGCGATCCAGAAACTCTACGGCGCCAACTACGCCACGCGTTCGGGCGATACCGTGTACGGCTTCAACTCCACAGCCGATCGCGACTTCTACTCGGCCACCTCGGCTTCGTCCAAGGTGGTGTTCAGCGTGTGGGATGGCGGCGGCAACGATACCCTGGACTTCTCCGGGTTCACCCAGAACCAGAAGATCAACCTTAACGAGGCTTCGTTCTCCGATGTTGGCGGCATGATCGGTAACGTCTCGATCGCCAAGGGCGTGACCGTGGAGAACGCCATCGGCGGTTCGGGCAACGACCTGTTGATCGGCAACGCGGTGGCCAACGTGCTCAAGGGTGGTGCCGGCAACGACATCATCTACGGCGGTGGCGGGGCTGATACCCTCTGGGGGGGAAGCGGTGCGGACACCTTCGTCTATGGGGCCATCAGCGATTCGACGGCCAAGGCGCCGGACCGGATCATGGATTTTGTCAGCGGTCAGGACAAGATTGATCTGTCAGCCATCTCGGCGTTTTCCCAGGGCAAGCTACCGCTAGAGTTCGTCAGCGCCTTCACCGGACATGCCGGCGAGGCCGTTCTCAGCTACGACCAGGCGACCAACCTGGGCAGCCTGTCCATCGACTTCACCGGCAATAGCCTGGCTGACTTCCTGGTGACCACCGTAGGTCAGGCCGTCGCCACGGATATCGTGGTCTGACGGGCCGGGAGCGGCTCGCGTAGCGCTGCGCGGGTCGCTCCCTGCCACATGGACCACACGAGGTTGATGGATGCGAGCAATCAAACGAATGATCGCGCTGGGCGCGATTCCCTTGATGTCTATGACCGAGGTAGGTATGGCGAGCAGCCTGCTACTCCCCAACGCCGCGCAACTGGCCGGGCGCTGGGCGCTTTATCCGCAGCAGCAGCAGGCCAGTGCCTGCACCCTGCGCCTGTCGGCCAGCGAGGGCGCGCTTGACGGCGACCTGGCCTGCGCCGAGCGCTTGCTCGGGGTTCGTCCGGGCAGTTGGCTGGTGACACCCGACACCCTGGCACTGGTGGGCGGCGACGGCAGCACGGTGGTGCATTTCAGCCGACAGGGCGCCGGTCGCTATACCTGGACTTCAGCCGCCGGCAGTGCAGTGGTGCTGGAGCGTGTGGACAATTAATTACCCGGCCAAGTTATAACGGCAATAAGGGCGAAACATGAAACTTCCGAGCAACAGGCCCGGCGCACTTTTGTGGGCGGCACTTGGCGAATTCAAATCGACGTTGATCAGCGTCGGTTTTTTTACTGCGTTGATCAATATTCTCATGCTCGTGCCGTCGATTTATATGCTGCAAGTGTACGACCGTGTACTGACTTCGCAGAATGAAACCACCCTGTGGATGTTGACGCTGATGGTGGTGGGTTTCTTCGCATATATGGGCGTGCTGGAAGCGGTGCGCAGTTTCATTGTGATTCGCGTCGGCCATCGACTGGAACAGCGCTTCAACCTGAACATCTATCGCGCCGCGTTCGAACGTAACTTGCGCCAGGGTGATGGCGCCGCTGGCCAGGCCTTGAACGACATGACCCAGGTGCGCCAGTTCGTCACTGGCCCTGCGTTGTTCGCCTTCTTCGATGCCCCCTGGTTTCCGGTGTACCTGGCGGTGATTTTCCTGTTCAACGTCTGGCTGGGTGTGCTCGCCAGTGCCGGAGCCTTGCTGTTGGTACTGCTGGCCGTGCTCAACGAGCGCCTGACCCAGCGCCCGCTGGCCGAAGCGAGCAACCTGCAGCAGCAGTCGAGCAGCCTGGCCGGCAGCCAACTGCTCAACGCCGAAAGCATCCAGGCCATGGGCATGCTCGGCGCGCTACGCCAGCGCTGGTTCGCCTTGCACGGGCGCTTTCTCGAGTTGCAGAACCGGGCCAGCGACACGTCGGCAGTGATCACTGCCACCAGCAAGTCCCTGCGCCTGTGTTTGCAGTCGCTGGTGCTGGGCCTGGGTGCGCTGCTGGTGATCGAGGGCCAGATGACGCCGGGCATGATGATCGCCGGCTCCATTCTCATGGGCCGGGTGCTGGCGCCGATCGACCAGCTCATTGCGGTGTGGAAGCAGTGGAGCGGTGCCCACTTGGCCTACAAGCGCCTGGAAACCTTGCTGCAGGAGCATCCTGAACCACCAGTGCCAATGTCGCTGCCAGCGCCTGACGGTCAGTTGTCCATCGAGCAGGTCAGCGGCGGGCCACCGGGGCGCAGGGTCGCCACCGTGCAGCAGGTCAGTTTTGCCCTGGCGCCCGGTGAGGTGCTGGGGGTGCTGGGGGCTTCGGGGTCCGGCAAGTCGACCCTGGCCAGGTTGCTGGTGGGTGTCTGGCAACCGCTGGCGGGCCATGTGCGCCTGGATGGCGCCGAGCTTTCCCAGTGGGACCGCGATGCGCTCGGTCCGCATATCGGCTATCTGCCGCAAAGTATCGAGCTGCTGCGTGGCAGCATTGCCGAGAATATCGCCCGATTCGGCGAGCTCGACGGCCATAAGGTGGTGGAGGCTGCGCGTCTGGCGGGGGTGCATGAATTGATCCTGCGCTTGCCGCAGGGGTACGACACGCGCCTGGGCGAGGGCGGTGGCGACCTCTCTGGCGGCCAGAAGCAACGCATTGCCCTGGCGCGCGCACTCTATGGCAGCCCGTGTCTGATCGTGCTCGACGAACCCAACTCCAACCTCGACAGCCTTGGCGAGGCGGCGTTGGCCAATGCCATCGTCCAGTTGAAGGCTCTGGGGCGCACGGTGGTGCTGGTGACCCATCGCAGCGCGGCGCTGGCCCAGGCTGACAAGCTGCTGGTGATGAGCGACGGGCGTGTGCAGGCGTTTGGCCCTGCGCGGGATATTCTCCAGGCGCTGGGCCAGGGCACCGCACAGCGGCCGCTGCAAGCCGGAGGTGGTGCATGAGCCGCGTGACGAGCGATGCACGCTTCTACGTGCGCCTTGGCTGGCTGCTGACCCTGCTGGGGTTTGGCGGATTCATGGCCTGGGCCAGCCTCGCGCCGCTGGATCAGGGCGTGGCGGTGCAGGGCACCGTGGTGGTGTCGGGCAAGCGCAAGGCAGTGCAGTCGATGGCTGCCGGGGTGGTCAGCCGAATTCTGGTCAGCGAAGGGCAGGTGGTGCGCCAGGGTGAGCCGCTGTTCCGCCTCGATCGTACCCAGGTACAAGCAGATGTCGAGGCGCTGCAGGCCCAGTACCGCATGACCCAGGCCAGCCTTGCGCGTTGGCGCGGTGAACGGGACAACGCGGGGCAGGTGCAGTTTCCTGCCGAGCTGATGGATGAGTCCGATGCGCAACTCGGCCTGGTTGTTGAAGGTCAGCGCCAGCTGTTCGATAGCCGTCGCCAGGCCCTGGCCCGTGAACAGGGCGCGGTGTCGGCCAGCATCGAAGGCTCCCAGGCCCAACTGGCCGGCATGCGCCGGGCGCGGGGCGAGCTGCAGGCCCAGGCTGACTCCCTGCGCGAGCAGTTGGACAATCTGCGCCCGCTGGCCGGCGAGGGCTACATCCCGCGCAATCGGGTGCTCGAATACCAGCGGCAGTTGTCCCAGGTGCAACGTGACCTGGCGCAGAACGCAGGCGACAGCGCGCGCCTGGAGCAAGGCATCGTCGAGGCCCGGCTCAACCTGCAGCAGCGCCGCGAGGAATACCAGAAAGAGGTGCGCACCCAACTGGCCGAGGCCCAGGTCAAGGCCGCGACGCTGGAGCAGCAGCTCAACTCGGCACGCTTCGAGTTGCGTCACAGCGAGATCCTCGCACCCGCCGACGGCATCGCCGTCAACCTGGGCGTCCACACCGAGGGTGCGGTGGTGCGGGCAGGCGACACGTTGCTTGAGATCGTGCCGCAAGGCACAGCGCTGGAGGTGGAGGGGCGCTTGCCGGTGAACCTGGTGGACAAGGTCGCGCCGCAGTTGCCGGTCGATATCCTGTTCACGGCCTTCAACCAGAACAGCACGCCACGGGTCACCGGCGAGGTGGCGCTGATATCGGCCGACCAGTTGCTCGACGAGCGCAGCGGCCAGCCGTACTACGTGCTGCGCAGCACCGTCAGCGAAGAGGCGCTGGCGCGTTTGCAGGGCTTGTCGATCCGTCCGGGCATGCCCGCCGAACTGTTCGTGCGCACTGGCGAGCGCTCGCTGCTCAACTACCTGTTCAAGCCCCTGCTCGACCGTGCAGGCAGCGCCTTGACCGAACAATAAGGACGTTGCGATGAAATCATCTGCAACCGGTCTGCTGGCGGCCTGCGTGCTGCTGCCGACACTGGCCCAGGCCGGCATGGGGCCGTTTCAGGTCTACGAACAGGCCTTGCGCCGCGATCCAACCTACCTCGCCGCCTTCAAGGCCCGCGAGGCAGGCCAGGAGTATCGCGCCATCGGCCGTGCAGGCCTGCTGCCCAACCTTTCCTACAGCTACAACAAGGGCCGCAACGATTCGAAAGCCAGCTACCTCGGTGATTCGCGTCGTTCAAGTGAAGACAGGCGCTATGACAGCTATGGTTCGACCTTCATTCTCCAGCAACCGCTGTTCGACTACGAAGCCTATGCGGCCTATCGCAAGGGGGTGGCCCAGGCGCTGTTCGCCGACGAAAGCTTTCGCGACCAGAGTCAGCAGTTGCTGGTGCGGGTGATGACCAGCTACACCCAGGCCCTGTATGCCCGGGACCAGATCGCTATCAGCGTGGCCAGCAAGCAGGCCTACCGCCAGCAGTTTCAGCAGAACCAGCGTCTGTTCCAGGCCGGCGAGGGGACGCGCACCGACATCCTCGAGGCCCAGGCTCGTTTCGAGTTGGCTGATGCCGAGGAAATCCAGGCACGTAACGACGAGGATGCCGCATTGCGCGAACTCGGTGCGCTGATCGGCGAGCCGGCTGTACGCATCGATGAACTGGCGCCGCTGCGCAGTGGCTTCGCCTTCCCGCAGGTTACGCCGACCAGCTATGAGGCCTGGCAATCGCTGGCGCTGGCCAGCAACCCGCAACTCGGCTCGCAGCGTCATGCGCTGGAAGTGGCGCGCTACGAAGTCGAGCGTAATCGCGCCGGGCACCTGCCCAAGGTCAGCGCCTTCGCCACTTCGCGGCGCCAGGAGTCGGACAGTGGTAACACCTACAACCAGCGCTACGACACCAACACCGTCGGTATCGAGATCAGCGTGCCGCTGTTTGCCGGTGGTGGCGTCAGCGCTTCGACGCGCCAGGCCAGCCGGCATCTGGAGCAGGCCGAGTACGAACTGGATGGCAATACGCGCAACACGCTTATCGAGCTGCGCAAGCAATACAACGCCTGCGAGTCCGGCGCCAGTCGCTTGCGTGCCTATGAGCGGGCGCTGCAGGCGGCCGAGGCGCTGGTGGTGTCGACGCGCAAGAGCGTGCAGGGCGGCGAGCGGGTGAGTCTGGATGTGCTCAATGCCGAACAGCAACTGGCGACCACCCGGCGTGACCTGGCGCGGGCGCGCTACGACTACCTGCTGGCCTGGATCAAGCTGCATTACCAGGCAGGGACCTTGAGCGAAGCGCAGTTGGCGCGGGTAGACGAAGCCTTCGTGGCAGCTGGCGGATAGGGGCGGCCAGTGGGCCGCTCCCTGTCGCAAGGGCTCAGGCGGCGAAACCGCCATCGGCCAGCAGGCTGGCGCCGGTGATGTAGCCAGCCTCAGGCCCTGCCAAGTAGGCGACGAAGCTGGCGATTTCATCGGCATGCCCGTAGCGTCCGATCGCCATCAACGGGATCAGGCTGTCGGCGAACTCGCCGCTGGCCGGGTTCATGTCGGTGTCCACAGGGCCAGGCTGCACATTGTTGACGGTGATGCCCTGGGGGCCGAGGTCACGGGCCATGCCGCGGGTCAGGCCGACCAGCGCGGACTTGCTCATGGCGTAGGGCGCGCCGCCTGCGAACGGCATGCGTTCGGCGTTGGTGCTGCCGATGTTGATGATCCGGCCACCCTGGCCCATGTGTCGGGCCGCGGCCTGGCTCGCCACGAACACGCTGCGCACGTTGATCGCCAGCATGCGGTCGAAGTCGCTGAGGTCGAATTCGGTCACTGGCGCCACGGCCAGTACGCCGGCGTTGTTGACCAGGATGTCGAGGCGGCCGAAGGCTTTGACGGTGTCGTTCACCGCCTGCTGTACCGCGCTGGCATCAGCGCTGTCGGCGCGCAGGGCCAGGGCGCGACCACCCTCGGCGTTGATGGCGTCAGCCAGGGCCTGCGCGGGGGCAGCAGAGCTGACATAGGTAAAGGCGACCTGTGCGCCTTCGCGGGCCAGGCGCCGGACGATGGCGGCGCCGATGCCGCGGGAACCACCCTGGACCAGGGCGACTTTGCCTTCGAGGTTCGATACGTGGGACATGCTGCTCTCCTGAAGCGAGCAAGGCGGTGTGCCTTGGATGGGGTCAGTATCGACGGGTGATTACCTGCTGATAAGATCGCAATCACTATCATCAGAGTGAACTTCTGGTTGGGAATCGTTTATGGAATCCTTCAGCAGCCTCGAGTGCTTCATCACCAGTGCCGAGGTCGGCAGCTTCGCCGAGGCCGCCCGGCGTCTGTCCATCACACCTGCGGCGGTGGGCAAGAACGTCGCCCAGTTGGAATCTCGCCTGGGTGTGCGCCTGTTCCAGCGTAGTACGCGCAAACTGACCCTGACCGAGGCCGGGCAACGCTTTCTAGGTGAGGTGAGCGAGAGTTTTCGCAGCATCCAGTACGCTGTGGCCAACCTGGCCAGTAGCGAAGGTCAACCGGCCGGGGTGCTGCGGGTCAGCATGGGCATCGTGTTCGGGCGTTTGTACGTGCTGCCGTTGCTGGGAGAGTTCCTGCGCCGATACCCGGCGATCACCCCAGACTGGCATTTCGACAACCGCCAGGTCGACCTCATCGGCCAAGGGTTCGATGCGGCGATTGGCGGCGGCTTCGACCTGCCGCCGGGAGTCGTTGCGCGCAAGCTGGCGCCAGCACACCGAGTCTTGGTAGCCGCGCCTGAGTACCTGCAGCGGCACGCGCCGATCCAGATGCCGGAACAACTACCCCAGCACGACGGCATCCTGATCCGTTCACCGCAGACCGGGCGAGTGCGCTCCTGGCCGCTGACCAGTCGCAACCAGGAGCAGCGCCCGCTGCACCTGCGCCAGGCGATGACCATGAGCGACTCGGATGCAGCCTGCGCTGCGGCGGAGCAGGGGCTGGGCATTGCCTTGGTGAGCATGCCGTTCGCCGTGCCGTACTTCGCCAGCAAACGCCTGTGCCGGGTGTTGCCGGACTGGTATGTGGACGATGGCAGCGTCAGCGTCTACTACGCTGAGCGCAAGCTGCTGCCGGGCAAGACCCGCGCTTTCATCGACTATCTGTTGGCGTGTTTCGAGGCGCAGGGGTTGGCGAAGCAGTTCGATGCGATGGCAGGCGCCTGAATTCTGCCGTCAGTCGACTTCGACTACGTACTGCACCTGCGCCACCCCGGCGAGCACCAGGCTTACTTCGTCATCGAGTTTCTTGCCGATCAACTGCTTGCCCAGCGGCGAGCGCGGGGTGATCACGGTCACCAGCCCAGCACCTTCGCCGATTTTCAGTCCGGCGCCCTCGGGGCCGAGAAACAGCAACTGCTGGCGACCTTGCTCATCTTCAAGCGTTACCCGGTTGCTCAGCTGGATGCCGCGCGCCGGATCGTAGTCGCGCAGCAGCAACTGCTGGTAGCTCAGCAGCGCCTGGCGGATTTCGGCGGTACGGCGCGCCTGGCCGGTGGCGAGGTAGGAGGCCTCGAGCCCCAGGGTGTCGTACTTGTTCTCGGCGATGTTCTCTTCGGCGGTGGCGGTTTCGTAGGCGGTCTGGGCGGCGCGGCGCAGCACCTCCATGTCGTGCTCTAGGGTGTCGATGATGCGCGCGAGCAGGGTTGGCTTGTCCATGGTCAGCGGCAGAACTCCAGCACGTTGGCCTGGCTCTTGTCGGTCGGTGCATTGCGGTTCTGCTGCAGCCAGAACTGGCATTTGGGGTTGTTCAGGTTGCGCGGGTTGGCCTCGATGGCCTGTTGAGCTTGCTGCGTGTTCAGGATCTCCTTGTAGCGCTCGAACATTGCCTGCTGCGCGTCGGCCGGTTGCGGCGGGGCAACTGGGGCGGGGGCGCTGCGTGCCGGAGCCACTGCCTGGGCCAGTGGCTCGACCTGCTGTGGCCACAACTGCCAGGCCAGCCACAGGCTTAAAGCGATGGCGACGGCGCCGAGCCACAGGCCGAAGGCCACGCAGACAATCAACTGCAAAGGGTTCAGGGTGATCTTCAGTTCGCGGCGACGGGGCATCGTGGCCTCCTGGCAGGGGTCGATCGAGGGGCCATTGTCGCATGGCTGTGCGATTTGTTTTATTGCCGGGTGCGGGTAGCGCTTTTGTCGGTGCCGGTTTATCCGCACAATCCATGGTTTTCTGCGCTGCGAGGGGAGTGGTCGTGAAAGCCACCTGGGACATTTTTTGCACGGTCGTCGACAACTATGGCGATATTGGCGTCACCTGGCGCCTGGCGCGTCAGCTCGCCGATGAGCATGCGTTGACCGTGCGCCTTTGGGTGGACGACCTGCACGCGTTTGCACGCCTGTGCCCGGAGGCTGATCCACAGGCCGCGCGGCAATATCAGCAAGGCGTCGAGGTACGCCATTGGCCGGTCGATTGGCCCGCATGCGAAACCGCCGAGGTGGTGATCGGTGCCTTCGGTTGCCAACTACCGGCGGCCTATGTCGAAGCCCTGGCCGAGCGCTCGACACCAGCGTTGTGGCTGAACCTCGAATACCTGAGCGCCGAAGACTGGGTCGAGGGTTGTCATGGGCTGCCGTCGCCACAACCCAATGGCCTGCGCAAAGTGTTTTTCTTCCCGGGCTTCACCGCCAATACCGGCGGCTTGCTGCGTGAAGGCGAACTGCTGGGCAAGCGTGCTGCGTTCGAGCAGGATGCTGCCGCGCGCAAGGCATTCCTTGCCGGCCTCGGCGTGAAACCTGCGCCCGAGGCGCGACTGATGTCGTTGTTCGCCTACGAGAACGCGCAGTTGGGCCATTGGCTGGAAGCCCTGGCGGCAGACGATCAGCCCACCCACCTGCTGGTCCCCGAAGGTCGAATCCTGTCCGACCTGCATGCGTGGCTGGGTGAACGACTGGCAGTGGGCGAGGTGCGCCAGCGCGGGGCGCTGACCTTTCAGGTGCTGCCATTCGTCAGCCAGGACGACTACGACCGTATCCTCTGGTGTTGCGACTTCAATGCCGTGCGCGGCGAGGATTCCTTCGTGCGTGCCCAGTGGGCCGGGCGCCCTCTGCTGTGGCACATCTACGTGCAAGAAGAGAACGCTCACTGGGAAAAGCTCGAGGCTTTTCTCAAGATCTATCGACAGGGGCTGTCGGACGATGCCGCAGATGCACTGGTGGCGTTGTGGCGTGCCTGGAACATGGATCGTGACATGGGCGAGGCCTGGCGCGGGGTGCTGAAACACTGGCCGCAACTGCAGATGCATGCCCGGCAATGGTGCCTGGAACAGGCCACTCGGCCGGACCTTGCCACAGCGCTGGTACAGTTTTACCGAAATTGGATATGATATGCGGCCTCGATTTTTATAAATCCATCCAGATTCGGATACTTCGTAATGAAAACTGGTAAAGAGCTGAAACCCGGTACCGTACTGCGGATCGACAACGACCCGTGGCTGGTCCAGAAAGCGGAATTCACCAAGTCGGGCCGTAACAGCGCGATCATGAAGACCAAGCTGAAGAACCTGCTGACCGGCTACAAGACCGAAACCGTCTACGGTGCGGACGACAAGCTGGACGACGTGATCCTGGATCGCAAAGAAGCGACCCTGTCGTTCATCAGCGGTGACTCGTACACCTTCATGGACACCACCGACTACACCATGTACGAGCTGAACGCCGAAGACATCGACGCCGTTCTCCCGTACATCGAAGAAGGCATGGAAGATGTCTGCGAAGCCGTCTTCTTCGAAGGCCGCCTGGTATCGGTTGAGCTGCCGACCACCATCAGCCGTCAGGTTGTCTACACCGAGAACGCTGCTCGCGGCGATACCTCGGGCAAGGTCATGAAGCCTGCCAAGCTGAAGAACGGTACCGAGATTTCGGTAGCTGACTTCATCCAGATCGACGAGTGGATCGACATCGACACTCGCGACAACAGCTTCAAGGGCCGTTCCAAGAAGTAATCTTCGTGCGACCCACAAAAAAACCCGGCCTTGGCCGGGTTTTTTTGTGTCTGGCGTTTACTCAGACCGTCACGTGCAGGCGCACATCGACATTGCCGCGGGTGGCGTTGGAGTATGGGCAGACTTTGTGCGCCTTCTCCACCAGGGCTTCGGCATCTGCCTGGGCCAGGCCCGGCAGGTTGATGTGCAGGTCGATGTCCAGGCCGAAACCGCCGGGGATCTGGCCGATACCGACCTTGGCGGTGATCGAGGCGTCGGCAGGCAGGGCTTTCTTCTCCTGGCCGGCGACGAACTTCAGTGCGCCGATGAAGCAGGCCGAGTAGCCGGCAGCGAACATCTGCTCGGGGTTGGTGCCTTCACCGCCAGCACCGCCCAGTTCTTTAGGGGTGCTCAGCTTGACTTCGAGCTTGCCGTCGCTGGAGCGGGATTTGCCGTCGCGACCACCAGTGGAGGTTGCTTCTGCGATGTACAGGGGAGTGACCTTTTGCATCTTGAGCCTCGCTTGTGTGCTGTGCGCCTTGGCGCTGGGTGGGTATGGGTTTAAATTAGCGTGCAATCATTTAGTGCGCAAGATAAATTTTCGACCATTCGTCCGACAGGCTTCCACAGCATAGTCCTCAGAGGCTTTTTTGCAGGCTGTTGCGCAGGTCGAGCAGTTCGGCCTGCAGCTTCTGCAAGCGTTCCACCGTGCGCCCGGAGGCTTCCAGGATGCAGTGCGGCACCTTGCTGGCCTCGTCGCGCAAATCACGGCCCTTGTCGGTCAGTTGCACCAGCACCACGCGCTCATCCTCGCGGCTGCGGGTGCGCTTGAGCAGGCCTTCGCTTTCCAGGCGCTTGAGCAGCGGGGTGAGCGAACCGGGGTCGGTCAACAGGCGCTGGCTGATTTCGCCTACGGTCAGGCCGTCCTGCTCCCACAGCACGAGCATGGCCAGGTATTGCGGGTAGGTGAGGCCCAGGGCCTGCAACAAGGGTTTGTAGACCTTGGTCATCAGCAACGAGGTGGAGTGCAGGGCGAAGCACACCTGATTGTCCAGCAACAGCTCGTCGCAGGGGGCTTTGATGTCGGCGTTCATGCAGGTCCTTGAATGAGTTCAGTTAAGAATCTAGCACGCTGATCGTTAGCGCGCTCATCAACCACGCAGTCCACTGCGTAGCGCCAGGTCCCAGGGAGGGACAGGACTGAAGCGGCTCTTGAGGAATTCGAGCAGCAAGCGGCTGCGAGAGTTCGTTTCATGTTCGAGTCGTAGTGCATAGATACCGGTGGTTTCCGGTTCGGGCAGGCCGTTTTCGCAGAACAGCGGCAGCAGTTCACCGCGCAGCAGGTATTCGCTGACCAGCCAGGTGGGCAGATGGGCGATGCCGAGGCCGGCGAGGGCGCCGAACAGCAGGGTTTCGGCGTTATTGGCGGTCATGCGCAGACGTGCCGGGCGGTACAGGCGCACCTGGCCGTCGACGGCGAAGCGCCAGGCGAACGGTGGTGCCAGGCCATCCCAGTCCAGGCCGTCGTGCTGCGGCAGTTCGCTGGGACAGGTGGGCACGCCTCTGGCGGCCAGGTACGCGGGGCTGGCGCAGGCGATGCGCACCATGTAGGCCAACGGAGTGGCGACCAGACGTGTGTCGGCCAGAGTGCCTGCGCGCAGCACCAGGTCGACCTCGCCCAGGTGGCTGCCGTGCATGTCGACGAAGCTGTCGATCAGGCGCAGTTGCACATCGAGCCCGGGGTAAGCCACCAGGAAGTCGGCGATCGCTGGCGCCAGGTGGCGGCGGCCGAAGGCTGCAGGGGCATCCATGCGGATAAGGCCTTCTGGTGCATTGCTCAGGGATACCGCTTCAGCCCGTGCCAGGCGCAGTTCCTCGATGATGCGGCGGGCGCGCTCGGCGAAGGCATTGCCTGCCGGAGTCGGGCGCACGGCATGGGTGCTGCGCACGAACAGGCGGCTGCCCACGGCGTTTTCCAGGTTGTCGATGCGTCGGGCGACTGCCGAAGGCGTCAAGGGGTGACGGCGCGCGGCCGCCGAGAAGCTGCCGGTTTCGAGTACATCGAGAAACAGGCTCAGTTGTTCGGTGAGGATATCTGGACTCATGACCCTTCCCATGCTTGTGCGTAAAACGCAAAGCCATTGTGCGCTGCTGTGCGTTTCCCTGCCAGCCTCCACTGGGTAGCATGCCTGGATTGAGAATGCAGTCGAATGAGGCACTGATGATCGAGTGGTTGATGTACATCGTTTTGGGCGCGGCGCTGGGCACCATGGGCGGCCTGTTCGGGATCGGCGGCGGGTTGATTGCGATTCCTGCACTGGGAGTGCTGTTCGGTCTCGACCAGCAGCTGGCCCAGGGCACGGCGTTGGTGATGGTGGTGCCCAACGTGCTGCTGGCGCTGTGGCGCTATCATCAGCGCAACCGCATCGAGCTGCGCCATGCCGTGCCGCTTTCGCTGTGCAGCTTCATCTTTGCCTGGCTGGGCTCGATCTGGGCGGTAGGGCTCGATGCACACTCCATGCGCCTGGGCTTCGTCGCATTCCTGGTGGCGCTGGCGGTGTGGAACGTGGCACGCATGTTCATGAAAGCCAGCCCGCCGAGCAGCCAGCTGCGTTATCCCTGGCCGTGGCTGGGTGTGCTGGGCTGTTTCGCCGGTAGCATGGGCGGGCTGTTCGGCGTTGGTGGCGCGGTAGTGGCCACGCCGATCCTGACCAGCGTATTCGGCACCACCCAGGTGGTGGCTCAGGGCCTGTCGCTGGCGCTTGCGGCGCCGAGTACCATGGTGACGCTGCTCACCTATGGCGTTCATGGCAGCGTTGACTGGCATGTCGGTATTCCGCTGGCGGTAGGCGGTTTGCTCAGCATCAGCTGGGGCGTGAAGCTGGCCCATGCGCTGCCCGAGAAAGTGCTGCGTACGCTGTTCTGCGTGTTTCTGATCGTCTGTGCGGTGATGCTGGGCCTGGAGCTCTGACAACCTTTACCTGAAACCGTCGATCACGTAGTCGGCCATGCAGTCGGTGATCGGCGAATGGCTTTGCGCATTGCGCAGCAGCATCACATTGGCCATCGGCAACTGCGGCAGGCCCTGGTCTTCGCCGAGAATGCACAGCGAGTCGCCGATCAGGCTCTGCAACTGGGCCGTAACCGCCAAACCCGCACCGACGATGGCAAAGATCGCAGCCAGGCTTGGGCTTGTGTAGGCGATGCGGTAATCGATCCCCTGATGTTCGAGGGCGTTGCAGGCCCAGGAGCGGCAGAAACAGTCGGTGTTGAACATCGCCAGGGGTATCGGGCGCTGTTCGTGGGGGCAGAAACCCTTGGCGGCGGCCCATACCAGGCGTTCCTGGCGCAGCAGTTGGCCCACCTCGGCACCCGGCTCGCGGGTGATGATCGTCAGGTCAAGGTCCTGGCGCAGCATCAATTGCTTCGATGGCTCGCAATGCACCTCCACCTGGATCAGTGGATAGCTGCTGGCAAAGCTGGTGAGTATCGCCGGCAGAAAGCGCATGGCGTAGTCGTCCGGTGTACCGATGCGCACTACGCCGACCATGTGTGGCATGCGCAAGGTGTTGAACACCTCGCCGTGCAGCTTGAGGATGCGCCGGGCATAACCGAGCAGCACCTGGCCCTCGGCGGTCAGGCGCACCTGGCGTCCGTCGCGCTCGAACAACTGGCGCTGGAGGATGTCTTCCTCCAGGCGTTTCATCTGCATGCTCACGGCCGACTGGGTACGGTTGACGACCTCCCCGGCACGAGTGAAACCGCCTTGTTCGGCGATGGCAACGAAGGTGCGCAAGACCTCGGCGTCGAGGCTCTGGTAGGTGGACATTGCATCAATCCTCCAGATGCAAGACATAAGAAACATTCGTTGGATTGATCCTAAGCCTGGCGCGAGACTGAAGCCACTCACACGGAGGGCTTCACGATGAAAGGTCATGTCGGTTTTACCCACACTTCCTTCTCCTTGGGCCAACTGCTTGCACAGGCGCTTGAGCGACTGTTGCGCTGGCAGCAGCTGTACCGCCAGCGCCGGCAATTGGCCAGCCTCAGCGACGATGCGCTGCACGATCTGGGGTTGAGTCGGGCAGATACCCTGCAGGAGGTGGAGCGTCCGTTCTGGGACGATCCATTGCGCAAGTGAAGGCGTCGCTGCGGGGCATGGCCGCCCCGCAGCGTTTACAGGCTGTAGTAGTAGCCGCGGCTGCGCAGGGCGACGATGCGTGGACGGCCATCGGCGTGGGGGCCGATCTTCTTGCGCAGGTTGCTGACGTGCATGTCCAGGCTGCGGTCATAGAGCGTCAGTTTGCGGCCCAGGCCGATCTGCGCCAGTTCCTGCTTGTCCAATGGCTCGCCGGGTTGGCGCAGCAGGGCTTCGAGGATGCGGCTCTCGGAGAGTGTCAGGCTCATCTCGCGCTGATCGATGCTGACTACCCCGCGCACGGGGCTGAAGGCCAGGTCGCCGATCTCGATCTGGGTGCTGGGCGCCGCCGGATGACTGCGGCGCAGCACGGCACGCAAGCGAGCCGTCAGCTCACGCGGGTCGCAGGGTTTGGCCAGGTAATCGTCGGCACCCAGCTCCAGGCCCAGGATACGGTCCAGGGGTTCGCCACGGGCCGACAGCATCAATACCGGCAGTTCGGCGTGGTCGCTGCGCAGTTGCTTGAGCAGCTCCAGGCCGCTGCCATCGGGCAGCATCACATCCAGCACCACCGCCGCCGGGGCGTGGGCGGCCAGGGCCTGGCGCGCGCTCTCGCCGTCGTGGCAGGCGCGGACCGCAAAGCCCTCCTGAGTCAGCCAGCTACCGAGCAGCTCGCACAACTCCTGGTCATCATCAATCAGTAACAGCTCGCTCATGACTCACTCAATTCAACCATTGTCGGCGTCTTCTGTGTCCGCCGCTGGCTAAGATACCGCAGACTGCCGACAACAGTGCAACGACCGATCCGATCAGGAACCACTGCTGCTGGTCGGTAAGCAGGCGTAGGGGGCTGGTGGTCTGCAGTTTTTCCACCGTAGCCTGCAGGCGCTGGTTGTCCTGGCGCAGGCGTTCGAGTTGGGTGCTTTCCCGGGCGCTGTCGGCATTTTGCAGCTGTTTGCTCAGTGCAGCGCGCTGTTTCTCGCTTTCCTCCAGACGTTGCTGCAGCTCGGTGATGCGCGCACCGGCTTCCAACGACAGAGGCTGTTCGGCGACGGCGAGGGGGGAGAGCAGCAACAGGCAGAAAAGCAGCAGGGACATCGGACCTTGGCGCATCGGGACTCCTGATTCTTGTTCGATTCAGAAGGTTGTCGGCAGTGGGTCGCAATAGATGAATCCGGGGATTGCCTGGGCCTGTTCGCGTGCACGTCGTCGTGAAGGCTTGCCCGCGAACAGGCCCTATCAGGCTCAGGGCAGCACTTGCTTGAACGGTTTGACCACCACCTTCTCGTACACGCCTGCTGCGATGTACGGGTCGGCGTCGGCCCAGGCCTGTGCGGCGGCAAGGGAGTCGAATTCGGCGACGATCAGGCTACCGCTGAAGCCGGCAGCGCCGGGATCGTTGCTGTCGATGGCCGGATGCGGGCCGGCCAGGACTACACGGCCTTCGGCCTTGAGCTGCTGTAGGCGCTCGATGTGCGCAGGGCGTGCAGCCAGGCGTTTTTCCAGGGAGTTTTCGACGTCGCTGGCGATGATGGCGTAGAGCATGTCAATCCTTGGGTTTAGGGGTGGAAGGGTCGGCGTCGTGCAGGTGGCGCGACAGGTACACGCCCTGAGCCACCAGGAAGATCACGGTCATGCCCAGGCTGCCGAAGACCTTGAAGTCGACCCAGAACTCCTGGAACGTGAAGGCGACGAACAGGTTGGCTGCGCCGCAGACCAGGAAGAACAGGATCCAGGCCAGGTTCAGGCGGGTCCAGATTGTTTCCGGGAGTGTCAGGGCATGGCCCATGATGCGTTTGATCAATACCCGATCGCCGATGAAGTGGCTGCCGGCGAAGGCCAGCGCGAACAACCAGTTGACCACCGGCGCTTTCCATTTGAGGAAGGTTTCGCTGTGGAAGGCCAGGGTTAGGCCGCCGAACACAAGGCAGGCCACCAGCGTCAGCAACTGGCCCTTTTCGAGCTTGCGATGGCGCAGGAACAGCGCGCCGTAGACCACCACGGAGCTGATGATGAGCATCGCCGTGGCACTGTAGATGCCGCCGAACTCGAAGCTTTGTCCGGCAAATTCGACCGGGCGCGGGTCCAGCTTATAGACGATGAAGAACAGCAGCAGCGGGATGAAATCGATGAATTGTTTCACAATGGCAGCCAGAAGCGGGATGTGACGGCATAATAACAAACATCGATTCCGGCGAAAGCGCTCCTCCATGAATGTTGATCTGCACTGTCACAGCACGGCCTCCGACGGCGCCCTGTCGCCCACGGCACTGGTCGCACGCGCCCATGAACACGGGGTGCGCACGCTGGCGCTGACCGATCACGATACCCTCGAAGGGCTCCCCGAGGCGCGCCAGGCCTGTCTTGACCTGGGCATGCAATGGGTCAGCGGGGTAGAGCTTTCCTGCACCTGGGGCGGTGCGACCATCCATGTGCTGGGTTACAACTTTCCCCTCGATGCGCCGCCACTGTTGGAGGCCATCGAGCAATTGCACCGTGGTCGCTGGCTGCGCGCCGAAGACATCGCCAGGCGCCTGGCGGGCAAGGGCATGCCCGATGCGCTCGAGGGCGCGCGCGCCGTGCAGCAGGAGCTGGGGGACAGCGGCAACGCGCCGGCGCGCCCGCACTTTGCCGAATTCCTGGTGCGTGCGGGGCATGTCAAGGACCGCGGCGAGGCGTTCCGCAAATGGCTGGGCGCCGGCAAGCTGGGTGACGTCAAGTTGCATTGGCCGACACTCGAGGAAACTGTCGCGACCCTTCGCCAGTCTAATGCTTGGGTGAGCCTGGCCCATCCCATGCACTATGAACTGACGCGTAGCAAGCGCAGACGCCTGATCGCCGACTATATTCAAGCGGGAGGGCAGGCGCTTGAAGTGGTCAATGGCATGATGCCGCCCGAGCAAGTGGGCACGATGTCCATCCTTACCCGTGAGTTCGGCCTGCTGGCAAGCGCTGGCAGTGACTTCCACGGCCCCGGCACCTGGGGCGAGATCGGTGCCTACCGGCCATTGCCCGAGGACCTGCCACCTCTGTGGCGCCGATTCAGCCATGAACAGCCTATGGCGGTATGAACAGGACGATTACGTGAGTCAATTCTTCCAGATTCATGCGGAGAACCCGCAAGCGCGCCTGATCAAGCAGGCCGTGGAGATCATCCGCAAGGGCGGGGTGGTGGTGTATCCGACCGACTCGGCATACGCCCTGGGTTGTCAGATCGGCGACAAGGCGGCGATCGAGCGGGTCCGGCGCCTGCGCGGCCTGAATAAAACGCACAATTTCACCTTGATGTGCTGCGACATGTCGCAGCTGGGGTTGTATGCCAAGGTCGATACCGGCACCTTCCGCCTGCTCAAGGCCCATATCCCCGGCCCTTACACCTTCATTCTCAACGGGACCCGCGAGGTGCCGCGCCTGTTGCTGCATGAAAAACGTCGTACCATCGGCCTGCGCGTGCCGGACCATGGCATCACCCTGGCGCTGCTCGCGGAACTGGGCGAGCCGTTGATGAGCGTCAGCCTGATCCTGCCCGGCGACGATGAGCCGATGACAGATCCCTACGAAATCCGCGAACGCCTGGAGCACCACGTCGATCTGGTCATCGACGGCGGCTTCGGCGATCTGAAGGCGTCCACCATCATCGACCTGTCCGGTGACGAGCCACAGCTGATCCGCGAAGGCTGCGGCGACCCCACGCCCTTCTTGGTCAACGCGTGAACCAGGTGCAGGCCCCCGAAGCGCCGCCGGTCGAAGGCGAGGTACCGCAGCAACTGCAACTGGCGCTGGTCTATGGCGAAGCCCTGACCGAAATGCCGGTCGACCTGTACATCCCGCCGGACGCCCTGGAAGTCTTCCTCGAAGCCTTCGAGGGCCCGCTGGACCTGCTGCTGTACCTGATCCGCAAGCAGAACATCGATATTCTCGACATCCCCGTGGCCGAGATCACCCGGCAATACATGGGCTACGTCGAGCTGATGAAGTCGGTGCGCCTGGAGCTGGCTGCCGAATACCTGGTGATGGCTGCCATGCTGGCCGAGATCAAGTCGCGCATGCTGCTGCCGCGCTCCAGTGAAATCGAGGAAGAAGAGGGCGATCCGCGCGCTGAACTGATTCGCCGCCTGCAGGAGTACGAACGCTTCAAGGCGGCCGCCGAGGGTATCGACGAACTGCCGCGGATCGGGCGCGAGGTGCTGGTGCCACAACTGGAAGCGCCGCAGGCCAAGGTGCGCAAATTGCTGCCCGACGTCGCGCTGGAAGAAATCCTGCTGTCGATGGCCGAAGTCATGCGCCGCAACGACTTGTTCGAAAGCCACCAGATCACCCGTGAGACCTTGTCGACCCGCGAGCGCATGAGCGAGGTGCTCGAGCGTCTGAAGGGCGGAGGCTTCGTACCCTTCATCGAGCTGTTCAGCGTCGAGGAGGGCAAGCTTGGTGTGGTAGTCACCTTCATGGCGATTCTCGAGCTGGTGAAGGAATCGCTGATCGAACTGGTGCAGAATGAGCCTTTCACCCCGATCCATGTCCGTGCCCGGGCCGAGTGACAGTAAAGAGCACCGATGAACCTGAACGAACCCCGCGACCTTGCGTCGCTGATCGAGGCCTTTTTGCTGGCCTCAGGCAAGCCACAGTCCCTGGAGCGCCTCTTCGAATTGTTCGAGGAGGCTGAGCGACCGGCGCCGGCCGTGTTCAAGAAGGCCCTGGAGGTGCTCGGCAAGTCATGCAATGGTCGCGCCTTCGAGCTCAAGGAAGTGGCCAGCGGCTACCGTCTGCAGATTCGTGAGGACTTCGCACCCTGGGTCGGTCGCCTGTGGGAGGAGCGCCCGCAGCGCTATTCTCGCGCGCTGCTCGAGACCATGGCCTTGATTGCCTACCGTCAGCCGATCACCCGTGGCGAGATCGAAGATGTGCGTGGGGTGGCAGTCAACAGCAACATCATCAAGACCCTGATGGAACGCGAGTGGATCCGCATCGTCGGCTACCGCGAAGTGCCTGGCCGCCCCGCCATGTTCGCCACCACCAAGGCGTTTCTCGATCATTTCAATCTCAAGAGCCTCGATGAGTTGCCGCCCCTGGCCGAGTTGCGCGAGATGGAGCCAGAACCTGTGCTCGACGACCTGGACGATGCGCCGGTGCCCGCGCACCTGCAGGCGTTGGCCGATGCCAGCCTGGGCGAGGATGGGCCTGAAGACGAGGGTGAACCGAAGGAAGAGACCAGCTTCCGCAGCTTGCTGGTGGAGCTGGATGCCATGGAAGAAGGGCTCAAGATCGACTTCGATGACTTACGCGAGGAAGAGGATGTGGTCGAGGATGAGGACAAGTCCTGATCTGCGCTGACCCTTTCACGGGCTAACCGCCGGGCAGAAAAACTTTCTCATCCCGATGCGCCAGCTCCATGAACCGCGTACAATACGCGCCCCTTGGCGCATCCGCCGCCAAACCGCTTTCACTACACCGTACACCGGGAGGTGCCCAGATGAGTGACAAAGACCTGCAAGAAACCCAGATCACCCCACCGTCCGGCGAAAAGCTGCAGAAAGTGCTGGCACGTATCGGTGTCGGTTCGCGCCGTGACGTCGAAGCCTGGATCAGCCAAGGCCGCATCAAGGTCAATGGCGTCGAGGCTACCCTCGGCCAGCGCGTCGACCTGCACGATGCCATCGCTGTCGACGGCAAGCTGATCAAGCGTGAGGAAGCCGCCGAGGCGACCCGCCGCGTCATCATGTACAACAAGCCCGACGGCGAGATCTGCACCCGTGACGACCCTGAAGGCCGTCCCACCGTGTTCGACCGCCTGCCGCGCCCGAAAGAGGGCCGCTGGATCAACATCGGTCGTCTCGACATCAACACCACTGGCTTGCTGCTGTTCACCACCGACGGTGAACTGGCCAACCGCCTGATGCACCCTTCCTACGAGATGGACCGCGAGTACGCGGTGCGTGTCCGTGGCGAGGTCGACGACGAGATGATCGAGCGCCTCAAGGCGGGCGTGATGCTCGAGGACGGCCCGGCCAAGTTCACCGATATCCAGAAGGCGCCGGGCGGTGAAGGCTTCAACCACTGGTACCACTGCGTGGTGATGGAAGGCCGCAACCGTGAGGTGCGTCGCCTGTGGGAGTCCCAGGGCATGGTGGTCAGCCGCCTGAAGCGTGTGCGCTTCGGCCCGGTGTTCCTCAACTCCGACCTGCCGATGGGCCGCTGGCGTGAAATGAGCCAGGGCGAGATCGACATCCTGGCCGCCGAAGTCGGGCTGCAGCCGGTGGCGCTGCCGACCCTCAACCTCAAGGCCAAGGACAAGCTCGAGCGCTTGCAGCGCAAGTCCACGCGCCCCATGGGTCGTGGCGAGCGCGTACGTGACTTGCGCCCAGCCAAGGATGCCGGCGAGCGTCAGCCGCGCGCGGCCAGCGAGCGTCCGGCGCGTCCGGCTCGTGAGGAAGCACCGCGCAAGGGTGGCCGTGGCAGCACCGTTGCCGAACGCCCTAGCGAGATGCGCAAGCGTCCTGCGCGTGCCGAAGGCGACAAGCCGGCCGGCCGTGGTCGCGGCAAGCCGCGTGGGTGATCGCATCCTGCGGTGAAAAGGCCAGCCTTCGGGCTGGCTTTTTTGTGTCTGGTCGAAAACTGAGCGTCCTCAAGCCCCTGAGTGCGAAGCATTTTTCGTCACGCTGGAAAGTTTTTGAACCACGTTGTAACGAAATTTATACGAAGTCTGCCGGAATTGCCGTTCGGTTTCCTGCTTTGCAAGTTGGTGTAAACAGATCTTGCCGCATGTCCCGCCATAGAGCCTTGCGCCGGCCATTCTTACTATTGCCCAAAGCCCCGCCTCGCGCTGATATGACGGGCATTGCCATGTGCATCAGCCCACCACTGCAGTCGGGCCTACACAACAACAAATGGAGGCGCCATGTACGCCGATCACTACGCCATTGATGGCTCTTGCCACTGGACCGCTGCGTTTTTTCCCGAGGAAACGACGCAACGCGTTGACGCCTGCGCGCTCGCAGGGGTATACAATGCGCCGCGTTTTACCTGTGACCCCCTCGCGTACCACGCATTCTCGCCGACTCCCGGCTGATCCGCCTCAGGCTCCGTGCCAGGCGCGACGCCAGGGTCCGGGAACCCAAGGTAACCACCTTGCCTCATTCCGCTGTGCCACGAGCGCGGCGGGTCCGATTCCGTCACAGATAAAAACAAGCAGGTGACTTCGTTCATGAGTGGACACAATTCGCAGTCGTCAGGCGAACTCAAGCGTGGCTTGAAGAACCGCCACATCCAGCTGATCGCCCTGGGCGGCGCCATTGGTACCGGCCTGTTCCTCGGTTCGGCCGGGGTGATGAAATCCGCCGGCCCCTCGATGATCCTTGGCTACGCCATCTGTGGCTTCATCGCCTTCATGATCATGCGCCAGCTCGGCGAGATGATCGTCGAAGAGCCTGTGGCCGGCTCCTTCAGCCATTTCGCTCACAAGTACTGGGGCGGCTTCGCGGGCTTCCTGTCGGGCTGGAACTGCTGGGTGCTGTACATCCTGGTGGGTATGTCGGAGCTCTCTGCGGTCGGCAAGTACGTCCACTACTGGTGGCCGGAGATCCCGACGTGGGTCACTGCAGCGGGCTTCTTCCTGCTGATCAACGCGATCAACCTGATGAACGTCAAGGTGTTCGGCGAGGCCGAGTTCTGGTTCGCGATCATCAAGGTGGCCGCCATCGTCGGCATGATCGCCTTGGGCGCGTATCTGCTCACCAGCGGCAGCGGCGGCCCGGACGCCTCGGTGACCAACTTGTGGAGCCATGGTGGCTTCTTCCCCAATGGCGTGAGCGGGTTGGTGATGGCGCTGGCGATCATCATGTTCTCCTTCGGTGGCCTGGAAATGCTCGGCTTCACTGCCGCCGAAGCCGACAAGCCCAAGACCGTAATTCCGAAGGCGATCAACCAGGTCATCTACCGCATCCTGATCTTCTATATCGGTGCCCTGGTGGTGCTGCTGTCGCTGACCCCGTGGGACAGCCTGGTGGCCAGCATCGATGCTTCCGGCGGCAGCTACGGCAGCAGCCCGTTCGTCCAGGTGTTCTCGCTGCTGGGCAGTGACGTGGCGGCGCATCTGCTGAACTTCGTGGTACTGACCGCGGCACTGTCGGTGTACAACAGCGGCACCTACTGCAATGCGCGCATGCTCTACGGCATGGCCGAGCAGGGCGATGCGCCGGCGGGCCTGGCGAAGATCGACCGTCGTGGCGTGCCGGTTCGGGCGATCCTGGCGTCGGCAGCGTTCACCCTGATTGCCGTGCTGCTCAACTACTTCATGCCGCAGCATGCCCTGGAGTTGCTGATGTCGCTGGTGGTCGCGGCGCTGGTGATCAACTGGGCGATGATCAGTTACTCGCACCTGAAGTTCCGCCAGCACCTTGACCGTACCGGCCAGAAACCGCTGTTCAAGGCGCTGTGGTACCCGTACGGCAACTACCTGTGCCTGGCCTTCGTGGTGCTGATCCTGGGCATCATGCTGCAGATTCCAGGGATCCAGATTTCGGTCTATGCGATCCCGGTGTGGCTGGTGGTGATGTATGTGTTCTATGTGATCAAGAGCAAGCGCATGGCGCAGGCCGGTACTGCGGCGGGTAGCGTGGCGAAGTAAGCCGGTAGCTTGATTCGGGAAACCCGGTGCCAGGGGCTGGTGCCGGGTTTTTTGTTGTCTGATCGGGCCCTGTGGGAGCGGGCTTGCCCGCGAAAGCGCCCAACCAGGCAACCGCTAAATCTGCTCCAACAACCACCCGCGAAACGCCCTGAGCGAGGGCAGCGCCTCGTTGCGCGGCGGATAGATCAGGTAGTAGCTGCGCTGGCTTGCAAACGCCTCGCCCGGGCTGAACAGCTCGCCCTTGGCCAGTTCTTCGGCCACCAGAATCCTTGGCACCAGGCCGATGCCGATCCCGGCGCGTACCGCCTGGATCAGGTGCGATGTCAGCTCGAAGCTCGGCCCCAGGCGCATGGCGCGATGCGCCAGTTCATGATGGGAAAACCATTCGCCCCAGGCATGCGGATTGTTAGCAACATTGAGTAGCAACTCTTCGCTGATGCGCGCTGGCGTCCATGTCTGCGCAGCGCCCGCCGCCTGCGGCGGCAGGATCACCACCAGTTCCTCGGCATGCAACCGGTGGCAGATCAGGCCGGGCAGGTCGTGGCTGGCCACACCGATGGCGGCATCGATCTCGCTGGTGTCGAAGTTGATCGCCTCGATGCGTGAATGAATGTGCACCAGCATCCCGGGATGCGCGCTGTAGAACGCATTCAGGCGCGGCAGCAGCCATTTCGAACCGAAGGTGGGCAGTGTCGCCAGCCGCAGGGTACCGACCCCGGACTGGTAGGCGAGTGCCTGCAGCGTGGCACTGCGAATACGCCCAAGGGCTTCGCTCAACTCGCGCTGGTACAGGCGCCCGACATCGGTCAATTGCACCTGGCGCCCTTCGCGGCGGAACAAGGTCAGGCCCAGTTGCTGCTCCAGCGCCTGGACTTGGCGGCTGACTGCGCTCTGGGTCAGCGACAACTCGACGGCCGCGCGGGTGTAGCTTTCATGCCGGGCAGCGGCCTCGAAGGCCAGCAGCAAGGACATCGATGGGGTCAGGTGGCGGTAATTCATTCATGAAACTCATCGATAGCGGCAGGATTATCCGTTTGCCCTCGGCTGGAAAGTACAGGAACATTGGCCTATCCGTCATCCGGCCCGGAGTTATTCATGCCGGATGAGCAACAGAGCGTCGCCTGCCGGTGATGCCAGACCGTGAACCTGCCTATACAAGAGGCCATCCTTCGATGATCGCCCAGTTGCCCGTCCGTGCGCCTGCCGCCGGCTACCCCGAATTCCTCGAAGCCCTGGGTGCCAGCGGCTTCCGCGGCCAGATCAGCGCCGACTACGGCACCCGTACGGTGCTGGCCACCGACAACTCGATCTATCAGCGCCTGCCCCAGGCGGCCGTCTTCCCGCTCGATGCCGACGACGTGGCGCGCGTCGCCACGCTGATGGCCGAGCCGCGTTTTCGGCAGATCAAGCTGACCCCGCGCGGCGGCGGTACGGGGACCAACGGCCAGTCGCTGACCGACGGCATCGTCGTCGACCTGTCGCGGCACATGAACACCATCCTTGAAATCAACACCCAGGAGCGTTGGGTACGGGTGCAGGCTGGTGTGGTGAAGGATCAGCTCAACGCTGCGCTCAAGCCGCACGGGCTGTTCTTCGCCCCTGAGCTGTCGACCTCCAACCGCGCCACGGTCGGCGGCATGATCAACACCGATGCCAGTGGCCAGGGCAGTTGCACCTACGGCAAGACCCGTGACCACGTTCTCGAGCTGCACAGCGTGCTGCTCGGGGGCGAGCGACTGCACAGCCTGCCGATCGACGACGCTGCGCTGGAGCAGGCCTGCGCCGCACCTGGCCGGGTCGGCGAGGTCTATCGCATGGCGCGTGAGATCCAGCAGACCCAAGGCGAGCTGATCGAGACCACCTTCCCCAAGCTCAACCGTTGCCTGACCGGTTACGACCTCGCGCACCTGCGCGATGAGCAGGGCCTGTTCAACCTCAATAGCGTGCTGTGCGGCGCCGAAGGCTCGCTGGGCTATGTGGTCGAGGCCAAGCTCAACGTGCTGCCGATCCCGAAATACGCGGTGCTGGTCAACGTGCGCTACACCAGCTTCATGGACGCCCTGCGCGACGCCAATGCGCTGATGGCGCACAAGCCGCTGTCGATCGAGACCGTCGATTCCAAGGTACTGATGCTGGCGATGAAGGATATCGTCTGGCACAGCGTCGCCGAATACTTCCCTGCCGACGCCGAGCGCCCGACCTTGGGTATCAACCTGGTCGAGTTCTGCGGCGACGAGCCGGACGAGGTCAATGCACGCGTCGAGGCCTTCGTCGAACACCTGCGCAGCGATACCAGCGTCGAGCGGTTGGGCCACACCCTCGCCGAGGGCGCCGAGGCAGTGACGCGCGTCTACACCATGCGCAAGCGTTCGGTGGGGCTGCTCGGCAACGTCGAGGGCGAGGTGCGGCCGCAGCCGTTCGTGGAAGATACCGCGGTACCGCCGGAGCAGTTGGCCGACTACATCGCCGAATTCCGTGCGCTGCTCGATGGCCATGGCCTGGCCTATGGCATGTTCGGTCACGTCGATGCCGGGGTGCTGCACGTGCGTCCGGCGCTGGACATGAAAGACCCGGCCCAGGCCGCGTTGGTCAAGCCGATCTCCGATGCGGTGGCGGCGCTGACCAAGCGCTATGGCGGCTTGCTCTGGGGCGAGCATGGCAAGGGGCTGCGCTCGGAATACGTGCCGGAATACTTCGGTGAACTGTATCCGGCCCTGCAGCGGCTCAAGGGCGCATTCGACCCTTACAACCAGCTCAACCCGGGCAAGATCTGCACGCCATCCGACAGCACCGAGGGCCTGACGCCGGTCGATGGTGTCACCCTGCGTGGCGACCTGGACCGCAACATCGACGAGCGCGTGTGGCAGAGCTTCGGCAGCGCCGTGCACTGCAACGGCAACGGCGCCTGCTACAACTATGACCCCAACGACGCCATGTGCCCGTCGTGGAAGGCCACCCGCGAGCGTCGCCATTCACCCAAGGGGCGCGCCTCGCTGATCCGTGAATGGCTGCGCCTGCAGGGCGAGGCCAATATCGATGTGCTGGCCTCGGCCCAGCGCAAGGCGTCGTGGATCAAGGGCCTGCCCAAGCGCCTGGGCAACCTGCGGGCCCAGCGTCAGGGGCAGGAGGACTTTTCCCACGAGGTGTACGACGCCATGGCCGGCTGCCTGGCGTGCAAGTCGTGCGCGGGGCAGTGCCCGATCAAGGTCAACGTACCGGACTTCCGTTCACGTTTCCTCGAGCTCTACCACGGTCGCTACCAGCGCCCGCTGCGTGACTATCTGATCGGCTCGCTGGAGTTCACCATTCCGTACCTGGCCCATGCGCCAGGCTTGTATAACGCGGTGATGGGGTCGAAGTGGGTCAGCCGCCTGCTGGCCGACAAGGTCGGCATGGTCGACAGCCCATTGATCAGCCGCTTCAACTTCCAGTCCACCCTGACCCGCTGCCGCGTGGGAGTGGCCAGTGTGCCGGCGCTGCGCGAGCTGACCCCGGCCCAGCGCGAGCGCAGCATCGTGCTGGTGCAGGACGCTTTCACGCGGTACTTCGAGACGCCGCTGCTGGCTTCGTTCATCGAACTGGCCCACCGGCTGGGCTACAAGGTGTTCCTGGCGCCCTACAGCGCCAACGGCAAGCCGCTGCATGTGCAGGGCTTCCTCGGTGCCTTCGCCAAGGCAGCCATTCGCAATGGCCGGCAGCTCAAGGCCCTGGCTGATTGCGGTGTGCAGTTGGTGGGTCTGGATCCGGCGATGACCCTGGTCTATCGCCAGGAATACCAGAAGGTCGACGGCCTGGAGGGTTGTCCGGCAGTGCTGTTGCCGCAGGAGTGGCTGATGGATGCGTTGCCCGAACAGGCTGCAGGGAAGGGCGGCAGCTTCCGCCTGATGGCGCATTGCACGGAGAAGACCAACGTTCCGGCCAGCACCCGGCAGTGGGAGCAGGTGTTTGCGCGGATGGGGCTCAAGCTTGCCAGCGAGGCCACCGGTTGCTGCGGGATGTCGGGCACCTACGGGCACGAGGCGCGTAATCAGCAGGCTTCGAAGACTATCTTCGAGCAGTCGTGGGCGACCAAGCTGGACAAGGAAGGCGAGGCGTTAGCGACGGGCTATTCGTGCCGTAGCCAGGTCAAGCGCATGGCCGAGAAACAGCTTCGCCATCCGTTGGAGGTGGTGTTGCAGTACCTGGTGCACTGATCTCACGGCCTCTTCGCGGGGGTGCCCGCGAAGAGGCCAGCGCAGCCTTCAGCCGTGCAGCTCTCGCCCCAGCCGTGCCTGGCGGTACAGATACAGGCTCAGCACCAGCCCGCAAACCGCCGCACCTGCGGCGAACAGAAAGATCGACCTGAAGCCGAAGCCTGAGGCCACCGCACCGACCAGCGGCCCGGTGATCCCCAGCGACAGATCGATGAACAGCGAATACCCACCGACCGCAGCCCCGCGGTTGGCTGCCGAAACCTGGTTCACGGCTTCCACTCCCAGTGCCGGGAAGACCAGCGAGAAGCCGAATCCGCTCAGCGCGGCGCCGACCAGAGCCAGCTCGGCGTTGGGTGCCAGCCATAGCATCAGCAGCCCCAGGGTTTCCACCGACAGGCAGGCGATGGCCACGCGAAAGCCGCCGATGCGGTTGATCAGATTGCCGAACAGCAGGCGTGCACAGATGAAGCTGGCGCCGAACAGGCTCAGGGTCAGCGCAGCGTTCGGCCAGTTGCGGCTGGCGTAGTAGAGGGTGATGAAGGTCGCGATGGTGCCGAAACCGATCGACCCCAGCGCCAGCCCCGAACCATGCGGGAATACCTTGCCCAGCACCTGCAGGAAGGGCAGGCGTTTGCCTGCCACCACTGGTGCTGCCTGCTTGGGCCAGGCCAGTGCCAGGCCCAGAATGCCCAGCAGGATGACGCTCACGCCCATGCTCCACAGCCCCAGGCCCTTGACCATCAGCACCCCTAGCGGCGCGCCGACGGCCAGCGCGCCATAACTGGCGATGCCGTTCCAGGAGATGACCTTGGCGGTATGTTCGGCGCCGACCCGGCCGATGCCCCAGCCGATCGAGCCCGAGCCCACGAGGCTCTCCGCGCTGCCCAGCACCAGGCGCCCGATGAGCAGACAAGTGAGGCTCAGCCAGGGCAAGTGAGTGAGGAAGCTGCAGGCCAGCATGAACACCCCGCTCAGGCCGCAGCCGAACAGGCCCCACATCACCGCCTTCTTGCTGCCGAGGTTGTCGATGATACGGCTGGCGGTTGGGCGGCTGAGCAGGGTTGCCAGGTACTGGACGCTGATCACCAGGCCCGCGAGTACGGCACTGAAACCCAGGTCGTTGTGCACATAGCCCGGCAGCACGGCGAGGGGGATGCCGATGTTCAGGTAGCCGATGAAGGTGAAGAGAACGATGGAGACGACTTGCAGGGTAACCGCAAGAGGACGCGGTGAGTCGGGCATGGGGGCCTTCAAGGTTCTGGACTGTGTGAAAACGTGATGACGGGGATAACCCGCAGGTCAGCCGTTTTCACACGGTCGGTGGGGATGCGCGGTTATTCCTGATCGGCGCTGGATTGATCGTCACTGTCCTGCGAAGCAGGTGCCGGCTCGGCGGCGTGGGCGGTGACGGTTTGCTCTTCGGGGTTCAGGCTTGGGAAGGGAAGATTCGGGATTTCATGCATCTCGTCGTTCCTCGCAAGTGTGAGTGAAAGGGCAGCGCTTGGCGCGTTGGAAGCTTTTGAAAAGCTGGGGCAGGATACAGCAGTCTGGATGACAGTTTGAGATTTTTCCCTCTCGCTTGTCGGTTTTGCGGGCGAATAGCGGACGGTGTGCGCCTCGGTTTTGCTGTGAATGCATTCGCGGCGGTCCAGCGCCCTGATAAGCTCGCACCTGCAGGTAGGTCACTATTCCTGTAGGTGCGGGCTTGTTGGAGCGTGGAGCCGCCGCGAAGAGAACGACGCGATCCAGCTGGCGTTATTTACGCCCTTCAGCCGTCTCAGCGACCTTGTCGGTGCGTGCACACATGATGAAGTCGTTGCGGTGCAGCCCTTTGATCGAGTGGCTCCACCAGGTCACGGTGACTTTGCCCCACTCGGTAAGCAGGCCGGGGTGATGCCCTTCGGCTTCGGCGATTTCGCCGACGGCGTTGGTGAAGGCCAGGGCGTGCTTGAAGTTCTTGAACAGGAACACACGCTCCAGTTCCATGTGGCCGTCGCGCACTTCCACGCTCCAGTCCGGGATCTCGCGAATCAGTTCGGCCAGCTCTTGGTCGCTGACCTTCGGCGCGTCAGCGCGGCAGGCTTCGCAGTGGGCTTGGTTCAAGGCATTCATGGAGGTTTTCCGCTTTCGAGTTGTTGTCGGCAAGACGGCTCAGGCCGCCTTGGGTGGAAATTTCGGCGCGTGCAGGCCCAACTGCATGGCGTGCTGGACCATGCCCATGATGTCCTCGTGGGCCAGATCGAACAGGCGCTTCATGTTCGGCAGGACGAAGTACACCGGCTGCAGGATATCGATACGGTAGGGCGTACGCATGGCTTCGATCGGATCGAAGGTTTGGTGTTCGGGTTCGCTGGACAGGCTGTAGACCGTCTCCTTGGGCGAGGAGAGGATGCCGCCGCCATAGATCTTGCGGCCCTGGGCGGTTTCCATGAGGCCGAACTCGATGGTCATCCAGTACAGGCGCGCCAGGTACACCCGTTGTTCCTTGGTCGCCGCCAGGCCGAGCTTGCCATAGGTATGGGTGAATTCGGCGAACCAAGGGTTGGTCAGCAGCGGGCAGTGGCCGAAGATCTCGTGGAAGATGTCCGGTTCCTGCAGGTAGTCCAGTTCTTCCGGGGTGCGGATGAAGGTGGCGACCGGGAAGCGCTTGCTGGCCAGCAGTTCGAAGAAGGTCTGGAAGGGGATCAGCGCCGGCACGCGAGCGACCTGCCAGCCTGTGGTGGCGCCCAGCACCTTGTTGACTTCGCCCAGTTGCGGAATGCGGTCATGGGGCAGCTTGAGCTGGTCGATGCCGTCCAGGTACTCCTGGCATGCGCGGCCCTCGATCACTTTCAACTGGCGGGTGATCAGGGTGTTCCACACCGCATGCTCTTGCTGCGGGTAGTCGATAAAACCCTGCGCATCGGGCTCGCGGGCCACGTATTGCGTCTGTTTCATGGAGCTCTCCTGGTGAGGGCTTTCTTGTTATGTGGGACTTGCCCTAGGAATAGCCCTACGCAGGCGGTTTTGCACGGGTCGATCTGCGGGGTGACTAGGAAGGAATGGGGTGTTTCTGTAACGATAATTTTACAAATAGAGGGTTGCCCCGAAAAATCAAGGGTATCAGGCTGGCAGTTAAGGTATTTTTGTCAGCTTATCTTTACGAATTTTCTGCGCGCCGATGAATAAAGTCGGTTGCCTCGGGGCCTTTCATGCGTATCAAAGTCCACTGCCAGAACCGCATCGGCATCCTGCGCGACATCCTCAACCTGTTGGTGGAGTACGGTATCAACGTGTTGCGTGGCGAGGTCGGCGGCGATCACGGCAACGCCATCTATTTGCATTGCCCGAACCTGATCAACCTGCAGTTCCAGGCCTTGCGTCCAAAATTCGAAGCCATCGCCGGGGTATTCGGGGTCAAGCGCGTCGGCTTGATGCCCAGCGAGCGGCGGCACATGGAGCTGAATGCGTTGCTAGGGGCGCTGGAGTTTCCGGTGCTGTCGGTCGACATGGGAGGCAGCATCGTTGCAGCCAACCGTGCCGCGGCGCAGTTGCTCGGGGTACGGGTCGACGAGGTGCCGGGGTTGCCGCTGGCGCGCTATGTCGAGGATTTCGACCTTCCGGAACTGGTGCGGGCCAACCAGTCGCGGATCAACGGGTTGCGCATCAAGGTCAAGGGTGATGTGTTCCTGGCCGATATCGCGCCCTTGCAGTCCGAACATGACGACAGCGAAGCCCTGGCCGGCGCGGTGCTGACCCTGCATCGCGCCGATCGCATCGGCGAGCGTATCTACAACGTGCGCAAGCAGGAGCTGCGTGGTTTCGACAGCATCTTCCAGAGTTCACGGGTGATGGCCTCGGTCGTGCGCGAGGCGCGGCGCATGGCGCCGCTGGATGCGCCGTTGCTGATCGAGGGCGAAACCGGCACCGGCAAGGAATTGCTGGCCCGTGCCTGTCACCTGGCCAGCCCGCGTGGCCAGGCACCGCTGATGGCGCTCAACTGCGCGGGGTTGCCGGAGTCAATGGCCGAGACCGAGCTGTTCGGCTACGGCCCGGGTGCGTTCGAGGGCGCGCGGGCCGAGGGCAAGCTCGGGCTGCTGGAGTTGACCGCGGGCGGCACGCTGTTTCTGGATGGGGTAGGGGAGATGAGCCCGCGCCTGCAGGTCAAGCTGCTGCGCTTTCTGCAGGACGGCTGCTTTCGCCGGGTCGGCAGCGACGAGGAGGTCTATCTCGATGTGCGGGTGATCTGCGCCACCCAGGTCGACCTGTCGGAGTTGTGCGCGCGGGGCGAGTTCCGCCAGGACCTCTATCACCGGCTCAACGTGCTGTCGTTGCACATTCCGCCACTGCGTGAGTGCATGGATGGGCTGGAGGGGTTGGCGCAGCACTTCCTCGACCAGGCCAGCCGGCAGATCGGTTGTGCATTGCCACGCCTGGCGCCGGCGGCGATGGACAAGTTGAGCCAATATCACTGGCCGGGCAATGTCCGGCAACTGGAAAACGTATTGTTCCAGGCCGTGTCGTTATGTGAGGGCGGTGTGGTCAAGGGCGAACATATTCGTTTGCCGGATTATGGTGCGCGACAACCCTTGGGTGAATTTTCGCTGGACGGGGAACTTGCGCAGATCGTCGGGCGCTTTGAAAAAGCGGTGTTGGAAAGTTTGATGGCGGAGTTTCCAAGTAGTCGGGCACTGGGGAAGAGGCTGGGTGTTTCCCATACCACGATTGCCAACAAGTTGCGTGAGTACGCCTTGGGCAAGTCGGTGGATTGAAGAAGTTTCAAGTAATGAAGATTTAATTGGCGGTGTTGTGTTCGCGGGCAAGCCCGCTCCCACAAAAGCCCGCTCCCACGGAGATGTCGAGAGCGGACGAAGGGAGCGGGCCGTGGCGTTAGCCGTTGGAGCAACCGTTGCCCATCACGCGGTATTCGAGAATGTGCTTCTGGCCCTTGGAGTCTTCGTAGGTCATGCGCGCCGGCACCACTTCGCAGACATTCGGGACTTCGCTCATGGACAGCACCTTGGCGATGTCCAGGTGTTGCGAATAACTGTACTGTTCAACCGGAATCTGCTCGGCGTTCGTTGCAACATCGTCGGCCATTGCCGCGCTGCAAACACTGCCAAGTACCAATACCAGTAAAGCTTTCATTTTCAATTTACCTGTCTAAGGTCGTGAGGGGGCACGCGGCACTTGTGGCGCCGCGAGTACATCCAGAGTTTTACTGTTGAATTAGAGCGGGATTAACGTGCCTTCGTGGGGGCTGTTACAAGAAGTTAATCGCCTTGCCGTTGCTGGCGAGATGAATTCTAGGAGTGTGCTTCGAATTGAAAAAGATCTGGTTTTGATAAAGTTTTTCGGGCTTTTGACAGAATCGGTAACAATCACGGGTACGAACGTACCGAATTCTTCAGTGATGGCCTGGGGCTCCGCGGGCTAGAGCGCCTCGATGAAATTTCGCCGCGGCGCATGCTGTTCGTTACTACCAACGTCGAATGGTCATGGTCGCTCTGGTACAGTTAAAACCGTCTCATACAAAAACAACTATTACACCGAGGTAACACAGATGAGTGCGGCTCCACTGTATCCCGTTCGTCCCGAGGTTGCGGCAAACACCCTGACCGACGAGGCCACCTACAAGGCCATGTACCAGCAATCGGTGATCAACCCGGACGGTTTCTGGCGCGAGCAGGCCCAGCGCCTGGACTGGATCAAGCCCTTCACCAAGGTCAAGCAGACCTCGTTCGACGACCACCATGTCGATATCAAATGGTTCGCCGACGGCACTCTCAACGTTTCCTACAACTGCCTGGATCGTCACCTCGAAGAGCGCGGCGACCAACTGGCGATCATCTGGGAAGGCGATGACCCTTCCGAACACCGCAACATCACCTATCGCGAGCTGCACGAGCAGGTCTGCAAGTTCGCCAACGCCCTGCGTGGCCAGGACGTGCACCGTGGCGATGTGGTCACCATCTACATGCCGATGATCCCGGAAGCTGTGGTGGCGATGCTGGCCTGTGCCCGCATCGGTGCCATCCACTCCGTGGTATTCGGCGGCTTCTCTCCTGAAGCGCTGGCCGGGCGCATCATCGACTGCAAGTCCAAGGTCGTCATCACCGCCGACGAAGGCCTGCGTGGCGGCCGCCGCACGCCGCTCAAGGCCAACGTCGACCTGGCGCTGACCAACCCTGAAACCAACAGTGTGCAGAAGATCATCGTGTGCAAGCGCACCGGTGGTGACATCGCCTGGCACCAGCATCGCGACATCTGGTACGAAGACCTGATGAAGGTCGCCTCCAGCCATTGCGCCCCCAAAGAAATGGGCGCTGAAGAAGCGCTGTTCATCCTCTATACCTCCGGTTCTACCGGCAAGCCCAAGGGCGTGCTGCATACCACGGGTGGCTATCTGGTCTATGCCGCGCTCACCCACGAGCGCGTGTTCGACTACCGTCAGGGCGAGGTCTACTGGTGTACCGCCGACGTGGGCTGGGTCACCGGCCACAGCTATATCGTCTACGGCCCGCTGGCCAATGGCGCGACCACCCTGCTGTTCGAGGGTGTGCCGAACCACCCGGACATCACCCGCGTGTCCAAAATCGTCGACAAGCACAAGGTCAACATTCTCTACACCGCGCCAACCGCTATCCGCGCGATGATGGCCGAAGGTCAGGCGGCGGTCGCCGGTGCCGATGGCTCGAGCCTGCGCCTGCTCGGTTCGGTGGGTGAGCCGATCAACCCCGAGGCCTGGAACTGGTACTACAAGACCGTCGGCAAGGAGCGCTGCCCGATCGTCGACACCTGGTGGCAGACCGAGACCGGCGGCATCCTGATCAGCCCGCTGCCGGGCGCCACGGGCCTCAAGCCGGGCTCGGCAACCCGTCCGTTCTTCGGCGTGGTACCGGCACTGGTGGACAACCTGGGTAACCTGATCGAGGGCGCGGCCGAGGGCAACCTGGTGATCCTCGATTCGTGGCCGGGCCAGTCGCGCTCGCTGTATGGCGATCACGACCGCTTCGTCGACACCTACTTTAAGACCTTCCGTGGCATGTATTTCACCGGAGACGGTGCGCGCCGCGACGAAGATGGCTACTACTGGATCACCGGTCGGGTGGACGATGTGCTCAACGTTTCGGGGCACCGCATGGGGACTGCCGAGATCGAAAGCGCGATGGTCGCCCACTCCAAGGTCGCCGAGGCCGCGGTGGTAGGTGTGCCGCACGACATCAAGGGGCAGGGCATCTATGTTTACGTCACTCTCAATGCCGGCGAGGAGTCCAGTGAGCAACTGCGCCAGGAGCTGAAGAACTGGGTGCGCAAGGAGATCGGCCCGATCGCCTCGCCGGATGTCATCCAGTGGGCGCCAGGCCTGCCCAAGACTCGCTCGGGCAAGATCATGCGGCGTATCCTGCGCAAGATCGCCACGGGTGAGTACGATGCGCTGGGCGATATCTCCACGCTCGCCGACCCGGGTGTGGTGCAGCACCTGATCGACACGCACAAGGCCATGAACCTGGCGACCGCGTGATGATGCTTTGGGGGTAGGCTGTCTTGCCCCGCGCCTTGCAACCAGACCCCGCCGGTAATCGGCGGGGTTTTTGCATTCTGTTACCCGACATTCATCGGTAACCCGCTGCTGTCACCGTGATTGCACTCAAACGGGGCCAAGGGAAACATTTCTGTGCCTTCAGGGTGCGATCCTGTAGACGTTTTTTGCAGCCTTGCACCCTGCACTTGCCGGATTACAAGGCTTTGCCAATAATAGGCCCGCTTATTGCTTCGTCTAAAGGTTGTTTTCCTTTTGCGCTTGCATGTTTCGCAAGAGCTGTCAATATCGCCGCCCGCAGCTTCAAGCGCTTCTGTACGTAGTTGTCGCTTTGAAGAAATATCGACTACCGGGCTGTCGTTAAAATGCCACTCACTCGCTCGTGGTCTGCGACCTTGGTCGAACCCTGCGCGGCTCGCGTTGTACTCATTCGCATATCCGGCAATCGTGTCCCTGCCTGTTATTGCCCCGTACCGATGGAGTTACCTGATGAAGAAGCTTGCACTGCTTGGCGCCCTGGCGCTGTCTGTGTTTTCCCTGGTCTCGCAGGCCGACGAGAAGCCGTTGAAGATCGGTATCGAAGCCGCCTACCCACCCTTCGCCTTCAAGCAGCCTGATGGCAGCATCGCCGGTTTCGACTACGACATCGGCAACGCCCTGTGCGAAGAGATGAAAGCCAAGTGCACCTGGGTCGAGCAGGAGTTCGATGGCCTGATCCCGGCGCTGAAGGTGCGCAAGATCGACGCCATCCTGTCGTCGATGTCGATCACCGATGATCGCAAGAAGTCCGTCGACTTCACCAAGCGCTACTACCTGACTCCAGCCCGTCTGGTGATGAAGGAAGGCGCCACCGTCAGCGACAGCCTCGACGAGCTCAAGGGCAAGAAGATCGGTGTACAGCGCGGCTCTATCCACGACCGCTTCGCCAAGGAAGTGCTGGCACCTAAGGGCGCCACCGTCGTCCCTTACGGCACCCAGAACGAAATCTACCTGGATGTCGCCGCCGGTCGCCTCGATGGCACCGTGGCCGATGCCACTCTGCTCGAGGATGGCTTCCTGAAAACCGACGCCGGCAAGGGCTTCGCCTTCGTCGGTCCGTCGTTCACCGACGTGAAGTACTTCGGTGACGGCGTCGGCATTGCCGTGCGCAAGGGCGACAAGGCCAACGCCGATCGCATCAACGCTGCCATCGACGCCATCCGCGCCAACGGCAAGTACAAAGAGATCGAGAAGAAGTACTTCAACTTCGACATCTACGGCCCAGAGTCGAACTAAATCGTCGAGTTTCACCTGTGCAATGGTGCAAACAGCAGAATCTCTGAGGTTTGCACCATTTTTCATTCCCAAGTCCTGAGGAATCCCAATCATGTTGAAAGGCTACGGGGCAGTCATCCTCGAGGGGGCGTGGCTGACGTTGCAGCTCGCCCTGTCGTCGATGGCCCTGGCCATCGTTCTGGGCCTGATCGGCGTGGCCTTGCGGCTGTCGCCGGTGCGCTGGCTGGCCTGGCTGGGCGACCTGTACTCCACGGTGATCCGTGGCATTCCGGACCTGGTGCTCATCCTGCTGATCTTCTATGGCGGTCAGGACATCATCAATCGGGTCGCGCCACTGGTCGGCTACGATGACTACATCGACCTGAACCCGATGATCGCCGGTATCGGCACGCTGGGCTTCATCTTTGGTGCCTACCTGTCGGAAACCTTCCGCGGCGCCTTCCTCGGCATTCCCAAGGGGCAGGCCGAAGCGGGCGCGGCCTATGGCATGAGCAGCCGCCAGGTATTCTTCCGCATCATGGTGCCGCAGATGATCCGCCTGGCCATTCCCGGCTTCACCAACAACTGGCTGGTGCTGACCAAGGCCACTGCGCTGATTTCCGTGGTCGGTCTGCAGGACATGATGTTCAAGGCCAAGCAGGCGGCGGATGCCACCCGCGAACCCTTCACTTTCTTCCTGGCGGTGGCGGCGCTGTACCTGGTGCTGACCAGCGTTTCGCTGCTGGCGTTGAAGTATCTCGAGAAGCGCTACTCGGTGGGCGTAAAGGCGGCTGAACTATGATCTTCGACTACAACGTCATCTGGGAGGCCATGCCGCTGTACATCGGTGGTTTGCTGACCACCCTCAAGCTGCTGGCGCTGTCGCTGTTCTTCGGCCTGCTGGCGGCCATTCCGCTGGGGTTGATGCGGGTGTCGAAGCAGCCGCTGGTGAACCTGATCGCGTGGCTCTACACCTACGTGATCCGAGGCACGCCGATGCTGGTGCAACTGTTCCTGATCTACTACGGCCTGGCCCAGTTCGAGGCGGTGCGCGAGAGCATCTTCTGGCCGTGGCTGTCGAGTGCGACCTTCTGCGCCTGCCTGGCGTTCGCCATCAACACCAGCGCCTACACCGCCGAAATCATCGCCGGCAGCCTCAAGGCCACGCCTCATGGCGAGATCGAGGCAGCCAAGGCCATGGGCATGTCGCGCTTCAAGATGTACCGCCGCATCCTGCTGCCTTCGGCCATGCGCCGGGCGCTGCCGCAGTACAGCAACGAAGTGATCATGATGCTGCAGACCACCAGCCTGGCGTCGATCGTCACCCTGATCGACATCACCGGTGCTGCGCGCACGGTCAATGCCCAGTACTACCTGCCTTTCGAGGCCTACATCACGGCGGGCGTGTTCTACCTGTGCCTGACCTTCATCCTCGTGCGCCTGTTCAAGATGGCCGAACGTCGCTGGCTCAGCTACCTGGCGCCGCGCAAGCACTGACCGCTCTGTGAGAATCGACAGCATGTACAAACTCCAAGTCCAAGACCTGCACAAGCGCTACGGCAGCCACGAGGTGCTCAAGGGCGTCTCGCTCGAAGCCAAGGCAGGCGATGTGATCAGCATCATCGGCTCGAGCGGTTCGGGCAAATCCACCTTCTTGCGCTGCATCAACCTGCTTGAGCAGCCGCATGCCGGCAAGATCCTCCTCAACAACGAGGAGCTCAAGCTGGTCGCCGGCAAGGACGGCGCGCTCAAGGCTGCCGACCCCAAGCAGCTGCAGCGCATGCGTTCGCGCCTTTCGATGGTGTTCCAGCATTTCAACCTGTGGGCGCACATGACTGCACTCGAGAACATCATCGAGGCGCCGGTGCATGTGCTGGGCATGAACAAGAAGGAGGCGCTGGAAAAGGCCGAGCACTACCTGGCCAAGGTAGGTGTGGCGCATCGCAAGGATGCTTTCCCCGGGCACATGTCTGGCGGTGAGCAGCAGCGTGTGGCGATCGCTCGCGCCCTGGCCATGGAGCCTGAGGTGATGCTGTTCGACGAGCCGACTTCGGCGCTCGATCCTGAGCTGGTGGGCGATGTGCTGAAGGTCATGCAGTCGTTGGCCCAGGAAGGCCGCACCATGGTGGTGGTCACGCATGAAATGGGCTTTGCCCGCGAGGTGTCCAACCAGCTGGTGTTCCTGCACAAGGGGTTGGTCGAGGAGCGGGGTAATCCGCGTGAGGTGCTGGTCAATCCGCAATCCGAGCGTCTCAAGCAGTTTCTCTCGGGCAGCCTGAAGTAAAAGCTGCACTCCTGCACCAGAATAGGGCATGCTGCGCAGCGAGCGCGGCATGACCCGTGCCTCACTCGACTTCAGGTTTCGGACCTAGCCTATGACCACCCAGCGAATCGGATTTCTTATCTGGCCCGGCACCAAGCCGCTGACCCTGGCCCTGGCCGAGGAAGTGCTGCAGGTGGCGCAGCGGGTGCATCCTGATGTGGTCTACGAGCTGGCGTACCTGCAGGCCGAGCCTGCCGAAGCGGGCGCCTGGCGCCTGCCGGGCGAGCCCTGGAACGGTCGGCTGGAGGGCTTCCAGAAGCTTCTGGTGCTCGCTGACGAGCCGCCGCTGGCGGTGGGTTCGGCGCTGTCGGCGGCGCTCAAGCACCTGGCCCGCAGTGGCTGCATGATTGGTGGGTTGTCGGCGGGCGTGTACCCGTTGGCCTTGCTGGGTCTGCTCGACGGTTACCGGGCGGCGGTGCACTGGCGCTGGCAGGACGACTTTGCAGAGCGTTTCCCCAAGGTTATCGCCACCAGTCATCTGTTCGACTGGGATCGCGACCGCCTGACGGCCTGTGGTGGCATGGCGGTGACCGACCTGCTGCTGGCGGTGCTGGCCCGTGATCACGGGGCAGAGTTGGCCGGCGCGGTGTCCGAGGAGCTGGTGGTCGAGCGCATTCGTGAAGGCGGGGAGCGTCAGCGTATCCCGTTGCAGAATCGTCTGGGCTCCAGCCACCCCAAGCTGACCCAGGCCGTGCTGTTGATGGAGGCCAACATCGAGGAGCCGCTGACCACCGACGAGATCGCCCAGCATGTCTGTGTCTCGCGCCGGCAGTTGGAGCGGATCTTCAAGCAGTACCTCAATCGCGTGCCCAGCCAGTACTATCTGGAGCTGCGCCTGAACAAGGCGCGGCAGATGCTGATGCAGACCAGCAAGTCGATCATCCAGATCGGCTTGTCGTGCGGGTTCTCATCCGGACCGCATTTCTCCAGCGCCTACCGCAATTTCTTCGGCGCCACGCCGCGGGAAGACCGCAACCAGCGGCGCAGCAGCAGCCCGTTCGAGTTGAGTTCGGCGCCGGCCGAGCGCGGTTGAGGTCGGGGCGAGTCCGCTTCCATAGCTGCCCCACTGATTCTGAGTTCGCCGGGGTAGCTGTGGGCGCGGGCTTGCCCCGCGATAGGGCCGCCGCGGGCGCCTCCCTCTCCTGTGAACACCCGTTCTCCCAATTTGCCCAACCCTCTCCCCGCCACCCCGTCAGCCCGTTACACTGCGCGATTGCGACAGTGTTTGTCGCATTGCCGAAAACCCAGGTAAAACAGGGGTTGGCGCTGTAACAAGTTGTCGCCTGGCAGCAAGGACAGGCGCCGATCAGTCCTTACAATCCCCCCATCGCTCGCCACTTTCAGGCCAGCGTTCCTCTTCAGGAGACTCAGATGTCCGTTGAGCAAGCCCCGGTGCAGCGTGCCGATTTCGACCAGGTCATGGTTCCCAACTACTCCCCGGCGGCCTTCATTCCTGTTCGAGGCGAGGGTTCCCGCGTCTGGGACCAGTCGGGCCGCGAACTCATCGACTTCGCCGGCGGCATTGCGGTTAACGCCCTGGGTCATTGCCATCCAGCACTGGTCAAGGCGCTGACCGAACAGGCCAACACCCTGTGGCACGTGTCCAACGTCTTCACCAACGAGCCGGCCCTGCGCCTGGCGCACAAGCTGGTGGATGCCACCTTTGCCGACCGTGCTTTCTTCTGCAACTCCGGCGCCGAAGCCAACGAGGCCGCGTTCAAGCTGGCCCGTCGTGTCGGGCATGACCGCTTCGGCCCGGAAAAGCACGAGATCATCGCCACCGTGAACAGCTTCCACGGTCGCACCCTGTTCACCGTCAGCGTCGGTGGCCAGCCCAAGTACTCCGACGGTTTCGGACCCAAGATCACCGGCATCAGCCATGTCCCGTACAACGACCTGGAAGCGCTGAAGGCACAGATCTCCGACAAGACCTGCGCCGTAGTGATCGAGCCGATCCAGGGCGAGAGCGGGGTGGTGCCGGCCGACAAGGCCTACCTGGAAGGTGCGCGCAAACTGTGTGACGAGCACAACGCCCTGCTGATCTTCGATGAAGTGCAGACGGGCGTCGGCCGTACCGGATCGCTGTACGCCTACCAGCACTACGGCGTGACCCCGGATATCCTGACCAGCGCCAAGAGCCTGGGCGGTGGCTTCCCGATCGGTGCCATGCTGACCACCACCGAGCTGGCCAAGCACCTGGCCGTTGGCACCCACGGCACCACCTATGGCGGTAACCCGCTGGGTTGCGCCGTCGCCTGTGCGGTGCTGGACGTGGTCAACACCCCCGAGACGCTGGCCGGCATCAAGACCAAGCACGCGCGTTTCAAGACCCGTCTGGAGAAGATCGGCCAGGACACTGGCCTGTTCACCCAGGTGCGTGGAGTTGGCCTGCTGATCGGCTGTGTGCTGAGCGAGGCTTGGAAAGGCAAGGCCAAGGACATCCTCAATGCCGCCGAGAAAGAAGGCGTGATGGTGCTGCAGGCCGGTCCTGACGTCGTGCGCTTCGCGCCGAGCCTGGTGGTCGAGGACGCTGACATCGACGAGGGCCTGAGCCGCTTCGAGCGCGCTGTGGCCAAGCTGACCCAGGGCTAATCGCCCTGCGGTCCCATCGCCGGGGCGGATCGTACTGCGCCGGCGATACCTGAATTCCAGTGCGGGTGCCTGCTTGTGCAAGCAAGGGTGTGCCCGCCGTTCTTCCGTGCCGACCGGGTCGGCCCGTATTCCAAAGGAGTGACACCATGCTGGTGATGCGCCCCGCGCAAATGGCGGATCTGAATGAAGTGCAGCGCATGGCTGCCGACAGCCCCATTGGTGTCACCTCGCTGCCCGATGACGCGGGCCGCCTGGGCGACAAGATCGCCGCCTCGGAAACCTCCTTCGCTGCCGAGGTGAGCTTCAACGGAGAAGAGAGCTATTTCTTCGTGCTTGAAGACAGCACCTCCGGCAAGCTCGCCGGCTGTTCGGCCATCGTCGCCTCGGCCGGCTATTCCGAGCCGTTCTACAGCTTTCGCAACGAAACCTTCGTGCACGCTTCGCGCGAGCTGAAGATCCACAACAAGATCCACGTTCTGTCGCTGTGCCACGACCTGACCGGCAACAGCCTGCTGACCAGCTTCTACGTATTGCCCGAGCTGGTGAACAGCGGCTTCGCCGAGCTCAATTCGCGCGGTCGCCTGCTGTTCATGGCCTCGCATCCCGAGCGTTTTGCCGACTCGGTGGTGACCGAGATCGTCGGCTACAGCGACGATCAGGGCGAGTCACCGTTCTGGGACGCCATCGGGCGCAACTTCTTCGACCTCAACTACGCCGACGCCGAGCGCCTGTGCGGGCTGAAGAGCCGGACCTTCCTCGCCGAACTGATGCCGCACTACCCGATCTACGTGCCGTTGCTGCACGACGAAGCCCAGGAAGCCATGGGCCAGGTGCACCCGCGCGCGCAGATCACCTTCGACATCCTGATGCGCGAGGGTTTCGAGACCGAGCACTACATCGACATCTTCGACGGTGGCCCGACCTTGCATGCACGCACCTCGGCGATCCGCTCGATTGCCCAGAGCCGCGTGGTGCCGGTCAGGATTGACGACACGCCAGTCAAGGGCGGGCGCCCGTACCTGGTGTGCAACGGCCAGTTGCAGGACTACCGCGCCGTGCTGCTGGAGCTGGACTGGGTGCCGGGCAAGCCGGTGGCACTGAGCAATGAAGCTGCCGACGCCCTGGGCGTCGGTGAAGGTGGCAACGTCCGTCTGGTTGCCGCCTGAGCCTGGGCGAAGCTGGCAAGCGCGATTCGCGGCAGGCAAAGGCCGCCGCACAAGGAGATAGCATGATCGTTCGTCCTGTACGCAGCAGCGATTTACCTGCGCTGATCGAATTGGCCCGCAGCACCGGTACCACCGGGCTCACCACGCTTCCTGCCAACGAGGAGCGACTGGCCCGCCGTGTCGGCTGGGCCGAGAAGAGCTTCAGTGGCGAAGCCGAGCGTGGCGACACCGACTACCTGTTCGTGCTGGAGAACGACGAAGGCCTGGTGGTCGGCATCAGCGCCATCGCCGGCGCCGTCGGTCTGCGCGAGCCTTGGTACAACTATCGGGTCGGCCTGACGGTCAGCGCCTCGCAGGAACTGAACATCTACCGCGAGATCCCGACCCTGTTCCTGGCCAACGACCTGACCGGCAACTCCGAGCTGTGCTCGCTGTTCCTGCGCAGTGACTACCGCAGCGGGCGCAATGGGCACCTGTTGTCGAAGTCGCGCATGCTGTTCATCGCCGAATTCCCTGACCTGTTCGGCAAGAAGATCATCGCCGAGATGCGTGGCATGTCCGACGCTGCCGGTCGTTCGCCGTTCTGGGAAAGCCTGGGCCGCCACTTCTTCAAGATGGAATTCAGCCAGGCCGACTACCTCACCGGCGTGGGCAACAAGTCGTTCATCGCCGAGCTGATGCCCAAGTTCCCGCTGTACACCTGTTTCCTGTCGGAGGCTGCGCGCAGCGTCATCGGGCGCGTGCACACCGACACCGAGCCTGCGCTGGCGATGCTCAAGCGCGAAGGTTTCAACTATCAAGGCTACGTCGACATCTTCGATGCCGGCCCGGCAATCGAATGCGAGACCGCGAAGATCCGAGCCGTGCGCGAGAGTGAAACCCTGGTGCTGGCGGTCGGTACGCCGGGTGACGACGCCACGCCTTACATCATCCACAACCGCAAGCGCGAAGACTGCCGTATCACCGCAGCGCCCGCGCGTCTGGCGGCCGGGACATTGGTCGTCGATCCGCAGACCGCCAAGCGCCTGCGCCTGGGCGTTGGCGATAACGTTCGCGCCGTGCCGCTGACTGCACCCCGGGAGACCCAATAATGACCACGCATTACATCGCCGGAAACTGGCAGGCCGGCCAGGGTGACGCCCTGCAATCGCTCGACCCGGTCACCCAGGCCGTGGTCTGGCAAGGGCAGGGCGCGGCGCCTGCTCAGGTCGAAGCTGCGGTGCAGGCGGCGCGCAATGCCTTTCCAGCCTGGGCGCAACTGAGCCTGGAGGCGCGCATCGCCGTGCTCGAAGGCTTCGCCGACCAGCTCAAGGCCAACGCCGACGAACTGGCCCGCTGCATCGGTGAGGAAACCGGCAAGCCCTTGTGGGAGTCGGCCACCGAAGTCACCAGCATGGTCAACAAGGTAGCGATCTCGGTGCAGAGCTACCGCGAGCGTACCGGCGAGAAGAGCGGCCCGCTGGCCGACGCGACTGCCGTGTTGCGCCACAAGCCGCATGGCGTGGTGGCGGTGTTCGGCCCCTATAACTTCCCTGGTCACTTGCCTAACGGCCATATCGTGCCGGCACTGCTGGCTGGCAACTGTGTCGTGTTCAAGCCCAGCGAGCTGACCCCCAAGGTCGCCGAGCTGACGGTCAAGTGCTGGATCGCCGCCGGGTTGCCGAGCGGTGTGCTCAACCTGGTGCAGGGCGCCCGTGAAACCGGTGTCGCTCTGGCAGCCAACCCGGGCATAGATGGTCTGTTCTTCACTGGTTCCAGTCGCACCGGCAACCTGCTGCACCAGCAGTTCGCCGGTCGCCCGGACAAGATCCTGGCGCTGGAAATGGGCGGCAACAATCCGCTGGTGGTCGATGAGGTCAAGGATCTGGATGCTGCGGTCTACACCATCATCCAGTCGGCGTTCATTTCGGCCGGGCAGCGTTGCACCTGTGCCCGCCGTCTTCTGGTGCCGCACGGCGCCTGGGGTGACACGCTGCTTGCGCGCCTGGTCGAGGTCAGTCGCAGCATCAGCGTCGGTGCCTTCGATCAGCAACCGGCGCCATTCATGGGCTCGGTGATTTCACTGCAGGCTGCCGGTGCCTTGCTGGCGGCGCAGTCCGAACTGTTGGCCAAGGGTGCGCAGGCGCTGCTGGAAATGACCCAGCCAAAGGCCGGCGCTGCCTTGTTGACGCCAGGCATCCTCGATGTTTCGGCAGTTGCCGACCGGCCCGACGAAGAGTTCTTCGGCCCACTGCTGCAGGTGATTCGCTACAGCGACTTCGATGCTGCCATCGATGAGGCCAACAACACCCAGTACGGCCTGGCGGCCGGGTTGCTGTCCGACTCGCGTGCTCGCTACCAGTACTTCTGGCTGCGCAGTCGCGCCGGCATCGTCAACTGGAACAAGCAACTCACCGGCGCCGCCAGCAGCGCACCGTTCGGTGGCGTGGGGGCCAGTGGCAATCACCGGGCCAGTGCCTATTACGCGGCGGACTACTGCGCCTACCCCGTGGCCTCGCTGGAGACCGCCAGCCTTGCCCTGCCGGCGACCCTGACGCCGGGCGTCACCCTATAACAACAGGTCTCGGAGCTAGCCGATGAAATCCTATGAAGTGAATTTTGATGGCCTGGTGGGGCCAACCCACAACTACGGCGGCCTCTCGTACGGCAACGTGGCCTCGCAGAGCAACAGCCAGCAGTGCTCCAACCCGCGAGAAGCGGCACGCCAGGGCCTGGCAAAAATGAAAGCCCTGATGGAAATGGGCTTCAAGCAAGGTGTGCTGGCCCCACAGGAGCGACCGGATGTGGCTGCCCTGCGCCGCCTGGGCTTCACCGGCAGCGACGCCGAGGTGATCCGCCGCGCCGCCAAGGAGGCCATGCCGCTGCTCGTCGCCAGTTGCTCGGCCTCGAGCATGTGGGTGGCCAACGCCGCCACCGTCAGCCCCAGCGCCGACACGGCGGATGGGCGGGTGCATTTCACTGCAGCCAACCTCAACTGCAAATACCACCGCAGCATCGAACACCCGACCACCAGTCGCGTGCTGGCGGCGATGTTCGCTGACGAGCAGCATTTCGCCCATCACGCGGCATTGCCGGCAGTGGCCCAGTTCGGCGACGAGGGTGCGGCCAATCACACGCGCTTCTGCCGTGCGTACGGCGAGTCGGGCGTGGAGTTCTTCGTCTATGGTCGCAGCGCCTTCGACGCGCGCTACCCGGCGCCACAGAAGTATCCGGCGCGCCAGACCCTCGAAGCCTCGCAGGCCGTAGCCCGTCTGCATGGCCTGAGCGAGGAGGGTGTGGTCTACGCTCAACAGAACCCGGCGGTGATCGACCAGGGGGTGTTCCATAACGACGTGATTTCGGTGGGTAACGGCGAGGTGCTGTTCTACCACGAGGACGCCTTCCTCGAGACCGACACGGTGCTTGGCCAACTGCAGGCTAAACTGGCTGCAAAGGGCGGCAACTTCCAGGCCATCCGCGTGCCGCGTTCGGCAGTGACGGTGGAGGACGCGGTGCGGTCCTACCTGTTCAACAGCCAGTTGCTGTCGCGCGACGACGGTTCCATGCTGCTGGTGGTACCTGAAGAGTGCCGCAACAACGAGCGCGTGTGGAGTTACCTGAGCCAGCTGACCGGCCAGCAGGGTGTGGTGAAGGAGGTCAAGGTGTTCGACCTCAAGCAGAGCATGCAGAACGGCGGAGGCCCCGCCTGCCTGCGCTTGCGCGTGGCCCTGAAGGAAACGGAACTGGCGGCGGTCAACCAAGGCGTTATCATGACCGCCCCGCTGTACGACACCCTGGTGCAGTGGGTCGACAAGCACTACCGCGACCGTCTGGGCGAAGCTGATCTTGCCGACCCGCAATTGCTGGACGAATGCCGTACGGCACTGGATGAATTGACCCAGATCCTGAAGTTGGGTTCGGTCTATCCGTTCCAACGCCAACCTTGATAGAGAGAATTTGCAATGTCCGACGCCCTGCGCCTGATCCTGGAAGATGAAGACGGCACCCAGCTGGAAACCTCCTGCACCCGCTTTGCGGTGGTCTGGCAAGGCAAGGAGGTGTGGATCCAGCAGGATGGCCGCGGTCAACTGCTGATCGGTGTCGATGTCGAGGAAGACGATACCGAGTACGCCAACCTGCTGCTGCGCCCGATGGCCACCAACCTGGTCAGCCTGCAGCTGGAGATGGAGCCTGCCGAGGTCGGTGAAGACGACGATCACGTGCACGGTCCGGATTGCGGTCACCACCACTAAGGAAATGCCCTATGCTCGCCCTCGGCAAACTGCTTGAGCTGACCCTGACCGATCACGAACCGGCCGAGAAGACCCAAGTGACCCCCAAGGGCGTGCGTTTGCGCTGGTTGGGGGAGGGCGCGCTGGAGGTGCGTCCGGCCGAGAGCGAAGATTGTGGGCTCGACCTGTTGTTGTCGGCCGGCATCCACGGCAACGAGACCGCGCCGATCGAGTTGCTGGAGCGGCTGCTGCATGGTGTGGCCAACGGCCAGATCAAGCCGCGTGCCAGGGTGTTGTTCCTGTTCGGCAACCCTGCGGCGATTCGCAAGGGCGAGCGCTTCATCGAGCAGGACATCAATCGCCTGTTCAACGGTCGTCACGAGCTTTCCAGTGGTTTCGAGGCGCTGCGCGCCGCGGAGCTCGAGCAGTTTGCCCGGGTGTTCTTCAACAAGCCCGAGCGTACTCGCCTGCATTACGACCTGCACACGGCCATTCGCGGTTCGAAGATCGAGCAGTTCGCGCTGTACCCGTTCAAGGAAGGCCGCAAGCATTCACGCCGCGAACTGGCGCGCCTGGCGGCCGCCGGCATGGAGGCGGTGCTGCTGCAGAGCAAGTCGTCGATCACCTTCAGTGCTTTCACCTACGAACAACTCGACGCCGAAGCCTTCACCCTGGAGCTGGGCAAGGCCCGTCCTTTCGGGCAGAACGAGCAGGTCAATCTCGACAAGCTCGAGGAGCGGCTTGTTCAGATCATCGAGCATACCGAGCCTGAGACCGATGCCTCGCTCGATGGCCTGAAGCTGTTCAGCGTCGCCCGGGAAATCATCAAGCACAGCGACAGTTTCCACTTGCACTTGCCGGCGGATATCGAGAATTTTTCCGAGCTGAGCAAGGGCTATCTGCTGGCCGAGGACCTGGCCGAAACACGCTGGGTCGTGGAAGAGGAAGGGGCACGTATCATTTTCCCCAACCCCAAGGTCAGGAATGGCTTGCGGGCAGGGATTCTGATCGTGCCGGATTCCGGGCAGCGCCTGGAGTAGGGGTTCAAGGGTAAGTCAGCCTGGGTGGTAGGCCCAGTTCGTGTCGCAAGGCATTTTCGTTGAACGGCGCAGGATTGGTGTCGGTATCGGGCGTGCTTGGATCGTCGTCGAAATCGAACAGGGAGCCTGGGTTTTCGAGCCCGACAGCCAAGCGCTCGGAGTTGTCGTTCACGCTTCCGGTCGCAAAGTTCCAGACGTGACAGAGCTCGTGGTAGAGCATCACCAGTGATGGTGCGTCACGCCTGTGGGCCAGCGGGTTATAGCCGATTTTGCAGTTCAGGATGCGATCGCCTCGCATGCCGTTTCGGATTGTCGGATCGCCTTGGGCGGGATCAAATCCAGCATAAGCATTGTCCAGTTCCGGGATCGACTTGATGGCGACCTTCACCTTGTGCGCCACCAACTGCTCCAGAAGCCCCGAGGCACTCGGGCTGGCCCGCAGCATCACCAACTGGCGCCTGACTTTGTCGGTGTACGCGGGATCACCCTGGATATCGAAGGTGTCGAGGTATTGCGCTGGTAGCTCCGCATCGTGTGCCTCGTAGAGCAGTGGTGCGCTGAAACCGTCCTCGACGAGAATGCTGCTGGCGTTGCCGTAGAGTCGATCGTCCAGTGGCCCTGTGGACAGGCGATTGTGGCCGGCAAAGGCCTCGATGTTCGCATTGCCCGCATTGACCCTGACGACGTCGTCGCCAGCGCCGGCATACAACGTGCTGTGGGCAGCGGCGCTGTGCAGGGCGTCGTTGCCCTTGCCGCCATCGATTTCTGCTTGCCGAACCCCTTCTACCACGACGTGGTCATCGCCGGCCCCGGCGTCAATGATCACCGAGCCGGCATTCAGGGGCTGGCCATCAGGAGGCAATTGGCCCTCGATCCGGATTCTGTCGTTGCCCTCGCCGGTCTCGATCACGATGCGGCTGTCGAGGGTGGACTCGACGAATACGTTGTCGTCGCCGGCGCCAGTACGAATATGCAGCATCTCTGTTTTTGCCAGGGCCAGCGTGTAGCGGGTAGCTTCGATGCGCAGCACGATGCCTTCGGGGCTTGGATGAACCGACAGTTCGGTGTCTGGGGCCAGTGCTTCGATCAGCAGCGTGTGATCATGGCGACTGATCGCCAGTGGGCCGCTTCTGTAGGGTAGTTGTTGTCTCAGCACAAGGCCGGAAGCGGTGTGGATCATGAGGTCTTCGGGCGCCATGGGCGTCTCCTTTCGTAGGGGAGGCTGCATTCTGGCGTTCGCTCGGTGGTTCCAGTGGTACTCCTGTACCGCCTGAATCGTCAGCATGAGGCGGATGACAGGGATTTAATTTGCCGCCTATTCCCTTTTCCTTTCCCCTGGGCGGTAATTGGCTTGTCAGTGACGAAAGCTCCGATTTAGCATCCGCTCATGTCGTTTTTGCCTGTTTGCAGCGGAAAAACTGTCCGTTTGCCGGTTTCCATCGCATAAACACACTGCACCTCGATTGCAGGACCGATATAATGCGGCCCTTTGCCGTCGTTTCGTCGATCCGACGCGTTAGCCAAAACGGCCGCCGTTTCCGTGGAAGAACCTATGAAAAGCGCAGAAATCCGTGAAGCCTTCCTTCGCTTCTTCGAAGAGCAGGGACATACCCGAGTCGCCTCCAGTTCGCTGATCCCGAACAACGACCCAACCCTGCTGTTCACCAACGCAGGCATGAACCAGTTCAAGGACTGCTTCCTGGGCGCCGAGAAGCGCGCCTACACGCGCGCTGTCAGCAGCCAGAAGTGCGTGCGCGCCGGTGGCAAGCACAACGACCTGGAAAACGTCGGCTACACCGCGCGTCACCACACTTTCTTCGAGATGCTGGGTAACTTCAGCTTCGGTGACTATTTCAAGCGCGACGCGATCACCTTCGCCTGGACCTTCCTGACCTCCGACAAGTGGCTGAACCTGCCCAAGGAGAAACTCTGGGTCACTGTCTACGCCAGCGACGACGAAGCCTACGACATCTGGACCAAGGAAGTCGGCGTGCCGGCCGAGCGCATGGTGCGCATCGGTGACAACAAAGGCGCCCCGTACGCTTCCGACAACTTCTGGACCATGGGTGATACCGGCCCTTGCGGTCCGTGCACCGAGATCTTCTACGACCACGGCGCCGACATCTGGGGTGGCCCACCCGGCTCGCCGGAAGAAGACGGCGACCGCTACATCGAGATCTGGAACAACGTCTTCATGCAGTTCAACCGCACTGCCGACGGTGTCCTGCACCCGTTGCCCGCCCCGTCGGTGGACACCGGCATGGGCCTTGAGCGCATCAGTGCGGTGATGCAGCACGTGCACTCGAACTACGAGATCGACCTGTTCCAGAGTCTGCTCGATGCCGCAGCCCAGGCCATCGGTTGCCGTAACGAAGCGCAGTCGTCGCTGAAAGTGGTCGCCGACCACATCCGTTCCTGCGGCTTCCTGATCGCCGACGGCGTGCTGCCTTCCAACGAGGGCCGTGGCTATGTGCTGCGCCGCATCATTCGTCGCGCCTGCCGCCATGGCAACAAACTTGGCGCCAAGGGCAGCTTCTTCCACAAGGTCGTGGCCGCACTGGTCAGCGAGATGGGTGAAGCCTTCCCCGAGCTCAAGAGCCAGCAGGCGCACATCGAGCGCGTGCTCAAGACCGAAGAAGAGCAGTTCGCCAAGACTCTCGAGCAGGGCCTGCGCATCCTCGAACAGGACCTGGCGCAGTTGCAGGGCACGGTCGTGCCGGGCGACGTGGTGTTCAAGCTGTACGACACCTATGGCTTCCCCATGGACCTGACCGCCGACATCGCCCGCGAGCGTGAGCTGACCATCGACGAAGCCGGCTTCGAGCGCGAGATGGACGCCCAGCGCGAGCGCGCCCGCTCGGCCAGCGCCTTCGGCATGGACTACAACAGCCTGGTCAAGGTCGATACCGCCACCGATTTCCTCGGATACAGCAGCACCGAAGGTCAGGGCAAGATCATCGCCCTGTACAAGGATGGCCAGTCGGTCGACCAGTTGGGCGAAGGCGAGGAGGGCGTGGTCGTCCTGGATCGTACGCCGTTCTACGCCGAATCCGGCGGCCAGGTCGGTGACAGTGGCTACCTGCAGGCTGGGGCTGCGCGCTTCGATGTGCGCGACACCACCAAGACCGGTGGTGCCTTCCTGCACCACGGCGTGGTGGCCAGCGGCGCGCTGCTGATTGGCGCCCCGGTCGAGGCCCGCGTGGATGCCGATGTGCAGCACGCCACCTCGCTGAACCACTCCGCGACCCACCTGCTGCACGCTGCTCTGCGTGAAGTGCTGGGCGAGCACGTCCAGCAGAAGGGCTCGCTGGTCGACAGCCAGCGCCTGCGCTTCGACTTCAGCCACTTCGAGGCGGTGACGCCTGCGCAGATCAAGGCACTCGAAGACATCGTAAACCGCGAAGTGCGCAAGAACTCCGCGGTCGAAACCATCGAGACCGATATCGAGACCGCCAAGCGCAAAGGCGCCATGGCGCTGTTCGGTGAGAAATACGGCGACACCGTGCGCGTACTGAGCATGGGCGGTGATTTCTCGGTAGAGCTGTGCGGCGGCATCCACGCCAAGCGCACCGGCGATATCAGCCTGTTCAAGATCATCAGTGAAGGTGGCGTAGCCTCCGGTGTGCGTCGTATCGAGGCGATCACCGGTGCTGCGGCGCTGGCCTACCTGAACGCTGCCGAAGAGCAGGTCAAGGAAGCGGCGCAACTGGTCAAGGGTAACCGCGACAACCTGATCGACAAGCTGTCGGCTGTGCTCGAGCGCAACCGTCAGCTGGAGAAGCAGCTCGAGCAGCTGCAGGCCAAGGCCGCCAGCGCCGCAGGGGACGATCTCTCCAGTGCGGCCGTTGAGGTCAAGGGTGCCAAGGTGCTTGCCGCTCGCCTGGATGGGCAGGATGGCAAGGCGCTGCTGGCGCTCGTCGATCAGCTGAAGAACAAGCTCGGCCATGCAGTGATCCTGCTGGGCAGCGAGCATGAGGGCAAGGTCGTGCTGGTGGCCGGCGTGACCAAAGACCTCTCCAGCCAACTCAAGGCTGGCGACCTGATGAAGCAGGCCGCTGCGGCGGTGGGCGGAAAGGGCGGTGGTCGTCCGGACATGGCCCAGGGTGGTGGCGTCGACGTCGCTGCGCTGGATCAGGCCCTGGCACTGGCCGTGCCGTTCGCCGAGCAGGGGCTTTGAGATGACGCGCCCCGCAGTCTGGTTGCGGGGCGCGTCAGGAAGGATTGTTTACTGGGTGCCCTTCGTGGGCTGAGGCACTTTGAAATGGCGTTGATCGTACAGAAATTTGGCGGCACCTCCGTTGGCTCTATCGAGCGGATCGAGCAGGTGGCCGACAAGGTCAAGAAACACCGCGAGGCAGGCGATGACCTGGTGGTTGTGCTGTCGGCCATGAGCGGGGAAACCAACCGCTTGATCGACCTGGCCAAGCAGGTGTCCGATCAGCTGGTTCCGCGTGAACTGGATGTGATCGTCTCGACCGGCGAGCAGGTGACCATTGCGCTGCTGGCCATGGCGCTGATCAAGCGTGGCGTGCCGGCGGTGTCCTACACCGGCAACCAGGTGCGTATCCTGACCGACAGCGCGCACAACAAGGCGCGCATCCTGCAGATCGATGACCAGAAGATCCGCGCCGACCTCAAGGCTGGCACCGTGGTCGTGGTCGCAGGTTTCCAGGGCGTCGACGAGCACGGCAACATCACCACCCTCGGGCGTGGTGGCTCCGACACGACCGGTGTTGCCCTGGCGGCAGCGCTGGGGGCCGACGAATGTCAGATCTACACCGATGTCGATGGCGTCTATACCACCGATCCACGTGTGGTACCGCAGGCCCGTCGCCTGGAGAAGATCACCTTTGAAGAGATGCTGGAAATGGCCAGCCTCGGTTCCAAGGTGCTGCAGATCCGTTCGGTGGAGTTCGCCGGCAAATACAACGTTCCGCTGCGCGTGCTGCACAGCTTCAAGGAGGGTCCGGGTACCCTCATTACCATCGATGAAGAGGAATCCATGGAACAGCCGATCATTTCCGGTATCGCCTTCAACCGTGATGAGGCCAAGCTGACCATTCGTGGCGTGCCGGATACCCCGGGCGTTGCTTTCAAGATCCTCGGCCCGATCAGCGCCGCGAACATCGAAGTCGACATGATCGTGCAGAACGTCTCGCACGATAACACCACCGACTTCACCTTCACCGTGCACCGCAACGAGTACGAAAAGGCTCTGAGCGTGCTGGAGAACACCGCCCGTGAAATCGGTGCCCGCGAAGTGATCGGCGATACCAAGATCGCCAAGGTGTCGATCGTTGGCGTCGGCATGCGCTCTCACGCGGGCGTGGCCAGCCGTATGTTCGAGGCCCTGGCCAAGGAGAGCATCAACATCCAGATGATCTCCACTTCCGAGATCAAGGTGTCGGTGGTGATCGAAGAGAAGTACCTGGAGCTGGCCGTACGCGCGCTGCACACCGCGTTCGAGCTCGATGCGCCTGCCCGACAGAGCGAGTGACGCATTGCCCCGGGGGGCGCGGCTTTGGCCGCGCCCTTCGCGTTTCTGGCTGTCATGCGGGTTACTGTCCTTTCCTGCCTGACAGCCGATAAGGAGGGCTGGGCCTTCGTCCCGACCAGCCCTCTGTTTCCAACAGACTGTTGTCCCTGAATGAACTGCGTGAGGAGAAAGCTATGTTGATTCTGACTCGTCGGTGCGCCGAGAGCCTGATCATTGGTGACGGTGAAATCACCGTGACGGTCCTGGGTGTCAAAGGCAACCAGGTACGAATCGGTGTGAGTGCCCCTAAGGAAGTGGCTGTTCACCGCGAGGAAATCTACCTGCGGATCAAGAAAGAGAAGGACGAAGAACCAACCCTTTAATTTTTTTGAAGTTTTTTTCAAAAAAGGGTTTGCAAACGGGGAGGGGTCTGGTTAATATACGCCCCGTGTTGCGGTGAGGTGGCCGAGTGGCCGAAGGCGCTCCCCTGCTAAGGGAGTATACCTCATAAGGGTATCGGGGGTTCGAATCCCCCCTTCACCGCCATTCTTCGTGTAGGGCGCTGTAACTGGTCAAAATGCTTAAGTCGTTGAAATTAAACGAAAAAGTACTTGGCAAAACGGTTTAGCGAACTATAATGCGCGGCAAGACACGGACTCATAGCTCAGCTGGATAGAGTACTCGGCTACGAACCGAGCGGTCGGAGGTTCGAATCCTCCTGAGTCCGCCATACAATGAGGCGGTTTTCTTTGGAAGACGCATCATTTCACCAGTGGTAATCTGGTCTAAAAGTACCATCGACGGACTCATAGCTCAGCTGGATAGAGTACTCGGCTACGAACCGAGCGGTCGGAGGTTCGAATCCTCCTGAGTCCGCCACTTTCTGAAGTGGCTTTGCTTGTCGAGAAATCTTCAAGAAGAGAAGCTTCAAAAACCAGTGGTAATCTGGTCTAAAACTACCACCACGGACTCATAGCTCAGCTGGATAGAGTACTCGGCTACGAACCGAGCGGTCGGAGGTTCGAATCCTCCTGAGTCCGCCACACCAAAAAGCCCGCTCCTGTAGCGGGCTTTTTCTTTTCTGCCGTTCACGAATCTGTCAGTGCAACGCGACTAGACTCCGTATAAACCCCTGCTGCACGTCGATGTGCTTTTTCGCTGTTGTCCGCCGTCGCACTGTTGGCTTCGAGCGTTGTCACAGCTTTATCGCGCAAACGATTGTTCCAGCCAAAAATTTAAGCGATCAGACAGCTTGAGCAGTGTATGATTGCGCCCGTCAGCCCCGCCGGGGCTTGTGGAATACCACCATGGACTTACCCAGTAGTTACCCCTTAATCCGCTTTATCAAGCCAGATCTGACCGATTGATTCTCCCGGCGTGCTCCGCTGCTGGGAGTGGAGTTCGCCTATGACCGAAGTCGAAGTAAAGAAAGTCCAAGAGAGCCTGCAGGATCGCCTCGCCCAGGTGATCGAGCTACTGCAGCGCCAGCGCGTCGTTGAGGACCTGACTCATCGTCAGGAGGGTCAGCACAACGACCTGGTGGAAAACCTCGTCCACCGCCAGAACCTGGTCGAGCTGCAACGCAAGCTCGATGATCTGCACCCCGCCGACATCGCCTATATCCTCGAAGCCTTGCCCCTGGAAGATCGTCTGACGGTCTGGCAGCTGGTGCGCTCGGATCGTGACGGCGACATCCTTCTCGAAGTTTCCGACGCCGTACGTCAGACGTTGATCGCCGACATGGACGATCACGAGCTGCTGGCTGCGGCCAAGGAAATGGACGCAGACGAACTGGCTGACCTGGCGCCTGAGCTGCCGCGTGACGTTGTCCATGAGCTGATGGAAAGCCTCGATGCCCAGCAGCGTGAGCGCGTGCGTTCGGCCCTGAGCTACGACGAGGAGCAGGTCGGTGCGCTGATGGACTTCGAGATGGTCACCATCCGCGAAGATGTCAGCCTGGAAGTGGTACTGCGTTACCTGCGTCGGCTCAAGGAGCTGCCGGGGCACACCGACAAGCTGTTCGTGGTCGATTACGACGGCATTCTGAAGGGTGTGCTGCCGATCAAGCGTCTGCTGGTCAACGACCCGGACAAGAAGGTGGCGGAGGTCATGGCGACTGACCCTGTCAGCTTCACGCCCGAGGAAGATGCCTACGATGCTGCGCAAGCATTCGAACGTTATGACCTGGTTTCTGCACCGGTGGTCGACAAGAGCAATCGCCTCATCGGCCGTCTGACCATCGACGAGATGGTTGACCTGATTCGTGAAGAGAGCGAAAGCGAAGTGCTCAACATGGCCGGCCTGCGCGAGGAAGAAGATATCTTCGCCTCGGTCTGGCGTTCGCTGCGCAACCGTTGGGCGTGGCTGGCGATCAACCTGATCACCGCCTTCGTCGCCTCGCGGGTGATCGGACTGTTCGAAGGGTCGATCGAAAAGCTGGTAGCGCTTGCGGCGCTGATGCCTATCGTCGCCGGTATCGGTGGTAACTCGGGTAACCAGACCATCACCATGATCGTGCGCGCCATGGCGCTGGACCAGGTATCGCCGGGCAACACCCGTCGTCTGATGCGCAAGGAGCTGGCGGTATCGCTGATCAACGGCCTGATCTGGGGCGGGGTGATCGGGGTAGTGGCGTTCCTGCTCTATGGCAGTTGGTCGCTGGGTGTGGTGATGACCGCGGCAATGACCCTGAACCTGCTGCTGGCGGCGTTGATGGGCGTGTTGATCCCCATGACACTAGTGCGCCTGGGGCGCGACCCGGCGATGGGTTCGAGCGTGATGATCACTGCCGTAACCGACAGCGGCGGCTTCTTCATCTTCCTTGGCCTGGCGACACTGTTCCTGCTCTGACGGATTCAGCTCAAACGAAAAAAGCCAGCTTGCGCTGGCTTTTTTCGTGGGCGTTGGAAGCCTCAGGAAGCGTCGGCAGCCATTTCCACATCGTGAGCGATGAGGGCGACCAGCGCATTCTGCTGGCGATGGGTCAGTTGACGGAAGCGTTGCAGCAATTCGCGTTCGTGCAGGGACAGCTCAGGGCTGTCCAGGCGCATGCTCAGCTCGTCGCCCAGTGCACCTTCCTGGATGAGACTTTGCTCCAGGCGGGCGATGATCTCGGAGTTCATGCTGCGGTGATGGTTGCGCGCTACCTCGGCAATGCGCTCACGCATCCCGTCAGGCAGGCGGACGACGAACTTGTCAGCGGTGCGGCTGGAGTAGATAGCCTGTTTCATTGGGCGCATATAAATTGACCGGTTGTTCTGGTTCAGGGGAAGCGGTTCTCAAATTGGCCGCACGGTAGTGGGTTCGACCGTCGCGACGACAAAATGTTCAACCGTGATGTGATTTTGGATGCTCATCTTGCCTCATGGTCGCCGTTTCCTTGGCGTCAATTCTGTGACAAATAGTGATCCGGGTAAAGGCTTTATGCCAGTACCAATTATCAGAAATGAGTACTGGTTTGAAAAGTTTTACTCTTTCCCGTCTCGCCCTGTTGTCAGGCCTTTGCTGTCAAAATCTCGTAAAGTTCGACAAGACCTGGGGAAAATCATCAAACCCGCAAGATTTCCCTATCCTTGAGCATAGTGGCTATGCAACATGACGCAAGCGTTCCCCATCAGGCCGAAGCGCCCGACGTTGACGTTTTGACCGCGCCCGCGCAAAAAATTCCCTGGCGATGCCATTGATATGCAATTGAATCGCCGCGCAGCTTGGAGAGAAATCGCGGAAAGGGACTACATGGAAATGCCAGCCTTGGGCATGACAAACGGTCGAGCGCTGGTTACCATGCTCGCCGCCGACAGCCTGCGCCGCGTCGGGTGGCTTCTCCAACCCACTGAATTTGCGTAGAATGCGCGCCGTGATGTCCCCTTAGTTCAACGGATAGAACAAGCCCCTCCTAAGGGCTAGATGCTGGTTCGATTCCAGCAGGGGACACATCCTTCCTTTCTCGCCTTTCCCTCCCACTCGCTTGCCACTGCTATCCGGTGATTCGGCTACAGGCGTTTTTGCCTGCGCAGCAGCCTGCCGTGATGGCCAGCGTTGCACCGGCCATCGCGGTCATGCCACTCAGACGGACTGCGTCTTTTCCTTGTCTTCCTGCTGCTTGCTGGTCTCACTCCCCTGGGCCATGTCGGCCGTGTTGGCTGCTGCGCGTTCAGCCTGTTGTTGCAGCTTGGCCTGGGTCTTGAGTTCGACGTCTTCCTTCATGCGTTGGGCGATCTGCTCGTCGATCTTCTGTTTCTTCTCGGGAGGCAAGGCGTTGTAGTCCTCCTCGGTCATGCCGAGCTCCTGCAGGATCTTCTCCTTGATCTTTTCCGCTGGCGACTTGGACATGTAGTCGCGGAACTCCTGCAGCGCATTGCTGGCTGCAGGTTTCGACGAACTGGCCTGCTGGCGTGCGCCAATGTCAGGGTTCTGCAGGGCCACCTTGAGCTTGGCGAAAGCTTCCTGACGAGCGTCTTCGGCATTCTGCTGCGAGGTACTGCCTTGATTGTTCTGCTGCGCTGCTGTGTTGCTGGTGGTCATTGCCTGACGCTGCGGCATGAAATCGGCCTGCACAGCGTCATGGTTGACCCGGCTTGGCTGCTGCAATGCAGTCTGCCAGCCCAGCCCGTTGAGGCTGATCATCATGTGTTTCCTCCTTGGATGGTAATCGCGTTGTGCAAGGGGCAAAACCTGTGCCATTTGGCTCAAGCCAAGCCTGGCGGGGGTTGTAGCCGAGCAACAGGTATCACCTGGGCAGCGGATTGCCCATCGGAGGAAGCGCATTGCCGGTATCGGCAACAGCCGCTGTTGCAAAAAAAGACCCGCAGCACCCCAAGGCGCTGCGGGTCAAAACGGCCAACGCCGCTTCAGTGCTGATCAGATATGCAAGGCATGCCCCAAAGCTCGCAATGCCGCTTCCTGCACGGCCTCGCCCAAGGTCGGGTGGGCATGGATGGTGCCGGCCACGTCTTCCAGCCGCGCGCCCATTTCCAACGATTGGGCGAAGGCTGTGGACAGTTCGGAAACCGCCACCCCGACGGCTTGCCAACCGAGGATCAGATGGTTGTCGCGACGTGCAACCACGCGCACGAACCCGCTTTTCGACTCAAGGCTCATGGCTCGCCCGTTGGCCGCGAAGGGGAACTGCGCAACGATGCAGTCCAGGCCTTCGGCGCTGGCCTGCTCAGGCGTCTTGCCAGCCACCACCACTTCCGGGTCGGTGAAGCACACCGCAGCAATCGCGGTGGGCTCGAAGCGGCGTGTCTTGCCGGCGATAAGTTCGGCGACCATCTCGCCCTGGGCCATCGCTCGGTGTGCGAGCATCGGTTCGCCGGCCACGTCGCCGATCGCCCAGACGTTGCGCATGCTGGTCTGGCAGCGCTCGTCGATGGCGATCGCCGTACCGTTCATCTTCAGCGCCAGGCTCTCCAGGCCGAAGCCCTGAGTGCGTGGTCGACGGCCAACGGCGACCAGTACCTGATCGGCTTCCAGGCGCAGCTGTTGGCCTGCACCGTCGCGTGCCGACAGACAGCCATGTTCATAGCCTTCGACGCTGTGTCCTAAGTGCAGTGCGATGCCAAGTTTTTTCAGCGACTCAGCCACCGGTGCGGTCAGCTCGGCGTCGTAGGTGGGCAGGATGCGATCACGCGCTTCTACCACGCTCACACGAGCACCGAGCTTGCGGTAGGCGATGCCCAGCTCCAGGCCGATATAGCCGCCGCCGACCACCACCAGGTGCTGCGGCAGGCTTTTCGGTGCCAGGGCCTCGGTAGAGGAAATCACCGGCCCGCCCAGCGGCAGCATCGGCAGCTCGACACTGCTCGAGCCGGTCGCCAGCAACAGGTGTTCGCACTGGATGCGCTGGCCGTCGACCTCGACGTTCTTGCCGTCGAGGATCTTCGCCCAGCCATGGAGCACCTTCACCCCATGTTTCTTCAGCAAGGCCGCCACACCGCTGGTGAGGCGGTCGACGATGCCGTCCTTCCATTCGACGCTGCGCGCAATGTCCAGCTGCGGTGCCGAGACGCTGATGCCCAGTGCCGAGCTGTCAGCATACCGGCTGGTCTGGTGGAACTGCTCGGCCACGTGGATCAGCGCCTTGGACGGAATGCAGCCGATGTTCAGGCAAGTGCCGCCCAGTGCCTGCCCTTCGACCAGCACGGTGGGGATGCCCAGTTGCCCGGCGCGGATGGCGGCCACGTAGCCGCCGGGGCCCCCGCCGATAATCAGCAGGGTGGTATCGAGGATCTGTTGCATGCTCACTCCACGAACAGGCAGGCGGGCTGTTCCAGCAGGCCGCGCACGGCCTGGATGAACAGGGCGGCGTCCATCCCGTCGACCACGCGATGGTCGAACGAGCTGGACAGGTTCATCATCTTGCGCACCACGATCTGGCCATCGATCACCACGGGGCGCTCGACCATGCGGTTGACGCCGACGATCGCCACTTCGGGAGTGTTGACCACCGGCGTGCTGACGATACCGCCCAGGGCACCGAGGCTGGTCAGGGTGATGGTCGAGCCGGACAGCTCTTCCCGACTGGCCTTGTTGTTGCGCGCGGCATTGGCCACGCGGGCGATCTCGCTGGCGTTGCTCCACAGGCTGCCGGCTTCGGCGTGACGCAGTACTGGCACCATGAGGCCGTTGTCACCTTGGGTGGCGATACCCACGTGTACGGCGCCGTGGCGGGTGATGATCTGGGCCTCGTCGTCGTAGGTGGCGTTGATCTGCGGGAAATCGCGCAGGGCGACGACCATGGCGCGCACCAGGAAGGGCAGCAGCGTGAGCTTGCCACGGCTTTCGCCATGCTTGGCGTTGAGCTGCTGGCGCAGGGCTTCGAGCTGGGTGACGTCGATTTCCTCGACATAGCTGAAGTGCGCGACGCGGCGCTTGGCATCCTGCATGCGCTGGGCGATCTTGCGGCGCAGGCCGATCACCGGCACCTGCTCGCTGTCGGTGCGCTTGCCGTAGCCAGCTGGCGCCTGGCCGAGGGCGGTCTGCGGCTTGCTGATGAAGGCGTCGAGGTCTTCGTGCAGGATGCGCCCGGCCGGGCCGCTGCCGTGCACGTAACGCAGCTCGATGCCGGCATCCAGGGCGCGCTTGCGCACGGCAGGTGAAGCCAACGGTTTCTCATGCGCCTCGCGCGGAACGATCGGCGCGGCGGTGTGGCTCGTCGCTGGTTGCGGACGGTTTTCGGGCTGCGGCTCGATCTTCGTCTGGGCTGGCGCTGGCGCTGGCGCGGCGTGCGCCTCGGCCGGCTTGGCCTGCGGTGCGTCGATGTGGTTGCCGCTGCCTTCGACTTCGATACGGATCAGCTCGCTGCCGACCGCCATGACCTCACCGGGCTGGCCACCCAGGGCCAAGACCTTGCCGCTGACCGGCGAAGGAATTTCTACCGTGGCCTTGTCGGTCATGACATCGGCCACCACCTGGTCTTCTGCGATCACATCGCCGACCTTGACGAACCATTCCACCAGCTCGACCTGCGCGATGCCTTCACCGATATCCGGCATCTTGATGACGTGCGTGCCCATTCAGACCTCCATGACCCGTTTCAATGCCGCACCTACCCGCGAAGGACCAGGGAAGTAGGCCCATTCCTGTGCGTGGGGGTAGGGGGTGTCCCAGCCGGTGACGCGCTCGATCGGCGCTTCGAGGTGATGGAAGCAATGCTCCTGGACCAGCGAAACCAGCTCGGCGCCAAAGCCGCAGGTACGGGTGGCCTCGTGGACCACCACGCAACGCCCGGTCTTCTTCACCGAGGCGACGATGGTTTCCAGGTCCAGCGGCCAGAGGCTGCGCAGGTCGATGACTTCGGCGTCGACGCCACTCTCCTCGGCGGCCACTTGGGCCACGTAGACCGTGGTGCCGTAGGTCAGCACGGTGACATCGTTGCCGGGGCGGGTGATCGCCGCCTTGTCCAGCGGCACCTTGTAGTAGCCGTCCGGCACGGCACTGTGCGGGTGCTTCGACCAGGGGGTTACCGGGCGGTCGTGGTGCCCGTCGAACGGGCCGTTGTACAAGCGCTTGGGCTCGAGGAAGATCACCGGGTCGTCGCACTCGATCGAGGCGATCAGCAGGCCCTTGGCGTCATAGGGGTTGGATGGCATCACCGTACGCAGGCCGCAGACCTGGGTGAACATCGCTTCGGGGCTCTGGCTGTGGGTCTGACCGCCGTAGATGCCGCCGCCGCAGGGCATGCGCAGGGTCAGCGGCGAGATGAATTCGCCGGCCGAACGATAGCGCAGGCGAGCCATCTCCGAGACGATCTGGTCGGAGGCGGGGTAGAAGTAGTCGGCGAACTGGATTTCCACCACCGGGCGCAGGCCATAGGCGCCCATGCCCACGGCGGTGCCGACGATGCCGCTCTCGGAGATCGGTGCATCGAATACCCGCGACTTGCCGTACTTGGTCTGCAGGCCTTCGGTGCAGCGGAACACGCCGCCGAAATAGCCGACGTCCTGGCCGTAGACCACCACGTCGTCGTCGCGCTCGAGCATGACATCCATGGCTGAGCGCAGGGCCTGGATCATGGTCATGGTAGTGGTGGCCATGGCGGTTTCCGGGTTGATGCTGTTGTTGTGATCGTTCATTTCAAACCCCCAGTTCCTGGCGTTGCCGGCGCAGGTGATCGGGCATTTCCTTGTACACGTCCTCGAACATCGAGGCGGCGCTGGGGATATGGCCATTGGCGAGGGTGCCGAACTGTTCGGCGTCCTTCTGTGCCTTGATCACCTCGGCTTCGAGCTCGGCACTGACGGCCTGGTGCTCTTCTTCGGACCAGTGGCCGGCCTTGATCAGGTGCTGCTTGAGGCGCAGGATCGGATCGCCCAGCGGGAAGTGGCTCCAGTCGTCGGCAGGGCGGTATTTGGATGGATCATCCGAGGTGGAGTGCGGGCCGGCGCGGTAGGTGACCCATTCGATCAGCGTCGGGCCCAGGCCACGGCGGGCACGTTCGGCGGCCCAGCGCGAGGCGGCGTACACGGCGATGAAGTCGTTGCCGTCGACCCGCAGCGAGGCGATGCCGCAGCCCACGCCGCGGCCGGCGAAGGTGGTCGACTCGCCACCGGCGATGGCCTGGAAGGTGGAGATCGCCCACTGGTTGTTGACCACGTTGAGGATCACCGGGGCGCGGTAGACGTGGGCGAAGGTCAGGGCGGTGTGGAAGTCGGATTCGGCTGTGGCGCCGTCACCGATCCAGGCCGAGGCGATCTTGGTGTCACCCTTGATCGCCGACGCCATGGCCCAGCCGACCGCCTGCACGAACTGGGTCGCCAGGTTGCCACTGATGGTGAAGAAGCCCGCCTCGCGCACCGAGTACATGATCGGCAATTGGCGGCCCTTGAGCGGGTCGCGGGTGTTGGACAGCAGCTGGCAGATCATTTCCACCAGCGACACGTCGCGGGCCATCAGGATGCTCTGCTGGCGATAGGTGGGGAAGCACATGTCGGTGCGGTTCAGGGCCAATGCCTGACCGCTGCCAATGGCTTCCTCGCCCAGGCTCTGCATGTAGAAGGACATCTTCTTCTGGCGCTGGGCGACCACCATGCGGCTGTCGAAGATGCGCGTCTTGAGCATGGCGCGCATGCCCTGGCGCAGCACCTGCGGGTCGATGCCTTCGGCCCAGGGGCCGACAGCATTGCCGTGCTCGTCGAGCACACGCACAAGGCTGTAGGAGAGGTCCGCAGTGTCGGCGGGCTCTACGTCGATAGGTGGTTTACGGACTTGACCGGCATCGTTCAGACGCAGGTAGGAGAAATCGGTCTGGCAGCCTGGCCGGCCTGTGGGCTCGGGCACATGCAAACGCAGGGGGGCGTACTCGTTCATGCTTTTTACGCTCGCTCGAATGTTGTTTTTGTGAGCTCTGAAGCGGCCGCCGCTGCCTACTGGCTTGTGACTGGTAGGTCAGCGTCATTTACATCTTAGAGGCTGGGCCGAAGAATTTTTCTCTCAAGTTCATTGCCTTTATCGCGTGGCGCAGATAAACATTCTGAATAAACACAAGAATCAGGTGAATTTTCCTCATGCGTAAACTCGATCGCACAGATATCGGCATTCTCAACAGCCTCCAGGAGAACGCCCGAATCACCAACGCAGAGCTTGCGCGCTCGGTGAACCTCTCGCCGACTCCCTGTTTCAACCGGGTCAAGGCGATGGAGGAGCTGGGGGTCATCCGCCAGCAAGTGACCTTGCTGTCGCCCGAAGTGCTGGGCCTGGATGTCAACGTGTTCATTCATGTCAGCCTGGAGAAGCAGGTGGAGCAGTCATTGCATCGTTTCGAGGAGGAGATCGCCGAGCGCCCCGAGGTGATGGAGTGCTACCTGATGACAGGCGATCCGGATTACCTGCTGCGCGTGCTGTTGCCGAGCATCCAGGCGCTGGAGCGCTTTCTCGATTACCTGACGCGGCTGCCGGGGGTGGCCAATATCCGCTCCAGCTTTGCGCTCAAGCAGGTGCGCTACAAGACGGCGTTGCCGTTGCCGGCCAATGGCATGACCTTGCGCGAGTAGTTGTCAGTGCAGGCCCTGTCGCGGGGCAAGTCGCAGCGATAGGCGTCGCCACCGCTCTACAGGGTGCTTGATATTTTAAACACCCCCGGCCTATGTTGTGGCTGTCGCCGTTCGCGGCATGCCTAAAACAACAAGGACCAGCGTCATGACGACCGAGCGCCTGACCGGCATCGACGAAATCGAATGCATCACCCCCGACCTCAATGGCGTCCCGCGCGGCAAGGTGATGACCGCCGAGGGCTTTCTCGAAGGCCGGCGCCTGCAGATGGCGCGTGGCGTGCTGCTGCAATGCATCATGGGCGGCTACCCGCCGGCGAAGTTCTACGGCAGCGATGATGGCGACCTGGCGCTGGTCGCCGACCCTGGGCAAACCCATGTCCTGCCTTGGAGCGACAGCCCTCGGGCACTGGCCATCTGCGATGCGGTCGAGCTCGATGGTACGCCCTCGGGGCTTTCGACCCGTGGCCTGCTCAAGGCGGTGATCGCCCGTTATGCGGCGCTGGGGCTTGCGCCGGTGGTGGCCACCGAACTGGAGTTCTTCGTCTTCGCCCCGAACAGTGATCCGGGCCAGCCGTTCCAGCCACCGCTGGGCAGGGACGGGCGTCGCGAGCTGGGCCATTCGGCCTTCAGCGTCAGCTCCAACAATGGCCTGCGCCCGTTCTTCAGTGAGGTCTACCGGTGCATGGCAGCACTGGGCCTGCCACGCGACACCTTCATGCACGAGATGGGCGTCAGTCAGTTCGAGATCAACCTGTTGCACGGTGATCCGTTGCTGCTGGCCGACCAGACCTTCCTGTTCAAGCACCTGCTCAAGGAGGTTGCGCTCAAGCATGGTTTGACCGTGGTCTGCATGGCCAAGCCGCTGGCACATACCCCTGGCAGTTCGATGCACATCCACCAGAGCCTGGTGGAGATCGGCACCGGCCGTAACGTGTTCAGTGACGAACAGGGCAGGGCAACCGACACCTTCCATCACTTCATCGGCGGCTTGCAGGCGTGCATGGCCGACTTCACCGCCCTGTTCGCGCCCAACGTCAACTCCTACCAGCGTCTGTGCCACCCGTACGCATCGCCGAACAATGCTTGCTGGTCAGAGGATAATCGCGCTGCCGGCCTGCGCATCCCGGCCAGTTCGCCGGTGGCGCGACGTGTGGAAAACCGCCTGCCTGGCGCCGACACCAACCCTTACCTGGCGATCGCCGCAAGTCTGGCGGCCGGGCTGCAGGGTATCGAGCGCAAGCTGCAGCTCACGCCGGCGATCCAGGGCGAGTTCGTGGTGCCCGAGCACCTGAGCCTGCCGTGCACGCTGCACGCGGGGATCGAGCGCCTGCGTCGCAGCACGTTGGCGCGGGAACTGTTTGGCGAGGAGTTCATCGAAGGCTACGTCGCCACCAAGACCCTGGAATTGACGGATTTCTTCGATGAGATCACGCCGTGGGAGCGTAGGGTGCTGGCCGCGCAGGCCTGATCGCGACAGAAGCTTTGCCCGGCGCGCCGCTCCTGGCTTTTTTTCATTGCCAGGGGCCCGCGTCCGGGAAATTGCCCTTATGCTTGCCAGCAGCACCACACCTGCCCAAGGAGCCCGCGGGGACGCATGCGCCAGATCTGGAAGTCATTTCGCTCGTTGTACTTCGCCGCCCTGATGATGCTGATCGGCTCAGGCCTGTTGAGTACCTACCTGGCGTTGCGCCTGGCTGCCGACCATGTCGACAGTCTGTGGGTCGGTGCGCTGATGGCGGCCAACTATTTCGGCCTGGCAGTGGGCGGCAAGGTCGGTCACCGATTGATCGCCCGGGTCGGGCATATTCGTGCGTATGCCACCTGTGCCGGCATCGTCGGCGCGGCGGTGCTCGGGCATGGGATGACCAACTTCGTGCCCGCCTGGATCGGCCTGCGGATGATCGTGGGCCTGGGCATGATGTGCCAGTACATGGTCATCGAGAGCTGGCTCAACGAACAGGCCGACGCCAAGCAGCGCGGTGCAGTATTCAGCGGCTACATGATCGCGTCCTACCTCGGGTTGGTACTGGGTCAGTTGATCCTGGTGGTGCATCCGGCACTGGGGCCTGAGCTGCTGATGCTGGTCGCCATGTGCTTCGCCCTGTGCCTGGTGCCGGTGGCGATGACCCGGCGCATTCACCCGGCGCCGCTGCGGCCGGCGCCGATGGAGCCGAAGTTCTTCATCAAGCGGGTACCGCAGTCGTTGAGTACTGTGCTTGGCGCGGGCCTGATCGTCGGTTCCTTCTATGGTCTGGCCCCTCTGTATGCGGCGCGCCAGGGGCTGAGCACCGAGCAGGTCGGTCTGTTCATGGGTTGCTGTATTTTTGCCGGGCTTCTCGTGCAATGGCCTCTGGGCTGGCTGTCGGATCGTTACGATCGGGCAGTGCTGATCCGCAGTGTATCGATCGGCCTGGCGGTGGTTTCGCTGCCGCTGGCGCTGTTGCCCAGTGTGCCGCTGGAGTTGCTGTTCGCGGCAGGCTTCATCGTTTCGTTGCTGCAATTCTGCCTCTACCCATTGGCCGTGGCGTTCTCCAATGACCACGTGGAAAGCGAGCGACGGGTATCGCTGACGGCGATGCTGCTGGTCACCTATGGCGTGGGTGCGAGCATCGGTCCGCTGGTGGCGGGCGTTCTGATGAAGGCGTTGGGCGCACAGATGCTCTATGCCTTCTTCACCTTCTTTGCCCTGGTGCTGGTGTGGCGTATTCGGCCGAAGGCGGTCACCGGGCTGCACCAGGTGCAGGATGCACCGCTGGGCCACGTGGCTATGCCGGCGGCAGGTTCGCCTCTGTCGGCTGCGCTCGACCCGCGGGTCGACGAGCAGACCGTGCAGGACGTGATGCAGGCGCCGGTGGCGGCGGAGGATACCGAGGCCGAGGAAGAGAAGGACACAGCTGCCAAGGCGCCGCAGGCCGAGGCAGACAAGTCGGTTTGACGCAGGCTGTGCCGGCCCTGTCGCGGGGCCCCACGGACCAGAACGAAAACGCCACCGATCGGTGGCGTTTTTCATTTGAGCTAGACGATCAGTAGTCGTCCTTGTCGAACCGCCGTGCTTCGCGCTGCAACTGATACACGAAGCTCTCGATCTTGCGCTGGCTTTGCCCATTCAAGTTGTGGAAGCGCACGCCGGCGAAGGTGGTGTTGATCCGCTCTTCGAAGTGCAGGTGGCGCAATTCCACCATGACGTCGGTCAGGCCCAAGGGGTTGGCTGCCTTGAAGCGCTCGTACACCTGGCCGAGTTGCAGGCGGTCTTCGACATTGCCGTCGAAGCGCAGCTTGCAGCCGGTGGCGGACACGTCGAGCAGCTTGCCGCGCAGCGCGCCGTTACCCTTGAGGTGGGTGCCGTCGAGGATGATGTCGACCAGTTGCGACAGTTTCAGCGCTGCGCGGAAGGCATTGCGGCGCTGGTGGTAGGTCATTTCGGTGGGGAGCGGGCCGCGGTAGCAGCGGTGGCCATCGACTTCGCCGATGGTCAGCGGAGTGTTGCACTCCCAGGCAATGCGTACGCCATCGTGGAAACCTTCGACACGGAAGGGTTCGCCGTTCTCGATGAATTTCTCGCCATCACGCGGGATCATTTCGTCCAGTGCCAGAACGTTGGCGTCCCGGTCCACCTGTACCACGTAACTCTGGAAGCGCTGGCTGCGCTCATGGAAGCTGATGATCAGCGGATCATGGCTGTCCATCAGCTGGCGCAGGTTCGCCGAAATCTCCAGAGGAGTGGTCAGCACTTTTGGTGGCTGAGGAGCATCGGACTCATTGAACACGGGTAATCAATCTCCAGGCAAAAACGACACACGCAAGTAACGGCATTTTGCCAGTATGTTCCGTGCCTTGAATAGGAATAATCACACCTGGCTGATCGCCCGGGGCTTGTCCATGGGGGAGGTGGTGCCACGGCTATCGTACAGCGACGGAGAGTCGCCGCCGTTGAGGATTCTGATCTGGTTGGCCGTGGCGTGCTGTTGCACCTGGATGACCCGGCCGTTGGTCTCGTTGACCTTCTGGCAGGTGTCCATCAACTGGGTCAGCACATCGAGTTGCTGCAGGATGATCTCGCCGTTGGGCGATTGTGCAGCGACGGCCTGCACACCTGCCCGGTCGGCGCTGAGGCCGAGCCCGTTGAGCAGGTGATTGCGCCGCATGCCCTGCTGCTCGAGCAAGACGATCAGCGATTGCTTGCGGGCGAGGATGGTCTCCAGCACCTGCATGTCCCGACCGTGCAGGGCGACCGTTTCCTTCTGGAGCAGGTCGAGCAGTTCCTGGGTCGGCGCGATGTCGTCTTCGATCAGTTGCAGCAGTGTGGTGTCGTGCATGGCTGGCTCTTGGCTCTGGCGTCCTGGAAGTCAGCGCACCGTAAGGTTAGCGCTGCGCTTCGAAATCAAGCAGTTTGCTGGCGACCCGGCCGGCATCGACCTGGTAGCTGCCGTCTGCGATCGCCTGCTTCAACTGGGCCACACGGGCGCTGTCGACTGCGGGTTGATCGCGCAGCTTGTCGCTGATCTTCTGCAACTGCTGGGCCTCTTGACTGAGGTGTACCGCTTCTCCGCTGACGCTGGCAGGCTTGCCTGCATCGCTGGCAGCACCGGTTTTTTCGGTGTTGCCCGATGCGGCATTGCCGCGAACGCCGCCCGTTATGGACGGAGAGTTATTCAAACGACTGAAGTCGATGACCATGATCAGAAACCTCTGGGTAAATAGGACGCTTGCCTTTGTTTCGGCTAACTCGAAACAAACTTTAGGCACAAATGTTTTGCCGTCCGTCAGCAAACCCGCGTATCCCGATTTCTGACACAGTTTAGGAAAAGCGGTTCATCGCCGCCAGTCCCGGGGCCCTGCAATATTTCGTCGGCGAGGATCCGCCGGCGGCTTCTTTCTACATCGCCACTTCGACCTGGCCCGGCCCGACCACCGTGGCCTTGACCACGCGCTGGGAGTTGAGATTACGCACGCGGATCTGTTCGGTCAGGCCGCCTTTGCTCAGGGCTTCGCCTGGCATGCGTACGCTCAGGCCGCCACTGCGGGCGGTGATCACCACGTGGTCGCCCTTGCGAATCACATCTGCCTGTTCCAGTTGCTGCAGCGTCAGGACCTGGTCAAGGACGGTCGGGCGCAGCAGTTTCATGCCCACGGCCTGGTCGAGTTCGCTCAGAAAGCCCTGGCCCAGGGTGCTGACGTCACGCTCGCGCAGGGCCACGTCACCTTCACCGATCACGCTTTCGCGCTTGAGCGGGCGGGTCATGACCACCACGTCGCGAAACAGCTTGACCTGTGCTGGCACGAACACGGTCCAGGGCGAAGTACCGTCGCAACGTACCCGTACCGTCACTCGCCCAAGCGGCTGGGCCGGGCTTTCCAGCGAGGCGTCCAGTTGCTGGCTGCACACCGGCATGCGCAGGCGTGGGTCAAGATTGTTGACCTGGATGTCATAACGCCCCACGGTCTGGGTGCGCGTCATGTAGTCTTCGACGGTGAATTCAAGAAACCCTTGGGTGACACCGATAAGCTGTTCAGGCAAGGTAAACGAATCCGCCAGCGTGCGGGCGCCGGATGCGAGCAGGCATGCAATGGCCAGGGGGATGGCCAGCAGGCGCGTCAGTCGTCGGAAAAATGTCGTTTTCGTATACATACGCTCAAAAAAGCAAAGCCCGTGCCGACTTGTTGGCAAGCGAGCAGAAAAATAGAAGGAGTCTGGCATGGCTGGCGTTATGGATTCGGTCAACCAGCGCACGCAACTGGTTGGACAGAATCGCCTCGAGCTGCTGTTGTTCCGTCTCAATGGCGATCAACTCTACGGCATCAACGTGTTCAAGGTCCGGGAAGTGCTGCAGTGCCCGGAGCTGACACTGTTGCCCAAGTCCCATCCGGTGGTGCGCGGTGTGGCGAACATTCGTGGGGCGACCATCCCCATCCTCGACCTGTCGATGGCGACGGGGCTGCCGGGCCTGAAAGAAGAGACCCGTAACAGTTTCGTGATCATTACCGAGTACAACACCAAGACCCAGGGTTTCCTGGTGCACTCGGTCGAGCGCATCGTCAACATGAACTGGGAAGAGATCCACCCACCACCCAAGGGTACCGGGCGTGATCACTACCTGACGGCGGTCACCCGGGTAGACAACCGCATGGTCGAGATCGTCGATGTCGAGAAGGTGCTTGCGGAAGTGGCGCCGTCCTCGGAGTCGGTCTCCGCCGGCGTGGTCGATGCCGAGGTGCAGGACAAGGCCGTGTTGCTGCGGGTACTGACCGTCGACGATTCGTCGGTGGCGCGCAAGCAGGTCAGCCGTTGCCTGCAGACCGTGGGCGTGGAGGTAGTGGCGCTCAACGACGGCCGCCAGGCGCTGGACTACCTGCGCAAGCTGGTGGATGAGGGCAAGCGGCCGGAGGAAGAGTTCCTGATGATGATCTCCGACATTGAAATGCCGGAAATGGACGGCTATACCCTCACCGCCGAGATTCGTAACGATCCGCGCATGCAAAAATTGCACATCGTCCTGCATACTTCGCTATCGGGCGTGTTCAACCAGGCGATGGTCAAGAAGGTTGGCGCTGACGACTTTCTGGCCAAGTTCAAGCCGGACGACCTGGCCCAGCGCGTAGTCGATCGGATCAAGGCAACGCATTGAAACGGCCGGGGCAAGCCCCGGCGCAAGTGATTGAAAAGAGGCGGCAGCATTGTCTACGGGTAATTTGGATTTCGAACAGTTCCGGGTATTCCTGGAGAAAGCCTGTGGCATCCTGCTGGGCGAAAATAAGCAGTATCTGGTGTCCAGCCGTCTCAACAAGCTGATGGAGCAACAGGGCATCAAGAGCTTGGGTGAGCTGGTGCAGCGCATCCAGACCCAGCCCCGCAGTGGCCTGCGCGAGCAGGTGGTCGATGCCATGACCACCAACGAGACCCTGTGGTTTCGCGACACCTATCCGTTCGAAGTACTGAAGAACAAGGTGATTCCCGAGTTCATCCGCAGCAACCCCGGTCAGCGCCTGCGCATGTGGTCGGCGGCCTGCTCGTCGGGGCAGGAGCCGTATTCGATCTCGATGGCCATCGATGAGTTCGAGCGCAGCAACCTGGGCCAGTTGAAGATGGGGGCGCAGATCGTCGCCACTGATCTTTCCGGCGCCATGCTCAATAACTGCAAGACCGGTGAGTACGATAGCCTGGCGATTGCCCGTGGCTTGTCGCAGGAGCGCCTGCAGCGCTACTTCGACCCGAAAGGGCCGGGGCGCTGGGCGGTGAAGCCGGCGATTCGCAGTCGGGTGGAGTTCCGCTCCTTCAACCTGCTCGACAGCTATGCGGCGCTGGGCAAGTTCGACATCGTGTTCTGCCGCAATGTGTTGATCTACTTCTCCGCGCAGGTGAAGAAAGACATCCTCATGCGTATCCACGCGACGCTCAAGCCAGGGGGGTATCTGTTCCTGGGGGCTTCGGAGGCGCTCAATGGCTTGCCGGATCATTACCAGATGGTTCAGTGCAGTCCGGGGATCATCTATCAGGCCAAGTGAATGAAAAGGCCGGTATCGAGAGATACCGGCCTTTTCGTTTTCGGGACTGCGAACACAAGACCTTGCCTCTGCTTTTGTCTTCAGGCGGCAAGGTCAGGATCGTTGGAGGTTGCGATCAGAAGTCGTACCGCACCTTCGCCGAGAACACGTCGGCATTGAAGCCCGACTTGCCCACGTAGTCGTAATTGACCCCAAGGGTCACCGCACCCAGCTTGTAGTCTGCTCCAATGCCCGCCTCGTAGCTGTTGCGCACGGCACTCGCGCCGCGGGTCACGAATGGCGTGTTGCCAAGCAGGAAGGTCGAGGTGCTGTTGGTCTGGTCGGCGGCGAAGTCGTGGTAGCCCATCAGCTTCAACTGCGGCTCCAGGGTCCCGACGCCAATGGCATAGCTGCCCGCTACCCGTACACCTGCGCCGAGTTCGAGCGCTTCGTAGCGTTCATCTTCGACCTTGAGCGCGGCGGACGAGCCTTTCTCGCGGTAGCCATCGATATCGACACGGCTGTAGCGCGCGGCCACGCGTGGCTCGACCAGCAGTTGCGGGTTGATGTGCCAGGTGTAACCACCGACCAGGTTCACGGCCAGCTGGTTGCTGTCGTAATCGGCCTTGGCTCGGGTATCAGCGATCTCGCGCTTGCCTTCGTTGTCGCCCAGGCCGTAGGTCAGGCTGGCGTCGACGAAGTAGTTGCCCAGGGTGTAGGCGCTGTACAGGGTGAAGGCATGGCTCTCTACCGAAGTCTTGTTGCCACTGCTGCCGTTGACGTCGGTGTCCAGGAAGCTGTAAGCCAGGCCCAGGGTGAGCTGGTCGTTGAACTTGCCATCGGCGCCGACGGCAATACCGCGACTGTAGGCGTTGTAACCGGCCACGCCGTCACGGTTGTTCTGGGTGGCGTCGCTGTACAGCGATTGAATCCACACGCCGGCCTGGCTGAAGCCTTCGCCCGAAGAGGCGCCACGCAGGCTGCTGGCACGGCTGCTGATGGCGTTGCCGATCATGCGCTGGCTTCCGGTGGCCGCCTGGCGGGCGCCGCCGTTGACTTCCGGGGTCAGCTGGCGGGCCAGTCTCGCGACCTGGGCCTGGTCGGCGGTGGCGGCGTAGGCCAGCAGCGGGTCGCCTTTGGGCAGTTGAGCCAGGAGGCCATTGTTGATGGCGTTACCGATAGCGCCCTGGGCATTGCCGTTGCCGCCGCCTTCCTTGACGATTTCGGTGATCTCGTCGACCGGCTTGGTCGTGACTTGCGCGTAGATCTTGTTGTCTTCCACCGCGCTGCTCTGCACGCGCAGCAGTGCCGAGGTGCTGGTGACCTGGATGCCGTTGGGGTCAAGGTCGTGGCCGGCGGTGTCCACCAGCTGTACCTGGCCGGCCTCGACCAGCAGGTAGCGCGATCCGGACGGCTGGAAGTCCTCTTCGTCGGCGTGCAGGGCGATGCGCGAGCCTTGTTCGAACTTGCTGGTGCCGCTGACCTTGAGTACCGCCACGCTCGGGTCGGTTTCGCTGGACAGCTCCAGGCCCAGCGCGGAGTTGCCGGCGATCGACAGGTTGCCGTCGATCACGGTGCGGGCCGCGGTCAGTGACAAGGTTGCACGGGTGTCGTCGCTCAGGTTGCCGACTTCGATCCAGCCATCGGGCTTGAGGCGGATGTCCGGGGTGCTGTGGGGCAGGTAGTGGGCCTGGAACTCGCTGTCACCTTCGACCTCGATGTTGCTCAGCCCGTCCAGCATGCCGGTGATCTGGCTGCCCTCGCGCAGGATGAGTTCGACCGGCCGATTGCTGTGGCTGGCGTCGATGGCCACCTGGGCCATGATGATGCCGCTGTTGAAGATGTTCAGGTCGCCGTGGTCACGGTACCAGGGTTGCTGGCCGGGGGCGTCGAACGCGACATCGCCGATGCGAATGCCGGTGCCGCTCAGGGCGTAGATCGAGCCACGGTTGTCGATGTGTCGCCCGAGGCTGGTGGTCAGGGTTGCACCGTCGAGCGCGATGGCCTGGCTATTGGTGTCGCTGGCGACGATATTGCCGTGGTTTTCGATGCTGTCCAGGCGGGTTGGCATGCCGGTGGCGCCGCCGCGCGAAGTGGCGTTGACGCTGATGGCATTGGGGCCGCTGCTTTCGATGGCGCCGCGGTTGATGATCTTGCCCTGCACGGTGGCACCGGCGAGGTTGAGAGTGATCGCGTTGTAGCCATAGGCGCGGATCTTGGCATTCCGGGCATTGACCACGTCGCCCTTGATCAGCGTCGATTGACCGGTGGCGCTGGCCAGGTTGATGCCGTAGGCCTCTCGTCGGTTGATGATGCCGATGCCGGTGCCGGCCTGGAGCGTGCCCTGGTTGATCAGGTTGCCATCGAGCGTGGTATTGCTGATTTTCAGCGCATTGCCATCGAGGCTGGTGCTCCTGACGAAGGCCTGGTTCACCAGGTCGCCGGTCACCTGGCTGTTGCGCAGGGTGAGGGCATCGCTGCGATTGACCATGTCCACGGTGGTGCGGTCGTTGTCGTTGACCGGGCTGTTGAAGGTCAAGCCGCCCTGTACGGTGGCGTCGTCAAGCACGATCGCACTGCGGGAAATATTGGTGAAGCTGCCGCCGAACTCGAGCCCGTTCGCGTAGCTCTGGTGGCTTGAGGTGAAGCCGGCATCGGTAAGCTGGACGGTCTGGCCGTGGGCAGGCAGGGCGCAGGCGGCAATTGCCAGGGCCAGCAGGGTCTTGCGATAGGTCAGCGGGGACACGGTTTCTTCCTTGGAAGGCAATGGGGACAGTGCGCATCCATGCTGTGCCTGAAACCGTAACTAGTGGCCTCATGCCACATTTCTGCGCGGTCGCGAATGCTACGCGCAGTGATGGCAAAATAACACTGGTCTGTTGACGTCAATTTTTTGGATTGCCGCTTTTGCCGCTCTGCAATTGCCGCTCACCCGCCACCAAGCGGAAGCACTTTGCCGCTTTTCTGGCATTGCCGCTGCTCACTGATACAGCCGATGCCCGATATTACTGGGGTTGTGCCTGTTGGCACAGGCCTTGCTATAGCTTGGCCAACGCAACGCTGGTCAACCTTCGAAGGTTCCCCGACATGAGCATCAGCTTCGACAAGGCCCTGGGCATCCATGAAAAGGCACTGGGCTTCCGCGCCCAGCGCGCCGAGGTGCTGGCCAACAACATCGCCAACGCCGACACGCCCAACTACAAGTCGCGTGACATGGACTTCTCCTCGGTGCTTGCCGCCGAAGCAGACAAACAAAGCAACGGGCGTATCTCGCTGACCCGCACCAACGGCCATCACATCGAGGCCGAAGGCCTGGCCATGGCCGACGACAGCCTCAAGTACCGCACGCCGATGCAGCCGTCGATCGATCAGAACACCGTCGATGCCCAGATCGAACAGTCGAACTATGCGCAGAACGCGATCGACTTCCAGGCCAGCTTCACCTTGCTCAACAGTAAATTCAAAGGGCTGGTATCGGCCCTGCGTGGAGAGTGACCATGTCCCTTGCCAGTGTCTTCAACATCGCCGGTAGCGGCATGAGCGCGCAGAACACGCGCCTTAACACCGTCGCCTCGAACATCGCCAACGCCGAGACCGTCTCCTCGAGCATCGATCAGACCTACCGCGCGCGCCACCCTGTGTTCGCCACCACCTTCGAGCAGGCCCAGAACGGTGCCGGCCAGTCGCTGTTCGACGACCAGGGCCAGGCCGGCCAGGGTGTGCAGGTCAAGGGGATCATCGAGGACCAGAGCAATCTGGAAGCCCGCTACGAGCCCAATCACCCGGCGGCGAACAAGGACGGCTACGTCTACTACCCGAACGTCAACGTGGTCGAGGAAATGGCTGACATGATCTCCGCCAGCCGTGCGTTCCAGACCAACGCCGAGTTGATGAACACCGCCAAGACCATGATGCAGAAGGTACTGACCCTGGGTCAGTGATTGAGGAGCGCAACGCATGGCAGTCAATATCAATGATGTGCTCGCCAATTCTGGTGTTAGCAACGGCACCAAGAAGCCAACCAGCGAGCCGACCGACAAGAACGCGCTCGGCAAGGATGCCTTCCTGCAGTTGCTGGTCACCCAGATGCAGCACCAGAACCCGCTCGACCCGCAGGACAACGGTGAGTTCGTTGCCCAGCTGGCGCAGTTCAGCAGCCTGGAGGGTATCCAGACCCTCAACGAGTCGGTCAATGCCATTACCGGTTCGCTGGGTTCGTCCCAGGCGCTGCAGGCGTCGTCGCTGGTCGGTCGCTCGGTGATCGTGCAGAACGACAAGGCGTTGGTCGATCCGACCAAGAGCTTCAATGGTCAGGTCGTGGTGCCGCAGAACATCGAGAGCGGCAAGGTCACGATCAAGGACAAGGATGGCAATGTCGTCAAGACCATCCAGTTGGGCGAACAGAAGAAAGGCACTGCCGACTTCATCTGGGATGGCACCAACGACAAGGGCGAGAAGGTCGCGGCGGGCAACTACACCTTTACCGCGACGACCACCGTCGATGGCAAGGCTCAGGAGATGTACACGCTGCTGCCAGCCACCGTCACCAGTGTCACCGTGGGCGGCACTGGCGGCGAGATGATGCTCAACCTGGCAGGTATCGGCAAGGTCGGCATCTCCAAAGTACAAACCATCGGAATCTAAGGCCGGCCTGTTCGGCAGAAGGAGCAAAGCATGTCTTTCAATATCGGCCTTAGCGGTCTCTACGCAGCCAACAAGCAGCTCGACGTTACCGGCAACAACATCGCCAACGTCAACACCACAGGTTTCAAGTCGTCCCGTGCCGAGTTCGCCGACGTCTACGCCGGTGCCAACCGCCTGGGCGTGGGCCAGAACCAGGTCGGTAACGGTGTGCGCCTGGCAGCGGTGTCGCAGCAGTTCACCCAGGGTGACGTGAACAACACCGGCAACGTGCTGGACATGGGTATCCAGGGGCAGGGCTACTTCGTTCTCTCCGACAACGGCTCGCTGACCTACACCCGTGCCGGTGCCTTCCGCACCGACAAGGACAACAACGTGGTCACCTCCGATGGCTTGAACCTGCAAGGTTATGCCGCCGACAGCACCGGCAAGATCCAGAAGGGCATCCTCACCAACCTGAAGATCGATACCTCGGCGCTGGCCCCCAAGGCCACCACCTTGATCGACCAGGGCATCAACCTGAACTCCTCCGCCGACACCATCCCGCTGGAAGTGTCCAACGGCGCGACCCCGCCGGTGATGGTGCCGAACAAGCCGTTCGACCCGGCCGACCAGTCGACCTACACCAAGTCCTTCCCGACCAAGGTGTACGACAGCCAGGGTAACGAGCACACCATGGAGCAGTTCTACCGCAAGACCGGCACCAACGAGTGGACCATGTACACCCTGGTCGATGGTCGCAACCCGCTCAACCCGGGCAGCACCACGCCGCTGACCGGCACCATGACCTTCAACTCCGACGGCAGCATCAAGGCCATGACCACCGACAACACCACGGTGCCGGCGGCCAACTGGAGCGTGACCAACAACACCTTCAGTCTCAAGGGCTGGATCCCGGCCGCGAAGGATGCCGCAGGCAACTGGGCGGCCAACGGTTCGGATGGCAATGCCGACGGCATGCGCCTGGCCATGAACAGCACCACCTCGTACAACACCGAGACCGCGCGCATGTCGCAGAATCAGGACGGCTATGCCACTGGCATCCTGTCGAGCCTGTCGATCGACTCCACCGGGGTGATGTTCGCAAGCTTCAGCAACCAGCAGTCCCGCGCCATCGGCCAGGTTGCGATTGCCAGCTTCGCCAACGACCAGGGCCTGCAGCAGATTGGCGGTACTCGTTGGAAGGAAACCTTCTCCTCGGGTATTCCGGGCATCGATGCGCCGAAGACCGGCACCCTCGGTTCGGTCGAGTCCAACTCCCTGGAGGCGTCCAACGTCAACCTGACCCAGGAGCTGGTCGAGCTGATCAAGGCGCAGAGCAACTACCAGGCCAACGCCAAGACCATCTCCACCGAAAGCACCATCATGCAGACCATCATCCAGATGACCTGATGGTCGCTGGCTGAGCGTGTCTGGACGAACCCCTTTCCCGTGAAGGGGTTCGTTGTTTTTGCAGGAGGGATCATGAAAAAGCTGGCTGTCGCGCTGCTTGCGGCGCTGTGTCTGCTCCAGGCTCAGGCCGGAACCGCGCCGTGGTGGCGTTGGGAAAGTCAGGTGGATGGGCGACTGGTGTGTTCGCAGTGGTCGCCGGGGGAGGGCTGGAAGCGCTTTGCCGGGCCATACAACAATGGTGGGTGTCGCGACTAGCAACACTGCTATTGCTGAACTTTGGCACCCCCTTGCCGCCAGCGGCAAAGCAGCGCCGGATAACCGACGTTGCACCCTCGACGAAAACCGCTAAAGGCCCGTATTCACGGGCTTTTTCTTGCCTTGAAGAAAGTTGGTTCGGAACTTGCTTTACAGCCTGCACAGCAACGGTGAGCGGCAATCGATCGCCAGTGCAGCGGAGGATGACTGTGGACAAGATGCTTTACGTGGCCATGACCGGTGCCGCCCAGAATGCGGTGGCACAGAAGGCCCACGCCAACAACCTGGCGAACGTTTCCACCACCGGTTTTCAGCGTGACCTGGAGCAGGCGCGCTCGATGCCGGTGTTCGGCGACAGCTTTCCGGCGCGTGCCTTCGCCATGAGCGAGCGGCCTGCCACCGACTTTACCGCAGGCCCGATGATCGAGACTGGTCGCGAGCTGGACGTGGCGGTCAGTGGCAATGGCTTCATCGCCGTGCAGGCCCCGGATGGCAGCGAAGCCTACGTGCGCACCGGCAGCCTGAACATTGACGCCCTCGGCGTGTTGCGCGCCGGCAATGGCATGCCGGTGATCGGCAACGGTGGCCCGATCGCCATTCCGCCCGAGCAGAAGGTCGAGGTCGGTGACGATGGCACCATCAGCATCCGCGCCATGGGCGAAGACCCGCGCGTCATGGCCGAGGTCGATCGGATCAAGCTGGTCAACCCCGACATCAAGAGCATCAGCAAAGGCCTCGACGGCCTGATCCACACCAACAGCGGCCAGCCGGCCGATGCGGACGTCAATGTCCGCGTGGTGTCGGGCTTCCTCGAAGGCAGCAACGTCAATGCCGTCGAAGAGATGACTTCGGTGCTGGCCCTTTCTCGCCAGTTCGAACTGCACGTCAAGATGATGAAAACAGCCGAGCAGGGCGACGAAGCCATGGCTCGGGTTTTGCAAATCAGCTAATCACTTTTGAACGAGTGCCGTAAAACAGGCGCACGAGGAGAACACTAAATGCTTCCGGCTCTCTGGGTCGCTAAAACCGGCCTGTCCGCACAGGACACCAACCTGACGGTCATCTCCAACAACCTGGCCAACGTCTCGACCACTGGTTTCAAGCGTGACCGTGCCGAGTTCCAGGACCTGTTGTACCAGACCAAGCGCCAGCCTGGTGCCCAGTCGACTCAGGACAGTGAGCTGCCTTCGGGCCTGCAGGTCGGTACCGGTGTGCGCATCGTCGGCACCCAGAAGAACTTCCAGACCGGCAGCCTGCAGACCACCGAAAACCCGCTGGATCTCGCGGTCAATGGTCGTGGTTTCTTCCAGGTCCTGCAGCCCGATGGCACTGTCTCCTACACCCGTGACGGCACCTTCCACCTGAACTCCGATGGCCAGGTCGTGACTGCCAACGGTTTCGCCCTGGAGCCTGCCATCGTCGTGCCGCCGGAGGCGCAGACCTTCACCGTCGGCCAGGACGGCACCGTGTCGATCACCACCACCGGCAACCCGGCCGCGCAGATCATCGGCAACATCCAGACCGCGGACTTCATCAACCCGGCCGGCCTGCAGGCGATTGGCAACAACCTGTTCTTCGAGACCGCTGCCAGCGGTGCGCCGCAGGTCGGTACCCCGGGCCTGAACGGTTTTGGCACCACCCTGCAGCAGACCCTGGAAAACTCCAACGTCAGCACCGTCGAAGAGCTGGTGAACATGATCACTACCCAGCGCGCCTACGAGATGAACTCCAAGGTCATCTCCACCGCCGACCAGATGTTGTCGTTCGTCACCCAGCAACTGTAAGTCCTGGCTCTAGCTACCCGGCCGCTGTTGCAGCGCCTGTTACACCGTGAGGTAAGCGTCATGAATCGTCTGTTGTCCGTCGTCGCCCTGGGAGGGGCTGTGTTGCTGGCCGGTTGCGTTGCGCCGACGGCGAAGCCCAACGACCCGTACTACGCGCCTGTACTGCCGCGGACACCTTTGCCGTCGGCGGCCAACAACGGTTCGATCTACCAGGCCGGGTTCGAGCAGAACATGTATGGCGATCGCAAGGCGTTTCGTGTCGGTGACATCATCACCATCACCCTCAACGAGCGTACCTCGGCGAGCAAGAACGCCGGCTCCCAGATCCAGAAAGACAGCAACGCCAATATCGGCCTGACCTCGCTGTTTGGTACCACCCCCAACACCAACAACCCGTTCGGCGGCGGCGACCTGTCGCTCAACGCGGGGTACAAGGGCGAGCGTGCCACCAAGGGCGCCAGCCAGGCCAGCCAGGGCAACACCCTGACCGGCTCGATCACCGTGACGGTGGCCGATGTACTGCCCAACGGCATCATCGCCGTGCGCGGCGAGAAGTGGATGACCCTCAACACCGGCGAAGAGCTGGTGCGTATCGCTGGTCTGATCCGCGCCGACGATATCGCCACCGACAACACCGTGCCGTCCACGCGTGTGGCCGACGCGCGCATCACCTATTCGGGCACCGGCTCCTTCGCCGATGCCAGCCAGCCCGGGTGGCTGGACCGCTTCTTCATGAGCCCGCTTTGGCCCTTCTGAGTACGGATGACCATGTTCAACGCCAGGCAGTTGATTGCCGCGACCTTGCTCCTGTCCTTCGCGTTCGGCGCCCACGCCGAGCGCCTGAAGGATATCGCCAGCATTTCCGGCGTGCGCGCCAACCAGTTGATCGGCTACGGCCTGGTGGTGGGGCTCAACGGCACCGGTGACCAGACCACCCAGACCCCGTTCACCCTGCAGACCTTCAACAACATGCTGTCGCAGTTCGGCATCAAGGTGCCGCCAGGTTCGGGCAACGTGCAGTTGAAGAACGTCGCTGCAGTGTCGGTGCACGCCGACCTGCCTGCCTTCGCCAAGCCTGGCCAGGTGATCGACATCACCGTGTCCTCGATCGGCAACTCCAAGAGCCTGCGTGGCGGCAGCCTGCTGATGACCCCGCTCAAAGGGATCGATGGCAACGTCTACGCCATTGCCCAGGGCAACCTGGTGGTCGGTGGTTTTGATGCCGAAGGTCGCGATGGCTCGAAGATCACCGTCAACGTGCCGTCGGCCGGTCGCATCCCTGGCGGCGCTTCGGTCGAGCGAGCGGTGCCGAGCGGCTTCAACCAGGGCAACAGCCTGACCCTGAACCTCAACCGTCCTGATTTCACCACCGCCAAGCGCATCGTCGACAAGGTCAACGAACTGCTCGGCCCGGGCGTTGCCCAGGCGCTGGACGGCGGTTCGGTGCGCGTCACCGCGCCCATGGACCCGAGCCAGCGGGTCGACTACCTGTCGATCCTCGAGAACCTGGAGATCGATCCGGGCCAGGCCGTGGCCAAGGTCATCATCAACTCGCGTACCGGCACCATCGTCATCGGCCAGAACGTCAAGGTATCGCCGGCCGCCGTCACCCACGGCAGCCTGACCGTGACCATCACCGAAGACCCGATCGTCAGCCAGCCGGGGCCGTTCTCCAACGGTCAGACTGCCGTGGTGCCACGGTCGCGGATCAATGCGCAACAGGAAGCCAAGCCGATGTTCAAGTTCGGCCCGGGGACCACGCTGGATGAAATCGTCCGTGCGGTGAACCAGGTCGGCGCGGCACCGGGCGACCTGATGGCGATCCTCGAAGCCCTGAAACAGGCCGGCGCCTTGCAGGCCGACCTGATCGTGATCTGAGGACGCTGGCGATGAATCCGAAGAGCCTGGTTTCAAGTTCCGCCGACAGCGGCGCCTACACCGACCTCAACCGTCTGAGCTCGCTCAAGCACGGGGACCGTGACAGCGATGCCAACATCCGCAAGGTGGCCCAGGAGTTCGAGTCGCTGTTCATCGGCGAAATGCTCAAGGCCTCGCGCAAGGCCGGCGATGTGCTGGCTGCCGACGATCCGATGAATAGCGAGACGGTCAAGCAGTACCGCGACATGTACGACCAGCAGTTGGCCGTGAGCATGTCCCGTGAAGGCGGCGGTATCGGCCTGCAGGACGTGCTGGTGCGTCAGTTGTCGAAGAACAAGGGCGTGCGCCCGAACACCAGCCCGTTCCCGCGTATCGACGGCAATGCGCCGGCGCTGTGGGGCACGAAAGTGGTCGCACCTGCCCACGCCGTCGAATCGACGTCAACCCGCAACGACGTTGCGGCGCTCAATGCGCGGCGTCTGGCGCTGCCGGGCAAGCTCACCGACCGTCTGCTCGCCGGCATCGTGCCGTCGGCGGGCAATCCTGCGGCGACCAACACCGCGGCGTTGCCGGGCCGTGGCGACATCCCGCCCGGTGGCGTGGCCACCGGTGACTGGGAGCCGGCCCAGGCCTTCGCCGCGCCAGGGCGTGGCATGCAGATTCTCGGGCGCGCGGTGGCCCAGCCGCCGCTGGCGCCGAAGAAAGCCTTCGCCGACAGCGACGAGTTCGTCGCCACCATGCTGCCGATGGCCGAACAGGCCGCCAAGCGCATCGGTATCGACCCGCGTTACCTGGTGGCCCAGGCCGCCCTGGAAACCGGCTGGGGCAAATCGGTCATGCGCAACACCGATGGCAGCAGCAGCCACAACCTGTTCGGCATCAAGGCCACCGGCAATTGGCAGGGCGGCGAGGCGAGGGCGATCACCAGCGAGTTCCGCAACGGTCAGTTCGTCAAGGAGACGGCCGCGTTCCGTTCCTACGACTCTTATCAGGACAGTTTCCACGACCTGGTCAGCCTGCTGCAGAACAACGCGCGCTATCAAGATGCGGTGAAGGCGGCCGATAACCCAGAACAGTTTGTGCGAGAGCTGCAGAAGGCCGGGTATGCCACCGACCCGAACTACGCCAGCAAGATCTCGCAGATCGCAAGACAGATGAAGTCGGACACGAGCTACGCAATGCTCGGGACCACCACGCAACTTTAAGGGCAGCGAATCATGGCGAGCTTGATCAATATTGGCATGTCGGGGCTGGGTGCCGCGCAGTCGGGGATGTACACCCTGGGTAACAACATCGCCAACGCCGATGTGGACAGTTACTCGCGCCAGCAGAACGTGCAGAAGACCAAAGGCTCGCAGCAGAACGGCAACGTCTTCATCGGCAGCGGCACCACGCTGGCCGACGTGCGCCGGGTGTACAACTCGTTCCTCGAGAACCAGCTGCGCACCACCACCTCGCTGTCCAGCGATGCCAACTCGTACCTGAACCAGATCAATCCGCTCGACACTGCCCTGTCGAGCGCTGACACCGGTATCACGGCTGCCCTGAAAAGCTTCTTCACCGCCATGCAGGACGCTGCGGCCAAGCCCAACGAAGATGCCTCTCGCCAGTTGCTGCTGACCAGCGCGCAATCGCTGGCCAAGCGTTTCAACACCCTGTCCACGCAACTCAATCAGCAGAACAGCAACATCAACGCCAATATGGCGTCGATTGCCGATCAGGTGAACAAGCTCACCTCGACCATCGCCCAGTACAACGACCAGATCTCCCGCGTGTCGGCGATCCAGGGCCAGCCGAACGATCTGCTCGACCAGCGTGACGGCGCCGTGCGCGAACTGAACAAGCTGATCGGCAGCCAGGTGGTGGAGCGCGAAGGCAACTACGACATCTACCTGCCCAACGGCCAGGCATTGGTGCTGGGCAAGACCACCCAGACCCTCGAGGTCGCGCCAAACCGCAACGATCCGACGCGCATGAGCCTGATGATCAACCGCGGCAGCACCAAGATGGATATCACCGATTCCACCACCGGTGGCGAGCTCGGTGGCCTGCTGCGCTACCGCAAGGACACCCTGGACCCTGCGCTCAACGAGCTGGGCCGGGTGGCACTGGTAGTGTCCGATGCGATCAACAGCCAGCTCGGCCAGGGCGTGGACAAGAATGGTGAATTCGGCGCGCTGCTGTTCGGCGACATCAACAGCGCCAAGGCCATCAGCGAGCGCAGTATCGCCCGCCAGGGCAACAGTGCAGGCTCCGGCAACCTCGATGTGACCATCAAGGACACCGGTAAGCTCGGCACCAGCGACTACCAGGTGACCTTCACCAGTGCCACCGGCTACAACGTGCGCAAGCTGCCCGAAGGCACCGACATGGGCAACTTCGACCTTAACGACAACCCACCGAAAGTGATCGATGGCTTCAGCCTCTCGCTCAATGGTGGCGCCGTTGCCGCTGGCGACAGCTTCAAGATCACCCCGACCCGCAACGCCGCAGCCGGTATCGAGTCGGTGCTCACCGATCCCAAGCGCCTGGCGCTGTCCGCGCCGTTGGGTGCAGTGAGCGGCTCGGGCAACAAGGGCACCGGGCAGATCACCCAGCCGAACCTGACCTCCAAGCTGGACATCTACAACGCCACCGATCGCACTCAGTTGCAGACCGGCCTGAAGTATTCGACCCCGGTCAAGCTGGTGTTCGGCGACGACTCCGCGTCCCCGCAGGGCTACACCCTGTACGACGCCAAGGGCAACTCCATCGGCACCGGCACCATCGTGCCCGGCCAGAGCAACAAGCTGCAGCTCTCGGTGCCGATGGTCGATGGCGCCGGTAACCCGATCATGGACGGCGCCACCCAGCGCTCGTTCACCTTCGAGATGGACGTCGCGGGCGCGCCGAAGAACGGTGACAGTTTCACCGTCTCGCTGACCGGCGCAGGCTCGTCCGATAACCGCAACGCCAAGTCGGTGATCGACCTGCAGACCAAGTCCACCGTGGAAGTCGGCGCCGACGGCAAGGGCATCAGCATGACCGATGCCTACGCCAAGCTCGTGTCCAACGTCGGCGGCAAGGCCGGCCAGGCAAGCATGGACTCCGACGCCACCAATGCCCTGCAGAAGTCGGCGCTCGATGGGCGCAACGCCGTCTCTGGGGTGTCGATCGACGAAGAGACCGGCAACCTCATCAAGTTCCAGCAGTACTACACCGCGTCGTCGCAAATCATCAAGGCGGCCCAGGAAACCTTCGCCACCTTGATCAACAGCCTTTAAGGAGCCGTAGACCGTGCGCATTTCCACTTCGCAGTTCTACAACACCAGCAGCGCCAACTATCAGCGCGGCTTTTCCAACGTGGTGAAAACCCAGCAGGAATCCAGCGACGGCATCCGCGTGCGTACTGCAGCCGACGATCCGGTGGGCGCCTCGCGCCTACTGCAGCTCGAGCAGCAACAGAACATGCTCGACCAGTACAAGAGCAACATCACCAATGTGCGCAACTCGCTGAGCACCTCCGAAAGCACCCTCGATGCCATCGGCAAGGTGCTGCAGCGGGTCAACGAGCTGGCGATCAGCTCGGGCAACGCCGGTTTCACCGACGCCGACCGCAAGGCCAACGCCGACGAGCTGGGTTCGCTGGAAGAGCAGTTGTTCTCGCTGATGAACAGCAAGGACGAGAACGGCAAGTACCTGTTCTCCGGTTCCAAGGGCGACACCCCGCCCTACGTGCGCAACGCTGACGGCACCTACAGCTACCAGGGCGACCAGGGCCAGCTGAAACTGCAGGTGGGCGACATGCTCAGCCTGGCGGCCAACGAGACCGGTTTCGATGCTTTCGAGCAGGCACTCAACACCAGCCGCAGCCAGACTACCCTTACCGCACCGGCGGTCGATGATGGCCGGGTCAGCCTGTCCAACGGCCAGGTGTCCGGCAGCGCGACGTTCAACGACCGCTTCCGCAGTGGCGAGCCGTACCGCGTCGAGTTCCTCAGCAGCACTCAGTACCGAATCCTCGATTCGGGCAACAACGACGTGACCCTGGAAGCCTCACAGGGCGGGACCTATAACCCGAATGCCGAGAATGGCACGATCTCCTTCCGCGGTGTCGACCTGCGCCTGAAGATCACCCTGCAGCCGGGCGACAACCCGGATGCCGCGATTGCCGGCCACACCTTCAACCTGAGCTCCAAGCCCGACGCCATCGCTGGCTCGCGCAGCCCGGGCAACACGTCCGGCACCCAAGTCAACAACGCCACCATCAGCAACCAGGCGCAGTACAACGCCTCGTTCCCAGGGGGCGGCGCGGTGCTCAAGTTCACCAGCGCCACCGACTTCGAGCTGTATGCAGCGCCGCTCACCGACAACAGCCGGCCGATCTCCACCGGCACCCTGGCGGGCAACACCGCCACGGCCTCCGGCGTGAGCTTCCAGTTGTCCGGTGCACCCAATGCGGGTGACTCGTTCGCGATCAAGGTCGACACCCACCAGAACCAGAACATGCTCAACACCATTGGCCAACTGCGCACCGCGTTGAGCGTGCCGATGGACAGCGACCCCAAGGCGCGCCAGAACTTCCTCGCCTCGCTGGACTCGGCAATCGGCAACATCGCCAGTGCCACCAACCAGGTGAGTTCCTCGATCAGCGCCATCGGTGGTCGCGGCGCGGCATTGGATGTCCAGGCCGAAACCAACGAAGCACTGGGCAACGAGAACGCCAAGACCCAAAGCTCGATCCGCGAAAGCGACCCGGCCACGGTGATGCTGCGCCTGCAGATGCAGACCAACATGCTCCAGGCCTCGCTGCAGTCCTACGCCAAGATCGCCGGCCTGTCGCTGGTCAACTACATCTGAACCCTGGTGCGGGTGATCGCGGGGTGATCGTCCCACGAGCCTGCCTCGCCACCCGCCGGTCAGCGCCGGACCGGGTGGCAGCCGGTCCCGCGGTTCAATCGCTTGAGTGAGTCCTAGTGAACGCACAACCCCTCGTCAGTATCGCCATCCCCGCGTTCAATCCCGAGTTCTTTCGCGCCACGCTGGTCAGCGCCATCGGCCAGGATTACCCGAACCTGGAGATCGTGGTCTGCGACGACAGTCGCGGTGACCAGATCGCTGCAATCTGCGAAGAGCTGCGTGCCGGTTGCACGGTGCCCTTGCGTCACGTGCGCAACCCCGAGCGCCTGGGTTTTGCCCGCAACCTGCAGCGCTGCCTGGAGCAATCGTCGGGCGAGCTGATCAAGTTTCTCTGTGACGACGACGTACTGTTCGGCGCCTGCATCAGCCAGCAGGCCAGGGTGCTGAGCGATCACGCCAAGGTCAGCATGGTCATCTGCCAGCGCCTGCTGTGCGCAGCCGACGATGTGCTGCTTCCGGCGCGTTGGCTGAATTTCGTCATTTCCGTGAACAGTGCCGTGATCAATGGCACCGACCTGCTCGAAGGCGTTGCCGATGGCGTGCCCAATTTGTTTGGCGGGATCAGCCATGCGCTGATGCGCCGCCGCGAAGTGCAAGCCTACCTGCCGGCACTGGTTCAGGATGGACACGGCTTTGCCGCGCGTCTGGACATCGCCCTATACGCCTGCCTGCTGCGCCGCGGCCACCTGTGCAGCCTGGACCAGGTGCTGAGCCTGGAGCGGGTGTACCCGGGGCGTTTGAGCCATCAGGGGGCAATGGTCGAGGCGGCCAAGATCGAGACCGAATGGCTGATGCAGATGCTTGCCGAGTCGACCGGCGAGCCAGCCCCTGCCGATGGCTGGGTGCGCAGCCTGCCGTTGAGCGATTACACCGGTGCGCCTGACCAGGTCTGGGACGAGGTCGACCTGCGTCGGTTCTTCTCCGGGCAGATGGCCAACTTCACCCAGCAGATCGGCACCGACAGCCTCAGCTTTGGTGAGCTGTACGCCGAATGGCTCGAGTCGCGCCAATTGTCGGCAGGTCAGGTCAGCCTGTTACCCATGCGCATCGAGCAATGGCCGAGGCAACCACGTATTGCCGTAGCAGTGTTCGCCGCACAAGGGGACGAAAGGGCCCTGCGTACCACCCTGCAGAGCCTGCAGGAGCAATCCTATCCCGCCCGTCGCACACTGGTGCTGGGCCCATCGGCATTGGCCGCGCAGGTGCAGGGTGAGGCCCGGCACCTGGAATGCCAGGCAGAAGGCTTCGCCGAGCTCGACCAGTGGCTGGCCGCTACCACTGAGCTCGACTGGTTGCTGCTGTTGCGCGCCGGTGACCGCCTGCACCCTCACGCCCTGGTGATCATGGCCGAGCGCATGGCCTTGCGTGACGACAGCCTGTGCCTCTACATAGATGAAGGTGCCAACGACAACCTGGCGCCCTCCAGCCCGATCTTCAAGCCTGATTTCAACCTCGACCTGATGCGCAGCCTGCCCTATGTCGGTCGGCTGCTCGCCTTCAACACCCAGGCGCTGCAAGAACTGGGCGGCTTCGACGCAGGCTTTGCCAGCCTGGCACCGCACGATCTGCTCTGGCGCATGGTCGAGGCCCACGGCCTGCAGGTAGTCGAGCACATCGCCGAAGTGCTGGTGCAGTGTCACCACAGCTACGCCGACTGGCTCAACGATGCGCAGGCGCATGTGCAGGCCCCGCGTGTGCTGCAAGCACACCTCGAGCGCCTGGGCGTGCAGGCGCGGGTTTCGGGTATCGAAGGCAGCATGATGACGCGGGTCACCTACCTGCACCCCCAAGCTGCCAGTGTGTCGATCCTCATCCACGCCGCGGGCGAGCTGGCGGTGCTGATGCGCTGCGTGGAATCGCTGTTCGCCCATACCGCCTACGCCGATTTCGAAGTGTTGCTGGTGGCCAGCACCGAGACATCCCCCGAGGTGCGCGACTGGCTGGGCGGCCTGCAGGGGTTGGGCAGTGATCAATTGCGCGTTTGCCAGGCGGATGCCACCGGGCGGGCGCAGAGCCTCAACGAGGCCAGCCGTCAGGCGCGCGGTGAATACCTGCTGCTGCTCGATGCCACTTGCGTGCTGTTCGACGGCCAATGGCTGCAGGAATTGATGCATCTGGGGCAGCGCCCGGAAGTCGGCATGGTTGGCCCCAAGCTGTTCGACAACAATGGTTCGGTGCTCTCGGCCGGCCTGGTGATGGGCATGAACGGCACTGCCGGCACGCCGTTCCTGAGCTGTGCGGTGAATGCCGATGGCTACATGAACCGCCTGAGCCTGGTGCAGAACTGGAGCGCCCTGGGCCTTGACTGCCTGCTGGTGCGCGCAGCGTTGTTCGCCGAGCTGGGTGGGCTGGATACTGCGGCGTTCGAGGTATCGCTGTTCGATGCCGATTTGTGCCTGCGGGCGCGCGAAGCGGGCTACCTGTCGGTGTGGACGCCGTTCTCTCGAGTCGCCCAGGTGCCGGTGCCCGCTCAGGAGCAGCCCGCACCGCAAAGCCTGCTGGCCGATCAGGAGCGGCTCTATGAACGCTGGCTGGCATGGGTTGCTTTCGATCCCGCCTACAATCGCAACCTCAGCCTGAAGCTGCCGAACTTCAACTTCGAGCCGGGCCTGCGCGGTGGTTGGGATCCGTTCATTGCGCGCGCCATGCCGTCAGTGATGGGGCTGCCCAGCAGCACCTCCGCCATCGGTCACTACCGTGTATCGCAGCCGTTCGCCGAGCTGGAAAAGGCCGGCTGGATCCAGGGGCGCATCGACTACAGCGCACCGAGCCTGATCGAGCTGGAGCGGGAAAAACCTGATGTGGTGATCCTGCAGTGCCGCTACACCCCGGCGAGCCTGCGCGATATCGCTCGCTTCAAGCGTTTCTCCAACACCCGGCGCATCTACGAGCTGGACGACTACATCATCGATCCGCCGAAGAAGAACGATCACGCCCGCAACCTGCCGCGCAACATGCGCGAGCTGGTCAGCGAAGCCATCGGCCTGTGCGATCGCGTGGTGGTCTCTACCGAACCGCTGGCCGATGCCCTGTCGAGCATGCACAGCGACATCCGTGTGGTCCCCAACATGCTCGCCGCCTCCTTGTGGACGGGCCTGCGCAGTGAGCGTCAGACCAGCGCGCGGCCGCGTGTAGGCTGGGCGGGCGGCACCAGCCACCGCGGTGACCTGGAACTGCTGCTGGAGGTGGTGCGTACACTGGCCGACGAAGTCGACTGGGTGTTCTTCGGCATGTGCCCCGAGATGCTGCAGCCTTACGTGAAGGAGTTTCACCCGGCCATTTCGTTCGGTGACTACCCGCGCAAGCTGGCCAGCCTTAACCTCGACCTGGCCCTGGCGCCGTTGGAGCAGAATCTGTTCAACGACTGCAAGAGCAACCTGCGGCTGCTCGAATACGGCGCCTGCGGCTTCCCGGTCATCTGCACCGACACCAAGGCCTATGCCGGCTACCTGCCGTGCACCCGGGTGGCGGACAACACCACGGCGCAGTGGCTGGAAGCGATCCGCATGCACCTCGACGACCCGGCTGCCAGCTATCGCCAGGGCGATGCTCTGCGCGAGGCGGTACTGAGCGACTACGTCCTCACCGAACATCATCTGCAGCACTGGGCCAACGCCTGGTTGGCTGACTGAAATCCAGGCGCCGGGCCCAGGCCTTGCGCAGAACCGACCTCTTGAACAGGTGCCTTATGATCGATACCGCAACCGGCTCGCACACCGACGTGACCGTTGTCCTGCTTGGGCATGACCAGGCGGATCACCGCGCCCGCGCACTCCACTACTACGCCGGTCAGGGCGTTGCGTGCCTGGCGCTGGAGCCGGCAGGCCAACTCGGCGAACTGCTCGAGCGGGTGAAAACGCCTTTCGTCTGCCTGGCGCTGGATGCCGACTTCGTTCTCGCCGATGCGCTGGGCAAGGCTGCTGCCTATCTGGCTGCACAGCCCCAGGTGAAGGGTGTACAGGGGCATGCCCTGGCCTATGCCGCGGGCAACTGCAAGCTCAGCTACCACAAGCTGGGTGCATTCGCCGCGCCCGAGGCCGCAGAAGACGCTCTGGCGCGCGTGCGCCGTTATGGTCACAGCGGGCAACAGGCTTGGCGCGCGGTGCTGCGTGTCGCGACCCTGCAGACCGCGCTGGCAGGCCTGCCGCAAGCGCTGGACGCCGCAGGCTGGCGTGTGGCGCTGGGCTACGCGATCCTGCTGCAAGGCGAGATCGGCAGCCTCGAGCAGACCGATGTGGTCTGCGAACTGCTGAGCAACGACCTGGGCGCAGCCGCCCGCGAAGAGCGCCTGACCCAGACCGTGCGCAGCCTGCGCCAGTGGGATGAAGCGGCGGGTGTGTGTGCCGGCGAAGAAGGTTTCGTGGTGCTCAACCGTTTCGTGCGCAGCAGCTACGATCAGGGCGAGGCGCCGCTGCTGTTCAGCTCCGACTGGGCCAGCGTGATCGACGACCCTGAGCAGACCTTCGAGCCGCGCCAGTATGTCGAGCTGCCGTACTACAACGGCAAGCTGTTCCAGCGTTTGAGCGAAATCGAATTCCTTTGCCATGCCTGGCCGACTGGCGAGCGTCATCTGCATGCGCTCGAAGGCGCCTGGGTGCGCCAGCACGACCTGCTGCAAGTGCATCCGAACGACACCAACGACAGCCTGCAGCAGCGCTACCTGCAAGCGCTGGGCCTGGGCCTGTTCAACCAGGACGTATGCCAGCGCCTGGTGCCGCTGCTGGCCGGCGCCAAAGATTCTCATCATGTTCGCGAAATGCGGGACTGGCTGGCGCGTCTGGGCAGTGTTCCGGCACCTGATGCCCGCGCATTGCTCGAGACGACGCCGTCCGGCAAGGTGTTGGCCGCCATTGCTGCCGCGACCCCGGCTGAAGCCGACCGTGCTCGCGCGCAGAGCTTCCTGGCGCGCCACCCGGCTGCGCAGATCGCCTTCGTGGTGCTGGACCTGGAAAACGACGACCAGGCGCTGCAGGCCACCTTCGACAGCCTGCTGGCCAGCGGCCTGCGCAACTTCAAGCTGGTGGTGCTCAAGGGCGGCAAGCCCCCGGCCATCACCACCGCGCGCGATACCCTGCATTTCATCCAGGTCAACGAAGGCAACTGGGCGAGCCACCTGAACCAGGTGGTGAAACAGCTTTCCAGCGAGTGGCTGCTGCTGCTCGATGCTGGCGACGTGCTGCTGGCTGGTGGCCTGTTGCGCCTGGCTGTCGAGCTGGCCCAGGCGCCGGGCTGCCAGGCGATCGCTGCCGATGAGGTGCAGCGCGACAGCGAAGGCCGTCTGCTTGACGTGACCCGTCCGGGCAGTGACCTGGACCTGCTGCGCAGCCAACCAGGCCTGATGTCGCGGCACTGGCTGGTGCGTCGCCAGGCCGTGGTCGATCTGGGGGGCTACAGCGAGTCCTATCGTCATGCGCTGGAGTACGACCTGTTGCTGCGTCTGGTCCAGCATCAGGGTGTCGGCTGTCTCGCGCACATGGACGACTACCTGGTCATCGGTCAGCAGCCCGAGCAGGCATTGACCGACGAAGCGGCCAAGGTCCTCAACCGCCACCTGACCGAGCTGGGCTACCGCGCTCAGATCAGCGACCAGGGCAGTGCAGGCCTGACCATCGATTTCCGTCATACCGCCACGCCGCTGGTCAGCATCCTGCTGGCGGGCGAGGGCGATACCGCGCAACTGCAGGTGTCGCTGACCGGGATCTTCCAGCGCACCCGTTACCCGCGCTTCGAAGTGGTGGTGGCCTTGCCGGGGCACGACAGCGCAGGGCAGGCGGCAATTGCCCAGACCTTTGGCACACGCGTGCGGCTGATTGCCGGTGAGGCGCATGCCTCGCGCGAGCAACTGCTGGCGCTGGCCGCCGGGCAGGCGCGTGGCGATTACCTGGTGCTGCTGTCCGAGCGCTGCCACGTGATCACTCCAGCCTGGATCGAGTCGCTGCTCAACGAGGCCCAGCGCCCCGAGGTGGGGATCGTCGGGGCCAGCTTGTGGGGGCGTGGCGAAGTCCTGCTGCATGCTGGCTACGAGCTGCTCGACGGCGGGCAGGTCAATGCACCGTGGGCCGGTGCCTCGGCGGCACGCAGCGCCGCGGCGCGCTGGCCGCTGTCGGTCCGTGATTGCCCGGCGGTGTCCGGCGATTGCCTGATGATCAGCCGCGAGACCTTCGAGCTGTGCGGTGGCCTGCCGACAACGGGTGCGGCGGACCTGGCCCTGTGCCTGGCGGTACGCAGCAACGGTCTGATGGTAGTGTGGACGCCGCGTGCCAGGCTTATGGGCAACGAGCTGGTGGTGCCTGCCGGGCAAGCTGTGCAGGCGCTGGCCGAGCAATGGCCCGGCGCGTTCCAGGGGGTTGCGCGGCTCGACGGTCAGAGCGCCGCGGGTGCACCGCAGTGGCTGGCACAGCTGGGGTGACTGGCGCGCTAATTGCAAAAAAGCCGGGTTAAGCCCGGCTTTTTCATGCCCGCTGGCAAATTATTGACAGGCCGCCACCGTGATGGTCAGCGACCTGTCCTGATCCTGGAGTTCGCCCCCCAATGTCGACCGCTGCGCAGCTGGATGCTCTTTCGCTCGAACAGGCGCTGACGCGCCTGCGCCTGATGTTCACCAAGCCGGGGCATCCCTACTACCTGCTGGCGCCTGCCTACCGCGATACCTCCTCCGGTATCGTTTCGATGCACTACCTCTGCCACATGCTCAACCTCAATGGCCGCGAGGCATACATCTACGGCACCGATGTGGTCAATCCAGACCTGAAGACGCCGCTGTTCGACCCGGCCGTCGCCCGCCGCCACCTGGCCGAGGGCAAGGTGCCGATCGCGGTCTATCCCGAAGTGGTCAGCGGCAACCCGCTGGAGTGCCCGGTGGTGGCGCGCTACATGCTCAACTTCGAGAGCTTCATCAGCGGCAAGAGCATGAATGCGGCGGCGACCGACTTGATCTTCTACTACGCCGAACGCCTTGCCGAGGCCCGTGGCGATGTCAACGTCGACCTGCTGTGCCTGCCCACCATTGACATCGAATTGTTCGCCGCCGGCGCTGCCGATTGTGCTCGCGAGGGCGCCTACCTCTACCAGAACCGCCACCCGCTGGAGATGATCGACTACGACCAGTTGCCTGCAGGCATTCGCCTGCTCAGCGTGGCCAATGCCCTGAGCCTGGTGGAGTTGGCCGAGGTGCTGCGCCATGCCGAGGTGCTGTACACCTACGAATGGTCGATGACCTGCGTGATCGCGGTGCTGTGTGGTTGCCCGGTGCTGTTCATGCCGGGGCATGGCGTGGATCAGCAGGTGCTCGAGAACAGCTTCTTCGGTTGCGTCGGCTTTGCCATGGCCGACCAGCCGCACGCCCTCGAACAGGCCCGGGCCACCGTTGGCGATGGCCTGCAGCGTTATGTGCAACGCACCGCATCGTTCTGGCAGCAGCTGGACACCTTCATCGCCAAGACCCAGGACGCAGCCGTGCGTGAAGCCGCGGGCAACCGGCACGGCATGCTCGACTGGCTGCGGCAGCGCTATCCGCTGCCCGCCCAGGTACAGCGCCTGCAGCAGGAGTTGTCCGGGCCACAGGCGCCCAAGCTTGCCGTGCTGGTGCGTGATCATGCTGACCGCCAGGCACTGCTGCAGACCCTGGAGAGTCTTGACCGTGGCCTGTATCGACAGTTGCAGGTGCATGTGCTGGGTGAGTGCGACCCGCAGCGTGTCGGTGTGCAATGGCATGCCTGCGATCCACGTGAGCCGGTGGCGACGATCAACACGCTGCTGAGCGATAGCGCAAGTGACTGGTACCTGCTGGTCGAGGCTGGCGAGACCATCGTCGCCAGCGGGCTGCTGGCGCTGGCGGTGCGTTTGCTCGATGCGGCCGATGACTGCCAGGCGGTGTACGCCGACGAAGGGCTGCGCCGAGAGGGAGGGGAAATCGAGCTGGCGCTGCGTCCGGACCTTAACCTCGACCTGCTGCTGGCCATGCCGGGCAGCCTGTCGCGGCACTGGATCTATCGGCGCGAGGCGCTGGCGGCAGGGTTCGCCAGCGACTGCGGGCGAGCCTTCGAACTTGGCCTTCAGTTGAGTTTGTTGCTTGAGCGCGGGTTGGGCAGTGTCATGCATGTCGCCGAGCCTCTGTTGATCGGCAATGGCGGGCCGCTGGCGGCCTGTGCCGACGAGCAGGCGGTCATCGAGCATCACCTGCGCCTGCGCGGCTATGAACGGGCGCGGGTCTTCGCCCTTGACGACGTGCCGGGTGGTTATCGCATCGACTACGGCCATGCACATGTCGCGTCCGTGAGCATCATGGTGCCGTTGCGCGGACAACTGGTCGACTTCCAGCGTTGCCTGGAAACCCTGCTGACGCACACCGCCCATGAGCAGTTCGAGGTGTTGCTGATCGAGGCGGGCAGCGAAGACCCGGCGCTGCTCGAATGGCTGGACATGGTCGTGCAGATCGGCGTTGGGCGCTTCCAGGTGCTGCGCTACATGCCAGGCCAGCCTTGGGCTGCGTTGTGCAATGCGGCTGCGCAGGAGGCGCGGGGTGATTATCTGGTCTGGCTCGACGGCCGCGCCGCGGTGCTCGATGGCAACTGGTTACCGGCGTTGCTCAATCATGCTCAACGCCCCGAAGTCGGTGCCGTCGGTGGCAAGTTGCTGGTTGGTGACGGCACGGTACGCCAGGCCGGTTTGCTGCTCGGGATCGACGGCTCTGTGGGGCCGGCGTTCGCCGGTCTGCCTGCGCAGTCTGCAGGCTACATGGCGCGCCTGGCGCTGGAGCAGAACTTCGCTGCAGTCGGTGGCGAGTGCCTGATGCTGCGGCGCGAACTGTTCCACGAGGCAGGTGGCTTCGATGCCAGCGAGTTACTGGCGCCCTGGGCCGATGTCGACCTGTGCCTGAAACTGCATCAGGCTGGCTATCTGAATGTCTGGACGCCGCATGCGCGCTTGCTGCTGGATGCGCCACGCGATGCGCTTGCCAACGAAGAGCAGCACGACGCGTTGTATGCACGTTGGTTGCCGCGTCTGGCACATGACCCGGCCTACAACGGCAATTTCTCGCTGCGTGCCGGGCAAGGTTTCGTGCTGCAAAGCAATGACCTGAGCTGGCGACCGCTGCTCGGCAAGGTGCCGCGGGTGTTGGCTTGCATTGCCGAGCAGGATGAGCAGGCTCTGTCGCGTCTGATCCATCCGCTGGGTGCGCTGTGCGAAAACGCGTTGCTCGACGGCGCCGCGACCGTCGGGCTGTTGTCTGCGGTGGAGCTGGAGCGTTTTGCCCCGACCAGCGTGATCCTGCAGCGACCGCTGGATGATGCAGGGCTGCTGACCCTGCGTCGGCTGAGTGCATTCTCCCGGGCGCTGAAAGTGGTGGTGCTCGACCGTTATCCCGAGCTTGCACAGTTTCAGTCCAGCGAGGATCTGCTGCAGCGCCTGCAGGCGGCGTTGATGCACGCTGACCGGGTGCTGGTGTCGACCCCTGCGCTGGCCGAGCGGCTGCAGGGGCTGCACCACGATATCCGGGTGTTGGAGAGCGCCTTGCCGGTCGGCTGGGGCCGCCTGAAGGGCGAGCGACGCGCAGGAGACTTGCCACGTCTTGGCTGGATCGCCGGCAAGGGCGACGAGATGCTCGAACAGGTAGTGCCGGCCTTGTCTGGTGAAGTCGAGTGGGTGGTGCTGGGTGAGTGTCCCGGTAGCTTGAAGCCGTTCGTCAGCGAGTTGCACGCAGCGGTCGAGCCAGGGCATCTCGGCGAGGCCCTGGCCGCGTTGAATCTGGATCTGGCTCTGGTGCCCATGGCCGACTCGATGGAAAACGCCTGCTCTGGCGACATGCGCGTGTTGCAGCACGCGGCCTGTGGTCATCCGGTGATCTGCAGTCGAGTGCCGGGCTTTGCCGCAGGCGATGCCTTGCCGCTGTCGCGTGCGGGCAACCAGCCCGACGAGTGGCTGCAGGCGATCCGTCTGCACTTGTCCGACCGCGACGCGTCGGCGGCATTGGGTGATGCGTTGCAGGCGGCGGTGCGTGGGCAGTGGCTGCTCGAAGGGACGCGACTGGAGAGCTGGCGCCGCGCCTGGTTACCCGATTGAGGGAGTGACCCGCAGTGAGGATGTGACGCTGCGGTGTCCATTCGACAAAAAACGCGTGACTTGAGAGTCACTTCGCGCATCTTCACTGTATATTGTCCAAACTAGGAGCCGCCGTCGCGCAGCCATCAACGTGGTCAGGAACAGGGGCGTCCCGTGTTTCCTGGCGTTTCGTCGTTGCGTACGCCGTGGGCTACTTCGCTGTTATTGAACGGGAAGCCACATGATTGGCATTAAAAGCATCGCCAGTTACCTGCCGACTCAAGGGGTAGACAACTACGCCCAGGGCGCCAAATTCGGCAAGGACCAGGATTTCATCTTCGGCAAGATCGGCTCCACGTTCTTGCCGCGCAAGGACAGCGAGCAGGAAACTTCCGACCTGTGTGTCGAGGCCGCGCGCAATCTGTTCGCCGCCAATCCTTCGCTCGACCCTGCCAGCATCGATGCGGTGATCGTCGTCACTCAGAATGGCGACGCCGAGGGGCTGCCGCACACCGCAGCCATCGTTCAGCACAAGCTGGGGCTTGCGACCCATGTTGCGGCGTTCGACGTTTCGCTCGGGTGCTCGGGCTATGTCTACGGCCTGTACGCGATGAAAGGCTTCATGGAAGCTGCGGGCCTGAAGAACGGCCTGCTGATCACCGCCGATCCGTACTCGAAGATCGTCGACCCTGAAGACCGCAATACCACCATGCTGTTCGGTGATGCCGCCACCGCGACCTGGATGGGCGAGGGCGCGGCCTGGCAACTGGGCAAGTCGCTGTTCGGTAGCGACGGTGCCGGTGCCGAGCACCTGCGCACCACCGATGGCAAGTTCTTCATGAACGGTCGTCAGGTCTACAACTTCGCCCTGGTGAAGGTACCGGCGCACCTGAACCAGTTGCTCGAGGCCAGCCAGCTCAAGGCTGACGACATCGACCTGTATTGCCTGCACCAGGGCAGCGCGGCCATCGTCGATGCGGTGTCGGCGCGCTTCGATGAGGGCGCGCACAAGGGCAAGTTCGTCAAGGACATGGTCGAGACCGGCAACACCGTTTCCTCCAGCATTCCGTTGCTGCTGGAGAAGCATGTGCTGGGTTCGACCCACAAGCGTGTTGCCCTCAGTGGCTTTGGCGTCGGCTTGTCGTGGGGTTCGGCGATCATCGAACGCACTGATTGAGCATTGTCGCTGCATCTGCAAAAGCGCCGCACGGGTAACCGTTCGGCGCTTTTGCATTTCTGCGGTCTATTGGTAGTTCTGCGGGCCCCGGCGGACGCTGTATTTCTGGCGTCAAACCCTTGATTTCATTGGGGTGGCAGCGTGCCACTAAAAAAAATCGCAAAACCCCCTAAAGCAAACCGCCACGACGACGATAACCATTACGAAGGTTCTCTAGGCCACACACCCGGCAAACGCCAGGGCCGGAAGCCGCAGTACCCAATCCAACGAGGAATTCGTCATGGCTTTGACCGTTAACACCAACACCACCTCTCTGGGCGTTCAGAAAAACCTGAGCCGTGCTTCCGACGCTCTGAGCACCTCGATGACCCGTCTGTCGTCCGGCCTGAAAATCAACAGCGCCAAAGACGACGCCGCCGGCCTGCAGATCGCTACCCGCATGACCTCGCAGATCCGCGGTCAGACCATGGCTATCAAGAACGCCAACGACGGTATCTCCATCGCCCAGACCGCTGAAGGCGCGATGCAAGAGCAGACCAACATCCTGCAGCGTATGCGTGAACTGGCCGTCCAGTCCCGAAACGACTCCAACAGCCAGCAAGACCGTGACGCTCTGGACAAAGAGTTCCAGTCGATGCTGTCGGAAATCGACCGTATCGCCGACTCCACCCAGCTGAACGGCAAGAACCTGCTGGACGGTACCGCTGGCGTCATGACCTTCCAGGTCGGCTCCAACTCCGGCTCTGCCAACCAGATCACCGTGACGCTCAGCGCCGCGATGAAAACCACCGGTACTGGCGCTGCCCTGACTGCCCTGGCTGGCAAGAGCATCACCGGTGCCAACAGCACCGCCGCCGAGCAGACCTTCACCGCCGCCATCAGCGCCATCGACGAGGCCCTGCAGGCAATCAACACCAACCGTGCTGACCTGGGTGCCGCCCAGAACCGTCTGACCAGCACCATCAACAACCTGCAGAACATCAACGAGAACGCCGAAGCTGCTCGTGGCCGTGTACAGGACACCGACTTCGCTGCCGAAACTGCCCAGCTGACCAAGCAGCAGACCCTGCAGCAAGCTTCGACCTCGGTTCTGGCCCAGGCCAACCAGCTGCCGTCGGCAGTTCTGAAGCTGCTGGGCTAATCTGCCTGATAGCTGCTGGCGGGGGAGTGCACTTGCGGCGCTCCCCCGCCTTTTCATTACGAGGTGGTGGACATGGACATGAGCGTCAAGCTGAACCTGTCTTATCCGGCCGCACGTTCGGCCGAGCAGGTTGCCGACAAGCCGGTCTCGCGGCCGTTGGAAGCATCCGCCGAGGGTGGCAAGAAGGACGCGGTCAAGGTGCACGACACTGACAACGTCAAAAACGCCGTCTCGCAGATCGAGCAATTCCTGAAAGAAACCCGACGTAATCTTGAGTTTTCCACGGATGAAGAATCCGGCAAGATTGTCGTCAAGGTCATCGCCAGCGAAACCGGCGAGCTGATCCGTCAGATTCCCTCCGAGGAGGCCCTGCGGATCGCCGAAAGCCTGCGCGATGTCAAAAGTGTACTGTTCAACGCCAAGGTCTGACCGGCGGCGAGCATTGCGCGTTACGAATCATGCCGGCCTTGCAGGAGCGAGGCGGGCGCGTTGAAGAGAGGGGCAGGACATGGCAGCAATTACTCCTAGCACAGGCGTGGGCTACGGCCTCGAGATCAGCAAGATCGTCGATGCGTTGGTGAAGTCCGATACTTCGGCCAAGTCCAACCAGATTGCTCGGCAGTCGAGCAATAACTCGGCGATCCTCTCGGGCATTGGCTCCCTGCGTAGCGCTCTCACGGCGTTCCAGGACGCCATGAAGAAGCTCAACGACAAGGATGCGCCTTCCTTCAACGCCTTTGCCGGTACTTCCGCCAACGAAAGCGTGGTCAAGATCAAGACCACCAACAGTGCGGTTGCCGGTACCTACGATATCCGGGTAAGCCAACTGGCCACTGGCTCCAAGGTCGCCAGCCAGCAGTTCGCCGGAGGGGGAACCTCAGCGATCAGCGAAGGTGAGCTGACCATCAGCCAGAACGGGAAGACCTACAAGGTCAATGTTGCTGCCGGTTCCACGCTGCAAAGCGTGCGCGATCAGATCAACAAGGAGCTGAGCAAGGAAGGCATCACCGCCAACGTCGTCAACGAGGCGGGCGGTTCGCGGCTGGTGTTCGGCTCTACCACGACCGGCAAGGGCAGTGACATTTCCGTCGGCGGTATCCCTGAGCTCACCATCGATGGCACGCAGAAGATGGTGGGTGCGGGGGGCGGCTTCATCGACGCCCTGGCACAGGATGCCGAGTTCTCCGTCGACGGTTTGAAGCTGACCAGCTCCAAGAACGTCGTCGACAACGCGGTCAGTGGCCTGAGCCTCGAGCTTACCGGCACCACCTCGCCCACTGCCACGACCGGGGTCAAGGTGAGTGTGACGCTCGATAACGATGGCCTGAAGAAATCGGTTCAGTCGTTTGTCGATGCTTACAACACCCTGCGCAAGGCTGTTACCGCCCTGACGACACCGACCAAGGATTCTTCCGGTAACGTGACCAGCCTGGGCCCGTTGACCAACGATCCGACCACGCGCTCGTTGCTGAGCGACATCGGCAAGGTGATCGCCGAAGCCGGTTCGGGCACCCAGCTCAATACCCTCAGCCAGCTGGGTATCAACACCCAGAAGGACGGCACGCTTGAGTTCAACAGCACCAAGTTCACCGCTGCACTGAACGACAAGAAGCTTGGCTCGGAGATCCAGGGGCTGTTCACTGCCGACGGTGGCGTTTTCGACCGGATGACCAAGGCCCTCGATCCCTACGTCAAGACCGGTGGTTCGCTGGATTCGCGCAAGACGGCGCTCGACAAGGTGACCAAGAACCTGCAGGACCAGCAGGCTGCGCTGGACCGTCGTACCGAGCTGCTGACCACCTCGCTGACCAAGAAGTACGCAGCGCTCGACACCGCCCTGGGCTTGATGAAGAAGCAGGGCGAGCAGATCGTCTCGATCTTCGATGCGATGAATGCCCAGGCCAAGAAAGGCTGATCGCTAAACGGCGACAAAAGCCCGGCGGCACCTTGCAGGTGTCCCGGGCTTTGTGTTTCATGGCTAAAGTTTTTTGACGAGCTGGCGATACAGCAGGTATACGCAACCTTTTCGCTGCAATGAGGTAGTTCCATGAACCCGATGTTGGCCCTTCGGCAGTACCAGAAAGTCAACGGTGCTGCGCAGACTTCCGAAGCCAGTCCGCACCGTCTGGTGCAGATGCTGATGCAGGGCGGTCTTGACCGGATGGCCCAGGCCAAGGGCGCGATCGCGCGCAAGGACGTCGCCCAGAAGGGCATTCTGATCGGCAAGGCCATCGACATCATTGGCGGCCTGCGCGAAGGGCTGGATCTGGAGAATCACGCCGACAGCCTGACCGACCTCGACAACCTGTACCAGTACATGAGTCGTCGCCTGATCGAAGCCAACGTCCACAGTGACCCGGCGATCATCGACGAAGTGGCGCGCCTGCTGATCACGGTCAAGGAAGGCTGGGACGCCATCGGCGAACAGGTGCCGGCAGAGTAATTCCAGGAGGCGCACATGAGCGAAGTGATTGCACGTATCGAAGAGACCCGCGATGCCTTGCTGGCAGCGTTCGCTGAGCGCGACTGGGATGCGGTGGGCAAGCTCGACCTGGCATGTCGCGTGTGCGTCGAGGATATCCTGGCCGAAGCGCAGGAAAACGATGCGCAGGTCAGGAGCAGTCTGGATGAATTGCTGGCGGTGTATCGGCAATTGATTGAATTTGCAAGTGGTGAACGTCAATCGATAGTCGACGAGATGACGCAGATACGTCAGGCAAAAAACGCGACAAAGGTATACCATCTGTTCAGCTGATCGCTGGGCAATGCAAGAAGCTGCGCGCCATTAATTTGACTGTGTGCTGTTTTTTGACTTAACTAGTGGCTGTTTTCGAATTTCAGACGTCCGAACACTGACCATTTCAGTCGGAATGATGTCGTGCACGCCTGCGGGCGCCGATATGACTAGGGAAGTTAGTATTGAATGTGGCGTGAAACCAAGATCCTCCTGATCGATGACGACAGCGAACGCCGCCGCGATCTGGCGGTGGTCCTGAATTTTCTCGGCGAAGAGAACCTCTCCTGCTCCAGTGCGGACTGGCAGCAGTCGGTAGAGGCGTTGTCTTCGAGCAGGGAAGTCCTGTGTGTGCTGATCGGGGCTGTGAATGCACCGGCAAGTGTCCTGGGCCTGCTTAAGACAGTGGCTGCGTGGGATGAGTTCCTTCCAGTTCTGCTTCTAGGTGAAATTTCTTCCGCCGAGTTCCCTGAAGACCTGCGCCGGCGCGTGCTGTCCAACCTGGAGATGCCGCCCAGCTATAGCCAGTTGCTCGATTCGCTGCACCGTGCCCAGGTCTACCGTGAGATGTACGACCAGGCGCGCGAGCGCGGTCGTCAGCGCGAACCCAACCTGTTCCGCAGCCTGGTTGGCACCAGCCGCGCGATCCAGCATGTGCGGCAGATGATGCAGCAGGTGGCCGACACCGATGCCAGCGTGCTGATCCTCGGTGAGTCCGGCACGGGCAAGGAAGTTGTCGCGCGCAACCTGCACTATCACTCCAAGCGCCGTGAAGCGCCGTTCGTGCCAGTCAATTGCGGGGCGATCCCTGCCGAGCTGCTCGAAAGCGAGCTGTTCGGACACGAGAAGGGCGCCTTCACCGGGGCGATCACCAGCCGTGCGGGGCGTTTCGAGCTGGCCAACGGCGGTACCCTGTTCCTCGACGAGATCGGCGACATGCCGTTGCCGATGCAGGTCAAGCTGCTGCGCGTGCTGCAGGAGCGTACCTTCGAGCGGGTTGGCAGCAACAAGACCCAGAGCATCGACGTGCGCATCATCGCGGCGACCCACAAAAACCTCGAGACCATGATCGAGGAGGGGACCTTCCGCGAAGACCTGTACTATCGCCTGAATGTCTTCCCCATCGAAATGGCGCCGCTGCGCGAGCGTGTCGAGGACATTCCGCTGCTGATGAACGAGCTGATCTCGCGCATGGAGCACGAGAAGCGCGGCTCCATCCGTTTCAACTCGGCTTCGATCATGTCGCTGTGCCGGCATGGCTGGCCGGGCAACGTCCGTGAGCTGGCCAACCTGGTCGAGCGTATGGCGATCATGCATCCGTACGGGGTGATCGGCGTTGCCGAGCTGCCTAAAAAATTCCGCTACGTCGATGACGAAGACGAGCAGTTGGTCGACAGCTTGCGCAGCGATCTCGAAGAGCGCGTGGCGATCAACGGCCATGCGCCGAACTTCTCCAGCCACGCCATGCTGCCGCCGGAAGGCCTGGACCTGAAGGACTATCTCGGCAGCCTTGAGCAGGGGCTGATCCAGCAAGCTCTGGACGACGCCAACGGTATCGTTGCCCGCGCCGCCGAGCGCCTGCGCATCCGTCGAACCACGCTTGTCGAGAAGATGCGCAAGTACGGCATGAGTCGCCAGGGCGGCGAAGACCAGGCCGAAGACTGAAGCCCAGCCCCTTGCAGGCGCAACCTTGCGTTGCGTCTGCAAGGGGCTGGCGTGTTTTCAGAATCCCCATCCCCGGCACGGCTATTGCTACACCGCAGGCAAAGTACCGTTTTTATGACGGTCAGCCATGCGAGAGAGCACGATGCCCCAGGCCGCCCACATCTCCCGAGCCCCTGAGCAGCAGGGACGCACCCCGGTCGAACAGGAAAGTCGACAGGGGCTCGAGCAGGCGTTCGCCCTGTTCAACCAGGTTTCCTCCCAGCTCAGTGAGTCGTACAACATGCTCGAGGCCCGCGTCAGCGAGCTCAAGGGCGAGCTGGAGGTGGTCAGCGCACAGCGCATGGCCGAGCTGGGTGAGAAGGAGCGTCTGGCCAACCGCCTGCAGCATTTGCTGGATCTGCTGCCTGGCGGGGTGATCGTCATCGACGGCCAGGGCTATGTGCGCGAAGCCAACCCTGCCGCCTGTGAATTGCTCGGTGCGCCGTTGGTCGGTGAACTCTGGCGCCAGGTCATCGCCCGCAGCTTCGCGCCGCGAGAGGATGATGGCCACGAGGTGTCGCTGCGTGACGGTCGACGCTTGTCCATTGCCACCCGTTCGCTGGATGCCGAGCCCGGTCAGTTGGTGCTGCTCAACGACCTGACCGAAACCCGTCGCCTGCAGGGACAACTGGCGCGTCACGAGCGTCTGTCGTCGTTGGGGCGCATGGTTGCCTCGCTGGCGCATCAGATTCGCACGCCCCTGTCGGCGGCCATGCTTTATGCCAGCCATCTGGCCGACGACCAGGGCGGCCTGGCTCTGGAAACCCGTCAGCGCTTCGCCGGCAGTCTGAAGGAGCGTCTGCACGAGCTGGAGCATCAGGTGCGCGACATGCTGGTGTTCGCCCGTGGTGAGTTGCCGCTCAATGACCGGCTGACCCCAAAGGCATTGTTCCAGGCGCTGCAACAGGCTGCGCAGTCCCATGTGCAGGGGCATGCGGTGCGCTGGCAGTGCGATACGCATTTGGGCGAGTTGCTGTGCAATCGCGACACCCTGGTTGGCGCCTTGCTCAATCTGATCGAGAACGCGCTGCAGGCAAGCTCGGAGCCCGCGCGCCTGAAAGTACACCTGTTGCGTCGTGAGCAGAGCCTGCACCTGTGCGTCAGTGATGCTGGCAGCGGGATCGACGCGCAGCTGCTGGCGCGCCTGGGTGAGCCGTTCCTGACGACCAAGGCAACCGGCACCGGCCTCGGCCTGGCGGTGGTCAAGGCGGTGGTCAAGGCGCACCAGGGCAGTCTCGAGCTGCGCTCGAAGGTCGGGCGTGGCACTTGCGTGCGGGTGGTGCTGCCCCTGATCGGCGGGCAATCGACGGAGGTGCAGTGATGGTCAAGGTTTTATTGGTCGAGGACGATCGTGCCTTGCGCCAGGCATTGGGCGATACCCTGGAGATCGGCGGGTTCGACTACCGCGCCGTGGGCAGTGCAGAAGAGGCGCTGGACGCCGTGGCCGAGGAGGCCTTCGGGCTGGTGGTCAGTGATGTGAACATGCCGGGGATGGATGGCCATCAACTGCTTGCGCAACTGCGTCGTCACCACCCGCAACTGCCCGTGCTGCTTATGACTGCGCACGCTGCAGTGGAGCGTGCGGTGGAGGCGATGCGTCAGGGCGCTGCCGACTACCTGGTCAAGCCGTTCGAACCCAAGGCGTTGCTGAGTCTGGTCGATCGTCATGCCGCTGGGCACCTGGGTGCCGAAGAGGAGGGGCCGGTGGCCAGTGAGCCGGCCAGTCGGCAGTTGCTCGAGCTGGCTGCCCGCGTGGCGCGCAGCGACTCCACGGTGTTGATCTCGGGCGAGTCGGGTACCGGCAAGGAAGTGCTGGCGCGTTACATCCATCAGCGCTCGGCACGCGCCGCGCAGCCATTCGTGGCGATCAACTGTGCGGCGATTCCAGACAACATGCTCGAAGCCACGCTGTTCGGTCACGAAAAAGGCGCGTTCACCGGTGCCATCGCGGCCCAGGCGGGCAAGTTCGAACAAGCCGATGGCGGCACTCTGTTGCTCGACGAGATTTCCGAAATGCCACTGGGCCTGCAGGCCAAGCTGCTGCGCGTGCTGCAGGAGCGGGAGGTCGAGCGGGTCGGCGGGCGCAAGCCGATCAGTCTGGACATTCGCGTGCTGGCCACCACCAACCGTGACCTGGCTGGCGAAGTCGCTGCCGGGCGCTTCCGTGAAGACCTGTACTACCGTCTTTCGGTCTTCCCGCTGGCCTGGCGCCCACTGCGCGAGCGCAGCGCCGATATCCTGCCGCTGGCCGAGCGCCTGCTGGCCAAGCATGTCGGCAAGATGAAGCATGCGCCGGTTCGCCTGTCGGCCGAAGCGCGGGCATGCCTGCAGGCGCACGCATGGCCTGGCAACGTGCGCGAGCTGGACAACGCGCTGCAGCGAGCGCTGATCCTGCAGCAGGGTGGGGTGATCGAGGCGGCGGATTTCTGTCTGGCGGGCGCCATTCCCTTGTCACCAGCAAGCAGTGATATCACGGAGCCATCATCGCTCGAATCGGCGTCTGAGTCCAGTGGCCTGGGCGACGATATGCGTCGTCATGAGTTCCAGATGATCATCGATACCTTGCGCGCCGAACGTGGGCGTCGCAAGGAGGCTGCCGAACGGTTGGGCATCAGCCCGCGTACGCTGCGCTACAAGCTGGCGCAGATGCGCGATGCGGGGATGGATGTCGAGGCCAGCCTGTACGGGTGAGTGCCTTTGCGGAGCGACTTTGCGAAGGCTGGCACCTTTGTTGCTTTAACCGTTTTACCCGCTGCATCAGTGTCAAAAAAATGCGGCCGCCGGAGAGAGAAGTTCATGAGCCAAGGTGTTGAATTCAATCGTCTGATGTTGGACATGCGCGCGATGCAGGCCGATGCCATGTCGCTGCCCAAGGTCGCCGCTGCGCCTGAGCTCGCCCCGGGCCAGAGCAGCTTTGCCGACATGCTCGGCCAGGCCATCAACAAGGTCAGCGATACCCAGCAGGCATCGAGCCAGTTGGCCAACGCCTTCGAGATCGGCAAGAGCGGTGTCGACCTCACCGACGTGATGATCGCCTCGCAGAAGGCCAGCGTGTCGTTCCAGGCCCTGACCCAAGTGCGCAACAAGCTGGTCCAGGCGTACCAGGACATCATGCAGATGCCGGTTTGAGGACGAATTGAGTCATGGCCGAAGCAGTCGTCGATAACGCCCCCGCCAAGAGTGGCCCGCCCGTGGCCAAGCCGCCGCTGTTCGGCATGGCGTTCCTGGAAAACATCTCGCAGATGCCCATGCTGCGTCAGGTCGGCCTGCTGGTCGGGCTGGCTGCCAGCGTGGCCATCGGCTTTGCCGTGGTGCTCTGGTCGCAGCAGCCGGACTACCGTCCGCTGTATGGCAGCCTGGCCGGCATGGACACCAAGCAGGTCATGGAAACCCTGGCCGCCGCTGATATTCCCTACACCGTCGAACCCAATTCCGGCGCGCTGCTGGTCAAGGCCGATGACCTCTCCCGTGCCCGCATGAAACTGGCCGCCGCCGGCGTGGCGCCAAGCGATGGCAACATCGGTTTCGAGATCCTCGACAAGGACCAGGGCCTGGGCACCAGCCAGTTCATGGAGGCGACCCGTTACCGTCGCGGCCTGGAAGGCGAATTGGCGCGGACCATCTCCAGCCTGAACAACATCAAGGCTGCTCGCGTGCACCTGGCCATTCCGAAAAGCTCGGTGTTCGTGCGTGACGAGCGCCGCCCGAGCGCTTCGGTACTGGTCGAAATGTTCCCAGGCCGCAACCTGGAAGCCGGTCAGGTGATGGCCATCGTCAACCTGGTCGCCACCAGCGTGCCGGAACTGGACAAGTCGCAGGTCACCGTGGTCGACCAGAAGGGCAATCTGCTCTCCGATCAGTTGCAGGACACCTCGCTGACCATGGCCGGCAAGCAGTTCGACTACACCCGCCGCATGGAAGGCCTGCTCACCCAGCGTGTGCACAACATCCTGCAGCCGGTGCTGGGCAACGACCGCTACAAGGCCGAGGTCTCCGCCGACGTCGACTTCAACGCCGTCGAATCCACCTCCGAGCAGTTCAACCCTGACCAGCCGGCGCTGCGCAGCGAGCAGTCGGTCAACGAACAGCGTGCCAGCAGCCAGGGCCCGCAGGGTGTTCCCGGCGCGCTGAGCAACCAGCCGCCAGCCGGTGCTGCTGCACCTGAGAACGCTGCCGGAACCGGTACCCCGGCCGGTGCCATCGCTCCCGGCCAGCCGCTGGTCGATGCCAACGGCCAGCAGATCATGGACCCAGCCACCGGCCAGCCGATGCTTGCACCGTATCCGTCCGACAAGCGCCAGCAGAGCACCAAGAACTTCGAGCTGGACCGCTCCATCAGCCATACCCGCCAGCAGCAAGGTCGCCTGACCCGCCTGTCGGTGGCCGTGGTCGTGGACGATCAGGTCAAGGTCGATGCCAACGGCGAGACCACCCGCGCGCCCTGGGGCGCCGAGGACCTGTCGCGCTTCACTCGCCTGGTGCAGGATGCAGTCGGCTTCGATGCCAGCCGCGGCGACAGCGTGACCGTGATGAACGTGCCGTTCTCCGCCGACCGTGGCGAAGTCCTGGCCGACATCCCGTTCTACTCGCAGCCCTGGTTCTGGGACATCATCAAGCAAGTGCTGGGCGTGGTGTTCATCCTGGTGCTGGTGTTCGGCGTGCTGCGCCCGGTGCTCAACAACATCACCGGTGGCGGCAAGAGCGCGGCCACCGACAGCGACATGGAACTGGGCGGCATGATCGGGCTGGACGGCGAACTCGGCAACGACCGCGTCAGCCTGGGCGGGCCGAGCAGTATCCTGTTGCCAAGCCCGAGCGAAGGCTATGAGGCTCAACTGAACGCAATCAAGGGCCTGGTGGCCGAAGACCCGGGCCGTGTCGCCCAGGTCGTGAAAGAGTGGATCAACGCCGATGAGTGACAACCGAGCCGTTACCGCCAAGCTGAGCCGCGTCGACAAGGCGGCGATTCTCCTGCTGTCCCTGGGCGAGACCGATGCAGCCCAGGTCCTGCGCCACATGGGGCCCAAGGAGGTGCAGCGGGTTGGCGTCGCCATGGCGCAGATGGGCAACGTGCACCGCGAGCAGGTCGAGCAGGTCATGAGCGAGTTCGTCGAGATCGTCGGCGACCAGACCAGCCTGGGCGTCGGCTCCGACGGCTATATCCGCAAGATGCTCAACCAGGCGCTCGGCGAGGACAAGGCCAATGGCCTGATCGACCGCATCCTGCTCGGTGGCAACACCAGTGGCCTGGACAGCCTGAAGTGGATGGAGCCGCGTGCCGTGGCCGATGTCATCCGCTACGAGCACCCGCAGATCCAGGCCATCGTGGTTGCCTACCTCGACCCCGACCAGGCCGGTGAAGTGCTGAGCAATTTCGACCATAAGGTGCGCCTGGACATCGTCCTGCGCGTCTCCTCGTTGAACACCGTGCAGCCGGCGGCACTCAAGGAGCTCAACCAGATCCTCGAGAAGCAGTTCTCGGGCAACTCCAATGCTGCGCGCACCACCCTGGGCGGCATCAAGCGCGCTGCCGACATCATGAACTTCCTCGACAGCTCCGTGGAAGGCCAGCTGATGGATGCGATCCGCGATATCGACAGCGACCTGTCCGAGCAGATCGAAGACCTGATGTTCGTCTTCAACAACCTGGCCGACGTCGACGACCGTGGTATCCAGGCGCTGCTGCGCGAGGTGTCCTCGGACGTGCTGGTGGTCTCGCTCAAGGGCGCGGACGAGAAGGTCAAGGACAAGATCTTCAAGAACATGTCCAAGCGTGCTTCGGAACTGCTGCGCGACGACCTGGAGGCCAAGGGGCCGGTGCGGGTCAGCGATGTGGAAACGGCGCAGAAGGAAATCCTCACCATCGCTCGACGCATGGCCGAGGCCGGCGAGATCGTGCTCGGTGGCAAGGGTGCCGAGGAAATGATCTAAGCGATTTCGCGCACCGTTCTGACTGGCGCTGACCCTGTGGGAGCGGGTTTGCCCGCGAAGGCGCCAGGTCAGGCCACGCGTTGCTCCTGCTGACGCATTCGCGGGCAAGCCCGCTCCCACGGGGATCGCGTTGGCTGAACATGGTTTCGAGAACATGACAGCATGTCCACCAAAGAACATCCCAGCGACCTGATCCGCGCCCGCGACCTCGAGGGCGTCGATATATGGGCATTGCCCAGCTTCGATCCGGAGCCTGAGCCCGCGCCTGAACCTGAGCCCGAGGTGGTCGAGGAAGTCGAGGAAGTGCCGCTGGAGGAAGTCCAGCCGCTGACCCTCGAAGAGCTCGAAGCGATTCGCCAGGAGGCCTACAACGAAGGCTTCGCCACCGGCGAGCGCGAGGGTTTCCACAGCACGCAGCTCAAGGTGCGCCAGGAGGCCGAAGAGGCACTGACGGCCAAGCTGGCGAGCCTGGAGCTATTGATGGCCAACCTGCTCGAGCCCATCGCCGAGCAGGATACCCAGATCGAGAAGTCCCTCGTGCACCTGGTCGCCCATGTCGCCCGTCAGGTGATCGGTCGCGAGTTGGCCAGCGATTCCAGCCAGATCACTCATGTGTTGCGCGAGGCGCTGAAACTGCTGCCGATGGGCGCAGACAATATCCGCATCCACCTCAATCCGCAGGATTTCGAGCTGGCCAAGGCCCTGCGCGAACGCCACGAGGAAAGCTGGAAGCTGCTTGAAGACGAGTCGCTGCTGCCAGGCGGTTGCCGCATCGAGACGGCCCACAGCCGCATCGATGCCACCATGGAAACCCGCATGGAAAAGGCCGTGGCGCAGTTGTTCGAGCAGACCCACGACCAATCACTGCATCCTGCTGCGCCGGATCTGTCGGTCGACCTGGACAGCCCCGATGCGCCTTGAACGCACCAGTTTCGCCAAGCGCCTGGCTGGCTATGCCGAGGCGGTGAATCTGCCGGAGCAGCCGGTGGTCGAGGGCCGTCTGCTGCGCATGGTCGGTCTCACCCTCGAAGCCGAGGGCTTGCGCGGCGCCGTGGGCAGCCGCTGCATGGTGATCAACGACGACAGCTACCACCCGGTGCAGGTCGAGGCCGAAGTGATGGGCTTTGCGGGCAGCAAGGTCTTTCTCATGCCGGTCGGCAGTATCGCCGGTATCGCCCCCGGCGCGCGGGTTGTGCCGCTGGACGACAGTGGCCGCCTGCCCATGGGCATGAGCATGCTTGGACGGGTGCTCGATGGCGCCGGCCGTGCCCTCGATGGCAAGGGCGGGATGAAGGCCGAGGACTGGGTGCCGCTGGATGGCCCGGTGATCAACCCGCTGAACCGTGATCCGATCAGTCAGCCGCTGGATGTGGGTATCCGCAGTATCAACGGCCTGCTGACTGTCGGTCGCGGCCAGCGCCTGGGTCTGTTCGCCGGTACGGGTGTCGGTAAGTCGGTGCTGCTGGGCATGATGACCCGCTTCACCAAGGCCGACATCATCGTGGTCGGCCTGATCGGTGAGCGGGGCCGCGAGGTGAAGGAGTTCATCGAGCACATCCTTGGCGAGGAAGGGCTCAAGCGCTCGGTGGTGGTCGCTTCGCCGGCCGACGATGCACCGCTGATGCGACTGCGCGCAGCCATGTATTGCACGCGCATCGCCGAGTATTTCCGCGACAAGGGCAAGAATGTCCTGTTGTTGATGGATTCGTTGACCCGTTTTGCCCAGGCGCAGCGGGAAATCGCCCTGGCTATCGGCGAGCCCCCCGCCACCCGTGGCTATCCGCCGTCGGTGTTCGCCAAGTTGCCCAAGTTGGTCGAGCGCGCGGGTAATGGTGAGGCGGGGGGGGGGGCGATCACTGCGTTCTATACCGTGCTTTCCGAGGGGGATGACCAGCAGGACCCGATCGCCGATTCGGCACGTGGGGTGCTGGACGGACACTTCGTGCTGTCCCGGCGCCTGGCCGAGGAGGGGCATTATCCGGCGATCGACATCGAGGCTTCGATCAGCCGGGTGATGCCGCAGGTGGTGGATGCCGACCATCTGCGCCAGGCGCAGAAGTTCAAGCAACTATGGTCGCGCCTGTCGCAGAGTCGCGACCTGATCAGCGTGGGTGCCTACGTGGCCGGTGGCGATCCGGAAACCGACCTGGCCATTGCCTTGCAGTCCAAGCTGGTGGCGTTCTTGCGCCAGGGGTTGGACGAGAGTGTCGGCATGGCCGAGAGCGGCGAGCAGCTGGGCGCGGTGTTCGCCCCGCCGGCGGGCGGCTGATAGGCCATGGCCCTGCCCAGTCGTGCCGCGCGCCTTTCGCCGGTGGTGGAGATGGCCGAGGAGGCCGAGCGCAAGGCTGTCCAGCGCATGGGTCACTTCCAGCAACTGGTGGCCCAGGCGCAGGCCAAGCTCGCCGAGCTTGAGCGTTTTCGCGAAGACTACCAGTTGCAGTGGATCAACCGCGGCAGCCAGGGCGTTGGCGGCAGTTGGTTGGTCAACTACCAGCGCTTTCTGGGCCAGTTGGAAACGGCCATGACCCAGCAGCGCCAGAGCCTGACCTGGCACCAGAACAACCTCAAGAATGCCCGCGACGCCTGGCAACAGGCCTATGCCCGGGTAGAGGGCCTGCGCAAGCTGGTGCAGCGCTACCTGGACGAAGCCCGCCGGGCCGAAGACAAGCGTGAGCAGAAGCTGCTCGACGAGCTGTCGCAGCGGTTGCCCAGGCAGCATCATTTTCCAGGCTGACACCGCTCAAAGCCGCTGCGCTTGCGGCCCAGCCGGGCTGCTGCTAAACCTTCCTGAGTCGTAGCCATCATCGAAGGAATCGCACGCATGGCAGTCGAAACTGATTTTTCACCGGACGAAAAGCAGCTGACGATCAAGGTCAAGGGCCGTTTCGATTTCGGCAAGCATCAGGAATTTCGTGACGCCTACGAGCGCCAGCATCCGGCCCCGGACTCGGTCGTGGTGGATCTCAAGGATGCGACGTACCTGGACAGCTCCGCACTGGGCATGCTGCTGCTGTTGCGCGATCACGCCGGTGGTGACCACTCGGATATCAAAGTGATCAATACCAGTTCTGATGTGCGCAAGATCCTCGCCATTTCCAACTTCGAAAAATTGTTCGACGTCAGCTGAGGCCGTTCATGCCCGCCGAACAGGGATTGAGGGTGCTGATCGCCGAGGACGGTGCCGCGGACCGCTTGCTGCTCGCGCAGATCGTGCGGCGCCAGGGACACGAGGTGGTCACTGCCGAAAACGGCGAGCAGGCCGTTGCGCTGTTCGCCGAACAGAGGCCGGACCTGGTGCTGCTCGACGCCTTGATGCCGGTGATGGATGGATTCGAGGCGGCGCGACGGATCAAGGCCATGGCCGGTGAAGCGCTGATACCGATCATCTTCCTCACCTCGATGAACGAGGAGCAGGGGCTGGTGCGTTGCCTGGAAGCCGGCGGCGACGATTTCATGGCCAAGCCGTATAGCGCAGTGATTCTGGCTGCCAAGATCGGCGCCATGGATCGCCTGCGTCGGCTGCAGGCCACGGTACTGGAGCAGCGCGACGAACTGGCCCGGCATCACCATCACCTGCTCAACGAGCAGCGCGTAGCCAAAGCGGTGTTCGACAAGGTCGCCCATTCCGGTTGCTTGAGAAGCAGCAACATCCGCTACCTGCAGTCGCCCTACGCATTGTTCAACGGCGATCTGCTGCTGGCTGCGTTCGCGCCTTCGGGCGACATGCATGTGCTGCTGGGTGATTTCACCGGTCACGGCTTGCCGGCGGCCGTGGGGGCAATGCCCCTGGCCGAGGTGTTCTATGGCATGACCGCCAAGGGCTATGGTTTGGTCGAGACGCTGCGCGAGATGAACGCCAAGCTCAAGCGCATCCTGCCGGTGGACATGTTCTGTTGTGCGCTGTTGCTGAACCTGAGTTTCGAGCGTGGCACGGTCGAGGTGTGGAACGGTGGCATGCCCGATGGCTATCGTTTGTCGGCCGCCGGCGAGGTGCTGTCGGTGCTGCAATCCCGGCACTTGCCGCTGGGCATCCTGGCGCCCGAGCAGTTCGACGACCGCACCGACATACTGCCGCTGGCAGCGGGGGAGCGATTGTTCCTGCTGTCCGATGGCGTGGTCGATACCAGCGATGCGACGGAGCGATTGTTTGGTGTGGAGCGCTTGCGTGAGGTGTTGGCGGCCAACCGCGACCCTGGGCGACTGTTCGATGAAGTGATGCAGGCGCTGGAGCGCTTTGGTGGTGTGCCGCGAGACGACATCAGCCTGTGTGATGTCCGCATGGCCGAACCTGGTGGCCTGGCACCTGTGGCGCCGGTGTATTCCGACAGCGGTCGCTCCAGTCCGCTGGATTGGTCGTTGTCGCTGGTGCTGCATGCCGACAGCCTGAAGCGCTTCAACCCGGTGCCTTATCTGTTGCAGTTCCTCCAGGAAATCCATGGTCTGCGTCCCAGCAGCGGGGTGTTGCACAGTGTGCTGGGTGAGCTGTATTCCAATGCGCTGGAGCACGGGGTGTTGGGCCTGGACTCACGGCTCAAGCAGGATGCCGAGGGATTTGCCGAGTACTACCGCGAACGCGGTCGGCGCCTGGCGGCGTTGTCCGAAGGGTTCGTGCAAATCGCGCTGAGGGTGGAACCCATGGCAACAGGTGGTCGTCTGACTGTTGAAATCAGCGACAGTGGCACGGGTTTTGATATCGAGAAAGTCTTGGCGCGCCCTGCGTCGGAAAAAGGTTTCAGTGGGCGTGGGCTACAGTTGGTACAGCGCTTGGGCGTCAAGGCTCAATGGCTCGACCAGGGGCGGCGGGCGCGGGTGGAGTTCGGTTGGTGAGCGGCCTCGGCGATTGAGGCATAATCAAGCTTGATCAAGGAGTGAGCAAGTGACACACGAGCATATCGATCAAAAGGTCCTGAGCGACCTGCAGGAGGTCATGGAAGATGGCTACCTGCAGTTGCTGGAAACCTTCCTGGAAGACTCCGAGCGCCGTCTCAGTCAGTTGCACGAGGCCAAGGACGCCAGCGAGTTGGGGATGGCCGCCCACAGCTTCAAGGGCAGCAGCAGCAACATGGGCGCAGTGGGCCTGGCCAGTCTGTGCCAGCAGCTCGAGGAGCGTGTGCGGCAACAGCCTTTGTATGGCATCGAGGACCTGATCAATCGGATCGACCAGGAGTTCGTCGAGGTCCAGCGCTTCTACCGTAGCGAGCGCGAGCGGGTTTCTGCAGGCTGACGGCAAAACTGGCGCGAGTTTTGCCTGTCTTCACCCAGATTCTATTTCGGTTCACTGGCGTGGAGAGTTTCAATGCCTGTCGCATCCAATCCCTTGTTGCAAGCCGGCCTCGCCAACGCGACCTCGCGGGCGACCAGTCCTGCGGCGGACAAAACCCCGCAAGCACCGGGCAATCAGGGCAGCGGCTTCGACCAGCTGATGGCCCGACAGCAGAGCGACAAGATGCCGGTGCGCAACGACAAGGCCTCTGTGCCGGCGCCCAAGGACAAGCCTGACTTCAATGCCGGCGGCAAGGGCGGCAACGACCGATCTTCGCCGGTTGCCGGTAATGGCAAGAACTTGCCAGCCAACAGCAGCAAGGCCGCATCGGCCGCTGACAAGAACAACCAGGGTAGCGACAGCACTCAACAGGCGGGTGACAGTACCCAGCAGGCTTCCAGCGACGGCAATCAGGCAAGCGACTCGAGCTCCCTGGACGCCAGCCTGGTGGCAGGGCAGGTGACCGACGCCCAGGCGGGTGCGCAATTGCTCCAGGCCCAGGCCGAAGCCGTCGCCCCGGTGCTGCAGGCCGCGATCCAGCAGCCTGCTGCGCAACCTGTTCCTGAAGCGCTGGCGCCGCCAGTCGCCGAGCAGGCCGACAGCGACTTCGATCCCGAGGCCGACGCCCTGGCGAACATGCCGACCTTGCGCCTGGCGCTCGAGCAGAGCGCCCAGGCCAAAGGCACCACCTCGACGCACGCCTCTGGCCAGGGGGACAAGACCCAGGCCCAGGACGACAGTGCCCAGGCCAACGTCAATACCTTGGCGAACCTGGCGGTCAAGCCTGAGGGCGAATCCGAGCGCGGACAATCACAGCCTGGCGAAAAAGGCTTCTCCGAGCTGTTGTCCAATGGTCTGAAGGACGTCAAGCATGCCGACAGCGACACCCGCGTGGACGATTTCGCCAATCGCCTGGCCAACCTGACCCAGGCCGTCACCGCCAAGACTGCCCATGCCGTACCGCCGACCAATCCGCTGCACCAACCCCTGGCGATGAATCAGGGGGCCTGGACCGAAGGGTTGGTCAACCGCGTCATGTACCTGTCGAGCCAGAACCTCAAGTCGGCCGACATCCAGCTCGAGCCTGCAGAGCTGGGGCGACTGGACATTCGCGTCAATGTCGCGTCGGACCAGGCCACCCAGGTGACTTTCATCAGTGGTCACGCCGGCGTGCGCGATGCGCTCGACAGCCAACTGTACCGTCTGCGCGAACTGTTCGCCCAGCAGGGGCTGGCCCAGCCTGAGGTCAACGTCGCCGACCAGTCGCGTCAGCAACAGCAGCAGGCCCAGCAGGGTGGATCGAATCTGTCTGGTGTGGCTGCGCGTCGGGCCGGGGAGGCGGGCGAGGACGGTGAGCTGGCCGATGCTTCACGGCCGGTGGAGCAGCAGGTGGTGATCGGCGACAGTGCGGTCGATTACTACGCCTGATCATTCGGGGCCGCGTCTGACACCGGTGCGGACCGTTGTAAGCAACTGTCTTGCTCAAATCTAGAAGCCAGCCCAAATCCCTGTGGGAGCGGGCTTGCCCGCGAAAAATACACCGCGCTGCCTGGCACGGGCTACGCCCGTGTTCGCGGGCAAGCCCGTTCCTACCAGGACTGTCCCGTCAGCCACACCGTTATAGCGCTCGCAACCTCCTCAAGCCCGCTCGGCCAAATCTGGCATAACACTTGCTCAGCCACGTCATCCTTTCTTGAAACCCCGATGGACGACGGATTATTGGCATGGCGAAGAGCGACGCAGTCAAAGACCCCGCCACTAAAGGCAAACTGAAGCTGATCCTGCTGCTGGTGCTGGCCTTGCTGCTGGCCGTGGGCCTGTCGGTGGGCGCCACCTGGTTCATCATGCACAAGAACGAGCCTGCACCTGCGGCCGACCCTGCCGTGGCCAGCGTCAAGCAAGCGGCGATCTACGAGCCCCTGGCGCCGGCCTTCGTGGTCAATTTCAACCAGAACGGCCGCCAGCGCTACATGCAGGTGAGCATTACCCTGCAGGGCCGCAACCAGGCGGACCTCGATGCGCTGAAAGTGCACATGCCGGTGATTCGCAACAATCTGGTGATGATGTTCTCCGGGCAAGGCTTCGACAGCCTGGCCAGCAGTGCCGTGGGCCAGGAAATGCTGCGCCAGAAGGCCACTGCGGTGGTCCAGGAAGTGGCGCAGAAGGAAGTCGGCAAGCCGGTCATCGACCAGTTGCTGTTCACCAATTTCGTATTGCAGTAGGAGCACACTCGATGGCCGTGCAGGACCTGCTGTCCCAGGATGAGATCGATGCCCTGCTGCATGGGGTCGACGATGGGCTGGTACAGACCGAGAGCGCTGCCGAACCCGGTGGCGTCAAGAGCTACGACCTGACCAGCCAGGACCGGATCGTCCGCGGTCGGATGCCGACCCTGGAGATGATCAACGAGCGCTTCGCCCGTTACACCCGCATCAGCATGTTCAACCTGCTGCGTCGCTCCGCCGACGTGGCGGTGGGTGGCGTGCAGGTGATGAAGTTCGGCGAGTACGTGCATTCGCTGTACGTGCCGACCAGCCTCAATCTGGTCAAGATCAAGCCGCTGCGCGGCACCTCGCTGTTCATCCTCGACGCCAAGCTGGTGTTCAAGCTGGTGGACAACTTCTTCGGTGGCGACGGTCGCCACGCCAAGATCGAAGGGCGTGAGTTCACCCCGACCGAGCTGCGTGTGGTGCGCATGGTCCTGGACCAGTGCTTCGTCGACCTCAAGGAAGCCTGGCAGGCGATCATGCCGGTGAACTTCGAATACATGAACTCCGAGGTCAACCCGGCCATGGCCAACATCGTCGGGCCCAGCGAGGCGGTGGTGGTCTCGACCTTCCACATCGAGCTCGATGGCGGCGGCGGCGACCTGCACGTGACCATGCCGTATTCGATGATCGAACCGGTGCGCGAAATGCTCGATGCCGGTTTCCAGTCCGACCTGGACGACCAGGACGAGCGTTGGGTCAAGGCCCTGCGCGAGGACGTGCTGGACGTCAATGTGCCGCTCTCGGCCACCGTTGCCCGTCGTCAGCTCAAGCTACGCGACATCCTGCACATGCAGCCGGGCGATGTGATTCCGGTAGAGCTGCCCGAACACCTGGTACTGCGCGCCAACGGCGTGCCGTCGTTCAAGGCGCGCCTGGGCTCGCACAAGGGCACCCTGTCGCTGCAGATCATCGACCCGATCGAGCGCCGCTGACGGCGAGCCGGTCGCACTACGAATTGAAAGCCTGTCGAGGACTTTATGGCTAACGAAAACGAGATCACCTCCCCAGAGGAACAGGCCCTGGCCGATGAGTGGGCGGCAGCCCTGGAAGAAACCGGTGATGCCGGCCAGGCGGACATCGATGCGCTGCTGGCAGCTGACAATGGTCGCTCCTCTGGCGCAGGTCGCCTGCCGATGGAAGAGTTCGCCAGCTCCCCGCGGCCGAGCGAGAACGTCGGCCTGGAAGGGCCGAACCTGGACGTTATCCTGGACATTCCAGTGAGCATCTCCATGGAGGTGGGCGCCACGGAAATCAGCATTCGCAACCTGCTGCAACTGAACCAGGGGTCGGTCATCGAGCTCGATCGCCTGGCAGGCGAACCGCTGGATGTACTGGTCAATGGCACGCTGATCGCCCATGGCGAAGTGGTGGTGGTCAACGAGAAGTTCGGCATTCGCCTGACCGACGTGATCAGCCCCAGCGAACGCATCAAGAAGCTGCGCTGAGTGAAGGGCCTGATACGCGGCGTCGCCGCCCTGGGCACATTGCTCGCCAGCGAGGTGGTGATCGGCGCAGCTGACCCCGCGTCGGTGCCGGCCAGCACGTCCGCGCCCGGCGGCATGGGTGGGCAACTGGCGCAGATGGTCTTCGGTCTGCTCGTGGTGGTGGGCGCCATCTTCCTGCTCGCCTGGCTTTTGCGCCGCCTGCAGGTGGCACAGCCGCGCGGCGGGCAGGTGATCGAGATCGTCGGCAGCCGAGCCCTCGGCCCGCGCGACCGCCTGCTGCTGGTGCAGGTGGGCAAGGAACAGATCCTGATCGGCCACAGCCCTGGCAGCATCGAAGCGTTGCACGTCATGGCCGAGCCCGTGGAGGTGCCTGTTGGCGCGCGCCAGGCGGCACCGGAATTCGCCCAGCGGCTGCTCGAGCTGATGGGCAAGGACCAGAAGGACAAGAAGTGATGAGCGGCGCGCTGCGCTTACTGTTGACCCTGGCGCTGCTGCTGGCCGCGCCCGTGGCCCTGGCCGCCGATCCGTTGTCGATCCCGGCCATCACCCTGTCCAATGGGCCGGACGGCCAGCAGGAATATTCGGTCAGCCTGCAGATCCTGCTGATCATGACGGCGCTGAGCTTCATTCCGGCGTTCGTCATCCTGATGACCAGCTTTACCCGCATCATCATCGTCTTCTCCATCCTGCGCCAGGCCCTGGGCCTGCAGCAGACGCCGTCGAACCAGTTGCTCACCGGCATGGCCCTGTTCCTGACCATGTTCATCATGGCGCCGGTGTTCGATCGGGTGAATCGTGACGCGTTGCAGCCCTACCTGAACGAACAGATGACCGCGCAACAGGCCATCGACAAAGCCCAGGGGCCGCTGAAGGACTTCATGCTGGCGCAGACCCGGCAAAGCGATCTGGACCTGTTCATGCGCCTGTCCAAGCGCACCGACATCGCCGGCCCCGACCAGGTGCCGCTGACCATCCTGGTGCCGGCATTCGTCACCTCCGAGCTCAAGACCGCGTTCCAGATCGGCTTCATGATCTTCATCCCGTTCCTGATCATCGACATGGTGGTCGCCAGCGTGCTGATGGCGATGGGTATGATGATGCTGTCGCCGCTGATCATCTCGCTGCCGTTCAAGATCATGCTGTTCGTCCTGGTCGATGGCTGGGCGCTGATCATGGGTACGCTGGCCGGCAGTTTCGGCGGCGTCTGAGGCCGCTCAAGGAGAGTTTTCGATGACCCCTGAAGTTGCCGTCGACCTGTTCCGCGATGCGCTCTGGCTGACGGCCCTGATGGTAGCGGTACTGGTGGTGCCGAGCCTGCTGGTCGGCCTGCTGGTGGCGATCTTCCAGGCGGCCACGCAGATCAACGAACAGACCCTGAGTTTCCTGCCGCGCCTGCTGGTGATGCTGATCACCCTGATCGTGGTCGGTCCGTGGCTGGTGCAGAAGTTCATGGAATACATGACCGGCCTGTACAGCGGCATTCCGCAGTTGATCGGATGATGAGCCCATGCTCGAGCTGAGCGCCGCGCAGATCGGCACCTGGGTCGCCACCTTCATCCTGCCGCTGTTTCGCGTGGCAGCGGTGCTGATGACCATGCCGGTGTTCGGTACGCGCATGCTGCCGGCGCGCATACGCCTGTATGTGGCGGTCGCGATCACCGTGGTGATCGTGCCCGGCCTGCCGCCGCTGCCCGAGTTCGAGCCCTTGAGCGTGCGTGGCGTGCTGCTGTGCGCCGAACAGATCATCGTCGGCGCGCTGTTCGGGTTTTCCTTGCAGATGCTGTTCCAGGCGTTCGTCGTCGCCGGGCAGATCGTGGCGATTCAGCTGGGCATGGCGATGGCCTCGATGATCGACCCGGCCAACGGCGTCAACGTAGCGGTGGTCGGGCAGTTCCTGACCATGCTGGTGAGTGTGCTGTTCCTGCTGATGAACGGCCACCTGGTGGTGATCGAGGTACTGACCGAAAGCTTCACCACGCTGCCGGTGGGCAATGCCCTGGTGGTCGCGCATTTCTGGGAGATTGCCGGACGCCTGGGCTGGGTGCTGGGAGCGGGGCTGGTTCTGATCCTGCCAGTCATCGCAGCCCTGTTGGTGATCAACATCGCCTTTGGTGTGATGACCCGAGCCGCGCCACAGCTGAACATCTTCTCCATTGGTTTCCCGCTGACCCTGGTGCTGGGGCTGGCCATCTTCTGGGTCGGGCTTGCCGACATCCTCTCGCACTACCAGCAACTGGCCAGCGAGGCCTTGCAGTGGCTGCGTGAGCTGGCACGGGCGCCCTGAGCATGGCAGAGAGCGAGAGCGGTCAGGACAAGACAGAGGAACCTACCGAGAAGCGCAAGCGCGACGCACGGGAAAAGGGTGACATCGCCCGTTCCAAAGAGCTCAACACCTTTGCGGTGACCCTGGGTGGCGCCGGCGCCTTGCTGGCCTTCGGCGGCCACCTTGCCGAAACCCTGATGACGCTGATGCGCGTGAACTTCAGCCTGTCGCGCGAAGTGATAGTCGACGAGCGGGCCATGGGCGCCTTCCTGATGGCCTCGGGCAAGATGGCCATCTGGGCTACCCAGCCGGTGCTGGTGCTGCTGTTCGTCGTATCGTTCGTGGCCCCTATCGCCCTGGGCGGCTTTCTGTTTTCCGGCTCCTTGCTGCAGCCCAAGTTCAGCCGGATGAACCCGCTGTCCGGGATCAAGCGCATGTTCTCGCTGAACTCGCTGACCGAACTGCTCAAGGCGGTGGCCAAGTTCTTCCTGGTGCTGGTGGTGGCGCTGGTGGTGCTGGCCAACGACCGCGAGGCGCTGATGGCGATTGCCAAGGAGCCGCTCGAGCAGGCGATCATCCACAGCGTGCAGGTGGTGGGCTGGAGCGCCTTGTGGATGGCGGCGGGTCTGCTGCTGATCGCCATCGTCGATGTGCCGTTCCAGCTCTGGCAGACGCACAAGAAGCTGAAGATGACCAAGCAGGAAGTGCGCGACGAATACAAGGATACCGAGGGCAAGCCGGAGGTGAAGCAGCGCATTCGCCAACTGCAGCGCGAGGCGTCGCAGCGCAGGATGATGGCGGCGGTGCCCGAGGCCGATGTGATCATCACCAACCCGACGCACTATGCCGTGGCGCTCAAGTACGACCCGGAGAAGGGCGGTGCGGCGCCGCTGCTGCTGGCCAAGGGCACCGACTTCCTGGCCTTGAAGATCCGCGAGATCGGCCAGGAGCACAAGGTACAGATCCTCGAATCGCCGGCGCTGGCACGGGCGATCTACTACTCCACGGAGCTTGAGCACGAGATTCCGGCCGGTCTGTACCTGGCAGTGGCGCAGGTGCTGGCGTACGTGTTCCAGATTCGCCAGTACCGCTCGGGCAAGGGCAAGCCGCCCGAGCCGCTGAAGAAGGATCTGCCGATCCCGCCGGACCTGCAGCGCGACAGTTGATTCTGTAGGCGCGGGCTTGCCCGCGAAAAGAACACCGCCGTGGACCGCGAAAACACCGCAACAGAGCGCCTGGCCCCGTACCCCGGCAAAGTTGGAAAGCTTCTTGCAAAGCCACGCCCAAGCGCCGTCCAGGCGTCAAAGTTTTGCTTGAAGAGGATACCCGGTGGATCGCGCACAGTTAATCAGCAACGCCCGTAACAACCTGGCCGGTCTCGGTCGGGGGAACCTGGGTGTACCGCTGTTGCTGCTGGTGATGCTGGCAATGATGATGTTGCCCATCCCGCCGTTCCTGCTCGATGTGTTCTTCACCTTCAACATCGCGCTGTCGATCGTGGTCCTGCTGGTCTGCGTCTACGCCCTGCGCCCACTGGATTTCGCCGCCTTTCCGACCATCCTGCTGGTGGCGACGCTGCTGCGCCTGGCGCTCAACGTCGCCTCGACCCGCGTGGTCATGCTCCACGGCCAGGAGGGCCACGGAGCGGCGGGCAAGGTGATACAGGCCTTCGGTGAGGTGGTGATCGGCGGCAACTACGTGGTCGGTGCGGTGGTGTTCGCCATCCTGATGATCATCAACTTTGTCGTGGTGACCAAGGGTGCCGGGCGTATTTCCGAGGTGAGCGCGCGCTTCACCCTCGACGCCATGCCCGGCAAGCAGATGGCCATCGACGCCGACCTCAACGCCGGCTTGATCGACCAGGCCCAGGCCAAGGCGCGCCGTGCCGAGGTCGCCCAGGAGGCCGAGTTCTACGGTTCGATGGACGGTGCCAGCAAGTTCGTGCGTGGCGACGCCATTGCCGGCCTGCTCATCCTGTTCATCAACCTCATCGGCGGCATGCTCATCGGCATGCTGCAGCATGGCATGACCTTCAGCGACGCCGGCAAGGTGTACGCTTTGTTGACCATCGGTGACGGTTTGGTGGCGCAGTTGCCCTCGCTGCTGCTGTCCACTGCGGCCGCGATCATGGTCACCCGCGCCTCGGGCTCCGAGGACATGGGCAAGCTGATCAACCGGCAGATGTTCGATTCGCCCAAGGCGCTGGCCGTTTCCGGCGCGCTGATGGTGGTGATGGGGCTGGTGCCGGGTATGCCACACATCGCCTTCCTCAGCCTCGGCGTGCTGGCCGGCGGCGGCGCCTACATGGTGTGGAAGAAGCAGCAGAAGGCCAAGCTCCTGGCCGTGCAGGAAGCGCAGCGCCAACAGGATCTGCTGCCATCGCCGCAGCGCGCCATGGAAACCAAGGAGCTGGGCTGGGACGACGTCACGCCGATCGACATGATCGGCCTGGAAGTCGGTTATCGCCTGATTCCGCTGGTCGACCGCAACCAGGGCGGCCAGTTGCTGGCGCGGATCAAGGGCGTGCGCAAGAAACTCTCGCAAGACCTGGGCTTTCTCATGCCCACCGTGCACATTCGCGACAACCTCGACCTGCAGCCCAGTGCCTATCGCCTGACGCTGATGGGGGTGATCCTGGCCGAGGCCGAGATCTACCCCGACCGCGAGCTGGCGATCAACCCTGGACAGGTGTTCGGCACTCTCAATGGTATCGCCGCGCGCGACCCGGCCTTTGGTCTGGAGGCGGTGTGGATCGATGTGGCCCAGCGCGCCCAGGCGCAGTCCTTGGGTTACACGGTGGTCGATGCCAGCACCGTGGTCGCTACTCACCTCAACCAGATCCTGCAGAAGCACTGCCACGAGCTGATCGGCCATGAAGAGGTCCAGCAGTTGCTGCAGGTGCTGTCCAAGGCATCGCCGAAACTTGCCGAGGAATTGGTGCCAGGTGTCATTTCCTTGTCGGGGTTGCTCAAGGTCCTGCAGGCCCTGCTTGCCGAGCAGGTGCCCGTGCGTGACATCCGCAGCATTGCCGAGGCCATCGCCAACAATGCCGCCAAGAGTCAAGATACCGCCGCGTTGGTGGCGTCGGTGCGGGTCGGCTTGTCACGCGCCATCGTGCAAAGCATTGTCGGCGTTGAGTCCGAGCTGCCTGTGATCACCCTTGAGCCAAGGTTGGAACAGATCTTGCTCAATAGTCTGCAAAGGGCCGGGCAGGGTCAGGAAGACGGTGTTCTTCTTGAGCCGAGCATGGCCGAGAAGTTGCAGCGTTCGCTGATCGAGGCGGCGCAGCGCCAGGAGATGCAAGGCCAGCCGGCCATCCTCCTGGTCGCCGGCCCGATCCGTGCCATGCTGTCGAGATTCGGTCGTCTGGCCGTGCCCAACCTGCATGTGCTGGCGTACCAGGAAATACCGGACAACAAGCAAGTCACCATCGTTGCCACCGTGGGCCCTAACGGCTGAGGTAGTGGGTTATGCAAGTTAAGCGTTTTTTCGCCGCCGATATGCGTCAGGCCATGAAGCTGGTCCGTGATGAGCTTGGCGCCGATGCCGCAATCATCGGCAACCGGCGTATCGCCGGCGGTGTCGAACTGACGGCCGCGCTGGACTACAAGCTGTCCGCCCTGGCCCCACGCGTGCCGAATGTCGAGCTCGAGGACGAGCTGCGCAAGACCCATTCGCGCATCGCCACCGCCCAGGCCGAGCTGGATGGGCGTGGTGACGCCGAACTCGGCAACCGGCAATTGTTTGCCGGCCTGTCGCTGACCGCGTCCGAGCCGCTGGTCGAGCCGCATGTGGATGTTCCGGCGCCTGCGCCGGCCCCTGCGGCCCCGACGGTCGACAAGCGCGTCTTCGACGCTATGCGTTCGGAGCTTTCGGGCTTGCGCGAGCTGCTCGAAGTGCAGCTTGGCTCGCTTGCCTGGGGCCAATTGCAGGGCAACAAGCCGCAGCAGGCCAACCTCTGGCGTCGCTTGCAGCGCCTGGGCCTGTCTGGCCCGATCGCTCGTGATCTGCTTGAGCGGGCCGGTGAGATCGAAGACCCGCGTCAGGCTTGGCGCATGGTCCTGGCACACCTGGCGCGCCTGATCGAGGTGCCTGAGGTAGAGCCGATCGAGGAGGGCGGGGTCATCGCCATGGTCGGCCCGGCCGGCATGGGCAAGACCACCACCCTGGCCAAGCTCGCCGCGCGCTATGTGCTCAAGTACGGCTCGCAGCAGCTGGCGCTGGTGAGCATGGACAGCTACCGCATCGGTGCCCAGGAGCAGCTCAAGACCCTCGGGCGCATCCTCAATGTGCCGGTGACCTATGTCGATCCGGGCCAGTCGCTGGCCCAGGCCCTGGAACCACTGCTGCGCAAGCGCGTGGTGCTGATCGACACCGCCGGTCTTCAGGCCAGCGATCCGGCGCTGCGCATGCAGCTCGAATCGCTCGCCAGCCGCGGCATCGCCGCCAAGAACTACCTGGTACTGGCCACCACCAGCCAGAAACAGGTGCTGACCGCCGCCTATCACAGCTACAAGCGCTGTGGCCTGGCCGGTTGCATCCTGACCAAGCTCGATGAAACGGGCAGCCTCGGCGAAGTGCTGAGCCTGGCCATCAGTCACGAACTGCCCGTGGCCTATCTCACCGATGGTCCGCGCATTCCTGACGACCTGCAGTTGCCGCGCAAGCATCAGTTGGTGAGCCGCGCGGTCAGCGTGCAGTTGCAGGAAGAGCCCAGCGAAGAGGCCATGGCCGACATGTTCGCTGATCTCTACCACAATCCCGATAAGCGCGCGGGTTGAAGATGAACGGCGCAGGGGGTCGACAGCGGCCCTTCAAGTGGGCAGGTCCCACGCGAGACAAGGTAAAGAACAGACATGGGTAGCATGCATCCCGTACAGGTGATCGCCGTCACCGGTGGCAAAGGTGGCGTCGGCAAGACCAACGTTTCAGTGAACCTGTCCCTGGCGCTGGCTGAACTCGGCCGCCGGGTCATGCTGCTGGACGCCGACCTGGGTCTGGCCAACGTCGACGTGCTGCTGGGGTTGACCCCCAAACGTACCCTGGCCGACGTCATCGAAGGACGCTGCGAGCTGCGCGACGTGCTGTTGCAGGGGCCGGGCGGCGTGCGCATCGTGCCGGCGGCCTCGGGTACCCAGAGCATGGTGCACCTGGCGCCAGCCCAGCATGCCGGGCTGATCCAGGCGTTCAGCGAGATCGGCGACAACCTCGATGTATTGGTGATCGACACCGCTGCAGGTATCGGTGACTCGGTGGTCAGTTTCGTTCGCGCGGCGCAGGAAGTGTTGCTGGTGGTGTGCGACGAGCCCACCTCGATCACCGACGCCTACGCCCTGATCAAGCTGCTCAACCGCGATTACGGCATGAATCGTTTCCGCGTCCTGGCCAACATGGCGCAGAGCCCGCAGGAAGGACGCAACCTGTTCGCCAAGCTGACCAAGGTCACCGACCGTTTCCTCGACGTGGCCTTGCAGTACGTGGGCGCCGTGCCCTACGACGAATGCGTGCGCAAGGCGGTGCAGAAGCAGCGCGCCGTGTACGAGGCCTTCCCGCGCTCCAAATGCGCCCTGGCGTTCAAGGCCATTGCGCAGAAGGTCGACAGCTGGCCGCTGCCGGCCAACCCGCGCGGGCACCTGGAGTTCTTCGTCGAGCGCCTGGTACAGCCCACCAGTGCGGGGCCGGTGCTATGAGTGCGAGCGGATTCAAGATGTACAGCAAGGCGTCCAAGGACGCTCAGTACGAGCTGGTCGAGCGCTATGCCCCGCTGGTCAAGCGGATTGCCTATCACCTGTTGGCACGCCTGCCGGCCAACGTGCAGGTCGAGGACCTGATCCAGGCCGGCATGATCGGCCTGCTGGAAGTGGCCAACAAGTACGACGCCAGCAAGGGTGCGAGCTTCGAGACCTATGCCGGCATCCGCATCCGTGGCGCCATGCTCGACGAGGTGCGCAAGGGTGATTGGGCGCCGCGTTCGGTGCACCGCAACACGCGCATGGTCAGTGACGCGATTCGCGCCGTCGAAGCAAGAACCGGTCGTGACGCTAAAGATCACGAGGTTGCTGCCGAACTCCAATTGGGTCTCGACGATTATTACGGGATTCTGAACGATACCTTGGGCAGCCGCCTGTTCAGTTTCGACGACCTGCTGCAGGACGGCGAACACGAAGGGCTTCACGAGGACGGTGTCAGCGGCCAGGTCGAGCCGTCGCGTGACCTGGAAGACGAACGCTTCCAGGCTGCACTGACCGACGCGATCGCCAACCTGCCGGAGCGCGAGCGCCTGGTCCTGGCGCTGTACTACGACGAAGAGTTGAACCTCAAGGAAATCGGGGAAGTGCTGGGGGTCAGCGAATCGCGTGTCAGCCAGTTGCACAGCCAGTGCGCGGCGCGTCTGCGCAGTCGGTTGGGTGAATGGCGAGCGCGGTGAACCCGGGTTCGATGCAGTCGTTTTACGTGGTGCCGAATTGATTGAGCGCGCGCTTGTGAGACGAGCGCGTTTAAGACTGCTTGGAGGTCTAATTGAACAAAGATATGAAAATCCTCATCGTTGACGACTTCTCGACGATGCGGCGGATCATCAAGAACCTGTTGCGTGATCTGGGCTTCACCAACACCGACGAAGCCGACGATGGCACCACGGCTCTGCCGATGCTCGAAAGCGGTCACTACGACTTCCTGGTGACCGACTGGAACATGCCTGGCATGTCCGGCATCGACCTGCTGCGCAAGGTGCGCGCCCACGACCGTCTCAAGGGCATGCCGGTGCTGATGGTGACCGCCGAGGCCAAGCGCGACCAGATCATCGAAGCGGCCCAGGCCGGGGTCAACGGCTATGTGGTCAAGCCTTTCACCGCGCAGGTACTCAAAGAAAAGATCGAAAAGATCTTCGAACGCGTCAACGGCTGAGCCATGTCTGGGGGCGCTATGGAATCAAGAAACGATTCTCTGGGGGAGTTCGAGTCGACCCTGAAGAAGCACGCCGAGCAACTGGTGCAAAGCCTGGAACGCGGCCAGTTCGGCGAGGCGGTGCAGCTGATCCACCAGCTCAACCAGACCCGCGACCGCGGCCTTTATCAGGAAGTGGGCAAGCTCACTCGCGAGCTGCACAGCGCTATCGTCAGTTTCCAGATCGATCCGCGCATGCCGCAGGCCGAGGAAGTGTCGCAGATCACCGACGCCACCGAACGGCTGTCCTACGTGGTCCGGCTGACCGAGAACGCGGCCAATCGCACCATGGACCTGGTCGAGCAAAGCACGCCTGTGCTCAACGATCTGGCATCCGAAGCCCAGAATCTGTCTGCCGACTGGCAGCGCTTCATGCGCCGCGAGGTGGCAGCGCCTGAATTTCGTGAGTTGGTCAAGCGCGTCGACAGTTTCCTGACGCACAGCGCCGAAGGTAACCGCAAGGTGGCCGGCCATCTCAACGATATTCTCCTGGCTCAGGACTATCAGGACCTGACCGGGCAGGTGATCAAGCGGGTGACCGCGCTGGTCACCGAAGTCGAAAGCAATCTGCTCAAGCTCGTGTTGATGGCAAGTCAAGTCGACCGCTTTGCCGGCATCGAACATGACCACGATCAATTGCGCGCTGAAAAAGATGAAGAAAAACATCCAACTCGGGGTGAAGGTCCGCAGATTCATGCCGATAAGCGTGAAGACGTCGTGTCCGGTCAGGACGATGTCGACGATCTGCTGTCCAGCCTGGGTTTTTAGGGAGCACGTTTAATGAGCTTCGGCGCCGATGAAGAAATCCTTCAGGATTTCCTGGTAGAAGCCGGCGAAATCCTCGAGCAACTGTCCGAGCAACTGGTCGAGCTGGAAAGCCGACCTGATGATGCGGACCTGCTCAATGCGATCTTTCGCGGTTTTCACACTGTAAAAGGGGGCGCCGGCTTCCTTCAGCTCAATGAGCTGGTGGAGTGCTGCCACATTGCCGAGAACGTCTTCGACATCCTGCGCAAGGGAGAGCGCCGGGTCGATGCCGAACTGATGGATGTGGTGCTCGAAGCGCTCGACACGGTCAACAGCATGTTTGGCCAGGTTCGCGAGCGCAGCGACATCACCCCGGCCACGCCAGAGCTGCTCGCCGCGCTGTCGCGCCTGGCCGAACCGGCCAGCGCCGATGCCGTGGCACCGGTTGCCGTGGCGGCGGTCGTCGAGGCCCCGGCTGCCGAGGCGGACATCACCGATACCGAGTTCGAGCAACTGCTTGACTCCCTCGACGCGGTCAAGGCCCAGGCCGAGGCGGCCGAGCAGTCGCAGGGCGAAGCCGTTTCCGGCAGTGCCGACGAGATCACCGACGCCGAGTTCGAGTCGCTGCTCGACCAACTGCATGGCAAGGGTCAGTTCTCGCCGGAAGTCGCGGCGAGCGAACCGGAGGCTGCAGTCGCGACGCCGGCCGGTGACGAGATCACCGACGAAGAGTTCGAGGCGCTGCTCGATCAGTTGCATGGCAAGGGCGCTTTTGCCGCCGATGCACTGCCGAGCGTCGAAGCCACCGCCTCTGCGCCAGCGGCCGAACCTGTCGGCGATCACATCACCGACAACGAGTTCGAGGCCCTGCTGGACCAACTGCATGGCAAGGGCAAGTTCAGTGGCGATGCCGTCGCGGCTGAAGCGCCAGCCGTTGCCGTGGCTGCCGCGCCTGCTGCCAAGGCCGAAAGCAAGCCTGTCGCCAAGCCGGCGCCTGCCCCCGCCGCGGCTGCCAAGCCGGCCGCTGCTCCGGCACCGGCACGCGCTGCAGCGCCGGCTGCCGACAAGCATGGCGCCAGCGAAGCGGAAACCACGGTGCGGGTCGATACTGCGCGCCTGGATGAAATCATGAACATGGTCGGCGAACTGGTGCTGGTGCGTAACCGCCTGGTGCGCCTGGGCCTGAATAGCGGCGACGAGGCCATGTCCAAGGCCGTGTCCAACCTCGACGTGGTCACTGCCGACCTGCAGACCGCGGTCATGAAGACCCGCATGCAGCCGATCAAGAAGGTCTTCGGCCGCTTCCCGCGCCTGGTACGCGACTTGGCCCGCCAGCTCAAGAAAGAGATCAACCTGGAGCTGGTCGGCGAAGAGACCGACCTGGACAAGAACCTGGTCGAGGCCCTGGCCGACCCGCTGGTGCACTTGGTGCGCAACGCGGTCGACCATGGCGTCGAGACCCCCGAGGAACGCGAGGCCTCCGGCAAGGCGCGTACCGGTCGGGTGGTGCTGTCGGCCGAGCAGGAGGGTGACCATATCCTGCTGTCGATCTCCGACGACGGCAAAGGCATGGACCCGAACGTCCTGCGCGCCAAAGCGGTCGAGAAGGGCCTGATGGACAAGGATGCAGCCGACCGCCTGAGCGAGTCGGATTGCTACAACCTGATCTTCGCCCCGGGCTTCTCGACCAAGACCGAGATCTCCGACGTGTCCGGCCGCGGTGTGGGCATGGATGTGGTGAAGACCAAGATTTCCCAGCTCAATGGCTCGATCAACATCTTCTCGGCCAAGGGCCAGGGCTCTAAGATCGTCATCAAGGTGCCGCTGACGCTGGCAATCATGCCGACGCTGATGGTGATGCTGGCCAACCAGGCGTTCGCCTTCCCGCTGGTCAACGTCAACGAGATCTTCCATCTCGACCTGTCGCGCACCAACGTGGTCGATGGCCAGGAAGTGGTGATCGTGCGCGACAAGGCGCTGCCGCTGTTCTACCTCAAGCGCTGGCTGGTCCAGGACCAGCAGCACGAGGAGCAGCTCGAAGGGCATGTGGTGATCCTGTCGGTCGGTACTCAGCGCATCGGCTTCGTGGTCGACCAGTTGGTGGGCCAGGAAGAGGTGGTGATCAAGCCGCTGGGCAAGATGCTGCAGGGCACCCCGGGCATGTCCGGCGCCACCATCACCGGTGACGGTCGTATCGCGCTGATCCTCGACGTCCCGAGCATGCTCAAGCGTTACGCCGCCCGGCGTATTTGATTTCGGCGGCGCGACCTGGCGGTTGCGCCGCCTAACGGAGTGTTTATGGCAGTCAAGGTCCTGGTGGTGGATGATTCCGGTTTCTTCCGCCGCCGTGTCTCGGAAATCCTCTCGGCGGACCCGACCATCCAGGTGGTCGGCACCGCGACCAACGGCAAGGAAGCGATCGATCAGGCGCTGGCGCTCAAGCCTGACGTGATCACCATGGACTACGAGATGCCGATGATGGACGGCATTACCGCCGTGCGGCACATCATGCAGCGCTGCCCGACACCGGTCCTGATGTTCTCTTCGCTCACCCACGAAGGTGCGCGTGTCACCCTCGATGCGCTGGACGCAGGGGCGGTCGACTACCTGCCGAAGAACTTCGAGGATATTTCGCGCAACCCCGAGAAGGTCAAGCAGATGCTGTGCGAGAAGGTCCATACCATCTCGCGCAGCAATCGCCGTTTCAGCAGCTTCGCCAGCCACGCGCCAAGCCCGGTTGCCAGCGCTGCGTCGAGCACCAGCCACGCCCCGGCCAGCACCTTGGGCAGCGCTGCACCGACACGCCCTGCGGCGCCGGTACGCAGCGTTGCGCCTGCCGCCAGCCATTCGCCGGCGCCCAAGCGCAAGCCCTACAAGCTGGTGGCCATCGGCACCTCCACAGGCGGCCCGGTGGCCCTGCAGCGGGTGCTGACGCAACTGCCCGCCAACTTCCCGGCCCCCATCGTGCTGATTCAGCACATGCCTGCGGCGTTCACCAAGGCCTTTGCCGAGCGCCTCGACAAGCTGTGCAAGATCAGCGTCAAGGAGGCCGAGGACGGTGATGTGCTGCGTCCAGGCCTTGCGCTGCTGGCCCCGGGAGGCAAGCAGATGATGGTCGATGGCCGTGGCACGGTGAAGATCCTGCCGGGTGACGAACGCCTGAACTACAAACCCTGCGTGGACATCACCTTCGGCTCGGCGGCCAAGACCTACGGTGACAAGGTGCTGTCGGTCGTGCTGACCGGCATGGGTGCCGACGGACGCGAAGGTGCTCGCCTGCTCAAGCAGGGCGGCAGCACCGTATGGGCCCAGGACGAGGCAAGCTGCGTGATCTACGGCATGCCCATGGCGATCGTCAAAGCCAACCTGGCCGACGCCGTGTACAGCCTGGACGAGATCGGCAAGCACCTGGTAGAGGCCTGTGTCTGATGGATGTTCTTAGCCTTATCGGCCTGATCCTGGCGTTCGTCGCCATCGTCGGCGGCAACTTCCTCGAAGGCGGACACGTCGGTGCGCTGCTCAACGGCCCTGCCGGGCTGATCGTCATCGGCGGCACCCTGGCCGCGGCGCTGCTGCAGTCGCCGCTGTCGGCGTTCAAGCGTGCGTTGCAGATCCTGCGCTGGATTTTCTTCCCGCCTCGGGTCGACCTGGCTGGCGGCATCGATCGTGTCGTCAACTGGAGCCTGACTGCGCGCAAGGAAGGCCTGCTGGGGCTGGAGGGCGTCGCCGATGCCGAACCGGACCCATACGCACGCAAAGGTTTGCAGTTGCTGGTCGACGGCGCGGAGCCTGAGTCGATCCGCAGCATTCTCGAGGTCGACTTCCTCACCCAGGAGAGCCGTGACATCCAGGCTGCCAAGGTCTTCGAGAGCATGGGCGGCTACGCGCCGACCATCGGTATCATCGGTGCGGTGATGGGCTTGATCCATGTGATGGGCAACCTGGCCGATCCGTCGCAACTGGGTAACGGCATCGCCGTGGCCTTCGTCGCCACCATCTATGGTGTGGCCAGTGCCAACCTGATCCTGCTGCCGGTGGCCAACAAGCTCAAGGCCATCGTCATGCGCCAGTCGCGTTACCGCGAGATGCTGCTCGAGGGGCTGCTGTCGATCGCCGAAGGCGAGAACCCACGCTCGATCGAGCTGAAGCTGCAAGGCTTCATGGAGTAAGCCATGCGTCGTCGTCGCCATACCGAGGAGCATGAGAACCACGAGCGCTGGCTGGTCTCGTACGCCGACTTCATCACCTTGCTGTTCGCCTTTTTCGTGGTGATGTATTCGATTTCCTCGATCAACGAGGGCAAGTACAAGGTCATTTCCCAGGCGCTGATCGGAGTGTTCAACGACCCCGAGCGCAGCCTCAAGCCGATCCCGATCGGCGATGAGCGCCCGCTGACGATCAAGCCGGCAGAACCCCTGATCAAGGACAGTGACCAGGTCGATGCAGGCCTGGGACAGACCAGCGTCGACCCGCTCAAGACCATCACCGACCAGGTGGCCGATGCCTTCGGCGACTTGATCAAGTCGAACCAGATGACCGTGCGTGGCAATGAGCTGTGGGTGGAGATCGAACTCAACTCGGCATTGTTGTTCGGCAGCGGCGATGCCATGCCAAGCGACATCGCCTTCGAGATCATCGAGAAGGTGGCCCGGATCCTCAAGCCGTTCGCCAACCCGGTGCATGTCGAAGGCTTCACCGACAATCTGCCGATCCGCACTGCCCAGTACCCGACCAACTGGGAGTTGTCGTCGGCGCGCGCGGCGAGCATCGTGCGCTTGCTGGCAATGGAAGGGGTGAGCCCGGCGCGCATGGCCTCGGTGGGTTACGGCGAGTATCAACCGGTCGCCAGCAACGATACCGCCGATGGCCGGGCGCGCAATCGTCGCGTGGTGCTGGTGATTTCGCGCAATCTCGAAGTGCGCCGCAGCCTGACGGGCTCCGGCAGCGCCAACGCCACCCCGGACGCAGCGTTGCGCCGTGCTGGCACACAAAGTGCACCAGCTACGCCAGCCACGACGGTCGGGAGCAATCCCGTCAAATCTCCGTCACCGAATCTATAGAACCGTTCCCGGCGGGACATTTCGCCCATGCTGGGAGGAAGCAACGCACGATGAGAGTCTGGGCAGTAGCCAATCAAAAAGGTGGCGTCGGCAAGACCACCACCACCATCGCCCTGGCCGGCCTGCTGGCCGAGGCGGGCAAGCGCGTGGTCGTCGTCGACCTCGACCCGCACGGCTCGATGACCAGCTATTTCGGGCACAATCCCGACGCCCTGGAGCACAGCTGCTACGACCTGTTCCTGCACAAGGGCGTGGTGCCCGAAGGGCTGCCGGGGCAGTTGCTGCTGCCGACCAGCCATGAGCGTATCTCGTTGCTGCCCTCGAGCACTGCACTGGCGGTGCTGGAGCGCCAGTCGCCGGGCCAGAATGGCCTGGGCCTGGTAATCGCCAAGAGTCTGGCGCAGCTGTGGCAGGATTTCGACTTTGCCCTGATCGACAGCCCGCCCTTGCTGGGTGTGCTGATGGTCAACGCCCTGGCGGCCAGCCAACAACTGGTGATCCCGGTGCAGACCGAGTTCCTCGCGGTCAAGGGCCTGGAGCGGATGGTCGGCACCCTGGCGATGATCAACCGCTCACGCAAGCAGGCGCTACCCTTCCAGATCGTCCCGACCCTGTTCGACCGCCGTACCCAGGCCTCGCTCGGCACGCTCAAAGTGCTGCGCGACACCTACGGCGAGCAGGTCTGGCAGGGTTACATTCCGGTCGACACGCGCCTGCGCGATGCCAGCCGCAACGGCGTCACGCCCTCGCAGTTCGACGGCAAGAGCCGCGGTGTGATCGCCTACCGGGCGCTGCTCAAGCACCTGCTGACCTACCGCAACGCATTGCAGGTGGCCTGATGAACCGCGCTCCGCAGATCACCAGCAAGCCGCAACTGGCCCTGCAGTCGTACCTCGACGGCCTGCTGCAGGAAGCCACCGAGCCGGTTGAAGTGCCTGAGGCGCCGCTGCCGACAGTGCAGCCACAGGCAGCCGAGCCCAGCGACGAATTCGCCGCTGCGGTTCGTGAAGAACAAGCCCGCGATGCCGTCCGCCAGCCTGAGTCGGTGGTGGCGCTCAAACCCTTTGCCGAGCCTGCGCCCAGGATCCTGCCGACGCTGCTGCCGCCGGTGGAGCCGGTGGTCAGCGTGGTCGAAGAGCAAGTGCTGGCCGAGGCTTCGATTCCGGTGCTGACCCAGACCCAAGCCATAGAGCCGGTCGCCCCGCTGGTCGAAGTCCACCTGCCGTCACCTGCTGCACCGGTGCCGCCGGCTACCGTCGACGGGCGTCCGGCCTGGGCAGCGGAGCCTTTCGAATGCCTGCTGTTCGACGTCGCCGGGCTGACCCTGGCGGTGCCGCTGGTGTGCCTGGGGTCGATCTACAGCCTGGCCGGCCAGGAGCTCACGCCGCTGTTCGGCCAACCGGACTGGTTCCTCGGCATCCTCAGTTGCCAGGCCGGCAACCTGAAGGTGCTGGACACCGCACGCTGGGTCATGCCTGACCGCTACCGCGAGGATTTCCGCCAAGGCTTGCAGTACGTGATTTCCGTGCAGGGCTACGAGTGGGGACTGGCGGTGCATCAGGTCAGCCGCTCGCTGCGCCTGGACCCGGCCGAGATCAAGTGGCGCAGCCAGCGTGGCCAACGCCCGTGGCTGGCAGGCACGGTGATCGAACACATGTGCGCCTTGCTCGACGTCGCCGAGCTGGCCGAGCTGATCGCCAGTGGTGCGGTCAAGCAGCTGAATACCAAACACAACTGACATGGGCGCCGCATCTGCCGCGGCCTCAACGAGCACACCGCCAACGGCGGTACAAGAGGGCTAGGGGAATGAAAAAGTCGTCTGCACAAGGTTCCGAAGATCCGATCCTGCAGTGGGTCACCTTCCGTCTGGACAACGAGTCCTACGGCATCAACGTCATGCAGGTGCAGGAAGTCCTGCGCTATACCGAAATCGCTCCAGTGCCGGGTGCGCCGAGCTATGTGCTCGGTATCATCAACCTGCGCGGCAACGTGGTCACCGTGATCGACACCCGCCAGCGTTTCGGCCTGATGCCCTCGGACGTCACCGACAACACCCGTATCGTGATCATCGAGGCGGACAAGCAGGTGGTCGGCATCCTGGTCGACAGCGTGGCCGAAGTGGTCTATCTGCGTCAGTCGGAGATCGAGACTGCGCCGAACGTCGGTAACGAAGAGTCGGCCAAGTTCATCCAGGGCGTGTGCAACAAGAACGGCGAGCTGCTGATCCTGGTCGAGCTGGATAAGATGATGACCGAGGAAGAGTGGTCGGAGCTGGAGAACATCTGAGGTGATCTTCGAGGCTGCGGTAATCCTCCTGGCGCTGTTGTGGGCGCTGAGCCTGTGGTTCTTCCTCAACTACAGCAAGCGCCAGCGCGAGCTGGCCAGTCAGCAGGCCCAGGGCGATGCGCTGCGTGACCAGCGCATCAGGGACCTGGCCAAACGCCTGGATGACTACCAGAACGTCACCGTGCGCATGGGGGAAGCCATCCATGAACTGCGCGCGGCGGTCGCGCCGCTGCCTGACAGGCTCCTGCAACTGGAGCAGCGCGACCCCAACAATGTCACCTTCTCCCAGGCGGCCAAGTTGGTGGGGATGGGCGCAAGCGTGTCCGAACTCACTGAAAGCTGCGGGCTGACCCAGGCCGAGGCGGAGTTGATGAGCAAGTTGCATCGGCGCGACTGAGTGTCGAACGGCACTTATTCGAGCTTGTCATCGCGGGTCGCTTTGCGGCCCCGTTTCTCCCCTCATTCCCTCAGCCAGGATTGGCTGCCGCCGACCCGTACCACTGGTGCTGGCGGTAACAGCTCGTCCATCAGCCGTAGTGCCTGTGCCAGGTCAACGAACAGCCATGAGTTGATGCGCTGGATACCACACAGGTTGTTTATCTCGCGCAGCGTATTCAACAGCGGCAGGCCCGGTCATCCGTCTGAGCCGGGCGATATGGCGATAGAAACCGGCTGTTAGATATAGGTGTCCCAGCACCGGATAGCTCAATGGCTCTAAGGCAGCAGCGGGTTGCCAGGGGTGATGTCACGCTCGCCTGGCGCCGAGTCGTCGAAGTTCTCCGGTACCTTGCCGCGCAGTTGCCAGGCGAAGGCAATGATTTCGGCGATAGTCAGGTACAGCGCTTCGGGGATCTGCTCACCCAGCTCCAGGCGTGCCAGCAGGCTCACCAGTTCGGCGTTCTCGTAGATCGGCACTTCGTGTTCGCGGGCCAGGGCGAGGATGGCTTCGGCCAGTTCGTCCTCACCCTTGGCGCTCAGGGTGGGCGCCTGATCACCGTCGTAGCTCAGGGCAATGGCCTGGCGGGGGGCTTTGTTGCTCATGCGGTTTCATCCACCCAGCGTTGTTCCAGTCGTGTGCGCGGGCCTTGTGGCGGGATGCCGGGGTGACATTCCAGATCGCCAACGTCCAGGCCCCGTGCCAGCAGGCGTTCGCGCAGGCTGCCAAGCTGGCTGTCGATCAGTTCGGCGGTTTGCGGGCGCTCGGCCCACAGCTGGCCGCTGAGTCGGCCTTGGGTGAGCTGGGCCTGGACCTGTAGTGGGCCCAGCGGCGGCAGGTCGAAGGCCAGGTCGATGCGCCACAACGACTCGAGCGGATCGCGCTGCTCGCGCTGCGAGTCGGCTTGTTGCCGTGGGGTGTCCTCGCGTTGCAGCTTGGCCTGCAGCGGGATGAACTCCTGGCCGTGACGCAAGGGGATCTCGGTTTGCCAGGTGGTCTGCTGGTTGCCGCTCTCGGTGGTACCGGTCTGCTGCAGGCTGGCCAGTTGATGACTTTGTACCCGCGAAATGGCGGCGGCGGCCAGGCGCAGCAGTTGCTGCAGGTCGCCTTTTTCTTCCAGGCTTTGCAGCAGACGTGAGGGCAGGGGGAAGGTGCCGGGCTGCGGGCGGCTGCTGACTTGGTCGAGCATGCCCAGGGCGCTGCGGGCCATGCCCGGCAGGACCTGGGCCAGGGCGGTGGCGGCCAGCGCCGGATTGAATGTAGGGTTGCCCGGAACGCTCGGCAAGACTTGCGCCACCAGGCGCACCAGTTGCGCCTTGAGGTCTGGAGCCACTCCCGCGCCAAGGCCGCCGAGCAGCTTGGCTTCGAGAAACGCGCCACTGTTGTTCAGCGCCTGGGCGATGCTCTTGGCGTCGCCCAGCTGTGCGGGGGTTGGCAGGCTGGCCAGCAGGCGCGCGGCGGTAGCGCTCAGCTCGCTGTTGCCAGCGGGGGCGCTGGCGATCTGCTGCAAGGCGTTGAGCAAGGTTGGCAGCGACGCCTGGCGGCTGGTTTGGGTCAGCAGTTGCTGGGCGATGGTCAGTTGGTCCTGGCGCCCGCTCAGGGGTACGAAGCGCAGCGACTGGTCGCCTTGCACCAGCGCGCTGAGCAGGCTGCCGACCGCCAACGGACGTGGGCTGTCGATGGTCAGGGTGGCGCCGGCCTGGCTGCTGTTGAGCAGACTCACCAGCGAGCGGAACGCTGTGCTCTGCGCCGCGCCGCCGGGCAGTGCCTGGCTGGTCAGCACCTTGCCTTGCAGCAAGGTGCCGATCGGTATCTTGCCGGTGTCGAGCTGAGTGAGGGTGGCGATGTTGCTGGCGCTGGCCTGTTGCAAAACCACCGCCAGGCGGTTGCTATCGGCTTGGCCGAGCGTGATCTGGCTGCCGGGGGGCAGGGGCTGGTTGGCACTGGCCTGCACCTGGGTCTGGTTGCCGTTGGGCAGGCTCAGGCGCAACAGCATCATGAAGTCCTGGCCTACCTGGCGCAGGTTCAGCACTTCGGCCTGGGCAGTCTGGCCCGGGGGGATCAGGCCGGGTTGCGCTTGACTCAGGCGCAGCAGCTCACCGGTCAGGCTGGCCTTGGCCACCTGCGCTGCGAATGCGCTTTGTGCGCCGAGACTATTGATTTCCGTCATGATTGTATACAACCTGTCGAGCCAGCCCTCTTGGCAGCGGGATGGCACATGTAATAATGCCGGTCGCGTTGCCACTGCCAGTATAACGGCCAGTGGCAGGGCGACTTGAGACAAGGGTGTTGATCTGCGGTGTTTCATTCGCGGGCAAGCCCGCTCCCACAGGATCGCTGCTGCCTCTGTGGGAGCGGGCTTGCCCGCGAAGAAGGCGCATTGCTCGACACGCCATGAACAGCATAAGGCGAAACCGTGACCCTCCACCTCCAAGCCGCGAACCTTGCCTGCGAGCGCGACTGGCGACTGCTCTTCGAGCACCTTGACTTCGAACTGCGCCCCGGCGACATGCTGCAGGTCAGCGGCCCCAATGGCAGCGGCAAGACCAGCCTGCTGCGCCTGTTGGCCGGCCTGATGCAGCCGACGGCAGGGCAGATCCTGCTCGATGGCCGCGCCCTCGGCGAGCAGCGCCATGCTCTGGCCAGTATCCTGCTGTGGATCGGGCATGCTGCCGGGATCAAGGAGTTGCTGACGGCCGAAGAGAACCTTGCCTGGCTCTGCGCCCTGCATCGACCCGCGACCCGCGAGGGCATCTGGACGGCTCTCGAGGCGGTCGGCCTGCGCGGATTCGAGGATGTGCCTTGCCACACCCTCTCGGCCGGCCAGCAGCGCCGCGTCGCCCTGGCCCGCCTGTACCTGGACTGCCCGCCACTGTGGATCCTCGATGAACCGTTCACCGCCCTCGACAAGCAGGGGGTGGCCCAGCTCGAAGCGCACCTGGCCGCGCACTGCGAGCAGGGGGGCACGGTGGTGCTGACCACCCATCACAACCTCGAGCACAGACCGTCCGGCTACCGTGAACTCAACCTGGGGCAGTGGGCGGCATGAGCGTATTCCTTCTGTTGCTGCGCCGCGAAGCGCGCCTGTTGTTCCGTCGCCCGGCGGAGCTGGCCAACCCGCTGGTGTTCTTCGCCATCGTCGTGGCGCTGTTTCCGCTGGCGGTCGGCCCCGAGACGCAATTGTTGCAAACCTTGTCGCCTGGACTGGTCTGGGTCGCGGCCTTGCTCGCGGTATTGCTGTCGTTGGACGGCCTGTTCCGCAGCGATTTCGAGGATGGCTCGCTGGAGCAGTGGGTGCTATCACCGCATCCACTGCCATTGCTGGTGCTGGCCAAGGTTCTGGCGCACTGGACCTTTTCCGGGCTGGCGCTGGTATTGTTGGCGCCACTGCTGGCGCTGATGCTGGGTTTGCCAGTCGCCTGCCTGCCGGTGCTGCTCGGCTCGCTGCTGCTCGGCACTCCGGTGCTGAGCTTGCTGGGGGCGGTGGGCGCGGCGTTGACGGTCGGGCTCAAGCGCGGTGGTTTGCTGCTGGCGTTGCTTATTCTGCCGTTGTATATCCCTGTATTGATCCTGGGCAGTGGTGCGTTGCAGGCGGCGTTGCAGAATATGCCCGCGACCGGACACCTGCTCTGGCTGGCCAGCCTGACCGCCCTGGCCGTGACACTGACACCCTTTGCGATAGCGGCCGGCCTGAAGATCAGCGTCGGCGAATAACGAGTCCCGGGCACCGAAGCCCGGCAAAGACCCTGGATGTACCCTGATGAAAATGAGCTGGACGTGGTTCCACAAACTGGGTTCCCCCAAATGGTTCTATGCCATCAGCGGCCGCATGCTGCCGTGGCTGACCATCGCTGCGGTGCTCCTGCTGCTGGTGGGCATCGCCTGGGGCCTGGCTTTCGCCCCGCAGGACTACCAGCAGGGCAACAGCTTCCGCATCATCTATATCCACGTCCCTGCGGCCATGCTCGCGCAGTCCTGCTACGTGCTGCTGGCGGTCGCCGGTGTGGTGGGGCTGGTGTGGAAGATGAAGCTGGCCGACGTCGCCCTGCAGTGCGCCGCCCCCATCGGCGCCTGGATGACCGCAGTGGCGCTGGTCACCGGGGCGATCTGGGGCAAACCGACCTGGGGCAGCTGGTGGGTGTGGGACGCGCGCCTGACCTCGATGCTGATCCTGCTGTTCCTGTACTTCGGCATCATCGCTCTGGGCCAGGCCATCAGTAACCGTGACAGCGCCGCCAAGGCCTGCGCGGTGCTGGCCATCGTCGGCGTGGTCAACATCCCGATCATCAAGTACTCGGTGGAGTGGTGGAACACCCTGCACCAGGGCGCCACCTTCACCCTCACCGAAAAACCGGCCATGCCCGCCGAGATGTGGCTGCCGCTATTGCTGACGGTGCTGGGGTTCTATTGCTTCTTCGGCGCCGTGCTGCTGCTGCGCATGCGCCTTGAAGTGCTCAAGCGCGAAGCGCGTGCCAGTTGGGTGCGCGAAGAGGTGCTCAGCAGCCTGGGCCGGGAGATCGTGCGATGAGTTTCGCCTCTTTCAGTGATTTCCTCGCCATGGGCCATCATGGCCTGTACGTGTGGTCGGCCTATGGCATCTGCCTCACGGTACTGGCGATCAATGTCGCCCTGCCGCTACTGGCCCGCCGCCGCTACCTGCAAGAAGAGGCGCGCCGTCTGCGCCGGGAGAACCACCAGTGAATCCGCAGCGCAAGAAACGTCTGTTGCTCATCCTCGGCCTGCTGGTCGGCGTCGCCGTGGCCCTGGGCTTTGCCCTGAGTGCCCTGCAGCAGAACATCAACCTGTTCTACACGCCCACCCAGATCGCCAACGGCGAGGCACCGCAGGACACACGCATTCGCGCCGGCGGCATGGTCGAGAAGGGCTCGGTGCAGCGCTCGGCCGACTCGCTCGACGTACGCTTCGTGGTCACCGACTTCAACAAATCGGTGCCGATCACCTACCGTGGCATCCTCCCGGACCTGTTCCGCGAAGGGCAGGGCATCGTTGCCTTGGGCAAGCTCAACGCCGAGGGCGTGGTGGTGGCTGACGAGGTGCTGGCCAAGCACGACGAGAAGTACATGCCGCCTGAAGTGACCAAGGCGCTCAAGGAGAGCGGCCAGGCCGCCACTGCCGGCGAGGTCAAGCCATGAACGCTGCCCTGGTGATCCCCGAGCTTGGCCAGTTGGCGATGATCCTGGCGATCTGTTTTGCCGTGGTGCAGGCCAGCGTGCCGCTGCTCGGTGCCTGGCGTGGCGACCGTCTCTGGATGAGTCTGGCGCGCCCTGCGGCCTGGGGCCAGTTCGCCTTCCTCGCCTTTGCCTTCGCCTGCCTCACCCACGCCTTCATGACCGACAATTTCTCGGTCGCCTATGTCGCCCACAACTCCAACACCGCACTGCCCTGGTACTACAAGTTCAGCGCTGTGTGGGGCGCCCACGAAGGCTCGCTGCTGCTCTGGGCGTTGATCCTGGGTGGCTGGACCTTCGCCGTGTCGGTGTTCTCGCGCCAGTTGCCGCAAGTGATGCTGGCGCGTGTGCTGGCGGTGATGGGCATGATCAGCACCGGTTTCCTGTCGTTCCTGATCATCACCTCCAACCCGTTCACCCGCCTGCTGCCGCAGGTGCCTACCGACGGTCGCGATCTCAATCCGCTGCTGCAGGACTTCGGCCTGATCGTCCATCCGCCGATGCTGTACATGGGCTACGTGGGCTTCTCGGTGGCCTTCGCCTTTGCCATCGCGGCGCTGCTCGGTGGTCGCCTGGATGCCGCCTGGGCGCGCTGGTCGCGGCCCTGGACCATCGTCGCCTGGGCCTTCCTCGGCATCGGCATCACGCTCGGCTCCTGGTGGGCCTACTATGAGCTGGGCTGGGGCGGCTGGTGGTTCTGGGATCCGGTGGAAAACGCCTCGTTCATGCCATGGCTGGTCGGCACTGCGCTGATTCACTCGCTGGCAGTGACCGAAAAGCGCGGGGTGTTCAAGAGCTGGACCGTGCTGCTCGCCATCGCGGCGTTCTCGCTGAGCCTGCTGGGTACCTTCCTGGTGCGCTCCGGGGTGCTGACCTCGGTACATGCCTTCGCCGCCGACCCGTCGCGCGGTGTGTTCATCCTGATCTTCCTGCTGTTCGTGGTCGGCGGCTCGCTGACCCTGTTCGCCCTGCGCGCACCGGTGGTCAAGAGCCACGTGGGCTTTGGCCTGTGGTCGCGCGAGACGCTGCTGCTGGCCAACAACCTGGTGCTGGTGGTGGCTGCCTCGATGATCCTGCTGGGCACGCTCTACCCGCTGGTGCTCGACGCCCTGACCGGCGCCAAGCTGTCGGTCGGCCCACCTTACTTCGATGCGTTGTTCCTGCCGTTGATGGCGCTGCTGATGGTAGTGCTGGCGATTGGTGTGCTGGTGCGCTGGAAGGATACGCCTGGCAGATGGCTGTTCGGCATGCTGACGCCGGTGCTGATCGGCAGCGCGATCCTGGCGCCGGTCGCCGGGCTGATCGTCGACGACTTCGACTGGCCGGCGCTCAGCGTCTTCGCCCTGGCCGCCTGGGTGGTGCTCGGCGGGGTGCGCGATATTCTCGACAAGACCCGTCACAAGGGCCTGCTCAAGGGACTGCGCGGCCTGCACCGCAGCTACTGGGGCATGCACCTGGCCCACCTGGGGCTAGTTGTTTGTGCCCTGGGCGTGGTGCTGTCGAGCAACAACAGCGCCGAGCGCGACCTGCGCCTGGCGCCGGGCGAAAGCGTCGAACTGGGCGGTTATCACTTCCTGTTCGAGGGCGCCAGGCACTTCGAGGGGCCGAACTTCATCTCCGACAGGGGCACCATCCGTGTGTCGCGTGAGGGGCGTGAAGTGACCGTGCTGCACCCGGAAAAACGCCTGTACACCGTGCAGCAATCGATGATGACCGAGGCCGGTATCGATGCCGGCTTTACCCGCGACCTCTATGTCGCCCTGGGCGAGCCACTGGAGAACGGTGCCTGGGCGGTACGGGTACACATCAAGCCCTATGTGCGCTGGATCTGGCTGGGCGGCTTGCTGACCGCACTGGGCGGGCTGCTCGCAGCGCTCGATCGGCGTTATCGCGTCAAGGTCACGGCGCGGGTGCGCGATACATTGGGCCTGTCTGGAGCGACGGCATGAAGCGTTGGATCATGGTAGTGCCATTGGCGGTGTTCCTGCTGATGGCCGTGTTTCTGTACAAGGGGCTGTTCCTCAAGCCCGATGAACTGCCGTCGGCGATGATCGGCAAGCCATTCCCGGCATTCTCGCTGCAGAGCGTGCAGGGCGACCGGACCCTGACCCAGGCCGACCTGCAGGGGCGACCGGCGCTGGTCAACGTCTGGGGCACCTGGTGCCCATCGTGCAAGGTCGAGCACCCTTATTTGAACCAACTGGCCGAGCAAGGCGTGGTGATCCACGGCATCAACTACAAGGACGACAACGCCGCCGCGCTCAAATGGCTGGCCGAGTTCCACAACCCTTACCAGCTCGACATCCGCGACGAGCAGGGCACCCTGGGCCTGGACCTTGGCGTGTACGGCGCGCCGGAAACCTTCCTCATCGACGCCAAAGGCATCATCCGCTACAAGCATGTCGGTGTGGTCGATGCCACGGTCTGGCGCGAGCAACTGGCGCCGCTTTACCAGGGGCTGGTCGATGAGGGGCGGCCATGAAGCGCTGGCTTGCCGCCGCCGTACTTGGCTTGAGCCTGGCCGGCATGGCCAGGGCGGCCATCGATACCTATCAGTTCCGCGACGATGCCGAGCGCGAGCGCTACCAGCAACTGACCAAGGAACTGCGCTGCCCCAAGTGCCAGAACCAGGACATCGCCGACTCCAACGCACCGATCGCCGCCGACCTGCGCCGGGAGATCTTCCGCATGCTCGGCGAAAACCAGAGCAACCAGCAGATCATCGACTTCATGGTCGATCGCTACGGCGACTTCGTACGCTACAAGCCAGCGCTGACGGCGCGTACCTGGTTGCTCTGGTTCGGCCCTGGCGTGTTGCTGGCTGGCGGCTTCGTGGTGCTGGCGGTGATCGTCCGTCGGCGCCGCAGCCCGGTGGCGCAGGGCAACTCCGAACTCTCCGTGGACGAACGCGAACGTCTCGCCAAACTGCTGGATAAAGAACAGACCCATGACTGAATTCTGGCTGAGTGCGGGCCTGCTGTTGCTCGCCGCCCTGGCTTTCCTGCTGATCCCGATCCTGCGTGGCCGCCGCCAGCAGCAGGCCGAAGAAGACCGCACCGCGCTCAACGTGGCCTTGTATCAGGAGCGGGTCGCTGAGTTGACTGCGCAGCAGGAGGCCGGGGTGCTCGACGCCGGGCAACTGGCCAAGGGCCGCGACGAGGCGGCCCGTGAACTGCTGTCCGATACCGAATGTAGCGAGGCGCCGCGTCAGGGGCATCTGGGCAAGACCCTGCCGCTGGTGGCTGCCGTGCTGGTGCCGGTAATGGCGCTGGGGTTGTACCTGCATTTCGGCGCCGCCGACAAGGTCGAGCTGACCCGTGAGTTCGCCGATGCGCCGAAAACCATGCAGGAGATGACCACGCGCCTGGAGCGTGCCGTGCAGGCCCAGCCGGACTCTGCCGAGGGCCTGTATTTCCTCGGCCGCGCCTACATGGCCGACCAGCGTCCAGGCGATGCCGCCAAGGCCTTCGAGCGTGCGGTCGCCCTGGTCGGTCGTGAACCCGAGCTGCTCGGGCAGTGGGCCCAGGCGCAGTACTTCGCTGCCGACAAGCAGTGGAGTGCGCAACTGCAGAGCCTGACCGACGAAGCGCTCAAGGCCGACCCGAACGAGGTTACCAGCCTGGGGCTGCGCGGCATTGCTGCCTTCGAGGGCGAGCGCTACCAGGAAGCGATCGATTACTGGCAACGCCTGCTGTCGCAACTGCCCGAAGGCGACGCCTCGCGCGCTGCCTTGCAGGGTGGTATCGACCGTGCCGCCGACAAGCTCAAGGCCGATGGCGGCAAGCCGGTGCAGGCGGCGAGCCTGACCGTGCGTGTCGAGCTGGCCGCAGCGCTCAAGGACAAGGTCAAGCCGGACGACACCGTGTTCATCTTCGCCCGCGCCAGCAACGGCCCGCCGATGCCGCTGGCGGCCAAGCGGGTGACGGTGGCGCAGTTGCCGATCGAAGTACAGCTGTCGGATGCCGACGCGATGATGCCGCAGATGAAACTGTCGGACTTCGCTGAAGTCCAACTGGTTGCGCGCGTATCGCGTGCCGGCCAGCCGACCCAGGGCGAGTGGATCGGCCAGAGCGCGCCGCTGGCTACCCGCGGCCAGCCAACCCAGCAGCTGACCATCGACCGACCCGACCGATAAGAGATTGCCGCCATGAACCGCAGCGTACGCCTGACCCTGATCACCCTGGCCCTGGGGCTTTCTGCCTGTACGGTGCACCAACCAGGCGAGCGCGAGTCGCTGCCACCGATCGAGACCACGCCACCACCGCACCAGGTGCCGGTGGTCAAGCCGCTACCGGGCGGACAGCCCGCACCGCAGCCTGGCGCGCCGTCCGGTATTCCCAAGCCGATGCCACGCACCTCCGCGAGCTTCGCGCCCCCGCCAGGCGGTGCCAGCCACTGGGACCCGAAGCTTGGCGTCTATGTGCTGGAGAAGCAGCCCAACACCTTCTATCGTCAGCGCACCTACTACCGTTATGACAAGGGCTGGAGCTGGTCGCTGAGCCCCAATGGCCCCTGGCAGGAAACCGACAGCAGCGGTGTGCCGGGTGGATTGGGCAGGGCCTTCGCGCAGTAAGTATCCTTCACGTCCCTGTCGTGGGCTCGCCCCCGCGATAGAGGCCCTCGCAGTCTCCCGCCGAACTGGCATAATCCCCCTCTGAATCGAACCGGAGGGTGGCATGAGCAAGACAGTCCTGGTACTGGTGGAAACCGTCGATGATTACCTGCCGCTGCTGGAGCAGGCCGGTTACCGCCTGATTCGTGCCCCATCCCCGCAACAGCGTGCACAAGCCATCGCCCAGCATGCCGAGCAGATCGACGCTGTCCTCACCCGTGGCCCGCTGGGCCTGACCGGTGCTGAAATCCAGGCACTGCCCAAACTCGAAATCATCTGCGTGATCGGCGCAGGCTATGAGCAGGTCGACCTGGCCGCCGCGAAGGCCCGTGGCATCACCGTCACCAATGGTGCTGGCGCCAACGCAGGCCCGGTCGCCGATCACGCCATGGCCCTGTTGCTGGCGATGTTGCGCGACATTCCCCGGGCCGATGCCAGCACCCGGCGCGGTGAATGGAACCGAGTCATCAGCCCATCGGTGAGTGGCAAGCGCCTTGGCATCATCGGCCTTGGCGCCATCGGCCAGGCCATCGCCAAGCGTGCAGCCCAGGGCTTCGACATGAGCGTCAGCTACCACAGTCGCACGCCGCGTGGTGATGTGCCCTACACCTGGTACGACAGCCCGTTGCAACTGGCCCAGGCCGTGGACATCCTGGTGATCGCCACCCCGGGTGGTGCCGGTACCCTGCATCTGGTCGATGCCCCGGTGCTCGAGGCGCTGGGGGGCGAGGGGTATCTGGTCAATATCGCCCGCGCGAGCGTGGTCGATACCCAGGCACTGGTGCAGGCATTGCAGGCAGGCGTCATCGCTGGCGCAGCATTGGATGTCTTCGATGACGAGCCTGCCGTGCCCGAGGCACTCAAGGTGTTGGGCAATACCGTGCTGACCCCGCATGTCGCCGGCCAGTCGCCGGAAGCGGCGCGCGACACCGTGACCCTGGTGCTGCGCAATCTCCAGGCATTCTTCGCTGGCGAACCGGTGCTCACGCCAGTACTGTCGTAATCCCAGCTTTCGATCCCGCCTGACAAGGAGTGTGTGCATGCAACTTGAGATCTTCCAGGTCGATGCTTTTTCGGCCGAACCTTTTGGCGGTAACCCGGCGGCGGTGATTCCGCTGGACAGCTGGCTGCCGGACGATGTGCTGCAGCGCATCGCCGAAGAGAACAACCTGTCCGAGACGGCCTACTTCGTGCGTAACGGCGAAGGCTTCGACCTGCGCTGGTTCACCCCGGCCGTGGAGGTCGATTTGTGCGGCCACGCCACCCTGGCTTCGGCCTGGGTGTTGTTCGAGCAGTTGCATGAGCAGGCCGATGTGTTGCGCTTCAATACCCGCAGCGGTGAGTTGCGCGTCAGTCGCGGTGCAGATGGCTTGCTGGCCATGGACTTCCCGGCCAAGCAACCTGTGGCGGTGGACATCCCCGATGGCCTGCTCGAGGCCCTCGGTCTGCCGAGCGCCCGCGCGCTGTACCGCTCGGATGACTTCGTGGTGGTGATCGACGATGCAGCGTTGATGGATCCGCTCAAGCCCGATTTCGTCGCGCTGTCGGCCTTCGATGTGCGTGGCATTGCCGTGACTGCGCCGGGGCGCGGCTTCGACTTTGTCACCCGCTGGTTCGGCCCTCGAGTGGGGATCAACGAAGATCCGGTGACCGGCTCGGCACACACCTCGCTGGCGCCTTACTGGTCCGAGCGCCTCGGCAAGCGCAGCCTCAGCTGCGAGCAGGGCGGGGTGCGCAAGGGGCAGTTGCAGTGCGAGGTGCCGGGTAACGGCCGAGTGATCATCAGCGGGCGTGGGGCGCTGTATATGCGAGGGACAGTGTTCATCTGACTGGCGAGGGTGGCTTGCGGGCCTCTTGTGGGAGCGGCGGTTCGCCGGTGCGACTTGCCCGCGAAGAGGGCTGTAGCTGCACCGCTATACTTTGCAGCTTCCTCACCCGCCAGGAGCCCCTCCCATGTCTCACACCAAGCACGGCGCGTGCCTCTGCGGCGCCACCCGCCTGACTGCCACGGTCGACAACCTCGAAGTCAACGCTTGCCACTGCAGCATGTGCCGCACCTGGGCCGGAGGCCCGATGTTGGCCGTGCACTGCACCCAGCCGCCCAGTTTCGAAGGCGCTGTTCCCAGCGTCTTCCGCTCCTCCGACTGGGCCGAGCGGGGCTTTTGCGGGCAGTGTGGCACTCACCTTTACTACCGCCTGATCGCCAAGAACGAATACGCGTTGCCGGTCGGCCTGCTCAAAGGCGATGACTGGCAGTTCACGATGCAGATCTACGTCGACGAGCGCCCGAGCTGGTACTGCTTCTCCAATCAGACCCAGGACCTCACCGGCGAGCAGGTCATGCAGCTGTTCAGCTAAGCGCGTTTCGCAACCATTCGGCGAAATTGTGGGATTGCATGCCGGACTGGCCCGACTTGACTGGAGACGGCAGCCATCGTGAAGGTGATCGGCGGCGTCCGGTGGTCGATGCGCCAGCACGACGTCGCCCCCGGACTTGCCAAATCCGTGCATTCCTGAGAAAAGGGCGGCCTCGAAATCTGCCGCAAGGAAATGACCGTGACTCAGGAACTGCACATCACCGAGATCCAGGAAGGCGACGGCAAGGCCGTGGTCAAAGGCGCCCTGATCACCACCCAGTACACCGGCTGGCTGGCCGACGGCAGCGAGTTCGACTCGTCCTGGTCGCGCGGCAAGCCCTTCCAGTGCGTGATCGGTACCGGCCGGGTGATCAAGGGCTGGGACCAGGGTCTGATGGGCATGCGCGTGGGCGGCAAGCGCAGGCTGCAGGTACCCGCGCACCTGGGCTATGGCGAGCGCTCGGTGGGCAGCATCCCGCCGAACTCGGACCTGACCTTCGAGATCGAGTTGCTCGAGGTGCTGACGCGGGATGATTGATGTCCGGTTGTTGCAAGGGTGACGTAATTCGGCAACATCGATGGTCCAACATGGCTGCTGCCAGGGAGGGCCAGCATGGAAGAGCCCATCAGGCGGCCGGTGCCTTGCACCGCCGCCGGCAAGGATGGTGCACAAGCAAGGATGCTCCCCGTCCTTAGCCGAACGAGCCCTGCCATGAAGTGGATGCAATACCTGCGACGCCGTCACCTGTTTCTCGGTCTCACCCTCGCCGCGGTGCTGATACCGCTGACCCTCGATGTGGTGCAAAGTCGCGACCAGCACGGTGATGGAACCCAGACGCTGGTGTTCCTGCGCCATGCCGAGAAGCCCGGCGAGGGGCTGGGGCAACTGAACTGCCAGGGCCTCAACCGCGCCATCGACCTGGCCACGTTGCTGCCGGAGCGTTTCGGCGCTGCCGACTACGTGTTCGCCGCCGACCCCGGTCGGCATGTCGAGGAGGGCAGCGAGGATAAACGCTACAGCTACATCCGTCCGCTCATGACCATCAGCCCCAGCGCCATCCGCCTCGGGCTGCCGGTCAATATCGACTTCGGCGCCAACGACTACGACGATCTCGCCGAAGAACTGCTGCGCGCCAAGTACCGCAACGCCACGGTCTATACCGCCTGGTCGCACGGCTACCTCCCAGACCTGATCAACGCCGTGGCTGGCAAGGCCCTGGGCGAGAAGCGCGTCATCACCTCGGACTGGGACGGCGATGATTTCGACACGCTCTACGTCATCACCCTGACCTGGCATGACGGCAAGGCCACCATGCTCAGCCGCAACGTGCGTCAGGAACTCGATGGTGGGTCCGAGGTTTGCCCGACCTGATTCAGACGTTTCTGACTCGGTCGGGGTGTCCAGACCGACTTATTTCCAGGTGACGACAAGGCACTGTTCACGGGTTTCCGGAAATTCGATACCGGGCGTGAGGAGTGCGGGGTTGCATGGAAATCGATCGGTCTTATCGGTTCATCGGTCATCGCGGCGTGACCTTCGATGTCATCGAGTTCACCGTGAGGGCCGATAACTGCTGCTGGCTCAATACGCTGCATATTCCAACAGCGGGCCGACATCAGTATCGCGTGGTCGGCAAGGTGAAGGAACTGTACGAGCGGATGCAGACCGGGCAGTTGCCCTGCGTGATGGTGGTGGCGGTTTCATTGCCGTTGACGCGTGAGCAGGGGGATGCTCTGAACTCACAGCGCTGGACAGTCGCTGCTCTGGTGTCGGCAGGGGGGGCTGCAGTCACCGGGACGTTCGCCCCGGCGTTGGTAGTTGGTGCGGCAAAGATGGGCACATTCGCTTTTGTCTCCAATCGTCTGCCAACGTTTCACGCGGGTGATGTCTTGGTATCAGTCGAGGCCAAGGTCCAGGGCGGTATTGGTCCGCAACGCAGTTCTACTTCCCTGTTACTGAAAGCTGGGGTTGAACATGTCGTTCGATGATCTGCTGCAGCCGATTTTGATCATGATCATCTGGTGGACACTGGATCGCTGGACCGTATCACCCTGGCGCGGATGGGTAGGGCTGGCCCTTCTAGCGGGGGGCTTGACCAGCTCTTTATGGACCGAAATGTGGAGAGTTTTCGGTCACGAAATAATCATGTGGAAGTCGTCCGCTGTATCCATCGGCATTTTTCTCATGCTGCGCAGCAACCGGCATGTCGACAAGTCGTAAGCATCACTGGGAGAGTGGGTCAGCTTGTGACAAGGCCGCCGCGCCTTCAGGATGACGATACGGCGGCCTCGAGCTGAATTTACCGCCCCAGCCGCATCGGCCAGCCCACCACCTTCTTCACCCGTGGCGTCGCATAGGTGCGCACTTTCGACGTGCTCAACCCCAATCGCACCAGCGATTCGGCGATGGTCACCGCGGCGCTCACGCCATCGACCACCGGCACGCCGGTACGCTGGCGAATCTGTTCGTCGAGCCCGGCCATGCCGCCGCAGCCCAGGCAGATCACCTCGGCCTTGTCGTCACGCACGGCACGCTCGGCCTGTTCGACGATGGCCTCCACGGCGCGCTGCGGATCAGCCTCCAGTTCCAGTACGGCCAGGCCGCTGGCCCGTACCGAGGCGCAGCGGTCGTAGAGTCCGGACAGCTTCAGGCGATCCTCGATCAGCGGCACGGTGCGGTCCAGCGTGGTGACTACCGAGTAGGCATGGCCCAGGTACATCGCGGTGCTGGCGGCGGCATCGGTGATGTCCACCACCGGTACATTGAGCAACTCCTGCAAACCTTCGCGGCCGTGCTCGCCGTACCCGGCCTGGATCACCGCGTCGTAGGGCTGGTCGTAGGCCAGCACCCGGTCCATCACGGCGATGGCGGCCAGATAGCTCTCGAAATTTCCCTCCACCGACTCCGCGCCGAACCAGGGCGTCAGCCCGACGATCTCCGTGCCGGGCGCTGCAACGCTGCGCGCCTGTTCGGCAATGGCCTCGGTGATGGCTTCGGTGGTGTTGACGTTGACGATCAGAATACGCATCAAAGAACTTCCCTTGATCAATGGCTGCTGTGGTCGACGGCGATGGCTTCGCCGCTGACGTCGAGGTACTGGCGATTGCGCGGTGCGATCAGCAGGTAGAGCGCGGCCGCGGTACCTGCGCCGATCAGCCAGGAGAATGGCGCGACGCTGTGGAAGTGCGGTACCAGCGCCAGCACGATCGCCAGCAGGGCCGATGGAATGAACGCCGCGAGCGCCCGAAGGTTGATGCCACGCGAGTAGTGATAGGCGCCGGCCGGGTTCTCGCTGTACAGCTCCGGCACGTTGACCCGGCCTTTGCGCAGCAGCCAGTAGTCGGACATGATCACGCCGTACAGCGGGCCGAGCAGGGCGCCCAGGCCGGACAGGAAGTACACGATCACCAGCGGGCTGTTGTACAGGTTCCACGGCAGGATCAGCACCGCCACGGTGGCACTGATCAGCCCGGCGCGGCGGAAGTTCAGGTGGCGTGGTGCCAGGTTGCTGAGCACGAAGGCCGGGGCGACGAAGTTGGCCATGATGTTCACCGCGACGGTGACGATCAGGAAGGCCATGCAGCCCAGGACCAGGAACAGGGTGTTGGGGATGGTAGCGACGATCTGGGTCGGGCTGTCTATCACCTGGCCGTTGATCTGGAACTGTGCGCCGCACAGCACCACGGTGATCACCGCAAATACCAGGATGTTCACTGGCAGTCCCCAGAAATTGCCGACGCGGATGGTCCTGCGGCATGGCGAGGACCGGGCGAAGTCGCAGAAGTTGAGCACCAGGGTGCCGTAGATTGCCAGCCAGAGCGCGCCACCGGCAAAGATGTTGCGCCACATCTCGTAGCCGGTCAGCGGATCGGCCACCGACCAGGCGATGCGCGCATCGTTCTTGAAGAACATCCAGGCGGCCAGGCTCGCCACGGTCAGCAGGATCACCGGCCCGGCGAAACCTTCGTAACGGCGCACCATCTCCATGCCGTAGGCGAGGATCACCAACTGCACGATCCAGATCGCCACGAAGCATACCCAGCCCAGGCTCGACAATCCGAGAATGCTGTCGTGGTCATAGGCGGCTACCTGTGGCCACACGGCGGTGAGCAGCACGCGCAGTACCACCGAGGCCAGGTAGGTCTGGATACCGAACCAGGCGATCGCGATCACCGCGCGGATCAGCGCGGGAATCTGCGCGCCATGGATACCGAAGGCGATGCGGCTCATGACCGGGAACGGTACGCCGGTCTTCTGGCCCATGTAGCCGGAGAGGTTCATGAAAAAGTAGACAAGCGCGGCACCGATCGCCAGAGAGACCAGAATCTGCCAGCCGCCAAGGCCCAGGGCGAACAGCCCCATGGCGAAAGAGTAGTTGGCGATGTTGTGCACATCGTTGGTCCACAAGGCGAAGATGCTGTAGCCACCCCAGCGCCGACCCTCGATGCGGGTTGGCGCAAGATCACGGTTGTGCAGGCGTGGACTCAGCTCGTACGGTCCGGCGGGGTTTTCCAGCGTGGTGGCGGTGGGGCTGGTGCTGGCAACGGCAAGTTCAGGGGCAAGGTCGAGACTGCTACTCATTCCGGCGGCTCCTGATGCGCTAGGACTGCGATGAGGCGGGCTTGCGCACGGGCTCGCCTTCTCGTCTGTGCAGCATTGGCATCACTGGGTTCAGGGTGCTAGCGGCCTGCGGGGAGGCGCTGCGTGTTCTTGTGTATTTATGTTTTGTTTAAGTTGTATACAAAACACAAGTTCACTTAAGCCAGTTCCATGCCAGAGAGAGCACAGTTTCTGAGTTGCTATTACTTTGACTTTCTCCTTTTGTTTATTAACTTTATGAAAATAAAGAACTATAAATTGACCATTTGATCAGTATTTATTTTGCATTCACTTATTAGTTGATTTTAGAGTCAATTTTTATCGGCTTTCCGGTGTAACGTGCTGGGGCGTTTCCGTAACCAGTGCACACAAAAATGGCACTCTAGGTGACATTCTTGTGTACAAATCTTGGGTCATGCCATCGGTGGCAGGCGCCGCTTGACCGGTGTCTTCTTGATGATCGCGGTGTTGGTCTCGGCCAAGGTGTTGAGCCGGTCAAGCAGGGTGTCCAGCTGTTCCATCGAGCGCACATGCAGGCGTGCGATGAAGCAGTCCTCGCCGGTAACCTTGTCGCATTCGGTGAACTCGGGAATGGCGACGATCTGCCGCTCGACTTCCTGCAATTGCCCCGGCAGCGGCCGGATTCGCACGATGGCCTGTAACTGGTAACCGAAACAGCGTGGGTCGATTTCCACGGTATAGCCGCGAAGCACGCCGCGTTCTTCCAGGCGGCGCAGCCGCTCGCTGACGCTGGGGGCGGAGAGCCCGCTGATCTGCGCCAGGGCCTTGAGCGAGCGGCGCGAATCCTCCATCAGGGCATTGATCAGCAGTTGGTCGATATCGTCGGTCATGCTTGCCTCGTCAGGTAAAAATGGAAATCTGCCTTGATAGTAAAGGCGATTGGTGATTCTGGCCTTGTTTATCCGCTGGAGTGCCCATGTCCGCGCCAGCATACTGTTGCCATCTTCGACAGGAGGCATGAGATGGACAGTTCGATTCGTCGCGGCTCGCTGGAAATGGTCGCCGCCATGCTGATTTCCGGAACCATTGGCTGGTTCGTGCTGGTGTCCGGGCAGCCGGTGCTGGACGTGGTGTTCTGGCGTTGTGTGCTGGGCGCTGGCACCTTGCTGCTGATTTGTGCGGTCATGGGCTTTCTCAAGCCCGGTATCCTGAGCCGCACCACCTTTCTGTTGGCGGTGCTCAGCGGGGTCGCCATCGTCGGCAACTGGTTGTTGCTGTTCGCCTCTTATTCGCGCGCTTCGATCGCCATCGGCACGGCCGTCTACAACGTCCAGCCTTTCCTGCTGGTGGGCCTGGCGGCGGTGTTTCTTGGCGAGCGGATTACCGCAGCCAAGCTGACCTGGCTGACACTGGCCTTCCTCGGCATGTTGGCGATCGTCAGCGCTCACGGGCAAGGGCAGGGCGGCGATGAGTACCTGCTAGGTATCGGCCTGGCATTGGGGGCGGCGCTGCTCTATGCCGTGGCGGCATTGATCATCAAGCGCTTGAGCGGAACCCCGCCGCACCTGATTGCCTTGATCCAGGTAAGTACCGGCGCACTGCTGCTGGCCCCTTGGGTCGGGTTCGGCGGGCTACCGGCAGCGCCTGCCGCGCTGGGTAGCCTGGTGACACTGGGGGTGGTGCATACCGGGTTGATGTACGTGCTGTTGTACAGCGCCATCCAACGCCTGCCCACGGCGCTGACCGGCGCGCTGTCGTTCATCTATCCGATCGCCGCGATCCTGGTAGATTGGGTGGCGTTCGGCCATCGCTTGGCACCGCTGCAGTGGCTGGGCGTGGCGCTGATCCTGCTGGCGGCGGCAGGGATGCAGCAGGGGTGGTGGTTCAGGTCGCGCAGGGCGGCCTCGGCCTCACAAAGCAGGTAGAATGACGGTTTTTCGCTATACGGCCCGCCATGACCTCCCCGATTCACACTCTGGAGCAGCACCTGCTCACCGCCCTCGACCCCGCGCCTGTCGAAACCCGTCGTCTGTTCCATGGCCGTGGCCGTTGCTGGCCGGGCCTGGAGCAGATCACCGTCGACTGGCTCGACGGGGTGCTGTTGGTCGCGCTGTTCCGCGAGCCGCCCGATGGCCAGTTGGCCGAACTCGAGGCGATGCTGCGTGCCCTCGCCGAGCGCCCGCAATGGAGCGGCCAGGCGATCCTGCTGCAGCACCGCTACCTGCCCGACAGCCCTGGTCAGTGGCTGCTCGGCGAGCCCTGCCAGCAGCGCGAGGTGATCGAGGACGGCTTGAAGTACCTGCTGGACCTGGGCGTTCGGCAGAACAATGGATTGTTCCTGGACATGCGCTACGGTCGCCGCTGGGTGCGGGAGCAGGCGGCGGGCAAGCGGGTGCTGAATCTCTTCGCCTACACCTGCGGGTTCTCTGTGGCGGCCATCGCCGGTGGCGCACAGCAGGTGGTGAACCTGGACATGGCCAAGTCGGCGCTGTCGCGTGGGCGCGAGAACCACCGCCTCAATGGCCATGATGCGTCATGCGTCGCTTATCTCGGGCATGAGCTGTTCAAGTCGTGGGGCAAGGTGCGCAAGTACGGCCCGTACGACCTGATCATCATCGACCCGCCGACCTTCCAGCGCGGCAGCTTCGTGCTCACCCAGGACTACGCCAAGATCCTGCGTCGTTTACCTGAACTGCTGAGTGAGGGCGGGACAGTGCTGGCCTGCGTGAACGATCCGGCGATCGGCCCGGAATTTCTCATCGACGGCATGGCGCAGCAGGCGCCGCAGCTGGCCTTTGTCCAGCGTCTCGAGAATCCACCGGAGTTTCCCGATGCCGACCCACAAGGCGGGTTGAAGGCGCTGGTCTTCCAACGGCTGGGCTGAACCCGAGGACTCGGGTTCGGCCCGGTCGCTGATCAGTATTCGGACAGCGAAAACTCGGTCAGGCAGAAGGTCGGCACCCCGGCGGCTTGCAGGCGGCGCGAGCCTTCGAGCTCGGGCAGGTCGATGATCGCTGCAGCCTCGAATACCTTGGCCCCGGTACGGCGCACCAGGTTGGCGGCTGCGAGCAGGGTGCCGCCAGTTGCGATCAGGTCATCGAAGATCAGCACCGAATCGCCGTCGCACAGGCTGTCGGCATGCACTTCCAGGAAGGCTTCGCCGTATTCGGTCTGGTAGGGCTCCGACAGTACGTCGGCCGGCAGTTTGCCCTGCTTGCGGAACAGGATCAGCGGCTTGTTCAATTGGTGGGCGATGATCGAGCCGATCAGAAAACCCCGTGCATCCATGGCACCGATGTGGCTGAACTCGGCCTCGACATAGCGCTCGATGAACTGGTCGGCGACATAGCGCAGCCCGCGTGGCGACTGGAACAGCGGAGTGATGTCACGAAAGATCACGCCCGGCTTGGGGAAGTCCACTACCGGACGGATCAGGGCTTTGAGGTCGAAGGTGTCGCTGTGCATGGGGCGGGTATCCTGGAAAAACGTGGCGTCAGTATACCCTGCCGTGGCAGCGATCAGACCTCCATCGCACCACCGGCCAGCGCGCACAGCTGGATCGGGTCGAGGATGTGCACTTCCTTGCCTTCGGCCTTGAGCAGGCCGTTCTGCTGGAAGCGGGTGAACACGCGCGACACGGTTTCCACCGCCAGGCCCAGGTAGTTGCCGATCTCGTTGCGCGACATGCTCAGGCGGAACTGGTTGGCCGAATAACCGCGGGCGCGGAAGCGTGCCGAGAGGTTGACCAGGAAGGTGGCGATCCGCTCGTCGGCGGTCTTTTTCGACAGCAGCAGCATCATCTGCTGGTCGTCGCGGATCTCGCGACTCATCACCCGCATCAGCTGGCGGCGCAGTTGCGGCAGTTGCACCGAGAGCTCATCGAGGCGTTCGAAGGGGATTTCGCAGACCGAGGTAGTTTCCTGGGCCTGGGCCGAGACCGGATAGGCTTCGGTGTCCATGCCCGATAGCCCGACCAGTTCGCTGGGCAGGTGGAAGCCGGTGATCTGTTCTTCGCCGGCATCGCTGAGGCTGAAGGTCTTGAGGGCGCCGGAGCGTACAGCGTAGACCGAGCCGAAATTGTCACCCTGGCGGAACAGGAACTCGCCCTTCTTCAGTGGGCGGCCGCGCTTGACGATTTCATCCAGTGCGTCCATGTCCTCGAGATTGAGCGACAGGGGCAGGCACAGAGGGGCCAGGCTGCAATCCTTGCAATGGGCCTGGCTGTGAGGGCGCAGTTTGACTGGCTCGGACATTTCTTTCGATCCTTGTGATAAAGCACACATAAGCTGTAAGGGTAACCCACAGCTGGACTAGAGGCCAGCCTGCACTTTTTTGGTGCGGCTTGGCGGCACCCTGCGCGGATGAGTTCGGGCGCCTTCTACCAATCCATGGTGTGCCTGACAAGGCGGACTGTCCATGCGGTGTAACGTCTCGGAAAAACCGACTAGATGACCCGGGAAAAACGTTGGCGATTGTGCAGGTCCAGGTAGGCATCGAACACCATGCAGACCGAGCGCACCAGCAGCCGACCTGCCGGCAGCACCTTGATACCGCGGCTGTCGAGAGTGATCAGACCGTCACGCTGCATGGCCTGCAGTTGCGGCCAGAGCCCTTTGAAGTAACCACGAAAGTCCAGGGTGAAAGCCTGCTCGATCTGCTCGAAGTCCAGTTCGAAATGACAGATCAGTTGCTGGATCACGGCCCTGCGCACACGGTCATCCTGATTGCACAGCAGGCCACGCTGGGTCGCCAGTTGGGCGCTGGAGAGGGTGTCCTGGTAGGTGTTCAGGTCGCTGCTGTTTTGGCAGTAGAGATCGCCGATCTGACTGATAGCCGAAACCCCCAGCCCCACGAGGTCGCAATGACCGTGGGTGGTGTAGCCCTGGAAGTTGCGTTGCAGGGTACCTTCCTCCTGGGCGATGGCCAGTTCATCGTCGGGCAGGGCGAAGTGGTCCATGCCGATATAGCGATAGCCGGCGGCAGTGAGTTGCTCGATGGTGTTGTGCAGCATTTCCAGCTTGGCGGCCGGGGCTGGCAACTCGGCGGCGTCGATGCGTCGCTGGGGCATGAAGCGTTCGGGCAGGTGCGCATAGTTGAACACCGACAGGCGGTCTGGCTGCAGGCGAATCACCTCCTCGACGGTGCGGGCGAAACCTTCCGGGCTCTGGCGTGGCAGGCCGTAGATCAGGTCGAGGTTCACCGAGCGGAATTGCAGGGTGCGTGCGGCTTCCACCAGAGCGCGGGTCTGCTCCAGGCTCTGCAGGCGGTTGATCGCTCGCTGCACGGCCGGGTCCAGGTCCTGCACGCCGAGGCTGACACGGTTGAAGCCCAGCTCGCGCAGCAGGCCCATGGTCGACCAGTCGGCCTCGCGCGGGTCGAGCTCGATGCCGTAGTCACCCGAATCATCATCCAGCAGGTTGAAATGCTGGCGCAGGCAGGTCATCAGCTGGCGCAGTTCCACATGGCTGAGAAAGGTGGGAGTGCCACCGCCGAAATGCAGTTGTTCGACCCGTTGCTTGGGGTCGAGGTGACAGGCGATCAGCTGGATCTCCTGCTCCAGGCGCTGCAGGTAGGGCGCGGCGCGGGCGCGGTCTTTGGTGATGACTTTGTTGCAGGCGCAGTAGTAGCAGATGTTGGCGCAGAACGGCACGTGCACGTACAACGACAGCGGGCGCACCGCACGGCGGCTTTCGCGCAGGGCATGCAGCAAGTCGAACGAACCCACTTCGCCATGCAATTGCACGGCGGTCGGGTAGGAGGTGTAGCGTGGTCCGGCCAGATCGTAGCGACGGATCAGGTCGGCATCCCAACGTAGGTCGTCGAGCATGTGGGCAGTCCCCAGATAGAGCAGCAGTGCCCGGAGTCTAGATATGTCTGTAGGAAGGGGTCTTGACTTGTATCAAGCCGAGTCGGCAGTCACCTGGTGCAACACTCTCAGGCGATCAATGCCCCATCAGCCAGTGCTGGTGCGGCCCAGGTAGCGTCCACAGGCCGAACAGCATCACCAACACTCCGCCCGCCATGCGCACGCTGCGCCGCCGTAGCAGCGCGTTGGCCCGTTCTGCGGCCAGGCCCGTGGCCAGCAACACTGGCCAGGTGCCGATACCGAATGCCAGCATCAGCGCGGCGCTGTGCGCGGCGTTGCCCTGGCTCGCCGCCCACAGCAAGGTACTGTAGACCAGCCCGCAGGGCAGCCAGCCCCACAGTGCGCCGAGCAGCAGGGCCCGCGGCAGGCTCGAGACCGGCAGCAGACGCGACGCCAACGGCTGGATTTGTCGCCACAAGCCTCGGCCCAGGGCCTCGATCCGGGTCAGCCCACTCCACCAGCCGGCCAGGTACAAGCCCATGGCGATCAGCAGCAAGGCTGCCACCACTCGCAGCAGTTGGGCGGCAGGGCTGCTGGCCAGGGCCCAGCCGGCCAGGCCCAGCAGCAGCCCGGCGGCCGCGTAGCTGAGCACGCGGCCGAGGTTGTAGGCGACCAGCAGGCGCAGGCGGCGGGCGCGTTGTTCGGGCGGGATGGCCAGGGTCAGGGCGCCCATCAGGCCGCCGCACATGCCCAGGCAGTGGCCGCCGCCCAGCAGGCCGAGCACCAGGGCGGAACCGAGCAGCGGGAGCAGGTCAGACACGCGGGGTGGGATCCTTGTCGTCGGGCTGTTCGGGCTTGGCTTCTTCGGGTTTCACCGCGGCCTGGTGGCGCGGGTCCTGATCGTCGAACAGGATGCTGTGGGCAGGGCCCTCGAGGTCATCGTACTGGCCGCTGTCCACGGCCCAGAAGAAGATGTATACCGCCACGCCGACGAGCAGCAGGGCGGCGGGGATCATCACATAGAGGGCGGGCATCGGCGATTCCTGCTCAGGCCATGACGGGACGAGGGGCAGCATTAGCAGCCTGCACGGTTGGCATGCGCGTCAAGCGCAGGGCATTGAGCACCACGATCAGCGAGCTCACCGACATGCCGACCGCCGCCCACACCGGCGTGATCCAGCCCAGCGCGGCGAAGGGCAGCATGAGGCCATTGTACAGCGTTGCCCAGAGCAGGTTCTCGAGGATGTTACGGCGCGTGCGGCGCGCCAGGTCGAAAGCCTGTGCCAGTGCCTGCAGGCGGTTGGACAGCAGCACGGCGTCAGCGCTGGTCTTGGCCAGGTCGGTGGCCGAGCCCATGGCGATGCTGATGTCGGCGGCGGCCAGCACCGGCACGTCGTTGACGCCGTCACCGAGCATCAGCACCTTGCGTCCTTCGCTCTGCAGGGCCTTGACCCGGGCCAGCTTGTCGTCCGGACGCAGGCCGCCGATGGCCTGGTCGATGCCCAGTTGCGCGGCGACTTCCCCGACCATCGGCGAGCTGTCGCCCGACAGCAGCAAGGTCTGCCACCCGCGCGTCCTGCACGCGGCCAGCAACTCGCTGGCATCGTCACGCAGGCGATCGTCAAGGCCGAACCAGGCCAGGGGGCCCATGCGGTCACCCAGGAGCAGCCACTGCCCGCGGGGCTCGGGTACCGCCGGCACTTCGGCGCCGCTCAGGGCGCAGACGAAGGCGGCCTGCCCGATGCGCAGCCGCTGCTGGTCGACCTGGCCCTCAAGGCCCAGCCCAGGTACGGCCTGGACATCGTCGGCAGGTTCGGCACTGTGGCCGAAGGCACGGGCGATGGGATGTTCCGAGCGGTTCTCCAGGGCGGCTGCCAGGGCCAGGCAGCGGTCAGGCGCAAGGCTGCCCAGCGGGCGGATGCTGCGCAGGGCCAGGCGTCCTTCGGTCAGGGTGCCGGTCTTGTCGAACACCACGGTGTCGATCTGGTTCAGCCCTTCGAGCACGTGGCCGCGGGTCACCAGCAGGCCAAGTTTGTGCAGGGTACCGGTGGCCGTGGTCAGGGCGGTCGGGGTGGCGAGCGAGAGCGCGCAGGGGCAAGTCGCGACCAGCATCGCCAGGACGATCCAGAACGCGCGCTCGGCATCGAGGTGCCACCACCACAGGCCGATGGCCAGCGCCGCAGCCAGGCTGAACAACAGGAACCACTGCGAGGCGCGGTCGGCAATCTGCGCCAGGCGTGGCTTTTCCGACTGTGCGCGTTCGAGCAGGCGCACGATGGCCGACAGGCGCGAATCCTGGCCGAGGGCGTCGACCTCTACGGTCAAGGCGCTCTCGACGTTGAGCGTGCCACCGGTGACCCGGTCGCCAGCCCGTCGGGCCTGGGGCAGGTATTCACCGGTGAGCAGCGATTCGTCGATGCTCGAACGGCCTTCGAGGATACGACCGTCAGCGGGAATCACCGCGCCCGGCAGGACCTGCACATGATCGCCGCGGACCAGCTCGGCCAGCAGGATGCGTTCGGCACGCCCCTGCTCGTCGAGGCGCAGGCACGAGGCCGGCAGCAGGTTGACCAGTTGCGCGGTAGCCGCTGCCGTGCGTTCGCGGGCGCGCCGCTCCAGGTAGCGGCCGGTGAGCAGGAACAGGGCGAACATGCCCACGGTATCGAAGTACAGCTCGCCGCTGCCGGTGATTGCGGTCCAGATCCCGGCGCCATAGGCCAGGGCGATGGCCAGCGATACCGAGACATCCATTGTCAGATGGCGGGTGCGCAGGTCACGAGCAGCCCCTTTGAAGAACGGTGCGCAGCTGTAGAACACGATCGGCGTGGTCAGGAACAGCGCGACCCAGCGCAGGATGGTGTGCAGTTCGGGCGACAGGTCGATGTTGAATTCCGGCCAGGTCGCCATGGTCGCCATCATCGCCTGGAACCACAGCAGGCCCGCTACGCCGAGCCGTCGCAGCGCCGTGCGGTTTTCCCGGGCCAGTTGCTCGGCGGCCTGGTCGGGCTGGTAGGGGTGGGCGGCGTAGCCGATGCCGCGCAGTTCGGCGATCAGCCGCGAGAGCGGCAGTTGCCCGTCGTTCCAGCTGACGTGCAGGCGGTGGTTGGACAGGTTCAGGCGCGCCTCGCCAACGCCTTCGAGATTACGCAGGTGCTTCTCGATCAGCCAGCCGCAGGCCGCGCAACTGATGCCTTCGATCATCAAGGTGGTTTCGGCCAGGGCGCCCTGGTGCTGCACGAAGTTCTGCTGGACGTCGGCACGGTCGTACAGCGCCAGTTCGTCCTGCAACTGCCGCGGCAGTGCCTCGGGGTTGGCACTGGTCTCGCTGCGGTGCTGGTAATAGTGCTCGAGCCCGCCTGCGACGATGGCTTCGGCGACTGCCTGGCAGCCAGGGCAGCAGAACTGCCGGGGCTGGCCGAGTACCACGGTGCTGAAGCGGTTGCCGGCGGGGACGGGCAGGGCGCAGTGGTAGCAGGGAGTGGGTTGAGTCATCGGGGTCATGCCTGGCCGTGGGCAACAGCGCAAAACCTGTGGGAGCGGGCTTGCCCCGCGATGGCGATCACCTGGACAACATCATTGCCTGGGCTGACGCTATCGCGGGGCAAGCCCGCTCCCACGGGGTCGGTGCTGTTGCAGCGGTTCATTCTTGATGCTCGGCGCCTTGCAGGGCTTCGTCGCCCAACTGCAAGGTCACGCCATGCTCGACCTTCTCTTCCTCGAACAGGCGCCATACCTGGCCGTTCTCGGTACCCAGCAACTCGACGAAGCGTCGGCCTTCGACCTTGTCGTCGAGCTGGCCGACATAGCGCCCGGTTTCGCTACGGGCAAGCTGGACCTTGCGGTCCTTGTCCGGCTGGGTCGGCGAAATCAGGTTCAGCTCCAGGGTCTGCGGATCGCTGTTGCCGGTCAGGCGCAGTTCCACCTCGCCGGTCAGGTCGTCCAGATGCACGCTGGCCTTGAGACCAAGCGTCTGGGCCAACAGCTCGCGGTCCAGCGAGCGGTTGATGCCTTTGCCTGCCTCGTAGTAGTTGTCGTTGACCAGGTTGTCCGGGTTGCGCACGGCGATGCTGACCATGGTCAGGCTCAGGCACACCGAGGTGGTGAGGATGCCGATGATGATCCAGGGCCAGAGGTGCTTGTACCAGGGGCTGTTGGCGGTGGCGGCAGTCATTGTCGAACGTCTCTCTCAGCGGATCTGTGGGCCGATGAAGCGGCTCTTGGCTTCAACCTGGGTGCCGTTGTCGTCGGCATCCTTGAGGATGAAGGTGATGTCGTTGGTGCTCGAGGGCAGTTTCTCGGGGGCGACCGACAGCTGCACCGGCAGGCTTACGATGTCGCCTGCGGCCACGCGGATCTCGCGTTGCCCGGACAGCTGCAGGCCAGGCAGGCCGGCGGCATCGAGCACGTAGACGTGGTCGCGCTGGTCCTTGTTCATCACCTTGAGGCTGTAGACGTTCTCGATCCAGCCTTGGGCGTTCTCGCGGTACAGCACGCGGTCCTTGCTGACGTCGAAGCCGACCAGCGAGCGGGTGGCGAAGGCGGTGGCCAGTGCACCGATCATCACCAGCAGCACCAGGGCGTAGCCAATCAGGCGCGGGCGCAGCATGTGGGTCTTCTGCCCGGAAAGATTGTGCTCGGTGGTGTAGCTGATCAGCCCGCGCGGGTAGTCCATCTTGTCCATGATGCCGTCGCAGGCGTCGATGCATGCGGCGCAGCCGATGCATTCGATCTGCAGGCCGTCGCGGATGTCGATGCCGGTGGGGCAGACCTGCACGCACATCGTGCAGTCGATGCAGTCGCCCAGGCCCTGGGCTTTATAGTCGACGCCTTTCTTGCGCGGGCCACGGGCTTCGCCGCGGCGTGGGTCGTAGGAGACGATCAGCGTGTCCTTGTCGAACATCACGCTCTGGAAGCGCGCGTAGGGGCACATGTACACGCACACCTGTTCGCGCAGCCAGCCGGCGTTGCCATAGGTGGCGAGGGTGAAGAAGCCGACCCAGAAATAGGCCCAGCCATCGGCCTGGCCGGTGAAGAATTCGATGGCCAGTTCGCGGATTGGCGAGAAGTAACCCACGAAGGTCAGGCCGGTGACGAAGCCGATCAGCAGCCACAGGCTGTGCTTGGCCAGCTTGCGCAGGAACTTGTTGCCGCTCATGGGCGCCTTGTCGAGCTTCATGCGCTGGTTGCGGTCGCCCTCGGTGACTTTTTCGCACCACATGAAGATCCAGGTCCACACGCTCTGCGGGCAGGTGTAGCCACACCAGACACGGCCTGCGTACACGGTGATGAAGAACAGGCCGAAGGCGGCGACGATGAGGATGCCCGACAGCAGGATGAAGTCCTGCGGCCAGATGGTGGCGCCGAAGATGTAGAACTTGCGTTCGGGCAGGTTCCACCAGACGGCCTGGTGCCCGCCCCAGTTCAACCATACGGTGCCGAAGTAGAGCAGGAACAGCAATGCGCCGCCGACCATGCGCAACCTGCGGAACACGCCGGTGAAGGCGCGGGTATAGATTTTCTCTCGAGAGGCGTAGAGGTCGACGGAATCCTTTCCTTTGTTGGCAGGCGGGGTGACGTCATGTACCGGAATCTGCTTGCTCATCATCAAGTCCCACGGCAGTGGAGAAATGCCAGGGCCAGTGCATGCCGGCCGTGGTCGCGCGCCTGTGTTGGCGCTCTGCGGCCCATGATACGCCTGTGATGGCAGGGTAGGGCTTGGCTGCGACGTTTAGTCGCGTTGGGTGGTCGTTTGAATCGTGTTATGGCGAGTGTCAATTGATCCAGGTCAGCCAGTGGTGCATTTGCCGGCCTCATCGCGGGCAAGCCCGCTCCTACAAGTACTGCACCAGCCTTGTGGGGGCGGGCTTGTCCCGCGATGAGGCCAGCCCAGGCTTACTCAGCTGGTTGAGTCGGCTCCGCCTGCTGCGACAGGCTGTACACATAAGCCGCCAGCAGGTGCACCTTGTCGTTGCCCTGGATTTCAGCCTGGGCGGGCATCTGTCCCTGGCGACCGTAACGAATGGTCTGCTGCAGCTGGGCGAAGCTCGAGCCGTAGATGAACGCCTGCGGGTGAGTCAGGTTGGGTGCGCCCATGGCGGGGGTGCCCTTGCCTTCAGGGCCGTGGCAGGCCACGCAGTTGGCGGCGAAGAGTTTCTGCCCGTTGGCCGCGTCGGCCTTGATGCCCTCGGGCAGGCTGCGCCCGTCCAGGTTGGTCAGCACGAAGGCGGCAACGTCCGCCACGCCCTGCTCGCCGATCACCTCGGCCCAGGCCGGCATCACACCATGACGGCCATTCATGATGGTGGTCTTGATGGTTTCCGGTTCGCCGCCCCAGCGCCAGTCGCTGTCGGTCAGGTTGGGGAAGCCGTACGCTCCCTTGGCGTCCGAACCATGGCACACCGAGCAGTTGGAGGCGAACAGGCGTGCGCCCATCTTGAGGGCCTGCGGATCCTTGGCGACGTCTTCCAGCGGCATGGCCGCGAACTTGGCGAAGATCGGCCCGAAGCGGGCATCGGCCTTGGCCATTTCCTTTTCCCATTCGTGCACGCCGGTCCAGCCCGACTGGCCATTGCTGAATTCGGTCTGCTTGTCGTTATCCAGGTACGTATAGCCTGGCAGGATGCCTTTCCAGTTGCCCAGGCCCGGATACAGCGCCAGGTAGCCGAGGGCGAAGACGATGGTGCCGACGAACAGCCAGAACCACCATTTGGGCAGCGGGTTGTCGTACTCCTCGATACCGTCGAACGCATGGCCGACGGTTTCATCGGTGATCTCTTCGCGCTGGCCCTTGCGGGTCGACAGCAGCAGCCAGGTCAAGGCGAAGATGGTGCCCAGGGTCAGGACGGTGACGTACAGACTCCAGAAGGTTGTCATTGTTGTTTGCTCCCAGAAGCATTCTTTTGCGCGTGCTCGACATGCCGGCTGGCCTCGGGATCATCCGCGAAGGGCAGTTGCGTGGCCTCGTCGAAATCCTTCTTGCGCCGCGGGCTGAACACCCACAGCGCCAGGCCCACGAAGGCCACCAGCACGACGACGGTGCCCAGGCCGCGAATCATCCCGATATCCATCAGCGTCACCGTTTGCTCTTGATGAGGGTGCCAAGGCCTTGCAGGTACGCCACCAGGGCGTCCATCTCGGTCTTGCCCTTGACCGCATCGCGGGCACCGGCGATGTCTTCGTCGGTGTAGGGCGTGCCGAGGGTGCGCAGCACTTCGAGCTTCTTGGCCGTATCCTTGCCATCGAGGTGGTTTTCCACCAGCCATGGGTAAGCGGGCATCTTCGATTCCGGCACCACGTTGCGCGGGTTGTACAGGTGCGCGCGGTGCCAGTCGTCGGAGTAGCGTCCGCCGACGCGGGCCAGGTCCGGGCCGGTGCGCTTGGAGCCCCAGAGGAAGGGGTGGTCCCACACGCTTTCACCGGCCACCGAGTAGTGGCCATAGCGTTCGGTCTCGGCACGGAACGGACGGATCATCTGCGAATGGCAGCCTACGCAGCCTTCGCGGATGTAGATGTCGCGCCCTTCGACCTCCAGCGCGGTGCGCGGCTTCATGCCCTCGACCGGCTTGTTGGTGACGTCCTGGAAGAACAGCGGGACGATTTGCGTCAGGCCGCCGATGCTCACGGCGATGACCATGAAGAAGGCCAGCAGGCCTATGTTCTTCTCGACTGCTTCATGCTTCATCAGTGCGCTCCCACGACGACGATCTTGGCGGCTTCATCGGCCTGCGCCGGATTGGCAGCGCGTACCGTGCGCAGCACGTTGTAGGCCATCAGCAGCATGCCCGAGGCGAAGAAGGCGCCGCCCAGTGCGCGGACGATATAGCCCGGATGGCTGGCCTGCAGCGCTTCGACGAAGGAGTAGGTGAGGGTGCCGTCATCGTTGATCGCGCGCCACATCAGGCCTTGGGTGATGCCGTTGACCCACATCGAGGCGATGTACAGCACGGTGCCGATGGTCGCCAGCCAGAAGTGCGCATTGATCAGGCCGACGCTGTGCATCTGCTCGCGGCCGTACAGCTTCGGAATCATGTGGTACACCGCGCCGATGGAGATCATCGCCACCCAGCCCAGGGCGCCGGCGTGGACGTGGCCGATGGTCCAGTCGGTGTAGTGCGACAGCGAGTTGACCGTCTTGATCGCCATCATCGGCCCTTCGAAGGTCGACATGCCGTAGAACGCCAGCGACACCACCAGGAAGCGCAGGATCGGGTCGGTGCGCAGTTTGTGCCAGGCACCGGAGAGGGTCATCATGCCGTTGATCATGCCGCCCCAGCTCGGGGCCAGGAGAATGATCGACATCACCATGCCCAGCGACTGCGCCCAGTCGGGCAGGGCGGTGTAGTGCAGGTGGTGGGGGCCGGCCCAGATGTACAGGGTGATCAGCGCCCAGAAGTGCACGATCGACAAGCGGTAGGAGTAGATCGGACGCTCGGCCTGCTTGGGCACGAAGTAGTACATCATCCCCAGGAAGCCGGTGGTGAGGAAGAAGCCCACGGCGTTGTGGCCATACCACCACTGGATCATCGCGTCAGTGGCACCGGCGTAGGCCGAGTACGACTTGAACAGGCTGACCGGCAGCGAGATGTGGTTGACGATGTGCAGCATCGCGGTGACCACGATGAAGGCGCCGTAGAACCAGTTGCCCACGTAGATGTGCTTGGTCTTGCGCTTGACGATGGTGCCGAAGAACACCACTGCATAGGTGACCCAGACGATGGCCAGCAGGATTGCGATGGGCCATTCGAGCTCGGCGTATTCCTTGGTGGTGGTGTAGCCCATCGGCAGGGTGATCAGCGCGCCGAGGATCACCGCCTGCCAGCCCCAGAAGGTGAAGGCGGCCATGCCGTCGGAGATCAGCCGGGTCTGGCAGGTGCGCTGCACCACGTAGTAGCTGGTGCCGAACAGGGCACAGCCGCCGAAGGCGAAGATCACCAGGTTGGTGTGCAGCGGTCGCAGGCGTCCGAAGCTGGTCCAGGGCAGGTCGAAGTTGAGCTGCGGCCACACCAGCTGCGATGCGATGAAGACGCCGAGGCCCATGCCAAGGATCCCCCAGACCACCGTCATGATGGCGAACTGGCGGACGACCTTATAGTTATAAGCAGTCGGACTGATTGCTGTGCTCATGCTAAGGTTCCACGGTTTAGGTGTTCTTGTTGGTGGAAAAATCGGCGCCAGTCTCGATAGCCGCAATGGCTATGGCAACGCAAGGTACCCTGCGCCGACCCGTGTCCATACCCTTCCCACCACCGTCCCGTGGCGTTTCGGGTCGAACGATTGTACACAAATAAATATCTGTAATGTGTACCGTTTTTCACCTTTTTCTGATCGATCGGTCAAGCTTTTTTTCGATGTCTTTTTCGCGCGCGGCGTCAGGCAATGCGCCGCGTCGAGGCCATCGCTGCAACGCGAGGCCACTGTGGCAACAAGCTTAGTTCCGTTCGGAGGGGGTGCAAGGGAGGGGGAGCGGCGCACCCCTGTGGGAGGGCGAGTCGCCGCTCCCACAGGGGGGATTTGCAGGGGTACTTACTTGGTTGTCAGCGTTTCAGCGTTTTCATCATGGGACAGGCTGTACACGTAAGCCGCCAGCAGGTGCACCTTGTCGTTGCCCTGGATCTCGGCCTGAGCCGGCATCTGGCCCTGGCGACCATAGCGGATGGTCTGCTGCAACTGGGCGAAGCTCGAACCGTAGATGAACGCCTGCGGGTGAGTCAGGTCGGGTGCGCCCATGGCGGGGGTGCCCTTGCCTTCCGGCCCATGGCAGGCCACGCAGTTGCTGGCGAAGATCTCCTTGCCCTTGGCCACGTCGGCCTTGGCCCCTTCAGGCAGGCTGCGGCCATCGAGGTTGGTGAGCACGAAACCTGCGACATCCGCCACGCCCTGTTCGCCGATGACCTCGGCCCAGCCTGGCATCACGCCATGGCGGCCGTTCATGATCGAGGCCTTGATGGTCTCGGGTTCACCGCCCCAGCGCCAGTCCTTGTCAGTCAGGTTGGGGAAGCCGTAGGCCCCTTTGGCGTCCGAGCCATGGCACACCGAGCAGTTGGAGGCGAACAGGCGTGCGCCCATCTTCAATGCCTGCGGATCCTTGGCCACTTCCTCCACCGGCATGGCGGCGAACTTGGCGAAGATCGGCCCGAAGCGGGCGTCGGCCTTGTCCATTTCTTTCTGCCATTCGTTGACCTGGGTCCAGCCATTCTCGTAGCCGGGCAGGATGCCTTTCCAGTTGCCCAGGCCCGGGTAGAGGATCAGGTAGCCGACCGAGAACACCAGGGTGCCGACGAACAGCCAGAACCACCATTTGGGCAGCGGGTTGTCGTACTCCTCGATGCCGTCGAAGCTATGGCCCATGGTCTGGTCGGTGGTGTTGTTGCTCTGGCCCTTGCGGGTGCCGAGCAGCAACCAGGTCAGGCCGATCAGGCTGCCGATGGTCAGTACGCTGATGTACGTACTCCAGAAGGTGGTCATTGCCCGTTACTCCTCATGGCAGGTTCCTGCCCGGCAGGGGGCAGGCGGTCGTCGTCGAAGGGCAGCAGGCGCGCTTCGGCGAAATCACGGTCGCGGCGGCGGTTGAACACCCAGAGCGACAGGCCGATGAAGGCGATCATCACCACCAGGGTGCCGAGGCCGCGGATCATGCCGATGTCGAATTCCATCGTGCTTACCTCTTGTTCTTGATCGAGGTGCCCAGCACCTGCAGGTAGGCGACCAGCGCATCCATCTCGGTCTTGCCCTTGACCGCGTCGCGGGCACCGGCGATGTCTTCGTCGGTGTAGGGCACGCCGAGGGTGCGCAATACGCGCAGCTTGGTGTCGGTGTGGCTGTTGTCGACCGGCTGTGCGACCAGCCACGGGTAGGCCGGCATCTTCGATTCCGGTACCACGTTGCGCGGGTTGTACAGGTGTGCGCGGTGCCAGTCGTCGGAGTAGCGTGCGCCGACGCGGGCCAGGTCCGGGCCGGTGCGCTTGGAGCCCCAGAGGAAGGGGTGGTCCCACACGCTTTCACCGGCCACCGAGTAGTGACCATAGCGTTCGGTCTCGGCGCGGAATGGGCGGATCATCTGCGAATGGCAGCCCACGCAGCCTTCGCGGATGTAGATGTCGCGGCCTTCCAGTTGCAGCGCGGTGTAGGGCTTCATGCCCTCGACCGGCTTGTTGGTGACGTCCTGGAAGAACAGCGGGACGATCTGCGTCATGCCGCCGATGCTGACGGCGAACACCATCAGCAAGGCCAGCAGGCCGACGTTTTTCTCGATGACTTCATGTTTCATCAGGCGTGTCTCCTCAAGCCAGCTGGGCGTTCGCAGGGGCGGCGTCAAGCGCTGGCGAACGCACGGTGCGCCAGGTGTTCCAGGCCATCAGGAACATGCCGCTGAGGAAGATCGCCCCGCCGACGAAGCGCACGATGAAGCCGGGGTGGCTGGCCACCAGGGTTTCGACGAACGAGTAGGTGAGCGTGCCGTCGCTGTTGACCGCACGCCACATCAGGCCCTGGGCGATGCCGTTGACCCACATCGAGGCGATGTAGAGCACGGTGCCGATGGTTGCCAGCCAGAAGTGCGCGTTGATCAGGCCGATGCTGTGCATCTGCTGCTTGCCGAACACCTTCGGAATGGTGTGGTACAGCGCGCCGATGGAGATCATAGCCACCCAGCCCAGGGCGCCGGCGTGGACATGGCCGATGGTCCAGTCGGTGTAGTGAGAGAGGGCGTTGACGGTCTTGATCGCCATCATCGGGCCTTCGAAGGTCGACATGCCGTAGAACGCCAGCGACACCACGAGGAAGCGCAGGATCGGGTCGCTGCGCAGTTTGTGCCAGGCGCCGGAGAGGGTCATCATGCCGTTGATCATCCCGCCCCAGCTCGGTGCGAGCAGGATCAGCGACATGATCATGCCCAGTGACTGGGCCCAGTCGGGCAGGGCGGTGTAGTGCAGGTGGTGCGGGCCGGCCCAGATGTACAGGGTGATCAGCGCCCAGAAGTGCACGATCGACAGGCGATAGGAATACACCGGACGCTCTGCCTGCTTGGGCACGTAGTAGTACATCATCCCCAGGAAGCCTGCGGTCAGGAAGAAGCCTACGGCGTTGTGGCCGTACCACCACTGCACCATGGCGTCGGTGGCCCCGGCGTAGACCGAGTACGACTTGGTCAGGCTGACCGGCATCTCCAGGTTGTTGACGATGTGCAGGATCGCCACGGTGAGGATGAAGGCACCGAAGAACCAGTTGCCCACGTAGATGTGCTTGGTGGTGCGTTTCATCAGCGTGCCGAAGAACACGATGGCGTAGCAGACCCAGACGATGGTGATCAGGATGTCGATCGGCCATTCCAGTTCGGCGTATTCCTTGGAGCTGGTGTAGCCCAGTGGCAGGCTGATCGCTGCCAGCAGGATCACCAGTTGCCAGCCCCAGAAGGTAAAGGCCGCCAGTTTTGGCGCGAAGAGGATGGTCTGGCAGGTGCGCTGCACCGAATAATAGGAGGTGGCGAACAGGGCACAGCCACCGAAGGCGAAGATCACCGCGTTGGTGTGCAGCGGTCGCAGACGACCGAAGCTGGTCCACGGAAGGTCGAAGTTGAGGCTCGGCCAGACGAGTTGCGCGGCGATGAAGACGCCGAGCCCCATGCCGACGATGCCCCACACCACCGTCATGAGGGCGAATTGGCGGACCACCTTGTAGTTGTAGGCGGTACTGCTGGTTGTGTTCATGTATGGGTTCCCATCCACGGTTATAGGCAGGCTAAACAGCGAGGCAAGCATGAAAGATGGGCAATGTGCCGGTATTGACGGGGATCAATGGGCCCAAGTGGGAAATGTCCCAGGCTTGCGCGTCGATCCTCCGCAAATCCGGGGCGATCAGGGGCGTTCCTGCAGCCTGATCCTGGCCCACGGCGCCGGTGCGCCGATGGACAGCGCGTTCATGGACGAGATCGCGCAAAGGCTGGCGGGGCTTGGGGTCGGGGTGATCCGCTTCGAATTTCCCTACATGGCCGAGCGCCGGATAAACGGCGGGAAGCGTCCGCCCAATCCGCAGAAGGTGCTGCTCGAGTGCTGGCGCGAGGTGTATGGGCAGGTGCGACCATTGGTCACGGGCACCTTGGCCATTGGCGGCAAGTCGATGGGCGGGCGCATGGCCAGTTTGCTGGCCGATGAGCTGCAGGTGGATGCGCTGGTGTGCCTTGGGTATCCGTTCTATGCCGTGGGCAAGCCGGAGAAGCCGCGGGTCGAGCATCTGGCCGAGCTGAAGACTCCGACGCTCATCGTGCAGGGCGAGCGGGATGCGCTGGGGAATCGGGAGGCGGTTGAGCGATATGCGCTGTCACCGGCAATCGAGGTGAACTGGCTGGTGGCGGGGGATCATGATCTGAAGCCGCTGAAAGCTTCAGGGTTCAGCCATGAGCAGCATCTGCAGGCGGCGGCTGAGAAGGTGGCGGGGTTTCTGAAGGGTTAGCGCTGGATTCTTCGCGGGCAAGCCCGCGAAGAGCCTGATGCTTAGTCGCGATACTCGCACAGGTAGGCGGTATCGACCTTGACCTGCAGCTGGAACTTGCTGTCGGCAGGCACATTGAACTTGTCGCCGGCGTTGAAGGTTTCCCAGTTGTCGCTGCCTGGCAGCTTGACGATCAGGGCGCCGGAGACCACGTGCATGATCTCGCGCTTGGCGGTGCCGAACTCGTATTCGCCCGGGGCCATCACGCCCACGGTGGCCGGACCTTCTTCGCCTGCGAAGGCGATCGACTTGACGGTGCCGTTGAAGTACTCGTTGACCTGGAACATGGGCGACTCCTGAACAGAAGGGCTGAAAAAAGGCTGGCCAGTATGCCCAAGCCCTGCGCGGTCGTCATCTGCTTTCAGGTGAGGCTCAAGGGCAGCAACCGCGCGGTATTGCGTGCATCCTCCAGCGCCCGGTGCTGCTGGCCGACGAACTGCATGCCCGCCAGTTGCAGCGCACCGTTCAGGCCGGTGGGGCGCTGCAGGTGGCGGGCCTTGGCAAAGCGCTGCTTGAGGTTGATGTGCGGCAACTGCGCCAGCAGGCTGCTGACCTGATGCTGCTGCCATTCCTGCAACAACTGCTGGCGGTCGTAGTCGCCCCAACTGACCCAGGCCTGCAACTGCGCCTGGTGATGACCGAGCCAGCGCTCGAACTGCGCCCAGATTTCGGCGAACGGTGCGGCGCTGTCGATACTGGCCTGGCCGATGTGCGTCAGCTCGCGGCAGAACGGTGTCAACTGCGGACGCCGCCGCGGCTTGACGAAGCGCTGGAAGTGATCGACCTCGCGGCCTTCGCGGGTGACCAGGCTTGCGCCGATTTCAATGATTTCCATCTCGGTGACCGGCCAGCCACCGTCGTCGGTCGTAGCTTCCAGGTCGATGACCAGCCAATGGCCCATACCAGGCTCCCTTGCAAGACGCTGTGGTCCGCGGCGTTAGGCATGGGCCAGGGCCGCGGGCCCCTAGGGTCTGTCTGAAATGTATCTGCACTCGCCCATACTGCGTTGAAACGGGGCTCGGAATGCTCATGTACTCCAGTACACTCCGCTTCCTCCCCCCGTTTCGCCTTGTCTGGCCTTCGCGCAGACACATTTCAGACAGACCCTAGAGCGTAGCCAATCCAGAACCCTTACGGCATCCCCTGGCAGAATGCCGCTATTTTGGCATAACCAGCGGTTGTGCCCTGACAGGAAAACGCCTAGCTTAGGCGCATCAAGGTCCACGCCCGTGATTTGAGTGCCTCACTTGACGCCACTGCCCGCCCTCAAGGCCCTGTCATCCCTGATGATGCTCGCTGCACTGTGGCTGGCGGGCTCGGCCCGTGCCGCCGAAATGGTGGAGGTGCGGATCGGGGCCGCGCATTTCCCGCCTTATACGGTGCGTCCGGAGCAGGGGGCCGATACGGGGCTGTTGCCGCAGCTCGCCGAGGCACTGAACCAGCTCCAGGCCGGTTACCGTTTCGTTCTGGTGCCGACCTCGATCCCGCGTCGTTTTGGTGATTTCCAGCAGGGTCGCACCGACATGGCGATCTTCGAGAACCCGCAATGGGGTTGGCAGCAGATCCCGCACACGGTAGTCGACATGGGCCTGGAAGATGCCGAGATCTTCGTCGCCCATCGTCAGGCAGGGCGTGACCAGCATTATTTCGATGACCTCAAAGGCAAGCGCCTGGCGTTGTTCAATGGCTATCACTACGCGTTTGCCGATTTCAATCCCGACCCTGAATACCTGAAGAAGACCTTCCGGGCCATCCTCTCCTATTCCCACGACAGCAACCTGTCGATGGTGCAACGCGAGCGTGCGGACATTGCCCTGGTGACCCGCTCGTACCTGAGTGACTACCTCAAGCGCAACCCGGCCAAGGGCAGCGAGCTGCTGGCCTCGGATCGGGTCGATCAGGTCTACCATCACTACGCGCTGCTGCGTCCTGGTGCGCCGATCCGCGCTGAAGTCTTCACCCAGTTGATGCAGCGCCTGCGCGACAGCGGTGAGCTGGCAGCGCTTTTCGCCCCTTATCGGATCACCGTGCAAACGCCGAACAATTAAATTCGCGGGCTGCGATCACGTTCAGACACTTGAGTGTGATTCCATTTTTCCGTGAGCCATGACCATGCCTTTCGACGCTGCTTCGACGCCGCTTTCCCTTCCTCGATGGCACAGCCTGCAAGGCGACGAGACCGGTTCCCGGTTGAGTCTGACCCTGGAGGGGCGCCCGCTGATCCAGGTACGCCTGGTTCCCGCCGACCCTGTGCAGGTTCACCTGGAAACCGTCTGCCCGGATCGCGGCGTCCAGGCCCTGTGGGCTGCCTGCTACTGGCTGCTGTCGCGCGATCCTGCCTGCCAGCGCCTGGCCTGGCATTTGCCGGAGGCGCCAGCGTGGGTGCCGACGTTGCTGGCGAGCGGCCTGCTGGTAGCCAGCGAGCAAGCGCACGTGTTGATCTGCGAGCGAGCGCTGTTCTGGCAGTTGCCGCAGCCCTGGCTTGGCGAGGTACAGAGCGGTGTCTACCCGCAGCAGATGCAGATCAGCAACGGCAAGCGCCATCCACGCCGCGCCCCCAAACCCCGGGGCGAGGTGTATCGCCGTTTCGATGCGCGCCTGGGGGCGTGGGTGTCGCTACGCACTCTGGAAGTCGAGCAGGACCTGGCGCGTTTCAACCGTTGGCAGAACGAGCCCCGTGTCGCGCACTTCTGGCAGGAGCAGGGCAGCCTGGAGCAGCACCGCGAATACCTGAGCAAGCTCGAGGCAGACCCGCACACCCTGACACTCATCGGCTGTTTCGACGATGAGCCGTTCGCCTACTTCGAAGCCTACTGGGCCAAGGAAGACCGCATCGCGCCGTTCTATCCGGCCGACGACTACGACCGCGGTATCCATATGCTCGTGGGCGAACAGGCGCACCGTGGCCCGCACAAGGTGGCGAGCTGGATGTCGGCGCTGGTGCACTACCTGTTCCTCGACGACCCGCGCACCCAGCGCGTCGTCGCCGAGCCGCGCGCCGACAACGGCAAGATGATCGGCTACATGCACGATCAGTGCTTCCACTGCGACAAAGAGTTCGATTTCCCGCACAAGCGGGCGGCGCTGATGATCCTGGGGCGTGAGCGTTTCTTCGATCGTTGCACGCTGGTCTAGCGGCGCGCAGGGCGTGGGCCGCTGTGCGGCCCGATCACGCTGACAGGTGCCGTGCGGTGCGCGCGATACCTGTGAGGCGGTCAGCCCTCGGCCTGGCGGCTGTTCTTGCGGCAGTGGATCAGCGCGTCGCGGATCATGAAGTTGACCAGCGTTGGTGAGACCCCGAGCTCCTTGGCGATGTCTTTTTGCGGCACGCCGTGCAGGCGGTACATCTCGAACGCGTAGCGAGTGCGCTGGGGCAGCTCGTTGAGCGCTTCGGCGATGTGCTCGAGGGTCGCCAGGTTGATGTGGGTGGCTTCTGGCGAGGCATTCTGGATCACCACGTTCATGCCTTCTTCCTCGCTGCCCGAGTACTTCAGCTCCATCGCCTGCTTGCGGTAGTGGTCGATGGCCAGGTTGCGCACGATCTGGAACAGGTAGCTGAGCTGGGCCTTGAACGATGACGTGATCTGCGGCGCGGAACCGAGCCGGAAGAAGGCATCCTGCACCACATCCTCGGCGCGCGACCGACAGCCCGTGATACGGGCGGCAATCTTGACGAGGATGCTGCGATTGTCGACGAACGCCTGGAGTAATGGTGAATCGCACTTACTTGTGGATAGTTGTTCCGCCATGGAAATCACCTTGTCTCTGTGAGGAAAGGGAGCACACCGATTAGTCATGCTTCCTACAACGTGCGACAAACTATTCAGAATGATAATGATTGTCAAATACAGAAGTAAGTGAGTCTCTATTCGATTGTGGTCTAAGCTGCACCCCCTCCATGGCCCCTGTGTGAACGTCGTTCGCAGGCCCGCGACGTTTCTAATTATTTCTCCGGCCCATCCGTTCCCCTGTGTACATCCGGCCGCCGACTGCCGCCCGCCCGACGTGCCTTGCGCACCTGGCCCGGCTCCGGCCCGACTTACCCAGACACTGGCAGGAACACTCCATGATGGACGCCTTCGAACTCCCGCTCACGCTGGTCCAGGCCCTGGCGCAACGCGCCGCGGCGACCCCGGACCGGATCGCCTTGCGCTTTCTGGCCGACGATCCCCGCGAACAGGCGGTGCTCAGCTACCGCGAGCTGGACCTGCGCGCCCGTACCATCGCCGCCGCCCTGCAGGCCCGTGCCACGTTCGGCGATCGGGCGATCCTGCTGTTTCCCAGCGGTCCGGACTATGTCGCGGCATTCTTCGGCTGCCTGTATGCCGGAGTGATCGCAGTGCCGGCCTATCCGCCGGAGTCTTCGCGCCAGCACCATCAGGAGCGGCTGCTGTCGATCATCGACGATGCCCAGCCGCGTCTGCTGCTGACGGTAGAAGCGCTTCATGACAGTTTGCAGGGCCTCGATGCTCTGGCGACGGATGCCGCCCCGGGCCTGCTGGCGGTGGACCGCCTGGCCCCTGAGCTGGCCGACGACTGGCGTGAACCGGCGCTGGCCGGCGAGCACATCGCCTTCCTGCAGTACACCTCTGGCTCCACCGCGCTGCCCAAGGGTGTGCAGGTCAGCCATGGCAACCTGGTGGCTAACGAGCAACTGATCCGCCAGGGTTTTGGCATCGACCTCAACCCTGACGATGTGATCGTCAGCTGGCTACCGCTGTACCACGACATGGGCCTGATTGGCGGCCTGCTGCAACCGATCTTCAGCGGTGTGCCCTGTGTGCTGATGTCGCCGGGCTACTTCCTCGCCCGGCCCCTGCGCTGGCTGCAGGCGATCAGCGAATACGGTGGCACCATCAGTGGCGGCCCGGATTTCGCCTACCGCCTGTGCAGCGAACGGGTCAGCGAAGCGGCCTTGGCCGGGCTCGACCTCAGCCGCTGGCGGGTGGCCTACTCCGGTTCCGAGCCGATCCGCCAGGACAGCCTCGAGACGTTTGCCGGCAAGTTCGCCGCCTGCGGCTTCCAGGCGAGCAGCTTCTTCGCCAGCTACGGGCTGGCCGAAGCCACTCTGTTCGTCAGCGGCAGCCGACGCGGCCAGGGCATTGGCGCGCTGGAGCTCGATGCCGAGGCCTTCGCCGCCAACCGCGCCGAGCCTGGCAAGGGCAGCGTGCTGATGAGCTGCGGCTATCCGCAGCCGGGCCATGCGGTGCGTATCGTCGAACCGCAGCAACTGGCGGTGCTGGGCGATAACCGGGTGGGCGAAATCTGGGCCGGCGGCCCGAGCATTGCGCGGGGCTATTGGCGCAACCCCGAGGCCACGGCGCGTACCTTTGTCGAGATGGACGGCCAGATCTGGCTGCGTACCGGCGACCTGGGCTTCATGCGCGATGGCGAGGTGTTCGTCACCGGGCGGTTGAAGGACATGCTGATCGTGCGCGGCCAGAACCTCTATCCGCAGGATCTGGAGAAGACCCTCGAGCGTGAGGTCGATGTGTTGCGCAAAGGGCGCGTGGCGGTGTTCGCCGTGGACGATCGAGGCGAAGAGGGCATCGGCGTGGCGGTGGAAGTCAGCCGCAATGTGCAGAAGGCGATGCCTGCGCAAGCGCTGATCAAGACCCTGCGCCAGGTCATCGCCGACGCCTGCCGCCAGGCGCCGGCCGTGGTCTTGCTGCTCAACCCGGGGGCGCTGCCCAAGACCTCCAGTGGCAAGCTGCAGCGTTCGGCCTGCCGTCTGCGCATGAGCGACGGCAGCCTCGATTGCTATGCTCGCTTCCCGGCAGATGCCGCGTCCTCCGAGCGGGGTGCCAGCGGCGATGCCCTGCAGATGCGCATTGCGGCGGTATGGCGCGACCTGCTCAAGGTCGAGGCGGTGACGGCGGACGATCATTTCCTGCTGCTGGGCGGCAACTCCATCGCCGCCACCCAGGTCACCGCGCGGCTGTCCGACGAGCTGGGTGTCACGCTCAGCCTGCGTACCCTGTTCGAAGCGCCTGTACTGGCCGACTACAGCGCGGCAGTGGCCTGCGTGCTGGAGCTAGGCGGGCAGGGCACCGGCGCCATCGCCGCCCTCGATCGCGCCAAGGCATTGCCGCAGTCGCTGGCGCAGAACCGACTGTGGTTGCTGTGGCAACTGGAGCCGCAGTCCGCTGCCTACAACATCCCTGCCGGCCTGCACCTGCGTGGCGAACTGGACGAGGCAGCGCTGCAGGCGAGCTTCCAGGCGCTGGTCGAGCGTCACGAATCCCTGCGCACGCGCTTCAGCGAAGTGGATGGCGAGGCCCTGCAGCATGTGCTGGCGCATGCCGACTTTGCCTTGCAGCGTGTCGATCTCGAAGGGGTGGACGCCAGCGAGGTCGCCAATCGTCGCGAGCATGAGGCCCGCCAACCCTTCGACTTGCTCCAAGGGCCGCTGCTGCGCGTGACCTTGGCGCGCCTGGACGATGAAGAACACCAGTTGTGGGTAACCCTGCATCACATCGTCGCCGACGGCTGGTCGCTGAATATCCTGCTCGAGGAGTTCGCCCGACTCTACACCGCCCACTGCCAGGGCCAGCAACCCAATCTCGCGCCCCTCGCGCTGGGCTACGCCGACTACGGCACCTGGCAGCGCCAGTGGCTGGCAGAAGGTGAGGCTGCACGTCAGCTGGAATACTGGAAGGCGCAACTGGGCGACGAATTGCCGGTACTCGACCTGTGCACCGACCATCCACGCTCGGCGCTGGGCGAGCAGCGCGCTGCGCGCCTGAACATGAAGGTGCCCGCCAAACTCGGCGAAGCTCTCAAGGGCCTGGCCCGTGACCAGCAGGCCAGCCTGTTCATGGTCCTGCTGGCGGGCTGGCAAGCCTTGCTGCAGCGCTACAGCGGCCAGTCCGACATCCGCGTCGGCGTCCCCAACGCCAACCGCCCGCGCCTGGAAACCCAGGCCATGGTCGGCTTCTTCATCAACACCCAGGTCATGCGTGCCGAGTTCGACGGCCGTACGCCGTTCGACCAGTTGCTGGCCCAGGTGCGTGAGCGCACCCTTGGTGCCCAGGCGCACCAGGACCTGCCGTTCGAGCAACTGCTCGAAGCGCTGCCCCAGGCCCGTGAGCAGGGCCTGTTCCAGGTCATGTTCAACCACCAGCAGCGCGACCTGTCCGCGCTGCGCCGCCTGCCCGGACTGCTTGCCGAAGAGCTGCCGTGGCACAGCCGCGAGGCCAAGTTCGACCTGCAACTGCACAGTGAGGAAGACCACCAGGGCCGGCTGACACTGGCCTTCGACTACGCCGCCGAGCTGTTCGACGCCAGCACCGTCAAGCGCCTGGCCCAGCACCTGCTGGCGCTGCTCGAACAGGTCTGCGCGCAACCGCAGCTGGCCGTGGGCGAAGTGCAACTGCTGGATGAGCCAGGCCGCGCGCAACTGCTCGCCTGGGGGCAGGCCCCTGCCGAGCCCGCCAGAGCCTTGCTGGTCGAGCAGCTCAACGAGCAGGCACGCCTGACACCGGAGCGCGTCGCCCTGGTGTGGGAGGGCGGTCAGCTCGACTACGCCAGCCTGCACCAGCAGGCCAACCGCCTGGCTCACTACCTGCGCGACAAGGGCGTCGGCCCGGACACATGCGTGGCCATCGCGGTCGAGCGCTCGCCGCAACTGCTGGTCGGCCTGCTGGCGATCCTCAAGGCGGGCGGCGCCTATGTACCGCTGGATGTCGACTACCCGGCCGAACGCCTGGCCTACATGCTCGCCGACTGTGGTGCGGGCCTGCTGCTGAGCCAGAGCACCCTGCTCGAGCGCCTGCCCCAGGTCGAGGGCGTCAGTACCATCGCGCTGGACCAGTTGCACCTGGACACCTGGCCCAGCCAGGCCCCGGGCCTGCGCCTGGAAGGCGAGCACCTGGCCTATGTGATCTATACCTCCGGCTCCACCGGCCAGCCCAAGGGCGTGGGCAACACCCATGCTGCCCTGGCCGAACGCCTGCAATGGATGCAGGCCACCTATGCGCTGGACGACCGCGACGTGCTGATGCAGAAGGCACCGATCAGCTTCGACGTGTCGGTGTGGGAATGCTTCTGGCCGCTGGTCACCGGCTGCCGCCTGGTACTGGCAGGCCCTGGTGAGCACCGCGATCCGCAGCGCATCGCCGCACTGGTGCAGCAGCATGGCGTGACCACGCTGCACTTCGTGCCGCCGCTGTTGCAGGTGTTTGTCCAGGAGCCGCTGGCCGCAGGTTGCACCAGCCTGCGTCGGCTGTTCTCCGGCGGCGAGGCGCTGCCTGCCAGCCTGCGCGACCGGGCCCTGGCCTTGCTCCCCCAGGTGCAGTTGCACAACCGTTATGGCCCGACCGAGACCGCGATCAACGTCACCCACTGGCACAGCCAGCGCGAGGATGGCGAGCGCTCGCCCATCGGCCGTCCACTGGCCAATGTGCTGTGCCGTGTGCTGGATGATGAATTCGAACTGACCGCACCGGGCGTGCCGGGCGAACTGTGCCTGGGCGGCGCGGGCCTGGCCCGTGGCTATCTGGGACGTCCGGGACTCACCGCCGAGCGTTTCGTGCCGCAACCCGATGGCGACGGTCAGCGCCTGTACCGCAGCGGCGACCGCGCGCGCTGGCTGGTGCACGACGGTGCGCTGGAATACCTCGGGCGCCTCGACCAGCAGGTCAAGGTGCGCGGCTTCCGCGTCGAGCCTGAAGAAGTCCAGGCCGTGCTGCTGGCCCAGCAAGGTGTCGAGCAGGCGTTGGTGCTGATCCACCGCGACGCTGTCGGCGCGCAGTTGGTCGGTTACTACAGCGGCGTCGAGCAGAGCGCCGCCTTGCTGGCGACCCTCGGCGCGCAACTGCCCGCCTACATGGTGCCAGCGCAGTTGGTTCACCTCGCGCAGATGCCCTTGGGCCCGAGCGGCAAGGTCGATCGCAAGGCGCTGCCGGCGCCGGTCTGGCAGCAACGCCAACACGTCGAGCCGCAGTCCGCGCTGGAGCGGCAAGTGGCGGCGATCTGGCGCGAGGTGCTGAACCTGCCCCAGGTAGGCCTGCAGGACGACTTCTTCGCCCTCGGTGGCCACTCGCTGCTGGCCACCCAGATCGTTTCGCGCTGCCGCCAGGCCTGTGACGTCGAGCTGCCGCTCAAGGCGCTGTTCGAGGCCAGTGAGCTGGGTGCCTTCTGTGCCGAGATCGCGCGGATCCGCGCCAGCGGTGGTTGCAACCTGCAGGGGGCGATCACCCGTGTCGATCGCCGTCAGGCCGTGCCGCTGTCCTACTCGCAGCAGCGCATGTGGTTCCTCTGGCAGATGGAACCGGACAGCCCTGCGTACAACGTCGGCGGCATGGCGCGTCTATGCGGCGCGCTGCATGTGGACGCTTTCGAACGTGCCCTGCAGGCGTTGATCGTCCGCCACGAGACCCTGCGCACCACCTTCCCCAGCATCGATGGCAAGCCCTACCAGTGCGTGGCCGACGACAGCGGCCTGCACCTGGACTGGCAGGACTTCAGCGCGCTGCCGGCCGACAATCGCCAGCAGCGCCTGCAGCAACTGGCCGACGAGCAGGCGCACCAGCCGTTCGACCTGGAGCGTGGTCCGTTGCTGCGTGCCTGCCTGGTCAAGGTGCAGGAGCGTGAGCACTATTTCGTCCTGACCCTGCACCATATCGTCACCGAAGGCTGGGCGATGGACATCTTCGCCCGTGAGCTGGGCGAGCTTTACGAAGCCTTCGTCGACGAGCGCGAATCGCCGCTGCAGCCGCTGCCAGTGCAGTATCTGGACTACAGCGTCTGGCAGCGCCAGTGGCTCGAAGGCGGGGAGGGCGCGCGCCAGCTCGACTACTGGAAAGCGCGCCTGGGCGACGAGCATCCGGTCCTGGCACTGCCGACGGACCGCCCGCGCCCAGCGGTGCAGAGCCATCGCGGCGAGTTGTATCGCTTCGACCTCGATCCGGCGCTGGTCGAGCGTGTGCATGCGTTCAACAGCCAGCGCGGGCTGACCCTGTTCATGACCATGACCGCCACGCTGGCCGCACTGCTGCACCGCTACAGCGGCCAGCGCGACCTGCGTATCGGCGCGCCGGTGGCCAACCGCATCCGCCCGGAAAGCGAGGGGCTGATCGGTGCCTTCCTCAACACCCAGGTGCTGCGCTGCGAACTGGATGGGCAGATGAGCGCCGCCGCACTGCTCGAGCAGATGCGTCAGACCATCATCGACGGCCAGTCGCACCAGGACCTGCCGTTCGAACAACTGGTCGAAGCCCTGCAGCCGCCGCGCAGCAGTGCCTACAACCCGCTGTTCCAGGTAATGTGCAACGTGCAGCGCTGGGCCTTCCAGCAAAGCCGAACCCTGGCAGGCATGCAGGTGGACTACCTGGTCAACGACGCCAGCGCCACCAAGTTCGACCTGTACCTGGAAGTCACCGACCTGGACGGCCGGCTCGGCTGCTGCCTGACCTACAGCCGCGACCTGTTCGATGAGCCGCGCATCGCGCGCATGGCCGAACACCTGCAGCAGTTGCTGGCGGCGATGCTCGAAGATCCGCAGCAACGCCTGTGCGAGCTGCCGATGCTGTCGGGTGCCGAGCAGCAGGAGCTGGTCGGGCAGCTTCAGGGCGAACAGGATTTCGATCTTGACCAGACCCTGCACGGGCTGTTCGCCGCCCAGGTGGAGCGCACGCCGCAGGCGCGGGCCTTGACCTTCGCCGGCCAGCACCTGAGCTACGCCGAGCTCGATCAGCAGGCCAACCGTCTGGCCCGAGCCCTGCGTGAGCGCGGAGTTGGCCCGCAAGTGCGGGTGGGCCTGGCGCTGGAGCGCTCGTCGCAGATGGTGGTCGGCCTGCTGGCGATCCTCAAGGCCGGTGGCGCCTATGTGCCGCTCGATCCGGAATACCCGCTCGAGCGCCTGCACTACATGATCGAGGACAGCCGCCTGGACCTGCTGATCGGCCAGCGCGAGCTGCTCGCGACCCTTGGCGAACTGCCGGCCGGTGTCGTCACCTGGAGCCTGGAGGACGACGCAGCGTCGCTGTCCGCCTACAGCGATGCGCCACTGGACAACCTCAACCTGCCGCAGCACCAGGCCTACCTGATCTACACCTCCGGCTCCACCGGCAAGCCCAAGGGCGTGGTGGTCAGCCATGGCGAGATCGCCATGCATTGCCAGGCGGTGATCGCCGACTTCGGCATGCGCAGCGACGATTGCGAGCTGCATTTCTATTCGATCAACTTCGATGCGGCCAGCGAACGCCTGCTCACGCCGCTGCTGTGCGGGGCACGTGTGGTGCTGCGCGCCCAGGGGCAATGGGGCGCCGAAGAGATCTGCGACCTGGTGCGCGAGCAGCAGGTGAGCATTCTCGGTTTCACCCCGAGCTATGGCAGCCAGCTGGCGCAGTTCCTGGCCGGGCGTGGCGAGCAACTGCCTGTGCGCCTGGTGATCACCGGCGGCGAAGCGCTGACCGGCGAGCACTTGCAGCGCATCCGCCAGGCCTTCGCCCCGCAGCAATTCTTCAATGCCTACGGCCCGACCGAAACAGTGGTCATGCCGCTGGCGTGCCTGGCCCCCGAAACCTTGTCGGCCGATGCGGGCAGCGTGCCGATTGGCCGCATGATCGGGGCGCGCACCGGCTACATCCTCGACGAGGACCTGGCGCTGTTGCCCCAGGGCGGCATCGGTGAGCTGTATGTCGGTGGCGCGGGCCTCGCCCAGGGCTATCACGATCGCCCGGGGCTGTCGGCCGAACGTTTCGTCGCCGACCCCTTCAGCCATGACGGTGGCCGGCTGTATCGCACCGGCGATCTGGTGCGCCTGCGCGCCGACGGGTTGGTCGAGTACATCGGCCGCGCTGACCAGCAGGTGAAGATCCGTGGTTTCCGCATCGAGCTGGGCGAGATCGAAAGCCGCCTTCAGGAGCACGCCGATGTCGAGGAGGCCGTGGTTCTGGCCCTCGATCTGCCGGGCGGCAAGCAACTGGTGGGCTACCTGGTCTGCGCTCAGGCCAAGGCGAGCAGTGATGCCCAGGCGCACCTGCGCGAGGCGGTCAAAGCCCATGCACGGCAACACCTGCCCGACTACATGGTGCCTGCGCACCTGGTACTGCTCGATCGCCTGCCGCTGATGGGCAATGGCAAGCTCGACCGTCGTGCGCTGCCAGCGCCGGATCTCGAGCAGGCACACCAGCTGTACCAGGCGCCGGCCAATGAGTTGGAGGCGCAGTTGGCGCAAATCTGGCGCGAGGTGCTCAATGTCTCGCGCGTGGGTGTGCAGGACAATTTCTTCGAACTGGGCGGTGACTCGATCCTGTCGATCCAGGTGGTCAGTCGCGCCCGTCAGTTGGGCCTGCAGTTCACCCCGCGCGACCTGTTCCAGCACCAGACCATCCAGACCCTGGCAACCGTGGTCACCCACGGCGCGGGGCCAACGCATGTGGAGCAGGGGGCGCGTCAGGGCCGTATCGGCCTGACGCCGATCCAGCATTGGTTCTTCGACAGCGAAGTGCCGCAGCCGCAGCACTGGAACCAGGCTGTGCTGCTCGAAGCACGCAAACCGCTGCTCGCTGACCGGCTTGAGGCCGCGCTGGCGGCGCTGGTGCAGCATCACGACAGCCTGCGCCTGCGCTTCACCCAGGTGGCTGGCCGCTGGCAGGGTGAATACGACCAGGCCGGCGCCCAGCCGCTGCTGTGGACGGCGACCGTCGCTGACTTCGACGATTGCCAGGCGCTCTATACCGACGTGCAGCGCAGCCTCGACCTGCAGCAAGGGCCCCTGTTGCGCGGCCTGCTGCTGACCGATGGCGCAGGCGCGCAACGCTTGCTGCTGGCCATCCATCACCTGGTGGTCGACGGCGTGTCCTGGCGTGTAGTGCTGGAGGACCTGCAGGCGCTGTACCGCGGTGAAACCCTGACGGCCAAGACCCATGCCATGGGCGACTGGTCGGCGCGTCTGGCCAGCTATGCCGGCAGCGACTCGCTGCGTGACGAGCTGGGCTGGTGGGAGGGACAGCTGGGTCGTGTACGCCGCGAGCTGCCGTGCGATCACCCGCAGGGCGGCAACCTGCACCGCCATGCGCGCACCTTGGCCATCGAGCTCGACACCGAGCAGACCCGCCAACTGTTGCAGCAGGCGCCAGCGGCCTATCACACCCAGGTCAACGACCTGCTGCTGACCGCTCTGGCGCGCACCCTGAGCCACTGGAGCGGCGATGAGCAGGTGCTGGTACAGCTCGAGGGGCATGGACGCGAAGGGCTGTTCGAAGATATCGACCTGACCCGCAGCGTCGGCTGGTTCACCAACGCCTATCCGCTGAGCTTGAACCCGGTAACCGGCGACGACGATGCCGCGCGCAGTGCGTCGATCAAGGGCATCAAGGAACAACTGCGCCAGGTGCCGCACAAGGGGCTGGGTTATGGTGTGCTGCGCTACCTGGCCGATTCTGCGGGGCGTGAGCGCATGGCGGCGTTGCCACAGGCGCGCATCACCTTCAACTACCTCGGGCAGTTCGACCAGCAGTTCGACGCCAATGCCGTGTTCCAGCCGCTGGATGCCCCTGCGGGGCTGGCCCATGACCCGGACGCGCCACTGCCCAACTGGCTGAGCGTGGATGGCCAGGTCTATGGCGGTGCCTTGCAACTGCGTTGGACTTTCAGTACAGAGCGCTACGACGAGGCGACCATCGCCGAACTGGCCGAAGCCTATCGCCAGGAACTGCTGGCGCTGGTCGCCCACTGCCTGGTCGAGGGCAACGGCAGCTTCACGCCGTCGGACTTCCCGCTGGCCCAACTGACCCAGGAGCAGATCGACACGCTGCCGGTGCCGGCTGGCGAGATCGAGGATGTCTACCCGCTGACGCCAATGCAGGAAGGGCTGCTGCTGCACACCCTGCTGGAACCCGGCACCGGCATCTACTACATGCAGGACCGCTACCGCATCAACAGTGCGCTGGAGCCGGAGCGCTTCGCTCAGGCCTGGCAGGCGGTGGTGGCGCGCCACGAGGCGCTGCGTGCATCGTTCAGCTGGAATGCGGGCGAAGCGATGCTGCAGATCATCCACAAGCCAGGCAAGACCGCCGTCGACTACCAGGACTGGCGCGACCTTGACGAGGCCAGCCAGGAAGCCCGCCTGCAAGCGCTGCACAAACAGGAGCGTGAAGCCGGATTCGAGTTGCTGCGCGAGGCGCCGTTCCACCTGCGTCTGGTGCGCGTGGCCGATGAGCGCTACTGGTTCATGATGAGCAACCATCACATCCTCATCGATGCCTGGTGTCGCTCGTTGCTGATGAACGACTTCTTCGAAATCTACCAGGCACTGGGCGAAGGCCGTGCCGCGCACTTGCCGGTGCCGCCGCGCTATCGCGACTACATCGGCTGGCTGCAGCGCCAGGACCTGGACGAAGCACGCCAGTGGTGGCAGGCCAACCTGGCCGGCTTCGAACGCGCCACGGCGATCCCCAGCGACCGCCCGCTGCGCCATGACCACGCCGGGGACGGCATGATCGTCGGCGATTGCTACACCCGCCTCGAGGTGAGCGAGGGGGCGCGTCTGCGTGAACTGGCGCAGGCTCATCAACTGACCGTCAACACCTTCGCCCAGGCGGCCTGGGCACTGGTACTGGCCCGCTACAGCGGCGAGCGCGACGTAGTGTTCGGGGTGACCGTTGCCGGGCGCCCGGTGAGCTTGCCGCAGATGCAGCGCACGGTCGGGCTGTTCATCAACAGCATCGCCTTGCGCGTGCAGCTGCCGGCGGCCGGCGAGCGCCAGAGCGTGCGTCAGTGGCTGCAAGGCCTGCTCGATCGCAACATGCAGTTGCGTGAGTACGAGTACCTGCCGCTGGTGGCGATCCAGGAGTGCAGCGAGCTGCCCAAGGGGCAGGCGCTGTTCGATAGCCTGTTCGTGTTCGAAAACGCGCCGGTCGAGAGCAATGTGCTTGACCACGCCCAGCACTTGAACGCCAGCTCCGACTCGGGCCGTACCCACACCAACTTCCCGCTGACGGCGGTGTGCTATCCGGGCGACGACCTGGGCCTGCACCTGTCGTTCGACCAGCGCTACTTCGACTACCCGACCGTCGAGCGGCTGCTGGCTGAATTCAAGCGCCTGCTGCTGGCGCTGGTCGAAGGCTTCGAGGGTGAGGTCCAGGCACTGCCACTGCTGGGTGCCGACGAGCAGCGCTTCCTGCTCGAGGACTGCAACCGCACCGAGCACGCCTATACCTTGGAGCAGAGCTATGTCGAGCTGTTCGAGGCACGCGTTGCGGCGCACCCCGAGCGTATCGCCGCCCGTTGCCTGGAGGCGTCCTACGACTATGCCGGGCTCAACCTGGCCGCCAACCGCCTGGGACATGCGCTGGTCGCAGCCGGAGTGAGCATCGATCAGCCCGTTGCCCTGCTGGCCGAGCGTGGTCTGCCGCTGCTGGGGATGATCGTTGGCAGCTTCAAGGCCGGTGCGGGTTACCTGCCGCTGGATCCGGGCCTGCCCTCGGCGCGCCTGCAGCGTATCGTCGAGCTCAGCCGCACACCAGTGCTGGTGTGCAGCGCCGCCTGTGCCGAGCAGGCGGGTCAGTTGCTCGACGAGTTGAGCGGGGCGGTACGGCCGAAGCTGCTGGTGTGGGAGGATATCCAGGCCAGCCAGGTCGCTGGCCACAACCCGGGTATCCACAGCGGGCCGGACAACCTGGCCTACGTGATCTACACCTCGGGCTCCACCGGGCTGCCCAAAGGCGTGATGGTCGAGCAGCGCGGCATGCTCAACAACCAGCTGAGCAAGGTGCCGTACCTGGCGCTGGACGAACACGATGTTATCGCCCAGACCGCTTCGCAGAGCTTTGACATCTCGGTGTGGCAGTTCCTGGCAGCACCACTGTTCGGGGCCCGTGTCGAGATCGTGCCAAATGCCATTGCCCACGATCCCCAGGGCTTGCTGGCGCATGTCCAGGCCAGCGGTATCACCGTGCTGGAAAGCGTGCCTTCGTTGATCCAGGGCATGTTGGCCAACGATCATCAGGCATTGGATGGCCTGCGCTGGATGCTGCCGACCGGCGAGGCGATGCCTCCGGAGCTGGCCGCCCAGTGGCTGGAGCGCTATCCGCAGATCGGCCTGGTCAACGCCTATGGTCCGGCCGAATGTTCGGACGATGTGGCGTTCTTCCGTGTCGATGCCGACTCGACCCGCGGCAGCTACCTGCCCATCGGCACCCCGACCGACAACAACCGCCTGTACCTCTACGGCGAAGAGCAGACGCTGGTACCGTTGGGCGCGGTGGGCGAGCTGTGCGTGGCCGGCACGGGTGTCGGTCGTGGTTATGTTGGCGACCCGGTGCGTACGGCCCTGGCCTTCATCCCGCATCCGCATGGCGCGCCGGGCGAGCGCCTGTATCGCACCGGCGACCTGGCGCGCCGCCGTGCCGATGGTGTACTCGAATATGTCGGGCGCATTGACCACCAAGTGAAGATCCGCGGCTACCGTATCGAGCTTGGCGAAATCGAAGCGCGCCTGCACGAGCAGCCGCAGATTCGCGATGCGGCAGTCGGTGTCCAGGAGGGCGCCAATGGCAAGCATCTGGTTGGCTACCTGGTAGCCCACCAGGGCGTGGTGGCCGATGCCGGTCTGCTCGAGCAGATCAAGCAGCGTCTGCGTGCCGAGTTGCCGGAGTACATGGTGCCGCTGCACTGGGCCTGGTTCGATAACCTGCCGCACAATACCAATGGCAAGCTCGATCGCAAGGCGCTGCCGGTCATCGAGATCGGTGCCCAGCACAGCCAGGACTACCTGGCGCCGCGCAGCGAGCTGGAAGAGACCCTGGCCGCTATCTGGGGCGAGGTGCTCAAGGCTGAGCGGGTCGGGGTGCGCGACAACTTCTTCGAACTGGGCGGGCACTCGTTGCTGGCCACGCAGATTGCCTCACGCGTGCAGAAGCGCCTGCAACTGAATGTGCCGCTGCGGGCGATGTTCGAGTGCAGCACCGTGGAAGAGCTGGCGGCGTATGTCGAAGGGTTGCAGGGCAGTGCGTTGGATGAGGATAAGGTGGATCGGTTGAGTGATCTGATGGCGGAGTTGGAAGGGTTGTAACAGGCACGACACCAGCGCGGGCAAGCCGCGCTGGTGTCGTGCTGTATTTAACGCGGTACTTTGTTGATGCTCTTTCTACGTTTGGGTTCGCCCATGTTTTTTCTTACCGTCGAAGAGTTACTTGACAGCGTCGAAGAGTTACTTGATAGGCTTGAGCGCCGGCTGGAGTTTGAATCATCGTCGGAGGTGTCAGGAAACAGTGTCTCCAGGTTGAGAGTATTCTCTTCGCTCGATGTGCTGTGCGTGCGAGCTAGCGTCGGTACTTGTTGAGTATCATTTGTATCTGGGTCGTCAATATTGATGGCGAGGTGCTGCGGTGCAGAGAAGTCCTCTCCTGCGTTGGTATGTGCCGATGGAGCGGGCAAGGCGACCCTCTCTATAGCGTCGTGCGTATCCGGGCGCTGTTCCCCAAGTCTGGGAGAGTGTGGTCTGCTAGGGGCGTATTGGTGAACACAGTTTTCGCCGCCCGCGGAGTTTTGATTATCGGGTGATTGAGCATCATTTCTGAACGGGGGAGCCTCTTCAGATTCCAACTGAGCACGGCGAATTTGTTCAGCTGTACGTTGTTTCATAAACACCCGATATTGTGCAAGATTTTGGGTTCCGACCGATGTGATGGCGCCAAACATGGTTAAATATCGCGCGGAGGAATCATCGGGGGAGATCCAGCCCAAGAACATTAAAGTGATCGCGTTAAGGATGTTAAGCACCCTGAGTCCGCTGGATGCAGCATGGAGGCGGCCACCCGGTTCTCTCCAGTGCTTCCATAAGGGAGCTGTCAGTGATGTTCCGTTTCTCTCTGCATCTTTCACCTGGTAGTAGAGGGGTTGGTTGTTCGTAATAAGCGTCGCTATGTTCAGCAGAAGCAGCCAGATGGCAAATATTTCTATGGCTATAGTCATAACGGTCTCTGCTGGAGACATCCCCGTAGCGTCACGAAAGCGCAGAGGATTATTTCTATTCGTCCGATACAGATTCGGGCCATCAATAAGCCTACCGGGATCGGCACTCAGCCATCGGCCCAACCCCGTCTGATAGTATCGCCAGCCGTAGTAGTAAAGACCGCTGGCATCGAGCTCCTTGCCGGCATGACGCGACGTACGTTGGGTTAATCCGCCGACTTCCGCTGCTTGCTCATCCAGGCCAACTGTTTCGCCATAGGGGGCGTATTCCTCACGCGAGACGATGTTTCCCACCTCGTCCGTTTCTCCCGCACTGCTGCCCAGATGGTCGCTAAACCCATAGCGCAGGTGAACCTCGGTACTCAGGCGATTTTCAATCCAACGCGTCTCCTCGACTTCGCTGATCACGACGTGCTTGAGCGCCTGGGGCTGGCCTTCGAGCGTGCGCAGGCGTACTTCGCAGTCATCGAGGTAGGTCGTCAGAGTGGTCTGGATTGCGTTGGCCATGCGCACCGTACTGATTTTGCGACGGCGGGTGCCGCCATTGGCGTAGCGGTATTGCTCGATATCATCCGCCGCTCCGTTGGCGCGTTTGACCAGCGACACCTGGCCCAACTGGTGATCGGCCAACCAAGCCAGTGCCCGGCCATCGATCAGTTGTTTCTGCAGGCCGCCAGGCAGAAAGTCGTTGTCTGGTGCCAGCCCGTGGCCCTCGGGCATTGCGCGGTTGCTCTGGGTCGACACACGAAGGTGCTGGGTGCGCTGACCGGCACCACCGTTGTGACTCAAGGTGATCAGGTTGTCACCGTCGTCGTATTCGTAGCGTTCGCTGTAAGGTGTCCAGACCATGCCGCCCTGGCGGTCGGACGTTCCGAACGAGGGCGACCAGTAGGCACCGACCGGGCTGCGCTCGCGCCCGCTGGCCTCGACCAGGCGGTAGAGGGTGTCGTAGGCGTATTCGCGCAGGCCGTCGGACTCGTGGTTGTCATGCCACTGAGGGTCGGCACCTTGGTCATCGAGGGTGAGGATGTTGCCTGCGGGATCGTAGCCATAGTGCAGGTCGCTGATCAGCAGATAGCCCAGCGCATGGTCACTTGGGCGCTGCGTACGATGTTGAATCAGGCGCTGACTGGTGGGCGAGTAGCCATAGAGGTCGACCACGCCATTGCCAGACGTCTGCGCCATGACCATGCCATCGGCCCTGCGCGTGACTGCCGCGAGCGCCATGGCCTCCTTGGCACCCTGGCGCAAATGTATCTGGCGTACTGCGCCACTGACGTCCAGTGTCTTCGAACTCGTGACCCCGGCTGCGTTGGTGCGTACCAGCACATCGCCCACTGCGTTGTATCGGTTAACGGTGATCAGTATGTTCTCTTCCAGATCACCCTCACTGCTGCCAGCCCAATCGGGTTGTTCGGCGTGAGGCTGCAACAACTGTTGCCGGGTTTCGAGAGGTTTGCTGGTGAGCGATAGCAAGGCTGTGTGGGTCAGGCCTGCGTTGTCGAAATGCTTGAGCGTGGCACCTGCCAGGTTGCGCTGGCGGTCGGCAGCAGTGGCTGGGGCATACACCAGGCGCTCGCGCATACGTGCGATGCCGGCGGCTGGGTGCTCGAAGATCGCGCTCTTGCGCCCGCCTTGTTCTGGGGTTTCATAGGTGTGCGTGTGGTGGGTGCCCTGGGCGTTGCAGGTCCACAGCGGTCGACCAGTGGCATCATCAAGCGACAGTGAGGTATCGCCGTCGGTGGTGTGCAGCTTCAACTGTCGGCCGCCGAGGCTGGCGACCGTCGTGGCATCGGCCAGCGTCGTTGCGCCTGCCGATACTTGCAATGCTCGTGCACCGAACTGGCGGACGGTGCGGGTCAGTGCTTCTGCATGGGTGCGGTTACGCAGCAGTTTTGCTGCGGGTATGTCTGCTCCATCCTGTGGGGAGCGCAGCAGGCGCAGCGTCACCGTAGCGCCTGCTGCACCGGACAGCACCGTCACGTCCGGTGTTTCGGCATGGTAGCGTGCAGCCTTGATGGCAGGCATCGGCGATCCCTCTTCTCATCGCATCCTGCGCACCGATCGCGTGGCCGCGAGGGTGCGATAAGAGGAGTCTAGGGAGACTGCGTCGGTCTCGCACCTGACAGATTTATCAGGTCAGCGCTTGCCCAGAATCTTGCCGAGCATTTCCGGGCGTGGCGCGCCTTGTTGGCTTTGCAGTTGTCCCTGTTCATCCTGGTAGAAGATCGCAGGCGTTGCGCCCAGCCCCATTTCTTCCATCAACGCCTGGTTGGCTGCGAGTTGCTTCTGTGTGGGTTCGGGAATGGTGTCCAGTGCCTTGAGCGTGCTGGCCTTGCCAGCGCTTTCGTGATCTTGCAGTGCCTTGGCAGGGTCTTTTGCCGACAACAGCGCGGCGGACTTGCCCGGGCTGTCCGGACGGATGATGCCGACCATGATATGGCGCAATTGCACCTTGCCCGAGTCGACCCAAGGCCGCGCCTGTTGCCAGAACATGTTGCAGTACGGGCAGTTGGGGTCGCTGAACAGGTAGACGATGCGTGGCGCATCAGCCTTGCCGTCCTGGATCCAGGCGGTCTTTTCCATCTTCGCCCAGATTTCCTTGCTCATCGGTGTGTAGACCAGCTTGTCCAATGGCTCGGCGCTCAGGTCCTGGCCTTGTTCATCGAACAGGCTGCCAACCAGCACGTGCTTGCCGTCGGGGGTCAGATACAGGGCGATGCCGTTGCTATGGTACTCGGCGGCATAGCCGCGCAGGCCATTGGGCGCGTCGAACGTGCCCTTGATCACCGCGCCCTTGGCCTCCATCTGCTGGATCGGCTTGGGCCAGGGCTCTGCTTGGGCCAGGGGCGCGACGAGCAGGGCCAGGGAGAGGGGCAGGAGAGCAGTCAGTCGCATGTCATTTTCCTTGTACGGCGGGGGCGGGCGCCACGGCCCGCTTCAAAGGTTCCAGGGCGTTGTGCAGGCTGGCGCGGGACAGCTCGCCGAGATGGCTGCCGACCAGGCGGCCCTCGGCGTTGTAAAACAAAGTGGTGGGCAGGGCCATGGAGCCGACCCGTTGCGCCAGTTGCCCACTGCCGTCGAACAGCACGTGGTTCAGGCTCAGGCCGGTCGTGGCAAGGAAGGTACTGACGCTTTCGGGTGTTTCGCCTTGGTTGACGAACAGGAAGGTCACGTCGGGGTAGTCGCTCTGGGCCTGCTGCAGCACGGGCATCTCCCGTCGGCACGGTGGGCACCAGGTGGCCCAGATGTTGATGACCAGGGGTGTGCCGCGGTAGCTGTGCAGGGCCACCGACTCGCCGCTGGCGTTGCGCAGGCTCAGATCGGGCAGTTCGGTGCCTTTGCTGTACAGGTGGCTGCCCAGGCTTGCCAGCCCCCAGAACAGGGCGCCGCTGAACAGTGCCCAGCCCAGTGGCCGGCGCAGGCCCGGACGGCGTCGACCTTGCCACAAGGCAGCAGCGACGATGCCCGCCAGGCCGCTCCAGAGTTGGAAGCCGCCATCGCGAATGTCGATGATCTGCAGTGGCTCGTCGCGGTACATCGCCCAGTACTCCAGGACGAAGCCTGCACGGGCGCTGAGGACTCCGACCAGAAACAGATTGAACAGTGCCGACTCGGGGCTTTCGCCGCCACGGCGGGCCACCCACCAGCCGACCAGGCAAGCGATGCCCAATGCACTGAGCAGCAGCAGGTGGTTCAGGGCCATCGTCAATGGCCCCAGGGTTACCGTCAGCATCAACCTTGACTCCTGGTCTGGGCCCAGTGTTGCAGGAACGCTGCCGCGTCGATTTCGCCGGTGATGCGTCGGGCACGGCGCTCGTCACCTTCCGGGCCGATCCAGATCAGGCTGGGCGGGCCTGGAACCTGGTAGCGCTGCAGCAATGCGCGGCTGGCGGGGGTGTCGGCAGTGACATCCAGGCGCAGCAATTGCACGCCGTCGAGGCTGGCCTGCACGTCGCTGCGGGCAAATACCTGTTTCTCCATCACTTTGCACGATACGCACCAGTCGGCGTAGTAGTCGACTAACACCCATTGGTTGCGCGCTTTGGCGGCATCCAGTTCGCGCTGCAGGTCCTGCGGGTTGTCGATGGTGATGACCCGCTGGTCATGGGCGCTGCTCATCGGCGCGGCGCCACCACCGGTGAATGGCTGCAGCGGTTGCCACAGATCGCTGCCACCCGCGGCAGCGCCGACCAGCAACAGGCCACCCCAGAGCGCACCCAGCAACGGCAGGGCTCGTAGCGCCGGCAGACGCTGCAGGGCAGGCCATGCAGCCCAGGCCAGGGCAATCAGCCAGGCGCCGACCAGTGCCAGCAGCAGTGGTTCTGGCAGCAGGCTGCGCAGGGTGTACAGCGCCATTGCCAGGAAGACGAAGCCGAACACGCCCTTGACCAGGTTCATCCAAGCTCCAGGGCGTGGCAGGTAGCGGTTGCCCAGGGTGACCAGCAACAGCAGTGGTACGCCCATGCCCAGCCCCAGGCTGAACAGCACCAGCGCACCCTGAACCACATCGCCGCTCTGGGCGATATAGAGCAGCGCACCGGCCAGTGGCGCGGTCATGCACGGCCCCATCAGCAGGCCCGAGAGCGCGCCAAGCAACGCTGCGCCATACAGGTTGCCGCCACGCGTTCCCTGGCCTGCACGATCGAGGCGGTCACGCACGGCGGCGGGCAGTTGCAGTTCGAAGGCCCCGAACATCGGCAGGGCGAGGATCACGAACAGGCCGGCCAGGCTGCCCAGCAGCCAAGGTTGCTGTAGCCAGGCCTGCAGGCTGGCGCCGAGCAGCGCGGCGACCACACCCAGTGCGGCGTACACCAAGGCCATGCTCAGAACGTAGACGCCGGCCAGAATCCAGCCACGTCGTGCACTGGCACCATTGCCCATGACCAACCCGGCGAGGATGGGCAGCATCGGTAGCGAGCAGGGGGTGAAGGCCAGCAGCAGACCCAGGCCGAAGAACGCCAGCAGGCTCCAGGCCAGGCTGCTGTGCTGAAGGCCGCTGGCCAGGGCCTGGTCGCTGGCTTGTCCGCCATCCGGTGCCGCTGGCGCAGCAGAAGCCGGCTGGCCGCCCAGGTCGATCACGGTGGTTTGCGGTGGATAGCACAGCCCGGCATCGGCGCAGCCCTGCCAGCCCAGTCGCAGTTCGCCAGTGGCATTGGCGGGCAGCAGCAACTCGAGTTCGGTGCGATAGACGGCGCTGTCGCCGAAGAACTCGTCATGATGGTTGAGAGCCGCAGGCAGTTGCGGTTGCTGATCGACGGGAATGCCGTCGAACTTCAGGCGCTTCTGGTAGAGGTAGTAGCCATCCTTGATCTGGAAATACAGGCGCATCTGCCCGGAAGGCAAGCGGTCCTGGCTCAGGACGAAAGCCTGACTCACCGGCAGGAAATCCGACTTGGGAGCGAAGGGATTGGCCTGGAGCGGGCCGGCGAGCAGGAATGTCAGGAAGAGCAGGAGAACACGCATGTCGACGCCTTGGCAGTGCATTGAGTGCACCATGCTGGAGCAGACTGATTAACCGAAAGTTAACCCGGTCCGACATGAGGCCCTGTCGGTGCTCCGACAGGGCCTGGGCCGGATCACATGTCGTCGAAGTAGCGTTCGTGCCAGTCCACCAACGGTTGTGGTGCGTTCAGTTTCTGGCCATAGATCACCGAGTACGACAGCACGTTCTGCACATACTGACGTGTCTCATCGAACGGGATCGACTCGACCCAGACATCGAAGCTCAGGTGCTTGGCGCCCTTGAGCCACTGACGTACGCGACCGGGGCCTGCGTTGTAGGCGGCCGACGCCAGCACGCGGTTGCCGTTGAACTGGCCGTGCACCTGGCTCAGGTAGGCGGCGCCGAGCTGGATGTTCTTGTCCGGATCGAGTACCTGCGCAGGCGAGGCCAGCGGGATGCTGAACTTGCGCGCGGTTTCCTTGGCGGTTCCTGGCATCAGTTGCATCAGGCCGCTGGCGCCTACTGGCGAGCGGGCATCGTCCATGAAGGCACTTTCCTGACGGGTGATGGCGAATACCCAGCTCGAGTGCAGGCCGCGGACTTTGGCTTCGCGCACCAGGGTGTCGCGGTGGGCCATCGGGAAGCGGATGTCCAGGTCGTCCCAGTACTTAGCCTGGCTGATGGTGCGGATAGCCGGGAAGTACCAGCGCAGGTCGTAGGCCAGGCGGGCCTGGGCGACCATTTCGTCACGGTTGAAGTGGCGGCTGACGTGGTACCACTCGCGGCGCCCCTCGACAATCTGGCCACGGGCGTGGAACTCCAGGGCGCGGCGCACGCCGGGGGTGTTACGCACCTTGTTGATCAACTGCTGGCTCAGTACCAGGGGCTTGTTGTTGAGCTGGTACGGTGTTTGCGCGCGATCGGCAGCAAGAAAACCATAGAAGTCGCGCTCACGCGAGACGTTCTTGTAGAGCAGCGGGATCTGCGGGTTGTTGGGTTGTGCCAGCTCCAGGCTGCGTGCCTGCCAGTAGCGCCAGCGGCTGCTGTCGGCCAGGTCCTGGGGCAGGCGGCGGCTCAGTTCGTAGGCTTCTTCCCAGCGCCCGAGACGCAGCAGCAGGCGCATGCGCCATTCGCTGACGGTGTTGTCGCGCAGTTCCGGGTCGTAGCGGGTCATCAGGTCGAGGGCGCGCGGATCGTAGCGCCGTGCGAGCGTGAGGCCGATCTCGCGGGCGATGGCGACCTTCTCGTCGCGGGAAAAATGCATGCGCTGGGCGTAGTCGTCGAGCAGTGCCATGGCTTGCTCGGGATCCTGCCGCGCCAGGCGGCGCAGGCCGAGGCTGACCACATCGGACATCGCTTCGTTGACCGGCATGAAGCGCGAAGGCTGCTTGAGCAGCTCGGGTTTCTGCGCCACATCGATCAGCAGCTTGCCTTGCGGGCCGAGTGTGGTGAGCGTTTGCACCAGGTTGTTGGCCAGGCTGTAGTTGCGCGCCTCGGCCGCCAGTTTCGCACGCTGCCAGCGGCGGGCCTCGGTGAGCTGGCCTTCTGCGGCCCACAGGCCGAACAAGGTGTCGCAGGCCGCAGGTTGCGACTTGCCGACGTTCCACAGTTTTTCGGCAGTGGCGAAACCTTCGGCGCGCAGGCCGTTGGTCAACTGGTACTGGCCGTTGAGGCAATCCAGTTCGGTGAAGTTCAGCTTCGGGTCGTAGTATTTGGCGAAGGTCTTCCAGTCGCCGCGTTCGGCCTGCCAGCGCAACCAGCGCAGTTTCATCCAGTTGGCCTGGGGCAGGTCACCGTGTTTGGCGAGGAAGCCTTCGACTTCCTCGTTGCTGGCAGTCTTCAGCCGCGCGGTGAGTTCGTCGTAGGCCAGGTAGGGTGTGAGCGGATAGTCGCTGAGCGCTTGGGCATACCGCAGGTAGGGACCCTTGTCGCCTTTGGCGAGGGCACGCTTGGCCTCGTCGTAGTACTGGCGCTGCTGGGTGATGTCGATTGCCTGTGCAGCACTCGCGGTCGTGGCGGTGAGCACCAGGCAGGAAACGAATTGGAACAGGCGGCTGCGCATGATACGTCCGGGCAGTTGAACCATGAAAAGTGACGGCGAAGCCAGCACTGTTGAAATCTAGTTTCCTTAGCTTAGCCGTTTGCCGGCGATGGATGAAAGCACTGTGCTTGTATCGAATCGTTAACACCGACCACGCGTCGCCAAGCGCTCGCTGCCATCGCACCCGGAATGTCACGCAGGGGCGAAGTAGGCGTGAAAGTCAGGTAGAATGCGCGCCCGGTTTTTGGAGATGATCATGACCCTGCTCAAATTCAGCGATGTGTCCCTCGCGTTCGGCGCCATGCCGCTGCTGGACAAAGTGTCCTGGCAGATCGCCCGTGGCGAGCGGGTGTGCATTATCGGCCGTAACGGCACCGGCAAGTCGAGCATGTTGCGCCTGGTCAAGGGTGAACAGAAACCCGACGAAGGGGAAATCTGGCGTGCGCCGGCACTGAAGATAGGTGAGCTTCCGCAGGAATTGCCGGTGGCCGACGATCGCAGCGTGTTCGATGTGGTCGCCGAGGGCCTCGACGGCGTCGGTGCGCTGCTCGCCGAATATCACCACCTGAGCCAGAACATCCAGAATGATGCCGACCTGGACAAGCTGATGCATGTCCAGCATGAGCTGGAGGCCCGCGACGGCTGGCGTCTGCAGCAGGTCGTGGAGAGCACCCTGAGCCGCCTGCAACTGCCGGCCGACAAGACCCTCGCCGAGCTGTCCGGCGGCTGGCGCCGTCGCGTGCTGCTGGCCCAGGCGCTGGTGTCCGAGCCTGACCTGCTGCTGCTCGACGAACCGACCAACCACCTGGACATCGGTGCCATCGCCTGGCTCGAAGAGGCCCTGAGCGGCTTCAACGGCGCCGTGTTGTTCATCACTCACGACCGCTCGTTCCTGCAGAACCTGGCCACGCGGATCCTCGAGCTGGACCGCGGCGGGCTGATTGACTGGAACGGCGACTACGCCAGCTTCCTGGTGCACAAGGAGGCCGCGTTGGCCGCCGAGGAAACTGCCAACGCGCTGTTCGACAAGCGCCTGGCCCAGGAAGAGGTCTGGATCCGCCAGGGCATCAAGGCCCGGCGTACCCGTAATGAAGGTCGTGTGCGTGCCCTCAAGGCCCTGCGCGTGGAGCGCAGCGAGCGTCGCGAGCGCCAGGGCAGGGCGAACATCCAGATCGAGGTCGCCGACAAGTCCGGCAAGCAGGTGATGGTGCTGGAAAACGTCAGCTTCGCGCACCCTCAGGGGCCGAAGCTGGTCAAGGATTTCTCCATGGTCCTGCAGCGCCAGGACCGTATCGGCCTGCTCGGCGCCAACGGCACCGGCAAGACCACCTTGCTCAAGCTCATGCTGGGTGACCTGGAGCCGACCGCCGGCAAGGTCGATCGCGGCACCAAGCTGGAGGTGGCCTACTTCGACCAGATGCGTCACCAGCTCGACCTTGAGAAGACGGTGATCGACAACCTCGCCGAAGGTCGCGACTTCATCGAGATCGATGGTCAGAATCGCCACGTGCTGAGCTACCTCGGCGACTTCCTGTTCAGCCCCCAGCGTGCACGCACGCCGGTCAAGGCGCTGTCTGGTGGTGAACGTGCGCGTCTGTTGCTGGCCAAGCTGTTCAGCAAACCGGCCAACTTGCTGGTGCTGGACGAGCCGACCAACGACCTGGACGTCGAGACGCTCGAGCTGCTCGAGGAAGTGCTGTCCAACTTCAAGGGCACGGTACTGATGGTCAGCCACGACCGGGCCTTCCTCGACAACGTGGTCACCAGCACCCTGGTGTTCGAGGGTGAGGGCAAGGTGCGTGAGTACGTGGGTGGCTATGAAGACTGGATCCGCCAGGGGGGCTCGCCGAAACTGCTGGGCGTGACCGAGAGCAAGGGCGGCAAGTCCGAGCTCAACAGTGCCGTGGTCGAGAAGGTTGCGGTCGAGGTCGCCCCGGAGCCCGTGGCGCCTGTGGTGGCCGACAGCAGCAAGAAAAAGCTGAGCTACAAACTGCAGCGTGAGCTGGAGATGCTGCCTGGGCAGATCGATGCGCTGGAGCAGAAGATGGCGGTGCTGCAGGAAGAGGTGAACGCGCCTGGCTTCTATCAGCGGCCGATTGGCGAAACGTCGGACGTACTGGCCAAGCTCGAGAAGTTGCAGGCTGAGCTGGATGTGCTGGTCGAGCGCTGGGCCGAGCTGGAAGGTTGAGTCGATCGAGCCGGCCCTATCGCGGGACAAGTCGCAGCGATAGGGCCGGCTCGGGCTATATCATTCTTTCTTCTGCAAGCGCACCGCCAGTACATCGCACGGTGCCCCATGCAGCACGTCATTGGCCGTAGAACCCAATAGCAGCGCCAGACCATGGCGGCCATGGCTGCCGACCACGATCAGGTCGCACTTCTGATCCTTGGCCAGTTGGTGGATTTCCTGGCGCGGCTGGCCGTAGATCAGGTGCGAATCGCCGCGATTGATGTCTGGATATTTGTTGAACAGGCGATCCATGCGTTCCTTGGCCTGGTCGAACTGCTGTTGCTGCAGTTGCGACAGGTCCATCGGCACGTCGCCACCAAATGCCATGGCCATCGGCTCGACGATATGCACCAGGGAAACCTTGGCTCCGTTGGGTTCGGCGAGCTTCATGGCACGCTTGATCACCGGGTCGCATTCCTCGGTCAGGTCGACGGCAACCAGAAGATGTTCGTAGGACATGAGCGGCACTCCTGACAATCGCAATAGTGAAAGTATGGTCGCTTTCTGGCAGGTCTTGCGTGAAAAAGACTAACCCGCTCATTTGCAACGCTTTATGGGAACTACAGATATGACGGTATGGCTGGTGGTGTCAATCCTTGCGCTGATTCTCAGCCCGTTGGCCTGGTTGCGACCGTCGCGCAAGCAGAGCGAACAGATGAGTTTGCGCCTGGAGGGGCGACGCATGGGCCTGGCCATGCAACTGGCGCCCCAGCAGTGGCCGCACTGGCTGCAAAGCGAGCCCCCAAGCCCGTGTCCGCAGTATCACCGAGGCCGGCGCAAGGGGCGTGAGGATAGCTGGTGCTATTGGCAGGTCAGCCCGGGAGTGTGGTGGAACAAATGGCGTGAGCCGTGCGAGGAGCCGCGTCTGGCGGAGTGTTTTGCGCGGTTGCCGGCCAACGTCTACAAGGTGGAGGCCGATACCCGCATGATCGCCTTGTACTGGAGCGAGCGCGGGGAAAAATCTGTATTGCAGGATATTGCCCACACCCTCGAAACCCTCGCCTGAGGCAGGCGCAAAAAAAAGTGGGAGCAGGGCAACCCTGATCCCACAGTGGTGAAGCTGGCCAGGCAGGCCGGGAAAACATTCGATTCGAGGGCAGTGTAGACCCTTGTCTCGAATGTGTGCATGAAAAATCAGCAGGCTGGCAGCGCAGTTAACCCCACCAGCCATTGGCCGATCGTCGACATGAATGATCGACAATCACTGTCATCATGCTTTATCCCCTGGTGTTACAAAATGACTGGAAAGTCGCGTTTTCCGGGTGCTTTCGAGCATTTGACAACGCCGACCTTTTCGGAGAATGTGTGCGTACCCAAATCAAACGGGCGTATGAATTGAGCGTTTGTATGTTCACATCGCTCGTACAGAATCCCGACTATCGCGCTGACGGGTGTGCCTGGGGGAGGGCTTGAAGATTGCCTTCCTGCCAGTGATCGGCGTGTACAGTTCAGCTTCCATATCGTGGAGATCAGTTGATGATTTACGAAGGTAAAGCCATCACGGTTAAGGCTCTTGAAAGCGGCATCGTCGAACTGAAGTTCGACCTCAAGGGTGAGTCCGTCAACAAATTCAACCGCCTTACCCTGAACGAGCTGCGTCAGGCCGTGGATACCATCAAGGCCGACGCTTCCATCAAGGGTGTGATCGTCAGCAGCGGCAAGGACGTGTTCATCGTCGGTGCCGACATCACCGAATTCGTCGACAATTTCAAGCTGCCCGAGGCCGAGCTGGTGGCCGGCAACCTGGAAGCCAACCGTATCTTCAGCGACTTCGAAGACCTCGCGGTGCCGACCGTCGTGGCCATCAACGGCATCGCCCTGGGCGGCGGCCTGGAAATGTGCCTGGCGGCGGATTACCGCGTCATGTCCAGCAGCGCCAAGATCGGCCTGCCGGAAGTCAAGCTGGGCATCTACCCAGGCTTTGGCGGCACCGTTCGCCTGCCGCGTCTGATCGGCTCGGACAATGCCATCGAGTGGATCGCCTCGGGCAAGGAAAACCGCGCCGAAGACGCCCTGAAAGTGGGTGCCGTCGATGCCGTGGTCGCGCCTGAACTGCTGCAGGCCGGTGCTCTGGACCTGATCAAGCGCGCCATCGCCGGTGAGCTGGACTACAAGGCCAAGCGTCAGCCCAAGCTCGAGAAACTCAAACTCAATGCCATCGAGCAGATGATGGCCTTCGAAACCGCCAAGGGTTTTGTCGCCGGTCAAGCCGGCCCGAACTACCCGGCCCCGGTCGAAGCCATCAAGACCATCCAGAAGGCCGCCAACTTTGGCCGTGACAAGGCATTGGAAGTCGAAGCTGCCGGTTTTGCCAAGTTGGCCAAAACCTCGGTCGCCGAGAGCCTGATCGGCCTGTTCCTGAACGATCAGGAACTCAAGCGCAAAGCCAAGGCCCACGACGAGATCGCTCGTGACGTGAAGCAGGCCGCCGTACTCGGCGCCGGCATCATGGGCGGCGGTATCGCCTACCAGTCGGCGGTCAAGGGCACGCCGATCCTGATGAAGGATATCCGCGAGGAAGCTATCCAGCTGGGCCTTAACGAAGCGTCCAAGCTGCTGGGCAAGCGCGTCGAGAAAGGCCGCCTGACCCCGGCGAAGATGGCCGAAGCTCTCAACGCCATTCGCCCGACCTTGTCGTATGGCGATTTCGCCAACGTCGACATCGTCGTCGAGGCTGTGGTCGAGAACCCGAAGGTCAAGCAGGCGGTGCTGGCCGAGGTGGAAGGGCAGGTCAAGGAAGATGCGATTCTGGCGTCGAACACCTCGACCATTTCGATCAACTTGCTGGCCAAGGCGCTCAAGCGTCCGGAAAACTTCGTTGGCATGCACTTCTTCAACCCGGTGCACATGATGCCGCTGGTCGAAGTCATTCGTGGCGAGAAGTCCAGTGAAGTGGCTGTCGCCACCACCGTGGCCTACGCCAAGAAAATGGGCAAGAATCCGATCGTGGTCAACGACTGCCCGGGCTTCCTGGTCAACCGCGTACTGTTCCCGTATTTCGGTGGCTTCGCCAAGCTGGTCAGCGCAGGCGTCGATTTCGTGCGTATCGACAAGGTCATGGAAAAGTTCGGCTGGCCGATGGGCCCGGCCTACTTGATGGACGTGGTCGGCATCGACACCGGCCACCATGGCCGTGACGTGATGGCAGAAGGCTTCCCGGACCGCATGAAGGACGACCGCCGCTCCGCCGTCGACGCCCTGTACGAAGCCAATCGCCTGGGTCAGAAGAACGGCAAGGGCTTCTATGCCTACGAGACCGACAAGCGCGGCAAGCCGAAGAAAGTCGCCGATGCGTCCGTGCTGGACGTGCTCAAGCCGGTGATCTTCGAGCAGCGTGAAGTCAGTGACGAGGACATCATCAACTGGATGATGGTGCCGCTGTGCCTGGAGACCGTGCGTTGCCTGGAAGATGGCATCGTCGAAACTGCAGCCGAGGCGGACATGGGCCTGGTCTACGGCATCGGTTTCCCTCCTTTCCGCGGTGGTGCGCTGCGCTACATCGATTCGATCGGTGTCGCCGAGTTCGTTGCCCTGGCCGACAAGTACGCCGATCTGGGTCCGCTGTACCACCCGACTGCGAAGCTGCGTGAAATGGCCAAGAACGGCCAGCGCTTCTTCAACTGAACGGCCACGAGCTAGAGCGAGATTATTGATATGAGCCTGAATCCAAGAGACGTGGTGATTGTCGACTTCGGTCGCACGCCGATGGGCCGTTCCAAGGGTGGCATGCACCGCAACACCCGTGCCGAGGACATGTCGGCGCACTTGATCAGCAAGCTGCTGGAGCGCAACGACAAGGTCGATCCGAAAGAGGTCGAGGATGTGATCTGGGGCTGCGTCAACCAGACCCTGGAGCAGGGGTGGAACATCGCGCGCATGGCGTCGCTGATGACCCCGATCCCGCACACTTCCGCTGCGCAGACCGTCAGCCGCCTGTGCGGCTCGTCGATGAGCGCGCTGCACACCGCTGCCCAGGCGATCATGACCGGCAACGGCGATGTATTCGTGATCGGTGGTGTCGAGCACATGGGGCACGTCAGCATGATGCACGGCGTCGACCCGAACCCACACCTGTCCTTGCACGCTGCCAAGGCTTCCGGGATGATGGGCCTGACTGCGGAGATGCTCGGCAAGATGCATGGCATCACCCGTGAGCAGCAGGACCTGTTCGGCCTGCGTTCGCACCAGTTGGCCCACAAGGCCACGGTCGAGGGCAAGTTCAAGGATGAGATCATCCCGATGCAGGGCTACGACGAGAACGGCTTCCTCAAGGTCTTTGACTACGACGAAACCATTCGCCCCGAGACCACCCTCGAGGGCCTCGCTGCGCTCAAGCCGGCGTTCAACCCCAAGGGTGGCACTGTCACCGCTGGCACCTCGTCGCAGATCACCGACGGTGCCTCGTGCATGATCGTCATGTCCGGCCAGCGTGCCATGGACCTCGGCATCCAGCCATTGGCCGTGATTCGTTCGATGGCAGTAGCCGGTGTGGATCCGGCGATCATGGGTTATGGGCCGGTGCCTTCGACTCAGAAAGCCCTCAAGCGCGCGGGTCTGACCATCGCCGACATCGATTTCTTCGAGCTCAACGAAGCCTTCGCCGCACAGGCCCTGCCAGTGCTGAAGGATCTGAAAGTGCTCGACAAGATGGATCAGAAGGTTAACCTGCACGGCGGCGCCATCGCCCTGGGTCACCCGTTCGGTTGCTCCGGTGCGCGGATTTCCGGCACTCTGCTCAACGTCATGAAGCAGAATGGCGGTACGCTGGGTGTTGCGACCATGTGTGTCGGCCTGGGTCAGGGTATCACCACTGTCTTCGAACGCGTCTGATCGCTTCGCAGGACAGCAGCCGGGGCCTTGTGCCCCGGTTTTTGTTTTTTACAGGATTTGTTCAAGAGGGTGAGCAGCATGCAGATACAACCAGGCGTATACCGGCATTACAAAGGGCCTGAGTACCGTGTCTTCAGCGTTGCGCGGCACTCGGAGAGCGAAGAGTGGATGGTGTTCTACCAATGCCTGTATGGTGACTATGGGTTTTGGGTGCGGCCACTTTCGATGTTCCAGGAGTCGGTCGAGGTTGACGGCGAGCAGGTGCCACGCTTTGCTTTGGTCAAGGCAGAAGAGGGGCTTGCGGCACTGGCCGGGAAGCCTCGCGAGTGAACGACCGCGCTTGACCTCACTCTTTTGCCACTATATATAGCGGTGCCGCGTCCGGCACCTGACGCGTTTTTCATCTTCAGATTCAGGAATACTCCGATCCATGGGCAAATCGCTGGTCATTGTGGAATCCCCGGCCAAGGCCAAGACCATCAACAAGTACCTGGGCAGCCAGTACGTGGTGAAGTCGAGTATCGGCCACATCCGAGACCTCCCCACCAGCGGTTCGGCCAGTACGGCCAAGGAACCGGCGGCCAAGCGCGGCAAGACCGCGAGTGAGGCTCCGGCGCTGACGCCGAAGGAGAAAGCCCGGCGCCAACTGGTGGCGCGCATGGGTGTCGACCCAGAGGCCGGCTGGAAGGCCAAGTACGAGATCCTTCCCGGCAAGGAGAAGGTGATCGACGAGTTGCGTCGTTTGGCCAAGGATGCCGACACCATCTATCTCGCAACCGACTTGGATCGCGAGGGGGAAGCCATTGCCTGGCACCTGCGCGAAGCCATCGGGGGGGACGACAGCCGCTACAAGCGCGTGGTGTTCAACGAAATCACCAAGAAGGCCATTCAGGAGGCGTTTTCGCAGCCTGGTGACCTGGATATCGCCCGGGTCAATGCCCAGCAGGCGCGGCGCTTCCTCGATCGCGTGGTGGGCTACATGGTTTCGCCGCTGCTGTGGTCCAAGATCGCCCGTGGCCTGTCCGCCGGCCGTGTGCAATCGGTGGCTGTGAAGCTGGTGGTCGAGCGGGAGCGCGAGATCCGTGCGTTCAATCCCGAAGAGTACTGGGAGGTCCATGCTGACCTGGGCACGGCGAAGAACGCCAAGGTGCGCTTCGAAGTGGCGCGCGAGAACGGCGAAGCCTTCAAGCCGTTGAACGAAGCGCAGGCCATGGCGGCGCTGGAGAAGCTCAAGGCTTCCAGCTACAGCGTGGTCAAACGTGAAGATCGCCCGACCAGCAGCAAGCCATCGGCGCCTTTCATCACCTCGACCTTGCAGCAGGCGGCGAGCAACCGCCTGGGCTTCGGGGTGAAGAAGACGATGATGATGGCCCAGCGTCTGTATGAAGCCGGCTACATCACTTACATGCGTACCGACTCGACCAACCTGTCGACCGATGCCGTTGAAATGGCGCGCAGCTACATCGAAAGCGAGTTCGGCAAGCAGTACCTGCCGGCCGCTCCGGTCGTCTACGGCAGCAAGGAAGGCGCACAGGAGGCGCACGAAGCGATTCGTCCCTCCGACGTCAACACCCACCCGAGCAAGCTCAGTGGCATGGAGCGTGATGCCGAGCGCCTGTACGAGCTGATCTGGCGCCAGTTCCTGGCCTGCCAGATGCCACCGGCGCAGTACCTGTCCACGAGCGTCACCGTGGCGGCTGGCGATTTCGAGTTGCGTGCCAAGGGCCGTATTCTCAAGTTCGACGGCTACACCCGTGTGCTGCCACAACAGGCCAAGCCGGGCGAGGACGACGTGCTGCCGGAAATGGGGCAGGGCGAGACGCTCAAGTTGATCCAGCTCGACCCAAGCCAGCACTTCACCAAGCCGCCGGCGCGTTTCACCGAGGCGAGCCTGGTCAAGGAAATGGAAAAACGTGGTATCGGTCGTCCGTCGACCTATGCAGCGATCATTTCCACCATCCAGGATCGCGGCTATGTGACCCTGCACAACCGCCGCTTCTATTCCGAGAAGATGGGCGACATCGTGACCGAGCGCTTGTCCGAAAGCTTCTCCAACCTGATGGACTACGGCTTCACCGCCGGCATGGAAGAGAATCTCGATGACGTGGCCCAGGGCGAGCGTGACTGGAAAAACGTGCTCGACGAGTTCTACGGTGATTTCAGCAAGAAGCTGCAGACAGCAGAGTCCAGCGAAAACGGCATGCGAGCCAATCAGCCGACCCTGACCAACATTGCCTGCAAGGAATGCGGTCGGCCGATGATGATCCGTACCGCCTCGACCGGTGTATTCCTGGGCTGCTCGGGTTACAGCCTGCCGCCCAAGGAGCGCTGCAAGGCCACCGTCAATCTGGTGCCGGGTGACGAGATCGCAGCTGACGACGAGGGTGAATCCGAGTCGCTGGTGCTGCGTGGCAAGCACCGCTGCCCGATCTGCTCGACGGCGATGGACGCCTACCTGCTCGACGAAAAGCACAAGCTGCATATCTGTGGTAACAACCCGGATTGCCCTGGCTACGAGATCGAAGAGGGTAGCTACCGCATCAAGGGCTACGAAGGGCCGAGCCTGGAGTGCGACAAGTGCGGCAGCGAGATGCAGCTCAAGACTGGCCGTTTCGGCAAGTTCTTCGGTTGCACCAACCCGGCGTGCAAGAACACCCGCAAGTTGCTCAAGAGCGGCGAGGCTGCGCCACCGAAGATGGACAAGGTGGACATGCCGGAGCTCAAGTGCGAGAAGGTCGACGACACCTACGTGCTGCGTGACGGCGCTTCGGGGTTGTTCCTGGCGGCCAGCCAGTTCCCGAAAAATCGCGAGACCCGTGCGCCGCTGGTGCTGGAAATCATCCCGCACAAGCATGAGATCGATCCGAAGTATCACTTCCTCTGCGACGCACCGCAGAAGGATCCGGACGGTCGTCCTGCGGTGATTCGCTACAGCCGCAAGACCAAGGAGCAGTACGTGCAATCCGAGGTCGATGGCAAGCCGACAGGCTGGAAGGCGTTCTACGACGGCAAGGCGTGGAAGGTCGAAGACAAGCGCTGATTCGTCGGTGTTGTAATTGGGGCCGCTTTGCGGCCCCAATCATTTATGATGCAGCTATTCGCCTTGCTGCCCATGGGAGGTCATCCGAAATGGCCCAGGAACTCTACACCCGCACCAACCAGAAACTGTTCTTTGCAGGCCTGGCTCTTGAGTCCATGGCCAAGGCCGAGCAGAGCCAGGCCATGAATGCCCAGGGCCTGATCCAGGCTGAGCGCGAGGCGGCGGTGTTTCATTTGTATGGGGCGTTGCTCGGGCTGTGCCATGAGATTGCCGGCTTCTATCGTCTGCCCCAGGCGAACGCCGCGCGTGCAGAGCTGTTGCTTAACGATGACACGCTGAAGACCGTCGCCATTCCGGAAATGGCCGAGATGGTTGAGCTGGCACGCCAACCGCAGACCTGGCTGGCGCAGTTGATCAAGGCTTATGCCGATTTGTTCCAACCACCGGTCGCGAAGAAAGTCGCCAAGACAGATGTCACGCAGCCGTTGATCCAGGCTGTCAATCTCGATGAAGTCGAGGATGTCGTGCTGTCTCGGACGGAGTTGGAGCGCTGGCGGCAGGACCTAAAAGGGCTTGTAAGACGTTTCCGAGAAGCGTTGAGTGAGTGCTGACAGTCGGCGCGGCTGGTACACTACTCGCCTTTCGTGAACAGCAGGCCCTTTATGTCAACGTCCTTTCTAGAAATTGTCGAATTGCCTGATGGCCGGATCGAACTGCGCCGTGCCGAGGACGAGGGTTCGCTGGTTACCCTGGATTTCTCCGAAGATGCCAAGGCATTTCTTCAGGGGCAGCATGTAGAAGTGGCCAAAGCCATGCTCAGCGTTGGTGTGCAGATGGCAGGTAAGCTGGTCGAAGGTGACTTCGAGCGTGATGAAGGGCCGCGGGTTCTGCACTGAACACGCCAGTTGGGCCATCACTGCAGTGCGTCACAGGCAAAGCCTGGACATCAGCCGAGGCGGATGTTCAGGCTTTGTGCGTTTCCGCAGGTGGCGGCACGAACGAGCTGCTGGCGGATGCTGGCATTGACGTTGCCGAACCAGCTGACCACCGTGTGGCTATGACCCAGGCGTAGCGCTTCGCAGGCCAGTTGCAGGGCGCTCTGGTTGCTTCCGGGTTGCAGCAGCAGGATGCGTTCGCGATTCAGGCCGGCGTCACGCAGCCAGGTTTGTGTGAGACTCGCCGGCGGTGCGATCAGTGTCAGCCAGCGTGCGTCATCTTCTTCGCTCAGCTCGCGCAGGATAGGGGCCAACAGGCTCTGGCAGTGCCCTGGCGCGCCGCGCAGGGACAGTTCACTGAACAGTTCTGGTTGGCCGGGCTTGCGCGACTGCTCGCGACTTTTCAGGCCTGGCAGTACCGGCTGTGCGAGAAAGGCTTCGAACAATGGCAATTGTGCGGGCTGCGATAAATGGGCGGACTGCTGCATGACGCCTCCTGGATCAGCGGCGAATGACGCCGACGCTCAAGCCCTCGATCACCAGTTCCTGATCTTTCAGGTCGACTTCGATGGGGGCGAATTCGGGGTTTTCGGCAATCAGCCAGACTTTGCTGCCCTCGCGCTTGAAGCGCTTGACGGTCACTTCGTCACCGATGCGGGCGACCACGATCTGGCCATTGCGGGCTTCGCGGCAGGTGTGCACGGCGAGCAGGTCGCCGTCGACGATGCCGATATCCTTCATGCTCATGCCGTGAACGCGCAACAGGTAGTCGGCGCGAGGATGGAAGAAGGCTGCATTGATGTTGCAGGATTCCTCGATGTGCTGCTCGGCGAGGATCGGGGCACCTGCTGCAACACGGCCGATGATCGGCAGGCCGCTGTCGTCAGGCTTGGCTTCGAGACCCGGGATGCGAATGCCGCGGGAGGCGCCTGGCGTCATCTCGATGGCGCCCTTGCGCGCCAAGGCCTTGAGGTGCTCTTCGGCGGCATTGGGCGATTTGAACCCTAGCTCTTGTGCGATTTCTGCGCGGGTAGGCGGGAAGCCGTTGTCTTCAAGGCAACGTTTGATGAAGGCCAGGATCTCGGCTTGGCGTGGCGTCAGTTTCAGCATGGCGAGTGGCTCTGTCTTTTTATACAGTGACTGGGATTATATACAGTACAAGGCCTGCTGCAAGCACCGCCTTTGAAGAAAATCGCCGCGGTCTTCCGAGCGTCGTGCCCAGCCCTTGATATTTGTGGCTTGCAGCTTGAGCTCCGGCGCTTTAAAAAGGGCGACCGTCGGGTCACCGAACCTTGACATGCGCGTGCTTGAAACGTATGTTTCAAACAACTGTTTGTCAGGCGGATAAGTCATGGCCCAATCGGAAACCGTTGAACGCATTCTCGATGCTGCCGAGCAGCTGTTCGCGGAAAGAGGTTTCGCGGAAACTTCGTTGCGTTTGATCACTAGCAAGGCCGGGGTCAACCTGGCGGCGGTGAACTACCATTTCGGCTCCAAAAAGGCGCTTATCCAGGCGGTCTTCTCGCGCTTCCTCGGTCCGTTCTGTGCCAGCCTGGAGCGTGAACTCGAGCGCCGTCAGGCACGCCCTGAGCAGAAGCCGACGCTCGAAGAACTGCTGGAGATGCTGGTGGAGCAGGCCTTGGCCGTGCAGCCGCGCAGCAACAACGACCTGTCGATCTTCATGCGCCTGCTGGGCCTGGCCTTCAGTCAGAGTCAGGGCCACCTGCGCCGTTATCTTGAAGACATGTATGGCAAGGTGTTCCGGCGCTACATGCTGTTGGTCAACGAAGCGGCACCGCGTATTCCCCCCATCGAGCTGTTCTGGCGCGTGCATTTCATGCTGGGTGCCGCGGCGTTCAGCATGTCCGGTATCAAAGCGCTGCGCGCCATCGCTGAAACCGATTTCGGCATCAACACTTCGATCGAGCAGGTCATGCGTCTGATGGTGCCGTTCCTCGCCGCCGGCATGCGTGCCGATAGCGGGGTAACCGACGAGGCCATGGCGGCCGCGCAACTGCGACCACGCAGCAAGAGCACAGTCACCGGCGCGCCAGCCAAGGCCTGAACACTGGGCGAGGCAGGGCGCTTCGGCTAAGCTAGCGCCCATGTCCGACCTTGATTTCCTGCACATCTCCCTCGCTGACCAACGCCTTTACGGATTTTCCCGGGGGACGTTGTGCGTGCGCCTGGATGTTTCCACTGCACGTCTGGGGGCGGGTGAACTCAAGGGTTCTGGCTGCACGCCGCGTGGCCTGCATCAGGTCAGGGCGAAGATCGGCGCCGGATTGCCGCAAGGGGCTGTACTCAGCAGCCGACGCTGGACCGGTGAAGTCTGGTCGCCCGCCTTGCACGCGCAATCTCCAGGCCGTGACTGGATCCTCACCCGCATCCTCTGGCTCAGTGGCTGTGAGCCAGGCGTCAACCGCCTGGGACGGGTCGATACCTTTCGTCGCTACATTTATCTGCACGGCACGCCGGACAGCGAACCGCTGGGCGTGCCGTTGTCCCATGGCTGCGTGCGCCTGCGCAACCGCGAGCTTCTGGACCTGTTCGAGCGCGTGCCGGTCCATTGCCCGGTGCGCATAAGCGAGGCTGCCTGCCCGCAATGGGCCTCTCTGGATATTCAATGAAGGACACCCTATGACTGCCAGCCTGCAAGGCTCCCTGATGGTGGATATCGCCGGTCAATGGTTGACCGCCGAGGATCGTCACCTCCTGCGCCAGCCCGAAGTGGCCGGTCTGATCATCTTTGCCCGTAACATCGACAGCCCACGCCAGGTGCGCGAGCTGTACGCCTCGATCCGTGCTATTCGTCCTGACCTGATCCTGGCGGTCGATCAGGAAGGTGGTCGGGTCCAGCGTCTGCGTCAGAGCTTCGTGCGTTTGCCGGCCATGCGTGCCATTGCCGACAATGCCAACGCCGATTACCTGGCCGAACAATGCGGTTGGCTGATGGCCACCGAAGTTCTGGCGGTCGGCCTGGACCTGAGTTTCGCACCGGTACTGGATCTTGATCACCAGCGCAGCGCGGTCGTGGGCAGCCGTGCCTTCGAAGGGGATCCGCAGCGTGCCACGCAACTGGCCGGTGCCTTCATTCGTGGCATGAACGCGGCTGGCATGGCGGCTTGCGGCAAGCACTTCCCCGGGCATGGCTGGGCGGAAGCCGATTCGCACGTGGCGATCCCCACCGATGAGCGCAGCCTGGAGCAGCTACGCCAGGCTGATCTGGTACCGTTCACTCGCCTCAGCGGCCAACTGGCAGCAGTGATGCCGGCGCATGTGATCTATCCGCAGGTCGACAACCAGCCGGCGGGCTTCTCGCGGCGCTGGCTGCAGGACATCCTGCGCGGCGAGCTGGGCTTTGAGGGGGTGATCTTCAGTGACGACTTGTCCATGGCTGGCGCGCATGTGGTGGGCGATGCCGCCAGTCGCATCGAGGCAGCGCTGAGTGCCGGTTGCGACATGGGGCTGGTGTGCAATGACCGAGCTGCGGCGGAGCTCGCGCTGAGTGCGGCGCAGCGCTTGAAGGTGCGGCCGTCGCCGCGCATCGCCGGCATGCGTGGGCAAGGCTTCGCGCGCACCGACTACCGCCAGCAGCCGCGCTGGCTTGAGGCGCTGGGGGCGTTGAAGGACGCGCAGCTGGTGGATTGACCGTGGTGTTCCCTTCGCGGGCAAGTCGGGACGCGAAGGGGACGCCCCGGATTCAGCGCCCTCGCTTGCCCGGCAGCGGGGCGAACAGTGCCTCGATTTCTTCATCCCCCAGCCGCCACTGACCGGCCTGCCCGCCATCGAGCAGACCGGCCGCCAAGGCGGCTTTCTCTTGCTGCAACTGCTGGATCTTTTCTTCCACCGTGCCGCGGGTGATCAGCTTGTAGACGAACACCGGCTTGTCCTGGCCGATACGGTACGCGCGGTCGGTTGCCTGGTTCTCGCTGGCCGGGTTCCACCAGGGGTCGTAGTGAATCACCGTATCGGCAGCGGTCAGGTTCAGGCCTGTGCCACCGGCCTTGAGGCTGATCAGGAATACTTCGCTATCGCCGTTCTGGAACTGTTGAACCGGCGCGCGGCGATCGCGGGTGTCACCGGTCAGCAGGCTGTAGCGAATGTCGCGCTTTTCCAGTTCCTGCTCGATCAGTGCGAGCATCGAAGTGAACTGGGAGAACAGCAGCACTCGGCGACCTTCGCTGAGCAGTTCCTCGAGCATTTCCATCAAGCTGCCCAGCTTGCCCTTGTCGGCTTGATTGCCCTTGGCTTCCACACCCTTGACCAGACGCAGGTCGCAGCACACCTGGCGCAGCTTGAGCAAGGCATCGAGGATGACGATCTGGCTGCGTGAGGCGCCATTGCGGGCGATTTCATCGCGCACCTTCTTGTCCATGGCCACGCGCACCGTTTCGTAGGTGTCGCGCTGTGCATCGCTGAGGTCCACCCAGTGAACCATCTCGCTCTTGGCCGGCAGCTCTCGGGCCACCTGCTCCTTGCTGCGGCGCAGCAGGAAAGGGCGTACGCGGCTGGCCAGGTGGGCCAGCCGCTCGCGGTCGCCATGACGTTCGATGGGAGTGCGGTAATCCTGGTTGAAGCGTTTCTGATCGCCCAGCCAGCCGGGCATCAGGAAGTGGAAGATCGACCATAGCTCACCCAGGTTGTTCTCCATGGGTGTGCCGGTCAGGCAAAGGCGCTGGTTGGCCTGCAGCTCCCGGGCGGCCTGGGCGGCCTTGCTGGTACTGCTCTTGATGTTCTGTGCTTCGTCCAGCACCAGCACGTGCCAGGGTTGGGCCTGCAATGGCTCGAGGTCGCGTGGCAGCAGGGCGTATGTGGTCAGGATCAGGTCGTATTCGTGCAGTGCACCAAAGAACCGGGTGCGTCCGGGGCCGTGCAGGGCCAGAACGCGCAGATTGGGTGCGAAGCGCTGTGCTTCGTCCAGCCAGTTGGGCACAAGGCTGGTGGGCATCACTGCCAGGGCTGGATGGTTCAGGCGCCCGGCTTCTTTTTCCAGCAGCAGATGGGCAAGGGTCTGCAGGGTCTTGCCCAGACCCATGTCGTCGCCGAGGATGCCGCCGGTGCCCATCTCGCGCAGGGCTTGCAACCAGTTCAGGCCCTGCTGCTGGTAGGGGCGCAAGGTCGCGGCCAGCCCCTTGGGTGGCTCGACCTCCAGGTCACGCGCATCGCGCAGGCGCCGGCCGAGATCGCGCAGTTGTTCGCCACCTTCCCATTGCAGGGGCAGGTGCTCGATATCGTTCAGGCGTGCCGCATCGGCGCGCTCCATGCGCAGCGTCGGTCCGCTGGCATCCTCGTGCAGATACAGCTCGCCGAGGGTGCCCATCACTGCCTTGATCCGGCCGTAGGGCAGGGCGACCCGCATGGCCGGGCTGTCCAGGCGACCGCGGTTGAGGTCGATCAACAGGTGTTCATCGTCGCCGCGCCGCGCAAGTTCGCTGGGGCGCAGCAGTTCGGGGCTGCTGCGCAGCAACTGCAGGACGATCGGCAGCAGGCTGTGGCGCTGGCCGTCGACGACGATGCCCAGTTCCAGATCGAACCATTCGTGGCCGGGGGCTTCCTGAATGTTGGCGTACCAGTCTTCCACGTCGTGGAGGTTGAAGGCGAAGTCACGGTGGATGTCCACCTTCCAACCTGCCTCGCGCAGTCGCAGCAGGTCTTCGCGGGCGAAGCGCAGCCAGGTCTCGTCGTCGGGCAGTTGGAACATTTCGCCGGCGCTGTCGGGCAGGGCCTTGCTCTGACGTGTGGCAGGCTTGAAACCGAGTTTGTGCAGGGTGTCGCGCAGGCGTTTTTCATGCTGCGGCTGGCGGCGAATATGCTGGCTGGTACTGTCCACCAGGCGGCTCAGCGGCTTGTCGTCGGGGCCGCTGGCGCGCAGCCCGTCGTAGTCGAACGACAGCGCCGCGCGATGCTGCATCTGGCGCTGCATGCGTCCGGTCTTGGGCGTGTAGGCGCTGAATTCCAGGCTGCCAAGGGTGAGGTGTGGTGTGGGTTCGATGTCGTCGAGCAGTTCCTGCTTGACCGTTGTCGGGGTCGGCAGTTGGTGGTTCAGGGCGTTGAGCTTGTGGCTGAGTGGCACGATCAGGTGTTCCGGTACATCGGGTGCGAGCGAGAGCTGGATGGCGGTGTGCGGGTCGAGACTGTGGGCGACGGTACCGACTTCACTGGTCATGACGTCGAAGTAAAACAACGGCACCAGCGGCAGGACGCAAAGCAGCGGTTTGTCGGCGTTGTACCACATGCCGCGGTATTCGCCGCTGTCCAGGCGCACCCAGCGAAATTCCGCCTGGCGCTCCTGGCCGCGGCGCAGCAGCGGCAATTCTTCCATGAACATCAGGCGTCCGGTTTCCAGCACCCGTTGCAGTAGCTCGCCGCCTTCCTGGCCTTTTAGCACGTAGCCGCGCTCCTGGCCGTAGGGTGCGTTCTGTGCGGACAACTGGCGCAGGATGCGCAGGTCTTCTTCCTTGACGAACTTGGGCGGCTCGTAGAGCAGTTCATACAGCGATTGCACCCGGCTGTAGCGTATGTCGCCATCGTTGCGAGTGCCCTTGCGCACGCGCAGGGCGCAGCCTTGATCGCCCAGCAGCATGAGCTGGTAGCAGACCATGCGTCCGCGCTTGTCTTCTTCAGGCCGGTGGGGGGTGGCGCGTTGCTCAAGGCCCTGCAGCCAGTGTTGCAGGTGGTGCGGCAGGTGGTCGCTGGCCGCCGGTTGTGCCGTATGGCGGTGGGCTAGCGTGTAGAGCACGGCGGCGCAGTGCTTGCAGTTCTCGCCGACCGGGCAGGTGCACTGGCCGCGAACATGACAGTGTCCGGCGGAGTTGAAGGTGATGGTGATCCGCTGGCGATAACGGTTGTCGCCGTTGCCGCTGCAGGTTGCCTCGATGCGTGCGTCGCCGTGGGAGAGAATCTCTACCCTGCCTTGCTCGGCATAGCGCTCACCGCGCTGCAGAGCGCCGGCGTCGAATTCGCGCTTCCAGCTCGGGTTTTCCGCAACCTGCTTCTGCACGTCACTCACGTGTCACTGCTCCATCATCTCCGGGTCCATCGTTGGCAGCTTGCGCATGCCAGCCGGTGCGACCCTGATCAGCAGCGCCAGGTGGCCCCCGTCGAGGAAGGTCAGCTGGCCGTTTTTCACATTGCTGTTGCTTTGCTTGAATTGCTCGCTGCGCAGCACGCTGCCGTTGCCGTCCAGGTCGTTGACCCAGAAGTTGGCCTCGATGCGGGTGAAGCGGCCCTCGGCGATGCTCAGGTTGCCCTCGATGGGGAAGTGCCCGAACTGCTCGTCACCGGCGCCCACGGCGATGCGGCTGGGCTCGCTGCCCACCTGCTGCTGCCAAGCCTTGTGCAGCAGCACAGTGTAGTCGGCAGTGGCTTGCAGGCGGGTGGCTTCGTCGACCAGTGCCAGTGGGCGTTCGGCGTCCTTGGCCAGGCGTGGGGCGCCGGCGCTCCAGTTCTCGGGGGCGAACGGGCTGGTCACGGCAGGCACGGCATTCTGCCGCAGGAGGAGGATTTCCACCTGATAAGGGCCTTCGGCGAAGGCCGTCACTGGCGCGATGAGCGACAGCAACAAGGTCAGGCAACGAATGGCACGCATGGAGCTTCCTTAATTTGACTGTGGGGCCAGGCGCTCGAACAGCGCCTCGAGAGTGTTGAAGCGTTCTTCCGGGCGTTCCATCGGCACCAGGAAGCGGAACTGGGTCGCGCCTTCGAACTTGTAGCGCTTGGGCTGGCCCTGGATCAGCTTGATCAGGGTCAGTGGATCGACCGGCGTTTCGGCCTCGAACTCGAGCTTGCCGCCATTGGGGCCGGCATCGACCTTCTTGATGCCAAGCTTCTCGGCCTGCAGTTTGAGCAGCGTCAGGCGCATGAGGTTCTTGGTCGGCTCGGGCAGCAGGCCGAAGCGGTCGATCATCTCCACCTGCAGGTCCTTGAGGCCTTCCTCGTCGGCCGCCGAAGCGATGCGTTTGTACAGGATCAGGCGGGCGTGCACATCGGGCAGGTAGTCCTCGGGGATCAGCGCCGGCAGGCGCAGGTTGATCTCGGGGCCGCCGCCCAGTGGTTGCTCGAGATTGGGTTGGGTGCCCTTGCGGATCGCCTTGACCGCGCGTTCGAGCATCTCCATGTAGAGGGTGAAACCCACTGCCTGGATCTGCCCGCTCTGGCCTTCGCCGAGCAACTCGCCGGCGCCGCGGATCTCCAGGTCGTTGGTGGCCAGCACGAAGCCTGCGCCCAGGTCCTGGGTGTTGGCGATCGCCTCCAGGCGTTTCTCGGCATCGCCGCTGATCTGTTGGCGTGGCGGGGTGAGCAGGTAGGCGTAGGCCTGGTGGTGACTGCGTCCGACCCGGCCGCGCAACTGGTGCAACTGGGCCAGGCCGAACTTGTCGGCACGTTCGATGACGATGGTGTTGGCGCTGGGCACGTCGATGCCGGTCTCGATGATGGTCGAGGCAATCAGCACGTTGAAGCGCTTGTGGTAGAAGTCGCTCATCACCTGTTCGAGCTCGCGCTCGCGCATCTGCCCGTGGCCAATGCCGATGCGCGCTTCGGGCACCAGCTCGGCGAGGTCGGCGGCGCATTTCTCGATGGTCTTCACGTCGTTGTGCAGGTAATAGACCTGGCCGCCACGCAGCAGCTCGCGCAGCAGCGCCTCCTTGACCGTGCTCTTGTTCTGCTCCATGACGAAGGTGCGCACCGACAGGCGTCGAGCCGGCGGGGTGGCGATGATCGACAGGTCGCGCATGCCGGCCACGGCCATGTTCAGGGTGCGCGGGATTGGCGTGGCGGTGAGGGTGAGGATGTCCACCTCGCTGCGTAGCGCCTTGAGCTGTTCTTTCTGGCGTACGCCGAAACGGTGCTCTTCGTCGATGATCGCCAGGCCCAGGTCCTTGAAGCGCACATCGTCCTGCAGCAGCTTGTGGGTGCCGATGAGGATGTCGATCTTGCCTTCGGCAAGGTCTGCGGCGGCGGCGGCCACTTCCTTGGCGGACTTGAAGCGGCTCATCACCTCGACCGTCACGGGCCAGTCGGCAAAGCGATCGCGGAAGCTGTTGTAGTGCTGCTGGGCGAGCAGGGTGGTGGGTACCAGGACCGCGACCTGGCGACCGCTGTGCACGGCGATGAAGGCTGCGCGCATGGCCACTTCGGTCTTGCCGAAGCCGACATCGCCACACACCAGCCGATCCATGGGCTTGGCGGCGAGCATGTCGAGGCGCACGGCCTCGATGGCTGCCTGCTGGTCGGGCGTCTCTTCGAAGGGGAAACCGGCGCTGAAGGTGGCGTAGTCGGCGGCCGGGTCGGCGAAGGCGTAGCCCTTGCGCGCAGCACGGCGGGCATAGATGTCGAGCAGCTCGGCGGCCACGTCGCGCACCTGTTCGGCGGCCTTGCGCTTGGCTTTCTGCCAGGCTTCGGAGCCGAGTCGGTGCAGCGGCGCCAGGGCGTCGTCGCTGCCGGTGTAGCGGGCGATCAGGTGCAGGTTGGCCACCGGCACATAGAGCTTGGCGCCCTCGGCGTATTCAAGGGTGAGGAACTCGGCGGCCTGGCCGTCGATCTCCAGGGTGGCCAGGCCCAGGTAGCGGCCCACGCCGTGATCGATGTGCACCACAGGGGCGCCTTCGCGCAGTTCGGTGAGGTTCTTGATGACTGCGTCGTTGGCCGCTTCGCCGCGCTTGTCGCGACGTCGGCGCTGCATCACACGCTGGCCGAACAGTGGGCTTTCAGCCACAAGGGCCAGGCTCGGGTCATCCAGCAGCAAGCCGTCATCGAGTGGGGCGATGGTGATCGCCAGGCGCTCGCTGCCGGTGATGAAGTCAGCCCAGCCCTCGACGGTATGCGGGCGCAACTTCAGGCGTTCGAGCAGCTCCAGCAGCACCTCGCGTCGGCCTGCCGATTCGGCGGTGAACAGCACCCGGCCGGGGAACTGGTCGAGGAAGTTCGACAGCTCTGCCAGAGGCTGGTTGGCCTTGGCCTCGATGGCCAGGTTGGGCAAGGCGCGGGCCGGGAAGCGCTCGCGGCCTGCGCCTGGCTCGAGTTCGTCGGCGCTGACCACCACGCGCGGCCATTGCTTGAGGCGGGCGAAGCAGTCCTCGACCGGCATGAACAACTCGGCCGGTGGCAGCAGGGGGCGGCTGAGGTCGCCGCGGCGCTCTTCGTAGCGCCCGCGTACGTCGTTCCAGAAGTGTTCGGCGGCCTGCTCGACGCCCGGCAGGGAGAATACCTGGGTGTCTGCCGGCAGGTAGTCGAAGAGTGTCGCGGTCTCTTCGAAGAACAGCGGCAGGTAGTATTCGATGCCGGCCGGAATGATGCCGCTGGTCAGGTCCTGGAAGATCGCGCTGCGCCGGAAGTCGACGTCGAAGCGCTCTCGGAAGCGGGCCTTGAAGCGTGTCACCTCATCCTTGTGCATGGGGAATTCGCGGGCCGGCAGCAGGCGGATCGAGTCGACCTTGTCGATCGAGCGCTGGGTCTCCGGGTCGAAGGTGCGCAGGGTTTCGATCTCGTCGTCGAACAGGTCGATGCGATACGGCACCTTGCTGCCCATGGGGAACAGGTCGATCAGCGCGCCGCGCACGGCGAATTCACCATGCTCGTAGACCGTGTCGACACAGCGGTAGCCGCTGGCTTCCAGGCGGGTGCGCATCTGCTCGACGTCGATCTTCTGGCCCACGTCCAGCACCAGGCTGCTGCCCAGCAGGAAGCGGGTCGGGGCCAGGCGGTGCAGGGCGGTGGTGATCGGCACCACGAGAATGCCGTGGTCCAGCTCTGGCAGTCGGTAGAGGCTGGCAATGCGCTGGGAGATGATGTCCTGGTGCGGCGAGAACAGGTCGTAGGGCAGGGTTTCCCAGTCGGGGAACGGCAGCACCGGAAGCTGCGGGGCGAAGAAACGCAGCTCCTGTTCCAGGCGATCGGCGGCCTGGCTATCGGCAGTCAGCAGCAGGGTGAAACGCCCGGCGCTGCTGGCGGCCTCGGCGATTGCGAGACTGAGGGCGGCACCTGGCAGGTTGCCCCAGGTTTGTTTGCCGGCCGTGGCCGACAGTTGCGGAAGGCGCAGAACTGACACGGAAAATCCGACTCCAAGCGTTGCGGCAAAGAGGTCAAGTGTACCGGCGACGCTGCTCGCTGTCAGGCTCGAAAGGGCATGACGGCTGGCTTTGCGGGTAGCGACAGGCGCTCATTGCCCGATACGCATCGGGGCGTCATAATGTAGCCCCTTTTTTCTGTCCCTACATGTGGAAGGTTCCCGTGACTCAGAAGCCCGACCAGTGTCTTGGTGAGTGGATCGATCGTGAAGCCCTGGCTGAAGCGATGATCCCGCTTATCGGTCAGCTCTACCGCAACAACAACGTGGTGAGCTCGATCTATGGCCGCAGCCTGATCAACCGTTCGGTTATCTCGATCCTCAAAGCCCATCGCTTTGCACGTCACCGTCAGACCGACGAGACCGAACTGTCCGTACACGAGACATTCCCCCTGCTCAAAGCCATGAGCGAGCTGAAACTGGGCGCCGCTTCGGTCGACCTGGGCAAGCTGGCCAACAAGTTCAAGCAGGAAGGCAACGGTCGCACTGCCGAGCAGTTCGTCCGTGAAGAACTGGCTGAGGTGGTTGGCCAGCAGAACGCTTCGGCGCGCAAGGGCACCGACGTCGTCCTGTACGGCTTCGGCCGCATCGGCCGCCTGCTGGCGCGCATCCTGATCGAGAAGACCGGTGGTGGCGACGGCCTGCGCCTGCGCGCCATCGTCGTGCGCAAGGGCGCCGAAAACGACCTGGTCAAGCGCGCCAGCCTGCTGCGCCGCGACTCGGTTCACGGCCCGTTCGATGGCACCATCACCATCGATGAAGCCAACAACACCATCACTGCCAACGGCAACCTGATCCAGGTCATCTACGCCAAGAGCCCGAGCGAAGTCGACTACACCCAGTACGGCATCGACAACGCACTGATCGTCGACAACACCGGCGTCTGGCGCGATGCCGACGGCCTGGGCCAGCACCTGGCCTGCCCGGGCGCTGCCCGTGTAATCCTCACCGCACCTGGCAAGGGCGCGCTGAAGAACATCGTGCACGGCATCAACCATGGCGATATCGCTGCCGATGACAAGATCATCTCCGCGGCATCCTGCACCACCAACGCCATCGTGCCGGTGCTCAAGGCCATCAACGATCAGTACGGCATCGTCAACGGCCACGTCGAAACCGTTCACTCGTTCACCAACGACCAGAACCTGATCGACAACTTCCACAAGGGCAGCCGTCGCGGTCGTGCCGCGCCGCTGAACATGGTCATCACCGAAACCGGCGCCGCCACTGCCGCTGCCAAGGCACTGCCAGTGCTCAAGGGCAAGCTGACCGGCAACGCCATTCGCGTACCGACGCCGAACGTGTCGATGGCCATCCTGAACCTGAACCTGGAAAAGGCCACCAACCGCGAGGAGCTCAACGAGTACCTGCGCCAGACCGCCATGCACTCGGAACTGCACAAGCAGATCGACTACGTCAGCTCCCAGGAAGTGGTTTCGACCGACTTCGTCGGCTCGCGCCACGCCGGTGTGGTCGATGCCGAAGCGACCATCTGCAATGATAATCGTGTTGTCCTGTACGTCTGGTACGACAACGAATTCGGTTACAGCTGCCAGGTCGTTCGCGTGATGGAAGAGATGGCCGGTGTGAACCCGCCAGCGTTTCCACGCTGATAGGCTTGTAAGGCCATGAAAAAACGGGAACCTTCGGGTTCCCGTTTTTTTATGTCGTGTCTGTGCCGGCACTGCCACGGTAAACGCTGGTCCCAGGGTAGACGCGGCACAGGCAACCGAGAGTCTGAATCTTGCGCAAAGCCTTACTGCTTATCCTGATGCTGCTATCGGCCTGTGACCAGCAACCCACGCTGGAGCGCCTTGGCGGCCCGACCATGGGCAGCAGCTACAGCATCCAGTATGTTCGCAACCCCGGCGGCCCGGCACCGGACCAGGTGCGCGAAGCTGTCGAAACCATCCTGCATGAAATTGACGCGTCGTATTCCACCTACCGTGACGACTCTGTCGTCAGTCGCTTCAACCAGTTGCCGGCCAATCAATGCCTGGCCATCCCGCAGGACATGTTCGAGCTGGTCACCTTCGGCCAGCACCTGGCGGATGTGAGCGAGGGCGCTTTCGACCTCAGTGTCGAGCCGCTGCTCAACCTGTGGGGTTTCGGCCCGCAGGCGCGTCAGGAGCAGGTGCCCGATCCTCAGGCCCTGGCCTTGGCCCGTCAGCGCGTAGGTTATCGTCACCTGCACATCGATGGCGAGCGCCTGTGCAAGGATGTCGCGCTGGAGCTGGACTTCAACAGTATTGCTGCCGGTCACGCAGTCGACCTGATCGCCGAGCGCCTGCGGGCGATGGGTATCGACAGCTTTGTCGCCGAAGCCACCGGGGAATTGCAGGCCGCAGGCCGCAAGCCTGATGGCAGCCCCTGGCGCATTGCACTGGAGCTGCCGCGCGAGGATCGCCAGATCGCCCGCCAGGTGATTGCCATCGATGGCCTGTCGGTGTCGACCTCGGGTGACTACCGCAACTATTTCGAGGACAATGGCCGGCGCTATTCGCACACCTTCGATGCCCGTCTGGGGCGTCCGGTCGCCCACGGTCTGGCTGCAGTCACCGTGCTTGACCGCTCGGCACTGATCGCTGACGGTTACTCGACGTTGCTGCTGATTCTCGGGCCCGAGCGCGGCTGGGATTTTGCCGTGGCCCACGGCATCGCTGCCGTACTGGTGACCCGGGTCGAGGGTGGTTTCGTCTCCCGGTCCACGCCAGGTTTCCAGCGGGCGTTGAAAGGCGGGTGAAAGGCAGGGCACGGATGATCGCGGCCAGGGAAGCGGCGAAATGACATGTAGTGCAGGCAAAGATGGCCTACGACGCGACCAAGGGTTAATGTGCGCGGCGTTCACGCTTGATTAGACTGCACCCGAATTTTTTCATGGCGCCCCGGCGACATGATGAGCCCCGCGGCCAGCCGGCCGGCGGGCCAGTTCTGAAGGAGTACGCATGGCTGTCTACAACTACGACGTAGTGGTGCTGGGTTCCGGCCCGGCCGGAGAAGGCGCGGCAATGAACGCCGCCAAAGCGGGGCGCAAGGTCGCGATGGTCGACAGCCGTCGCCAGGTCGGCGGCAACTGCACCCACTTGGGCACCATCCCGTCCAAGGCACTGCGTCACTCGGTGCGGCAGATCATGCAGTTCAACACCAACCCGATGTTCCGTGCCATTGGTGAGCCGCGCTGGTTCTCCTTCCCCGACGTGCTCAAGAGCGCTGAGAAGGTGATTTCCAAGCAGGTTGCCTCGCGCACCGGCTACTACGCGCGCAACCGCGTAGACGTGTTCGTCGGCACCGGCAGCTTCGCCGATGAGCAGACCGTCGAAGTGGTCTGCCCCAACGGCGTGGTCGAGAAGCTCAACGCCAAGCACATCATCATCGCCACCGGCTCGCGCCCTTATCGCCCGGCCGACATCGACTTCCACCACCCGCGCGTCTACGACAGCGACACCATCCTCAGCCTGAGCCACACGCCTCGCAAGCTGATCGTCTATGGTGCCGGGGTGATCGGTTGCGAATACGCCTCGATCTTCAGTGGCCTGGGCGTGCTGGTCGAATTGGTCGACAACCGAGGCCAATTGCTGAGCTTCCTGGATTCGGAAATCTCCCAGGCGCTGAGCTACCACTTCAGCAACAACAACATCACCGTACGCCATAACGAGGAGTACGAGCGTGTCGAGGGCCTGGACAACGGGGTGATCCTGCACCTGAAGTCGGGCAAGAAGATCAAGGCCGACGCCTTGCTGTGGTGCAACGGCCGTACCGGCAACACCGACAAGCTGGGCCTTGAGAACATCGGTATCAAGGTCAACAGCCGCGGCCAGATCGAGGTCGACGAGAACTACAGCACCAGTGTGCCGAACATCTACGGTGCCGGTGACGTGATCGGTTGGCCAAGCCTGGCCAGCGCCGCCCACGACCAGGGCCGTTCGGCGGCCGGCAGCATCGTCGACAACGGCAGCTGGCGCTTCGTCAACGACGTGCCGACCGGCATCTACACCATTCCGGAGATCAGCTCGATCGGCAAGAACGAGCAGGAGCTGACCCAGGCCAAGGTGCCGTACGAAGTGGGCAAGGCGTTCTTCAAGAGCATGGCCCGTGCGCAGATCGCCGGCGAGCCTCAGGGCATGCTGAAGATCCTGTTCCACCGCGAAACCCTGGAAATCCTTGGCGTGCACTGCTTCGGCTACCAGGCTTCGGAGATTGTCCACATCGGCCAGGCGATCATGAACCAGCCGGGTGAGCTGAACAATCTCAAGTACTTCGTCAACACCACCTTCAACTACCCGACCATGGCCGAAGCCTATCGGGTAGCCGCCTACGACGGTCTGAACCGGCTTTTTTGAGCGGCTCCGGCCGGTGGCCTGAGCCGGTCGGGGAGACCGATTTCAGCCCTACCCGAGGGTGGTCTTGGCCAAACCGGGAAAGTCTGTAATCAGGCTGTCCACGCCAAAATCGGCGAGTCGGCGCATCAGCGCCGGCTCGTTGACCGTCCACACCGACACATGCAAACCCTGCTTCTGCGCCTTGAGCAGGCGTTCGGGGGTGCACAGTGTCCAGTTCAGCGCGAGCATCTCGCAGCCGTAGTTCTGTGCCACTTTCAGTGGGTCGAGCCAGGCGTATTCGGCAACCAGCCCACGCGTGATGTCGGGCACCAGTTCCTGTGCTGCCCCCAGCACTTCCCGCGAGCTCGAGGTGATGGTCACCTTGTCGAGCAGACCGTACTGTTGGGCCAGTTCGCGGATGGCCAGCACCGTGCTTGCTGCGCGGGTGCGCGAAGCACTCTTGACCTCCAGCTGCCAGTGGGCAAAGGCGCATTTCTCGAACAGTTCTTCAAGGCGCGGGATAGGGCAGGGCTGCACATGTCCGGGGCCGCCCTTGCGCGCGTCGTAGGTAACCAGGTCCGCTGCCGGGTGTTCGACGACCTTGCCGCGTCGACCGGTGGTGCGCTTGAGGGTAGGGTCATGGATCACCATCAGCTCGTTATCGGCCGACAGGTGCAGGTCCAGCTCGCAACGGTCGACGCCGTGCGACAGGCACTGGCGGAAGCTGGTCAGGGTGTTCTCGGGCGCTTCGCCCTTGGCGCCGCGATGGCCGTAGATCAGGGTCACGTTCGTTCCTTCAGGTCTAAAGGGAAAAGGCTCAGGATGCCGGGTCGTCGTGTTCGAGTTGCTGGCGCCGCTGTTGTTGCTGACGCTGCAGGATATAGCGGGCCAGGAGCTGGCGCTGGGCATCGGTCATGTCGATGAATTCGATGCCAACCTCGAAGCCGCCGTCGGCACGTGGGTCGCAGTGGGTGACGCGGCCACGCAGCAGCAGGCCGTGGGCGCGTGGCATCAGCACCATCTTCACCTTGACCCGGGTGCCGGGCGCGATCTGCTGCGCCTGGGCGAATTCGACACCGCCTTCGGAGATGATCACCCGCTGCGGCTGGCCGATCTCGCCGATCAGCGTTTGTGCGACCACCGCGCTGAGCAGGTCGAGGCGTTTGTTCTGGGCGCGCAGGAAGGCGGCCAGGGTGCGGTCCTTGTCGCTGAGCTGGCGCAACAGGTGCTGGGATTCGAAGTCCGACAGGTGCAGCTCGCTGAGCAGGTTGAACAGTGGTGAATCATCCTGCAACAGTTCTGGCTCAAGGGCTTCGGCCGCGCTCAGGGGGCTGATTTCCAGTGCGATCCTGTCTTCGATGCGGTAGTATTCCCGGCGATCTTCTTCGTCTAATGTCGTCATGGCGAACCCATGGTTGCGGCGGTGGTCCGAGTGTAAAGCCGCCGTAGGCGCCTCGCCACCAGGACGTTCCCTTTCATCCGAACAAGCCCCGACATGTTCAGACCTCTCTTCGTATTCATCGGTACGCGTTACACCCGTGCCAAGCGACGCAACCATTTCGTCTCGTTCATTTCCCTGACCTCGATGATCGGCCTCGCCCTGGGCGTGGTGGTGATGATCGTGGTGCTGTCGGTGATGAATGGCTTCGATCACGAGATGCGCACCCGCGTCCTTGGCATGGTCCCCCACGCCACCATCGAGGGCGACCAGCCCATCGGCGACTGGCAGGCCCTTGCTCAACAAGTAAAGCAGAATCCGCACGTGCAGGCGGTCGCGCCCTTCACACAGATGCAGGGGCTGCTTACCCATGACGGCAAGGTGCAGAAGATGCTGCTCAACGGCATCCAGCCGGACCGCGAGCGCGAGGTGTCGATCATCGACAACTTCCTGCAGCAGGGCAGCCTCGACCAGCTGGCGCCGGGCGAGTGGGGCATCCTCATCGGTGACAAGGCCGCCACCAAGCTGGGCGTCAAGGTCGGTGACAAGGTCACCTTCGTCGCCCCCGAGGTAAGCATCACCCCGGCCGGGATGTTCCCGCGCATGAAGCGCTTTACCGTGGTCGGCACCTTTCACGTCGGCGCTGGCGAGATCGATGGCTTCCTGGGCCTGACCAACCTCTCCGACCTTTCGCGCCTGCACCGCTGGAAGGCCGACCAGGTACAAGGCCTGCGCCTGAAGTTCGACGACCTGTTCAAGGCTCCGCGCGAGGCCTGGAGCATCGTCCAGCAGTTGGGCGATCACCAGTACTACGCCCGCGACTGGACCCGCACCCAGGGCAACCTGTACCAGGCGATTCGCATGGAGAAGTCGATCATCGGCCTGCTCCTGCTGCTGATCGTCGCGGTGGCCGCGTTCAACATCATTTCCACCCTGGTGATGGTGGTCAACGACAAGCGCGGCGACATCGCCATCCTGCGTACGCTTGGCGCCACGCCCCGGCAGATCATGGCGATCTTCATGGTCCAGGGCACGGTGATCGGCGTGGTCGGCACGCTGATCGGCGCAGTGGTCGGGATCATCGCTGCGCTCAACGTCAGTGCGGCGATCGCGGGTGTCGAGACCTTGATCGGGCACAAGTTCCTCAATGCCGATGTGTACTTCATCGATTACCTGCCGTCGCAGATCATCGCCCAGGACGTGTGGATGGTCTGCGGTGCGGCACTGGTCCTGAGTTTCCTCGCCACCCTGTATCCGGCCTGGCGTGCCGCCCGCACCCAGCCTGCAGAGGCGCTACGTTATGAGTGAGTCGCGCATGAGTGATAAAGCCGTACTGAGTTGCCGCAACCTGGGCAAGTCCTATGACGAGGGGCCGGAGTCGGTGCAGGTGCTGTCGGGCCTGAGCCTGGAGCTGCACCCGGGGGAGCGGGTGGCCATCGTCGGTAGCTCCGGCTCGGGCAAGAGCACGCTGCTCAACCTGCTTGGCGGCCTCGACACGCCAACCCAGGGCAGCGTCTGGCTGGCCGGGGAAGAGCTTTCGGCGCTCGGCGAACGTGATCGCGGCTTGCTGCGCAACCGCGCCTTGGGCTTCGTCTACCAGTTCCACCACCTGCTGGCAGAATTCACGGCCCTGGAAAACGTCTGCATGCCGCTGCTGATCGGTCGTACACCCATCCCGGAGGCGCGCCAGCGCGCAGAGGCGCTGCTCAAGCGTGTAGGCCTCAGCCATCGCCTGAATCACAAGCCTGCCGAACTGTCTGGCGGTGAGCGCCAGCGCGTGGCGATTGCCCGTGCGCTGGTCAACCAGCCGGGCCTGGTGATGCTCGACGAGCCCACCGGCAACCTTGACCACCATACCGCGCTGGGTATCCAGGAGCTGATGCAGGAGCTGTCGACGGCGTCGCGCACGGCGTTCCTGGTGGTGACCCACGACCTGAGCCTGGCACGCAAGATGGACCGTGTGCTGAGCCTGGAAGACGGTCGTCTGATCTCGATCTGATTGCATGGGGCCGCCTGCGCGGCCCCAATCTACTGTTCAACTGGGTGTTCGCGTACATGTTCAGACCCTTGCCCTTGTTCATCGGTGCCCGTTACACCCGTGCCAAGCGCCGCAATCACTTCATCTCGTTCATCTCCATGACCTCGATGATCGGCCTCTCTTTGGGCGTGCTGGCGATGATCGTGGTGTTGTCGGTGATGAACGGTTTCCAGCGTGAAATGAGCTCGCGCGTGCTGGGGCTGGTGCCGCATGCCAGCATCCTTGGCGTACAGCCGCTGGATAACTGGCAGCGTGTTGCCGAGGCCGCGCTGAAGAATCCGGCGGTGATCGCCGCGGCGCCCCTGACGGAAATGGAAGGCATGCTCTCCTACAAGGGGGCGATGCAGCCGATCCAGGTCAGCGGTATCGATCCGGCGCAGGAGGGCAAGGTCTCCATTGTCGGCCAGCATATCGTTCAGGGTGCCCTGCAAGCGCTGCAGCCCGGTGAGTATGGCGTGGTGCTCGGGGAGCTGACGGCGCGCCGTTTTCGCCTGAACACCGGCGACAAGGTCACCCTGATCGTGCCGGAAGTGAGCAGTGCGCCCGGTGGTATTACCCCACGCATGCAGCGCCTGACCGTGGTCGGCATCTTCAAGGTCGGTGCCGAGCTGGACGGTTCGCAGGCCTACATCCACATGGCCGACGCCGGCGAGATGCAACGCTGGGCACCGGGCCAGGTGCAGGGCGTACGCCTTAAGCTGCACGACCTGTACGCTGCGCCGCAGGTGTCCAAGGCGATCGCTTCGGGCCTGGGTGATGCCTACCGCGCCGATGACTGGTCGCACACCCAGGGCAGCTTGTTCAGCGCGATGAAGATGGAAAAGACCATGATCGGTCTGCTGTTGCTGATGATCATTGCCGTGGCGGCGTTCAACATCATCGCCACCCTGGTGATGGTGGTGAACGACAAGGGTGCCGACATCGCGATTCTACGCACCATCGGCGCGACGCCGGCGCAGATCATGGGGACCTTCATGGTCCAGGGCAGCCTGATCGGTATCGTCGGCACCCTGATTGGCGGGGTGTTGGGCGTGATCGGTGCGCTCAATGTCAGCGCCATCGTCGGTTGGCTGGAACGCACCAGCGGCCAGCATATCTTCACCTCCGACATGTACTTCATCAGCAGCCTGCCATCGCAGTTGCAGTGGGGTGATGTCGCGATCATCTGTATCGCCGGCCTGGTGATGAGTTTCCTGGCCACGTTGTACCCGGCGTATCGCGCATCGCAGATCGAGCCTGCGATGGCATTGCGTTACGAGTGACGTCGTGGTCTGCGCCTGAAGGTGGGCGCGATCCCTGCGCTGGCGCGAGCGTAAACGAAGCCCGCGCCAGCCGTTGCACTGCCTCAGCGCTTCGGAGGCAGGTCGATCACAAAACGTGTCCATCCCCCTTCACAGTGAGCGTGAATCCCCCCGCCATGGGCCTGCACGATGGACCGGGTGATCGCAAGCCCCAGCCCCGCATGTTCGCTGCTGCCTTCATGGCGTGTCGGATCCTCTCGATAGAACCGGTCGAACAGGCGTGGCAGGGCCTGCGCTGCAATCGCGGGGCCGGTATTTGCGATCTCTATGTGCAGCCCCGGTGACAGCGTCACTTCGATGGTCCCGCCAGGTGGAGTGAAGCGCAGTGCGTTGTCCAGCAGGTTGGACATGGCCCGGCGCAGCATGTGCCGGTCGCCCTCTGTCTGTGCTTCACCGCGGCGTCGCAGGATGATGCCGGCATCTTCGGCCAGTGGCGCGTAGTACTCCAGCAGAGCATCGGTCTCGGTCGCCAGGTCCAAAGCCTGTCGGCTGGGCATCAGCAGGCCATGGTCGGCCTTGGCCAGGAACAGCATGTCGTTGACCATCTGCGCCATGTGTTGCAGTTCCTCGAGGTTGCCGTGAAGGGCTTCGCGGTACTCCTCCAGGCTGCGGGGGCGGGTGAGGGTGACCTGGGTGTGGGTGAGCAGATTTGACAGCGGCGTGCGCAGTTCATGGGCGATGTCGGCGGAAAAGGCCGAGAGGCGCTGAAAAGCATCGTCCAGGCGTTGCAGCATGGCGTTGACGGTGTGGCCGAGCTCGGCGAGTTCTTCAGGCAGTTGCGCCACTGGCAGGCGCGTGGTCAGCGAGCGCGCATTGACGCTGGCGGCCACCGCGCCCATCTGGCGCAACGGTTGCAATCCGCGGCGCGCAGCCCAGGCGCCGAGGAGGGCTGTAGCCAACGCGCAGAGCCCGACGGTCAGCCAGATCAACTGCTGCATGCGTTGCAGAAAGTGCTGGTGGTGGGTGATGTCGAGAAACAAGGTGATCTGGGCGTTTGGCAACGCCTGGCACAGGCTGCGGTAGTCCATGCCGTCACTGTGCAGGGTGGCCAGACCCGGCTGACGGGGTTCCTGCGGCAAGCCTGCGCGGCTGTCGAACCACAGCGTACCGTCGTTGCCGCGGATACGCAGGGCCAGGTCCGACTGGTGGCTGAGCTCGCTGCGCAGCGTCGGCAGGTGGGCGTCCAGCGCGGCACGGGAGTCGACATCGGCCAGGTGCGCACGCAATTGCGAGAGGCGGGCGCTGAGCAACTGCTGGTCGAGCTCGACGAAGTGACGTCCACTGGCATGGCTGAACAGCAACCCGGCGCTCAGCGACACGGCGGCGGTGCAGGCCGCGAACAGCAGGGCCAGGCGCCCGCTGAGGGAGAGTCGGGGCATCAGTCGTGGCGCTCCTCGAGCACGTAGCCCATGCCGCGCACGGTATGGATCAGCTTGTTGGGGTGGTTGTCGTCGATCTTCAGGCGCAGGCGACGGATCGCGACCTCAATCACATTGGTATCGCTGTCGAAATTCATGTCCCACACCTGCGAAGCGATCAGCGATTTGGGCAGCACCTCGCCCTGGCGCCGCAGCAGCAGCTCGAGCAGGGCGAATTCCTTGGCGGTCAGGTCGATGCGGCTGCCGGCGCGCTCGGCGCGGCGACGGATCAGGTCCAGGCGCAGGTCGGCCAGGGCCAGGGTGGTGTCCTGAGAAGGGCTGGCACCGCGGCGCAGCAGGCTACGTACCCGGGCCAGCAGCTCGGAGAAGGCAAAGGGTTTGACCAGATAATCGTCGGCCCCCAGCTCCAGGCCATGGACGCGGTCTTCGACAGCGTCACGCGCGGTAAGGAACAGTACCGGCGTTTCCAGCCCCGCCTGGCGCGCCGCCTGAAGGATCTGCCAGCCATCCCGGCCCGGCAGCATGACATCCAGGATCAGCAGGTCGTGGTCGCCGGTGAGCGCGAGGAATTGCCCCGTTTCACCGTCACCGGCCAGTTCCGTGGCAAAACCGGCCTCGCTCAGGCCCTGGCGCAGGTATTGGCCGGTCCTGGCCTGGTCCTCGACGATCAGCAGTTTCATGTACTGTCCATTGTCAAAAAGGTAAGCGCACAAGCACTCCAGTTTTCATAGAACAGCCCGGAGTGTCGTGCCGCAGCATTGGCTCAAATGATACGTGACGATCGGCAAGCGCGCCCAAGCTGACAAACTTGTAATCTGCCTGTCAGCTAGCCGCCAGTCCCATGACCCTAGAGTGGCTCCATCTCTAGCGCACAAACCGGAGTTGCCATGAAACACCTGATCCTCGCCGCCACCCTTGCCGTGGCCAGCCTGCCGGTCTTCGCCGATGGCGCCAAGACCTTCGGCTTCGGCGAACCGGCGCCGGCCTCCAAGGCCACCCGTACCGTCGATGTGGTGCTCAAGGATATCGCCTTCGAGCCGAAGAGCCTGCAGGTCAAGGCCGGCGAGACGGTGCGCTTCGTGGTGATCAACGAAGGCAAGCTGGCTCATGAGTTCAACCTGGGTGACAAGGCCATGCACGTCGAGCACCAGAAGGAGATGGCGGCCATGGCGGGCATGGACCATGGCAACATGGCCGGGATGGACCACAGCCAGATGGGCCATGGCGGCAACGGGCATGATCAGGGCAACACTGTGCTGGTCCAGCCCGGGCAGCGCGCCGAGCTGACCTGGACCTTCCGCAAGTCGGCGCCCATCGAATTCGCCTGCAATGTACCGGGCCACTATCAGGCGGGCATGGTCGGTCAGTTGACCATCGAGTGACATCATCCCCAAGGCGGGGTGCAAAACCGGTAGAATGGCGCCATTCCCGCGCTTTCAGGTCAGATACATGCATCCCGCCGCCGAACACTCCCCGCTGGGCAAGTCCAGCGAATACATCGCCACTTACACCCCGTCGCTGCTGTTTCCGATCCCACGCACGGCCAAATGGGCCGAGCTGGGTGTGACCGCGCAGACCCTGCCGTGGCAGGGCGTGGACTACTGGAACTGCTTCGAGCTGTCGTGGTTACTGCCCTCCGGCAAGCCGGTGGTGGCCATCGGCGAGTTCGCCATTCCGGCCGACTCGCCTAACATCATCGAGTCCAAGTCGTTCAAGCTCTACCTCAACTCGTTGAACCAGACGGTGTTCGCATCGACCGGCGAGCTGCAGGCGTGCCTGGAGAAGGACTTGTCCGCTGCTGCAGGCAAGCCTGTGAAGGTTCAGGTTCGAACGCTGGGTGAGGTCGAGCAGCAGGGTGTGGTGGCCTTGCCGGGCCAGTGCATCGATGGGCTGGACGTGAGCATCAGCAACTACGAGCAACCGCAGCCTGAACTGCTGCGCTGCGACTCGCAGCGTATCGTCGAGGAAACCCTGCACAGCCACCTGCTCAAGTCCAACTGCCCGGTCACCGGCCAGCCTGACTGGGGGAGTGTGGTGGTCGAGTACAAGGGGCGCGCGCTGGATCATGCCAGCCTGCTGACCTATCTGGTGAGCTTCCGCCAGCATGCCGACTTCCACGAGCAGTGCGTCGAGCGGATCTACCTGGACCTGCTGCGCCTGCTGCAGCCGGAGCATCTGACGGTGTATGCGCGTTATGTGCGTCGGGGTGGGCTGGACATCAACCCCTACCGCAGCAATCGGCCGATCAGTCCGAGCAACGGGCGGTTGGTGCGCCAGTAAGCGCAATGCTTGGGGGCGTTATACCCCCAGCGTAGCGCGAGGCCGCTCCCGCAGGTGATAACTGCAGGGGCGGCTCCTGGTGATGAAATCAGATCCCCATGCTGTGCAGCGAGTTGGCAATGCTGCGCAGCGTCGCCGTGAGGTCCGGGTGATCGGCTTCGAAACGCTCGATGGCCAGATTCACGCCATCGACCAGGTTGTTGTCTGGTGTGGCCTCTTCGAGCTTCAGTTGCGCTTCGATCTGTCGCGCTTCCTCATGCAGGCTGGCAAGTTCTTCTTCCGACAGCGGTACGTTTCGATCCAGTTGCTCGCGCAGGCTGTTAAGGCGCTCTTGCAATTCGCGGGCGGGCATTGGCTGTTCTCCATCAATGACTTGGCAAGCCATGGACCTCGGCGAAGCGGCAAAGGTTCTGGCCTGACCTCAAGCGTAATCCACTTGCTGGCGCTTTGCATGACCGGCATCAACGACGCTGTGTCAGGGTTTTTCACCCTTGCGTCGGCGCTGAGCGATGTCCGCAAGGCAGGTGTCCAGTGACTCCAAGTGGTCAATCACCGAGTGCACGCCCAGGCCGAACAGTTCGAGGGTAGCCTTGCCGCGGGCCAACTCCTGCTCCTGCGTGCTCATGGCTTGCCACCGGCTCGATGCCAGGTCGCAGGTTGGGCTGCAGGCTGCAAGGCCGACCGTCCACAATCCGGCGTTCAGGCCCGACTGCAACAGGCGCGGCTCGCCACTGACCAGCACGCAGCCATCGAGGCGATCGCTGTTCAATGACATCAAGGCCTGCCAGCAAGCATTCGGTGAGGGCCATGGTGAACCGTTGGCAACCTGGCCGGGCAGCCAGTCGGGGAGCACGCGGGCCAGGTGCTCGCCCTGATGGTCGCTCAGGTCGTCCAGCCAGATGCAAGGTACTTGCTGGCGCCGCAGTTGTTGGAGAGTGTCCAGGGCACCTGGGGCGGGTAGGGGGCTGCCGTTCGCGGCCTGGACCAGGCAGCCGCGCAGGCCGAACAGCACAGCAGTGAGGGCGGGCGCTTCGTGCATGGCAACATCCCTGAAATACACCGCAGGCTAAACGCCCTTCATGACGGTCGGATGACAGTTGGAAGATGAAACTCTTGTTCACAAAATGTTGAACAAAGGTGTGTAATGCTGGCTGCCTGCCAGATTGCCTTTATACTGGCGCACTATCCAGCAGCGCCTTCAGGCGGCTGCCACCGTGAAATCCGATGGAGAAACATCTATGCAGAGGATCGGTGCCGGTGTGATCGAGCGAATCACCCAGGCCTGTGTCTGTGCCAGTCTGTTGCTGGCGCCTGTGGCCGCCACCCAGGCGGCGACCGAGGAAGATCCCTGGGAAGTGGTCAATCGACCGATCTTCAGGTTCAACGACACCATTGATACCTACGCCCTCAAGCCGTTGGCCCAGGGCTATCAGGCGATCACCCCGCAGTTCCTCGAGGACGGCATTCACAATGTCTTCCGGAACCTGGGCGACGTCGGTAACCTGGCCAACAATGTCCTGCAGCTCAAGCCTCGCGCCGCAGGCATCGACACGGCGCGGCTGATCGTCAATACCACGTTCGGCCTGGGCGGCTTCATCGACGTCGGGACCCGCATGGGGCTGCAGCGCAACGACGAAGATTTCGGCCAGACCCTCGGCTACTGGGGCGTGCCCAGCGGGCCATACGTGGTCATCCCGCTGCTGGGGCCGAGTACTGTGCGTGACGGCCTGTCCAAGTACCCGGACTCCTTCACCGAACCCTACCGCTATATCGATCATGTGCCGACCCGCAACTCGATCTTCGCCCTGGACGTGATCGACACCCGCGCCAGCCTGCTGTCGGCAGAGAAGCTGATGCAGGGCGACAAGTACATCTTCATCCGCAACGCCTACCTGCAGAACCGCGAGTTCAAGGTCAAGGACGGGGAAGTCGAAGACGACTTCTGAGTCAGGCAAGCAGAAGAAGGCGACCGCAAGGGTCGCCTTCTTCGTTTTGGCGCAGTGTGAAAGTGATGCACCTGTGCGTTCAGCTTCTCCCTGATTGACGGCACAATGGCCGTCGTTCTCATTCTCAAGGGTGGCTGGCCCCATGGCGGCATTCAAGCGCTCCGATCTGGCGGACCTGAACGTATTCTTCACCATTGCACGTCGCGGCAGTTTCGTCGATGCCGCCAACGAGCTCGGGCTGACCGCCTCGGCGTTGAGTCATACGATGAAGAAGCTCGAAGATCGCCTCGAAGTCCGCCTGCTCAATCGCACCAACCGCTCGGTCGCGCTGACGGCCGCCGGCAGCGACCTCATGCAGTCCTTGGCCCAGGGCTTCGAAGCCATCGGTCACGGCCTCAATGCCCTCGAAGACCACCGCAAGGCGCCCGTCGGTCGCCTGCGCCTGAACATTCCCCATGACGCGGGGCGCCTGCTGATCCTGCCGGTGCTTGATCGGTTCCTGTCGCGCTTTCCCCAGGTACACCTCGACCTGGTGATGGACGACCGCATGCTCGACATCGTTGCCGAAGGCTTCGATGCCGGCATCCGCTTCGGTGCAACCGTGCCCCAGGACATGATCGCCATCCCGCTGACCGGCGCGTTGCGTTGGGTCGTGGTTGGCGCGCCGGCATACCTGGACAAGCACGGCCGGCCGACATCGCCCGCCGAGCTCATGCAGCATCGCTGCATCCAGATGCGTATCGGCGACGATTCGGTCTACCCCTGGGAGCTGGGTGACGGAGAACGGCAGGTGCGCATCGAAGGGCCAGGGCCGCTGCGCTTGAACGCCAGCGACATGGCCATTGGCACCGCAGTTGCGGGGTTGGGCCTGGCGTATTGCCTGGAAATGCGCGTGCGCGAAGAGCTGCGCAGTGGTGCGCTGGAGGTGGTGATGCCGCAATGGGCCTCCAGCGACGAGCCGCTGGTGATGTACTACCCCAGTCGCCGCCAGACGCCACCCGCCCTGCGTCAGCTGATCGAGTTGATTCGAGCCGATCAGGGCCTTTCATGAGCCTAGTCTGACCATATGATGAAAATGGTTCAGCATGGCGCTGAGTTCTTTTCTGTCTGAAGTTCGCGCGTTTGCTGATTGAATGGATTCAGCGGTGGTCGCGCCGACAGGCTGCGCACTGCCTAGCATGTAACCAGACCAAGAGGTGGACTTGATGACTTATTTTGCCGATCCCGGTCGCTATGGGGGCGCCATGCCCTATCGTCGTGTTGGGCGCAGCGGCCTGGTACTGCCGGCCATTTCCCTGGGCCTGTGGCAGAACTTCGGCGGCGTGGATCAGTTCGAGACCGGCCGCAGCCTGCTGCGCCGTGCCTTCGACCGTGGTGTCACGCACTTCGACCTGGCCAACAACTACGGCCCGCCTGCCGGCTCCGCCGAAGAACACTTCGGGCGCTGGATGGCCCAGGATTTTGCCGCCTACCGCGATGAGCTGGTGATCTCCACCAAGGCTGGCTGGCACATGTGGCCGGGCCCTTACGGCGGCCCGACCGGCTCGCGCAAGCACCTGATCGCCAGTTGCGAGCAGAGCCTGCGACGCATGGGCCTGGATTATGTCGACATTTTCTATTCGCATCGGGTCGATGCCGACACACCGCTGGAAGAGACCATGGGCGCGCTGGCGCAGTTGCACCGCCAGGGCAAGGCCCTGTACGTGGGCATCTCCTCCTATTCGCCGGAGTTGACCCGCGAAGCTTCAGCAATCCTGGCTTCTGAAGGCGTGCCGCTGCTGATCCACCAGCCCAACTACTCGATGCTCAACCGCGATATCGAGCAGGGCTTGCTCGGCACGCTCGACGATCTGGGAGTCGGCTGCATTGCCTTCTCGCCGTTGGCCCAGGGCATGCTCACCGACAAGTATCTGCAGGGCGTGCCAAGCGAATCGCGCGCCACCCGGGGTGGTTCGTTGCCGTCGCGCATGCTCGGCGATGACAATCTGGCGCGAATCCGCGGCCTCAACGACATCGCCCAGGCCCGCGGCCAGACCCTGGCGCAGATGGCGATCGCCTGGGTGCTGCGTGATTCGCGGGTGTCCTCGACGCTGATCGGCGCACGTACGCTGGCGCAGCTCGACGACTCCCTCGATGCGGTGGGCAATCTGCAGTTCACCTCTGACGAGTTGGCCGCCATCGACCGTCATGCCACAGACGGTGGCGTCGACCTGTGGAGTGTGTCGTCGCACATCGGTCGTCGCTGAAACCTGATCTTCTCCAGACCTGCCCGCGAGTAGCCTCAGGCATTTACATCCTGTAATTGTCTAGCTGCTCAAGGGCTTTTCTATACCCAACCGTATGCCAAACGGCCCCGCCAAATAACCGCTGGTGATTAGCACAGCGAACTCGACCCTCGTATGCTTGAAACGCCCCGCGGATGGGAGTACCGTCTGCGCCTTACAGGGCACCACTGCGATTTGCCGGACAGGTTTTCTTGTCCTACACCTCAAAGAGAAGTGGTCACAGAGTATTCCAGTAGCCGTCCGTCGCCCTTGCCGATGTCCGCTACGCCAACCAATCGGCGCCGTTCGCCCACATGCAGAAAACCAGTGCAACGCTGCTGATCATCGATGACGACGACGTGGTCCGTGCAAGCCTCGCCGCCTATCTGGAAGACAGTGGCTTCAGCGTCCTCCAGGCCGGTAATGGCCAGCAGGGGCTCCAGGTCTTCGAAGAACACCAGCCCGACCTCGTGATCTGCGATCTGCGCATGCCGCAGATGGGCGGCCTCGAATTGATCCGCCGGATCACCGAGCACGCTCCGCAGTTGCCCGTGATCGTGGTATCCGGTGCCGGCGTCATGAGCGATGCGGTCGAGGCCCTGCGCCTGGGCGCGGCCGACTACCTGATCAAGCCGTTGGAAGACCTTGCCGTGCTCGAGCACTCGGTGCGCCGTGCGCTCGACCGTTCGCGCCTGGTGCTCGAGAACCAGCGCTATCGCGACAAGCTCGAAGCTGCCAACCGAGAGCTGGAAGCCAGTCTGCACCTGCTGCAGGAAGACCAGACCGCCGGTCGCCAGGTGCAGATGAACATGCTGCCGGAAAAGCCGTGGACTGCGGGCGATCTGTCGTTCGACCACCAGATCATTCCCTCGCTCTACCTCTCCGGCGATTTCACCGATTATTTCCGCGTCGACGAGCGCCGCATCGCCTTCTACCTGGCCGACGTGTCCGGCCATGGCGCGTCTTCGGCCTTCGTCACCGTGCTGCTCAAGTTCATGACCACCCGCCTGCTGTTCGAATTCAAGCGCAACGGCAAGATGCGCGAGTTCAAGCCGTCGCAGGTGTTGGCGCACATCAACCGTGGCCTGATCAACTGCAAGCTGGGCAAGCATGTGACCATGGTCGGCGGGGTGATCGACGAAGATACCGGCCTGATGACCTACAGCGTCGGCGGCCACCTGCCGCTGCCTGTGCTCTATACCCCGGGGCAGGCCCGCTATCTGGAAGGCCGTGGCCTGCCGGTGGGGCTGTTCGATGAAGCCACCTACCAGGACCATGTGCTCGAGCTGCCGCCGCGCTTCAGTCTCACGCTCATGTCCGATGGCATCCTGGACCTTTTGCCTGGGGATACACTCAAAGATAAGGAAGCGGCCTTGCCGGAAATCGTCAAGACCGCGGGGGGCAGCCTGGACGGGCTGCGCCAACGATTCGGATTGGCTACGCTTGGGGAGATGCCGGATGATATCGCCCTATTGGTGTTGAGCAGGAACCTTCAATGAGTACCGGTAGAATCCAGTTCGCCGAGCAGAGCGGTACCTTCGTGCTGAAATTCGTCGGTGAAGTGCGCCTGACCCTGTGTTCGGCGCTGGATGCGACGATCGAGAAGATCTTCACCGCACTGAATTTCTCGGCCATCGTCATCGACCTGACCGAAACCGAAAGCATCGACAGCACCACCCTGGGCCTGCTGGCCAAGCTGTCGATCCTGTCGCGGCAGAAGGTCGGCCTGCTGCCGACCGTGGTCACCACCAACCCGGACATTTCCCGGCTATTGCAGTCGATGGGATTCGACCAGGTATTCAACATCGTCGACCGTCCGCTGCCATGCCCGGATTGCCTGAGCGACTTGCCATCGCAGGATCAGAACGAAGAAGTGGTGCGCTCCAAGGTGCTGGAGGCGCACAAGATCCTCATGGGCCTGAACGACTCCAACCGCGAAGCGTTTCGTGATCTGGTGAGTGCGCTGGAGCGTTCCTGATTCGGCGCCAATGGCGCCCCGGGATCCGCTAGCGGTCCCTCTCACCACACCGCACGAACTCCGTCGCTTCATCGCCCTCGGCACTCAGCTGGACAACCCGCGCCGGCCGCCCCTGCTCGTCGAAGAATACCTGCCCCAGGCCCGCACCATTCCACAGCCGCTCCCCGGCCTTGCTTCGGCTTGGCACGCGCGGCACCACTTCCATCGATCGGCGCTGGGTGAACCAGTTGAGCGGCGAGCGCGGTGAGTACAGCCAGCGGTTCAGACGGTCGAGCACATCCAGCAGGCGCACTGGAAAGGTGTTCTTGATCCCGCTGCTGGTGACCTGCCACAGGTGTGGACTGCGTTGGCGGTGGCGGATCAGCACTTCGTAGACGAATGAATAATGCACGTCCCCGGACAGGATCACGTAGTGTCCCGGCGTGCGGGAATGGCGGAAGATATTCAGGATCACCTGAGCGGCGCCGCGATGGGCCATCCAGTTCTCGGCATCCACCAGCAGCGGGTAGCCCAGTGCAGTAAAAATCCGCTGCACCGTCTCGATCAGCTTGACCCCGAAAATCGGCGCCGGTGACACGATGATCGCTGACGGATGATCGAGCAGGGCCTGCTGCAGTTCGCATAGCGCTTCCCAGTCAAGCAGCCCGGACGGCTTGCTCAGCTTGCGTTCGCTGCGCCAGCGTCGGGTGCGGGTGTCCAGTACGTGTAGCGGTGGGTCGCTGGGCAGGTCGTATTGCCAGCCTTGGAAACGCAGCAGATCACCGATCAGTGTATCCAGGGCCTCACCGTCCAGTGCGCCCTGCGGTGTATTTGCAGTCAGTGTCTGCAATCCCTCGACCAGCGTTGTGCAGCCCTTGGGGTCATTGCCCCAGCCTTGGCACAACAGGTAGCCGAGCAGGGCGTTGCCGATGATCCGGCGCGAGAAGGGGTGGCCATAGGCGGTCTGCTCCCATTGCGCCGACAGGTTCCAGTCATCGGTGATGTCGTGGTCGTCGAAGATCATCAGGCAGGGCAGGTGTGCCATGACGCGCGCCACTTGGCCCAGGCCGTCGCGGAACGCCTCGATCAGCGGCAGTTCGTGCTGGTAGCGCTGCTGGCGCCTGACAGAGAGCCCTTCGGGCGCCTCCAGCCCCACCAGTGTCCAGGGTGTGGGCGACCAGACCAGCAGGTACATGGCCATGACCTCGGCGAAGGTCACCAGATGATTGTCGGCATTGCTCGACGAGAAGATCGGCTTGCGCTTGCCCCGGAAGAAACGCCGGCGCAGCGGCTCATTGCCCTGCTGGGCTGGCAGCAGGTCGGCGCGATGGTAGTAGCAGGCGGGATGACGATAGAGCGCCTGGCCGCTGTCGACCAGCGCGCCGTCGAGTGGCTCGTCGAACAGCTTCAGGCGTTCGATCAAGCCGTGGATGGCCTTGAGGGTGGGGCCGGCCACATCGTCGGCATACACCTGGTCGCCGGTCATCATCAGCAGTGCCGGGCGTTGTTCAGGGGGTGGGTTGTCGAGCAGCAGGCGGTCGGCGCAGAGCAGGCCGTCGGCGGCGGGGTGATGGGGTTTGCGGCACGAGCCGTGCAGCAATGGATCGATACGCTTGCGCAACACGAAGCTCGGATGACTGGCGCCGGGGTAGAGCAGGTGCGGCGCCCAGTCGGCGATGCTCTGATCATTGTCCAGGTGCAGGTCGTACTCCAGCAGCACATCTTCGGGCAAGGGGTGGTCGAAGTGCAGGTTCAGCAGGTGTACATGAGCATGTTCGCCGATGGCGACGACCTGGCACTCCAGTTGGCTGCCGACGTGCGGGCAGTCCAGCACGAACTTGGGGTTCAGTGGTCGTGAAGCGACCAGCCAGATGGCCAGGCGTTGCGGTTCCAGGCGGCGCAGCACGGGGCCGGCTAGGACGAGGGGGAGGGTGGTGGTCATTGCTTCCATCTGTTGGGAGGCTGCCGGCCCCATCGCGGGACAAGCCCGCTCCTACAGCAGCACCTATTCCGTGGCAGGGCACATGCTTCTGTGGGAGCGGGCTTTTACCGCGATGGGCCGGCAGCTTCTTTTTCGAATACACAAACGCAAACGGGCGGGAAATACTCAGTACTTCCCGCCCGTTCCACAACTCGGATATGTGTCAGCCTTTGTCGGCCATCAACGCCTCGAGCTTCTCCTGGTCGCGTGCAAACTGGCGAATGCCTTCGGCCAGCTTCTCGGTGGCCATGGCATCCTCGTTCATCGCCCAGCGGAACTGGCTCTCGTTCAGCACTTGCTTGGCTTCGCCGGTATTGCCCGGCTTGAGGATGCGCGGCAGCTCGCCTTGGTCGTCGCTCAACTGTTGCAGCAGCTCCGGGCTGATGGTCAGGCGATCGCACCCGGCCAGTTGCTCGATCTGCCCGACGTTGCGGAAGCTCGCGCCCATGACCACGGTGTCGTAGCCGTTGGTCTTGTAGTAATCGTAGATGCGTGTCACCGACTGCACGCCTGGATCCTCGGCGCCGACGTACTCTTTGCCGGTGCTCTTCTTGTACCAGTCGTAGATGCGGCCCACGAACGGCGAGATCAGGAACACCCCGGCATCGGCACAGGCCTGGGCCTGGGCGAAGGAGAACAGCAGCGTGAGGTTGGTCTGGATGCCTTCCTTTTCCAGCTTCTCGGCGGCGCGGATGCCTTCCCAGGTGGAGGCCAGCTTGATCAGCACGCGATCCTTGGAAATGCCGGCAGCTTCGTACAGGGCGATAAGTTGGCGGGCCTTGTTCAGCAACGCCGGCTCATCGAACGACAGGCGTGCATCCACTTCGGTGGAGATACGCCCGGGGATGACCTTGAGAATGCCTGCGCCCACGGCCACCGCGAATTTGTCGCAGGCCAGGTCGACGTTGCCCTTGGCATCAGCCTTGACCTGTTTGAGCAGGTCGGCGTAACCCGAGATGGCCGCGGCCTTGAGCAGCAGCGACGGGTTGGTGGTGGCATCGACCGGCTTGAGGCGGGTGATGGCATCCAGGTCCCCAGTGTCGGCGACCACGGTGGTGAACTGCTTGAGTTGTTCCAGCTTTGAGGTCATGGGCGTGCTCTGTCCTGATGCTCTGTCCTGTGAGTGTCTTGACATTACCCGAGCCCTGGCGGCCACTCAAGGCCAAACACCGGCTAAGGCTATCCTGCGTCATGGGGGGCGCGGGCTGGCCCCGCGATGGCCACATGGCAGCCCCTGGATGGGGCATCGACTCCCCCTTCGAGTCCAGCCCCCGCCCAGGGTTCCCCTAGCGTCCGGCCAGCAACTCTGCCGCTTGCTCGACCACCTTCAGCGGCTCGGCCGCCTTGTGAATGTCTGCCGACAGCAACTGGCGGAACCGCCGCGCCCCCGGGAAGCCCTGGCCCAGGCCGAGGATATGCCGGGTGATGTGATGAATGGCCCCGCCACTCTCCACATGCGCCACGAGGTACGGCATCAGCCGCGCCATCGCCTCGCTGCGCGTCACGACGGGCGCGTCGCTGGCGAACAGTTGTTGATCCACCTCGGCCAGCAGGTACGGGTTGTGGTAGGCCTCGCGCCCCAGCATCACGCCGTCGAAGGTCTGCAGGTGTGTGCGGCATTCGTCGAGGGTCTTGATACCGCCGTTGAGCACCAGCTCAAGGTCCGGGAAGTCCTGTTTCAACTGCGCCGCCACCTCGTAGCGCAGCGGTGGCACCTCGCGGTTCTCCTTTGGCGACAGCCCCTCGAGGATCGCGATCCGGGCGTGCACGGTAAAGCTGCGACAGCCCGCGTCGCGCACCTGGCCGACAAAGTCGCACAGCTCGGCATAGCTGTCGCGGCCATTGATGCCGATGCGGTGCTTGACCGTCACCGGAATCTCTACCGCATCGATCATCGCCTTGACGCAGTCGGCCACCAGCGCCGGATGGCCCATCAGGCAGGCGCCGATCATGTTGTTCTGCACCCGGTCGCTGGGGCAGCCGACGTTGAGGTTGACCTCGTCGTAGCCCGCCTCCTGCGCCAGACGAGCGCAGGCGGCGAGTTCAGCCGGGTTGCTGCCGCCCAACTGCAGGGCCAGCGGGTGCTCGGACTCGTCATGACGCAGGAAACGCGCCGCATCGCCGTGGAGCAGGGCGCCGGTGGTGACCATTTCGGTGTAGAGCAGGGCGCGTTGGGAGAGCAGGCGCAGGAAGTACCGGCAGTGGCGGTCGGTCCAGTCCATCATGGGTGCAACGCTGAACCGGCGGGAGGGATCAGGGCGCGTGGTTTGTGGCTTTGAGGCTATTTCTAGGGGCATTCTGTTCTACACGGTTTGTACCATTTTCCGGGGTTTTCAGGTGTTTTGGAGTGACAGTGGCGCGATATACCACCGCCAATCACCCTTGTACCACCGGAAAATATGGCAACGATCAAAGCAAGGAAAAAGGCCGATGGAACGGTCAGCTATACCGTCCAGATCGGCCTCAAGATAAAAGGTGTCCTAGTCTACCAAGAGTGTCAGGCGTTCGCCCGAACGCAAGTAACTCAGGCCAGGTACCAAGACAGGCGCAAGAGCTGTCCGAGGACTGGCTGAGGCTCTTTCAATCAATCCGCAGGTAATATCAATTCAGGACCCTGGTTGCGGACACTGCCTACATCCTTACGGACTGCATGCCACTTGAAATCACCTGCGGCTCGGCAACCGGTACGCACTATCTCTTCTGCGCGCTCCATTGATGTATCTGGCGAGATCCACTCACGAGCAACCTCGGGCGAGAGCACAAGAGGTTTGCGGTCGTGTATATCGACGAGACCTTGGTCAGCTGCAGCGGTGATGTCACGAAGCCGTCCCGTTCGTCTGGTTCAAGTGCTGAGTGAGCTTCGGCCAGCGCCGCGAAGAACAGCGGGGCTTCGTCCGTTGCCTGGATGTAGTAGGGTTGCTTGCGCTTTGGGTCCGCAGGATCAGCTATCCACTCGTACCAGCCATTCGCCGGTGCCAAGGCTCGGCCATTCGGCCAAAGCGACTTGAAGAACTTTCCCGTCACCACCGTTTCTGCCCGCGCATTGATCGGGTCAGGACGCTTCCCCTTCGCCCAAAACGGCGCCCATCCCCATTTCACTCGATCCACCCTCAACCCTTCCGGCGCAGGTCGAATCACCTCCACTCGGGTGGAGGGTGCGACGTTGTATCGATTGATCTGCTCGTGGTCATAGCCATTGATCACGACCAGGTCGAGGCTCAACTGTCGGAGGTAGTTGTCCATGGATTCGTAGATCGAGTAACGCCCGCACATACCTCACCTCGCTCGTTCGTCGGCTTCCACCCCCCTCACGTTGACGGGGGAAAGATCTGACAGTTAACTGTACATATATACAGTTATCTATCTGGAATAACCCCTCATGACCATCACTTTCCTGGGAGTCCCGACCGGTGGCCCTGCATTGCTGCCCGTGTACTCGTTTCGAGTGCCCGCAGGCTTCCCCTCGCCAGCGGCGGATCATCTGGAGCGTCAGATCTCGCTGGATGAGCTATTCGAGCTACGGGCGCCCCATGTGTACCTGGTGCAAGTGGAGGGCGACAGCATGCAGGGCGCTGGCATTTTTTCCGGCGACCTTCTTATCGTAGACCGTAGCAAGGACGCAGAGCATGGCGACATCGTGATCGCTGCGGTCAACGCCGAGCCCGTCTGCAAGCGCCTGCAAAATCGGGGTGGGGTGGTGATGCTTCAGTCCGAGAACCCCAGTTATCCGCCCCGGTACGTGATGGAGGGCGATGACCTGGTCATCTGGGGTGTTGTTCGCTACAGCGTGCGCGATCATGCGCAGTGACCGAGTGTTCGCGTTGATCGATTGCAACTCGTTCTACGCGAGCTGCGAACGCGTGTTCCGGCCGGATCTGGCCAAGACCCCTATCGTGGTACTGAGCAACAACGACGGCTGCGTGATCGCGCGCAGCTATGACGCCAAACCGTTCGTGAAGATGGGCGAGCCATACTTCCAGTGTCGCGAGAAGCTGAAGCGGCACGGCGTGGTGGCGTTCTCCTCCAATTACGCGCTGTATGGCGACATGAGTGAGCGCGTAATGTCGATCATCGAATCGATGGTGCCTGCGGCTGAGGTCTATTCGATCGACGAATGCTTCGCCGATCTCACAGGCGTGCAGGGCAGCTTGACCCAGTTCGGCCGCGAGATACGGGCCAAGGTGTTGCAACGTACCGGCATACCAGTCGGTGTCGGCATCGCACGCACCAAGACCCTCGCGAAGCTCGCCAACCACACCGCAAAGCGGCTGCAGGCGCACACGGGCGGCGTGGTCAATATCACGACGGACTTCGAGCGTGACTGGGTGCTACGCAATACCGAGGTCAAGGAGGTGTGGGGTATTGGACGGCGGATGACCGGGCACCTGCAGAGCATGGGGATTCAGAAAGCCATGGACCTGGCAAAGGCTGACCCGCGCATGTTGCGGGACAAGTTCAGCGTGGTGGTGGAGAAGACCGCGCGCGAACTGGCTGGCGTTCCCTGCCTAGAGCTGGATGAGGCGGCGCCACCGAAGCAGGAGATCTGCTGCAGCAGGATGTTTGGCAAGCGGCTGACTGAGCTCGCGCCGATTAAGCAGGCCGTGGCCAGCTACACCGGGCGAGCGGCGGAAAAGCTGCGAGCCCAGGGCTCGGTATGCAAGCGTATGCGAGTAAGTATCCGTACAGGCATGTTCAACCCTGATGAGCTGCACCATGCGCAGGGAGCGATTGTGGAGTTGCCTTACCCAACGAACGATACGCTGCTGCTCACCAGGGCGGCGACAAACGCGGTGGAGCGAGTTTTCAGGGATGGATACCGGTACAGCAAGGCGGAAGTGTTACTACTCGACTTGTGCCAGCCAGGTGAATTCACGGACGATCTGTTTGCGATCTCGCAGCCTGTGGCGAGTGGCAGACTGATGTCGGTCGTAGACCAGATCAACGACCGGTATGGCAGAGGGACTGTACGGGCCGGGAGGGTTCCTCTCATCCCTTATTGGGGAATGCGCCGGGAAATGATGAGCCAGTCCTACACGACGCGAGTTGACCAGCTTTGGACCGTTTATGCTTATTAAACGGCTGTTCTGACCGAGGCAAAAGCTCAGAGTCAGCCCGGCTGGTTGTCCAGCTAAGCCTACTAGCTGCTTCGCCAAACTTTGCGAGCAGACGCCTAATTTGCGATTTCCACTAGTGCGTTTTTTTGCTAATGCCCGGCACAATCCGGTTACACACGGACCCAGTTTGTTAGCTTGCTACCAATTATTGCTCTATGACGTCTTGTGTTCAGCGAGAGGCTGAGGCCCGGGCGTTGTAGACACAAGCATGGCAAATGGCTAGCTTTAGGTCAAAACCAACAAGGTGAGCTGTCCATGGACATAGTAGGATCGCGCTGGTGGAAATTCGACTTTCACAACCATACCCCCGCATCAATGGATTATGGTAAAGGAAATACAGGATTAAAGTCGATATCGCCGGAGGAATGGTTGTCGGCTTACATTGAGAAGGGTATTGAATGCATTGCTGTAACCGACCATAACACAGGCGAGTGGGTTGATAGATTAAAGGAAGCAGCTGCTGAGCTGCGAGCAAAAGGGAATGTTATCTATATCTTTCCGGGGGTAGAGATAACGGCAAACGGAAACGTTCACATATTAGGTATATTCGATCCGGAAAAAACTACGCAGTTCATTAATGGTGTTGTAGGGGCGGTTCACTATCGTGCAACCTATGGGGATAGTGATGGCGTAGCTGAGGATAGTGCGGAGAAAGTTGTAGAAGAGATAATTAAGTGTGGGGGCGTTGCAATACCTGCTCACATTGATATGCCGGCTGGTCTCGGAAGAGTGCAGTCACCGGCTACAATAGCACAGGTTTGCAATAAGTCATCGGCTATAGAAATAGTTTATCCTCAAGATCGGCTTGATGTTGATAACTCTGCCCTCCATCGATATCGCAATTTGAACCTAGAGTTGCCAGAGGTAGTCGGTTCTGATGCTCACGCACCGTCCGCTGTGGGACGCGCATTTACGTGGGTAAAAATGTCGGAGCCTTCAATAGTCGGGCTTCGGCTTGCTTTGCTTGACGGGAGTTCCTCTATTCGTCGATCGGATACCTTTGAGGATGATCCAAATCGGGCTTCGGAGTCCCAGCTAATAGAAATTAAGGTGAAAGATGCCAAGTACTGCGGGCGAGGTAAAGAGTTTGTGGTACGGTTTAATCCTTGGCTTAATTCTATTATCGGAGGTCGCGGGAGTGGTAAATCTTCGCTGCTAGAATTCATTCGGATGGCGACGGGTAGATCCAAGGACTTATTGGAACTTCCAGAAGGAAATGAGGTTCGGGATAGCTTTACGCGCTTTGCTCGGAAATCATTGTCTCGAGATGATTATGGAGTACTTTTAGATGCAACTACGATAGAGATGCTGTATAGGAAGCAAAATACTCTTTATAAACTTGAGTGGAGGAGCGGTGAAGAAATAAAAATTTTTCGTGATGACGATTTGGTAGGTTGGGTGGCGGAAGTAGGTGATCCGATAAGTCGCTTTCCAGTTAAGATATTCAGCCAGAGGCAGATTTTCGATATCGCAAAGAATCCAAATTCGCTGCTGCGTCTAATTGATGAGTCATCTGAGGTCGATCAATTAGCGTGGAAAATGCGGTGGGAAGAAGAAGAGAATCTTTTCCTGCGCCTAAATCAGGAAAAGCGAGAGCTTCTAGCGAAAGTTTCACATAAGGATACTCTGACAGGTCAGCTCGCAGATGTAGACCAAAAAATTCAAGCGATAGAATTGTCCGGGCATAAAGATATTCTAACTAAATATCAGCAATCAGGTGATGATCAGCGTCTGGTGAATGGGAAGGTTGAAGATTTTCAAAGCCATTTGAGTGATATGTACTTAGCTGTTGAGCAATATAATTTTGCTCCAATAATGTCGGGAGATTTGAAGATACCTTCGCCTGCTAATATTGAAGCGGTTCGAAGAGTCAATGAGCTTGCTGAAGTTATGCGGGCGACGAAGCAAAATGTAATAAGTTTAATTAATGAAGCTAGAAGTAAGGTGGGCCAGCTCCAGGGGGCGCTACACACGTCAGGATTTGCTTCAGATAACGCGACAGTCGTTCAAGAGTACCAGGCTTTGGTCGAGGAGTTAGATAGGAAAGGCATACAGAACCCTGCTATCTATGAGCAGTTGGTTTCGCAGCGCGCAACATTGAAGAAGTCTTTGGAAGGATTGACTGCAGTGGAAGGAAAAGCGGGTGAATTGCACTCTGCTGCTCTGCAGTCGTATGAGCGACTGAAGGAGTTGAGAAAAGATCTGAGCAGGCGTCGGCTAGACTTCATTAATAAGTATATTCAATCAAGCGCATCGATTGAGTTGATTCTGGATCCATTTGTTGATGAAAATAGGATGGATCAGGATTTTCGCAGGGTAATATCCAAGTTGGACTCGACTTTCGTTGGGGATCTGTATGATCCTGAAAAAGAGAGCGGATGTCTTTTTTATCTACATTCTATGTTGCAGGGTGTAGGTCGGGACGAGTTAGATTTTGAGGGTTTGCTTGAAAAGCGATTGGAAAAATTGCATGAATTCAAATCCGCTTTTGTAAATCTTCCAAAAAAAGGAAAGATATATTCCGTTGCGCCTGGGAAAAGGTTTTTGGACTTTGTTGCTGGGCTACCTCGTGAAGTTATGAATAATGTGGTTTCATGGTTTCCTGAAGACAAGTTGACTGTAAGGTACTATGATGGTAAGCGTTTTAAAGATATTGCTCAGGGTTCGGCTGGTCAAAAAGCTGCCACAGTTTTGTCCTTCTTGTTGTCCTATGGAGATGAACCACTTGTTCTAGATCAGCCAGAAGATGATCTTGACAATGGATTGATAACTTCCTTGATTGTGTCGAAATTACAAGACAATAAGTCGGATCGGCAGCTGGTGGTTGTAACGCATAATCCAAATATAGTTGTGAATGGTGACTCAGAATATGTCATCGCCCTTCAAGATCGTGGTCAAATCGAAGTTACTGCTTCAGGTGGATTGCAGGATATGCATGTACGTAAAAACGTATGTGAAATTATGGAGGGTGGGGAAATGGCCCTTCAGCAGCGGTACAGGAGAATGGTAAATTTGGGAAGTTCTACAGGCTGAGACATGTGCGGACATGCGTTTGGCTGTTAATCGCTGCAGTGCTCAGCTAGGGAAACTCTGAAGAGGACTTCCAGATTTGGCAGAATGCCTGATCTCAACCGCCGAGACACCTGATGAAGCAGATGACCTTTGCCGATGCCGAGTATGCCGGCAAGCGCAAGCAGACCCGCAAAGAGCTGTTCCTGATCGAGATGGATCAGGTGGTGCCGTGGAAAGGCTTGATCGCCCTGATCGAGCCACATTATCCAAAGGGCGAAGGCGGTCGCCCGGCCTATCCGTTGATGGCGATGCTGCGCGTACATCTGCTGCAGAACTGGTTTGGCTACAGCGACCCGGCAATGGAAGAGGCGCTGTATGAAACGACGATCCTGCGCCAGTTTTGCGGACTGAGCCTGGAACGAATCCCGGATGAAACCACCATTCTCAACTTCCGACGTCTACTGGAAAAGCATGAATTGGCGGGTGGGATTTTCGGTGTCATCAATGAGTATCTGGGTGATCGTGGCTTGTCGTTGCGCCAGGGCACCATCGTCGATGCCACCTTGATTCACGCGCCCAGCTCGACCAAAAACAAGGACGGCAAGCGCGATCCCGAGATGCATCAGACGAAGAAGGGCAATCAGTATTACTTCGGCGCCAAAGCCCACATCGGCGTCGATGATGAGTCGGGTCTGGTGCACAGCGTAGTGGTCACGGCAGCCAACGTTGCCGACGTTACTCAGGTCGACAAACTGCTGCACGGCAAAGAAAACGTGGTCTGTGCCGATGCCGGTTACACCGGTGTCGAAAAGCGCGAAGAGCACACTGGGCGCACAGTGATTTGGCAGATTGCAGCCCGGCGCAGCACGTACAAGAAGCATGGGAAGCGCAGCGCCTTGTATAAAGCGATCAGCAAGATCGAGAAGGCCAAGGCCCAGGTGCGAGCCAAGGTCGAGCACCCGTTTCGGGTAATCAAGCGCCAGTTCTGCTATGCGAAAGTACGCTTTCGAGGATTGGCCAAAAACGCCGCGCAGATGCTGACGCTGTTCGCTTTGTCGAACCTGTGGATGGCACGCCGACATTTGTTGGCGTGCGCAGGAGAGGTGCGCGCGTGATGCTGAAAATGGCTGCTGCGAAGTACCTTGCAGTGGTCGATGGGCCCGAAAAACAGAGAATGCTGATCAGGTTTCAACGTGCGTGGTTTTTTGAAGTGTTGGCTGCTCGATAGCCGGAAAATATCCGGCTATTTCAGACCATCCCTAGGGTCTGTATGAAAAGCTTTCAGACGAAGGTCAGGCAAGGCGAAAACAGCCGAGGAAGAGGAGTTTACGGGTTGTAAATGAGCATTCCGAGGCTGTTTCCAACGCAGCATCACCGAGTATCAAGGTTTTTCATACAAAGCCTAGAGCCACCTGAGCATACTTAGGCAGCCATACGATGAATTTGGGCAAACGTAGATGCTTGGCAGCATAGTTTTTTGGGCGCGTTGGTACAAAAATGGTACGTGAGCAGTGCAATAGCGCTGGAGGTCACGAAACTTGGGGGCTGCACACAGAGTGTGCCCAATCCATCATCGGTGCAACGCTGAACCGGCGGGAGGGTTCAGGGCGCGTGTTTTGTGGGTTTGAGGCTTGTGAAGCAGTGCGTTCATTCAACGTATTCAGTACCGATTACCGACAATTTTGTCGCGTTGTACCCTTCGCTCGGGGCGCTGTACCAACAAAACAGCGACAGGAGGCGTTCAAGGCGCCAGTTTCCCAAGAGCACCACGTATTTGCCTGTATAGCCTTGCTTGCCGCGGCCCCGGTGGTCAGTCCGGTATGGAACCATTGCCTGCGAAACAACCTACGGCTTGGGTAGCTCCCAGCTGATTTTGCCGAACGTTCGCCTTAAGATAAGTTATTCGTCCCAACCAACCCGCGCCATGTCGAAACCCACAAACAGCCCGCACCGAAGGGAAGACTCATGCATCCATACGACATGCCCCAAGCCGAAGCGGAGAAGATTCACGTCGAAATCGCCAAACTGATGGCAGAGACTCGCAAGCTCAATGCCGAAGCAGGCAAATTGACCCGAGAAACCTTCTGGTACCCGATCGGCATCGCGACCGGTCTGGTGACAGCAGTGGCGGGCATCACCGCACTGACAATCAAGGTCTTTGCCTGAATCCCCAGCCCCGCAATCGCGGGGTTTCTTGCATCAAGGCCAATGGCCTGCATTTCATCAAATGGTCTACAAAGCTGGCGCCAGCGCCATCGATGGTCAAAGCTGCAGGTTCCCCTTGCATTGATAAAGGACTTCGCATGCCCATCCGACGCTCACCGATCGCCGCTGCCATCGCCTTGTCATTCCTGTCGTTTTCCGCCCTTGCCGCCAACCTGACTCCCGACGCTCTACTGAAAAAGGCCGAAGCCGAGCAGAAGGCCTATCTCGCCACCGTCAAGCAACTGGTCAATGTCGATACCGGAACTGGCCAGGCGCCGGGGCTGAAAACCGTCAGCGCCCTGCTGGTCGAGCGGCTCAAGGCGTTGGGTGCCGAGGTCAAGACCAGCCCTGCAAGCCCCTCGGCGGGCGACAATATCGTCGGCACCTTCAAGGGCACCGGCAGCAAGTCGTTCCTGCTGATGGTCCACTACGACACGGTGTTCCTGCCGGGCACCGCTGCCAAGCGGCCGTTCAAGGTCGAGGGCGAGCGTGCCTATGGGCCTGGCGTGGCCGATGCCAAAGGTGGTGTGGCGATGATCCTGCACTCGCTGAAGCTGCTGCAGGACGAGAAGTTCAAAGGCTTCGGCACCTTGACCGTACTGTTCAACCCGGATGAGGAAACCGGCTCCAGCGGCTCGAAGGCAATCATCGCGGAACTGGCGCGCGAGCATGACTACGTGTTCTCGTACGAGCCACCGGACAAGGATGCGGTGACGGTTGCGACCAATGGCATCAATGGCGTATTTCTCGAAGTGAAAGGCAAGTCTTCCCACGCAGGCTCCGCACCCGAGGCTGGGCGTAATGCCGCCATGGAGCTGGCCCACCAGATGCTGCAGTTGAAGGACCTCGGTGACCCGGCCAAAGGCACCACGGTCAACTGGACGATGGTCAAGGCAGGCGACAAGCGCAACATCATTCCCGCCAGCGCCACGGCCGAGGCGGACATGCGCTACTCGGACCTGAGCGAAAGCGACCGAGTGCTGGCCGACGCGCAACGCCTGGTGCAGAAAAAACTCATCGACGGCGCCGAAGTGACGGTGCGCCTCGACAAGGGCCGCCCGCCGTTGGCGAAGAACGCCGGCTCCGAGCAACTGGCGAAAACGGCCCAGGCGCTCTATGCGAAGATCGATCGCAACATCGAGCCGATCGCCATGCGCTTCGGGACCGATGCGGGCTACGCCTATGTGCCCGGCAGCGAGAAGCCTGCAGTGCTTGAAACCATGGGTGTGGTGGGGGCGGGGTTGCATGCCGATGACGAGTACATCGAGCTGTCGAGCATCGCGCCGAGGCTTTATCTGACAGTGGCGTTGATCCAGCAATTGTCTGAGGCGGCGAAGTAAGCGCGCGTAGGATCAAGTGGTTATTGTCCTGCGATGACCAGCATGCCGGTTCCATTTGCCGAGGTGTCTGCTTCGTGGGCAAGTCGGGGCGCCGAACCGCCGCCCCTACAGGGGCGGGCAGTGGATTGCAGGCTTTGTGGCCGCGGCGGTTACTCAAGGCGACTGATTTCTGGCGACTTCCAGGTCGTTCATCAATGCTTTGGCCATGGCGCTCAGATACCTCAGGGCGACCATGGCCGCAGGCGTGATTGATTCATCACCCATTTCGCTCAGGTCGCGCACGCATCCCAGTAGTAGCGAGACTTCGTCGAAAGCCTGGCCGACGGGAATGCCGGGTTGCACGCGGAAAATCCCTAGCGCAGTGGCGATGCCGGGTGTGGTGCCTTCATTCATCAGCGAACCTCTTTCACATCCGCCTCAGTGCATGTTCGATCAAGGCGCGAGCCGTTTCTGCGGCGTGCGCTGCGTTGGCGAGCATGTTCAGGCCAGGAGTACCGGCCAGGGCCCGGCAGTGTTCGTCGAGGGTTTCGCTGACGCCGCGCAACAGTTCGCTGGCGTGAGCCAAGGCGTCGGGCGGAATGAGGTCGGAATGGATGGAGAAGTAGAGGTTGTTGACGAGTTTGAGGCGGGGTGGATCGGGGACGATCTTTTTCATGGCTAACTCCCATTAAGCAAAGTAGCCACCTTCATCATCCCTCTCACAGGACAAGGGTGGCAGCGGTGCGTGGGGTGAGAGACCGGCGAGAGTTAGCAAAAACCGGCCAGGCAGAAGCCTGCCCACGCACTGCTGCCATAGCAGTGCCGCCAACTCTTCAGTAAAGCCGGGCTCTCACCCCCGGTCGCCATAGGGACGACCCGGGGAAATTAGCCCTGATGCTTATCTTCAACAACAGAGAAACGGCTGCGTGCTGCGTAGGATAATTCCCAGGTGGCCTTAAGCTGAAGTATTGGCGGAGAGATTCGGAATTTTCTGAGGGTGTAGTGGAGGGTAGCGGCGGTTCGGCGGCCCGGTTTGTCCCGAGAACACGGGCGTAGCCCGTGCCAGGGAGCGCGGTGTCTTTTTCGCGGGCAAGCCCGCTCCCACAAGGTCCGCGCAGGTTTTGAGAACCCTGTATCGCGGGGCTGCAGGCGCGGGCAGCCTTGCCTCAGCCGTAGGCGAAGTTGTACTCCTCGTCGCGATCCTCCTTGGTAATCGGTCCGCCGGTGAGGTCGTACTTGTCCAGCACCGGCTTGAGTTCGCCGAAGAACTGGTCCTGCATCTTCTCGCGCTTGGCCACTTCGATGATCGGCAGCACGATCCCTGCCACCAGCCCGATCCCCGCCGTGGCCCAGCCCAACACGCCGGAGAAGGCACCGGCGATGGCGCCGACATCGGCCAGGCCAAACAGCCCCGCACCGCCTTCGATGATCGAGGTGATCGCTGCACCTGTACCCAGCGCGCCGGTGGTCAGCGAGAAGCCGGCCCCGACCTTGTCACCGGCGAAGGCGCTGTTGACGCCGCTGATCAGGCCCAGCACGCCGCCGATGAAGCTGCCCGCACCGCCGATGACCTTGCCTAGGTTGCCCAGGCGGTTGATACCGTCGGTGTTCTGCACCATGTTGCCGGTCGGGAACTCGCCGATCGGCGCGGGTTTGGATGGATCGACCGGGGTGGGTTTCCAGACCATGCCATAACCGGCTTCCTTGGCGTACTTGGTACCGCCCTCGATGATCAGGCCGGCGAACTGCATGCCTGCCGAAACCCGCGAGGCGTTGTCGGTCGGGCTGTTGCCACCGGTGGCGGAACGTGCGGCCAGCACACCACCGGCGAGCAGGGCGCTGCCGATGTGCAGCAGGCCTTGCTTGTAGGACTCGCTGACATTGAGCTTCAGACCGTCGATCGACTTGGGCAGGACGTCGCTGATCTTCTCGCCCTGGCGGTTGGTGTCCCACACCGAGCGCAGCATCGAGATCACATCCTGCGGGCGGATCGGCGCACCGCTGGAGTCCTTGAACATGTCTGGATCGTCGGCCATGGCCTTGTCGATGATGGCCTTGGCCTTGTTTTCATCGAAGTTGCCGTTGCCGTCGCCAAAGATATCCTTGAGCGTATTCTTGTCGGCACCGTCGATCAGCGAATCGGACACCGCCTGGTTGATGCGCTGGCCGACCTCGGAGGCCTCCTGCGGCGTCACCTTGTCGCCCAGGAACTCTTTGAACAGCGCGGCATTGGAGGCGTACTGGCCGATGACGGTCATCGGGTCGCCGCCCTTGGACAGGCCGTCCTCCAGGTCCTTGCCGTTGAGGGTGTGCTCGCGGAAATACTGCTCGATATCCCCGGACTTGCCCGACTTGTCGGCGATCGATGCCAGGTCGATGTTGCCGTCGCCGCCCAGGGCCAGGTCGGTCAGGGTGGCATCGGTGCCGGCCAGGGCCAGGGCGTCGGGCAGCGACAAGGGGTTGCCATTGGCGTCCTTGGTGGCCAGGGCGGTGTTGATGATGTTGCCGCTGTTGATCTGGCTGTCCTGGCTGTGCTGCAGCGCTTTCTTCATCGCCGGGTCGGCGTTGATGATGTCGCGCATGCCCGGGCCCTGGTTTGCTGCCATGTAGGCCTTGACGTCCGCGTCGTTGCCCAGCTTGGAGATGGCATCGTCCAGTTGCTTCATGACCTTGGACTTGGTCGGGTTGAGGTGGTACTGGCTGTCGGCGGTGATGCCGGCATACAGGTCGCCGTCGACCTTGTCGCTGGCCTGCAGGCGCGCACGTGCGTCAGTGATCTCCAGCATGGCCGCGGCCTTGGTCTTGCCGTCGTAGTTCTCGGGGTGCTCGAGCACGTCCTTGGTCAGCTTGGAGGTGTCCACGCCCGCCAGAGAGCCGCGAATCGAGGCGTTGCTGAGCATCATCAGCACGCCGTGGTCGTCCTTCGGCGCCTGGTTTTCCAGCCAGGCGCCGATGTTCTTCTGCTGGACGATGCCGTCGGAGGAGGCGGTCGCGGGGTGGTCGCCCGCCGAGTCCATCACGTGCCACATGCCTGGGTTGGACCAGTAACCGGCAGCGCCTGTCAGCTCGGGGCTCAGGCCGCTGTCGGACTTGATCGCGTTTAGGTTGTCGGTGGTCAGGCTACCGTTGTTGGCGCGCTGGTTGGCGCCTTCCATCTGCGGGCCGGCGCTGCTGACCAGCGAGATGTTGGCCATGACGATGGCTGCGGACTTGGCGTTTTCCTTGGCCAGGTCGGAGGCGCCCGGGTTTTTCGAGAGGAACTTCGAATAGGAAGAGGAGGCAGCCGACAGGTCCTTGTTCTGCTGGCTGATGAACTTGTCGACATCGGCGTGGGTGATGACGCCATCGCTCTTGCCCAGGCCGCCGCTGTCCAGGGCGTTCATCAGGCTCGGGCTGCCCGCCAGGTACTTGAGCGTGGCCTGCGCCTCGGGCGGCAGGTCGCTGGGTGGGTTGGCGAAGTCGATCTTGCGGTCGTGAAGGCCCCATTTGTCCCAGTTATCGCTGAGCATCTTGGATGCGGCGCGCGGACGCTCCAGGTCTTTTTCGGCCTGGGTGGGCTTGTCGCCGCCCTTGTTGCCGGTGATGGTGTCCCAGTCGCGCACACCGCTGGCGTACTTGGAGTTGTCGATCCAGCTGGTGTCGACCGCGCCGTCGACACCGAAGATGCCGTTGGACGCCTTGCTCATCGAGGCATAGAGATCCGGGCTGATGCCTTGGGAGACGATGATCTTCTCGCCGCTTTCGGTTTCGTAGCGAATCAGGCCGTGGCCCAGTTCCTCGGGCGTACCGATGGCCTTGATGCCATCGGCGGGCTCGTCGGCCCTGGCCAGGCGATAGCCTTCCTGCTCGCTCTTGTTGATCAGGGTGAGGGCTTCGCCGTCGGACTTCACCTGGTCGAACAGGGCATGGTTGGTCTCGTTGGCGACGATCACCTTGTCGCCGGACTGGGTTTCGTAGCGAATCAGGCCGGGGCCGACCTCGTCGGCAGGGCCGATGAACTTGTAGTCGTCCATGCCCGGTGGCACATCGCCGGCCTGGGCGATGCGATAGCCCTCGGCCTTGCTCTTGTTCAGGGCGTCCACGGCGTCGGTCTTGCTGGCCATGCCGTCGAACAGGTAGGGGGTCATCTGCTTGATGATGACGATGTCGCGGCCGTCGCGGGTCTTGAGGTCCAGGACGTTGTCGGAGAGCTTGGTGATCGAGGCGATGTTGGCCAGCGGGATGCCGGTGTTGCCGATATCGGCGAGGTTGGGATCGTTGAGGTGCTTGATGACTTCCGGGTCGTTAGTGGCCAGTGCGGCGGCGATTTCCGCTTCCTTCTTGTTGTCGACCGCGGCGGCGACGACGAAGCGTTTGTTGCCGGCCGGCGTGGGGTCTGGCGTGTCCTTGAAGTTGGAAAGCGAGCGGGTGACCGCAGTTTCGAAGCGGGCGAGGGGATTGTCCGAGGACGTTGTGCCAGGGGCGTCGGTGTTCGAGGTTTTCATGGGGCCGGACCTAGTGATACAGGAGGATTCCGACGATAAGGAGGCAATAAGTCATATTTGTTTCAAATTGTAAAATAAACGTGCGAAGCGTGAGTTCACTATCGTTTTCACGCGTTTGCTAAATGATGTGATTGCCGCGGCGGAAGTTGTGAATTTAGTTGCCTGTCAAGTGAAGTGTTGTTTGGTAAATCGCCATTGTTATCGGCAAGCTATTAACTAAGTGAAATGTTGTGAAATTACTCGTAACTATCTTTCCCGGATTGGCACTGCGCTTGTGGAGGTGAGCTTATGTGCAGTCTCGCATGCGTCGGTTTCAGGATGTGCCCTGTCGCTTGCGCGCTATCGTTTTCGGCCAACGGTGCCATTCTTATCAGGATGTCCGAGGACCGAGTGCGCACAGACGCACCGGCTTGGACGAGGAGGGCGACCGTGATCCTGTGACCGTGACAGGCCCGGAACGCCACAGCAGAACACCGCCGGACACCTGCCCGCACCTTCGGGCGGATCCGGGTTGCCGAGGTCCGCTGTATGCCTGAAGAGACGCTTGACCTGCCCTTGATCCAGCGTGTGCTGGACAACCACAAGGAGGTGCCCGGCGCGCTGTTGCCGATCCTCCACGCCATCCAGCAAGGCCTGGGCCATGTACCCGATGAAGCAGTCCCCGAGATCGCCCATGCGCTGAACCTCAGCCTCGCCGAGGTGCGTGGGGTGATCAGCTTCTACCATGATTTCCGCACTTCGCCCCCGGCACGCCATACCCTGCGCCTGTGCCGCGCCGAGTCGTGCCAGAGCCGCGGCGCCGAAGCCCTGGCCGCGCAGCTGCGCGAACAGCTTGGGCTGGACGACCATGGCACCACTGCAGATGGAGCGTTGAGTCTGCGCCCGGTGTACTGCCTCGGCGCTTGCGCCTGCTCGCCAGCGCTGGAGCTGGACGGGCAGGTGCATGCGCGGCTCACGCCCGAGCGTCTGCAGGCTTTGGTGAACAGCTGCAGGGTGGAGGCGGGCGCATGATCAAGCTGTGTATTTCCTGCGATTCGCTGGCTCGCGCAGTGGGCGCCGACCAGCTCGCCGAGGCGTTCGAACGTGAGGCCGCGAAGCGGCAACTGCCGCTGCAGATCCAGCGCACCAGCTCGCGTGGCCTGTATTGGCTCGAGCCATTGCTGGAGCTGGAAAGCGCCGAAGGGCGCCTGGGCTTCGGACCGGTCATGCCCGAAGACGTGCCGGGCCTTCTGGAGGCCCTGGACAAAGGGGCTGAGCATCCACTGGCATTGGGCCCTGTCGAACAGATCCCTTACCTGAAGACCCAGCAGCGCCTGCTGTTTGCCCGCGCAGGCATCACCCGGCCATGTTCGCTGGACGACTATCAAGCCCATGGGGGCTTCGAGGGCTTGCGCAAGGCTGCATTGATGGACGGCGATGCAGTGGTTGCCGCGGTTCTGGATTCCGGCCTGCGTGGCCGAGGCGGGGCTGCGTTTCCAGCGGGTATCAAATGGCGCACCGTGCGCCAGGCACCGGCCGGGCAGAAGTACATCGTCTGCAACGCCGACGAAGGCGACTCCGGCACCTTTGCCGACCGCATGCTGATGGAAGGCGATCCGTTCCTGCTGATCGAAGGCATGATCATCGCCGGCCTCGCGGTTGGCGCTAGCAAGGGCTATATCTATGTGCGCTCCGAATACCCGGACGCCATTCGAGTGCTCGACGAGGCCGTCATGCTGGCGCGCGAGGCCGGTTATCTGGACGTCACCGGCAGCGGCGTGGCCTTCGAGCTCGAAGTGCGTGTGGGGGCTGGTGCTTATATTTGCGGCGAGGAAACGGCGCTGCTGGAGTCGATCGAAGGCAAGCGCGGCATCGTGCGCGCCAAGCCGCCGCTGCCGGCGCTCGAGGGCCTGTTCGGCCAGCCGACGCTGGTGCATAACGTCCTGACCTTGGCTTCTGTGCCGATCATCCTGGCAAGAGGTGCAGCGTTCTATCGCGACTTTGGCATGGGCCGTTCGCTGGGCACCTTGCCGTTCCAACTGGCGGGCAACGTGCGCCAGGGCGGGTTGGTCGAGCGTGCCTTTGGCCTGACCCTGCGTGAGCTGGTCGAGGGGTATGGCGGGGGTACCGCCAGTGGTCGTCCGCTGAAAGCTGCGCAGGTCGGTGGCCCGCTGGGTGCCTGGGTGCCGCCGTCGCAGTTCGATACGCCGCTGGACTACGAGGCCTTCGCTGCCATCGGCGCGATGATCGGCCATGGTGGTGTGGTAGTCGCCGACGACACGCTTAACATGGCCGGCATGGCGCGTTTCGCCCTGCAGTTCTGCGCCGAGGAATCCTGCGGCAAGTGCACGCCCTGCCGCATCGGGTCGACCCGCGGCATGGAGGTGGTGGATCGCCTGATCGCCAGCAGCGACCCTGCTGCGCGCGAAGACCAGGCGCACCTGCTGCGCGATTTGTGCGACACGATGCAGTACGGCTCGCTGTGCGCCATGGGCGGGATGACCGCTTACCCGGTGGCCAGCGCCCTCAAGCACTTCCCCGCCGATTTCGGTCTGGCCAGCTCGGAGGCCGCACAATGATCCACTATTTCGACCCCGCCAACAGCGACATCGACCTGGGCACGCCTGCCCGCGACAGTGAGCTGCAGGTCAGCCTGAACATCGACGGCCGTGCGATCAGCGTCCCCGCAGGCACCTCGGTGATGCGCGCCGCCGCGCTGCTGGGCACCAGCATCCCCAAGCTGTGCGCCACCGACAGCCTCGAAGCCTTCGGCTCGTGCCGCATGTGCATGGTCGAGATCGACGGTATGCGTGGTTATCCGGCTTCATGCACCACGCCGGTCAGCGAAGGCATGGTGGTGCGCACCCAGACGCCGCGCCTGGCCGGCCTGCGGCGCAATGTCATGGAGCTGTACATCTCCGATCACCCGCTGGACTGCCTGACCTGCTCGGCCAATGGCAACTGCGAGTTGCAAACGGTCGCCGGCCAGGTGGGCCTGCGCGAGGTGCGCTATGGCTATGACGGCGCCAACCATCTTGACGAGGCCAAGGACGTCTCCAACCCGTACTTCGACTACGAGCCCAGCAAGTGCATCGTCTGCAGCCGCTGTGTGCGTGCCTGCGAAGACATTCAGGGCACCTTCGCCCTGACCATCAGTGGTCGAGGCTTCGAGTCGCGGGTGGCAGCGGCCGGTGGCGAGAATTTCCTCGCCTCCGAGTGCGTGTCGTGCGGCGCCTGCGTGCAGGCCTGCCCGACAGCGACCCTGACTGAGAAGAGTTTGGTCCAGCTCGGCCAGCCGGAGCGTGCGGTGATCACCACCTGCGCCTATTGCGGGGTGGGCTGCTCGTTCCGCGCCGAGATGAAGGGCGATCAACTGGTGCGCATGGTCCCGGACAAGAACGGCGGCGCCAACCACGGTCACGCCTGCGTCAAGGGGCGCTTCGCCTGGGGCTACGCCACCCACCCGGATCGCATCACCACGCCGATGATCCGCAAGCGCCTTGAAGACCCATGGCAGGAAGTCAGTTGGGATGAGGCGCTGGCCTATGCCGCCAGTGAGTTCCGACGCATCCAGCTCAAGTACGGACGCGACTCGATCGGCGGTATCACCTCCAGCCGTTGCACCAACGAAGAAGCCTATCTGGTGCAGAAGCTGGTGCGTGCCGCCTTCGGCAACAACAACGTCGACACCTGCGCGCGGGTCTGCCATTCGCCGACCGGTTATGGCCTGAAGCAGACCCTGGGCGAATCGGCCGGCACCCAGAGCTTCGACTCGGTCATGCAGGCCGACGTGATCCTGGTGATCGGCGCCAACCCGACCGACGCTCACCCGGTGTTCGGCTCGCAGCTCAAGCGCCGCCTGCGCCAGGGCGCGCGGCTGATCGTCATCGACCCGCGCCGCATCGACCTGGTCGACTCGCCTCACGCCCGCGCCGAGCTGCACCTGCAGCTGCGTCCGGGCACCAACGTCGCCATGCTCAATGCCTTGGCCCATGTGATCGTCGATGAAGGGCTGCTCGACCAGGCCTTCATCGACGCGCGCTGCGAGAGTGCCGAGTTCACGCGTTGGCGTGAGTTCGTCAGCCTGGCCGAGAACTCACCCGAGGCGCTTGGGCCGATCTGCGGCGTGCCTGCCGAGCAGATCCGCGAGGCGGCACGGTTGTACGCGGGCGCTGGCAATGCGGCGATCTACTATGGCCTGGGCGTCACCGAACACAGCCAGGGCAGCACGGCGGTGATGGGCATCGCCAACCTGGCCATGGCAACCGGCAACATCGGTCGCGAAGGCGTGGGCGTCAATCCGTTGCGTGGTCAGAACAACGTCCAGGGCTCGTGCGACATGGGCTCCTTCCCCCACGAATTGCCGGGCTACCGGCATATCTCCAACGAGACCGTGCGCAGTGAATTCGAGCAGGCCTGGGGCGTTACCTTGCAGCCTGATCCTGGTCTGCGCATTCCCAACATGTTCGAGGCCGCGCTCGATGGCAGCTTCAAGGCGCTGTACTGCCAGGGCGAGGATATCGCCCAGAGTGACCCGAACACCCAGCACGTCACTGCGGCACTGATGGCCATGGAGTGCGTGGTGGTGCAGGACATCTTCCTCAACGAAACCGCCAAGTTCGCCCATGTGTTCCTGCCGGGCAGCTCGTTCCTGGAAAAGGACGGTACCTTCACCAACGCCGAACGCCGCATCTCGCGGGTGCGCAAGGTGATGGAGCCGCTGGCCGGCAAGGCCGACTGGGAGGCGACCGTGGCCCTGGCCAATGCCTTGGGCTACCGCATGGACTACCGGCATCCGTCCGAGATCATGGACGAGATCGCCCGCCTGACGCCGAGCTTCCACCGCGTCAGCTACGCGGAGATCGACCGCCATGGCAGCCTGCAATGGCCGTGCAACGAAGCCGCGCCCGACGGCACCCCGACCATGCACATCGACCAGTTCGTGCGCGGCAAGGGGCGATTCATGCTCACCGGTTATGTACCCACCGACGAGAAGGTCAATGCCCGTTATCCGTTGTTGCTGACCACCGGCCGCATCCTCAGCCAATACAACGTCGGCGCCCAGACCCGTCGCACCCACAACGTTGCCTGGCACGATGAGGATCGCCTGGAGATCCACGCCAGCGATGCCGAAAGCCGCGGCATCCGCGACGGCGACTGGGTTGGCGTGGGCAGCCGTGCGGGGCAGAGCGTATTGCGTGCGCGGGTCAGTGCGCGGGTGGCGCCGGGCGTGGTGTACACCACCTTCCACTTCCCCGAGTCCGGTGCCAACGTGATCACCACCGACAACTCCGACTGGGCCACCAACTGCCCCGAGTACAAAGTCACGGCGGTTGAGGTGGTGCGGGTGTTCCAGCCCTCTGAATGGCAGAAGCGCTATCAGCATTTCAGTGACGAACAGCAGCGCTTGCTCAAGGAGCGACGCCAGGTCGAAGGACAGGAAAAAGCCGAGGTCCGCCGATGAGCAGTGACAACCTGGTCAAGATGGCCAACCAGATCGCCCACTACTTCGACAGCGAGCCGGACCGGGCGCTGGCGGTGCAGGGGGTGAGGCAGCACTTGCAGAGTTTCTGGACCCCAGCGATGCGCCGGCAGTTGAGCGAATGGAGCGAGGCCCATGCGGGGGAGGGGCTCGATTCGAAGGTGCGGGAGGCGTTGGGATAGTGATCGGGCCTCGGCATGACCCATGCCGAGGCCGCGCAGGCATTAGCCGTTTTCGCTATAATCGAACTTCCATCACCCCGTGAGAGGCGTTGAACGGTGAAAGGCATCAGCTTGGAAACCAAAAAAGCAGCTTGGGAAAAGACTCGCCGCTCGAACTACGCAGCCAGTCTGCGCCTTGAGGGTTTTGATGTCACGCCTGACTCCGCCGAGCGTAAGCTCCCGTCCAAGGAAGAGTTGTTGCGTCACTACCGCAAGCAGGTTTGATCCTTGGACAAGTACGGTGTCGGACAGGACGCCTACTGTTATCCCGGTACGGTCGTCCTGTGCAATCTACTTGATCTTCGTGATGAGTCAGCGCTTGCCAGGGCCGAGCGGGACTTTTCCGAGCTCGCCGCCAGCCAGCTCCCATTCGAGCTTCCTCCTTACGATCTTCCCTATCTCCAGAGGCTTCATCGCGCGCTTTTTCAGGATATTTATGCGTGGGCTGGAGAAATCCGCACGCTCGATATTTCCAAAGGCCACACGCGTTTCTGCAATATGAGTCGCATTGAAGCCGAAGCTTCAAAAGTATTCAGCAGCCTTGCACGGCAAAGCTGGTATGAGGGCTATTCGCGTGCGGATCTGATCCGCGCCGTGGCAGAAAGCTTTGGCGATTTGAACATGGTCCATCCCTTTCGCGAGGGAAATGGGCGAGCTCAGCGGATTCTTTACGAACACGTGATCTTGAACGCGGGTTTTGAAATCGACTGGTGGTCGGTCGATCCTGATGAGTGGGTGGCTGCGAACATAGCGGCAGTTGTTTGCGATTATTCGCCGCTGGAAGCGGTTTTCGACAAGTGCATCGGGCGGACCATCATCGGCTTGTCGCCTGTTTAGCGTTCATGGCACGCCCAACATGAAACCTCCGTCATCTTCGCCAGCCCCGGCCGGTGCTAGGCTCGAGTAAATACTCGCCACGGAAACCCCACCATGGAAATGAACTGGCACCAGGCCCTGCAAGAGAGCCTGAGCTGGCTTGCAGTCGCTTCATTGATCACCCTTGTCGGCTTCACCGCCGCCGCTTTCCTGGCGGTGCGCTTTACTCGCTGGGGCCAGCAGTTCTGGCAACTGGCAGGCGATTACTTCAGCTTCAGGCGCAGTTGGCGTCCGCTGTTGGTGTTTGCCCTGCTGCTGTTCCTGGCGCTGTTCTCGGTGCGCATGAACGTGCTGTTCTCGTTCTGGTACAACGGTTTCTATAGCGCCCTGCAGGGCCTGGACCAGACCGCGTTCTGGTACCTGCTCGGGGTGTTCGCGGTACTGGCGACCATTCATGTGCTGCGTTCTCTGTTCAACTACTACGTCACCCAGTCGTTCAACATCCATTGGCGGGTTTGGCTGACCGAGCGCCTGACCGCCGACTGGATGCATGGCGATGCCTACTACCGCGGGCAGTTCCTCGAAGAGCCGGTGGACAACCCGGACCAACGTATCGAACTGGACGTCAACGCCTTCGTTACCGGCTCGGTGTCGCTGGCCCTCGGGGCAGTGAGTGCGTTGGTCTCGCTGGTTGCCTTCACCGGCATTCTCTGGGGGCTGTCGGCGCCGCTGACAGTGGCTGGAGTCGAGGTGCCGCGGGCGATGGTGTTTGCGGTGTACGTCTATGTGCTCATCGCCACCTGGATCGCTTTCCGCCTCGGGCGGCCGTTGATTCGCCTGAACTTCCTCAACGAAAAGCTCACGGCGAACTTTCGCTACGCACTGATGCGCTTGCGCGAGAATGCCGAGAACATTGCCTTCTACCAGGGCGCGCAGGTCGAGCGGGGCACGTTGCTCGGGCGTTTCTTCGCCTTGATCGGCAATGTCTGGGCACTGGTCTGGCGGAGCCTGAAGTTCAACGGTTTCAACCTGGGTGTCAGCCAGGTGGCGGTGGTGTTCCCGTTCATCCTGCAGGCGCCGCGCTTTTTCAGCGGAGCGATCAAGCTGGGTGATGTGATGCAGACGTCGCAGGCGTTCGGGCAGGTGCAGGATTCGTTATCGTTTTTCCGGGAGTCCTACGACACCTTTGCCAGCTACCGCGCGACCCTCGATCGTCTCACCGGTTTTCTCGATGCCAACCACCAGGCCAGCGAGCTGCCGCACGTGGCAACCCGCGAGCTGCCGCGGGCCCTGGATATCGCGGGTTTGCAGGTGCTGCGCCCGGATGGCCATCGGTTGATTGCCGACCTGAGCCTGAACCTGCAGGCCGGGCAGGCATTGCTGATCAAGGGGCCTTCGGGCAGCGGCAAGACCACGCTGCTTCGAGCCCTGGCGGGATTGTGGCCTTATGCAGAAGGGGCGGTCGCGAGGCCTTTGGGGGAGCAGGCGCTGTTCCTGTCGCAGCGGCCTTACCTGCCGTTGGGGGATCTGCGCACCGCCATCGCCTACCCGGCCCAGGTCGGCCAGGAGCAGGATGCACGGATGCAGCAGGCATTGCGGCAAGTGAACCTGGCGCATCTGGCCGAGCGCCTGGAGGAAAGCCGCGACTGGACGCGCATCCTGTCGATCGGCGAGCAGCAGCGCCTGGCGTTTGCCCGGGTGCTGTTCAACCAGCCGCATGTGGTGTTTCTCGATGAGTCCACTTCGGCGATGGATGAAGGTTTGGAACATGCCTTGTATTCGCTGCTACGCAACGAAATGCCGGAAACCTTGCTGGTGAGTGTCGGGCACCGCAGCACGCTGGCTGGCTTTCACAGCCACCGGCTGGAGGTCGATGGCAAGGGTGGTTGGGCGTTGTTCGAGCAGGACGCGGTGGTGCTGTCCTGAGTATCGGCAGCAGATGAAAAAGCCCCCTGACATCGCTGCCAGGGGGCTTTTTTACATGCGGCGCGGGCCTTACATGTTGGGGTAGTTAGGGCCGCCGGCACCTTCTGGGGTGACCCAGGTGATGTTCTGCGACGGATCCTTGATGTCGCAGGTCTTGCAGTGCACGCAGTTCTGCGCGTTGATCTGGAAGCGCTTGCTGCCGTCTTCCTGGGTGACCACTTCGTAGACCCCGGCCGGGCAGTAACGCTGGGCCGGCTCGTCGTACAGTGGCAGGTTGGTGGCGATCGGCACGTTCGGATCGGTCAGCTTCAGGTGGCAGGGTTGTTCCTCTTCATGGTTGGTGCTGGAGAGGAACACCGAGCTGAGCTTGTCGAAGCTGAGCTTGCCGTCGGGCTTTGGGTAGTCGATCTTTTTCGCGTCGGCAGCCAGCTTCATGCAGGCGTAGTCGGGCTTGGTGTCGTGCAGGGTGAACGGCAGCTTGCCGCCGAACCAGTTCTGGTCGACATAGTTGAACGCAGCGCCGAACAGTGGCCCGAACTTGTGCATGGCCGGGCCGAAGTTGCGGCTGGCGTACAGCTCTTCATACAGCCAGCTGGCCTTGAACGCCTCGACGTAGCTGTTGAGGGCGTCGCCACCTTCGCTGCCGGCGAACAGGGCATCGGCCACTGCATCGGCGGCCAGCATGCCGGACTTCATCGCCGTGTGGCTGCCCTTGATCTTGGCGAAGTTCAGGGTGCCCAGGTCGCAGCCGATCAGCGCGCCGCCGTTGAACACCATCTTCGGCAGCGAGTTCAGGCCGCCCTTGCAGATGGCGCGGGCGCCGTAGCTGATGCGCTTGCCGCCTTCCAGGTACTGGCTGATCACCGGGTGGTGCTTCAGGCGCTGGAACTCGTCGAACGGCGACAGGTAGGGATTGGCGTAGGACAGGTCGACGATCAAGCCAACTACTACCTGGTTGTTCTCCAGGTGGTAGAGGAACGAGCCGCCGGTGTTCTCGGCGCTCACCACATCCAGCGGCCAGCCGGCGGTGTGCACGACCAGGCCTTGCTCGTGCTTGCTCGGGTCGATCTCCCAGATTTCCTTGATGCCGATGCCGTAGTGCTGCACGTCGGCTTCGCTGTCCAGGTCGAAGCGCTTGATCAGCTGCTTGCCGATGTGGCCGCGGCAACCTTCGGCGAACAGGGTGTACTTGGCGCGCAGCTCCATGCCGGGGGTGTACAGGCCGTCCTTGGGCTGACCTTCGCGGTCGACACCCAGGTCGCCGGTGACGATGCCACGGACTACGCCGTTCTCGTCGAACAGCGCTTCCTGGGCGGCGAAGCCCGGGTAGATTTCCACGCCCAGGTTCTCGGCCTGCTGGGCCAGCCAGCGGCACAGGTTACCCAGCGAGATGATGTAGTTGCCCTGGTTGTGCATGGTCTTGGGCACGAACAGGTCCGGCACCTTGACCGAACTGCCCTGGTCCTTGAGCACATAGATGTCGTCGCGCTTGACCTCGGTGTTCAGCGGGGCGCCGAGTTCTTTCCAATCGGGGAACAGTTCGTTCAGCGCGCGGGGTTCGAAGACCGCGCCGGAGAGGATGTGGGCGCCGACCTCGGAGCCTTTCTCGACCACGCAGACGCTGATCTCGTTACCGGCTTCGGCGGCCTTCTGCTTCAGGCGGCAGGCGGCAGACAGGCCCGCCGGGCCTGCGCCGACGATGACCACGTCGAATTCCATGTATTCGCGTTCCACAGGTTCTCTCCTACTCAAGGCTCATCGCGTTGCTTGTCTTATGGGTGTCGGATGCCCGCTCACGGTCGGGGCAGCTGTAGCCGTGCCGGTGGCGGACTACACCGTTTTGTCTTGGCCGCGCATTATATCTACACCACTTGGCGGGTCCAATACAAACGTTTGTTTGAATTTGCCGCAGCCCAGTAAAATCACAGGAGGGCGGCTGGAGGCTGGCCAATTTGCCGTATTGACCGGATTGGGTGTTACGGTCAAGATACGAGCGGTTTTACGCTCGCCGTAGGCTGACCGTCGGGCGCAGGTGCACCTCTAAAAACCAGGCGTAGAGCAGGGAATACAGGCCGAAACCCTTTTTGTAGTGGAGTCTACACGCCACGACAGGAAATGACCCGCGGGTTTTGCCCCGCCAGTTCGCACAGGACTGATCGGTCATGGCAAATTCGCTCGACCCGGAACGTTTTCAGAGGTGTCCTTGTACCCACGCGCATTCGCCGGGCACGCCCCAGGCGACATTCTTTTCACCGGAGAGTAACGAGGAATCCATGAAGGTTCTTGTAGCTGTCAAACGAGTGGTCGACTACAACGTCAAGGTTCGCGTCAAGGCGGACAACTCCGGCGTCGACCTTGCAAACGTCAAGATGTCCATGAACCCCTTCTGCGAAATCGCCGTGGAAGAAGCCGTACGCCTGAAAGAGAAGGGCGTTGCGACCGAGATCGTCGCCGTTGCCGTCGGCCCGACCGCCGCCCAGGAGCAACTGCGTACCGCCCTGGCACTGGGTGCCGATCGTGCCATCCTGGTCGAGACCAGCGAGGAGCTTAACTCCCTGGCCGTGGCCAAGGCGCTGAAGGCCATCGTCGATAAAGAGCAGCCGCAGCTGGTCATCCTCGGCAAGCAGGCCATCGACAGTGACAACAACCAGACCGGCCAGATGCTGGCTGCGCTGACCGGCTACGCCCAGGGTACCTTCGCCTCCAAGGTCGAAGTGGCTGGCGACAAGCTGAACGTCACCCGTGAGATCGATGGCGGCCTGCAGACCGTCGCGCTGAACCTGCCGGCGATCGTCACCACCGACCTGCGTCTGAACGAGCCGCGCTATGCGTCGCTGCCGAACATCATGAAGGCCAAGAAGAAGCCGCTGGAGACCGTGACTCCAGATGCGCTGGGCGTATCCACCGCCTCCACCACCAAGACCATCAAAGTCGAAGCGCCTGCTGCACGCAGCGCCGGTATCAAGGTCAAGTCGGTGGCCGAACTGGTCGAGAAGCTGAAGAACGAAGCGAAGGTAATCTAAATGACTATCCTGGTTGTCGCTGAACACGAGAACGGTGCCGTAGCCCCGGCCACCCTGAACACTGTCGCTGCTGCCGCCAAGATCGGTGGCGACGTCCACGTGCTGGTCGCAGGCCAGAACGTCGGCGGCGTAGCCGAGGCTGCGGCCAAGATCGCTGGCGTTGCCAAGGTGCTGGTCGCTGACAATGCGGCCTATGCGCACGCCCTGCCGGAAAACGTCGCGCCACTGATCGTCGAGCTGGCCAAGGGCTACAGCCACGTGCTGGCCCCGGCCACCACCAACGGCAAGAACATCCTGCCGCGCGTCGCCGCGCTGCTGGACGTCGACCAGATCTCCGAGATCGTCTCGGTCGAATCCGCCGACACCTTCAAGCGTCCGATCTATGCCGGTAACGCCATTGCCACCGTGCAATCGAGTGCTGCGGTCAAGGTCATCACCGTGCGCACCACCGGCTTCGACGCCGTGGCCGCCGAAGGTGGTTCGGCTGCGGTGGAAGCCGTTGCTGCCGCCCACGACGCCGGGAAGTCGGCCTTCGTCAACGAAGAGTTGGCCAAGTCCGACCGTCCCGAGCTGACCGCTGCCAAGATCGTCGTCTCCGGCGGCCGTGGCATGGGCAACGGTGACAACTTCAAGCACCTGTACGCCCTGGCCGACAAGCTCGGCGCCGCTGTCGGCGCTTCGCGCGCTGCGGTCGACGCAGGCTTCGTGCCGAACGACATGCAGGTCGGCCAGACCGGCAAGATCGTCGCACCGCAGCTGTACATCGCCGTCGGTATCTCCGGCGCGATCCAGCACCTGGCGGGCATGAAGGACTCCAAGGTGATCGTCGCGATCAACAAGGACGAAGAAGCCCCGATCTTCCAGGTGGCCGACTACGGCCTGGTTGCCGACCTCTTCGAGGCGGTGCCGGAGCTGGAAAAGCTGGTCTGATCCGAGCGCTTCACTTATAAAGAAGCCCGACCCTCGTGACAGGGGTCGGGCTTTTTTTTGCATGGCTGGCAAGGAGTAAGGTAATGGCGTTTGGCAGAACGGGTCGCTTGCTGACCTGCATGGTGGCCTTGTTATCCTCGCAGGCGATGGCCGCCGGCAAGTGTGAAAAGCTGGTGGCCACTGGCAGCCCGGATGCACCGCCGTACTCCTGGCAGGACCCGCAAGACCCGCGGCACCTGATCGGTGCCAATGTCGACCTGTTGCGCCAGGTGGCGGGCGAGTTGGGGGTGAGGGTCGAGGTGCTGCATGCCGGGCGCCGCGAGCAGGCGCTGGAGGAGGTGCGCAGCGGGCGCATGGACCTGTTGCTGGACACGCCGATGCAAATCGGTCAGTTGACCGCGCTGGACTACATCCATCCCCCCTTGCAGCTCAACGAATACCTGGTCTGGACTCGCCATGATTCGGCATTGGATTTCGACGGTCCGGCGGATCTGGCCCGCTATCAGGGCAGCCTTTCGGAGAAGGCCCGGCTGACCCCGGCGTTCGAGGCGTTCGCCAAGTCCCAGCTCAAGCTGGTGCCTGCGCAGAATCTCACCCAGGCCTTCCAGAAGCTGGTGCTGGGGCAGGTCGACTACGTATTGGCGGGGCGCTATTCGGGGATGGCCATGACCCAAAGCCTGGGCATGAGCAACGACCTCGTCGCACGCGGCCTGCCGGTGGATCGTCCGGGGCTGTACCTGGCGGTGTCACACAATTCGGCCTGTAACGATGCCTGGCTGCGTGGGCAACTGGCGAAAAAGCTGACAGAATTGCCGATCTCTGGCGCCTCCGAGGCGGTGCTGCAGCGGAATGTGGAGCGCTGGAAAGCGCAGATGCAGATGACCGGGGACGCCCCCAAACAGTAGGAAGAATGCGTGAGAATCCAACCACTGATCCTGGTCCTGGCTGTTGCAGCCCTGGCCGGTTGTGCCAACGATCCGGCTCCTCATGAGCAGATGCGCCTGTCCGAGCAGGCGCTGGAGCAGGCCAAGGCTGTCGGCGCGACCGAGCAGGTCGAGGCGTTCAAGCTGGCCGAAGACAAGTTCGCCCGAGCCAAGACCAACATGGTCAGCGAAGACTTTCGTGATGCGCGCATGCGCGCTGAGCAGGCCGAGCTGGATGCACGCCTGGCCGAGGCTCAGGTGTTGACCCAGAAAAGTGAAGAACAGTTGAAGGTGACCGAGTCGCGTATCAAGCGCCTGCGCAAGCAGCTGGAGGTGCAGCCATGAGCCGAACATTCAAGCCCGGTGCTGCCCTGGTCGTGCTGGCGTTGGCTGCCGGTCTGCCGGGTTGCGCGAGCCAGCGCAGCGAGTCGGCGTTGGACGATGCCACGGCTGCGTTCCAGAAGGTCAAGGACAACTCCGACGTGCTGCGCAGTGCACCGCGCGATGTGATCCGTGCCGGTGAGTCGCTGGCGCGTGCAGAGCGTCTGGCCAGTTATGTCGGCAGCGGCACCGATGTACGTCACTATGCCTACCTCAGCCAGCGCTACAGCGAGATCGCCCGCGAGCACGCCAATCTGGCACTGAACCAGGAGCGCCTGGCCAAGCTCGATCTGGAGCGCCAGCGTCTGCAACTGGCGCTGCGTGAGGCGAAGCTGGCCAGCGTGCAGCAGCAGGGCAAGTGGGTCGAATCGCAGATCGCCGCCCTGGCATCGGAGCAGGCCGATCGCGGCCTTGTGATGACGCTGGGGGACGTGCTGTTCGACACCGGCGAGGCGGAGCTCAAGAACTCCGCCAGTCGCACGGTGCTCAAGCTGGTGCAGTTCCTGCAGCTCAACCCGCGCCGCGTGGTGCGGATCGAGGGCTACACCGACAGCACCGGGGCGTCCGAAGACAACCTGAAGCTGTCCCGTGACCGTGCGCAGTCGGTGGCGGACATGCTGGTCGACCTGGGCATCGATGAAAAGCGGATCGAGGTCGAGGGGTATGGCGATCAGTACCCGGTCGAGGTCAACGCCTCGGAGCGGGGCAGGGCGCAGAACCGCCGTGTGGAGATCGTGTTCTCCGATGAGAAGGGCAAGCTCGCGCCGCCGCGCTGAGTGCTGTTCGGGTGTTGCCTGGCACCCGCGCTGACGGTTCGTCTGTTCGCCGCTGTCAAGCAAGTGTAATGTCGACTATTCTCGGAACTGTCCCAGTACACTTTGCAACTGTTACGGTATTCTGTCTCGACTGTGAGTCGTACAAGAACAACGAACCCGTCCGCGCTTCGAGAATCACCATGACCAACCTGCTGTTGTACCAGCGCATTGCCCAGCAACTGGCCGATGACATCCGTCGCGGTGTCTACCAGCCAGGCGAGCGCGTGCCTTCCGTGCGCAAGATGAGCGCCCAGCTCAATGTCAGCCATGCCACGGTGCTGCAGGCCTACGCCAACCTCGAGGATCAGGGGCTGATCCGTGCCCGCCCGCAGTCTGGCTACTATGTCCACCAGACGCCCGCCCTGACCGCGCAGACTCCGGATATCGCCCGGGTCGAGCGCCCTGGGTTGGTCACCCGGGCCAGTATCATCCAGCAAGTGCTCACTGAAGCGCGCCGCGATGGCGTGTTCCCGTTTGGCGCTGCTGTTCCCCATGTGGACTATCTGCCGGTTCGGGCCCTGCACCAGCAGATCGCCAAGGTGACGCGGTTCCACAGCCCGCGTGCCTTCAGCTACATGTTCAGCCCGGGGTTCGAGCCGCTGCGCCGGCAGATCGCCATTCGCATGCGTGACGCTGGCGTGCTGGTCGACCCGCGCGAGGTGATTGTCACCCATGGCTGTGTCGATGCCCTGCAAATGGCGCTGCGCGTGTTGACGCGTCCCGGCGACCTGATCGCCGCCGAGTCGCCGACCTACTACGGGCTGCTGCAGTTGGCGGACTTGCTGGGCCTGAAGGTGATCGAGATTCCCAGCGACCCGTCCACCGGCATCAGCCTCGAGGCGCTGCAACTGGCGGCCAACCAGTGGTCGATCAAGGCCCTGGTGCTGACGGCGCGCCTGAGCAACCCTCTGGGTGGGACCATTCCGGAAGAGCGGCAGAAACAGTTGCTGCGCCTGGCGTCAGACTTCGATATCCAGATCGTCGAGGACGACATCTATGGCGAGCTGATGTTCGAGCAGGGGCGAACCAAGGCGCTGAAGGCGTTCGACCGGCTGGATCGAGTGATTTACTGTTCGAGCTTCTCCAAGACGCTGTCGCCAGGGGTTCGGGTCGGCTGGATGATTCCTGGGCGCTACCAGGACGAGATCCAGCGCCTGCAGACCTTCACCACGCATTCGGCCTGCAGTGTCACCCAGATGGGAGTGGCGGCCTATCTCGAGAATGGCGGCTACGACCGCCACCTGCGTTTCATTCGCCAGGAGTACCGCAAAAATCTCAGTGCCTATCAGCTGGCGGTGCAGCAGCACTTCCCGGACGGCACGCAGATGACTCGGCCTACGGGTGGGTTCATTCTCTGGGTCAGCCTGCCGGGGCGAGTCAATACCCAGGAGTTGCATGTGCGGGCGCTGGAGCAGGGCATCAGCATCGCGCCTGGCCTGATCTTCAGCAACACCGAGCAATTCAACCACTGCATCCGCCTCAATTGCGGGATTCCCTGGAGCAAGGAGGCAGAGCGGGCGGTGATGACCTTGGGGCTGCTGGCCCAACAATTGTGTCGAGAGTCTGCTGTCTCGATTTTGTAGCTTGTCATAAGGGCAGGGAACAGGGAGCATAGGCATTTTGATGCCATGCTCTTGATGCCCATGAATGCGTTTCGCCCTATTGCCCTGATCCTGTGTCTTGCGCTGCCCTGGTTGCCGGGTGCGTCGGTGCGGGCTGCGCAGGTGCAGGCCAAGAGCGAAGTCTCCCAGAGCAAGACCGCCAAACCGGCGGTCAAGACCCCGGCGAAGACGGCCAGTAAACCCGCAAGCAAGCCTAAGCCAAAGCCGAAGAGCAAGCAGGTCAGCAAGGCGGCGAGCAAGCCACTGTCCAATCCCAAGCTTGATCTGAGCCTGCCGACCGAGATGGTGAAGAACCTCAAGCCGGATGTTGGCAATGCCTCGTCGACGCGCAAACCCCTGCTGCCATCGATGTTCCCCGAAAAGCCCGCGTCCGATGACAGCCCGTTCCAGCTCAACGGCCGGCTCATCAGCAACGAAATGCAGTTGCAGTTGCGCAACGACAGTCGCCGTGATGTCGAGGGTGCCGCCATCGATTTCGAATTTCGCAACTGACTGCCGAGTCACCGCGGATTTCATCGGTTCGGTAATTTCAAACATATGTTTGAGCGGTTAGTATCCAGGGATGTCCGTCCCGTCCAGTTCCAGGGAGTCCAGTTGTCATGAAATGCCGTGAGGGCTGCGGTGCCTGCTGCATTGCCCCGTCCATCAGTTCGCCGATCCCCGGTATGCCTCAGGGCAAGCCGGCGGGCGAGCGTTGCCTGCACCTGTCCGTGGACTATCTCTGCGCCTTGTTCGGCAAGCCCGAACGGCCAAAGGTCTGTGGCGGGTTCAAGGCCGAGGTGGATGTCTGCGGCCGTGATCGCGACGATGCGATCAGGATCATTGGCTGGCTGGAGCAGATGACGGCGGCGTGACGTTTGGATCTTCGACAAAAGGAACAAGATGATGAGATCGATCAAGCGCGTTGTACTGCTGTGTGGCATGGGTGTCATGCTGGCGCCGACGGCCTGGGCCGAGAGCTGGCAGGTGGCCAAGGACGAGGAGGGCATCAAGGTGTCCCTCAGCGAGGTGTCGGGTTCCAAGTACAAGGCCTACCGTGGGGTGACCGTCATCAAGGCGCCGCTGGCCAAGGTCAAGGCGCTGCAGGAGGATGTAGCCGGCGCCTGCGCCTGGGTGCATGAGTGCAAGTCGCAGAAGCTGCTCAAGCATGAGGGCGACCAGAGCTGGACCTACACCCAGTTCAACACGCCCTGGCCGGTGACGCCGCGCGATTCGATCCTGCACGTGACCACGGTGCAGGAAGCCGACGGTAGCCTGACCCGCAAGCTCGAGGGTGATCCGAAGTACCTGCCGGAGGAGAAGGGCTTCGTGCGCGTGGCGCAGGTCGAGGGCTTCTGGAAGCTGGTGCCCAAGGGCGACAGCACCGAGGTGACTTATCAGGTGCACACCGAGCCAGGTGGTAGCGTGCCTTCGTGGTTGGCCAACAAGTTCGTGGTGGATGCGCCGTTCAATACGCTGAAAGGCTTGCGTGAGCGGGCCGAGAAGAACTGAGGTTCTTTCGTCGAATGGCCCAATGAAAAAGGCTGCCCGAGGGCAGCCTTTTTGCGTTCAGCCTGGGCGGCTTACTTGCGGTCTTTCAGTGCGGTGATGTCGCGCTGCGGCTCGCCGGTGTACAGCTGGCGCGGACGGCCAATCTTGTACGGGCCGGAGAGCATTTCCTTCCAGTGCGAGATCCAGCCCACGGTACGTGCCAGGGCGAAGATCACGGTGAACATGCTGGTTGGAATGCCGATCGCCTTGAGGATGATCCCCGAGTAGAAGTCGACGTTCGGGTACAGCGAGCGCTCGATGAAGTACGGATCGGTCAGGGCGATCTCTTCCAGGCGCATCGCCAGTTCCAGCTGCGGATCGTCCTTGATGCCCAGCTCGCGCAGGACTTCGTCGCAGGTCTGCTTCATCACGGTGGCGCGCGGGTCGCGGTTCTTGTAAACGCGGTGACCGAAGCCCATCAGTTTGAACGGATCGTTCTTGTCCTTGGCCTTGGCGATGAACTTGTC